>Ga0209163_1000030_pt1 | contig 382660 bp, 321 predicted proteins | sample MTBAKSrepl2MetaG_FD_187457 | JGI IMG/M metagenome (GOLD analysis project Ga0209163, IMG submission 187457) | Enrichment culture microbial communities om Arthur Kill intertidal strait, New Jersey, USA, that are MTBE-degrading - MTBE-AKS2 (Arthur... | ecosystem: Environmental > Aquatic > Marine...
ACGCTGCCGATATGACCACCGGCTCTCTGACTGCCACGGGCACAGTGGACGCAGCTGACATGACCACCGGTTCTCTGACAGCCACGGGTACGGTAGACGCTGCCGATATGACCACCGGCTCTCTGACGGCGACCGGTACAGTTGACGCTGCTGATATGACCACTGGCTCTCTGACCGCTACCGGCACAGTGGACGCGGCCGATATGACCACGGGCAGCCTGACCGCCACCGGCACAGTGGATGCGGCTGATATGACCACGGGCAGCCTGACTGCCACGGGCACAGTTGACGCAGCTGACATGACCACCGGTTCTCTGACAGCCACGGGTACGGTAGACGCTGCTGACATGACCACTGGCTCTCTGACTGCCACGGGCACAGTTGACGCTGCCGATATGACCACCGGCTCTCTGACTGCCACGGGCACAGTGGACGCAGCTGATATGACCACGGGCAGCCTGACTGCCACGGGTACGGTAGACGCTGCTGACATGACCACCGGTAGTTTGACCACTACAGGAACAGCGATTATAGGCGCTGATATTGGTGTGGTTGGTGATGCAGGGATCGGTGGTGATCTCGGTGTCACCGGTGACGCCGCTGTGGGCGGTGCCCTGACCGTTACCGGAACCGCCACGATGAACAGCGACCTTACGGTTGCCGGCGACTCCGACCTCCAGGGCGACACCGCTGTGGGTGGTGCTCTGACGGTGACCGGCACAACCACGCTCAATGATCAGTTGATCGTGAACGCCGACTCCGACCTGAACGGCGCTCTGACCGTGGCCGGGACTGCTACAATGGAGAGCGACCTGGTGGTAAACGGTGACAGCCAGCTGGACGGCAGCCTGACGGTGACCGGCACGACCACGCTCAATGATGACCTGATCGTGAACGCCGACTCCGACCTGAACGGCGCTCTGACCGTGGCCGGGACTGCTACAATGGAGAGCGACCTGGTGGTAAACGGTGACAGCCAGATGGATGGCAGCCTGACGGTGACCGGCACGACCACGCTCAATGATCAGTTGATCGTAAACGCCGACTCCGACCTGAACGGCGCCCTGACCGTGGCCGGGACCGCTACAATGGAGAGCGATCTGGTTGTGGACGGTGACTCCACTATGCACGGCACCCTTGATGTGGAGGGCGCTCTGACCGCTACCGGCACCACCAATACCATTGGTACGGCCGGTGTGTCGGACAACACTATTACTGGTGATACCAACACCATTACCGGTACCACAAGCAGCACGGTGACCGGCGATAACGCGCTTATGGAGCTTACCACCGACAGCGCAATCATTGGTGTGACGGATGGCGTGGGCAACCCCCTTGCCGGACTCTCAGCCACGGCTACGGATGTTGAAGTGGGCGTGATCGGTGGCGGCGGCATGACCGTCAGCGGTACGGGCGCCAATAGCTCGGTAACCGTTACAACGGCCGACGGCGATGGCCTGACAGTTGATCAGGCTTCTGACACCACGACCCTGACCAGTTCCAACGCCAGCGTGGCCCTTACCACCGACAGTGCGGTGATGGGTGTGCTCGCCGGCGGCAGCGTGACGGTCAGCGGCACGGGCGCAGCCAGCCATGTTTCTGCGGTTACGGCCGACGGTTACGGTTTGACCGTTGACCAGGCCACCAGCACCACGAGCCTGACGGCTGACGGAATCACCGGGACAACCAATATCGAGGCGGCGACCAATAACATGGGTGTTGCCACGGCCAACTCGGTGAACGTCATCGGTAATGCCGGAACATCATCCAACACCATCACCGGTGCCACCAACACCATCGTGGGCGTGACTTCGGTGACATCCATCGGCACGGCCAATCAGATGATTGTTGATGCCACAAGCTCACGGTTTGTAAGTGCCGACGGCACACAGAGCGCGGCGGTGAGCGACAGCGGGATTATCATCGACTCGGTGGGTCCCAACGATGCTCATGCCGGCCTTGAGGTGACCCCCACCTCCGTGGGCCTGTTTGTCAATTCGGCAAGCGGTAATCCCCATGGCCTTGTAGTGGGTCAGACCAGCACGACACTTTCAGGCGGTACCACTTCCACCTCACTGACTCTGGATGACGACGGCGCCCATTTTTCAAATACGGAAGGCGAGGCAGTTGTCCTGACAGGTGTGGCTGAGGGATCGTTTGCTTATGACGCGGTGAACTATACGCAGTTCAGGCGTGAAGTGGATCGGCTGGACAAGCGGATGGATGAGTTTGCCGGCGGTGTGGCATCGGTGGCGGCCCTGGCGGCCATTCCCCCTCCCACCAACGGCAAGTGTTTTTCCGTGGGTGCCGGGTACGGCCATTATGACGGAGAGAATGCCGTTGCAGTGGGCGGCAAGGCCTGCGTGTTCAGCAAGAACATCGTGGTGACCGGCGGCGCCGGCTTCAGCAACAGCCAAACCACCATCAATGCGGGTATCGGCTTCAGTTTTTAGCCATTTTCGCTGACACTTAACTCCTTACACCATGCCGCCTGCGCAGTCGCGGGCGGCATGGTTTTTTTGGGATACGCTCCTTGTAATGACGCTTGTTGCAGTTAAAGGTTCATTCCCCGATTAGTGGTAGTAAAGACTTGGATGATTTTCAGCGCAGTCGATGGTTTTAAAGGGGTCAAGGGTTCAAGGATTCAAGTGGCCAAGTAAAAAGCGATAAAAAAGGCTTGATGAATTCCCAAACGTTGGGTTTATGAATTGAAATCAAGACATTATTTACCAATGATCCAATTCCCTTTGGAATAATAATAATAAAATAGCAATAAAAACAGGTGTAGAGCCTTTATAAATCTTTCAAAAACAAACCCTTGGACCCTCGGCCTCTTGAATCCTTGAACCCTGCGCACCCACTAAATCGGAGAAGATCTCAGTTGAAAAGGGGCGTTTTGATTTAAGAACGGAAAAAAGAGCCAATGGCCCGGTCAATAAAGGCGGCGTGGCTGTTAAAGGCGATGGGCGGCATGGCGCCCGGTGGGAAAAAAGCGACTTCTTCGGCATCATCGCCGGCACACAGAACGCCGGCGTAGTCGGTGACAAGATACCCCACGATCAGCACCGTGCCATAGGTGGCGCTGTTGTTGGTTTCCACCCCCAGAAGGGTGTCAATGGCGCCGGAGATGCCGGTCTCCTCTGCCAGTTCCCGCAGGGCGGCCTGGTCGGGCGCTTCTGACAGTTCAATGAAGCCGCCGGGAAGCGCCCATTCACCCTTGCGGGGTTCCACGCTTCGCTTGACCAGAAGAATACCTGTGTCTTTATCGGCTACCACCACGGCCGTGGCAGGCACCGGGTTTTCGTAAATCGGGGTATCACAGCAGGCACAAAAAGGACGCACGCGGCCTTCATAATGCCGTTTTTGAAGAGGTTGCCCGCAAAAAGGACAATACAATTTTGTTTTCACAAGAACCGTGGAAAATTTTTATAAATTAAGGGGGTCTCTAAAAATCAATCTCACCGCAGAGACGCAAAGGGCGCAGAGAAAAGCGTGAACGCTGCGTGCAAAGCAAAAGGCATGACCCTTTGCGCTCTTTGCGGTGTAATAGCAATTGGCTCAGTCGTCAAAATTGCCGGCAGGTCCCTTGTCGGACGTCAGGCCGGCGGCTTTTTCCCGAATTTTTTCCGGGGTCCAGTCGTCCGGGATCTCAATCCTTTCGGCCAGAGGACCGGGATCGTGAGAGCCGGCGGAAAGGATCGCGTCAACCACCAGCGGGGCCGTGTCAGCGGCATTTAAAACCGCGGTCAGCATGTTGAATACAAAAGCCTCAACACCCTTTACCATGCGTTCTTTTATTTCCGCAGGCTGGGCATGCAGCAAATTTTCAAAGGGCAGGTTGAGCTTTTTGTAGTCTCCGGCCTTCAGCCCTTTTTCGTCCGCGTATGCCTTCATTTTCGCCCACATCTCGTCGGTAACCCCTGCCTCGGGCTTTTTGACGAAGTTGCCGTTCGCATCCAGAAAGGCGTTGCCATAATCGTTGACCTCAAGCCCCCAGGAAATCATCTGAAGGGCCGTCGCCACGTTGGCCTTGGTGGTCCGGGTCTCGGTGGCAATGCGCCGCAGCCGGTCCGAGCTGTTTCCCGATGTGCCGTGCTGGGCACCGTATACGCGATAAGGCTCAACGGCTTTGTGAATTTCAGCGGTGAGCTCCACCTGGATGCCCTGGTCGCTGGCCTCTATACCGTGAGTGGTGCCGTTGTTAAGGGCGATCCAGTCGGGAAAGATGCCGTGGGCGTTGAGTCCCTGGATCAGGAAAAGGGCCTCCTCTTTTGTGGAAAGCCCGGCTTTCCCCTTAATCTCACCTACCTCGGTCTCCAGGCCCGCCCATTTGGGAACAAAGGGGTTGAGTTCAATGTTGGCCAGCAGGTTCTGGTCGTCGGGCATGTGAGATGCGTCAATGGCGATGGAGGTGATGCCCGCCTCAAAAAGAGAGGGAATTTCCACCCTGGCATCGGCGATATCCTTTTCATTCTTGATGCCGTAATGGTCCGCGTGAATGGCCACCGGCACGGTGATCCCCATTTCATTGCAGAAGGCATCCACCTGCCGGGCCATGTTCCAGTAGTTCACCGCGCAGTAGGCGCTTCGTCCGCCCTCGGATTTGGCGATTTCAATGATGATCGCGGCATTGGCCCGCTGCGCGGCCCGCAGGGCGCCCCGAATGACAAAGCTGTTTCTGCCGTTGGCCGCCATGGTTACAGCCTTGCCTTTGGCCGCCAGGGCACGGTTGATGTATCGCCCGCTGACGATCAGTGCCCTGGAACTGGGAAACAGCCTGACGATGTTGGGGGGCCTTCCCATTTTGACCGCGTTCAGGTAATCACTGGAATAGATGCTGTTCGGCATGTCCACACCTCCGTTTACCGGCGTTGCCTATAATGCGCCGGTTGTCTTACCTCTGTTTTTCCTCGGCTCCAAGCGTTTCGAGGGCCTGTTTGATGTTCTGACGCACTTTTTCGTTGTACTCCCTGGCTTCTTTTTCAAAGGCTTTCCGCCTTTCATGAAAGGCACCAGAGCGCTCCTGGAATCTCTCCATTCTCCGGTGGTAGTCACCTATCTTTTCCGGAGTGTCAGCGGCCTCCTTCATGCGAATCAGTTCAGCCTGCTCCCTCTGAAGCGCTGCGAACTCTTTTTCAATGGCCTGTTCCCATGCTTTAAGGGCAGCTGCTTTGGACTGGCCGAAATCGTTGGCTCCGGTGCTGCTGTCCGGTGTGGCCGGGGCCGGGGTCGCCACCGGTAGCGCGCCGGCCGACGGATTTGAAGGGGGTTCCAGTTCCTCTTTGATTTCGACCTGATTGCGGTGCTGGGGAGGGACGGACTCAAGACTGTTGGCGTAATGGATCCGGCCCTGGTCGTCTACGTACTTATAGATATCCGCGGACGCCACCTGCCCGGTGAACAGCAGAGCAGCAAAAGCAGGGAGAAAAAAAGAGAAAACCGGATATTGCATCAAGCGCCTCCATGATCTTAAGACAGGTAAAGGCAACGCCTCACCTGTTCGCGGGCATTCTACCGCGTTTGTTTTCGCAAAGTCAAGGCAATGGCGGATACGTCCGGTGGCTGCGGCGTTCTTCGGCGCCTACAGGAAACAGCCGGGCTAGCCGATCATGAAGCTCCACAAAATCCCGGCGGCGCAGGCCGATCCGATGACCCCCGAGGAGTTGCACGCCATGGCATGCATGAGCAGGTAGTTACTTTTGTCCTCGTGCTGTCCCATCATGTGGACCTCCCGAGCCGATCCGGGAACGGCTGAGACGCCGGCTGCACCGAGCAGAGGGTTGATCTTCTGTTTCAAAACGAGATTCATGATTTTGGCGAAGACAATGCCCGAGGCCGTGGCCACGGAAAATGCGACGGCGCCCAGGGCAAATATGCCGATGGATTTGGGGGTCAGAAACACGTTGGCCTGAGTGCTGGCGCCCACGGTCATACCGAGGAAAATGGTCGCCGCGTCCATGATCACGGTACGGGCGCTCTGGGCCAGGCGTTCCGCTTCCCCGCACTCTTTTAAGAAGTTGCCGAAAAAGAAGGGCCCCAGCAGGGGGATCGACGCCGGCGCTGTGAGGCAGCAGAGCATGATACCCACCACCGGAAAGATCATGCGCTCTTTTTTAGATACCTCCCGCATGTTGGGCATGCGGATCAGCCGTTCTTTGCGGGATGTCAGCAGTCGCATGATGGGAGGCTGAATTACCGGGATCAGGGCCATATAAGAGTAGGCGGCAATGGCGATGGGGCCGATCAGGTGGGGGGCCAGCTTGGCCGTCAGAAAGATGGAGGTAGGCCCGTCAGCGCCGCCGATAATGGCAATGGACGCCGCTTCGTTGGGCAGAAAACCCAGTCCCAGGGCCGAGAGCAGGGTAAAAAACACCCCCACCTGGGCAGCCGCGCCCAGCAGCATGAGCCGGGGCATGGCCAGCAGGGAGGAAAAATCGGTCATGGCGCCCAGGCCGAGAAAGACGATAGAGGGGTAGACTCCGGACGTGACGCCGAAATATAAATAGTGCAGCACGCTGTTGTCTTCATAAATGCCCAGGCCGAACCCCTCGAAAAAAGGAATGTTGCCGATGATAACCCCCAGGCCGATGGGAATCAGCAGCAGGGGCTCGAACCGCTTGGCGGCCCCCAGGTAAACCAGAAGGCAGCCGATGGCCAGCATCAGTACGTAGCGTTCATCGGCAAGGAAAAAGCCGGTGTTGCGAAGAAAGTTCAGTGTCAGTTCAGGCATGGCGCACCTATTGGGCAGTCATGGGGTTACAGGTTCCATTTGAAGTGTCCCTCGCTCTCGGCCACCAGAAGGCCGGTCTCGCGAAGGGTCTTAATGGTCAGGTGGGGGTGGGGCAGCCCCTTTTCCCGGGAGATCCGGTAGAGGTCGGGCAGTTGAAACGACGCCCCCAGTTGCCGGGCACAGTCCTTGTAGACGGCGGCAATCCGGCGGGCACCTTCAACGGAAAAATCGTTCTCGGGAACCGGTGGAGGCACGGCTGCCGGTTTTTCAACAACCGGTAGCCTGTTTTTGCCCAGAAAGCTCCCGATCCTTTCGGAGAGGGCCACAAGGACCGGTACCCTGGATATAATTATGGCCAGAACGGCGAGGCAGGCAATGTCGATGGTAATCCCCAGGGCCGCCATGGCCCAGCCGTTCTGCTCGGCGATACGGTCGAAACTGAACAGGTTTAACAGTGTGGCCGGATCCATCAAAGAAAGCCTCCTTATGAATGGTATCGTGTTTTGCGTCTGCGCGGGCAGACCTGGTAGAAAATCTTTACTTTTAATCCATAAACCGGGTATGGTGTCAACAAAAAAAGCACCAACACCGCAGCCTTTTCTCCAGACCTGCTGCTTCGCGGCCTCTTCCCGTAAGGGATAAGCCCTTTACCGGGCTTGCTTTTTATTCCGAAACAATGATAAGAGGGGGAGAATATTTTGTCGTCGGTGGATGAAAAGGACCAATGCATGGTACAGGAGAGTGCCAGGATCGGACAAAGGGTCAAGTGGCCGGCGCTGTGGCTGGTTTTAATGCTTGTGGTTTTTTCCGGTATGGCCCATGGAGACATGGATCCGGGAGAAATAAACTTTGAGGCCCCGGCCTTTTATCTTGACAGCCCCGAAGCCCCGGCCCGTGATCTTGAGCCGTCGGCCGGACAGCCGGCGGAACCTGACGGAGAAAAAATCGATGAGCCGACGGAAAGCGCGGAGGGGCAGCCTTCCGCTGGTGGGCCGGATGGGCCAGAATACCCACGTGGTGGGGCCGAAACGGACGAACCGGACGATTTTGACGCGTTTGAAGGGTTTGACGAGTTTGCTCCCCCGGAGCAACCGCCGGTGTTTGACCCCCTGTCCGGGTATAACCGGGTCATGACCCGTGTGAACGATCGGCTGTACTACTGGGTTTTAAAGCCGGTGGCTCGCGGGTATGGGATCGTGATGCCCAGACCGGTGCGCCGGGGAATTGATAATTTTTTTGAGAATCTGGGATTCCCGGTGCGGTTTGTCAACAATGTTCTGCAGGGCAAGGTACACAGTACCGGGGTGGAGACGGCGCGGTTTTTGATCAACACCACTCTGGGCATCGGCGGCCTCTGGGATCCGGCGCAAAGGTGGATGGAGATCGGGCCCTGCGACGAGGATTTCGGTCAGACCCTGGGCCGTTACGGTCTGGGAGGCGGTTTTCATGTGGTGCTGCCGGTGTTCGGCCCGTCCAACGTGCGCGATACCGTGGGCCGGGTGGCCGACGGGTTCTTAAACCCCGTGGCCTACCTGGAGGATTCGGACACGGCCCTGGCGCTTTCCATAGGGAAGACCGTTAATGGAACGTCGCTACGTATCGGTCAGTATGAGGCCATCACCAAAGATGCCATTGACCTGTATGTTCTGATGCGGGACGGTTATGAACAGTATCGCATAAAAAAGATAGAGGAATAGACCATGAGACGAATTTTCCCGGTAATTCTTTTTGGCTTGGTGGCGGTGATTCCCCTACTGGCCATGGGGCCGGCTGCGGCCCAGGACGGGGGGGAGGAGACCCGCGAGGTGGAGGTTCTTCTGAAGGAACGGCTGGACGCCGTGCTGGCCGTTTTGAAAAATACCGATCTGTCCCAGGCGGAAAAACAGGATCGGATCATGGCCATCATCGAGCCGGTCATCGATTTTCCCCTGATGGCCAAGCTGACCCTGGGCCGGCAGCACTGGTCAAAGCTCTCCGTCGATCAACAGGTCGAGTTCGTCGATCTTTTTGTACAGCGGCTCAAACGATCTTACCTCGACAAGACCGCTCTCTACTCCGACCAGCAGGTGACCTATGAAAAGGCCGTACTGGAAGGCAACAAGGTCTATGCGGCCATGAGTATCATGACGGAAAAAAAGACCGTGGTGGTGCTGTACAAGTTCTATTCCTCCCATGGCGCATGGAAGGTGTATGACGTGGAGGTGGAGGGGGTCAGCTTCATCAAAAGCTACATGGCCCAGTTTGATGCCATCTTGAAAAACGGAACAGTGGAAGACCTGTTTGCCGAACTCAAAAAACCGGTCACGGAATAATGCCCCGACTGATGCCGCTGGTCGATCGATTCTACGCCTTTCTTCTGCGCCATCCCTGGCGGATGTTGATTTGTTTTGTGCTGTGTATCGCGGTGCTGGCCTGTTTTTCCAGAAATTTTCAGATCGACGCATCCGCCGATACACTGGTCAACGAACACGACGAAGACATTCAGTACGCCCGGGAGATAACCGACCGCTACGGAATCGGCGATTTTCTGGTTATCGCCTACACACCCCATGCCGATCTGCTGTTCCCCCAGGTGCTGGCCGATATCGCGGTCCTGCGGGACCGGCTGGCGGCCCTGGCACCGGTGGCTTCGGTGGTCACCCTGCTGGATGTGCCCCTGCTGGAGAGTCCGCCGGTGGCCATCAAGGATCTGGCCGGCAGCCTGCCCACACTTGCGTCGCCGGGTGTGGACCTGGATCTGGCCAGAAAGGAGCTGTCCACCAGCCCCTTATACCAGCGCATGCTGGTAAGCCCGGATTTAAAGACCACCGGTATCCAGATTAATCTGAAAGTCGATCAGGGTTATATCGACCTGGTCATGGAACGGGACCGGTTGGGCAATAAAAAGCGGGAGGCGGGCCTTTCACCGGAAGAAGACGATACCCTGCGCCGCCTGGAAAAGACGGTGCTGGAGGCCCGAAAGGCCTATACCCGGGACAATCGGGAGCTGATATCCCGGATTCGGGCCATCATGGCGGCTCACGAGGCGGACGCCGACCTGTTTCTGGGCGGGGTGAGCATGATCGCAAGTGATCTGATACGGTTTATCAAAAATGATTTAAAGATTTTCGGCGCCGGCGTCTTCTGCCTGCTGGTGGGTGTGCTGGGCCTGGTGTTTCGCCGGGTCCGCTGGGTGGTGCTGCCCATGCTCTGCTGCGTGTTTGCCGTGGTGGCCATGATGGGGCTGCTGGGCCTTTTCAGCTGGAAAGTCACGGTGATCTCCTCCAACTTCATCTCCCTGCAGCTGATCATCACCATGGCCGTGGCCATTCACCTGATCGTCCGGTACCGGGAGCTGCTCACCGAGCAGCCCGATGCCGACCAGAAAGCGCTGGTCATGGAAACGGTGCGATCCAAACTGAAGCCCTGCATCTACACCACGCTCACCACCATGGCCGGGTTCGCCTCTCTGGTGCTGTGCGACATTAAACCGGTGATCACCTTCGGCTGGATGATGGTGGGCGGACTGGTGGTCTCCCTGCTGGTCACCTTCCTGTTTTTCCCGGTGGCCCTCTCCCTGATGGCCAAAACACCGCCGCCCCCGGTTTCTGCGGGCGGGAGTCTGCTCACCGCCGGTACCGCCCACTTCACCCGTTATCACGGCACCCTGATTCTCCTGGTCAGTCTGGGTGCCCTTGTACTAAGCGTGGCCGGCATCTCCCGGCTTACCGTGGAGAACGCATTTATCAATTACTTCAAATCTTCAACCGAGATATACCAGGGCATGAAGGTGATCGATCAGCAGTTGGGCGGTACCACGCCTCTGGATGTGATCATCGATTTTCCGGCGGACGAAAACAACTCTCCTGCCGGAACAGACGCGGCGGGGGATACGGCCGCCGATACCTTTGACATGTTTGAAGAGTTTGACGCCGGTACCCAGGAGGCCCAGTACTGGTTTACGCCCCACCGCATGCAGCGGATCATGGAGGTTCATGACTATCTGGAAGGCCTGCCGGTCACCGGTAAGGTGCTCTCCCTGGGCACCATGCTCAAGGTGGCCCAGCGGCTGAACAGCGGCCGGCCCCTGGACAGTTTTGAGCTGCCGCTGATTTACAATGAGATGCCCGACCGGTACAGGGTGCAGCTGATCGATCCCTTTGTGTCGGTGGAGCATAACCAGGCCCGGCTGATGGTGCGCATCATCGACACGGCTCCCTCCCTGCGCAGAAACCAACTGCTGGAAAAGATCGACCATGACCTGACGGAAAAGCTGGGGTTTGAGCCGGGCCAGGCCCGGCTCACCGGAATGCTGGTGCTCTACAACAACATGCTCCAGAGCCTGTTTGATTCCCAGATACTGACCCTGGGACTGGTACTGATCGTCTTGATGGGCATGTTTCTGGTGCTGTTCCGTTCCTTCAAGGTCTCGGTGATCGCCATTTTTCCCAACCTGCTTTCCATTGCCGTGGTGCTGGGGGTGATGGGGTGGCTGGGGTTCCCTCTGGACATGATGACCATCACCATTGCTTCCATCAGCGTGGGCATTGCCGTGGATGACACCATTCATTACATTCACCGGTTCCGGGAGGAGTTCGCCGCCACCGGCAATTACCATAACGCCATGGAGCGGTCCCATGGCACCATCGGTTATGCCATGTATTACACCTCCATCACCATCATCATCGGGTTTTCCATTCTGGCCCTGTCCAATTTCATTCCCACGATCCTTTTCGGCCTGCTTACCGGCCTGGCCATGCTGATTGCCCTGGTGGCGGCTCTGACCCTGTTGCCGCAGCTGATCATAAAGCTCCGACCCTTCGGTCCGGAAAGCGCTTAGCCCGAATACTTTATGAAAGATCCGGGTTTGTGCCGTCTCTCCCTTTTTAATAAGGAAGCAGGTCAATTTTACGCTGGATTGCCGGATCAAGTCCGGCAATGACGGGTAGGGGGGTGTCCGGCCAAGCTGGTAATGACGACTACGTATGCCGTCACCCTCGGGCGCCTTTTCTCGTCACCCTCGGGCTTGACCCGGGGGTCCAGAATCAAAATGATTTCTTTCCTTGTGAATAAGGAAGCAGGTCAATTTTACGCTGGATTGCCGGATCAAGTCCGGCAATGACGGGCAGGGGGGCGTCAGGCCGGTCTGCTTTTTTTGACTTTCTGCATTAGTTCACCGGCAAGCGCCTTCAGTTCCATCCGCTCGGTTTCGAGCTTTTTGATACGGGTCTTGTACTCGGCCAGTTTCTCGTTGAGGGTGTTGTTGATGGCGATCTCTTTTTTCTTGAATTCCTGAATGAGCCGCTCCTTGAGCTGCTTATTCTCTTCCAGCTTCTCTTCCGCCTCTTTTTTTGCGCTTTCAAGGATCAGTTCAGCTTCCTTGATTTTTCTTTCTATCTCCCGGTTGCCCTTCAGCTTCAGGGCCATACGCATGCCGACCAGCAGGATCAGCACCACGATTAAAAGAGCCAGTACAAAAACAATGGCGTTCTGATGAGCCACCAGAAAGGGGAGTACTTTATCCAGAAAAAGGACAATGAGCTGGAGCAGATCCTCGAAGATCATGACGATGGACTGGGATACAGTGGCCCTGGAAAAGTCTTCGGCATAATAGGTCTGGTAGACAAAGTGTCCGACGTGTGTCCCCAATACCCCTGCAAACAGCCAGAGAAACCTGTCAAAGAGATGGATCATGGCCGCTTCTCCTCCTGTGGGTTGATGTTGTCTGGTCATATCAGAAAAGAGCAAAAGTGGCAAGGCTTGTGGGCATTTTCAGATGGTTGGGAGACACAACAGTTTTTAGGGGCATCAACATCGAAATCGGTATCGGACTCGACAGAACTTGAAATCAAAACAGGGACCGGGCACGGGGAACAGTCCCTGCCCGGTCCGGATCAAGTCTTATTTGTATGTCCTGCAAACAGATATCGGGTCGATCAGACAGAAAGCTCGGTGTTGGGCACAAGTCCCCACACGCCGCAGGGACAGGCCCCGGCACAGAATCCGCAGCCGATGCACAGGGTTTCATCCACCACGTAGGCAAAGTCGCTGTCCGGCCGCTCTTCACGGGAAATGGCCGATTGAGGGCAGGCCGTCACGCAGATGCCGCAGTCCCGGCAGTTCCCGCAGGAAGAGCACTGGGCTCCGCACTGGTCCATGCCGTCAAACCCGGTCATGCGGGGATCAAAATATTCCAGGCTCACCCGCTTCTTGTCAATGACCGTCCGCGTGTCGGGTCGGTGCGCCTCTCCGGACAGCAGGCCGGCGATGGCTGCGGCGGCCTTGCGACCGGCGCCGATGGCGTCGGTGAGCAGGCCGGGCCGGACAATGTCACCCACGGCAAAGACGGCAGGATCCGATGTCTGGAAAAAATCATTGACCTTGACAAACCCCCGCTCGGTTTCCACGGATGCCGGCAGAAAAGAGGTATCCGGCGCGTCACCGATGGAGATCACCACGGTGTCGGCGGGCAGCAGTTCGCCGCTCTCCAGCACCACACCCCGGTCCGTGATCTCCCGAGTAAAGGCGGGCCAGCGGAAGAGAGCGCCCGCCGCCTCCGCCTCCTCCCGCTCCTTGCCGAAAGAGGCGGGCTTCTGCACGTCAATCAGGGTGATGGTTTCGGCACCCAGGCGGTGGGCCTCGGTGGCAACGTCGCATCCCACGTTGCCCGCGCCGATGATCACCACCCGCTTCCCGGGCACAATGGCCCCGGACTTTGCTCTGGCAAGAAAATCCAGGGCCGTTACCATTCGCTCTTTTCCCGGTACCGGCAGGGTCCGGGGCTTCCACGCGCCGGTGGCCACCACCACGGCATCGTATTCGGCCTTTACCTGGTCCGTCTTTTTCCGGTCCAGGGCAGTTTTAAGGCGCACGTGGGGAATGATCTTGCGAATCCGGTCCAGTTCGGCGGAGAGCACCTCGCGGGGAATACGGGTCTCTGGAATCACCGCCGCGATCTTGCCGCCCAAGGTGTCGGATGTGTCATATACGACGGCCTCGTGGCCGCTTTGCAGCAGCTGCCAGGCAACTGAGATACCGGCCGGTCCGCCGCCGATCACCGCCACTTTTTTCCCGTTTTTATCCGGCAGCACCGGCGCCTTGGCGTTGATGGAGGCCCGGCCCAGTTGCGTGACGTCAATGGGGACCATGGACTGGTTGTTGCGCGTACACCCCTGCATGCAGAGGTTGGGGCAGAGATAGCCGCACACCGTAGCCGGGAACGGGGTGTACATCAGGGCCATGTCCACGGCCTCGTCCACTTTTCCGTCCCGAATCATGGCCCATCGCTGCTGAACGGGAATCCCGGTAGGACAGGTCGCTTCGCACGGAGATTTGTATACCCGGTTTTCCCACACCGGCACAAATCGTCGCAGATCGCCCGTGGGCAACAGGGGAATCGGGGAACGGTCGATGGTGGTCAGGTCGCCGATCAGGCCGCCGGTGCCCAGCTCCCGGTCCCATACATCACTGTGAAACGCGGCCATGGACTGCTTTTCCACGCGGCCCCGCTCCTGTGGGGTCCGGGCCATGAGCAGCTGCCAGGCGCTGCGTTCGGAGAGCCGTTCAAAGAGTCCAGGCCGGGAGATGTGGTCTAAAAAGGTTCTCAGATTTTCAAGAAACCATTGCCACAGGTCGTCGGGAATGGGCACGGACTTGGCGTCGGCGGTGCTGTATCCCTTGTGAGGCCCCCGGAACAGTACCTGTCCACCTACCATGCCCACCAGGGGGTGATAGCCCAGCACGTTGTCCGGTGTCTGTGGATCAATGCCGCAGACCACGGCAATGCCCCCGGCCATGAATTCACCAAAATAGTCGCCTACCGATCCCAGAACCCACAACTCGGGGGGCGCGAACCGGGGGTTGTGTTTGGTCATGGTCATGCCCCGTGCCCCGATGTTGCCGGCCACGTATATTTTCCCCTGGGCCATGGCATTGGCAAGGCCGTTGCCGGCATGGCCCCGTATGAGGATCTCGGCGCCGCCGTTGAGCCAGCCCACGTCGTCGGAGGCCGGGCCCATGATTTCGATCCGGGTGTTGGCCGATCCCATGGCCCCCACCCGCTGGCCCGGCTGGTTGACGATCCGCACATTCACGGTCTGGCTGCCGGCCTTCCAGAGCCGGCCCCCGATGCCGTGCTGGCCGAAGGCATCCACCTCAATATGGCGCCGGCCCTGTTCCACGGCCTGCTGGATCAACTCCTCCAGCACCCGGGACTCCAGGCGGGTTCCCTCTCTTTTCCCTGATATTCTGTAGTAGCGATCACTCATCGATCATACCGTTTCTATAAGTTTTGGTTCAGCCCGAATATTTCATGAAATCTTCAGGCTAAACTACGTACTTGATCTGCAGTCGTTCCGCGGCCGCGATATCGTCGATGCCCAGGGCGTCGGCCATGCCGATGGGCAGGGACGTGGAACGGCCCAGGGGCGCGACAATCTTTTTCAGTTCCGTATCAAAGCTTAAAAACATATCCACGATCCGCTGGGCCACGTCCTCGGGATCCAGCCGCCGGTAAAGCCGCGGGTCCTGGGAGGTGATCCCCTTGGGGCACTGGCCGATGTTGCAGATGTTGCACCGGTCTGTTTCAGAACCCAGACACCCGGCCGCCGCCTGCATCACGTATTTCCCTGTCTGAACGCCGCTGGCACCCAGCATGATCAGGGCCGCGGCATTGGCGGCCAGGTTGCCGGACTTGCCCACCCCGCCGCCGGCCAGCAGGGGGATTTCGTTCTGCTTGCCCAGCTTGACCAGGTTGAGGTAGCAGTCCCGAATGTTGCTGGCAATGGGATGGCCCATGCTGTTCATGGAGACGTTATACGCCGCGCCGGTGCCGCCGTCTTCGCCGTCAATGGCCAGGCCCGCGGCATAGGGATTGCGGGACAGGTTGTTGAGCACGGCCAGGGCCGTTGAGGTGGCCGATATCTTGGGATAGACCGGCACGCGAAACCCCCAGGCCATGTACATGGACTGGATCATCTTGGCCACGGCCTCCTCGATGGAGTACTTGGTCTGGTGCGTGGGCGGGCTGGGCAGGCTGATGCCCTCGGGAACCCCCCGGATGGCGGCGATCAGCTTGTTGACCTTGTACCACATCAACAGGCCCCCGTCTCCCGGCTTGGCGCCCTGGCCGTACTTGATCTCAATGGCGCAGGGGTCCACTTTCATTTCCGGAATGGCGTGGACGATTTCGTCCCACCCGAAGTAGCCGCTGGCGATCTGCAGAATCACGTATTGCAGGAAACGGCTGCGCAGGAGCCGGGGCGGGCAACCGCCTTCGCCGGTGCACATGCGCACTGGCATGTTCATCTCCTCGTTGAGGTAGGCCACGCCCATCTGGAGCCCCTCCCACATGTTGGGGGAGAGGGCGCCGAAGGACATGCCGCCGATGATCAGGGGGTATATCTCCCGCACTGGTGGAATCCATCCGTTTTCCCGCAGGTGGGCAAGGTTCTCCTCCGGCGGCAGCACCCGCCCCAGCAGGGTCCGCAGCTCGAATTCGTGACGGCCGGCATCCAGGGCCGGGTCGGTGAGCATGGAGATGCGAATGAACTTGATCCGATCTAAAATACCGCCCGGCGCGTTTCTGCGGCCGCCCCGCTGCCGGGGTGTGCCCCCCTGGTTGACGTGGAACACCAGCTTGTCGGCCTCGTCGCCGCGAACCGGTAAAATGGCGTCATTGGGGCAGACCAGGGTGCACATGGCGCATCCCACGCAGGCATTGGACGGCGCGGTCTGTTGCCGAATGCCGTGATATACCTCGAAGCTGCTGGTAGAGGCGTGGCTGATATGAATGTTGGGTTTGACGACCCGTTTTCTGAACACTCCCAGTTCAAGGGTGCGCACCGGGCACACCGCCGTGCACCGGCCGCAGAGCGTGCATTTTTCTTTGTCCCACAGGATCTGCCAGGGCAGGTCCTTGAGGCTCAATGTTGAAGGGCTAATGCTTCCGTTTGCTGACATACGACAACCTCCCCGCGGTCCGGACCCACCACCACGGTGTCCATGTACATGGGCTGAAAATCCTTTGACTTGTCCCGGTTGGGAATCACGGCGTCCAGGCCGCAGATTTCCGATGAAAAGGCATACATGCCGGGCCGGCCGCCCACCACGCCCGGCCGGAGCTTCTTTCTGTCCTGCACCATGAAGAGCGAATGGTCTGGCAGGCACCCGATCACGCAGTTGGGCCCGTCGATGATCAGGCGGCGACAGGTCTGCTTCAGGTGCTTGAGCAGCACATGGTCCGGGTGGGCCGCCAGCACATCGTCCTGAAGTGGGGTGATGATATGCTTGTAGGCGTCGATCCCCAGCCCCAGCTGCTTGAACAGGTAGTGCAGGATGTAGACAAACACCTGGGAGTCCGACTCGAACCCGCTGTAGCCGGGAATGTTACGGGACATGAGAAACTCCCGGATCGGCACAAAGGCGGTGTTTTCACCGTTGGTCATGGTGGAAAATCCGCCCTGGAAGAAGGGATGACAGGCATACAGGTTGATGGCATAGTTGGTGTTCTGCCGGCCCTGGGCCATGATCACCCGTGCCTGAAGCTCTTCCCGGTCAAGCTGCAGGTACCGGGCCACCGTCAACGGATCACCGATCTCCTTTAACATGATCACGTCCGGCCAGAAGGAGAAGACGATCATGTCTTCTTTTTCCGCACCCATTTCAACCAGCTCCAGCCGGATGCGGGTCAGTTCGGCGTAAATTTTTTCTTCGCTCCAGCCCTCCCAGCTATCCGGGTATTCATAGGCCCGGATCAGGTAGATGTCCCGCTTCGGAACCCCCGGCGGCTGCTCCTTGGGCACTTTGATGGTGACCTTGTGCTTGGTGAGAAACCCGTGCTCCATCATATAATGGTCCAGGCGCCGGATGCCCTGGTCCGTGAAGATACCCGAGAGAATGGGAGAGTCCTTTATCTTCTCAAAGGGCCCGCCCAGATCCCGCAGAAAGATACCCACCCCGGAACCGTCATGGCCTTCGCGCATGACATCCAGGGCCTCCAGGGCCACCATTGGTGTCATGGGGGTTTCGCTGGTGATCGCAAATAATCGGCACATAAACCGGCCTCCCTGACGCTAAAACTTCATGCCGCATTGACGGTTATCTGTTGGCACACAAAAAAAGCTTAAATTGCCGTGTGGCATTATAATGATTTTAAGAACACAGACAAGACATTAATTTTCCGAACGTGTCTGGTTTCTCAAAGGCTGTCATCCCTATAATTAACTTATACTGTTATACATTTCTTTTTTTATCTGCCTGTCATCCCAGAGCGTAAAAGGTCAAACCCCTTATCGAAAGATGCGATTTATCGGCCATTTTATTAGTCAGGCTAAATGTTACATAAAAAAGTTCGACTGGAATCAACTTGTCAACAAGCTTGCAAATCCATGGCCGGTAAAATCATTTTTCGCTGTAAAATACAGGCAGCCCAAAACAACTTGAAAAAATTTATGCGATTTCTATGCCAAACAGATTCGCCTTTCGGCCTTTTCGGTGGCGGAACCTGTGCGCACCGCCACCGGTGGCGTTGTCTTATCACATACCGCTGGGCAATAAAACAGTCCTGGCTCTGGCTTGGGGGGCTCCGTATGCCCACTCGTCAGAGAACGCACGCCGGCCTGTATAGTCGCATGCGGCGACTTGTCTCCACGGCCAGATCTATTCCTGGAATATAGGCGCTGGCAGGCCCCGTCATGAATACAGGGAATCGCCGCGACATCAGCCCGATATTGTTGGCCGGCCTTCTCGTCAGAGTTTCGGCAGGTAATGATCAAGTTCAAACTGACTCACATGAATCCGGTATCTGTCCCACTCCACCTTTTTATTGTCTATAAATTCCTTGAAGATATGCTCGCCCAGCACTTTTTTTACCATTTCGCTCTTTTCGGTCTCCAGAATGGCCGAGTAGAGGTTGCCCGGCAGCTCGGTGATGCCTTTTTTGTGCCGCTCATCCGGGGTCATTTCAAAGATATCTTCCTCAATGGGGTCGGGCAGCGGGTACTTGTTTTCAATTCCTTCCATTCCCGCGCCCAGCATGACGGCAAAGGCCAGGTAAGGATTGCATGACGGGTCAGGGGCCCTGAACTCCATGCGGGTGGCTGCCTCTTTGCCCGGTTTGTACATGGGAACCCGAACCATGGCCGACCGGTTTCTGTTGGCCCATGAGACGTAGACCGGGGCTTCGTAACCGGGCACCAGTCGCTTGTAGGAGTTGACCCACTGGTTGGTCACGGCGACGATTTCCGGCGCATGCTTGAGAATACCGGCAATATAGTGCTTGGCCGTTTCGGAGAGGTTGAACCGTGCCTCCTTGCTGTAGAAGGCGTTTTTTCCGTCCTTGAACAGGGACTGGTGCACGTGCATGCCGCTGCCGTTTTCACCGAATATGGGCTTGGGCATGAAGGTGGCGTAGACTCCGTTTCTGTGGGCGATCTCCTTGACCGTCATGCGGTAGGTCATGGTGATATCGGCCATCTTCAGGGCCTCGGCGTAGCGCAGGTCGATCTCGTGCTGGCTGGGGGCCACTTCGTGGTGGCTGTACTCCACCTGGATACCCATGGCCTGAAGGGCGAAGATGGTCTGCCGTCGCAGGTCCCCGCCCATATCCATGGGCCGGGCGTCAAAGTAACCGGCCTTGTCGAGGATGCCGGTGCCCTGATCGTTCTTGAAATAAAAGTACTCCAGTTCCGGGCCCACATAAAAGGTATACCCCTTTTCGGCCACCTGCCCGAGCAGCCGCTTGAGTACATAACGTGGGTCGCCCTCGTAGGGAGTACCGTCGGGCTGAAGGATATCGCAGAACATGCGGGCCACGGGCCGGTCGCCCTCACCCCTCCAGGGAACAAACTGGAAGGTGGTGGGGTCGGGCCTGGCGATCATGTCGCTCTCATGAATACGGCAGAATCCCTGAATGGATGAACCGTCAAACCCCATGCCTTCCTCAATGCCCTCCTCCAGTTCATCAGGCGTGATGGCAAAACTCTTCAGGGCTCCCAGAACATCGGTGAACCAGAACTGAATGAAGCTGACGTTTTTTTCCTTGACGATTTTTCTTACGTCGTCCGCGGTCTGACAAATCATGATGTATTCCTCCTGCAATGGGTTTTATCCGGGTTTATCACGAGCCCCTGCCGGGCGGGTGTATATCAGGATGACCGTGTGGGGCAGGGCGCGGCGTGCGCAACAGCAGCTTATATGAATATCTATCAATTCTCCGGCGCAAAACGCAACCTTTAATTTTGGGTCTTCTCCAATTAGTGGGTGCACAGGATTCAAGGATTCAAGGGGTCGAGGGCTCAAGGGTTTGTTGCTGAAATATTTATCAAGGCTCTGTACCGGTTTTTCTTACTGTTCTATTGTTATTGCAAAGGAAGTTGAATCCTTGAACCCTTGGCCCCTTTCAAAACCATCGACAGTACTGAAAAGCATGCAAATCGTTTACTGCCACTAATCGGGAGAGGAACCTTAATCTTTAACTGTGCCACCGGGTAATGCCACCATGTCACCGCCCCCCGCATTTCGGTCATATATTTACGATTTTGTAATTTTTCAGGAATTATAATACCAAATTTGTAAGTACCGATCGCTCCTCCCCCATGGGTAAAATAAAAAATAATTGTATTCCAGGCATATAATCATTACCGGCGTGTTGGCATGGTAGTTGCTGAATATAAAAACAACGGTTTGTGGTTTCTATTATTAACCACATTTTAACGGGAAACTAAAATTCTCAGGAGAAAGCAATGAGCGGACGATCAAAGCTGTTAGCGGCAATCAACGGAAACGGCGCGCCCAAGGCCACATTGGAGTATAAAGAAAAAAATTCCATTGATCTGTTTGGCGAGAATGTTTTCAGCATGGCTGTCATGAAGAAGCGGCTGCCCAAGGATATCTATAAATCATTGGCCAGGACCGTTGAAAATTTTTGCTTGATGGATGCCTCCATTGCGGATGTCGTGGCAAACGCCATGAAAGACTGGGCCATTCAGAAAGGGGCCAGCCATTACGCCCATGTTTTTTTCCCTCTCACGGGGGCCACGGCTGAAAAACACGACAGCTTTCTGGCGCCGGATCTGGCCGGAAACGCGATAGCCGAATTCTCAGGAAAAACCCTGATCCAGGGCGAACCGGATGCGTCAAGCTTTCCCAGCGGCGGACTGCGCCAGACATTTGAAGCAAGAGGATATACCGCCTGGGATGTAACAAGCCCGGCTTATATCATGGAAAGCCCGAACGGCGCGACGCTCTGCATTCCAACGGCGTTTGTGTCGTGGACCGGCGAGGCCTTGGACAAAAAGACGCCTATCCTGCGTTCCATGCAGGCCCTGAATAAGCAGGCCCAGAGGATTTTAAATCTGTTTGGTGATCATTCAGGCAGGATCGTCTCCGCGACATGCGGGCCTGAGCAGGAGTATTTTTTAATTGATAAGCATTTCTATTCCGCACGGCCGGATATTCAGGCAACGGGCAGGACGCTTTTCGGGGCGCCGTCTCCCAAGGGACAGCAGTTTGATGATCATTACTTCGGGGCCATTCAGGATCGTGTGCTGGCCTTTATGTTTGAGGTGGAACGGGAACTCTATAAGCTGGGAATTCCCGTCAAGACCAGGCATAACGAAGTCGCTCCCGGACAGTTCGAGGTCGCTCCGGTATTTGAGACAGCGAACCTGGCAACAGACCATCAGCAGCTCATCATGGTGATGCTCAAGAAAATCGCCAAAAAACACGGCATGGAGTGCCTGCTTCATGAGAAACCCTTTGCCGGGGTTAACGGTTCGGGAAAGCACTGCAACTATTCATTTGGGAACGCAAGCCAGGGCAACCTTCTTGACCCGGGCAAGACCCCCCATGAGAATGCGCAGTTTCTTGTCTTCTGCGCTGCGATCATCAGGGGCGTTCATAAATATGCCAAAGTGCTAAGAGCAGTTGTCGCCTCGGCCGCCAACGACCATCGCCTTGGTGCCAATGAAGCGCCGCCGGCCATTCTTTCGATTTTCCTGGGCGACCAGCTCACCGATGTTTTCGAGCAGATCAAGAAAGGGGGCGCCACCTCGTCAAAAGAACCCGGTACCATGAAAATAGGGGTTGACGCACTGCCGGATCTCCCGAAGGATGCCGGGGACCGTAACAGAACCAGCCCGTTCGCGTTCACGGGCAACCGTTTCGAATTCCGGGCCGTGGGTTCGGACCAGTCCATTTCCGGGCCGATTGTCGCGATGAACACCATCTTTGCGGAGTCTATTGATTACATCGCGACTGAACTTGAAAAAGAAACCGGTGGCGATCCGTCAAAGCTGAACGCCGCGGTCCAAAAGGTTCTGAAAAAGGTTATCGACAAGCACGGCGCCATTATTTTTAACGGTGACAATTATACGGAGGCATGGCAGAAAGAGGCGGCCAAAAGGGGGCTTCCCAACATGAAGACTACCCCGGAGGCGCTGCCGGTTCTCATTGAAGATGATGTGATCGCCCTTTTCAGCAAGTACGGTGTCCTTTCGGAAAAGGAAATGAGAAGTCGCTATGAGACTTATCTGGAGCAGTATAATCTCAAGATCGAGGTCGAAGTGAAAACAGCCATTGAAATGGCCCGTACAATTGTTTACCCCGCCGCGGTCCGGTATCAGGCCGAGCTTGCCGAAAGCTGCCTCAAGATGAAAGGGTTGAACATGACGGGGGAGACAGCGGCACTCAAGGAGGTTTCCGGTCTTATAAAGGAATTAAAGGCCGGTATTGAGGCGCTTGAATCCCTTATCGGGCATAAAAAGAGTGACAAACTGGCCGAGGCAAAGGCGTACTGCAAGAAAGTGCTGCCGGCCATGGCCACCGTCCGTCAGGTGGTGGATAAGCTCGAAGGCGTGGTCGCGGATGATCTCTGGTCCCTGCCCACCTACCAGGAGATGCTGTTTATCCGTTAACCGGGCGCACGGTATCCGTCATAATAGTTTGTAACACAAAAAGGCCTTCCCGTTTGGGAAGGCCTTTTTGTTCTGGGGTAAGAAACAGTCACATCAAGATGTGATTATGCGTTGATGATCTTTCTTGCGACTTCATCATTGTAGTCGGACACATGGGGAATGCCGGTTTCCGCGGCGGTTTCCCGGTTGCCGGAGAACAGGTCGTCCCGGCGGATCTGATCCAGGGAGAACCGCCTGGCGCCGGCCATCAGCTGCTGCAGTCCGCAGGAGAGCTTGTCGGCCAGGGTGCAGAAGGCGATGGCGCCGTAGGGAATGTTTTTCATCTCCTTTTTGCCCACCCGCTTTTCCACATCAAAGTAGGCGGCAAATATCTCCTCGGCTTTGTCGCCGATGGAAGAAACGGTCCTTGGCAGCTGGTCCCAGTTGCCCCAGATGGCCTCCCGTTTTTCCGGATGAAGGGCACCCTCGATGTTGGCGCCCAGGAACCCGGGGATCATGATGGCCCGGCCCATGCATACCAGCTTGGTGTAGGGAGCGCCCAGGGCGATGGCCTTGAAAATGTGGTCTTCCAGGGCAAAGCCGCCGGCAAAGGAGAGGTCCACCACGTCGGCACCCCGGGCCGCCAGCATGGCGGCGTATTCGTGGGCCTTGGCGTGAAGGTTGATGGAAGGCACGCCCCAGCTCTGCATCATGTTCCACGGGCTCATGCCGGTGCCGCCGCCGGAACCGTCAATGGTGAGCAGATCAAGCTTTGCGTCGGTGGCGAACTTGATGGCCATGGCCAGCTCCTGCATGCCGTAGGATCCGGTTTTCAGGGTCACCCGTTTGAACCCGATGGAGCGCAGGTAGTCCACGCTGCTCATGAAGTCTTCCCGCACCTGGTCCACGCTGCTCATGTTGGTACCGCCCAGACGGCTGTGCCGGGCAAAGGAGCGAATGGCGCCGTTTTTAAATGCTTTCTGCACTTCCGGAATGGTGGGGTCCGGATCCACCACGTAACCGCGGTCCTTGAGGAAAAGGGCATATTCCAGGCTGGTTACCTGGATTTCGCCGCCGATGTCCTTGGCGCCCTGGCCCCACTTGAGCTCGATGATGCACTGGTCGCCGTACTTGTCGGCCACGAATTCGGCCACGCCGTTGCGGGTGTCTTCCACGTTGAGCTGAACGATAATCGCGCCATAGGCCTTGTCCTTGTATCGCAGGTAGCCGTCGATGCGGCGCTCCAGTTCCGGCGCTTTTTTGATTTTCCCCTTTTTTGCCTTGCCCTTGCCGATTTCAGACTGCAGGTCCACGCCCACAACGTTCTCTCCGATGACCACCGGAATACCGCACAGGGCGCCGCCGATGGCAAAGGAGTCCCAGTAACGGGCCGCCACAAAGGTGGAGCCCAGGGCGCCGGTCATCAGGGGCATGCGTACTTTTGTTTTGACGGCCTTGCCGAATTCCGACTCAATGCTCACGTTTGGGAAGATGCAGTCGTCCGGGTCGTTGGTCAATCCTTTACCAAGTCCGTGGGCCCCGTAGGCGTATCCCTGAATGCGCAGGGAGTTATAGGAAACGCCCACATGGGTGGTGTTGTTGCCGCCGGCGGTGACCAAACCGAAGTCCCTGGGATAGAGCAGCTTACGGCCCACCAGGCTGGAGAGCCATGTTTCACATTTGCCCTGGCAGTCGGCCCGGCAGAGGGTGCAGAGGCCGGATTCGGCCGGGTTGCCACGATTGGCGGTTCCGAGAACATCGTTGCTTTTTGCAAATCTCATGTGTGCCTCCCAAAATGCATAGTGTTGATACAAAAAAAAAGACGTCTCTTCCAGGTTCAGGAAGAAAGACGTCTTTGTCATTTCCTTGGTATAATAAAGGCACGCCGTTGTGCCATGCCCGTTAAGCCACGCTTAACAAAGCAACTGATACTATAAGATCAGCTTACAGCCGTTGTCAAGAAAAAATTTTTTCTGTTTTTGCCGGCACTCTGTTATGATAAATGACAACAAAGGTTCGGCCATGGATGAAACGGCCGGACCGCGGGATTCAATAATTTTCAAGGACATGACGCGAATGACACCAGTTCCCGTGACATCCGGCATCCCTGACCTGGACCGGCTTTTCGAGGGGGGGATATTTATCGGCGACAACGTGGTGTGGTATGACGATGCCGGCATGCTGGCCGGCGTGTTCTGCCTCAATCTGTTACGGGCCTCCATTGAGGCGAAAAAATCTCTCATTTATGTAAGTTTTGACAGAAGCCCCAAAAACCTGCTGGAACGGTTCGGCGCTCTTGCCAACAGCCGTTATCTCACCATTCTGGACTGTTTTACCTACGGCAAGGGAGAAGCTTCCGGCGTGTTTCTGGAATTTTACCGCCAGAAGCGCAGCAGCAACGGATGCCGCATTGTCTGCGTGGACCGGCCCCAGCAGCCTGAAGTGGTGGCTGGCGCCTTTTACGAACTTCACGGCGCCATGCGGGGGGATGTTCGGTTTGTCTTTGAGAGTCTCACCGGTATGCAGGAAATGTGGGGCGGGGAAGAGAGCGTGATGAAGTTTTATGCCCATGCCTGTCCCCGGCTCTATGAGCTCAACACCATTGCCTACTGGATCGTGGAAAAGGAGGTACACTCCCGGCGGCTCAAGGCCCTGCTCAACCAGGTGACCCAGGTGGCCGTGGACCTTTCCCTGAAGCGGGGCAAAACCTATCTTTCGGTGCTCAAAGCGGAAAAGAGGGCCATTGACATTCTCAACCGGCCCACGGTCTACTGGAACAGGGGGCTTTCTGTCACCCTGGATCCCGGAAAGATGCGCAGCGGCTCTTTGGACCTGGGCCGTCGGATCAAGGAGCTTCGCACCAAAAAGGGTATGTCCCAGGTGGAGCTTGCCAGGGGGATCGGCGTCACGCCCAGCACCATCTCCCAGGTGGAAAACAACCAGATCTTTCCTTCCGTGCCAGCGCTGATAAAGATGTCGGAGATCCTGTCGGTGGATGTGGGCTATTTTTTCCAGACCGGTGCCGGATCCGCGCCGCGGGTGGTGTTCTCGGAATTCGAGGCCATGCCGTCGCCGGTGCCGGGCATGGCCCGGCGCCTGGTATCGTGCCGGCGGCTGATGCCCGAAGACATGGAGACGCAGTGTGTTCCTTATATTATAGAGATTCAGCCGGATGCGGTGCTGGATGGTCATTTTTTTTCATTAAAGGGAGAGGAGACGGGGTTTCTCATGGAGGGGGAACTGCACATGACCCTTGAACATGGGGTCCAGCCCCTTCAGACGGGGGACTTGGTTTACCTGGCAGCAGAGGTGCCGATTCGGTGGGAGAACCGGGGCAGGCTGCCGGCCCGGTTGTTGTGGATCACCGCGACGCCATAGCCCGAAAATTTCATAAAATTTTTCGACATGTATAAATTTGAACCTTCTCCGTTTTAGTGAATGCAAAGGGTTCAAGGATTCAAGGGGTCGAGGGTTCAAGGGTTTGTCGCTGAAGAATTTATCAAGGATCTGTAGCTGTTTTTGTTACTGCTCTATTGTTATTCCGAAGTAAATTTAATCACTGGTGAATAATATTCGGATTGCGCTCCATAAACCAAACGTTCAGATGTTTGTCAAGCCATTGTTTCCAGGGTGTTACTTGACCCCTTAAATCCTTGAACCCTTGGCCCCTTTCAAAAGCATCGACTGTACTGAAAATCATGCAAGTCGTTTACTACCACTAATCGGAAGAATGAAGTACAGGTCATAACTCCTCGGAGAGCAGCACGGCTTCGGCCACGTCCCGCATGGATTTGCGGGTGTCCATGCTGCGCTTGCGAATCCAGCGGTAGGCCTCTTCCATGTTCATTTTTCCCCTGCGCACAATCACCTCCTTGGCCCGCTCAATCAGCTTCCGGCTCTCCAGCTCTTCGCGAATGATCTGGGCATCCACCATCAGCTTGGTGTTGTGAATGGCAACGGCCGCCTGGTTGGCCACGGCGGTGATCAGGTTAACCTCGGTTTCCGGAAAATCATGGGGCGCGGCGGTGAAGCAGTTGAGCACGCCGATCACCTCCTCGTCGCGGACCTGCATGGGAATGCCCACCATGGAGACCAGGCCCAGCTGCCGGGCCATCTCTTTTTCTTTGAAACGGGGCTCCTGCAGGACATTGGGAATGATGATGGGAACCCTGTGAGTGGCCACATATCCCACCACGCCTTCGTTCATGCGCAGGCTGCGGTTTTTAAGGTAGACCTGGTCGATGGCCTGGGTGGCCTTGAGCCGGATCACTTTCTCTCCTTCTTCCTCCTCAATGATCCACAGAGAACAGATCTCAACGCCCGTAACCTTTGCCGTGACCATAACGATGAGCTTGAGAATGTCCTCCAGGTACTGCTCGGAGGTGATGGCCCGGCTGATCTGGGCCAGGGCCTTGATGTACTTGTCCGCGTCCTGGACATCTGAATAGGGCATGTCTCTTCTCCGGTCCGGCTTGTAATACCGCTGACAACGGGGCGCCATCAGGATGAAACCATAGTGCACCACCGCCCTGTTGTCAAATGCGAAGCAGACTGGCCGGCGTTTTTACAGCCGTTCGGTTATTCCGCCGTTTCCCCGGCCTTCATGGCCGCCAGGGTGACGGTCAGCCGGTCCCGCAGGAACGAAGCCTCGATTTTCGCCTGTTCCAGTTCCATGGTCAATTCGGTATGCCGCCGGAGCAGGTCCTGGTAGTCTGTGTCGGCATCCAGGGCCAGTGTGAATATCCGGGTGCGGTCTTCAAGGGTATTGCCCAGCAGCTTTTCGTTTTTGACCTGCTTGATCAGTGCCCTTTCGACCCCGGCCTTTTTGACCTTCAGGCGGTATTCGGTTTCCGTCAGGTTTTTGGAAAGCGTAGCCGCCAGAAGGCGTGCCTCTTTCAGTTTGCCGGTCAGTTCCATGGCGGTTTCGTGAAACGGCTGCATGTCATGCCTCCAGTCGCTGAAATTTTGTCATGAATCGTCTGTCAATATAGTCCTTCAGAAGAAAGGGGAGCCGCCCTTCCATGATCAGGCCCCGCTTTTTGAGCACACCGGTCCGGTGGCCCAGGTTGAAAATCAGCAGGTAGTCACCGCCCGGGTCAAAGGGCAAAAGCGGTTTTCCCTCCAGGGATGCCAGCAGATTGGCGTAAAGCACCGGGTTCTGGCGCACCGCGTAGACCCCCACCTTGTCCAGGGGGTGGGGTTCGAAATAGATACAGTCGCCGCCGCCGAAAATTTCCGGATGGGCCGTGGACTGGAGAAAGGCGTTGACCCGCAGTCCCCTGTCCGGGCCCACGGGCAGGCCGGATGTTTCAAACACCGGCGACGGGATAACCCCCAGGGCCAGAAAGATCAGGTCTGCCTCGATGCTTCTGCCCGATTCCAGGGTGACGGCGCCTGTCCGAATCGTTTGGACAAAGGCGGTTTCATCAATCGCAATACCCCGGCCGGTCAAAGACCTGTGCACCCGGCGGCGCACCTTTTCAGGGAAGCGGGCCATAAAGGCCGTGCCCGCGCACATGTGGATGGTGGGCATTCGTTGTCCCGAACCGGCGGCCAGGTAATGGATGTTCCCCGCCACCTCCGATGCCGCCGGTCCCCCGCCGGCCACGACGATGGTCGCCTTTTTCCGGGAGATGATGTCCAGGACGCGCTGTCGGGCCTCCATGAGTTTTTCAATGGGCTTGACCGTGTAGATGCCGCCGCTGTCTTCGACCACCAGACTTCGGGGCACATGGCTGCCCAGGTTGCAGGAGAGAACGTCGTAAGACACTTTTTCCCCGGAGGCCAGGTGAACGCTATGCCGGCCCGGGTCGATGCGCTCTACCCGGTCACATACAAAGGTACCGCCGTTTTTTTCAGTCACCCCACGGGTGTCGAACCGGATATCCTCTGGCGAATAGGTACCCCCCAGCATGCCCGGCCCCATGCCCGAGTAATAGTGATGGGGGGAAGGCCCGATCACGGTGACGCGGTGCCCCCGGCTTACCAGTTCGTGAATCCGGCTCAAGGCCACCATGTGGGCATGGCCGCCGCCGGCAAGTACCAGGTTGCTCATTTATTTCTCCTGTATCGTGTCCATCAGTTTTCCCAGTTCGTTGATGTGGCTGCGCTCTTCATCTGCCAGTTGGACCAGCGCCTTTTTGCCCTCCGTGGAATCGACCTTTTCCGATGCCCGGAAATAGAGGTCCAGGGCCTGGGCTTCAATGGAGATGGCAAGGCTGATGATGTCGGTGATCGACTCCATGTCCGGAGAGAACATGGCCATGTATTCATCGGTGGTCATGCCCCCTTCGATGATCTTTCCCACCCGGTCAGCGGCAAACCGGTCCCTGGGCAGGGGCTGGTCTGTTATGGCCGCATAGGCTTGATAAATGCGGTCCTGGTGTTTGATCTCTATGGCGGCCAGTTTCTCAAACAGGGAGGCGGCCTGAGTGTTTTTAACCTGCCGGGCCATGGAAAGGTAAAAATCCCGCAGCCCGTCCTCAATGGAGTAGGCCACGGCCAGCACCTGGTCGATGGGCTCGTTTCCGGAGAAAAGGTCCAGCCCCAGAGCCTGGGGACCCACGGCCGCCTCGCCGTTCCATGCCTTGAACCCCCCGGTCATGTTGATGACCGTTGAAAACCCTTTGCCGGTCATCATCTGGGCCGCTACCCGGCTGCGCCCCCCGATGGCGCAGTAGACGAGGGCCGGCTTGTCTTTGTCGATTTCAGAAAGCCGGCTGTCCAGCTCTCCCATGGGCATCAGCCGTGCCCCGGGAATATGACCCTGTTGATATTCGCCGGGCTGACGGACATCGATGATCGATATCTCGCTGCGGGGCGTGTCGGCAATCAGCTGCCGGGCCTGGTCGGTGTCCATGGATTTAACAGGGGTAAAGAACTGTCTCCATTTCATTTGCCGCCACTCCTTTCAAAAGTTTGATAAAATAGAGAAATTCACTGTGTGGCTGATGGTAATCCATGGCGCTCGTTTTTTCAAACACAGAGTTACGTGTGAATGAGCGAGAGAACGGAGGCCCATCGTTCATGCGTGGTGGCATGGGCCAGGCCCCGGTGTTTAAGAAGGTCAATGACGGCAGGGTCGTTGAAACGGAGGGCGGGGTTGAGTTTTCGTTCACGGGCCAGAAAGGAGACCACATGGGTGGGGTCATAAGCGGCCAGGCACCGGTCGATTTCAGGATTGTCCGGTTCGATGGCCGCAAGGTCGGCCATGTATTCGTGCACATAGTCGTGGCCCGGATAAATACGGGTGTCATCCGGCAGGGTGAGGATCCACTGGATGGCTTTTAAAAAGGATGCCGGATCCCCGGTAAAACAACGGCCCGGCTTGCCGATAAAAAGGGTGTCGCCGGCGATCAGCACATCATCAAAATGAAACACCACAGAATCTGTTGAATGGCCGGGGGTGTGGCGCACGTCAATGGCGGCGCCTTCCAGGTCCAGACGGCCCGTCTGAAGCAGCTGGGGGATTTCCAGCAGGGTCGCGCTCGTGGCCTGAAGCAGGGCGGTGTTGCCCGAGGTGTGGTCCGGGTGGGTGTGAGTGTTGGTGACGGTTGTCAACGCCAGCCGGTTGTCGTCCAGAAAGGCCAGCATCTCTTTTACGGCCCCGCCATCTATGGCAATGGCCTGGTGTGAACCATAGACCATGTAGCCCAGATTGTCGGTTCCGTATCGAAACTGGCGAACATTCATGAGGGGCCTTTTGTTAGGGATTGCCCGGGCCGGACGTTTCCCCGTCGCCGGCGGATCCCCGGGACAGGGCTCAGAGAAGGAACGACGTTGTCGGTTTGCCGTCTTTGTTTTTCAGAATCGTGGTGGAGTTCTCGATAAGATCGCCGATGCGGAACTGGTCCAGGGCTTCGAACATGGCCTTGCTGGTCTCCACCCAGATATGGCGGGAGAGGCATTCCCCGGCCCGGTTACACACACCGCAGACACTCTCCCGTTCCGAACAGTCGGTGATGGCGGTACCCCCCTCCATCACCCGGACAATGTCGCCCACGGAGATATTCTCCGGGGCCTTTGCCAGCTTGTAGCCGCCATAGGGGCCACGGCTGCTCTCCACCAGGCCGGCTCTGCGCATGCGGCGGATCAGCTTTTCAAGGTACTTCAGGGAGATTCCCTGTCTTTTGGAAACTTCGGAGAGCCGGACCGGCTCCTCTTTCCCATAGAGGGCCAGATCCAGGATCAAACGGGTGCCGTAGCGGCTCTTGGTGGTCAGTCGCATGATAATCTTCTTGCTGCTGTTTTTTGATTCTGCTGTCACGTCAGGCAAAGGATGACCCTTAGTCGCTTATGGCACGTTTGTCAAGGCAAGTTGGGAGCAAACACGCTTTACACAAAAAACGATTCTGTGATCAGTGCGGCAATGAATCCTGTCAACAGCTTGTTTTGTTATCGGTTCTCTTCTGTGCGGGATGCCTGGTCCGGCTCGCCGGTATCCGGGTCGGCCGGCTGGCGAATCTCCGGGGGCAGGGTCCTGGGCAGGCGCACCGTAAAGGTCGACCCGCTGCCGGGTTCCGAGTCCACATCAATGCTGCCGCCGTGCTGTCCAATTATCTGGTCGGCCACGAACATGCCAAGGCCGGTGCCCCGGCTTCCCTTGGAGGAAAAAAAGAGGGTAAACATCTTTTCCCGGGTCTCCTGGTCCATGCCCACGCCGTTATCCTGAATTTGATAAACGACAAAGCCGTCCCGGTCCGTCACGTTCAGGGTCACCACATGTTTTCGCTCGCTGCCGCTTCTGTCATCCACGCAGGCGTCAATGCAGTTTTCCAGGATGTTGACCAGGGCCGAGCGCAGGGCGCCGGGGTCTATTTCAAAGGCCCCCATGCCGCTGCTCAGGTTGTGTGTAAAGCTTACACCCGCAGCCTCCGCCTTGGGCCCGATGATGGAGATCACGTCCCGGGTAAAGTCCCGTACATTGATTCGCGCCCAGTTCAGCTGGCGCTCCTTGGTGTAGTAAAGCACATTGAGCACCATCTTGCGAATCTGGGCCACCATCTCCTTGACCCGGTCGGCGCCGTCGCGCACCCTGTCCATGTCCTGCTTTTCAAGACCCGAATCCAGCCGGTAAATGGCGCCGTCCAGGGCCGTGAGAAGTCCCTTGATGCTGTGGGAGATCGAACTCATCAGCAGGCCGATGGAGGTCAGCCGGCTCTGCAGTTTGCGAATCTGGGTGATATCGGTGGCCATCTCCATCACCTGGGTGATGTGGCCCGAGGCGTCATGAATGGGTGCGGTCCAGGTCAGTACATTGATTTTTTCACCGGACTTGCTGGTGACCACCTCTTCGGTCTGCCGGGGCTGGCCGTCCTCAAAGGTGCCCATCACCGGGCAGTCCCGACAGGGCTCGCTGCGGTGTTTATATATCTCGTAGCAGATGGAGCCGATGGTGTCGCCGAAATCCTCCTTGAAACGGCGGTTGGCGCCGGTGAGGCGAAAATGTTTGTCCTGAATCGAGATATAACAGGGGACTTCGTCAAACAGCTGTTGAAAAAGCACCTTGGTCTGATGCAGGGCTTCCAGCTGCTCCACGTAGTGCTGAATCTTGATGCGCGTGGTCCGCCAGTGGGCGGCCCGTGTCAGGGCCACTTCCAGGTGCTCGCTTTCCACCGGAATGTGAATATAGTCGGTGGCCTTGAGCCGAAGGGCGGCCAGGGCGGATTTCCGGTCCGCGGGGTCTCCCATGATGATCACGGCGGTGTTCGGGGAAACGGCCTGGCTCAGGCGAAGCAGGTCAATGCCGCTCATGTCCGGCAGCCTGGCGTTGGCCAGCAGAAAAGAGGGGGCATGCTCCTTGAGAAGGGACAGGGCCGCCTGCCCGTTGCCCGCTTTGTGTACATGCAGGCCCAGCCGGGTCAGGTGAATCTCCAGTGCGTCCCGCAGGTCGGCCTCGGGCTCGACCAGTACCAGGGGCCCCACGATGCCGCCGATCGTGCCGTTTATATCAACCGCGGCAACAGACCCGGATGCTGCATCATTTTCCATCACCAATGGCGTCCCTGACGATTTTGATCAGTTCATCCCGGTCAAAGGGTTTGCTGATGCTGGCCACGGCCTTCTGAATGGCATACTGGTTGCCGGACAGGCCGCTGATCACAATGACCGGCGTGTTTTTGATCTCCGGGTCCTGGGACATCCTGCGGTAAAAGCGGGGCCCCCATTCATCGGGCATTTCCAGATCCAGGGTGATCAGGTCGGGTTTTTCCTTTTTGGCCACGTCCAGGGCTTCCCTGCCGTCCGAGGCCGCGCAGGTGGCATACCCATTATCTTCAAAAAACTCGGTCAGGTAACTGGTGATGTTGGGATCATCGTCGACGATCAGAATTTTTTTCGCCATGTGACACCTCTCTTTGCAAAGGTTTTCCTATGCGTCCTGTGACACCTTGTCCGCGTGGTTGACGCTGATTACCGGGCAGGTGGCGCGCAGCACAACCTGTTCCATTGTGCTGCCCAGTGCGCTGTTTTCCGCGTCCCGTGAGCCGGTGTGATGGGCCATCACGATCAGGTCGGCGAACTTTTCACGGGCGTACTTGACAATCTCCACGTAGGGAACGCCTTCCCAGGCGTCGATTTCATAGTTTTTAAAGTCTTTCATCTGGGACACGTACTTGCGCCGCATGGTGTTCAGGCTGTCGCGGAGCCGGTCTTCAATCTCATCCTGCTCCAGCACCTTGCCGGCATGCATGCCGCTGATGTCCAGGGCGTGAAAGAGGTGAAGCCGGCAGTCGAGCTGCCTGGCCGCCGACAGGGCGAAACGGAAGGCGTGTTCCGCCGCCTTTGAAAAATCGGTGCCCAGCACGATGTTGGAGAACCCGCCCCAGAAGGAGGCCGCCGGCCGGGAGACCACCAGCACCGGGCACCGGGCGCTACGGGCCACGGATTGCAACGTGCTGCCGGCCATGTTGCGGTAGGTGTAACCTTCGTTCTCCCGGTCTTTTGTGTGGCCACCCAGAATAAGCAGGTCGGCGTCGGTTTTACGGGCAAACCGCAGAATCTCGGTATGGGGAATGCCGGCCACCGCTTCCATGGTGCATCCGGGACACTGCTTCAGCTGTTCGGCATAGGTGGTTTTCATCTCCTCCTTCACCCATGCGACATAGTCCTCGTCGGGCACCAGCTGCTCACCGGTCCGTACATCCGTCACATACTGGCCGAAGCCCCTGGAGGGAACGCCCAGCACGTGCAGCACGCTCAGGTCCGACTGGTAACGGCCGGCCATGTCAAAGGCCACCCGGGCCGCATGGTCGCAGGCCGGGGAAGCGGTTGTCGCAAACAAGATTTTTTTAAACATGAATGTCACCCCTGTATCAAACCGTTTTCTGTGTTGCCCTGCCGGCTTCCGCTCGAAAGGCCGTCCTGGATCACTCCTCGGCCCGCAGGTGCTCCGGCACGATCACCATGTCCAGCAGCAGCGGCTTTAAAAAACTCCAGCGGATGCCGATCCGGTAGACCTCTTCCATGTCCCGGATGGCGTCCCAGCAGTTGTGGCACGGTGATATCACCAGCTTGGCGCCGGTGGCCAGAATCTGGTCGCGCTTGACCTTCAGGCCGATATTGCGCTGCTCCCGGTAGCGGCCCAGGCCGTTCATGCCGCCGCCGCCCCCGCAGCAGAAGTTGTGCTCCTTGCAGGGCTTCATTTCCCGGAAATCCTCGGCGATGTAGCTCATGATCTCTCTGGGGATATCGCGAAGGCCCGCGTTGCGGATGTAGTTGCAGGAGTCCTGGTAGGTCACCGGTTCCTTGATTTTTTTGGCCGGGTCGATCTTGAGTTTGCCGGTACGCAGGGCCTCGGCCACCCATTCCACGTAGTGAAGGCTTTCCACCGGGGTCTTGCCGGAGGCAAGGCCGGCCCAGTAGGGGCCTTCGATCACCGTGGCCCGATAGGCATGGCCGCACTCGGTGACCACCATGCGTTTGGGTTTGAGCCGGTCCATGGCCGCGTACACCGATTCCACCTGCATCTTGCAGGCCTCCCAGTCGCCGGCGAACATTGCCAGGCTGGTCTCTTCCCAGCCTTTGCTGGGCACGGTCCAGTTTTCACCGGCAATGTGAAAGAGCATGGCCGCTTCGGCGATGTCCTGTGGATAGTGCTTGGGTTCCCGGGCGTTGACCGTGTACATGATGTCGGCTCCCTCTTTGTCAATGGGGATTTCCAGACCCGGGTACTCTTCCTCGCTCTCTTCGGCCATCCATTCGCAGGTTTCGACCCAGTCTTCGGACGTGACATCCATCTGTGCCTGGTAGATGCGGTGCATGCCGGAACCGATCTTGAGTTCCCAGGGAACAAACCCCTGGGAGAAGAGCAGGCCCCGAAGGTAGCTGAACATGACCCCCATGTCGATACCAAAGGGGCAGTAGGAGCCGCACCGGTTGCAGCAGGTGCACTTACCCCAGGCCGTGTCCATGCAGTACTGCATGAAGGCGTTGTCCGCCTTGTGAGGGGCCTTGACCAGCCGGCCCAGGGTGGACTGAATCTTGTAGGAGGGGACCTGCTCCGGATCCTTTTTGTTGGCCAGGTAGAAAAAACAGCTGTCGGCGCACATGCCGCAGTGGGCGCAGATTTCAAGCCATGTTTTCGTGCGGGATTTAAGGGTCTTGGACAGGGTGTCGACCAGCTTCTTGTGGTCTACATCCAGTTCGTTCAGTTCCGCGTAGTACTGCTTGCCCTGCTTGTCCGCCAGGAGCGCGGAGAGAAACTCCTTCTCGTTGACCATTTTGCGGTTGCACAGTGTTCCTTCAGGCATAATCGTCTATCCTTATTGCTCAAACGGTTGTTCTGTTTCGTGTCCTGGGAAGCGCCTACCAGGCGAACCCTTTGCCTTTCATTCCGCCGCGCTTGATTCCGAAATCCATGCCAAGCTGTGCCCGGGACAGGAAAAAGAGCAGGAAGTGGGAGAGCTTGGTAAAGGGAACGGCTATCAGCATGATTTCGCCGCTTAATATATGGGCGATGATCCAGAAATCGTAGTTGCCCGCCTCGTGGTAGGCCAGAAAACCGGTGACAAAGGGGGCCGCCGTTATCGCCAGCAGCACGATGTCTTTCCAGTCGGTGAGAATGCGGACCTCGGGCAGGGCCAGCCGGCGCAGCAGGATAAAGGCCACAGCTGTTATCACGCCGATGGTCAGAAGGTCGGCCACCCCGTCCGGAATGGTGGGCAGGGAGAAGCCGAATGCATCGTATAGCATGTAGTTGTGGGCCTTCAGAAAGACCGGCGTTACCAGCAGGCCGACATGCATGACGAAAAAAAGAACCGTCATCACCGGGTTGGTCCGCCAGCCAAAGGTTTTGTAGGGGATCAGCCAGGAAACGATCGAGCGCAGTGCCCCCTTTATCCCGTATGAGGTGTTGACCCGGTAGGTGACGCGGTCCGCCTTCCAGTCAAGCCCGCGGATATAGACCACCAGCCGGGCAAGAAGGCCGACGACAAAGATGATGAAGGTGAGCCAGAGCAGGGGGCCTGTGACAAAATCATACATTACCATATACTCCTTGAATGAGGTTGCGTGCCAATATCGACGCCGCGTTTGACAACGGTTGCGTTACTCCCCGTCGTCCCGTTCCGTTAAAAACCGCCAGAACAGGGTGATGCCGATCAGTCCGAAAACAATCAGAATGTAGGTGATGCTCTCGGTTTTCAGCATGAACTCATGCAGGGTGTGAATCGTGCCTTCCATATGCTTTCCTCTGTTTTAACGGCGTTTTGCCGCCGGGTTCGTTTTTAATGGTGATGCCCCGTCGCCTCCTGGGCTTCCGGCGCCTCGTGCTCGGCATATTCCGGGTGTTCGTACAGGATCGGCATGTGGCTGGCGATGAACCGGTAGGCCAGCACACCCAGGGTCACGAGAAAGATCGACACCCCGATCTCGCTCAAGGAGGGGAAGTACCGCTGGTCCGCCGGCAGATGCCAGTTAAAGGCGATCAGGCTGACATTGAAACGGTTCAGGATAATCCCCAGTACGGCCAAAACCGAGGTCCACCGGATCAGGCGGATATTTTTCTCCCGCGCGCCGATGGCGTACAAAAGAGAGGGGAGGGCCACAAATCCCAGCATCTCCACCAGGAACCAGGCCCCATAACCGGTGGCCAGGTAATGCCAGAGGTCGCCGCTGGCCACCCCGATCACTTTGATGATGAAATAGCCGAACAACACCAGGGAGGCGGCCCTGCCGAAGCCCAGTACCACGCCGTCGGCCTCTTTCAGGTGGGTTTCGTCCATTTTGTGATGAAGATACCGGTGGGACAGCGAACTTTCAAAAATCACCATGGAAAGGCCGGCGATAATACTGGATATAAAAAAGTAGGTGGGCAGGTAGGGCGTGTACCACAGGGGGTGGAGCTTGGACGGCGCGATCAGAAACAGTGCCCCCAGGGAGGACTGGTGAAGCGTGGAAAGCACCACGCCGAAGATGGTCAGCAGCATGGTAAGCTTGACCGCCAGGTTGCGGGCCCGGCGAAGACCCAGCCACTCCAGGGCCGCCGGGGAGAACTCCAGAAACAGGACGGTCAGGTAAAGGGCCACACATGCACCCACCTCGAAGAGCAGGGACGTGGTACCCGGGGAGATGGCAAAGGGGTAGGGCAGGCGCCAGGGCCGGCCCACGTCGTAGTGCAGGGCCACCACCACCAGGGCATATCCCAGAAAACCGGTGAGCACCGCCGGCCGCACCGCGGAATGGTATTTCTTCATGCCGAAGACGTAGACGGCGGCGGAGGTTACATAGCCGCCGGCGGCCAGGGCCACACCCACCAGCAGGTCAAAGCCGATCCAGATGCCCCACGGGTTGTTGTGGGAAAGATTGGTCATGGCGCTCAATCCGCCGGTAAACCGGACGATGGTCAGAACCACGCCGATCAGCAGAATGATGCCGGAAACCATGTTGAACGGGGTGAGCAACCGGCCGCGCGCAGCCGAAATATCGTGTGACATCAGGACTCCTCCGTATCTTGACTTTTTTCTTCTGCCGCCGCTTCTTCCAGGGCCTTTTTCACGGCCTGGTCAATGGCGGTCTGTTTCTGTTTTTCAGCGGCTTCCCTGGCCTTGGCCAGCTTTGCCTCAGCCTCGGCCTGGGTCTGGGCCACGGCAGTGGCCACCGCATCGGCCTGTTCCTGCCGGGCGATCTTGTTCTTTCGCTGGGTGATGGCATAGATGCCCACCAGCAGTACCGGCCACAAACCGGTCACCATGGGGACCACAGACAGGGCGCCCTTGGTGAGCTGGGGCGCCGGCGTGGTGCCCAGGTCCTCGCGCATGTCGATCTGGCCAAAGGGAACCCCGGACAGGTGGAGCCAGCTGGTGCCGCCCATCTCTCGTTCGCCGTAGACATGGTCCACATATCGCCCGGGATAGGCGCGAATGCGTTCGTGGGCGATTTTCAACAGGTCTTCCCGCTTGCCGAAGGTAAGGGCCTCCATGGGGCAGGCCGACACGCAGCCGGGCAGCAGCCCCTGTTGAAGCCGGGGCGCGCACAGGGTGCACTTGGTGACCCGGGGCGTAAGGACTTTATCATATTCATAACACGGGATTTCAAAGGGACAGGCGATCATGCAGTAGCGGCACCCCACGCAGACCGAAGCGTCGTAGGTGACCGGTCCCTGGGGGGTCTTTTTGAAGGCCTTGACAAAACAGGCTGATGCGCAGGCCGGTTCCAGGCAGTGGTTGCACTGAATCTTTCGAAACACCGGCTTGGCGGCCCCCGGCGGGGTGTAACGATTGACAACGGTGAACGATTCCGCATCGGTGCGGCGTTTTTCGTCAAGTACGGACAGGTCGTCAAACGGTTTTTCCGGGGCCGGTAACTGGTTGACCTTGTTGCAGGCCGCTTCGCAGGACCGGCATCCCACGCACCGGGTGGCATCAAAAAGAACGCCCACCGAATTCGTGTATCCTTTGAACTCCTTGGGACCGGCAGCGACCGCCTGCCCAACACCGGTCAGGCCGACGCCGGCGGCTCCCATCCAGGCCAGAAACTTTCTTCGCGACACAGACATATGCATTCCCTCAAATGGTGTTACTTTTTTGCATGACAGTCGGTGCAACCGACCTTTTCAATATTCATTACCTGGTGACACCCGATGCACTGCTGGTGATAGGCGCCCCTCAGGCCGGGCATCAGGGGGTTGGCGGCGCGGTCCGGCCGGCTGTGGCAGCTGGCGCATTTCGGCGGTTTGGTGCCGGCCGGGCTGTTGTGGTGGCATCCCTGGCACAGGGTGGTCTCGTTGCCGTGGAAAAATGCGGCCAGGTTGTTGTCGGTCACACCCTTTTTCAGTGCCGCATAGATTTTGCGGTGAGGCAGCTTGGCCTCTTTGTACTGGTCGAGCACCAGGTCCGGGTCCGTCATGGCCGGCACCGTGGCCATGGTGTCAATGGTAACGGTTTCTGGAATGTCTTCTGTGGCCACCTTCTTTTTATTGTCGGGCCTTGCCTTGAGCATGGCCTCGGCCATGGCGCGTCTTGCCTTGGCATCCATCTTTGCCAGGTTCATGCCGGAATCCGGCGGTGCGGTGTGACAGGCTGCGCATTTGGCCTCATCTTTTTTTGCCGTCCGGGGCATGGCGGCATGGCAGCCGATGCAGGCCGTTTGCTCGGCCAGGGTCTTGTGGCAGCCGATACAGCTCTGATCGGCGTCTTCCTTGTGCATGGCGAGCATGAGATTGACGTCGTCGCCCTTTTCCGGGTCGCCCTTCATCGTGTGGCAGGTGACACAGGCGCTCATCTCCGCGTGGTGGCAGACCCGGCAGGTGTCGTTGGTCGACTCATGGGCCAGATGGTTGAAGGCCACCGGCTGCATGAGGTTCTTGTCGTCAACCGGCTTGTCCGGCGAAAAGGGCAGGATCAGGGCCGCGTCCGGCTGGCCCCGCTCATAACGGGGGATATTGTCCACCTTGGCGATCAGTGCCTGCTGCTCAGGGTCATGGCATCCGCCGCAGTCAATGGGACCGCTGTTCTTCTTTTTTATCTTTTCGGCCTGGTGGCAGGTGATACACGCCTGATGGGCCGCGGCCTGCATGGGAATTCGGTTTTCCACCTTCACGTCGCCGTGACAGTAACGGCAGGAACCCTCTTTGCCCTTGGCGTATACGAGCTTCTCGGTTTCCTTGTTGTATTCGTGGTGGCACTGTTCGCACTTGTTGTCACGGGCCTTGGCGTGCCGGTAGTGAAGTGAATGGTCAAACCCCATGGGGGCCTGGCCGGGCGTGTATTTCGGGTCTTTCGTGTGGCAGGCGTTGCAGGAAACCGGCCCGCTCTTGTCTCCTTTGGCCAAGGTCTGCTCATGGCAGTCGATGCACTGGCCGTGGTAGATGTTGCGCACGGTGTCGGCATCCCTGTTTTCCAGCCGCTTGAACAGGTAGACCAGCTCGTTATTCGTTGATTGGGGTTTTGCCTCGTGACAGACCGAACAGTCCTGGCCCTTCTGGGCCACCGCCTTCTGGTGAGCGTCGTGGGCAAAGGGCACCGGCCTTCTTTTTATGGGGCCGAACACCTTCATGCTGTCGATCATCAGCAGGTCGGGCCGTTGTGCCGAATCGCTTCCGGCGGAGGCGAGCGTGTCGCGGGCATGGAGTGTGATGTTGATGGCCAACACCAGGGCGATGAAAACACCGATCGATAAAAGCACCTTTTTCATAAACGATCCCTTGACCTTGCGAAGAAATTCTCATTTCTGGATTGGAAACACCACATGGTGTCATCCATGTTAAATGGATGGACACTTGTTATTGCTTGACGGACAACAAAGAGCCGGCCGGCGCGTTCATGCGCGGCCCTGCATCGGTATCGGCGGGTTTTGAGTGGATGCTGCACCACGTGCATCAGGTTGTATCCCCCCAAAGCGGTTTGGTATTACTGCTACTTTTAAGGTATGGTATTATCCTACCAAAAGAGTAGGAAGCATGTAAGCAGGTTTAATGATCCTTGCAGACGATGTCAAGCAATTTTTTTCTATTTTCGAACGATTTTTATAAAATATTTATTTTTAAAATAAAAAAATGTATAAAAACGAGGGTGAGGGGCTTTCCCCGAGGGTGGACAACCGAAAAAACGATCCTGTGAGTATTGTGGCAAACGAGGTTTGCCAGATCAAGCCGTGTGCGTTACAGCTTTTAACCCCTTCAGGAGGTTGAAGGGGTTAACCCGGATATTTTACGAGTTGATTTGGCCGCAGATGCAAAGCGCGGAACAAAATATTGCAGGGGCAGCCCCCTGTGGTTGTCCATCTAGGGGCGAACACAAGGTTAGCCCCTCCCGTATCCGCGAATGTCCCGCAAAGCGTACCGATAAAACAGCCGCCGCCTGAACCGCCGACAGAGGGCAGGGGGCTGTCATCGTCGTCATCGTCCGTATCGGGAACCGTATCCGGGTCTGTATTGTCGTCGTTTCCCGTATCATCATCGTCGTCATCAGCCGGCGGAGCCGGGTCCCATCCTGCCAGTGCGGCCCACAGCCACCACGCCGCGTAGGCTTTCTGGTTGGCGTTCAGCGCCTGGCTGTGCGCTGAACTGCAGTCATACCAGTCCACGCCTTCCGTATGCGTGTTCTGCCACTCGATGGCCCAGTTGCCCTGAAGGGTTCCGCCGGGAGCGGTATCGTAATAGTCACAATTGTCGTGAACATACTCGAAATAGGTGCCGTCCGGGTTGTACCGCTCGATATCGGCAAAGTCATAGAGGACTTTATCGTTGTCCGTGCAAAAGTCCCGGATCATCCGGTTGGCGGCCTTGTTGTCGGCATCATCGAATATGTCCACATGGCCGGTCATGTAAACAAAAGCCACATTCGGATATTCGGTCTCCAGTGTGGCCATAGGGGTCAGATACTCGCTGTTCAGGGTGCCGGCCGCGTACTTGTCGTCCACCTGGCCGCACCACGACCAGATAATGACATTAACGTCCTCGTTGCCGGGATTATCAAGGTAGGCCCGGGTGTTGTTTACCCAGTCGGGATAGTAGCCCACATCCCCGCCCATGGCATAATCGTGCAGGTCCAGTGCACCGTCGGTGCCGCCGTTATTCCACGCAAAGATGTTGTCCGGCAGGGACAGTCCCAGCCCGCCGATGTTGGCAAAAACAACCAGGCCGGTCATGCCGCTGGTCAACTGGCTGCCGTGGGAGGTATGGCCGTAGGCGATGTGCAGTGTGGTTTTGGCCTGATTGATGGCGGATTCCGGTATGGCGGTGATGTCGGTGCATGTGTGATCAATAATGACCGGAGCGGCATGGGCAGTGGCAAAACAAAGAAACGCCCACGCAAACGATACAACAAAACCGGCCCGCAAAAGGGTTTTTTGCATTGATAAAACCTCCGGTTATCAGCTTTTCATGCGTTCAGGGCAGGGTGTCTCCCAGCAGGTCGGGCAGGTCTTTGGATGCCGACATCTTCCAGTCCGGCGCCCGTTTTTCCAGAAATGAGACCACTCCTTCCGCGGCATCTGGCTGGCAGCAGACCCACCGGAACAGGGTAAATTCAGAGTCATCCATTTCCGGAATGGAGGCTGTGAGGCCCTGCCACAGCAGGTGCTTGGTAATGGCCACCGACACCGGTGCCGCGTTTTTATAATCCCTGGCCCGCTCCAGGGTGGCCGGCAGCACGTCCGCGGCCGGCAGTGCCTCTGACGCCAGCCCCAGCCTGGCCATCTCCCGGCCGCTGATCATGCGGCCGGAAAGCATCAGGTCCGCGGCCACGGAGAGTCCCGCGATGCGGGGCACGATCACGTGAGATGCCAGCTCCGGGGTCAGACCCCGCCGCACAAAGGCAAACTGGATTTTGGCATCCTCGGCCACGATACGAATGTCGCAGGTCATGGAAAAGGTGATGCCCACGCCGATGGCATGACCGTTGATGGCCGCCAGCACCGGTTTTCGAATCTGGTAGGGCATGACTGCGGGAAAGGCCAGGGCGGCCCGCGCATCTTCCTGGCTTTCCGCGTCAAAGGCCTCGGCCGCGCCGGAAAGATCGGCGCCGGCGCAGAAAGCCCGGCCCGCTCCGGTGATCACCACGGCCCGTACGGCATCGTCCTTGTCCAGAACCGTCAGGGCATGGCCCAGGTCCCGGGACATGGACGGGTTCCAGGCATTCATGGCTTCGGGCCGGTTCAGGGTGATGGTGGCGACACTATCGTTGATATCCAGCAGAATGGTTTTGTAAGTCATGGCTAGACCCCCTTGCTCTGACGCGATTTGAACTCTTTGAGCATTTCGTGAGGCACCACCCGGATCAGTTCCGCCAGCGTCGTGGCGTCCATCTTGGCCAGGCCGTCGTCCACCATGGTTTTCATACCGTTTTGAACGGCAAGCGCCTTTACTTCCCGGGTGGAGGACTCCCGGTTCAAGGCCCGGGCGATCTCTTGATCAATGATTAGTATTTCGGAAATCAGGGTCCGGCCGTTGTACCCGGTGTAGTTGCACTCCGGGCATCCTTCTCCCGTAAAAAACTCAAGATGTTCGGGATAGGAGTTAAAAAGCGGCTCCCACTCATATTCCGTGGGCCGGTAGGCGATCCGGCAGTTAGAGCAGGTTTTTCGGAGCAGGCGCTGGGCCAGAACGCACATCAGGCTGGAGGCCATCTGGTTATAATCAATTCCCAGGTCAATCAGCCGGGGAATGGCCCCCACGGCGTCGTTGGTATGGACAGTACTGAGCATCAGGTGGCCGGTCTGCGCGGCATCGAAACTGATGCGGGCAGTCTCCTCGTCGCGGATTTCCCCGACCAGAATCACGTCCGGGTCCAGTCGGAGAAAGGAACGTAGCAGCCGGGCAAAGGTCAGGTTGATCTTGGTGTTGACCTGAGTCTGCATGATGCCGGGGAAGCTGTACTCTATGGGGTCTTCCGCGGTGATGATTTTGACGGCGGGGCTGTAGACATACTGAAGGGCGCTGTAAAGCGTCGAGCTTTTTCCGCTGCCCGTGGGCCCGGAAACAAGGATCATGCCGGCGGCGCTTTTCAGCATTCTTTTCAGCGGCTCGGCCACATGGGGGGAGTGGCTCAGCGAATCGATTTCCACCTTGGCTTTCCGGGGATCAAGAATACGGATCGTAACGTTTTCCCCCACGATGCCGGGACATATGGCCACCCGGAAATCAAGGTCAACAGTCTCCTTTTTGCGGGCATCATAATAGCTCACCCGGAAAACACCGTCCTGGGGAATCCGGTGTTCCGCGATGTCCAGGTTAGATATCACCTTGATTCGGGATATCACGCTGTTGATCAGTTCGCGGAGTTTCTCATCAAGTCCCTTCTGTTGCAGCGTCTGCAGCATGCCGTCGATCCGGTATCGTATTTTGGGCGTTTTGCGGTCCTGCTCGATATGGATATCGCTGGCATCACTGGCAATGCCGTACCGGATAATATGGTTGACCAGTTCCATGGTCTCTATTCTTGCCAGCCCATAATTCGTTCTACCTGTCGTTTTGACCTCGTTAATCTGCATATCCAGGCAGATATCCATTGAAATGTCGCAGACCGGCTCAATCACGGGCGCCTCCTTCAGCGTTGATTCGCCGGAGAAGTCGGTTTGGTATATCTCTTCAAAGAGCCGTAAGAAATTATCTTCAGTAATAAGCACACAGGAGAGTTCGAGGTGGGCATAGACGCTTTTGATGTCCGTAGCCGAGGGCAGCTGTTCGGGATCATAAGTGGCTACCGTTATTTTTTTGCCGTCCAGAGCAATCGGCAGAATTCGGTTTTTCCTGGCGTATTTTTCTCCGATAATGCTGGTCAGGGTGGTCCTTTGCGCGTCAAACAGGTCCAGGTTTTCAATTCTGTTGAACGGAATGTTGTGCTGGACGGAGAACGCATGATAAAGCTGATCAACAGTGATAAGATTTTTTTCCAGCAGAATTTTTCCCAGCGGTGCTTCTCGGTGAAACTGCTCCTGAAGGGCGATCATCAACTTTGACTGGTCCAGGATCCCTTCTTTAACCAGTATATCTCCGAGTTTTAGATGCTTTCCGTATTTTTTTAAAACATAATCCAAGTCTGTGGGATTGATAACCCCCATATCGCAGAGAATCTTTCCCAGAGTCTGGGGCGATTTTTTAGCGTTCAGGGCTTTTTTTAACTGTTCCGGGGTAATCAACTGCAACCGCAGGGCAATCTCGCCAAACTCGGCGGTGCCAAGGTTTTCAAATAGTATCTCTTCCAACGTTTCCGACGAGAGAAGGCCTTTTTTTATAAGCGTTTCGCCCAAGGTTTCGGTGTTTTTTTTCTCCTTTATCAGTTCGTACAGGTCCGGTTTGCTGATTATCCCCTTTTGAACGCAGACAAGACCGATATTGGAGTCAAGTGGCGGACGGTTTAGAAGAAACCGGACCTGTTTTTGGGAAAGCTTGTTGATCGGCGGCAGGATTGCCTTGCTCGAAAAGCGGATCTGTTTTTCTTCTTTTTTTTGTATCTCAAGGGCCTTGGCAATATCGTCCGGAGTGGCAAAACCTTCCTTTATAAGGCAGTCGCCGATACGGATGGAGGCAGAGATGCCTTCCAGTGTAAGGTCGTTTGGTGTCATGGTAACTCCTGATCTGTATGTTTCTAATGCGATGTGAGGGCACCCTCGGAAACAACGGCGAGCATCGCCTGCTCGCCGTCTAAGATACTGCTGTTTGTTTTTGGAACACAACACAAAATCTGATATGAAGAGAATCGCATGAAGCAGTCTGATTTTCCCCCCATTGTTCGTCAATATGCAAACGACGATTGATTTATTATAGACGGGAACGTCTTTATTTACAAGCGTAACTTGCGGAGATTGACAGCGGCTTGAGGAACATGCCGGGCCGCCGGCAACGTCCGACAGAAGATTCAAAAACAAAAGAAAAGGAGGACGGGGCGGCCGGGGAACTCGGCGCTCCGCCATTATGGAAAAAGAACAAAAATATGCCAACCGTTTCATTCAGGTCAATGCCGGTATCATCGGCCCCTGTGATGCCAAACCCAAAACAGTGGTGTATAAGCGTATCGGCGACTACCCCGCAACACCCCGGGCCTACCTGGACGTGGCAAAAAACTACAGCAGCCCCCTGGTCATCGGTCCACCGGTGTGCGATGAACTTATCGCCCTTGTCCAGCACATGTTTACCGATGAGGAGGCCCGGCTGGTCCGGCACCTCAAGCCCTATCCATTCGGGAAAACCGCGGCAAAAGTGGCCAGAAAAGAGAACCGGCCCGAAGCCGAGGTTCGCGCCATTTTAAATCGGCTGGCAACGGAAAAGCGTGTAATCGTGGCCCACGGCCCGGAAGACAAAAAACTATACGACACCCTGCCCATCGTGCCCGGCACTTTTGAAATGGCCCTGATGCGCCCCACGCTGGATACCCTTACCGACTGGCACAGGCAATTTGCTGTTCTTTTTGAAGCGCTGTGGGAAACCGGTTTTCTGGTCGATTTTTTAAGGTTCCCCAACCCGGCGGTACGCTACCTGCCCGTGATGCGAACCATCAGCGCGCTGCCTGTTGCATGGCCCTCTGACAAGCTTGAAGCCGTGCTGGACCGTTATGATATTTTTGCCGTGGGCCTGTGCCAGTGCCGTATGACGGAAAAGGTGGTGGAGCGGGAGTGCGGCCGGCCCCTTGAAAACTGCACGGTCTTCGGAAGCGCGGCCCGTGCCGTGATCAAGGCCGGTATGATGCGGCAAGTGGAAAAACAGGAGATTCTCGATATCAAGGCAAAAGCTGAGGCCAGCGGCCTGGTCAGTTGGATGTTCAACGAGGAGTCAGGCAAGGGCCCGGCGGGCTCGTGCTCCTGCTGCGGGTGCTGCTGCCATATGATGCGAACCGTCAGCGAATTTAACATGCCGGGCATGATCGCGCCGCCCCACTTTATTCCGGAATTTGGCGCTGCTGCCTGCGACCACTGCGGCAAGTGCGCCAAAGCCTGCCCCATGGGCGCCATCACCGTGGACGCCAAGGGCAAGACCGTTGTTCATCAGGCCCAGCGGTGCGTGGGATGCGGGCTGTGCGCCCTGGCCTGCGAGAAAAACCGGGCCATTAAAATGGCCGAGGTGCCGGGCTATAAAAAACCGCCGGCCGGCTGGGCCTCGCTGCTGGTGGGGGTGGCGCCAAATATGGTTCGAAACGCATGGAATGCCTGGCGGGCCAGATAGCTGTATTGTCCCTTGACACCTGCGACACAACAGCTGACCGACCTCATATATTTTTGCATTAAACACGCCCAGAGTCTTCTGACCGGCCTCTTCATGACCGGCCGGTATCGATCATGTTGACGATGGTGCCGTATGTTTACCCAACAGGTCGGCAAACTGATCAGGCGCGACAGGTTTACTGAAATAAAACCCCTGCATCTCATCGCAGATATGTTCTCGCAGGTAGGTATCCTGGGCCAGTGTCTCCACGCCTTCGGCGATAACATTAAGGCTCAGCGCCTTGCCCATGGCGATGATCGCTTCGATAACCTCTCTATCGTCAGGGTTTTGCTGGAGGTTGCGAATGAAAGATCTGTCCACTTTGAGTGTGTCGACAGGAAGGTGTTTTATCTGTGCGAGGGAAGAGTATCCGGTGCCGAAATCATCAAGCGCAATCCGTACACCCAGGCTTTTTATTCTGGCCAGCAATTCAATCAGGGCCGCGGGTTGATACATTATAATGCTCTCAGTGATTTCCAACTCCAGAAGATTCGGCGCCATGCCGGAATGCTCCAACGCGGTCCTGATATCTTCTATGAGTTTATCGTCCATGAGTTGACGAAGCGACAAATTGACTGCCACAGTGACCGGTGGCAGCCCCTGGCGCTGCCAGGCGACATTCTGGGCGCAGGCGGTCTTCATTACCCATCTGCCGATGGGCACGATCAATCCGGTTTCTTCGGCTACCGGAAGGAATTGCGTTGGGGCGACTAAGCCCAGTCCGGGATTCCGCCAGCGCAGCAGGGCTTCGGAACCCGTGATGGCGCCGGTTTTGAAATCCAGTTTGGCCTGATAGTCTAAATACAGTTCATTGCGCTCCAGCGCATGACGCAATTCTGCTTCAACAGAAAAACGTTCAAATGCCGGCGAATGTGTGTTTTGAGCATAAAACTGAAAGTTATTCTTGCCCTCTTCTTTGGCAAAGTACATGGCCATGTCCGCTTTTTTCATCAGGGTTCGTTCGTCCTCCCCATCATCCGGGTATACGCTGATGCCGATGCTGGCTGTTACTCGACACTCTTCCCCCAGAAGCACCACCGGTTGAATAACTGTGTTCAATATTTTTTTGGCGACGGTCGCGACCTGACTCAGATTCGTCACTTCCTCAATCAGCACGACAAACTCGTCTCCGCCCAGACGGCCGACAACATTATCTTTCTCATTTAGCCGACCAACAACATCAACTGCGCGCAGCGATTGTCTGAACCTGTTGGCGATCTCTTTCAATAGTTGGTCCCCGGCATCGTGCCCCATGGTATCATTGATAATTTTGAACCGGTCCAGATCGATGAATAAAACGGCAAACTGCCGTTTATAGCGCCGGGCGAATTTGATGGCCTGGCGTAACAGTTGACCGAACAGCTCACGGTTGGGGAGTTCCGTCAGGTTGTCGTGCGTGGCCAGATACCGAATTTTTTCTTCGGCGAGTCTGCGTTCGGTAATATCCCGGCTTACGCCCAGAATACCAACCGTTCGTTTGTTTTTATCCCTGACAAAGGAAAACTTTGTTTCCGTCCACACGGTAGTCCCGTCTTTTTTCTTGATTTCCAGCTGAAGCGTACTGGATTTTGTGTGCTCTGTACCGTCTGATTGTCCCAGCGCCACAGCTTCGGATAGAAGCTTCATGGCCAAATCCCGGGAGGAAGACGCAAAGGAATCGGACAGTGCCTGTTTCATCACCTCTTCCGGTTCGTACCCTCTCAGAATTTTAACCGAAGGGCTGACATAGGTATAATTGAGCTTCATATCCACAACGAAAATGACATCTTCGATGTTGTTCGTCAGCCGCTCAATGGTTGTAAAGGCCTTGGAAATCCTAGCCCTGAGGTTGGCGATGTATCCGCCGACCACGGAAAACCATGGAAGAATAAAGGCCAGGACCACAATGTTGAAGATGTCCACTCTGACATTGATGTATCCGGGCTGTAATTTATAAAGTACAAAAATAACCGCGGAAAAATTAGCCAGGGCAAAAACCGACAGAAAAAGAAATTGCCGGATTCTCAACCTGAAAAGACCGAACACAAGCACAACCATGTAAACAAGAAGAACCGCGCTTCTGGCCTCATAGGCGTAATACACAACCACCATGATCCAGAAGGTGGCGATCACCATCTGGATAAGGGTCAGACTCTTGTCTCTGAATTTTTTATTTAATCCTGTTCTGAAGGTTAAATATAACAGGACATTTACGACAAAGCTGCCTGCAACACCGGCCGACAGAATGTACAACGGCACCTTGGTCAATCCCAGAAAATAACCGACGTAGCAAATAGCGCTCCATATTACATATGCTCCGAAGGCCATGAGAAAGCGTTTGATTCTCAACACCTGATTGTGATCGTCTTCAGGAAATATGCTGAACATATAATATCCTTATTCCGATGCGGTACTTTTTGTCATGACCTGTTTTATCCGTCTGTACGATGGGGCAAATCCGTAAGCCAGGGCGATCAGCAGCAGTAGGGCGACGGAAACACGGATTCCCCATACAAAGGCCCCCAGAATCAGGGCCATGGCATAGAGCGGAAGCCCAAGAATATATTGTTTCTGACCGCTGAAGAAGGCCCGGCCAACATGGCGGTAATGGGCATCAAACGATACCATCTGTACGCATGCGATCCCCACGGACAGGCCGAGCAGGACAGGGGCTGATTGAAAAAGGATCAACGAACAGATGACGATCAGTCCGCCGATGGGGCTGGGAACACCGGAAAAGAAGTCCGGGTCCGCCGCTTCCTTGTTGAGCGTAAAATAAACAAGCCGCGAAATCGTGAAGAATCCGTAGATAAAGCCGGTGACAAACCCCTGCCATCCTCCGATGATGAAAAACAGGGCAACCCCCGGGGCAATCCCGTAGTTCACGCCGTCGGCAATGTCGTCCGAATAGACCCCCCAGCGTGTGCCGCCGAACTTCCGGGCGGCGGCGCCGTCAAACCCGTCAAACAACTCACCCATCAGCAAAAACAGCAGGCTGATTTCAATCCTGCCGTAATACGCGAAATACATGCTAAACAGGCCGCACAGCAGGTTGGCGCCGGACAGCACATCCGCAACAAATCGCAGCTGAAACATCCGGACGTTGTACAACCCGATGATGGCGGCGAATGCAATGTTGACCAGCAGCAGGGCGTTGACGAATTCCGCGTTTATATGGCCGCCCGCCCATCCCTGGCTGAGAAACAGCAGGGACACCAGAACCGTATAAGAAATGGTCGAACGGATCCAGTTTTCCGTGGAATGGGGATTAAGAAAGAACTGAACCAGCAGGATACAGTCCAGTGATAACTTGGCGATGATCAGGGCGGACGGCACAATCCCCATGCAAGCCAGGGCCACCATGAACAACAGGGGGTAGTCGGTAATACGGTTGTAAATACGGTCAAACGCCGAATCCGGGCAGCGGGCCCGCGTGACGCTTGCGGCCAGGTAATCCAGCGCCCAGAAACACAGAAACAGGAAAAACACCCATGCCGATGCGTTGGGGAACCAGCCGACCTGTTTAAAAGAAAGGTACAAGGCCGGCGTAATAATGAACAGCTTGACTGAAGAAAGGGCAACGGGCGGGTAGGGCACCCGCCCCGCGATACGATCTTCCAGGTGCCTGATCCAATCCGGTTTTAATGAGGGGCGTTGATGCATAACCCTGATCCTTTCCCGATGCCGGCAATTGTCTCGCGCTTTTTTTATGCGGTTGTCACGCCATTGGGGCTAGTCGCCTCTTTTTAATTGCTCGGCAACCGATTGGTTCAGTATCTTCTGAGCATCTATTAGCTTTTTGTATTTCGATCCGATTTTTTCAATATTTTTCGACAACACCGCTTTTAATAAATCGCCTTCTATTTCCGCAACCTCGATTCTTTCATAGTAATCCATGGTCTCTTTGAGATGCGCGAGCACGATTTTTCCCGTCAAAACCGGGTGATTGTTCGTTACATTCGCATCCTCAAACCTTGTCCCATGTTCAAGCTCCACCTCCAGCCCCTTTCGAAAGGCCTCCAGGGGGATATCCATTCCCTGGACATTCACTATCTTGAGGATCGTGGAAGCTTCTGCCTCCGAAACAGATGGGTCGGTGATTGCGGACCAGTCCCGCAAACCGATCTCATTGCAGACCCGTTTTACCTCATCAACGGTTATATACTCCGGCAGTTTCATGATGTTCTCCTTTTGTGACGGTTTCGTTATGATTTACGCAGCCGGGCCACCGCTTCGGCCACCACTTCCACGGCCCGGTCGATCTCTTCGGCCGTGGTCATGCGGCCCGTGGAAAACCGCAGCGTGCCCTTGGCCCATTCCACAGGCACGCCCATGGCCTCCAGCACATGGGACAGCGTCACCGTATCGCTGTGGCAGGCGGCCCCGGCCGAGGCCGCCAGATCCAGTCCGATCTCCTCCAGCAGGCGGTTGGCTTCAATTCCTTTGAAGGACAGGCTCAGGGTGTTGGGCAGCCGGTGCTCGGGGTGGCCGTTCAATTTTACATCCGCCACCCGCGCGGTGATGCCGCTGTGCAGCCGGTCGCGCATATTTCTCATATGGGCCATGTTGGCTGTCAGGTCCCTGGCCCCGATTTCACAGGCTTTGCCCAGGCCCACCATGCCGGTGACGTTCTCCGTACCGGCTCGACGGCCCTGTTCCTGGCCGGCGCCGTGGCAGAACTTTTCAAGGCCAAGGCCTTTTCGTACATAAAGAGCGCCGATGCCCTTGGGCGCGTAAAGCTTGTGTCCGGCCATGGACAACAGGTCTACGCCCAGGGTTGAAACATTTACCGGAATTTTGCCCGAAGACTGGGCCGCGTCGGTGTGCATGGCAATACCACGCGCCCTGACCCGTTCGGCAATTTCGGCAATGGGCTGCACGGTGCCGACTTCGTTGTTGGCATGCATGATGGTCACCAGGATGGTGTCCGGCCGCAGGGCCTGTTCCACCTGTGCCGTGGCCACCATTCCCTGGTCGTCCACACCCACCCGCGTGGTTTCAAACCCTTCGTTTTCCAGGTATCGGCACACCTCCAGCACCGCCGGATGCTCAATGGTGCTGGTGACAATGTGGCGGCCCTTATCCCGAAGGGCCCGGGCCATACCCAGTATGGCGTGGTTGTTGGATTCCGTGCCGCCGGAGGTGAAAAGGACTTCTTGGGCAAGGCAGCCGAGCAGTGCCGCCACCTGGTGACGGGCCGCTTCCACGGCCTGTCTGGGCCGAATGCCGTACCAGTGGGAACTGGACGGGTTGCCGAAGTCGGTTTCCCAGAAGGGCCGCATGGCCTCGATCACTTCCGGATCCAGGGGCGTGGTGCCGTTGTAATCAAGATAAATGGGGTGAGTCATGGAAGGCTGCCTGATGTTTAATTTTGGGCTTCTAAGAGGATCGGGCGCCAGCGGATTATCCGCTATCGCCCAGCTTGACCCTCGTTTCACCCCGCGCTTGCGCGGTGTGAAACGTAGTGGTCGAAGCTGTTGTTGGCACTCTCACTTTCAGAAGTAGAACCGAGCGCCGATGGCCGCATTGAGATCAAAGTCTGTATCCGGGACGACGTCCAGGACGGGGACGATCTCCGCAAAGAGATCGAAGGGCGCATCGGCAAACAAATAGGAAATCCCAAGAGGGACGCGTACGCCGACCAAGGCGTCACCGTCATTTCGTCCTCTTCCGTTGTTTTCTTCCTTGAGTTTTACCCGGGCGCCGATGCCGAAGTACAGCGGAAGCTGCCCCTTCACTTCCGGACCTGACATGAGGTCGAAGCGGTGAAACAGGTAGTCTGCGTGAAGGTGCAAAGAGTCGTTCTCCGAAAACGACCACGCAATGCCTGCGTCCAGCGCGCGGTCATCGCCGATCCACTTCTTCAGGCTTATGCCTGTCGGCTCGCCCACGATCACGCCAATGCCCATGCCGTCGCGCGGGGCAGCGTTCGCGATTCCGCAGAGAACCATGGCCACTGCCAGAACGGTGATTACATTCGTCTTCTTCATCTTCTCATCCTCCTCTGTGTTTTTGTGCCAACGTTTGAACTGACGGGCCGCCACAGAGCTTGAAAAAGGCAACTGAGTTACTCGCGGTCCCGTCCAGTGATTGGTTAACTATCAATAGTTTATTTTAATATTTCCTGAATATATAAGGTAATTGCTGTAATCGTGAAAGATACGATACCTGTTAGGACATATTTCCACCATGCATTTATCCATTTTGAACGTTTTTCATCGTCCCAAATCGGCCAAGGATACAACCGGGCGTGGTAAAACAGATTCATCGTTTTTTTAAATTTAGGATCACGGTACAATTCCTTTTCATCTGCTAAAAGTCTAAACGTTGGATATAAAAATATTCTTAAAAAACAGTATCCAGTAACCATGCTGGAAATCATGTAAATTATCATATTTAGAACTTTTAAATATTCCATAAATATTCCGCCTGTGGTCTTACCCACAAAAAGTGGACACGGTTAATTGGTCGTATCGTTTTTCATATTCATGCGGACTCGTGTATCCAATAGCAGAATGCCGTCTTTGTGTATTGTAGAACACCTCGATGTACTCAAACACGCCGGCATGAACTTCTTCAACCGTCCTGTAATTCTCAGCATAAATTAACTCGACTTTCAACCGGCTGAAGAAGGATTCCATTACCGCATTGTCCCAGCAATTCCCCGTCCGGCTCATACTACAATGAATACCATTGGCTTTCAATGCCTCCTGGTATTCATGTCCGCGATACTGGACCCCACGGTCTGAGTGCAGTAGTACACCCTTTTCAATATCCCGGCAGGAGACAGCCATATTTAACGCTTCCAGGGGCAACCCTTCACGCATGTGGCTATCCAGCGCCCAGCCAATCACTTTGCGTGAGAACAAGTCCAGCACAACGGCAAGGTAAAGCCAATTTCGGCTGACTTTGATATAGGTAATGTCGGATACCCATTTGCGGTTGGGTTGATTCGCTTCAAATCGACGGGCCAACAGGTTATCGCTTACATTGGTTTTGGACTCAATCGGTGCCCGGTATCTAAAAGCTTTGCCGTTACGGGCCCGGAGGCCTTTCTCCCGCATTATTTTAGCGACATGGTTCACGCAGCAATCGATGCCTTGGGCGGTAAGCTCCATCGCTATCCGTGGAGCGCCATAGCGTTTTTTAAAGCCGTAAAACACCGCCTCTATGGCTTCCCTCACCCGCCCGCGTTTTTGTTGGCGCGGGCTCTCTGGCCGTTTCTCCCAAGCATAAAAACCGGATCGGGAGACGTTCAGAAGCCGGCACATCATTGTTACTGTGAACTCACCACGGCACGACGCGATAAAGGCGTACTTTACTCGTCGTGATTTGCAAAGTACGCCGTCGCTTTTTTTAAGAAGTCACGCTCCTTCCTGAGACGTTCAACTTCCTTTTTAAGTTTCCGGATCTCTTCTTTTTCTGATACGGAATAATTTGTCCCGTCCGCGACTGTAAATTGGTGCTTAGCCAGTTTATTAAACTGGGATCGCCAGTTGTAGATCTGGCCGACATGAATCCCCAGTTCCCTGGCCACATCAGCCGCGGTCCGGTCCGGCAGATCAGCCAACCGGACCGCCTCTCTCCGATAAGACTCTGAATATATTCTTTTCTTCCCAGCCATTTGACACCTCCTTTTAGGTATATAAACCTAATTTAATAAGGTGTCTACTTTTTGTGGGTAACTCCGAGGCATAACGTCGCAAATAAGTTGTCGAAAAAGCAAACAAAAAGTTGATAATGGAAATTAAACACCGGATTAAATATATGCTTATAGCCGCTATCTTTTTCGATCAACTTAATTTGCTTTGTTATGTGAATCGTTAATTTCTTTGGTATTTCTTTTTTCTAAATAATCTTTATAAGAAGGATGAACCTTCGATGATCCCTCTGCTCTATGCCGAATTATCTTTTTTCCTTTAAGGATAAGGTCATCTAAATATTTTCTTCCAAAATAAAAATTGATTTTAAATTGGTTAGGACTAAAGGTGTTGATTTCTGGAGGTTTATCACTATAAATGTTTACCAACTGGTCATTTACCCACTCAATATATAATCCGCACCCGATTGGAAATCTTAGGTAAAATGATTCATCTTTGATATCATCGTTTTTGTTTTCAGTTCCAAGAACATACAAGTATCTTATTGCATCTTTTCTATCTACAGTATGCAAAAGGACAGTTAACGCCTTGTCTTTAGACGGACTATGATATATTTCGACATCTAAATCTTCTCGTTCCGTTATTTTCAAATGCTTTGGATTCTCATTTGTAACGAATACAATAATTGATCCAATTAGAGCTACGCCCGCAAGAGTTATTATTGCGGCGATAAATTTTTTATTTTTTGGGTCACTCATATTTTTTTGAACAACGGCCTATCACATAACGACTCGGTTGAGGAACGCGGGGGGGAACAAGGCATTCGCTAAAGGAGACTAAACACAATATTCTCTGAAGGTAAAAGCCGCATTACCCTCCGCGTTCCGCTCAAACCGCTTGTTAGGATTTCCCTATTAAATTTAATTGCCAATTTTCATTATGAAGCTGATTAAAAATAGTGAAAGAATAACTATCCCAAATGTCCTGAACCAAAAGGGATTTTTTGCAATAAAATACTTTTTAGTCTCTTCTGTTTTACCAAGGGCTGTATATCTCCCCATATGCCAATAGAGCCTACCGATGAATTCCGCACAACCAAGTGGTTTAAAAATTAAAAGCCCGCAAAAAATTAAAATAGGTATAGAGTTAAGTACAATCTCTAACATTTCCGCATCCTAACGGCGGCCGCCAATGGGAGCCAGGGCTTCCACTGACTTGCCTTAAAGATGGTTAATGTTCGTTTCCCTCCGACTTTTCAAAACCCGACTGCCCTGGCGATCCTTTGCGCGGTCTTGTTAAGTGCCCAAATGCCAGATATCTTCTGATTTCCAAGCATAAAGATAAAGAGCAATAAAAAGCGGGATAGTCGGAATGCTGAATAATTGTAAAAAACCTATTTTCTGTAACGTCAGTTCTTCCGAATATCGATATATCAAGGGCATCATGATCCAAGCATGCAAGAAAACAATTACCGAAAAACCAAATACAACCTGCCAGAACTTTTTTGAAATAAATTTTTGATTAAACGCCAAGCCATAAAGGCCCAGGATAAAGATCGCTTGTATTATGTTCGAAATCGAGAAAGTAAACGAGCCTTTCTGATATAGAAAAATTATCGCAACAGCCTCATAAATAATAATAAAGAAAAAGTATACCTGCCAAAAATTTTTCATGGTTATATGGCACTTAACGGCGGCCGCCAATGGGAGCCAGGGCTTCCACTGACTTCCTTAAAGGTGGTTTATGTTCAGTTCCCCCGAATGTTCAAAAGCCGAATGCCCTGGCGATCCATTGCGCGGCCTGGTTAGGGCCTTTTATTTGTTTTATTTATGTTTAAGTGATGCTGAATATATCCACCCAAAGCACCAGCTGGGATATTTATAATCAATGCTATAATATTTAGTGAATTAGTTTTAGACCAAAAGGCAACAGTAAATACACAGGGAACGAAACCAACAATACTACCATGTAAAATAGGTTTGATTCCTGCAATTTTCGCAGCTATGAAACCAGCGGAAACCGTAACAATAAAGCCCAAAACCGATACTATAATTATTGATGTCGGAGAGGACATAAAATGTATTAATTGTTCGGGGGCGGGTTGAAGTTTATGTCGGCTGATTTCAAAAAAACCAACTATGATTCCAATCATAAAAGAACCTGCCATATCAACTATTATCCCAATTGCAAGAGCTTTGAATCGTATCTGTTTGATAGATGACATTATATTATGTGCCCTAACATTGTTATTAGGTGGAATTTCTCGATTACAACCCCTGACGATATAATTAGCAATAACATTGATTAATTACAAGCGATTTGTGCAAAAACCACCGTAAAAAATAAAAACCATAAATACAAAATGTTAAACAGCTATTGCCAAATTCCGCTGTTTTTGAGATTCTTCTTTTTGTGCCGATTTGGCGTGTTAGGCGGAAATTCTCGATAATTCTCAAATTTTGTTATCAACGCATTTTTCAGGTTCAGGGAGGGGCCATGGAAAATTTCATCAACTATTTGATTTCAAAATCAATTGTTCCTGAGCGTCAGGCGAAATACTATGCCGGCTGGGTGACGGCTTTTTTCCGTTCTCTGAGAAGAGGCACGTCAGAAAAAGTGACTGCCGCAGAAATGGATCGGTATGTTAAAGAACTGGCAAAAAAGCACGAAGATTGGCAGGTCAAACAGGCGGAGCAGGCGATTCGTATTTTTCGTTATTACCGGACCATGAATCAATTACCGGTTTCTTCTGATGGCAATACGGATCAGCAGTGGAGGCTTGCTTCCGGTGAAATGAAAAACATCATCCGGCTGAAACAACTGTCTTTGAAAACCGAAAAGACATACATCACCTGGCTGCGACAGTTCTACCGGTTTTTGAAAGGCGCATCTCCTTATTCGCTTGACGACACGCATATTAAAAATTTTTTGACATATCTGGCCGTGGAGAGAAAAATCGCGGCCTCCACGCAGAATCAGGCATTCAATGCCCTCCTGTTTTTTTATCGGCATGTCCTGGAGAAGGATGTAGGGGATCTGGGTGATGTGGTGCGTTCCCATAAGAGGCGATGGCTGCCGGTTGTCCTGACGCGCGAAGAAGTTTTACGAGTGTTTGATCATTTGCCAGGAACCAACCGGTTAATGGCGCAGATCATTTATGGCGGCGGCCTGCGCTTGAGGGAGTGCGTTAACTTAAGGATCAAAGATGTCGATTTTGGCCGAAATACTTTGGTAATCAGATTCGGCAAAGGCAACAATGACAGGGAAACCCTGCTTCCCGAATTCATAAAAGAAGACCTGAAACGACACCTGGAAAAAATCAGGCCTCTTTATGAGCTTGACAGAAAGAATGACACGCCGGGAGTGGAGATGCCGGGAGCCCTGGACCGCAAGTTTCCCAATGCCGGAAAGGAGTGGATCTGGCAATGGGTCTTCCCGTCACAGGTATTGTCCATGGATCCGCGTTCGAAAATCATCCGCAGGCATCATGTCCACCCCACCAGCCTGCAGAAACACATTAAAACCGCCGCGTTCAAGGCCGGCATTCCCAAGCGCATAACCACCCACACCTTGCGCCACAGCTTTGCCACGCACCTGCTGGAGGATGGTTACGATATCCGCACCATCCAGGAATTGCTGGGGCATGCCAGCGTGAAGACGACCATGATCTACACCCATGTGGCGCGGAAGAACCGGCTGGGCGTGAAAAGCCCCCTGGATTCCCATCAATTCCCGGCCGCATCGTATCCTTCATGCACGGCGTAAACGATCTCCTGCGGCTGTTTGGCGTCGCCCACCACGATCACCGGCCAGTTTTTCAGGCCGGCCGCCAGATCATCCAACCCGGCCTATCCGGCCATGGGGTTTTCGGCAAAGACGAGGCGGAAGGTTAAAATTGTCGTCAAACCGCCGGCGGGGTCGCGGCCAGATTCACTCGTGAGATATTTGAATCAGAGGCAGCGTTCTTATAATGTACCCCGCAGGATCAGTACCTTGCTCCGTTTCGCCGCTGCCGACAGGTTTTTGTCGGCTGTGGCCAGCGGCAACCCTTTTCTCATGGCAAGGTCCAGGTAGGAGGCATCGTAGCTGGAGAGCTTGTGCTTGCGGGCCAGTGCGAAAATCTCTTTTATCATTCTTTCCGGCGGCTCTTGTTCAACCACGATAGGCAGTTCGGAAAGCAGCATGAGAAAACGAGCGCTGTCCGCCTCGCTGATCCGGCCTTTCCGCTCGGCCACCAGCAGCACATTCGCCACTTCCAGAGGCCAGATTGAAGGAACAAATCCAACGGCAGCAGTCAGCCTGTTCAGGATGCTGTCGGCATACGGGCTTGATTCATCCTCAAAACACCATGCCATGACCACGGAAGTGTCAACGACAAAGTCGTCGCCCATCTATCGCCTGCCTTCCTCAATCATATCCCGGATGGAAATTCCTTTCAGGCTGTGCCTTTCCCGGAATTTTCGCAGCTCGGCAATAACCGTTTCAGGGGCTGTTCTGGACGCGGCGGGAGGGGGCTGCAAAATGGCTACGGGCAAGCCGTGTTTGGTGATGGTGATGCGTTCCCCTTTGATGACACGTTCAAGAAGTTTGGGCAGATGGGTTTTTGCTTCGTACGCGCCGATTTTATCCATAAAAACCTCCTGATAAAAACTAGTCTGAGACAAGTCTAATTATTCCGGCCGCACCTGTCAAGCATGGATGTCGGAGTGAAACGATTTTCTTGACACTGATTTTAGGGTAGGGTAGGATACCATCATGACTGAGCGCTCGCTCAGTTTAGGGATAAAAAGAAGACAAGAAGAGTAGAAGAAAGGAAGAGCGCGGTATGAAGGCCGGAAGCGGTACGCACCACGAAGTTCCCACCCAGGTCAAGGATGCGGCCCTTGTGGAAAGAAGGCGGCGGCAGATCGTGGACGCCTCCGTGGCCCTGTTTGTAAAAAACGGGTACCACAACACCACCACCCGCCAGATCGCCAAAGCCACCGGGTTTTCCATCGGCAGCCTGTACGAGTATGTCTCCACCAAGGAGGATGTGCTTTACCTGGTGTGTGACGCTATCCACGCGGAGATGGAAAAAGCCGTGACCCGGGTGGTGTCGGACCAGGTGCCCGGGCCGGACATGCTGCGGGATGCGGTGCGCGGTTATTTTGCCGTGTGCGACACCATGAGCGACCATATTGTGCTGATTTACCAGGTGACCCAGTTTCTTTCAGACAAGTGGAAAAAAAGGGTGCTGGACAATGAAATCCGGGTCACCGGCCGTTTCCGGCAGTTGCTGGAAGAGGTGATCGCCAAGGAGAAGTTTGCCGGCATCGACGCCCGGCAGATCGATCTTGCGGCCCACAATATCGCGGTGCTGGGCCATGCATGGGCCTTTCGCCGCTGGTTTTACCTGAAACACTACTCTCTTGCCGAGTACACCGAGTTTCAGATTCGAAATATTCTGGGCGCGATTTCCGAGAATTTTCACAATTCCATCAACAAGGGGAAATAAACCATGGATCAGTCGATCTACAAGCCGAAACACGCCGTCCGGGTGGTGACCGCCACCTCCCTGTTTGACGGCCATGACGCAGCCATCAACATCATGCGCCGCATGCTTCAGGACACCGGGGTGGAGGTGATTCACCTGGGCCACAACCGCTCGGTCACCGAAATCGTGGACGCGGCTGTTGCCGAGGATGCCCATGGCATTGCCGTTTCCAGCTACCAGGGCGGGCACATGGAGTTTTTTAAATACATTCTTGAGTTGCTTAAAGAGAAGGATGCGGCCCATATTCGAGTGTTCGGCGGCGGCGGGGGTGTGATCGTGCCCGACGAGATTCGGGAACTGGAGGCCAGCGGTGTGACAAAAATATATTCGCCCGACGACGGGGCGAAAATGGGCCTGCAGGGCATGATCAACCACATGGTGCGGGCGCTTGATTTTGCCACTGTGGGCCGGAAAAAGACGGACCTGTCGCGCCTCTCCGTTGACCGTCCCCTGGAAGTGGCCCGAATGATAACCCGGGCCGGCCTTAAAAGCCCACAATCCGGCGGTCTGACCAAGGCGGTCAAAAGAATCCTGGCTGCTCAGGCCCGGGAACGCCGGGTGCCGGTGGTGGGCATTACCGGTACCGGTGGCGCGGGAAAATCCTCCCTTACCGATGAACTGATTCTGCGGTTTCTGATGGACACGAAAAAGCTCCGCGTGGCGGTTCTCTGCGTGGACCCCTCCCGACGCAAAACCGGAGGCGCCCTGCTGGGAGACCGGATCCGCATGAACGCCATCACCGATCCCCGGGTCTACATGCGCAGCCTGGCCACAAGGGCGTCCGCGACTGAGCTGCCCCCGGCCATGGCCGATGTCATTCACATCGTCAAGGCCGCCGGGTTTGACCTGGTGCTGGTGGAAACCGCCGGCATCGGCCAGGGGGACTCCCGTATTCACGACCTGGTGGATGTGTCGCTTTACGTGATGACCAGTGAGTTCGGCGCCGCTTCCCAGCTTGAAAAGATCGACATGCTGGATTTTGCCGATATTGTGGCCATCAATAAATTTGACAAACAGGGATCCGAAGACGCCCTTCGGGACGTGCGCAAGCAGCTTCAGCGCAACCGCAAGGCCTTTGATTCACCGGTTGAAACCATGCCGGTGTTCGGCACCATGGCGGCCCGCTTCAACGATGAAGGGGTCACGGCCCTGTACCACGGCCTGCTGGACGCCATTTGTCAAAAAACCGGGGTCAACTGGACATCGTCTCTGGCCCGGCCCGCCGTAACCGCTTCCGGGGCCCGGTCTATTGTCGTGCCGCCGGAGCGGGTCCGCTATCTTTCCGACATTGCCGACACAGTGCGGGCCTATCACGGCCGCACAGCGGACCAGGCCGAAGCCTTAAGGGTGTGCTGGCACCTTGAGGAGGCAAAAAAGCGCCTGGCAGCCGAAGGTGACAAGCCCTCGGCCAGGGCCCTGGACAAGTCCCTTGCCGAGGCCAGGAAAAAGGTGATGGCTGAAACGCTGGACGTGATGAAACAGTGGAACGAGATGCGGGCCCATCACGACAGCGGTGAAATGGTCTACAGTGTCAGAGGGCGTGAGATAAAGGCACCGCTTTATCGCCGGTCCCTGTCCGGCACTCCCGTTCCCAGAGTATCGTTGCCCGATTTTGTCGATCCGGGCCAGCGGTATCAATGGATGCGCCAGGAGAATCTGCCGGGCCGGTTTCCTTACACGGCCGGGGTCTATCCCCTGAAACGGTCCGAAGAAGATCCCACCCGCATGTTTGCCGGGGAAGGGGACCCGGCCCGGACCAACCGGCGCTTTAAGTTGCTGTCGGAAAATTCCGAGGCCAAGCGGCTTTCCACAGCCTTTGATTCGGTGACCCTGTACGGTTACGACCCGGAAAAGCGGCCCGACATCTACGGCAAGGTGGGCACCTCCGGGGTCAGCGTGTGTACGCTGGAGGACGTGAAAACCCTGTATGACGGGTTTGACCTGTGCGCGCCCAACACGTCTGTTTCCATGACCATCAACGGGCCGGCCCCCATCATGCTGGCCATGTTTTTCAATGCCGCCATTGATCAGCAGCAGGAAAAGGCCGAAGCGCAAAAGAAAAGAAAACTGTCGCCCGGCGAGCGGGCCGCCATCGCCAGGCAGGTGCTTTCCACCATCCGTGGCACGGTCCAGGCCGATATCTTAAAAGAGGACCAGGGCCAGAACACCTGTATTTTTTCCGTGGCCTTTGCGTTGAAAATGATGGGCGACATTCAGGCGTTTTTTATCAAAAACCGTGTGCGAAACTTCTATTCCGTGTCGGTGTCCGGCTATCATATTGCCGAGGCCGGGGCCAACCCCATCACCCAGCTGGCCTTTACCCTGGCCAACGGGTTTACCTACCTGGAGTATTACCTGTCCCGGGGCATGGACATCGACAGCTTTGCCCCCAATTTTTCATTCTTCTTTTCCAACGGCATGGACCCGGAATACACGGTGATCGGACGGGTGGCCCGCCGCATCTGGGCCGTGGCCTTAAAGGAAAAATACGGGGCTGCCGAGCGGTCCCGCATGCTCAAGTACCACATTCAGACATCGGGCCGGTCCCTGCACAGCCGGGAGATTCAATTCAACGATATCCGTACCACGCTCCAGGCCCTGTGCGCCATCTACGACAACTGCAACAGCCTTCACACCAACGCCTATGACGAGGCCATCACAACGCCCAGTGACGAATCCGTGCGCCGGGCCCTGGCCATTCAGCAGATTATCAACCGGGAATGGGGGCTGGCGAAAAACGAGAACCCCAACCAGGGCAGCTTTATCGTGGAAGAGCTGACGAAGCTGGTGGAAGAGGCGGTGCTGTTGGAGTTCGACCGGATCACGGCCCGGGGCGGGGTGCTGGGCGCCATGGAAACCGGGTACCAGCGCAGCCGCATTCAGGAAGAGTCCATGCACTACGAGCGGCTCAAACACACCGGCGAACTGCCGGTGGTAGGGGTCAACACTTTCCTGCGGCCCGGCGGCCCGGAAGGCAGCGAGGCAGGCCCCCTGGTGCTGGCCAGGGCCACCGAGGCGGAAAAGCGGTCCCAGCTTCGGCGGCTGGCCGCTTTTCACAAGAAAAACGCAGCCCGCTCAAAACAGGCACTGGAAGAATTGACGCAGACCGTTCTTTCCGGGGAGAACATTTTTACCCGCCTGATGGAGACGGTGCGGTGTTGTTCTCTGGGCCAGATCACGCAGACGCTCTACCGAGTGGGGGGGCAATATCGAAGAGGCATGTAACCCGAATATTTCATGAAATTTTTCGGAAAAAACAACTATAGGCAGTTCAAGGTAAATATTAGGCTTTGTGTAAAACAAAAATCGTTATGTGCGGTTCTAATGAATTTCAGGTCATTTTTTATGCCGAAAAATTTCACCCTTTGGGCGAGTCGCCTTGGACGCATCTGCTGTGTTGCGGCATGCTCGCGGTAGGCCGGCTACAGCTTCGCATCCCGCGCCTTGCATCTGCGCCCAAATCGACTCGTGAAATATCCGGGACAGGGTTTCCATCCATAAATGAGAATTTCTGGATTGGAAACGTTTTCGTTTGGCGTTAATCTTACTCGTGATCCGGTGGTGGTTGGCTGTCGAGCACGGGGACGAGCACGAGCACGAGCACGAGTACGAACACGGGTGGGATAGAAGAGAGGATTTGGAAAAAAGATATAATATAGAACTGTGGAGGTTGTTCCATGAGAGAAGCAGTGATTGTCAGTGCGGTGCGCACCCCGCTGGGTGCGTTTAACGGATCGTTGGCTGGTGTGGGCGCCACCCGGCTGGGCGCTATTGTGATTCAGGAGGCCGTGGACCGGGCCGGTATTGACGCAGCGGCGGTAAACGAGGTGATCATGGGCATGGTGCTGCCCTGCGGGTACGGCCAGAACCCGGCCAGGCAGGCGGCGGTTCAGGCGGGCCTGCCCTGGGAGGCCGAATGCATTACCGTGAACAAGGTGTGCGGATCGGGCCTGAAGGCGGTGATGCTGGCGGCCCAGGCGATTGCAACAGGCGATGCCGACGTGGTGGTGGCCGGCGGCATGGAGACCATGAGCATGGCGCCTTATTATCTTGAAAAGGCCCGGTTCGGTTACCGCATGGGGCCGGGCGCCATTCAGGATCACATGGTGCATGACGGGCTGTGGGACGTGGTCAACGACTTTCACATGGGCATCTCCAATGAACTCTGCTCCGAAAAATACCATGTCAGCCGCGAAGACCAGGACCGGTACGCGGCGGAGAGTTACCGCCGGGCCCTTGCCGCCGTTACATCGGGCCGGTTCGCCGACGAGATCGTGCCGGTGCCGGTGATGGGAAGAAAAGGGGAGACCGCGCTGTTTTCCACTGACGAGTGCCCCCAGGAATCTCCCTATGAAACCCTGTCCCGGATGAAACCGGCCTTTAAGAAAGACGGCGTGGGCACGGCGGGCAATGCTTCGGTGATCAGCGACGGGGCCGCCGCCGTGGTGGTGATGTCCAGGGAAAAGGCGGCGGAATTCGGGTGCAAACCCCTTGCCGTGATCGGGGCACAGGCATCTTATGGTATCGACATGAAATACGTGCTCATGGCGCCGGTGTGGGCCATTCCCAAGTGTTTAAAGAAGGAAGGTCTGGCCATGGGTGACATCGACCTGTTTGAGATCAACGAGGCCTTTTCCGGCTCCACCGTGGGCGTGATCCGGGAACTGGGCCTTGACCCGGCAAAGGTCAACGTCAACGGCGGCAGCGTGGCCCTGGGCCATCCCATCGGCGCCAGCGGGTGCCGGGTGCTGGTGACGTTGCTGTATGAAATGGTCCGGCGTAATGCAAAAACCGGGCTGGCCTCTCTCTGTCTCGGCGGCGGTGAGGCCGTGGCCCTGATTGTGAAAAGGTAAAATATGGACATTCAGGAAAGCTATACCGTTCTGTTTTATCTTGCTCTTGATCGTACTCGTGCTCGTAATCGTTTTTTTTGTTTCGATTTCGATCCCGATCCCGATTTCGATAGCGATGGATGGAGGATGATATGGCAATAGATATTCAGGAAGCCTATACGCCCAAATCGGAAATTGACGCCCGCCTGAAGCGGCTGCGTCGCGGTCTTGAAAAGGAAAAGATTGAGGGCGCCCTGATTATGGAGACTGCCGACCTGTTCTATTTTTCCGGTACGGCCCAGCAGGCGTTTTTATATGTGCCGGTGACCGGGGATGCCGTACTGATGGTCAAGAAAGACGCCCAGCGGGCCTTTGAAGAGTCTTCCATCGAGCAGGTTCAGGCCCTGCGTAGCCAGAAGGAAATGGCCGGGGTCATCGGTTCACCAAAGACCCTGGGCATGGAGCTGGACGTCCTGCCGGTCAACATGTACCGTTATTTTCAGGAACTGTTTCCGGATACCCGAATCGTGGATATCTCTCATGCCGTGCGGTCGCTAAGGGCCGTAAAATCGGCCTATGAGATCAACATCATCCGGCAGGCCTCAAGGCTTTCCGATCAGCTGGCCGCCTTTGTGCCCCGGGTGCTTGAGGCGGGTATGCCCGAGATCGAGCTGGCCGGCCTGATCGAAGCCGAGGCCAGAAGGCTCGGTCACCAGGGCATGATTCGCATGCGGGGCTGGAACAGCTCCCTTTTCTATGGACACATCATGGGCGGCGCGTCCGCGGCGACTGCCAGCAGCCTGGCTTCGCCCACCGGCGGCGCGGGCACCACCCCTGTGTTCCCCCAGGGCAGCAGTTTTGCCCCCATCCGGGCCGGTGAGCCGGTGCTCATGGATATGGCCTTCGGCTTTCGGGGCTACCTGTCCGACCACACGCGGATCTACGCCATTGGCAGCCTGGCCGATGACCTGCTGGCAGCCCATGATGCCATGCTGGGGATTCAGGAACTGGTCAAAAATACGGCTCGGCCCGGCATGACTGCGGGCTCGGTTTACGACCTGGCCGCCGAGCGGGTGGCGGAGCTTGGATATACTGACAATTTTATGGGCGTCGGAGAGGGCCGGGTTCCTTTCGTGGGCCACGGCATCGGCATTGAGCTGGACGAATACCCGGTGCTGGCGCGGGGCCAGAAGATGGTGCTGGAAGAGGGCATGGTGGTGGCGGTGGAGCCCAAGGTCATTTTTCCGGGCCGGGGCGTGGTGGGCATTGAAAATACCCATATCGTGACAAAAAACGGCCTGGAACAGCTGGGGCGTTATCCCGAAGCCGTTGTTATTGTCTGATGGCTTCGTAAAAAGCCCAATATCTGCGTTGCGCTGCACCCCTCGTCACTGCGACGTACGACAAGTACGCCTCATTCCTCGGGATTTGCGACGCCTTGATCTTGAACTTTTTACTTTGCCATCCCAAATAGACTTTTTACGAGTTCATCTTGTTGGAAGGCTTTACATGGACTGATACATGGTCATGCGGCTGGTGACCCGTTGCAGGTAGTCCCGGGTCTCCTGGTGGGGCAGGCGCTGGACCAGGTGTGTGTAGACCTGCTGGGGTGACATCCGGTTGATGGTCTGCGCGGCCCGGCTCACGCTGGTGGTACCGGTAAAGGCCCTGGCCACGTTGCCGGCCCCGGTGTTGTAGGCCGCGATGGCGCAGTACATCCGGCTGGTGGGGTCGGTGATCTCCCGAAGGTACCGGTTGTAAAGAATATAAAGGTAGGCGGTGCCCACGTTGATGTTGTTCTGTTCACTGTACAGGTAGGAGGGGGAGAGCAGTACCTGGCGGCCGAAAAGCAGTTCCGCGGCATCTCGCCCGGCCGACTGGGGAACAATCTGCATCAGGCCGTAGGCCGGCACATGAGACCGGGCCATGGGGTTGAAGGCGCTTTCCGTGTGCATCACGGCAAAAACCAGGGCCTCGTTCAATCCCCGCTCATTTGCATAGGATTTTACATAGGGCCGGTACTCCATGGCCTTGCGCTGCATGCCGCCCGCCGGCAGCGAAACCCGAAGGCTCACCGTGTCGGTGCCCGGCATCTTGGACGGGGCGCGGGAAATGGTGGCGTTCTGTTTTAAAGCCGCCACTGCCGCGTCGATCTCCCGGTCGGTGGGATGGTCCTTGCCCGTGATCATTTTCAGCAGCACCGGGCTGTCGGTGACCTCGCCGGACTTTACGTGGGGCGACTCCTGGGTGATCCGGTTTTCAATGTTCTGGGAAAGCACGTCCCGCTCAAACGCGGTTTTCTGGTCTTCGGTTATCATCTCCCGCAGCTTCTGTTCGACCAGTGTGTCGATCAGGGCATCCATCTCCTTGCCGGTCACATTAAGGTCGATCTGGAGGTACTGCTGGTCAAAGTCCACGATCTGGCGGGACTGAAAGTCCGGGGCATACTCCACCCACCGTTTGGCCGTGCTGATTTCCGCTTTTATCCAGGTTTTCAGTATCTCCTTTTCATAGGCCCGGTACTCCTCCTCGATGATCCGCTGGTAGGTCGCATAGGTCTGTTCAATGGAAGCCTCATCCGCTGCATACCGGGCTTCAATGTTCTGTTCATACTGGTCGAACTGTTCCATGGCTGCGTTTATTTCGTTTTCGGCCACCATCTGCTGTTCCATGATGTTGAACTGATGGTCAATGGGCTCGGACCATGCGTGCAGACCTGCAACCGCCACGGCGCAGATTGCAAGAAGAAGGATGGAAATGGTTGACAGCCGGTGTTTTGTGTTAAGTTTCATTTCTACCTCATTGTGAAAATGCTATGCACCGACAGCCTTTGTTTTGAGCTGTTCAAACACCTGGTCCACCTGGGCCATGGTCGCTTCAATGGCGCCGCTGTTGTCGATCACCATGTCGGCCCTTTCCCGTTTTTCGTCAATAGGCAATTGGGAATGGATGCGGGCCCGGGCATCCACTTCGGTGAGATCGTCCCTGGCCATGAGCCGTTCCAGCTGCTGGGCCGGCGTGGCATAGACCACGAGAATGTCGGACAGGTCCCGGTACATGCCGGACTCGTAGAGCAGGGGCACATCCAGAATCACAATGGCGTCCGGCGCCTCTGATTCGTTGATGATATCGACAATGGACTGGCTGATGCGCTCAAACACTCGTGGGTGAACGATGCGGTTGAGCTGCTCCTTTTTGATCGTATCGTGAAAAATAATCCGGCCCAGGGCCTTACGGTTGAGTTCACCGTCGGGCAGCAGGTACTCCCGGCCGAACATGTCGACAATCTCTTTCCAGGCGGGGGATTCTTTTTTTACCACTTCGTGGGCGATGGCATCGGCGTCTACGACCAGTGCCCCCAGTTCCGCCAGACGGTTGGAAACAATAGATTTTCCAGTGGCAATGCCGCCGGTCAGGCCGACAATGAGCATGCGGACTCCTTTGGTCAGGTACCTGTAATGGTTGGGCTCACCATTCGAATTTGTCCAGATCATACCACACCCGTTAAAGGGGTGAAAAGTGAAATATGCTGCCCAGGCCATTTCCGTGGCTGTGCGGCAGTGGCGGTGGCGGATTGCCGGTCTGTCTTGACTTTTTTTGGCAAAAAACGCTAAGTTGGCAAAAAAGCGGCTATGGCCCAGTTGTGTGTGAAACAAAAACCGGAGGCGGTAGTGAAAGACAAGACCAGAGAGAATGTTTACAAAGCGTTTGTAGGAGAGGCCAAGGCCTATTTTCGGCTTTTGGCCTATGCCCAGAAAGCGGCGGAAGAGGATGTGCCCCAGGTGGCCCTGCTGTTTCGCGCCATTGCCGAAGCCGAACGGGTCCATGCCACCCGGCATTTAAACCTTGCCAAAGAGGTGGTGGTAAAAGACACCGATACCAATCTGGAAGCCTCTTTTCAGCGGGAAAAGACCATCAGTGAAAACGTCTATCCCGAATTTATCAAGGTCGCGGAAGAGGAGGGCGAGCAGGCCGCGGCCATCGCCTTTGGCCACGCCCGTGACGCAGAGACCTATCATGCCAAGCTCTACGAGCGGGCCATGCTTCATGTGATCAAGGATGCGGTGGTCGAATACCACGTGTGCCAGGTTTGCGGCTACGTTACTGACAGAAAGATTCCGGACAAGTGCCCGATCTGCGGTGCCCCGGCGGAAAAATTCAAGACCGTGACATAAAGGGTAACCGTGGATCAGGGGGCGGCATGACGGCCCCTGATCCACGGTTACCCCGCCCATCTGGCTGCCCCGCTCCTCCTCCTCCTCCTCCTCCTCCTCCTCCTCCTCTTTATCTTTTTCGATCCCGATCCCGATAGCGATTCCGATTTCGATAAAAATATCTTGACATTCCTGCCCGACCTTTCTAAATTGAATCAGATTCAATAAATGAATTGTATTATTAAAACTCGTCAGGAAAGTCCTTTTCATTCTATATTCAGGAGGGTTGCCATGGATTTCGCATTTACCCGGGAACAGCTGATGTTCAAAAAAGAGGTGATCAAGTTTGCCAGAAAGGAGATCGTGCCCAGGGTCGAGGAGCATGAGCTGGCCGGAAAATTTGATCTTGAGTCGTTTCGGAAGATGGGGGAGTTCGGCATTCTCGGCCTCCATTTTCCCGAGGCCTATGGCGGCCAGGGTGCGGACGTGATCACCACGGTGCTGGCCGGAGAAGCCATGGGCGAGGCCGGGGTGGACGGCGGCCTGACCCTTTCCTACGGAGCCCATACCTTTTTGTGCGCGGACACGATTTTTGCCCACGGCACCGAGGCCCAGCGAAAAAAATACCTGCCGAACTTAAACAGCGGCGAATGGGTCGGCTGCATGGGCCTAACCGAGCCGGACGCCGGTTCGGACGTGGCTTCCCTGAGGACAACGGCCGTTAAAAAGGGCGATACCTACGTGCTCAACGGCAGCAAGATGTTTATCACCAACGGCCCCATTGCCGACGTGGCCCTGGTCTATGCCAAGACCGATCCGGAAAAGCGTCACGAGGGGATATCGGCCTTTATCGTGGAAAAGGGGACCCCCGGCTTTTCAACGGGCCAGCCCCTCAAGAAAATGGGGTGCCGCACCTCTCCTACGTCGGAGCTTTTTTTTTCCGACTGCGTGATCCCGGCCGAAAACCTTGTGGGAAAAGAGGGCAACGGTTTTCTCATGGCCATGCAGACCGTGGAGTGGGACCGAAGCGCTTTGCTGGCCCCCATGGTGGGCGGCACAAAGTATATCCTGGACCGGTGCGCCGAATACGCGGGCAAGCGGGTCCAGTTTGGAAAGGCCATCGGCCAGTTCCAGGCCACCAAGCACAAGCTGGCCAATATGCGGATTTTTTACGAAAGCGCAAAGCTCCTGGTCTACCGGGTGGCCTGGCACAAGAACCAGGGCAACCCGCTCAACCACCTGTCCGCGGCCATGGCCAAGCTGTTTGTGGGCGACTGGAGCCTGGGGCCGGTCAACGACGCCCTGCTGCTCCACGGCGGATACGGTTACTGCCATGAGTATGCCATGGAGTGCGCATTCCGGGACAACCGGCTGGCGCCGCTGGGCGGCGGCACGTCGGACATTCAGAAAATGATCATTTCGCGGCTGATGTAAATGTCGCGGGTTTACGAAATCAGGGGGTAAACATGAAATACGAATTCACGCAGGCCGAAAAGCAGGCCATTGAGGAAACAGAAAAAATCGCGGGCCAGGTGCTTGCCGATGCCGGCCGGGCCCTCACACCCGAAGCCCGGCGCGGCCTGGTACAGGCACTGGCAAAGGCCCTGGCACCAACGGGCTACATGAAGGCCGGGCTGTGCGATGACGCGCCTTTTGACGCGGCTGCCATGGGCGCCATGATTGCCGTTGCCGGAAGCGAACCGGGGGTTTTTCTCGCTTTTGAAACAGGGGTTCGGCAAATGGGCCGGCTGATTGCCGAATACGGAAACAAGGAACAGCAGGACCGATTTCTTGCACCCCTGCAAAAAGGGGATTTGATCGGGGCCGTGGCCCTTTGCGAAAAAACCATGAACGTGGTCAACGATCCCCTGGCCACCCAAGGGGTTCGAGAGGCGGGCGGAGTTGTTGTTTCCGGGGACAAGGGCTTTGTGGTAAACGGCGATGCGGCCGACCTGTTTGCCGTGGTGGGCCGGCTGGAGGAGGGACTGGGCGTCTTTCTGGTGGAAAGGGACGCGCAAGGCCTGACCCTGGACCCGGTTCTGGACAACAGCGATTACGGAACACTTTCGCCTTGCCGCATAATCCTGGACGGATGCCGGGTGCCTGAAACCCATGTCATCGGACCAATGGATGCGAAAAAACTGCTGGCTGACCTTCGCATGTGGGAAAACCAGGTGCTGATCGCCGCTGCCGTGGGCATGATGAACGCGGCTCTTTTTTCCGCCACCCTGTTTGCCAAGACCCATCGCACGGGCGGCAAACCGGCCATCGCCTTTCAGGAGGTGGGGTTCAAGCTGGCCGAGATGTTCACCCTGGTGGAGACCTCTCAGCTCATGGCGTATAAAACAGGGTGGCTGAACGCCGAAAAGGACAGAGAAACGGCAGTCTTCACCGACTGCGCCAAGGTGTTCTGCACCGAGTCCGCCGAAGAGGTGGCGGGCAGCGCCCTGCGCATTCTTTCCCTGGAGGGCCTTGCCCCGGACCATCCGGCCCAGGCGGCCTTGCGATGGGCCAAGTACGCCCAGATTGCCGGCACCTCCACCGAGATCGCCCGCATGCATATCGGTGACGCGGCACTATAAAATGATCGCTTTTACCGGGGTCGACGATTCCTGTTGTGTCGACGCCAATTCCGATACCGATTTTGATTTGGAAGAAAGGGAAGCACCATGCCTGTCATTGAATCGGCCGTTGACGTGACCTCCGAGGCGTTTGCCCAAAACCGGGAGGCCATGGAGTCCCTGGTGGCGGACCTGAAAAGGGAGATTGACCGGGCCCATCACGAGCGGTCCCCAAAGGCCATGGACCGGTTAAAAGAGGTGGATAAATTGCCGGCGGACAAGAAGCTTGATCTGCTGCTGGACAAAAACACGCCGTTTCTTGAAATCGCGCCCCTGGCGGCCAAAGACATGTATGACGGAAAGGTTCACGGCGCCGGCATACGGGCCGGCATCGGCATCGTGGCCGGCCGGGAGGTGGTGGTGTCGGTTAATGACGCCACCATCAAGGGCGGTTCCATGTATCCCATGAGCGTGAAAAAAACGTTGCGGCTTCAGGCCATCTGCATGGAAAACCGGCTGCCCGCGGTCAACCTGATGGACTCGGCCGGTGCCTTTCTGCCGTTGCAGTCCGAGATTTTTCCCGACCTCGACGACGGGGGCCGGGTTTTTTACAACCAGGCCATGATGTCCAAGATGGCCATTCCCCAGATCACCGCGGTGATGGGACTTTGCACGGCCGGCGGAGCCTATGGCGCGGCCATGTCCGACGAGATCATTCATGTCAAGGGCCATGGCGCCATCTTTCTGGGCGGGCCGCCCCTGGTGCTGGCCGCCACCGGTGAAGAGGTGACCTCCGATGAACTGGGCGGGCCTGACCTGCACTGCGCCCAGTCCGGGGTGTCGGACTATTATGCCGAAGACGATGCCCATGCCATTGCCCTGGTGCGGGAGATCGTGGCCAACCTGCCCCGGCCGGACAAGGCAAAGCTTACCCTGCGGCGGCCTGCGCCGCCCCTTTACGATCCAAAGGAACTTTACGGCATCATTCCCCGCAACATCTCCACGCCCTACGATATCCGTGAGGTGTTTGCCCGGCTGGTGGACGGCAGCGAATTTATCGAGTTCAAGGAGATGTACGGCCCCACCCTGGTGTGCGGATGGGCCCATATTCACGGCTATCCCGTGGGCATGCTGGGCAACAACGGTGTTCTTTTTCCGCAAAGCGCCCAGAAGGCCACCCAGTTCATCCAGATCTGCGATAATCGGGGCATTCCGCTGGTGTTTGTTCAGAACATTTCCGGGTTTATCGTGGGGAAACAGTATGAACAGGCCGGGGTCACCAAGGACGGTCACAAGATGGTCAATGCCGTGGCCACCGCCTCGGTGCCCAAGTTTACCCTGCTTGCCGGCGCATCCTTCGGTGCCGGCAACTATGCCATGTGCGGCCGGGCCTATTCGCCCCGGTTTTTATGGATGTGGCCCAATGCCGAGATCGGCGTGATGGGAGGCCAGCAGGCCGCCGACGTGCTGGTGACCATCACCAACGATCAGAACATCCGCCTGGGCAAGCCGCCGCTGACACCGGAGGAGGAGGCCTTTATCCGCCAGCCCATCATCGACAAGGCCCGGCAGGAGGGAAACGCTTATTACAGCACGGCCAACCTGTGGGATGACGGTATTCTTGACCCGGCCAAAACAAGGGATGTGCTGGGCATGGCCATTTCAGCGGCTTTAAACGCGCCGCTGCGGGATGACCGGTACGGGTTTGGGGTGTTCCGGATGTAACATGGACGGTTTCGTGAAAAGCTCAATACCCCGTAAAAATAAAAGTCACCGCAGAGACGCAAAGGACGCAACGAAAAAATATGGACGCTGCGCGTAAACACTTAATTACCTTGCCGCGAAGCGAAATATGTTCCTTTGCGCTCTTTGCGCCTTTGCGGTGCAAAAAATAAAAAAATCTTTAACGATTAAAATTGAGCTTGTTCCCATAGGAAGAACCCTGTTTCTTAAAGGATCTGTTTTATGTTCAAGAAGATTTTGATTGCCAACCGGGGGGAAATTGCCGTGCGGGTCATAGCCACCTGCCGGGAGATGGGTATTGCAACAGTGGCCGTCTATTCGGATGTCGACGCACAGGCCCTGCATCGGCTTTACGCTGATGAGGCGGTGTGCATCGGCAGGGCCGACCCTTCGGACAGTTATCTGAACGGTGCAAAAATCATCGACGCGGCGAAAAAGACCGGTGCCCAGGCCATTCACCCGGGCTACGGGTTTCTGGCGGAAAATGCCGATTTCGCACAACTGTGCCAGGACAGCGGCATCGTGTTTATCGGGCCGCCGGCGCCAGTCATCCGCAACCTGGGCGATAAAACCGTGGCCCGGCAAATCATGGCCGACAGCGGCGTTCCCGTGATTCCCGGCATGAACGCGCCGGAGTCCGATTTTAACAAGATGGCGGGCCAGGCCGAGACCATCGGTTACCCGGTGCTGGTAAAGGCGGCCGCCGGCGGCGGCGGCAAGGGCATGCGCATCGTTCCCGACCCGACCCATCTTTCCGAGGCCCTGACCGCGGCGTCCGGCGAGGCGGCAGCCGCCTTTGGCAATGGGGCAATCTATCTTGAAAAATATATCGCCCGGCCCCGGCACGTGGAGATCCAGGTACTGGCCGACCGGTTTGGCCACACGGTGCATCTGGGCGAGCGGGAGTGCTCCATTCAGCGCCGTCACCAGAAGATCATCGAGGAGACCCCGAGTACGGCCCTGACCCCGGACCTGCGGGAGGCCATGGGCCGGGCTGCTGTGCAGGCGGCGGAGGCCGCCGGTTACGTGAACGCGGGTACCGTGGAATTCCTGGTGGATGAACAGAAAAATTTTTATTTCCTGGAGGTCAACACCCGGCTTCAGGTGGAACACCCCATCACCGAACTGGTGACCGGCATTGACCTGGTGCGCCGGCAGATCGAAATCGCCGCCGGCGAAAAACTCGACCTTGTCCAGAAAGATATTCAGGCCAGGGGCCATGCCATTGAGTGTCGCATCTACGCCGAGGACCCGGAAAATGACTTTATGCCTTCACCCGGCCGGATCGCCCTGCTGGAAGAACCCAGGGGGCCGGGCATTCGCAACGACTGCGGCGTGTATGCCGGTTTTACCGTGCCGGTGGAGTATGATCCCATCCTGTCCAAGCTGGTGGTGCATGCCGGTACCCGCCAGGCGGCCATTGACCGCATGAAAAAGGCCCTGTCCGACTACCGGATCGCCGGCATCCGCACGCCGATTTCGTTTTTAATGGAGGTGGTCGATTCAGCGCCGTTTCGAAACGGTGAAACCTTTACCGATTTTTTGGACACCCATTTTTCCGGGTGGAAACCGGCCCTGGTGGACAGCACACTGGCGGCCCTGGCCTTTATTGCCCACAACATGTGGGCCAGGACGCCCGCAGTGGCCGGACCGGATGCCGGCCTGGCGGATACGGTCCCTTCGCCCTGGCAGACCCTGGGCCACTGGCGGCTTTGATCTATATGTTTCATGAAATATCCGGGTTGATCACCGATGCCTTCTACATCAAAATCGGGATCGGGATCGGGATCGAAATCGAGACTCATCAATTTAAGACAGGAATGACATGGACTACAAATTAAATGTCAGTGGAACGATTTTTTCCGTTTCCGTTGACCATGACGGTGAAGACTGTTTTTCCGCCCGGATCGACGGCCGCACATACCGGGTGGCATCTGTTCAGGCCGGGGCCGACACCCTGGTGATTTCCGTGGATGGTTGCCAGGTACGGGCCGGCGTGGCGCCAACAGACAGCGGCAAATGGATTGGCATTAATGGCGGGTCGTACACGGTTTACGATGAAGACACGGCCGGGCAGAAGATCTCCCGCCGCAAAAAAGGGGGACAGATGCCGGATGCCGTGACCCCGCCCATGCCCGCTGTCGTGGTGCGGATACTGGTGAGCGTGGGAGACGCCGTGACAGCGGGCCAGGCCGTTGCGGTGGTGTCGGCCATGAAGATGGAGACCACACTCAAGGCGCCGTTTGACGGTGTGGTGACGGGAGTGCACGCGGCGCCGGGGGACAAAGTGGCGCCCGGCCACATCCTGGTGGATATTGAAAAAGCGGCTGAAAATCAGGTTGCTGAATAAAACGGGGGTACGACGATGTCTGATGAAGCATTGCAATATGAGGTAAGGGGGAATGCTGCGTGGCTGACCATTTGCCGGGAAGACCGGCGGAACGCCATCAGCCCGGAGGTGATCGACCTGTTTGTTAAAGGTCTGGACAGGGCCGAGGCCGACCCGGCGGTGCGGGTGGTAGTGATCACCGGCGCAGGAGACAGGGTCTTCTGTTCCGGGGCCGACCTGTCCGGCCAGGGCGGTTCCGGACAGGATGTGTTTGCCGCCTATGCCGGCCTGCTCAAGCGGCTCTACGCCTTTCCCAAACCCACCGTGGCCCGGGTGAACGGGCATTGTCTGGCCGGGGGCACCGGCTTCATGCTGGCCTGCGATATCGTGGTGGCTAAGCAGAGCGCGATGTTCGGCACCCCGGAAGTCAACGTAGGCCTGTTTCCCATGATGATCGGGGCACTGATTTTTCGCAATGTGCCGCGTAAAAAGGCCATGGAGATGGTGCTGCTGGGAGAAAAACTGACGGCGGCCCAGGCTCTGGATATGGGCATGATCACACGGGTGACGGCCGATGATGCCCTGGACGGCGAGGTGGAAAAGATTGTAACGCAGCTGGGTGAAAAAAGCCCCATCGGCACGGCCCTGGGCAAACAGGCCTTTTTTGCCGCCGAAGAGATGAGCCTGAACGAGGCCCTGGATTATCTTTCCGCAAAACTGGGCGAGGTGATGGCCACCGGGGACGCGGCAGAGGGGATTACCGCGTTTCTTGAAAAGCGAAAACCGGTGTTTCAGGGCAGATAACCAATGGAAGATTCTGTGGAAGGAAAGTCAAACATGGACAAGGACCGATTGATCATCGCCAATTGCAGCGGCTTTCTGGGAGACCGTTTTTCGGCAGCCGAGGAGATGGTCACCGGCGGCAGGATTGACGTGCTGACCGGCGACTACCTGGCCGAACTGACCATGGCCATTTTATTCCGGCAGAAAATGAAAAAGCCGGAAACCGGTTATGTGACCACCTTTTTAAGACAGATGAAGTCGGTCATGGGCCTGTGCCTGGAAAAGAAGATTCGGGTGGTTTCCAATGCCGGCGGACTCAATCCCCGCGGCATGGCCGCGGCTCTGGCCGAACTGGCCAAAGAACTGGGCCTCTCCCCGAAAATCGCCTGGATCGAAGGGGACGACCTGATGCCCCGGTTAAAAGAGCTGCAGGCCGCCGGGGAACCGTTTACCCACCTGGACAAGGGCATTGCCCTGGCTGACGGTGGGGGCATGCCGGTTTCGGCCAACGCCTACCTGGGCGGATGGGGTATCACCGAGGCACTGAAGCGTGACGCCGACATCGTGGTGTGCGGCCGGGTCGCGGACGCGGCCCTGGTTTCCGGCCCCTGTGCCTGGTATTTCGGCTGGGCCCGGGACGACTGGGACCGGCTGGCCGGGGCCTATGCGGCGGGCCACGTAATCGAGTGCGGCGCCCAGGCCACGGGCGGCAACTACGCCTTTATGGACGAGGTGCCCACTTATTCGAAAATCGGGTTTCCCCTGGCGGAGATGTATGCGGACGGGTCTTCCGTTATCACCAAGCATTCAGGCACCGGCGGCCTGGTCTCCGTGGGAACGGTGACGGCCCAGCTGATGTATGAAATCCGGTCTCCCGCCTACCTGACCCCTGATGTCACAGTGCGGTTTGATACCCTGACCCTGACGCCCGATGGCGACAACCGGGTCCGCCTGTCCGGGGTCCGGGGCGAGCCGGCCACCGATACCACCAAGGTGTGCATCAACCTGGTGTCCGGATATCGCAACACCATGACCGTGGTGCTCACCGGCCTTGATATTGAAAAAAAGGCCCGCATCGTGGAACAGACCCTGTGGGAAAACCTGGGTGGAAAGGAGCGGTTCGGCACGGTCCATGTGCAGCTGGTCCGTTCGGACAAACCGAACCCGCCCACCAACGAGGAGTCCTTTGCCTTTCTGCGAATCACGGTGATGGATGCCAACCCGGCCCTGGTGGGCCGGGAGTTTTCCGCCGGGGTGGTGGAACTGGCCCTGGCCAGTATTCCCGGGTTTACCCTGACCAGCCCGCCCACACCGGAATCGCCGGCGGTGTTTCACTGGCCGGCCCTGGTAGGAAAAAAACAGGTTCCCCAGACCGTTTATGTTGGTGATCAGCCGGTCATCGTGGCATCAGCTGTTGACACCGTTTCCGGGGATGGAATTTCAGCCCCGGTCTTTGATTTCCCCGAACCTCCCGGCGGGCCGGTGCAGCCGGTTCCCCTGGGCAGGCTGTTTGCCACCCGGGCCGGCGACAAGGGCGGCAACGCCAACCTGGGCGTGTGGGCAAAAACGCCGGAGGCGTTCGCTTTCTTGAGGACGTTTCTGACCACGGAACGGTTGAAACACCTGCTGCCGGACATCGGCCCCTTTGAGGTGGAGCGGTATGAGCTGGCCAACCTGCTGGCCGTTAATTTTTATATCAGGGGGCTGCTGGGAGAGGGCGCGGCCGCGTCCTGGCGCAGCGACCCCCAGGCCAAGACCCTGGGAGAGTACCTGCGGGCCAGGATCATCGATGTGCCGTCGGCCCTGCTGGGTTGAGTGTGCCGGCGGCAAAGGCGTCTCTGGCGGGTGAGTTTGGAAAGGAGAAGAAGAAAACAATGCCGGTGACAGGAGCAAAAAAACCCGCGCGCACCGCGCTGCGACGACAGCGGGAAAAGGAGCAGCGCCACGAAACGATTCTGGGGGCCGCGGAAACGCTTTTTGTAAAAAAAGGGTATCACCAGACCAGCCTGGAAGAGATCGCCGAGGCGGCCGAGGTGTCGGTGGGCACGGTCTATTTTTATTTCAAGAACAAGGAAGAGCTGCTGATCAGCCTGATGCAGAAGGTGGGGGGGCACCTGCGTGTCATGCTCCAGGAGGCGTTTTTAAAAAAACAGGGAACCATGGAGGGGATCGTGGAGGCGGGCACTGTTTTTTTCCAGGATTTCTGCCGCTCCCATCCCGGCCACGCCTCCATCTTTTTCAGGGAGTCGGGGGGCCGAAGCGCCCGGGTGGAGACCGAACGCAAGCGGCTCTATGTCAAGCTGATTTCCGACCTTGAAAAGGCCCTTGTTCGGGTCCGGTCAGAGACCGGGACAACCTATCTTTCCGCCGGTTCCGAAGAGCTGATGGCGGTGTGCATTCTGGGCATCTATGAGCGGGTGGCCGAGTATTATATGCTGTGGCACGACCGGGCCGATGACATTACTGAGGCCGGCCGCGAGGCCGTGGCCTTTACCGTGGCCGGTATTCAGGGCCTGATGACAGGCCGGTGACGCGGGATATAACCCGGATATTTCATGAAATATCCGGGATCATTATTGTCCAAAAACGGTTTTAATCATGGCAGGACAGTCTTCCGGTTGTTTATCGAAATCGCTATCGGTATCGGTATCGAAATCGAATTGTCTTTACGGCAGTGCTCTTAAAGGGTATCTCTCTTATCCTGTTTAGCCGTGTACTTTTCTTGGTGGCAAGAAAAGTACCAAAAGAACCGGCCCGTGCAGCTTGGCCTTCGGCTGCCCTCGCGCAAACACTTTTTTCGGCGCGGGCAGGAACTCGCCCGCTTCGCGGTGCTCAAACAGCCTGCCCGCTTTTTCCCGAAAAAAGCATTTGCGCTCGGCTGCGCTGCAATGGGCGCTGCCCGCCATTAATGCCCTGCCGTGGTGTATAAAAAGATTTGCTTCCCCAACGACAGCCTGGTTTTCAGTCTTATTTCCGGAATTCGTAAATTCAGATGGTTGTAAAGTCTAAAAGTCCTTTTGGGGGCTATTTTGGACACTAATGATTCGGGTTAAATCAGAAGAGGTGAAGCCCAAAGCCCGGTGGTACAGAGGGGGAGGAAGTGATAATGGCGTCTTCGGGGTTTTTTTCACACCATTTTATAAACAGGTCCACGCAATCCGGGCAGAGCTGGGTGCCCTTGGCATCGTAGATGATCTGCATGGCCCGGTCATGATTGGTGGCAATGCGGTAGGGCCGGTCGCTGCTCAAGGCATGGTAGGTGTCGGCCACGGCGGTCATGCGGGCCAGCAGGGGAATCTGGCTGCCTTTTAGTCCCTCGGGATAGCCGTTGCCATCCATGCGTTCGTGGTGATAGTGGACCATGGGAATGATGTCCCGAAGGCTGGGAATGTTTTTGATGATCTCGGTGCCTTTTCTCGGATGCTCCATGATGTGGGAGAGCTCAATGTCGGTCAGGGGACCGCTTTTGAGCAGCACGCTGTCCCGCACCCCGATCTTGCCGATGTCGTGGAGCCGGCCCCCGACATTGGCGCTCTGAATCTCCTGTCTGTTGGCGCCGGTCAGGGCCACCATGCCGGAAACAATTCGGCCCACCACCTCGGAATGGCCCTTGGTATAAGGGTCCCTTGCCTCAAGGGCTGAAATCAGGCCCGATATGCTGGCAATCACCAGGTTGCGCTCGGTTTCCAGGCGCTCTTTTTCCTTCAGCAGCAGCAGGAAGTGGTTGGACAGGGTCTCTTCGATCTGAAGAACCAGGGCGTCCATGTTGAAAGGCTTGCACACGTAAGAGGCGGCGCCGTGCTGCACCATTCGGTTCATGTGGCCCCGGTCGCTCTTGGCACTCATCACGATAAACGGAATGCCGGAAAAGGCCGGGTCCGCGTGAATGGTTTCGCAGAATTCCAGGCCGTTCATCACCGGCATGTCGATGTCGCTTAAGATAAGGTCCGGGGGCGTGTCCCTGATTATTTCAAGGGCGTGTCTGCCGTTTTCCGCGGTGACCACCTTGAATCCGGCGGCGGTGAGGCCGTTTTCGACAATGCGCCGGATGGTGGGCGAGTCGTCCACCACCATGATCAGGTGGTTGCTGTTGCGCTTGGTGCGGGAGAGAATCTCTTCCACCGCGGAAAACAGGTCGGTGTAGACATCGTTTTTGGCGATGTAGTAGGTGGCCCCCACTTCAAAGCCTTTTTCAATGTTTGCCTCGGAATCCAGGGAGCTGACCACGACCACCGGAATGGAGCGGGTCTGTTCGTTGTTCCGCATGCGGCGGCACAGTTCAATGCCGTCCATCACCGGCATGTCGATGTCGGTGATCACCACGTCAAAGCGGGTGGTGGTAATCATGTCCCATGCCTGCTGGCCGTTTTCGGCCTCTTCAAAAGAGGCGTTGAGCGGCTCCAGCAGCTTGATTAAACGGCGGCGAATGGCGGCACTGTCGTCAATGACCAGTATGGTGGGCGTGGAATCAATCAACAACCAAATGTCCTTAAATAAAAATAGGGCAGATGTTCAAAAATCCTTAAGACTATACAGCACCCCCTGACCTTTGTCAAAGGTTGTTCCGCATTTAACTTTCAAATAGCTGTATTTATAATAATATTTTTTTACAGACGGGCTTTTGCGGCCCCCAGCAGCCCCATGATGGCACGGGCCTCGTCCGGCGTGGCCGGAGTTCTGTCCAGGACCTCGGCGATTTTGACGGCCTGTTCCACCAGCTCATAGTTGCCCTTTGCCAGTTCGCCGTTGGCCAGCCGGGTGTTGTCCTCAAGACCCACGCGCATGTGGCCGCCCATGAGGGCCGACTGCATGATGGCGGGAAACTCGTCTTTTGCCACGCCGCAGGTGGTAAAGTTTGCCTTTCTGCCGATGGATCGGATGGCATGGGCCAGGGCCACGAAGGCGTCGGGCCGGAACCGCTGGCCGCCGGTGACGCCCCAGACGAAATTGAAGTTCAGCGGTTCGGTGAAAAAGCCCTGCTTTGCAATGGCGCAAAAGTTGTCCAACCCGCCCATGTCGTAAATTTCAATTTCCGGCTTGACCCGGTTTTCCTCCATGGTCTTGCCGAAGTCCTGAAGCATGGTGAAGGTGTTTTCAAACACGTAGTCCATGAATATTTCCCCGGTTTTTCGGTCCAGCACGCTGAAGTTCATGGTGTTGGTGTTCAGGGATGCCATTTCCGGTTTCACGGCCATGATCTGGGCGATGCGCTGCTGGGCCGTGGCCCCCATGCCCACGGCGGAACTCAAGTTGACGATCAGTTCCGGTGTTTTGTCCTTGATGGCGTCATGGGTCTGCTGAATGCGGTCGATGTCCCAGGTGGGCCACCCGTCGTCGGTTTTTGCGTGCACATGGACCATGGCGGCCCCGGCTTTATACGCCTTTGCCGCTTCCTCGGCAAACTCGGCAGGGGTGTAGGGAACTGCCGGGTTGTTGTTCTTGAAGGTGGCGGCTCCGGACAGGGCCGCAGTGATGATGATTTTGTCGGACATGGGAACACCTCACTTGTCTAGTTTCCATCCATAAATGGCCTTTTTCCGCAATCTCTACGTCAAACTGCGGGCTTCCTTGTGCGGCGTACAACAGTACGCCTCCGCGTCAGCCCTTGTTTTCCTTGATCTTGCAAAAAAATTCTCATTTCTGGATTGGAAACCTTTGTCGTGTCCTCATAATCAATGGACGGACACTTGTTTATTTTTTGGTCTTGTCGATCATGCCGATTACCGCGGCAAAACGGCCGGTTCTGCCTTCGCCGCGGTAGGAGAAAAACAGGTCGGTCCGGCACCGGGTGCAGAGACCGGCAATTTCGATATGGGCTTCGGGCACGCCGGATGCCATCAACTGGTGTTTGCTGATTTGCCAGAAATCAAACCGGTCCTTTGTGTCTTTGAACTGCCGGAAGGACCGGGGCAGTTCGTTTTTATAATTAACAAACTCGGCGCAGCAGGGGCCAAGGGAGGGACCGATGCCGGCCAGAATGTCGGCGGGATTAACGTCGAACCGCTCCTTCAGTGTTTTGATGGTTGTGCCGATAATGTCGGCCACGCTGCCACGCCACCCGGAATGGATGTTGGCTGCAACGTTTTTGACCGGGTCATACAGGAGAACAGCCTGGCAGTCGGCCAGCTTGATGCCCAGCAGCAGACCGGGGGTTGCTGTCACAAGGGCGTCTCCGTCCGGCTGTTTTGCCGCCGGAACTGCCGTGTCCACGACGTGCACGCCGGTTTTGTGCACCTGGTTTAAAAAGAACAGGGGCCGGTTGCCGAAACAGGCGGCCACGGCCTTTCGGTTCTGTCCCACGGCTTCAGGGGTGTCTCCCACGCTGGTACTCATGTTGAGGCTGTCAAACGGCGGGCTGCTGACGCCGCCCGTCCGTGCAAAGATGCCGTGAAGCACTCCCGGATAACGGGCCAGGTGGGAAAACTGGAAAAAGGTCAGGCCGTTTTGCGTGGTCTGGATCATGGCGCTGTCAGTCAAATCCGATCCATGTTGTCAGGGCATCCACCGGTTCCCGGGTGCTTTCCAGCCGGTTGGCCGGAAAGTCGGGGTCCGGGTAGCCGATGGCAATGGCGGTGACGATTTTTTTGGATTCCGGAATACCGGCGAATTGTCGAAGCACATCCGGGTATTGGACCCCCTGGCCTTCGATGCAGGTGCCCATGCCGTGCTCCACCGCGGCCAGGCAGATCATCTGCATTACCGCGCCCATGTCCAGCAGGGGGCCGGGGTCGTCGAGGATTCGGTCATGGGTGAGAATAATGGCAGCGGGGGCGTCAAAAAAGCGGAACCCCCGCTGTGCCCAGTCGATGCGCTGGGTCATGTCGTCTCTTTGAATGTTCATCAGGCGAAAGAGCTCTTTTCCCAGCTCCACCTGCCGCCGGCGGTACACGCTGTCGCCGGGCCAGACCGAGTAGGCCGCTTCCGGCGCCGGTGCCACGCCCTTTTGCAGGTTATCGATGTGCTGTCGCTTGATCGATTCCAGGGCAGGGCCGGCAATCACGAAAAACTCCCAGGGCTGAATGTTCATGCCCGAGGCGGCCCGGCCGGCAACGGTCAGGACCGCTTCAAGGGCCTCTTTTGACACCGGGTCGGGTTTGAATTTTCGAATGCTTTTACGCGCATAGACAACGTCCTTGAACTCCATAAGCAAGCTCCTTTTTGTAGTTTTGCGCGGGGCGGCAAAACAGGCCATGCGGAAAATATTTTATGCCGGCACAATAGTGCAGGTGTCGGTCTTCATGCCGGCCGTTGCGTTGCGGGTGTCGATGACCAGCCGGGCATGCCGGATGATGAATTGAATATCATAGTCGCTGTGGTTTGCCAGGATCAGCACGGCATCAGCGGATGCCAGCGTCTGTTCGTTCAGCGGCACCGACGCCATGGTAAAGTCATATTTGCGGGTGGGCCGCAGCCGGGGAATCCAGGGATCGTTGTAGCTGACGGCTGCGCCCTGGTCCATGAGCTTTTTCATGATAGGGTAGGCCGGCGACTCCCGGTCGTCATCCACGTCCTTTTTATAGGCCACGCCCAGAACCAGGATGGTGCTGTTGCTGACGCACCGGCCCATGCGGTTTAAGGCGTCGGCGGTTTTTGTCACCACATAGTCGGGCATCAGCGTGTTGATCTCTCCGGCCAGCTCGATGAATCGGGTGGCAAAGCCGTACTCCTTGGCCTTCCAGGTCAGGTAGAAGGGGTCGATGGGAATGCAGTGGCCGCCCAGGCCCGGGCCGGGGTAAAAGGGCATGAACCCGAAAGGCTTGGTGGCCGCAGCTTCAATGACCTCGAAGATGTCGATGTCCATGCGGTGGGCCAGGATCTTGAGTTCGTTGACCAGGGCGATGTTGACCGACCGGAAGGTGTTTTCAAGAATTTTGGCAAACTCAGCTACCCGGGCCGACGATACTGGCACGGTCCGGGTGATGGCGCTATAAAGGGTGTCGGCCGCCTCCCGGCAGGCAGGAGTGATGCCGCCCACGATCTTGGGAATGCTGGTCACCGAAAAGTCTTTATTGCCCGGGTCTTCCCGTTCCGGTGAAAAGGCCAGGAAAAAATCGATGCCCGGCTGCATGGTGTTCGATGCAAACCGGGAGAGTAGTTCTTCTTCCGTGGTTTCCGGGTAGGTGGTGCTTTCCAGCACCACCAGCTGCCCTTTTCTCAGAAACCGGGCAATGGTCTCGGCTGTGTTTATCAGGGCCGAAAGGTCGGGTACCCGTTTGTCGGTCAGGGGCGTGGGCACGCAGATGAGAATGCAGTCCGCCTCGGTCAGACGGGAAAAATCGCTGGTCGCTTCAAAGGACTTGTCGGCGATCAGCTCTTTTACCGGTTCCAGGGGGATATGGCGGATATATGTCCTGCCGCTGGCAATGTGGCCGCATTTTTCCTGGTCCGTATCAAACCCGAGAACGGAAAAACCTTTTTTTGCAAAGGTCAGGGCCAGGGGCAGGCCCACATAGCCCAGGCCGATCACCCCGATTCGGGCGGTCCGGGTTTCTATTTTTGCGATCAGTTCAGCGCAGCGGTCGCTTCGGGTCATTTTTTCCTCACAGTTGGTCATCGAGATCGGGTCACGTCCTGCTTCGGGCATTCGGCTTCAATCGGGCACCGGCTGCAAAAGGGTGACACCGGTACGCAGATGGTCTGGCCGTATGAAACCAGAAGCTCATTGTAGGATTTCCAGTATTTTTTGGGAAGTGTTTTTCTCAAGGCGAACTCGGTCTCTTCCGGGGTCCGTGTCGTCACAGTACCGGTACGGTTGCTGATGCGGTGTACATGGGTGTCCACGCAGATGCCGTCCTTGCCGAACCCCTCGATCAGCACGAGGTTTGCCGTTTTGCGGCCCACGCCGGGCAGGGCCAGCAGGGCCTCCATTTCGTCGGGTACCCGGCCGTCATATTTTTCAATCAGGATGCGGCTGATTTCAATCAGGCGGTTTGCCTTTGTGGGATAAAACCCCACCGGGTAGATCAGTTTTTCTATTTTTTTTGCCTGCAGCGCGGCCATATCTTCCGGCGTATTTGCCACGGCCAGCAGACGTCGGGCGGCGGCATCGGTTACCGCGTCTTTTGTTCGCAGCGAGAGCAGGGTGGAAGCGAGAATTTCAAAGGGAGTGGCGCCCCGGTTCGCGATCAGGGTGATCACTGGGGCCTGGCTCTTTTTTCTGGCTTTTTTCAGTTCGCGCACAAATCGGTCAAGGTCAACAACTTGTTTTCGCATTTTCAGATTCCATGCCGGTTCTTAAACATCTCAGGCCAGGGGAGGCGCGATTACCATCCACTGTTTACCCTTATGTTTTTTGGCCTCATACAGGGCCTTGTCCACATGTTTCAACAGGCGGTCTATGGCCACCGGCGCGTCGGGAACGGCGGCGATGCCGAAACTGACGCCCACTTCGGCTCCCTGCTTTCCTGCCCATTCAATAAACCGGCTTCGCAGACGGTCGGTCACCCGGGCGGCGTCATCAACAGTCATGTCCACCAGCATGAAAACAAATTCGTCACCGCCATACCGGGCCACGATATCGGTCTTTCGGAGCAGCTCCCAGGTCAGTCGGGAAAAATACTTGAGCACCTCGTCTCCGAAAAGATGGCCCTTTGTGTCGTTGACCCCCTTGAAGTTGTCCAGGTCCGCGAATATCAGTACAAGGGGCGTTTTCTGCCGTTCATGCAGGGAGAGCAGAAATCCCGCGCTCTGGATGAAGGCGGCCCGGTTGTAAAGACCGGTCAGTGGATCCTGCCGGGCCATGATTTGGGCCTCTTTTTTCATCCGTTCAATGCGGCTGATCAGCAGATAGTTGTAATAAAGAAAAATGGCGATAAACAGAACCACAAAAACAAGGGGAAAGGAAAACTGCGAAAAGAAGAGCCACTGGCGGACGGCAAGGACCGGAATGCCGAGTAAAAGGACGGCCACGAACTGTTCCAGAAAAATCCTCAGGCCATGCTGCATGCCATTGCCCATCACCGCGATCATCACCAGCATGCCGGTGGGCGGTACATCAAAGGGGTCGATCAGGGTGGCGGTAAAGGCGGCCCCGATATCAACCCATGCGGCCAGGCGGACCCCCATCCATCCGGCCCTCCGGGTACGGTAATGCCACCACCACGCAATATGAAAAATGAAAAAAGCGGCAATCACGCCGCCGACTTCGACAGGCCGCAACAGAAACGGGGTAACGGGAATGACAAAAAAATAGAACGCCGCCAGAAGGCCAAGGGTCATGCGGATGGCAAGCTGCATGCGCGGCATATAAATAGCCGGCGGCTCGGTATCGGCAGACGGTTGGTTGAACACCATCGGTTTGTTTTTAAAATAGGAAGGCAATGGGCATGTCCATTGGAAAGTATGTATTTTTATATATTTTAACACATTCCACCGGTTCTGACAGCATAAAACCGGCGGCCCTATCCGGACCGGTCGTGCGACCCGTTTGTTTTACGGTCAACCCGGCCTGTTTTCGTGCTCCATTTTTAAACTATTTTTAAGAGGTTTTTTAAAGGTTTCTTGACAACGGAAAAAACCCCTGCTAAAAATGAATGAGTCTTCATTCATTGAGTGAGTCTTCATTCATTTATACGGCACATGTGCCGGTACATAATTTTTTATTATAAAGGAGAATAGGTTATGGCACAGGGAACACTTTCAGGCCGCAGGGATGTGGATTTTGTCCTGCATGAAATGCTTAATGTGGAAGAACTTTCCAAGCACGAACTGTTTGCCGACTTCAACCGGAAAACCATTGATATGGTGGTTTCCGAGGCCCGGAATTTCGCACTCAAGGAGATCCTTCCCGCCAACGAGGAAGGGGACAAGGGGTGCGTGTTTGAAAACGGCCAGGTCAAGACGCCCGAATCTTTCAAGCGGATTTTTGATCTTTATTGCGAAGGCGAATGGATCGGGGCATCGGAAGATCCCGAGTTCGGCGGCCAGGGCATGCCCAACGTGCTCAACCTGGCGGCGGCCGAGTTTTTCTCCGGCGCCAGCATGGCCTTCATGATGTATCCCGGCCTGACCCACGGGGCCGCCAAGATGATTGAGTCCCTGGGTACCGAGGAGCAGAAAAATATCTATGTCAAAAACATGTATACCGGCAAGTGGACCGGCACCATGCTGCTCACCGAGCCCGATGCCGGCACCGATGTGGGCGCGCTGACCACCACCGCCAAAAAGAACGACGACGGTACTTACTCCATTACCGGCAACAAAATTTTTATCTCCGCCGGCGAGCACGACATGTCGGAGAACATTATTCACCCGGTGCTGGCCCGCATCGAGGGTGCGCCGGCCGGTACCCGCGGCATCTCTCTGTTTATCGTTCCCAAATACCGGGTCAATCCGGACGGCAGCCTGGGCGAGTTCAACGACGTGATATGCACCGGCATTGAAGAGAAGATGGGCATTCACGGAAACGCCACCTGTTCCCTGACTCTGGGCGGCAAGGGCAACTGCATCGGCACCCTGCTGGGCCAGGAGAACAAGGGAATGAAGGCCATGTTCCTGATGATGAACGAGGCCCGCTTCGGCGTTGGTGTTCAGGGCTTCTCCCTGGCCGCTACCTCTTTTGCCAACGCGGTTGCCTATGCCAAAGAGCGCATTCAGGGCCGCGAACTTCTCAAGTTCATGGATGCCGACGCCCCGTCGGTTAACATTATTCAGCACCCGGATGTACGCCGGCAACTGCTGGTTATGAAATCCTATGTTGAAGGTATGCGTGCGCTTCTTTATTACGTTGCCCGGTGTTTCGACATGGAGCGCGTACTGGAAGAATCGGATGAAAAGGAAAGGTACAAGGGCCTGATCGAGTTTCTGATTCCAGTGGTCAAGGCATACTGCACGGACAAGGGGTTTGAAGTGTGCGTGCTTGGCATGCAGGTATACGGCGGTTATGGCTATATCGCGGAGTATCCCCAGGAGCAGCTGGTGCGCGACTGCAAGATCACCAGCATCTACGAGGGTACCAACGGAGTCCAGGCCATGGACCTGCTGGCCCGCAAGCTGGGCATGAAGGGCGGCAAGCCCCTCATGGATCTGATGGGTGAAATGGGCAACACCGTGGCCCAGGCCAAGGCCGTGGACGGTCTGAAAGAGCTGGCCGAGTCGGTTGAAAAGGCTTCGACCAAGCTGGGTGAGCTGGCCATGGCTATCGGCCAGACCGCCATGTCGGAAAAGGTGCTGGATGCTTTCGGCTCAGCCACCCCCTTCCTGGAGGTCACCGGTGACGTGGTGATGGCCTGGCTGCACCTGTGGCGGGCCACTGTGGCGGCCAAGGCCCTGGCAAGCGGCAGCGCCAAGAAAAAGGACGAGGCCTTCTACCAGGGCCAGGTCAAGACCGCTCAGTTTTTTATTCAGACCCTGCTGCCTACAGCCGTGGGCAAGATGGACGGTGTCAAGACCTTTACTTCAGCTGTCATGGAGATTCCTGAAGACGGGTTCATGCAGTAGGATGAAAACAACCGGTGGCCGACTTAGCGCAGCAAGGGGTTCGGCCACCGGATAGAAGGAGTGACCGGCCCGCTGGCACATCGTGTCAGCGCCAGCTGTTCATATAATGGTTGTGTACCCCCTACACAACCATCCCCCCCTGAGAGGGGCGTGCTTTGCGCGCCCCTCTTCCTTTTTTTGTGAAAACCTCGAAAAATTAATCCGCTTTATCCTCTGCTTCCTGTTTTTCCCCTTTTATCCGGTGGAGCAGGTCCCATCCCTTTTTGACCAGCAGATTGCCGATGATGGCGGCGACAATGGCAAACAGAAGTGAACCGGCCCACAGGTAGGCGGTGTGCTCCACCAGCCGCCCCATTTTTTCACCGAACCCGAAAAGGGAGATGATGGTTTTCAGAAATTCTGACTGGCCCAGGAGAAAACGACCGATCCAGTGGGCCGCCAGGTAGACCGGAGGGGCTGTCAGCGGGTTGGTCACCCAACAGGCGGTCAGGGCGGCAAACAGGTTGACCCGGAAAAAAATGGCGCCGAGCACACAGAAAATCATATGAAAGGGAATGGTAGGGGTAAAGGCGATAAAAAGGCCAAGGGAAAACCCCCCGGCCAGGGCCTCTTTTTCAAACCCCCAGATGGAGTGGGAAAATATTCGTTCCCCGAAGAGCCGGTGCAGTCGGGTGTTTCGAAGGCCTAGCTTCAATCGGTCCTGTTGCTCGTTTAAGAGGGCAAGCCATTGTTTGATTTTCATGGTGGTTCAATATTTTCAAGGAAGCTTGCGCCGCCTCTCTTCGTGTCGCAGGAAAAGGGGCGGCGCTTCATGTAAAACGCTCCGTTAAAAGGGGCTCTCCTTTCAACGGAGCGCTGGCTGGCTTATGGAAACGGAATTCGGTATTATTCGGATTCCATTTTTGTCTCCCAGACTTCCCAGACCTTGCCGACCAGTTCAGGAGAGGGCTTGAGGGTGAGTTTGCCCGGCTTCCATCCGGAGGGTGTGGCCTCGGCCCCCTTGGTTTTTCGCACCAGCTGAAAGGCCTGAATCTGCCGCAGGGTTTCGGCCACGTGCCGGCCCACCGGCGGGGTGAGCACTTCGTAGGCCTGAATCACGCCGTCGGGATCAATGATAAACCGCCCCCGGTTTTCCACGCCGGCATCTTCGTCATAGATACCGTAGGCTGTGCCGACTTTACCTCCACCGTCAGAGAGCATGGGAAAGGGAACGCCGCCCTTGACCATTTTTGACAGCTCATTGTCGTTCCACATCTTGTGAACAAACACGCTGTCCACACTCATGGAAAAAAGCTCCACGCCCAGCTTCTGAAAGGCCTTGTGGTTCGCGGCGACCGCCGCGATTTCCGTGGCTCAAACAAAGGTGAAGTCACCCGGGTAAAGACAGAGAACCACCCATTTGCCCAGGTAGTCGGAAAGTTTGACGGATGTGAATTTGCCTTTGTGATACCCGGGCGCTACAAAATCGGGTGCCGGTTTTCCTACCTGAATCATGGGTTTCACCTCCCTGGCGGGTGCTGCGGTTGTTTCCTTGTTTTCATCGGTTTTCTTCTGTCCTACCACGCCGCCGGTGGGACGGGCGCATCCTGCCTTTTCCTCTTTTGGCATCTGCAATCTCCTTTTTTCGACGCGTGCCGGCGATGATCGAGAGCCGTATGGTTTTCCCTGCTTGCTCTGCTGTGGTTCCGGGAACCTGCTTTTTCCCATTATTGCGATTTTTAAAAAAGAGTCAATCTAAAGCGGGCAGGGATCTGGGCTTTTTGCATTCAGAAGGATGGAGGCGAACCGGTTGATTCCCCCATGTGAAACCGCTGACGGCACTGTTCTTCGTTTTCCACCAGGTCGATGCCGGTAGCGGTCAAGGCCACCAGGGACGCGATGTAGGGAGGAAAGATCTCCGATGTGCCCAGTTCCACGTATCCGCACTTTTCAAGGTAGGCCAGGTTCCAGTTCAACTCTTTGGCGGTGGTGCGGCACCCCTCCTCCATGTCCCGGATGTCGACGGCCGCACCGGGGTGTTCCTGGAAAGCCGCATACAGAAAGACCATGATGCGGTATCGCAACTGAAAATGGGGTGCGTTCATGGTGATCTTTTTCCCCTTGGTACAATGGTGCGGAAAGGCCGTGGGTGGTGCCGCCCGGGCTGTCGGCAGATGGTAAAGGACTCAGGCGGAACAACCGTCATCGGTTGTTCCGCCTGAGGTCAAATGGATTAAATAAAATTTTCGGGTTAGCCCGGATATTTCATGAAATATGCGGATTAAAGCATTTCCACGGCCGTGGCCATGGAGACGCCGCCGCCACCGCAGAGGGTTGCCATCCCCAGGCTTTTGCCCCGTTTTTTCATCGCGTGGATCAGGGAGACGATGATCCGTGCACCGGTGCATCCCACGGGGTGCCCAAGGCCGATGCCCGATCCGTTCACATTGGTGATTTCGCGGTTTAGGCCCAGCTCTTTTTCACACCCCAGGTACTGGGCCGCAAAGGCCTCGTTGAGTTCGATAAGCTCAAAGGCGTCCAGTGAGAGGACAGGGTGTTTGTCAAACATGTTTTTGACCGCCGGCACCGGGCTGATGCCCATGACCGACGGATGACAGGCACCCCGCCCGCTGGCCGCGATTTTTGCCAGGGGCGTTAATCCCAATTCTTTTGCCTTGTCGGCGGACATGATGATCATGGCCGCAGCCCCGTCATTGAGACCGGAGGAGTTGCCGGCCGTGACCTTGCCGATGCCGGGCACAAAGGCCGGAGGCAGCTTGGTCAGCTGCTCCATGGTCAGGCCGGGCCGGAAGTGCTCGTCCTTGTCGAAGATCACCGGGGGCTTGCCCTTTTTCTGGGGGATTTCCACCGGCACGATCTCTTCGGCAAAATCGCCTTCCTTTGTGGCCCGCTCCACGTTGTTGTGGCTGCGAAGGGCCACCTCATCCATCTCTTCGCGGGTGATGTTGTAGAGTTCGGCCACCATTTCAGCGGTGTGACCCATGATGTAGGGTTTGCCCTTCAGCCGTTCGATGAGTTCGCCTTCCTTGAGCGGGCCGTCTTCGGGATGAGGAATGATGTGCGAACCGCAGTGAAGCCCCCGGATCAGGGCATCCACAAAGGTGGTGTCCTGAAGGCGGCATCCCCACCGGGCGTCCTGGACCACGTAAGGCACTCCGGACATGTGCTCCACGCCGCCGGTCAGCAGCACGTCGGCCATGCCCGCCTGAATCATGGCCATGCCGCTGAGGGTGGCCTCCATGCCGGAGATGCAGACCCGGTTTATTGTGACGGCGGGCACGGAGTCGGGAATGCCGGCCAGCAGGGCCGCGGTGCGGGTGACATTCATGGAATCGGTGGGGTCAAGGCAGCAGCCGAACCGGATATCATCGATGATGCCGGCGTCGATACCGGCCCGGCGGATCGCCTCTTTCATGGCGACACTGGCGATGCGCGAGGCATGCATGTTTTTCAGCGTTCCCCCGAAGGCTCCGATGGCGGTCCGGCAGGCGGATACAATAACAACGTCTTTCATTAAACAGCCCTCCTTTGTAGAAAAAAATATGACAGATGGTCGATTTTGCGAAAAAAAACGCAAAGGCCACTATAGTATGATGTAAGGGGGGAGTCAACACATTGCGCGTCGCAGTCGGCTTGGAATTCGCCGCAGACGGGCATCTGCAGAAGGGCTGGCCGGGAGGAGAAGGCGCGGAAAGGTCAGATCACGATCACCTTTTCCGCCAGTTGCATGGCGGTGACGATGTCCAGCATGTTGGTGGTCTGGCCCACCTGCTTCCGGTCCATCAGGTCAAAATGGGTCAGGCAGGTGCCGCAGACCAGCAGTCGAATTCCTGCGGCTTCATATTTCTGAAGGTCCGGCAGAACGGCGGAACCGTCAATGGTCAGTCGAACCCCGCTGTTAACAAATACCAGACGCCAGAGATCGGCGCCCATCTCTTCCAGGGTTTTGATGAAGCTGGCCATCAGTTTTTTACCCAGGTCGTCGTCGCCCCGGCCCAGCCGGTCTGATGAAATCAGAACCATGGTCGCGCTCCCGTGCTCCCGGACCGGAATTTTCTCTTCCTGAAAGGTGGCGCCGGATTTGCGGATACCGGTGATGGTCCATCCATCGTCCGACTGTTCTATTTGCATGTCGTATCCCTGGCTGGCCAGGAACCGTTCAACGTTCTGCCGGGCCGCCTCATTGTCCACCATAATGGTGATGCGATTGGGGTCGTTCTGTTCGATAAAAGCCTTGGCCGCTAAAACCGGTCCCGGACAGGACAGGTTCCGGGCGTCGATGGGGGTCATGGCGCCTCCTTGGTTGGAAATGAAACTCTGAATAATATTGTTGACTGGTCTGATTGATTTGTCAAACCGGAAGGATTAATAATGTCATTACAGTTTATTTAAAAAATCTATACTATGGAGGCGACCATGGATCTCTGGCGGTTGCGAATATTCTGCAGGGTGGTGGAGCTGCGGAGTTTTTCAAGGGCGGCGGCGGGTGTCCGCCTTTCTCAGCCCACGGTGAGCAGTCATGTAAAGGACCTGGAGGATCATTTCGGCTGCCGGTTGATCGATCGGCAGGGCCGGTCTGTCACACCGACCCCGGCAGGGGAGCTTTTGTACCGGCAAGCGTCGGACCTGATGGCCCGGTACGATGAGATCGAGGCGGAGATGGCCGGCTATCAAGGTCGGGTGGCCGGCCGGCTGGTGATCGGCGGCAGCACCATTCCCGCCGGTCATATCCTGCCGGGCCTGATCGGCGCGTATCGCAGGACCTATCCCCAGGTGACGGTCTGCCTTCTGGTCGGTGACACGGAAAAAATTTTTTCCGACATTCTTTCCGGAAAGGTGGAACTGGCGATGGTCGGCGGCCGAACCGCCGACCGGCGGATCGTTCAGCAGCCGTTTCTCACCGACGAGATGCGGGTAGTGGTGCCGTCATCCCATCCCTGGGCCGGGCGGAAGACGGTGACGGTGGGGGATCTGGCACAGGTGCCCTTTATTGTCCGTGAGCGGGGATCGGGTACAAGAGGCGCTCTGGAAGACAGCCTGGCGGCCCGTGGAGGGGGTATTGAGGGGCTGAACGTGGTGGCTGAGTTCGGCAGCACCGAGGCGGTGGTCCAGGGGATTAAAAGCGGTATCGGCGTTTCTGTTCTGTCTTCCATGGCGGTGGCCGCGGATGTGCGGGCCGGTACGTTAAAGATTCTGGGCCTGCGGGGAGTGAAACTGACCCGGGTGTTTTACCTTTCGTTTCTCAGGGACCGCAGCCAATCCCCGGCGGCAAACGCCTTTTGTAAACTCATTGAAGCGGGCAGTCCACAATAAAAGGTTAATCCGGCTGTCTTATGAAGTCCGCCGGGGAGGCGCAGTATATTCCACCCGGTTTTTGCCGTTTTTCTTGGCCTTGTAAAGGGCCGCGTCGGCCCTGGAGAGCAGGCTGTCAATGGTTTCTCCGGGATCGTAGGTGGTCATGCCGATGGAGATGGTCACCCGGACCTGGTCGGAAATGTCGGGGAAGGCGAGGCGGGCCGTTGCCGCCCGCAGCCGCTGGGCACAGTCGGCGCTGTTGGCCAGGCACCGGGTGCCGGTGAAAATAACCAGGAACTCTTCGCCGCCGTACCGGAAGATGTAATCCTCCCGTCGAATATCATGCTTGATCGTCTGGGCAAAGGCCCTGAGAATAGTGTCTCCGGAGAGGTGACCATAGGTGTCATTGATCTGTTTGAAATCATCCAGGTCCATCAGGCAGGCAACAAAGGGCATGCCCGTCCGGTCGGCAAAGGCTTTCTCCCGGTTCAGTACACGGAACATCTGGCGCCGGTTATAGACGTTCGTCAGTTCGTCATGCACGGCCAGTTGCTCAATGGTGCCCAGGGCCTCCTTGAGTTCTATGTTGGCCTGCACCGCTCTTGCCCGCAGGTTGTAGATGTAATAGCCCAGCGGCGAAAACCACATCAGAACAGCCAGCAGCAACACCGTCCGGGTGATTTCAAGGTGGGGGTCGACCGCATCCGGAGCATTGACCGCCAGCAGCAGCATGGACGCCCCGTATGAGGCCACGGCAACAAAGGTGAGTGCGAAAAAGGCCCGCAGTCGAAGCTTGAATACGCCAAATACAAAAACGATCAGGTAGAGGGCGATGTAACTCCCCCGCAACGATGTGTGCGAGTAGTAGCCCATGATGCTGACCCACAGGATGCCGTGGATCATCTGAGCGGCGGTCAGGCTGGGATCCTTGAGCCGTCGGTTCAAGCCGGAAGCAAACAGCCCGTAAAAAGCAAGGTTGGCCAGGAACGCCAGAAGCCCAAGCGCAAGCAAAACGCCCATGGTGACACGCATCAGCCCAACGTAAGAGGCGCTGATGCATATGATTCCCCACAGCAGGTATGAGGCACAGGCCATCAGGAACCGGCGTATCCGCAGAGTCTGTTGTCTGTCTGTTGTTACCGTATCCATCATGAGTTCTTCTGACGCTCGATTATGTCGATTCCGGTTAAACAGGGTAAGGTAACCGCTTCAGGCCCGGAGGTCAAGAGCTGGTTTAAAAAAGGCTGATTTTATGTCGCCGACGGCGGTGGCTTTAAAAAACGTAAAGGAGAAAAAACCCCAATATATTGTGGTAGAATTTTCTTGACATACAATTTTTATGTTTATATAGTACATCAAAATCGAGATTGCCGGTTCGGGAACATCAAGGTACGAATGCAAAAAGATTTGGGATGTGACCGGAGCTGGATGGGCATTGCGGTTGAACAGGGTGGGGTATCGAACATGGTTTTATTCCTTGACAGGCGCCCTTTCCGGTGTTATCTTTGATAAATTTTACACGGCCATACCGGGGATGTAGCTCAGCTGGGAGAGCGCGGCGTTCGCAATGCCGAGGTCAGGGGTTCGATCCCCCTCATCTCCACCAGGTTTTATTCGGCGGAAATTGGCGGTCCAAAGGTGTGCATTGTTAACGGCGCTTTCCGCGTGAACCAAGCCAATCAAAGGCGCGGGGTTTTTCATGAAGCGTTCTGCTTCTGTACAGCGACAAACAGCGGAAACGCAGGTGAGTGTCACGGTTCTGCTTGATGGTATCGGCACTCAGACCATATCCACCGGCATTCCTTTCTTCAATCACATGCTGTCTCTTTTTGCAGCCCACGGGTTTTTAGACCTTACTGTTCAGGCTTCCGGTGATATTGACGTGGATTTCCACCACACGGTGGAGGATGTGGGCATTGTCCTTGGAAACGCCGTGAACAAGGCCCTTGGTGACAGAAAGGGGATTCGGCGATACGGGTACGCAGTCACGCCCATGGACGAGGCCCTGGCTCAGGCGGTCATTGATCTTTCCAACCGCCCCTTTCTTGTCTTTACCGTTCCGTCGATCCCTGCTGCGGAAACCGGCTTTGGCGTGCAGCTGGCCAAGGAGTTTTTCCGGGCCTTTGCCGTTAACTGCGGCATGACCCTGCATATCCGTGTAGACTATGGCGAGAACGAGCACCATGTGATCGAGTCCGTGTTCAAGTCCGTGGCAAGGGCACTGGATATGGCGACATCCATGGATGATCGTATAACCGGCCCGCTTTCCACCAAGGGCTGTATCTGAAAGGCGGTTGAAGCGACATGATGGTCATTCCCGCAGTGGACATTAAAGGCGGCAAGTGTGTCCGGCTGTTGCAGGGAGACATGAACGCGGAAACCGTGTTTTCCGATGATCCGGGTGCCATGGCCCTACGCTGGGCCGAAGCGGGCGCCGAACTGATTCACGTGGTGGACCTGGACGGCGCCATTGAAAAAAGCCCGCGGAACCTGAAAGCGATCAGCGCTCTTGTTCACCGGGTGGGGGTTCCGGTACAGGTGGGCGGCGGCATTCGGGAGATCGACACGGTGAGAATGTATGCCGATCTGGGCGTTTCCAGAATAGTGATCGGGTCGGCGGCGGTGAACCATCCCGACCTGGTGACAGCGGCCTGTCGTGAGTTTCCCGGCCGGATCGTTCTCGGTATTGACGCCAGAGACGGCCGGGTGGCCACCGAAGGATGGACCAGCACCACCGATATTGCTGCGACCGACCTCGCGGCACGGTTTGAAGGGTGCGGAGTGGCGGCAATTAATTTTACCGATATTCACAGGGATGGAATGCGGACGGGCCCCAACATTCCGGCCATTGAGGCGTTTGCACGGGCCACCACCATTCCGGTGGTGGCTTCCGGCGGCGTTTCCACCATCAACGATATTCAGGCCCTTTTGGGTATTCAAGAATTTGGCGTGACCGGTGTGATAACGGGCAGGGCGCTGTATGACGGCACCCTGGATCTGGCAGAGGCTATTACCGTGGCATCGGCCGGGTATTCAACCTCACAAAAGAGTGTTGGCTGACATTGCATATTCCTGACGACATCATAGCGAACATCAAGAACTCCGCCGATATCGTCGACGTCGTCTCGGAAGTGGTTCGGCTGAAGAAGGCTGGCAAGAACTACCTGGGCCTGTGCCCCTTTCATTCGGAAAAAACCCCCTCCTTTACCGTCAGCCCGGACAAGCAGATGTTTCATTGTTTCGGTTGCGGCGAGGGCGGCAGTGTGTTTACGTTTCTGATGAAACACCAGGGGCTGAGTTTCCCTGAAGCAGTGGCCCTGCTGGCAAAGCGCTGCGGCATTGCCCTGCCCCGGCCGGAAAAAGGATCGCGTGAAGCAAAGGATGTGTCCCAGCGGCAACGGCTGCTCTCGGTCATGCAGCGGGCCGCGGCTTTTTACCAGTCCTGCCTCGGAAAGGGGGCGGGCGGTCAACGGGCCGCGCGATATCTGGCCGAACGGGGCCTGTCGAACGATATGGTCCGTGAATTTCAACTGGGATACGCTCCCGGTGGATGGGACTCCCTCATCCGGTTTTTGGGCGAGCACGAGATTTCCACGCAGCTGGCCGAGCAGGCCGGGCTGGTGGTGTTGCATCAGGAGAAGCGGAGCTATTATGACCGTTTTCGTGATCGGATTATCTTTCCCATCACTGACCTGAGCGGACGGGTGATCGCCCTGGGCGGCCGGGTAATGGATGATGCGCTTCCCAAGTATCTCAACTCCCCGGAGACCCCCCTGTACAGCAAGAGCAACTCCCTTTATGGGCTGAGCCGCACCAAACAGGCATGCCGCCAGCAAGGGACGGTCTATATCTCTGAAGGATACATGGATTTTCTCTCCCTTTACCACCACGGCATTAAAAACGTGGTGGCCACATTGGGGACGGCCCTGACAGCGGAGCACCTGAGACTCTTGAAGGGGTTCGTGACAAAGGCGGTGCTGGTGTTTGACTCGGATGCGGCGGGTATTAAAGCGGCCCAGCGCAGCATCGAGATATTCAACGGGGAAAAGGGAATTCAGCCTTTTATCCTGGTGCTTCCCACCGGCCATGATCCGGACACCTACGTGCGCGAGAACGGCGCACAGGCTTTTGAAACGGTTGCCGGGAGGGCCAGTGGCGCCATGTCGTTTCTTCTTGAATCGGCCATCAATCGTCACGGCCTTTCCCTGGAAGGAAAGATTCGGGTGATGTCGGATCTGGAAGAGAGCCTGGCCGCGGTGGAAGACGGTGTGGCCCGGTCCCTGTATGTGAAAGAGGTTTCTGAACGTCTTGGAATCGAAGAAAGCGCGGTGCTGGAAAAGGTGCGGCAGGCGGCAGCCCGCCGCCGGGTTCGTTCCACCCAGCCCTCCCTGTTTACCGGAGATCCGGGCCCTTCGGGCGGGAAACAACAAGGCGAAAAGATCTCCACATCCGTATTTGACCGGGCGCTTCGCATGGAGCGCCAGCTGCTGTCTATGATGTTTCACGTGCCGGAGATGATTTCTGAAATAGAATCCCGGAATGTTTTATCGTTGTTTGCCGACCAACGGTTGAAAACCATCGGAACGCTTCTGGTGACCCATCGACGGGCGCTGGAAAACCGTTCCGTGGATATTGTCGACGTAGTGCCGGATGAATCCCTGCAGCGCATTGTCAGCGCGCTTTGCGTGGGGGATGAACTTTGCATGTGGAATAAAACGGGCTGTCGTAAGTTGATCGGCCAGTTTGTCGATAGCCGCCTGCGTCATGTGGATACGCTGTCCCACAGGATCAAGGCGGCAGAGGAGAACCGTGACGGGGATCTGCTTGATCATCTGCTGAAGGCCAAGCAGGAGCAGGTCCGGAACAAACTAACCATAGAACAAAAAGGGGAGAGTGCGTTATGACAGAAAAAACCGTTGCAAAGAAGACAGTGAAGAAGGCCGCCGCCAAGAAGGCTGCACCGAAGAAAAAGGCCGCCGCCAAGAAGGCTGCACCGAAGAAGAAAGCGGCCCCGAAGAAGAAGGTCGCGCCGAAGAAGAAGGCCGCCGCCAAGAAGGCTGCACCGAAGAAAAAGGTCGCCGCCAAGAAGGCAGCACCGAAGAAGAAGGCTGCCGCCAAGAAGGCAGCACCGAAGAAGAAGGCCGCTGCCAAGAAGGCGGCGCCCAAGAAAAAGGCGGCTCCGAAGAAGAAAGCCGCGGCAGCAAAACGAAAGACAGCAAAATAGCAAGACCCCATGGCGTTTGAAGGAGTTACACGGTATGGCAAAGACACCCTCTGTAAAAAAGAAACCCGCATCCACCGGAAAGCCGCGTACCGCAGCGGGCAAGCCGGCCAAGGCGGCTAAAAAAGCCGCCTTGGCAAAACCGGCAAGCAAGAAAGCGGCGCCAAAGAAGGCTGTCCCTGTAAAGGGCGCCGCCGGCAAGGCGGCATCCGGGGCTACCGCCAGGGCTGCCAAACCGTCGGCGAAGCTTAAAAAAGGCGCGACGGCGGACCGGAAGGCGGGCGGATCATCTGGAAAACCGGGGAAGACGGGTGTTGCCGTCACGGCCAAGCCGGAGAAGAAAACCGCGGTAAAGCAGAAACCTGTGAAAAAGGCTGCCGCTGTAAAAGCGGCAGCCGACAGGAAACCCAGGGCCGGGGCCGTCGCTGAAAAGAAGCAGAAAAGCCCCGCAGAGGGCAAGGCAGTAAAGAAGGCCTCGGCCGGTAAAAAACGGCCGACAGCGCCATCTCCCCCGCCTCAGAATTTCAAACAGAAACTGAGCGGGCTGATCGCCAAGGGGAAAAAACAGGGAGAACTGACCTACGAGGAGATCACCAGGGCCATCGAGGCCAATGACATTGCCGCCGACCAGATGGATGATCTGCTGGTGCATCTGGACGATCTGGATATTTCGGTGGTGAAAAAGGCTGACCAGGCGGATGATTCCGGAGAAGACGGGGAAAAGAGCACCGCCCGTGGCGACAGCCCGGTGACCTATGATTCAGATCCGGGCGCGGTGACCGACACGGTCAAGATGTATCTTCGGGAGATGGGCCTGGTCACTCTGCTGAGCCGGGAAGGTGAGGTCGAAATTGCCAAGAAGATCGAAGCAGGGGAACAGGAAGCCTTACGGGGCATGCTGGATACCGCCGTCGGAGTGGAGAGCATTATCGCCTATGGTGATAACATTGAGGTCGGCAACCTTCGTCCAAAATCGGTATTAAAGGATGTGGATGAAGGCGATGCAGGTGAGGATGAGGTCCTGCGAATTGATGCGTTTGCCGCCACCATTCGGCAGATCAAGGCACTGGATGCAACCATTCAGCCTCTTCGGCAGAAGCACCTGTCCGGTTCACTGTCCGCCGCGGAACGCAAAACCCTTGCCGAACAGCTGACCCGGAAGACCGACGAGATTTTTGAACTCCTTCTGCCGTGGCGGCTGGAGAGTGAAGTGCTGGATGCCATGGAAGAACGGATTCAGGGCGAGATCAAGTGGTTTGACGCAATGGAGCAGACCATTGATCAGCGGCTCGCCGGGCTGGGAGCCGGTGGCGCCGTTTCCACCATCCGGTCGAAAATGAAAACAAAGACCGGGTTTGTAAACTGGGCCTACCCGCGCATGCAGACCACCAAGGTGCAGCTTGCCGCCTTTTACGACGAGATCAAATCCCTTGAAAGACAGATGGATATCCGCGAACGGGCCATAATGGCCGACCGCCGCCTGCTGCGGAAAACCATGCAGAAAATCGATGACGGCTATCTGCGGGCAAAGGCGTCCAAAAGCGAGCTGATTCGGGCCAACCTGAGGCTGGTGGTCAGTATCGCGAAAAAATATACCAACCGGGGCCTGCAGTTCCTGGACCTGATCCAGGAGGGCAACGTGGGTCTGATGAAGGCCGTGGATAAATTTGAATACCGTCGCGGTTACAAGTTCAGTACTTATGCCACCTGGTGGATTCGTCAGGCCATTACCCGGGCCATTGCGGACCAGGCCAGAACCATCCGTATACCGGTCCACATGATCGAAACTATTAATAAGCTGATCCGAACCTCCCGGTACCTTGTGCAGGAGCGGGGCTATGAGCCATCACCCGAAGAGATTGCGGAAAAGATGGAGATTCCCCTTGAAAAGGTCCGGCGGGTGCTCAAGATCGCCAGAGAGCCCATCTCTCTTGAAACTCCCATCGGCGAAGAGGAAGACAGCCATCTGGGTGATTTCATCGAAGACAAGAAATTTATGATTCCTTCGGAAGCCGCGGTCAGCATGAACCTGTCCGAGCAGACACGAAAGGTGCTGGCCACGTTGACGCCCAGGGAGGAGAAGGTGCTTCGCATGCGTTTCGGCATTGGCGAAAAGGCCGATCATACGCTGGAAGAGGTCGGCAGGGATTTTGCCGTGACCCGGGAACGCATTCGGCAGATCGAGGCCAAGGCATTGCGAAAGCTCCGGCACCCCACACGCAGCAAGATGCTCAAACATTTTATCGAGTCCTGATTTTATGGGTGCCTTGTGGAATCTGAAACGGCCATACCCGGCGTGGTGTGGCCGATTTGCTTCTGACTTTGCGCTTGACAACATTCGGCTGAAGGATTAAACAACAGAGGGCGCAGAAAAGGTGCATCGGCGAATGGGCCCATAGCTCAGCTGGCAGAGCCACCGGCTCATAACCGGTCGGTCCCTGGTTCGATCCCAGGTGGGCCCACTCATGAGGCAAAAACAGAAATGCGAATAAACGGTCTTCGAAAGAGAGATGGGGTATAGACGCAAACAACCGGTTTGGCGGCAAACCGACGGGTTCGAACGTGTCAGGGGCGTGGTGTCTTTCACCACGCCTTTTTTGTTGTCTTTTCCCGCGGGCCGGTGCACCGGGCGTCTGCCCTTGAAGCCAAACGGAACAAGGTCCGGGAGGAGAAAATGATGCGTGCCACCGTTGGCGACATGGTCGCCATCATGAACCGTCTGGCGCCGCCGGACCTGGCGGAACCATGGGACAACTGCGGACTTCAGGCGGGCCGTTTTGATCAGGAGGTGAAAACCGTGCTGGTGGCCCTGGATCCCTCTTCGGCCGTGGTCCGGGATGCCTGTGACCGCGGCGCTGACCTGCTGATCACCCACCACCCCTTGTTTCTGAAACCACCACAATCGGTTGACTTTTCTTGCATGCCTGGAACGGCCATTTTTCTGGCCGCCACCCACGGTCTTTCCATTTTCAGTGCCCATACCAATCTGGACAGCGCAGAAGGCGGCCTCAATGACCGGTGCGCCGAATGCATCGGCCTTCAGAATGTGCGGGTCCTTTCCCGTGCAGGGCAGACGGACCACGTCAAACTGGCTTTTTTCGTTCCGGTGGAACACGAGACCATGCTGCTGGAGACTCTGGCCGCCACGCCGGCGGGCACATGGGGCCGTTACAGCGGCTGTTCTTTTTCCGTTCGTGGGACGGGCCGGTTCAAACCCCTGAACGGCGCCGCTCCCTTTATCGGCAGTACCGGAGAAGTCTCTTCCGTGGAAGAGATCCGGGTGGAGGCCATCGTTCCTCGTCGTGACCTGGACGGTGTGGTTCGAGTCCTCAAGCAGGCCCATCCTTACGAGACCATGGCCTATGACGTTTTCCCCCTGGCAGGGGGCATCGAACCCGTGCATGGGCTGGGCCGTATCGGTGAGGTGGAGCCCACCACCCTGGAGGCGTTTGTCGGTCATGTCAAACAGCAATTCGGTGTGGACCGCGTCGGCGTGGCAGGCGAGATGTCCATGCCGGTTAAAACCGTGGCCGTCTGTTCCGGGGCCGGTTCCAGCCTGATCAGGGATTTTCTGGCATCCGGGGCCGAGGTGTTTGTCACCGGGGATCTGAAGTACCATGACGCCATGATGGTGATTGAGGCCGGCCGGGCACTGATTGATGTGGGCCATTTCGAGACGGAGCACCTGGTGGTGGAACTGCTGGTGGATCGATTGACCCTGGAGGCAGAACAGGCGGGGTATGGTGTGCGGGTGGCCGGATACGCCGGCCAGCGTAATCCCTGTCGTTTCATATAAATTTATCAAGTTTGGAGATTGCAAGGAATGGTGGAAGTAACCAGAGATGAGATGGCGGTTCTGGTGGCGCTTCAGGAGACGGAGAGCAGCAAGGACCGGGTCGCCGCGTTTTTAAGGCAAGTGCCGGAACGACTGGCCCGACTGGACAGCCAGCGGCAGGAGGTGGAACAGCGGTTTCAAGAAAAAGAGGCCCGGGTTCTGGAGAAGCGGAAAACCTACAAGGACCTGGAACAGGAGGTCAAAAACCGGCAGGACGCCATTAAAAAAAGTGATGCCAAGCTTTTTTCCATCAAGAACAACAAGGAGTACCAGGCCGTGTTAAAGGAGATCGATGATCTCAAACGGCAGTCCGCTAAAATCGAGGACCAGATGCTGGAACTGCTTTTTTCAGTGGAGACCGAGGAAGCGGCCCTGATGGAGGAACGCAAGGCGTGCGACGCGGAGAAAGAGCGTATCGCGGAAGAACAGGCGCAGATGGAAACGGAACGCGCCGGACTGGAACAGGAGCTTGCCGAACTCGACAGTGCGGCACAATCGGTGCGGGGCAGGGTTCCTCCGGGGCTGATGGGCGCTTACCAGCAGGTCCGCAAGCGGGTGCCCACCGGCGCTGTTCTGGCGGCGGTGGAGAATTACGTCTGCCAGGGATGCTTCATGAATATACCGCCCCAGACCTATAACGAACTGCACCGTTCCACCACATTGAAATATTGTCCGTTTTGCACTAGGATTATCTACCATAACGGTAATTCACAGGAGTAATGGTTTACTTGGACGGTTGAAGCTGCGCAGGCGATCGCTGAAGAGGGCAAGGCCTATGGCCTGCCGCTTTGGAGGAAAGTCCGAACACCACAGGGCAGGGTGCTTCATAACGTGAAGTCATGGCGACATGAAGGAAAGTGCCACAGAAAAGATACCGCCAAAGGAGCGCTGCTCTTTTGGTAAGGGTGAAAAGGTGCGGTAAGAGCGCACCAGTTCCCCGGGTGACCGGGGAAGCTAGGTAAACCCCACCCGGTGCAAGACCAAATAGGGGGACGCTTGAGGGCGGCCCGTCCAAGTCCCCGGGTAGGTCGCTGGAGGCGTCGGGCAACCGGCGTCCCGAGAGGAATGATCGTCGGCCGGCAAGGGGTAACCCGCGCCGGACACAGAATTCGGCTTATGCGCAGCTTTGACCGTCTTTCTATCCCTTTTGGCATTGGTGTTCTTGAACCGGAGGCAGCAGCGTGTCCCTTCCTTACTGTAACATCAGCTTTTTTGAAAAGCTGCGTGTCTATTCAGGTGAGTATCATCAATGCTTCAAGTATCTGGCTACCTGCCGGGACCCTGAATGCCTGTTCACCAAGAAGCTCTATTCCAAACTGATCGCCTCTTCCCACCTGCTGGAGGATTTTCTCGATTTTCATGGCGCCAAGAACAACAAGAACTGGTATTTCTACCGGGAGCTGACCGCCACGGTCCGTTACCTGAGCCTGAGCGGCTATATTCAGGAGCATATCTCCAACCGGCTGGTGTTTTATGATCTGGTGAACACGGAGGACTTTGAGAAAGAGGGGGCCGCCACCCGGGAATTTCTCGGCCAGACCATTCTGAACCTTGCCCCCGTGATAATGGCCGAGGCGGCCCGGCTGGAGATTCCTGTGCCGGCGGAAAACTATTCACAGAACGATTTTCCCAGCGTGGTGACCGGCGACATGCTGGAGTTCGACATTGACGATGAAAAACCGGACCGCCAGCAGCGGCACATCGTCAAGGTGACCAGCGAGTTTTTAAACATCGTCAAGGGCTTCGAACATTACGGTGTTTACGAAAAGTGTGATACGGAACAGATCGAGACCCTGGTGCCGGCCAAGATCAACGAAGTGGAGATGCGGCGGTTCGAGGTGCTGGTGCATAATCTGCAATCCTCGTTTGACACCTATATCATCTATGGCGGGCTGCGTTTCGGGGACCGGAAGCTCAAACAGCTCCGTAGCTATTTTTCCATTGTGCTCCACCTGCTGGAGTTTACCGGGAAACTGCTTCATTTTTATGAGCGGCACCTGTTCGGCATCCGGGGTACCCAGAAAAATCTCTTCCGGTCGGTGACGGAGAACCTGTCGACTATTGTGGATGAAAGAGTGCTGCTGGACCGGATTATCAATTATGGTCTCTATTATGCGGTTCATTTTCTGTCCGACGGCAAAAAGCTGGCCCAGGTGATTCTAAACGAAAACATCGAGCGGGGGGCCATTGAGGTGGGAATCCCGGTGAAACTGGGATTTCACAGCCGTCCCAGCCTGCTGGTGGCCAAGATCGTCCAACATTACGGCGGCGAAGTCTATCTGCGGGTGGGGGAGGACCGGTTCGATGCCGGCAGCGTGCTTGATATTCAGTGGGCCGGCGGCAAAATCGACAAGGAGAAGATCACCCGGGTGGTGTTTGAGGGGGATGCCCGGGCCTTGGGGGACATTGAGATCCTGGCCGGGGTTAATTATGGTGAAAACAGCATGGGCAAGGGTATTCCATTACCGAAAGAACTGGATTACCTCAAATAAAAGACACACCGGAATGGGGCGAAAAAGGCCCGGTGCAACGACGGGCAAAAAACTTTCCGCGACAATTGACTATGAACAGCGCTATTATTGTGGCTGCCGGACAGGGAACCCGGTTCGGCGGCAACCTTGCCAAGCAGTACCAGCTCCTTGCCGGCAAACCCCTGCTGTGGCATGCCCTGAACACGGTCTGCGCCTGCAAAACCATCGACACGGTGGTCCTGGTGGTGGCCGATGCGGAGATGGATTATTGTAAGACGAACGTTCTTCCCCACGTTACGCCGGCATGTGATATTCACATGGCGGTGGGCGGTGCCGAGCGTCAGGCGTCGGTTTTGAACGGGCTTGCGGCAGTTGGTGGGGGCGCCGATGACGTGGTGCTGATTCATGACGGGGTCAGGCCCTTTGTCACCCGCGACATGGTGAATGCCTGCTTGGCAGGACTGGCGGACGCGGACGGCTGTGTGGCCGCTATTCCAGCCGTCGATACCCTGGCCGCGGTCACGCCAGACGATGTGGCGGACCGGATCATCGATCGCAATGGCGTATGGCTGGTTCAGACGCCCCAGGCGTTCCGGTACGGTGTCATTGTGGAGGCCCACAGGACAGCGGTGGCCCGGGGATGGCGGGTGACAGATGACGCGTCCCTGTTGCTGCGGCTGGGTAAAAAGGTCCGGGTGGTAACCGGATCGTCGCGCAACATCAAGATTACCATGCCCGACGACATGGTCCTGGCCCAGGCCCTGGCCGATGCCCTGTGAAGAAAGGCGGCTGTGGATAAAGATATTGCCGCTGATTTTCCGATAATTCAAAAGGACATGTATGGAAGGAATGCGGCAGCGGGTGGAAGAGGCCTGATACCTGGTATTGCTGTTTTTTTGTAACATTATTTTCAGTGGAGGCGCCATGATACGGAATTTAATAAAAAGCGGGGTGTCTGCCTGCCTGCTGGTGGTTTTTATCGCCACCGGCGGATTCTCCTCCCCGGGGGCATGGGAGATGAACTTTCCCCTTCCCGATGATGATCCCCTGTGGCAAGAGGTGGCCGTGCTGTGGGAGGACCATTGGGATGGAAAGAACATCGACGACATGATCGCGGTGCTGCATCGTCTGGAGGCGGCCCGGCCGGACAGCGCGGCGGTTAATCTGTGGCTTTCCCAGGGCTATTATTTAAAGGCCCGCCACCAGAGAAAAGACAGGATCGAGTCTCTGAAACAGGCCGAGAGTTATGCGGCAAAGGCCGTCGGACTTGACAGCGGCAACATGACGGCCCTGAAACTGCTGATCACGGCTGTCTCTTCATACGCGGACCTGGATTACATTCAGAAGACCTATGCGGCCACATGGGTGGAAAAACTGCCGGCCCCGGTGGGTCGTGCCCTGCCCGAGCTGGATCTGCCCGAGTTCAGAGAGGCCCTTGCCGACTGGGACCTGCGGGAGGATATTGAAAAGGGCAAACAGGCGGTGACTGTTTTTGAAAAGATCGCCGACGACCGGCCGGAAGACCTGCTGGCCCAGACCTGGGCGGCCCGGGGCAACTACTATCTGGGTTACTATTATATTTCGGTGGGGGATCATGATACGGCGCTGCCTTGCTTTAAAAAGGGCAACGACTACGGAATAAAGGCCCTTGACATTGACCCCCATTTTGTACCGGCCCACTACTGGCGTCAGCTCAACCTGGCCCGCTCCATTGAGAACGCCAACATTCTTGTCAAGGCCCGGTATCTGAACACCATCATGGATCACCTGGTGTTTACCGCCAATGAAAATACCACCTACTTTTATTGCGGTCCGTTGATCTCAACAGCCACGATCATTGAAAAAGGCGGATGGGTGGCGGAAAAGGGGCTGGGGCTGGCCGGATACACCATCGACACAGTGGCCATGGGACTGGAGCTGGCCGTGGTTGCCTATCCCAACTATTTTTACACCCATTTTGCCAAGGCCGAGGTGCTTTACCATGTGGGCAAAAAAAGCGAAGCCAAGGCATTGATGGGATATATCCTCAGCATGGATCCGTATCAGAATCCTTTTCACGGTCCGGAAAATATCTGTGTGCAGCGGCTGGCAAGAGCATTTTTGAAAGAACATTTTTCTGAAGAATAGCCGGGCTGTACCGTATGTTCCATCAAATGGTTTATCCCCCGATTCGGGATAGTAAAGAATTATATGATTTTCAGTGCAGTTGATGGTTTTGAACCCTTTGCATTCATTAAATCGGAGAGGTTCTCATAAACCATGTGGGCTATTGCAGCAGCTTTTCAATGAGGCCCACAACCGCCTCCGGGGTGTCGGCGGAAAAGAGACGGCCGGCACCGATGGAAATGCCGGGCATGGCCGGCAGGGAAAACCCCATGGTGATCACCGGCTTGTCCGATTTGAGGGCCAGGGCGATTTCTGAAAGTGTGCCCGGGCCGCCGGGGCACGCCACCACCACGTCGCTGGACAGCACGTTGATGCAGTTTCGGGCCATACCCATGCCGGTGCGAATGGGAATCGTGATGTGGGGGGAGGCAGTGTGAAGAGTGGTGCCCGGCAGAATGCCAATGGTAAGCCCCCCGTTTTCAAAGGCCCCCCTGGCCGATGCCGCCATGACGCCAGCGTCCCGGCCGCCGTTGAGCAGGCACCATTCGTGTTGCGCCACCAGACAGCCCAGTCGGTAGGCATTGTCCAGGGACTCGGGGGCGGCATCGCCGCCGCCCATGATACCGATGATCCAGGGCCTGTTCATGATCCTCTCCCGTGATATGTGTATCGTCTGTTTTGAATATGGTATAGTGGTTTTTGCTTTTTTTTGCAATATACCCCTGCATCCGTCGCATGAGGGGCAAACCCCGTTCTTTACGGAAAAGACGCCTTATGACCGATACCATTAACCGCCAGGTGCTCACCCTGATTCAAAACGGCCGGCACTGTGTTCTGGCCACGGCCAACGACAACCGGCCTTATTGTTCTCTCATGGCTTATGTGGCGGCATCTGACGGTGCGGCGGTTTACATGGTGACTCATCGTCATACGCGGAAGTTTCAAAACCTGATCCGCAACCCGGCGGTCAGCCTGCTCATCGACACCCGCGACACCCCCCGTCCCCGGGCCCTGACCCTGGAGGGCACCTGTTTTGAGGTGGACGATATGTCGGAAAGAAGACGCATTTACGATCTGTTTTTAACGAACCATCCCCACATGCATCCCTTTGTGAACCACGAGGACGCTGTGTTGATCCGCGTCGACATTGCCGCGGCCCTCTATCTGGACGGCCTTGCCGACGCCCATCATGTGACATTCCCGGACAAAACGGAATAACCGAAAGGATTCGCCGTCATGGATCAGAAAAACGTTTCCGGCAGTCAGCCCCCCCACGTATTGATCAACCGGCCCTTTACCCTTCCCTGTGGCCAGATAATAAAGAATCGTCTTATGAAGTCGGCCATGTCCGAGGCCCTGGGTACCGTCGACAATCACATGACCCCCGGCCTGGTCACTCTCTATGACCGTTGGGCCTCCGGCGGTGCGGGTTTGCTGGTATCCGGCAATGTCATGATCGACCGCCGGGCCCTTGGCGAGCCGAATAACGTGGCCATTGAGGATGAACAGGACATGGCGCTGCTTTCCGCCTGGGCCCGGGCCGGGACAAAAAACAACACCCAGTGCTGGATTCAGTTGAATCATCCGGGCAAGCAGGTGCCCCGGGGGCTGAACAGGGAGTCCCTGGCGCCGTCGGCCATACCGTTTCGAAAAGAGTTGCAGCGGTTTTTTGTCACCCCGCGGGAGATGACCGAAGCGGAAATCGAGACGGTGCTGGACCGGTTCGCCCGGGCCGCTTCCATCGTGAAAAAGGCGGGGTTTACCGGGGTCCAGATTCACGGAGCCCACGGATACCTGGTGAGCCAGTTTCTCTCGCCCCATCACAACCGGCGCACCGACGCCTGGGGCGGCAGCGCGCAGAACCGCCGCCGGTTCGTACTGGAGGCCTATCGCCGTATTCGAAGCGCGGTGGGGGCATCCTTTCCCGTGGCCGTCAAACTCAATTCCGCTGATTTTCAGAGGGGTGGATTTTCAGAGGCCGAATCCATGGAGGTGATCGCGGCCCTTGCCGCTGAAGGAGTGGATCTGGTGGAAATATCGGGCGGCAACTACGAGGCCCCGGCCATGAGCGGTAGAAAAGCTTCCGGCATCGACAGTGAACGGGAGGCCTATTTTCTTGAGTTTGCAAAAAGCGCGAGAAAGGCGGTCAATGTGCCCCTGGGTGTAACCGGCGGGTTTCGAACCGCCGGTGCCATGGCCGGTGCCCTGGCCGACGACAGCCTGGACATGATCGGCATGGCCCGGCCCCTGGCCGTGGACCCCGATTACGCGAACCGGATATTGACGGGCCGCCCCCCCACCGTTACCATCCGGCCCATCACAACGGGTATCCGGTTTCTGGATAAAACAGCCCTCATGGAGGTGGCCTGGTACAGCCGTCAGCTGCGGCGCATGGCAAAGGGGAAAAATCCCCGACCCAATGAAAGCGGCCTTGTCTCCTTTATCAAGGTGATGGTCTCCTCCACCTGGCGCACCAACCAGACCCGGCGCCTGCGGGCGTAGTGCGGATGTTCAGGGGTTTGTAAAGTTTTTGTTTTTTTTATGTTTTAATTGACTCCTTTCAAAATGATCGATTAGATTGAAAAACATACCGGTCGTTTACTGCCACTGATCGGACGATGAGCTTTTAAGGGAGAAACGATGATTATTTTAGGGTTTGCCGACATTCACGGCCGCACCGAACCCGCCGACAGGATGGCCGGGGTCCTGCAATCCGCCGATGTGGTGGTCCTGGTCGGGGATGTGACCAATTTCGGCCGTCAGGCGGAAGCCATGGCTGTGGTGGATGCCTTTGAACCCCACGGGACGCGGGTTCTGGCCGTTCCCGGCAACTGCGATTTTCCCGAAGTGGGGCGGTTTTTTTCCAGCCGGGGGATCAACATTCATGGTGACTGCCGGGTGGTAAACGGCGTGGGGTTTGTGGGCCTGGGCGGCTCCCTTGTGACCCCCTTTGGAACACCGGGCGAATATTCCGAGGCCGAACTGGAGGGGTTTTTAGAGCAGGCTGCAGGCCAGCTGCCGGAAGGGCTCCCCTTTATTCTGGTCTCCCACCAGCCCCCGGTTGACACCCTGTGTGATCGCCTGAGCGAGGGAACCCACGTGGGAAGCCGCGCGGTGCGCAGGTTCATTGAGGCCCGTCGGCCCATGGCCTGCTTTACCGGCCATATCCATGAATCGACGGGCACGGACAAAATCGGCGAAACGCACATCATCAATCCGGGCCTGTTCGGCAGTGGCCGGTACGCCCATGGCGTTGTCACAGGGCAGCGCGTGGAACTGACGATCCGTACAGTCTGATGCGGGAGGTTTAAAAATGTCTGATTGCGATTGCTGCAGCCCCTCGGAGGCGGCCCGACTGGAACGAAACACCCTTTGGGCACTTCTTGCCATCAACGGCATCATGTTTGTCGTTGAAGCAGGGGCCGGATGGTGGGGCCAGTCTACCGGTCTGATGGCCGACTCCCTGGACATGCTGGCCGATGCTTTTGTTTACGCCATTTCACTTTATGCCGTGGGCCGGTCCACTGGCATTCAGGCTGGCGCCGCCAGGGCCAGCGGCGTCCTCCAGATGCTTCTGGGCCTGGGCGTCCTTTTGGACGTGACCCGCCGGTTTGCCTACGGCAGCGAGCCGGTCAGTCTGCTGATGATAACGGTGGGTGCAGTGGCCCTGGCGGCCAATATCTCCTGCCTGCTGCTCCTCTCCAGACACCGGCAGGGGGGTGTTCACATGCGGGCCTCGTGGATCTTTTCCACCAATGACGTGATCGCCAACCTGGGGGTGATCCTGTCCGGGGCACTGGTCATGGTGCTGGGCACACGGATTCCGGACCTGGTCATCGGTGCGGCAATTTCCTTTGTGGTGGTGCGCGGCGGCATTCGGATTCTGCGCGAGGCAAAAGCGGCGAGGCAGATGGGCTAAACGAACTGTTTGACGTAGTCCGCAAAGAGCTTTCGTACCTCGGGATTTTTCTCCATGTTGTAGAGCCGTTCAAAACACCCTACGTATCCTTTTTTTCTGTCGGAATAGGCGATGGCCTCGATATGCTCCTTATGGGAACTGACCCCGAGCTGGGAACCGATTGAGCCAAGGCAGTCATAGTACCGTTCCACAAGGTTTTTTCTGCCCTTTCCCGTGGGGTGCTGCCACGCCTTTTTCCCGGAAAAGAGGGATGTCTTGAGAGCGGTCTTTTTCGCGCAGACTCGCTCCACCATGTCGTAGGTCATGTAGAAGGTGACCAGGGGGCTGTTCTTCAGGGAGTCGGGAATGGCCCGGTTGGACTCCATCAGGTCCGACGTGGACAGGGCGCAAAAATAGGGGACCGTACCCTGTCTGCCGTACAGGTAGGTGCCGCCCTCCTGGCTCTCCTTGAAGTTCCGGGAACCGGGCAGGTCGTTTAACACCGTGGCCTGAATGGTGATGTGGTTTTCGATGCAGAAATCGGCGATGGCAATGCCCGAGTGGTCGGAAAGACCATTAAAATAGTCGTGGGGCATGCCGGTGATAAAGGCACCGTGAATGGAGATGCCGTGGTCCTGAATTTTTCTGATCTGCCGGGCATAGTAATCCGCCACGCTCAGCCCGCTCTTCTCAATTTCCCGTACCGCCGCCTTACCGATGGATTTCAGGTTGTCCAGATTTAACGATTCAAACCCGATAAAAAAGTGAGAGGCACCGGAGCGCCGCAGCTTTTCCAGCAGGTGGGGGCTGTCCGCGATTTCAATGGATATCTGGGAGATGTAGTTGATCTTGACCTTTCGCGCGATGAGCTCGTCTAAAAACGCTTCGAGCTTTTTTCCGCTGATCAGCAGGTTGTCCGGTAGAAACACGTAAAACCGGTTTTTGAAGGTGGCGCCGTTTTTTTGCGTCTCGGCGATTTCATCCACAAAATCTTTGGGTGTTCGGGACATGAACCGGCGCTGATTTTTTGGCAGGGCCGATATGGAGCAGAAGCTGCACGAGTAGGGACATCCCAGGTAGGGGGCCGCCACATTGCCGCGGGTGATGCGGCTTAAATAGTTGCCGATCACGGGCAGTTTTTTAAGATAGGGCGGCTCAATGCCGGGCAGGGTGGCGATGTTTTCCCGGCCCCAGACGCCGTCTTCCAGTGTGACCGAACCGGTATACTCCTTTTTCAAGGTGCCCGCGGCCAGGTCGGTCATGACTTCGGCAAACAGGTGCGTGTCTCCCGGCCCCCTGGCATGGGCGATCAGTTCCGGGTGGGGTACATTCTGCCGCACCAGCAACTCCACGTCATCCGGCGAACAGGAAACGTGAATGCCGCCGAAGACCACCGGAATTTTGCCGTGGTTTAAGGCAATGGCGGACAAAACCGCCGTTGGAAAGTTGGCGCTGATCGAAGTGATGAACACGGCCCTGGGCTTGCGGCCCTGCCGAAGGATGAGGCCGTCGATGGTCTCCCGCTTGCCGTCGGCGATAAAGATGGAGGCCGACGGATCAAAACGGGCCACCTGGTTGGCGATATAGTAGGTGGCATAGTTGTCGATGCCGTAAAAGTCGTTGATGCCCACCCTTACTTTCCCCGGATCAAACCGCAAAAACCGCAGGTAGCTCTCTTCATTGAGAGCGGCCGCATCCTGGCGCGTCAGGTGGGATATGACCGACGCCATGGTGAGCGCCGGCGCGTTGACCATGGCCATCAGGTCGTAGGCAATGGGGTTGTATACAATATAATACGTATCTGTCATGGCTGGATTCATGCTCCAATCCATAGCATAAGCGACAGCGGAATCAAAGCAAAAGTAGGCTGCGCGGCCCGGTTCGGCCTATCTGACGGCCTGGATAAAACAACCACCCCCACCCCCGCCGGCCGCGGGAGGGGTGTCGTCATTCGGTGGGGCAACGCCGTCCCACCGGACAGTGACCGTGCAGGTGTCGGAAGTCAGCTGGCCGGCCCTGTCTCTCACGGAAAGGCGGAAGGTCAGGGCCTGGTCGGTGGCCACATCCGGGGCCGTAAAAGAGGCCCGGGCCGTGTGAGAATTTAAGATCGTTACCGTGGGCCCGGCGGTCTGGCTCCAGACATAAGATGTAATACCGTCGTCAATATCAAACGAGCCGGTGCCGTCAAGATCGGCCCGGTCGCCCTCATCCACTGTCTGGTCGGCTCCGGCATCGGCCGTGGGCCTTACATTGACGGAAGGGTCGGTCTCGCCGGCATCCACCTGGCCGTTATGGTTGGCATCCTCTTCACCATCGGCCAGCCCGTCACCGTCGGTGTCGGTGTCCAGGGGGTCGGTGACAGTGTCCGGATCAAGATCGGGCTGAAAAACGTTGGTATCCGTACCCGGGCCGATATCTTCATCCGTATAGCCAAGTTCGGTGCCGTCCTGAATGCCGTCGCCATCCGAATCAATATCCTCGGTGTCGGTCTCGCCGGTGTCGGTTACACCATTATGGTTGGCATCTTCGTCACCGTCTGTAATGCCGTCGTCATCAGTGTCCGCATCATCCGGGGCAGTGCCCAGAATGTCTTCCAGGTCATCGGACAGTGTGTCGCCGTCAGTGTCAACATCGGTGTCCGTGATGGTGATCGTATCACTGGCTGTGGTAAACCCAGGGGCGATGGCGGAAACCACAACCGCCTGGGGCCCGTCGAGCAACAGGTCGTCGAGCACCGTGATGTCAAAGGTCACGGATGACTGGCCGGCCGGAATGGTGACAAGCGCGGGCACGGTCACCTCTGTTGTGTCGCTGCTGGTAAGGGAGACGGCCAGGTCGGAGGATACGGTTGCGTCGGTTGTCAACACCCCCCGGTCCAAAAGTACACCATCACTTTCGGTGGCATTGTCCGGATCAATCTCCAGGGAAGCGTAAAACCGTCCTTTTAACTCGGTATAGGGATCGCCCAGCAGGTTGGTCTCGTAGATGGACCATCGGATGTAGGGATCGCTAATATCTCCCAGGTTGTCCTCGTGGCTGTCGGTGTTCATGGCGCCCAGGTCGGCCAGCCCTTCGCCGAAGCAGGCGTCCCAGAACTGGCGGCAGAGCTTCTGACTGGGCCCGTTGGTGGAGTTGGACAGGCCCCACCCGGACCTGGAGTTGTACACCACGGCAAACATGCCGTTTCTGTCTGAGGTGGTCTGGTGCTCGGCGATGCAGTCGCCTTCGTAGTTGCCGGGAAAGCAGGCATGGGAGTATGCGAAAATAAAATTTGTGTTGGCCAGGCTGTCGGCATCCGTGTTGTCAAGTTTCATGACCCAGTCCGTGTCACCATGACCGTCGTGAACAATGATGCTGTAGGCGTTTGAATCAATGTCGCTGATAATTTCGCTGGCGGGCCATGTGTAGGTGTCGCTGTCGTACAGCGTGTCCACGGTAAAATTAAAGGCGGCAAATCCGGCGGTGGTATAGCCATAGTTGTCCGACCCCAGGCGGATTTCCTCCAGGCCGTCGGCCCCATATTCAGAGACCCCGCCGAAGCCCAGCCATTCACCGGCCATCAGGGCCGTGGTGAGATAGGCCGCGTCATCGGCATCGGTTTCATAAGCCATGGTTTTGTAAAAAAAATTGGACAGCTCCGCGGCGGTTTCCGCTGATGCCCGGCCCACGTAAATCTCGGCCATCAGGTCCACATCCCCGCCCCCCTCTCCGTCCGTGCGTTCGCCCCAGTATTCATCCCCATCAAAGTTGAAATCACCGTCCAGGCACTGATAGTAGAGATCAGAGGGGATGTTCATCTCTTCTTCACTCACCCCTCTCAACTCACACCGCAGTTTGCGCAGAGGGATAATATTGGTGTCGCCGCCCAGAAGCACATAATCGGTATTCCTGTTGGTGTAGGCATCAATGATGAAATTGCGCAGGGTTTCGGCATCATCCCTGCCGGTATAGGCGGCATTGGCAAGGATCGATTCAATGGAAATCACATCCGTGGTCAGACCCTGGCTCTGGCGGTGGGTTATAAAATCGTCTACCGAAGGGTCTATGGCGTCGTCGTCAATAATGGCCTGGCTGGTGATCAGCACATAACGGGCAGTGGCTCGGGGATAGATTGCGCCTTCTGCGAGCGGAATTTCAGTTTTTTTTTCCGTGTAGGAGTTCACCGTTTCCGGGTTTTCCACTGACCGGTCCAGAATGCCGGTTGCCGGGGGCTTGTAGGGCAGTGTACCTGTTCCGGTCCGTGACCCCACCGGTTTTGTGATTACCGTCAGGGTCAGGGTCTCATACCAGGAAAGGGTGCCGCTTTTCGGCCGGTAGACAACAGGATGAAGGTTGACCAGCAGGATGGAGACCCCCCGTTTTTTCTGGACCCCGACGATCTCTACCAGCTTTGCCGGGTAGGGATTATCGGATTCATACACGGCCCTGTTTTTTTCTGTTTTTTCCGGTTTAACGCCCGGAATCCGGGGATGGGGCGTCTGGCCGTGTTCCACCAGGTAACCTCCCGGCAGAGAAAGCTTCTTGCCGGGCGTGACCCGCACATCGTCCAGGTCATGTCCTTCCGGCAGCACAATCCGGGCCGGGACCACCGGCAGAACCGGCATGCCCGGCTCAGAACGGTGAATGGCGTTTCCCAGCACCGGCTTTACGGGGCCGGATAGTGTCTCGCTGTTTTTAGCGTCCGCGTTGACGCCGTTTTCCGTAAAAACCGCCTCAAGGTCGGGCATGGCATACTCAAACACCATGGTCTTTTCTGACATGGCAACGGTCCGGACGTTGATCTGCCGGTTTTTTCCCATGCCTGTCTTCGGCTCCAGGGATCTGGCCGGCCGCCACCCCTGGGCGTAGGCGGCGGGAACAATGAGAAGCAGGCAGAGCAGGAGAATCCCCGCCCGATCATATTTTCGCAAAAAACAATTCATCCGTCTCATTCAGGCTGTTCCTTAAATAAAAAGGGGGAGAGTTGCGGTCGGTGCCGGTGCATCTGTTCCGACCTTCATCACATCACCGTGATGTGATCAGAAAGTATACAACCCGGTTGGCCTGATGTAAAGACGGACGATGCACCGCCCCGGCGGCAGGGTTTTGCCTTTTGCAAACGACCGAAAACTGAAATTGAGGTTGTTTTCAAGGTCCCGATTGATTATGCTGGGACCGTCTGATGAAGGGGGGGCGCCTCCCTGTGAACCATATCACTGCCGCAGGAAGAAAATAATGGCTCAGGAAAAAAAGATTCTGTGCATGTACTCCGGGGGGCTGGACTCTCTGGGTGCACTCTACCGGCTGCTCACCGAACCGGAATATGCCGCTTTCGGGCTCCATGTGCACCACATGCACCTGAAAAATGTGGAAAACCGTACACTGGCCGAGAGCAGGGCCATTCAGGCCACATTCAAGTATTTCCGGGAAAAGGGATACAGAAATTTTCTTTACACAGAAAGCGGCCACGACTATTCGTTCATGCGCCGCTATTTTACGTTCGACACCTACTGGTATGCCTTTATGGCGGCCAACATCATCACCGCGGACAGCGCCATTATGCATGTGGCCGTGGGCCGGACCAAGTCGGACATGGAAAGCGCGGGATCCCGGATGAACGCCAACCGGGGCCACGAGATTTTTCACGCCACCCTGCCCTTGGAACTCCGGTTCGAGCGTTCCTACATCTACCCGGTGGCCCACCTGACCAAGCAGGAGGTGTGGAACATGCTGCCTGCCGACCTGCGGGATCTCTCCTGGTCCTGCCGGAAGCCGGTTTTATCCAATAAAGAGCCCCGTCCCTGCGGGAAATGCCCCACCTGCCAGGAGATGGAAAAGATTCGACAGAACCAGGGTTGAGTAAGACCGCGGACGGGCGGTATCAGGCTGGCGCCAGGCCGATCATTTCTCTGGCTTCTGCCGGGGAGGCCACCTCCCGGCCCAGCGTTTCCGCCAGCCGCACGATCCGTTCCACCAGCCCCGGGTTGGTGGCCGGTTGTGTCTTTTCCGCGTCGTAGTAAAGGCTGTCCTCCAGCCCCACCCGTACATGGCCCCCCATCAGAATGGCGGCGGTGTTCATCTTCAGCTGAAAGATGCCGATGCCGGCCGCGGCCCACAGGGTCTCGTAGGGCATGTCCTTGACCAGGCAGGCCAGGTTGAACAGGGTGGCCGGGGTGGAGAAGAGCGACCCCAGCAGCAGGTTGCAGTAGAAGGGCGGGGTCAGAATGCCGGTGCGGATCATCTCCTTCATGGTGTAGAGCATGCTGGTGTCAAACACCTCCAGTTCGGGCACGATGCCGGCCGCCTTCATGCTTTCCGCCAGTTGCCGGATCATGTCCGGGTCGGTGACCGACGCGCTTTTGGGAAAGTTCAATGACCCCAGGGTCAGGCTGGCCATGTCGGGCCTGGCCCGGCCGGTCAGGGTCAGCACATCGGAGCGCTGGGCAAATGCGTTGTGGATCCGGCCGCTGGTGGAGGCGCACACAATGAGGTCCGGGCACCGGTCCCGCACCCCTTCAATGATCTCCCGGTAATAGGCTTTTTCACAGACCGGTTCCCCGTCGGCCCCCCTGGCATGAAGGTGAACGATGGCGGTGCCGGCGTCCCGGCACCGGGCCGCATCCGCCACAATCTCGTCAGCCGTGAGGGGCACGTGGGCTGAATCTTTGCGTGTGGCCACCATGCCGGTAAGGGCCGCGTTGATAATCAATTTTGGATACCGGGTCAGGGGGTAGGGCCGGATCAGGTCGGGATGGGTTTCCATGGTGTCACCTGTTTCGCTTCGCGGCCCAGTCCTTCAGGTCTACCTGGAGGGTGGTCCAGGTATCGATTGCCGGGTCGCCGAATTCATTGATTTTTTTGAGAAAGCCAACCGCTTTGTAGCCGAAGTGTTTTTTGTACCAGGCAATGGTGGGGGGCAGGTCGGTGTTGGTGGTCAGGGTTTTGATACCGGCATCGGCCATTTTTCCCATGCGGAACTCCTGAAGCAGGTTGCCCACACCCCGGCCCCGAAAGGCCCTGTCCACCACCATCAGTTCGGTCTTGGCTTCCGTGGGCGACAACACCTTGTAGCCGCAGAACCCGGCGATCACGCCCCCGGCTTCGGCCACATAGTAGTTTTCAAAGGTCAGTTCCGGCATCTCCGGCGAAGGGATGTGATGCATGTTGGCCTGGCGCAGCAGCTCGAAAATTCTGGGTTTATCCGCTTCTGCGGCCTTGCGTATGGTGATTTTTCCGGACATGAACAAAAGCCTCTTTTGGCGGGTGGAATGATCAGACAGGTGAAAATACCCCAGGCCGCGCGCAAAAGTCAAGGCGTAAGCCCATCACCGGGCCGGGAAACAGATATTGCCCAAACCCGTACAATTTAGTAGGATATGCCAATTTCTTGTGATGGAGGATTGTGATCATGCCGATGTCAGAGGCTTTTGAGAATCGACTTTTTCCCGTGCTTGACAATGTGGCGGCCCATTACGGCACCCCTTTCCATATTTATGACGAGGCCGGCATTCGCGGCACCGGAAAGGCCCTGCTGGACGCCTTTTCGTCAGTGCCGGGGTTTCGGGAGTATTACGCGGTAAAGGCCCTGCCCAACCCCCGGATTCTGGATATCATGCGGTCCATGGGGTTCGGGTTTGACTGCAGCTCCATTCCCGAACTGACCCTGGCCCGTCGCACCGGGGCTGTCGGCGAAGAGATCATGTTTACGTCCAACAACACCTCGGCCGAGGAGTTTGAGGCGGCCCTGGCCGATGGCGGCTGTATTCTGAACCTGGACGACATCTCCCTGATTCCCAAGGTGCCGAAGCTGCCCGAGCTGGTCTGTTTCCGTTACAATCCGGGCGAGCGGCGCACCGGCAACGCCATCATCGGCAATCCGGTGGAGGCCAAGTACGGCGTTGCCCACGACCAGATTCTGGAAGCCTACCGGAAAGTCCGGGACATGGGGGCCCGGCGGTTCGGTCTGCATGCCATGCTGGCCTCCAACGAGCGAAACCACACCTACATGGTCACCACCGCCGAGATGCTGCTGGACCTGGTGCGCGACATATCCGACACCCTTGACATTCAGTTCGAGTTCGTTAATATCGGTGGCGGCCTGGGCATTCCCTACCGGCCCGGCGAGCCCCACCTGGACCTTCCGGCCATGGGCGCCCAGATCTCCGACGTCTTTGAGCGGTTCGGCCGGGAGCGGGGTTACATGCCCCGGCTGTATATCGAAAGCGGCCGTTACATGACCGGCCCACACGGCGCGCTGGTGACCCGGGTGATCAACCGCAAGCATATCTACCGCACCTACGTGGGGGTGGACGCCTGCATGTCGGCCCTGATGCGGCCGGCGATTTACGGGGCCTACCACCACATCTCCCTTCCGTCAAAAAGCACCGGCCCTGTCGAAACCGTGGACGTGGTGGGGGCCCTGTGCGAAAACAACGACAAGTTTGCCGTGCAGCGGGAACTGCCCGTGGCCGCTGAAGGGGACCTGATGGTGATTCACGACACCGGGGCCCACGGCATCGCCATGGGCTTTAACTACAACGGCCGGATGCGTCCCATGGAGCTGCTGCTGCGCGAAGACGGTCATGTGGAGCTGATTCGCCGGGCCGAGACGCCGGAAGACTATTTTGCCACCCTGGCGTTTGATGCGGATGTGATGCGCCTGTAACCTGTTGTCGGCGGTCGTTTCAGTCTCCCTGCTGTTTAAATCGAAATCGGTATCGGGATCGGAATCGAATCGCGTACGAGCACGAGTACGAGCAAGAGTAAGAGTACGAGCAAGGGCACGAACATGAACATGGTCAAGTGTAAGATCTAAACCGGCGGAAAACCCTATGAAACCTGTTGTCGTCATACTGGGCCGGCCCAACGTGGGCAAGTCGACCCTGTTCAACCGTTTTACCCGCACCCAGAACGCCCTGGTGGATGATATGCCCGGTGTCACCCGGGACCGCCTTTACGGCGATGTGGAGTGGAACGGTATTCCCTTTTCACTGGTGGATACCGGCGGTTTTTTGAGCGGGGACGAGGATTTTTTTAAAACCCACATTCAGGCACAGATCCGCCACGCCGTTGACGAGGCCGACGCCGTGCTCCTGGTGTTTGACGGGAAGAGCGGCATCTCCCCCTTTGACCGGGAGGCCATGGCCTTTCTTCAGAGCGTTTCCTGCCCGGTTTTTTATCTGGTCAATAAAATCGACAGCCCGGAGCGGGAGGTGGACACCGCCGAGTTTTTCGGCCTGGGTCTGGAAAATGTCTACCCGGTTTCCGGCGCCCACGGATACGGCATTTCCGATTTTTTAGACGACCTGGTGTGTGCCCTTCCCGAGACCGAACCCGAGCCCCCGGCCGACATGATCAAACTGGCCGTTGTGGGCCGGCCCAACGTGGGCAAGTCCACTCTGATCAACCGCATTCTGGGCCAGGAACGGATGATCGTCAGCGAGGTGCCCGGCACCACCCGGGAGAGTGTGGACACCGTGTGCGAGATTGATGGCCGCCCCTACCTGCTGATCGATACCGCCGGCCTGCGCCGAAAAAGCCGGGTGTCGGTAAAATTGGAAAAGTTTTCAGCGATCAAGACCCTTAAGAGCCTGGACCGGTGCGACATTGCTCTGATCCTGCTGGACGCCGTGGAAGGGGTCACCGATCAGGACGTGACCATCGCGGGGTATGCCTTTGAACGGGGGTGCGGCTGTATCTTTCTGGTCAACAAGTGGGACCTGGCAAAGGAGCAGGAAAAGAAGGCCAAAACGTTTTATGACGACCTGCAGGACCAGGCCAAGTTTTTAAGTTTTGCCCCGGCCCTGACCATTTCCGCGGCCACGGGCTTTCGGGTAAAAAAAATATTCGAACTGATCGACGCGGTCCACGGCCAGTACACGGCTACCGTCAAGACCGGAGAGCTTAACAATATTTTCGAGCGGGCCACCCGGTCAAAAGAGCCGCCCTTTCACAAGGGCCGGCGCCTCAAGTTCAACTACGCGGTCCAGGTGGCCACCGGCCCGCCCACCTTTATCTGTTTTGTCAATTTTCCCGCTGGTGTCCATTTTTCCTATAAGCGGTACCTGCTCAATTCGATCCGGCGGGAGACCGGACTGGACAAGACGCCGATCCGTCTTTTTTTCCGCGAAAAGCCGGGCCGCATCGATTTTGCCGCGCTCAAGCCTTTGGACAAAAGGGGCGGGAAAAAGACCCGCCGGAAATAGAAACGGACCGCTTTGCGCCGTTGCGGTGCAAAAAAAACAAGCAAATTTTCCAAAATCAAAATTACAGCCATGGGCGATCCCCTAATTTTGAGAGGGCCTCAGCAGTTATGACCACTCTTTTTGACTACAGGGAGCAGGAATCGCCTTCCGGCATGCGGCCCCTTGCCGACCGCATGCGGCCGGAGAAGCTGGAGGACCTGGCCGGCCAGCCCCATGTCACCGGGCCGGACTCCCTGCTGCGGTCGGCCCTTGAAAAAGGCACCCTGTTTTCCATGATTCTCTGGGGGCCCCCGGGCTGCGGCAAAACCACCCTGGCCCGCATTCTGGCCGGTATGACCGGCGCCGCCTATGTGCAGATATCGGCGGTACTCTCCGGGGTCAAGGAGATTCGGGAGGTGGTGGAGGCGGCCCGGCAGCGGCGGGTCCAGTTTCAGAAGGACACCATCCTTTTCGTGGATGAGGTGCACCGGTTCAACAAGTCCCAGCAGGACGCTTTTTTGCCCCACGTGGAGAGCGGCCTGGTGACCCTGATCGGCGCCACCACGGAAAATCCTTCTTTTGAGGTGATTCCGGCCTTAATGTCCCGGTGCCGGCTGATCGTGTTAAACCCGGTGCCGGAAGCGGCCGTCCGACAGGTGCTGCTGCGGGCACTGGCCGACACGGAAAAGGGCCTGGGCAAAATGGGGCTTGAAATCGAACCCGATGCCCTGGCCCACCTTGCGGCCCTGGCAGACGGTGATGTGCGTACCGCCCTGAACAACCTGGAGGCCGCAGCCCTGCTGCGGTCGGCCGGCCCCGCCGTGGCCATCACCCTGGCCGATGTGGAACAGGCCCTGGATAAAAAAGCCCTGCTTTACGACAAGTCTGGAGAAGAGCACTATAACCTGATTTCGGCCCTCCATAAGAGCCTGCGGGGAAGCGACCCGGACGCGGCGGTCTACTGGCTGGTGCGCATGCTCTCCGGCGGGGAAGACCCTTTTTATATTCTGCGGCGCATGGTACGGTTTGCCAGTGAGGATATCGGCAATGCCGACCCTTCGGCTTTGGGCGTGACCATCAATGCCATGGAGTCCTACCGGTTTCTGGGCTCGCCGGAAGGGGACCTGGCCATTATACAGGCCGCGGTCTACCTGGCCACGGCGCCCAAGAGCAACAGCCTTTACACCATGCACGGCGCGGTCAAGGATGTGGTGAAAAAAACCGGGTACCTGCCGGTGCCCAAACATATTCGCAACGCGCCCACGAACCTGATGAAGGAGCTTGGGTACGGCAAAGACTACAAGTATGCCCATGATTATAAGGATGCCTTTGCGCCACAGGATTACCTGCCGGAAAAACTGGCCGGCAGCCTTTACTATCATCCGACCCAGCGGGGATACGAGAAGACGGTCAAGGAGCGGCTGGACAAGTGGCGGGCGTTGAAAAAGCGTTACCGGGACAATGAAAGCAAAGGAGCAGCGGGTGATAGAGATTAATCATCTGACCAGGCGATTCGGCGATTTTACGGCCCTTTCCGATCTGTCGCTTTCCGTGGCAAAGGGGGAGTTGTTCGGATTCATCGGCCCCAACGGCGCGGGCAAGACCACCACCATTCGCATCCTGGGTGGTATCCTGGCCCCCACGTCGGGCAGTGTCCATGTGTGCGGCATCGACATGGCTGCCGAACCGGAAAAGGCAAAGGCAAAAATCGGCTTTATTCCGGACCGGCCCTACCTGTATGAAAAGCTTACGGCCATGGAATTTCTGCGCTTTACCGCCGATCTCTACAATGTGCCGGGTGCCGGGTTTTCGAAAAAGGCCATGGAGATGCTGCAACAGTTCTCGCTTGAGAACTGGAGCGACACTCTGATCGAATCCTTTTCCCACGGCATGAAGCAGCGGCTGATTATGGTTTCCGCCCTGCTGCACGACCCCGAGGTGTTGATAGTGGACGAGCCCATGGTGGGGCTGGACCCGGCGGGTATCAAGATGGTAAAAGGCCTTTTCCGGGAGATGGCGGCGGCCGGGGTGGCGATTTTCATGTCCACCCACACCCTGTCCGTGGCCCAGGAGGTGTGCGACCGGGTAGGGGTGATTCATAAGGGCCGGCTCATTGCCACGGGCAACATGGCCGACCTGACCCGGCAGGCCCATGCCGAGCGCACCGACCTGGAAGAGGTCTTCTTCCGGCTGACCCAGGAGGAGAGCCTGAATTATTAAGAGAACCTCTGAAATTAAGATTCACCGCAGAGATGCAAAGGACGCAAAGAAAAACAGGGAGGCTACGCGCAATAGATATTGACTTGCCCGGGAAGTGAAACACAACGCTTTGCGCTCTTTGCGCCTTTGCGGTGCAAAAAAAGGAAACCGCAAAAAATCAAACGTATGTTCTCAGAGTTCTCCTTAAATATTTTATGTCGGGAGACTTAAGCAAAGGAGGCTATCATGATGGAAAGCGTTTTTAAAAAAATTCACTGGCTGGGGCACGACGGATTCCGCATCGACGGCGAACAGGCCATCTATATCGATCCCTACCAGATCGCGGGCGGGCCGCCGGCCGACCTGGTGCTGATCACCCACGAACATTTCGACCATTGCAGCCCGGAGGACGTGGCAAAGATTCAGGGCAGACAAACCGTGATCGTAACGGAAAAGGATTCAGCAAAAAAACTGTCCGGTGACATTCGGACCGTTGCGCCCGGAGACCGGATAACGGTGAATGGTGTGACTATCGAAGCGGTGCCTGCCTACAACACGGACAAGGCTTTCCATCCAAAGGCAAAGGGGTGGCTGGGATTCGTGTTCGAGGTGGACGGTGTGCGGATTTACCATGCCGGTGATACAGATCATATTCCGGAGATGGGCCATATCCGAACCGATATCGCGCTGCTGCCGGTGTCTGGCACTTACGTTATGACCGCCGCCCAGGCGGTGGACGCGGCCCTGGCCATCTCACCAAAAATCGCCGTTCCGATGCATTACGGCGCAGTGGCCGGCACCGCCGACGATGCCCAGGCATTTAAAAAGTCCCTTGAGGGTAAAGTGGATGTGCGAATTCCGTCAAAGGAGTAGGGGGCTACCGGCACGAATTTCTTTGATCAATGAAAAGCAGGACTCGATTGGCATCGGTATCGAAATCGGTATCGGTATCGGAACGGATAAACGATTACGGTTACGGGCACGGGCACGAGCACGGGCACGAGCACGATTACGATTAAGACTATAAGGAAAGGAATATCATGGGGTTTCTGTCGTCAAGCGTATCAGTTGTCTGTTACCAGGTCCAGGGCAAGCTGGCCCGGCCCATCAATGAGACCGTGGAGCAGGGGCTGAAGCAATTTACCATTCGAAACATCGACAACGAGCCGTCGGACAAGGCCGTGGGCTGGACCTCTTTTGAAGCCCCGTTTTCCCCGGATTTTTCCGGGGCATCGTTTTCCTATGGCACCTATTTTCTCTTTTCGTTGCGTGTGGACAAAAAATCAATTCCCGCCAAGGTGGTGGCCAAGTGCTGCGCCCTGGAGGCGGAAAAGCGATTAAAACAGACGCAGCAGAAGGTGCTGGCCAAAAACGAGAAAAAGCAGATCAAGGAGAAGGTCCTCCATGACCTGGCCCTGCGGATACCGGCCACGCCCGGCGTATTTGACCTGGTGTGGCAGTACGAGGACGGCCGGCTCTGGTTTTTCTCAACCCAGAAGGGGGCCAACGAAGAGCTGGAGACCCTGTTTGTCAAAACCTTTTCCCTGCGCCTGGTGCGCCTTTTTCCCTATACCCTGGCCGACCTGTCCTGCGATCTGTCGGCTCCGCAGAAAGACGCCCTGCTTAAACTGTCACCCACCAAATTTCTGGAGTAGCCATGCTGGATGTATCTGTTGCATATAATCGATATAAGTTCCTGGGCCACGAGTTTCTCACCTGGCTTTGGTTTGTCATTGAAACCCGTTCCGACCGGCTGAAGGATGCGGACGGCGCTCCGGTGACCCTGGTGCTGGGGGATCGCATCGTGCTGGAAAATCATCACAAGGAGGCCCTGGAGACGGTCACCATCAAGGGCAGCGAGGCCGAGCTGGAAGAGGGCCGGCTGTCGGTGAAAAAGGGGGCCGTGGTCACGGAGCTGAACCTGCGCCTTCACCAGGACGACAGGACCTGGCGGTTTGATATCAAGGGCGAAAGCCTGTCGGTGGCCGGCCTTAAAGCACCTGAATCCGATGGGGACAAAAGCGATATCGAGGCGGTGGTGCTGGACAAAATGGACCAGTATGAAAAGGTTCTGGCCTTTGTCCGTCATCTTTACAGGGAGTTTATCACCCTTCGCACGTCGGGCGAATGGGACAAAAAGACCCTTCATTCCATTCGCAAGTGGATCGCATCGGCATAACCGGGGAATACCGGCGGCTGGAGAAGACCCATGATTTCGATTCTGACCTACAAGGACCATTTGACCATAAGCCGGGCCATTGACCTGTGCGGCGGCTTTGAACATCTGAAATCCGGCGACAGGATCATCATCAAACCCAATGCCGTGGGGGCCGACCCCGGCATGCCTTATTACGGTATGATGACCACGGCCACTGTTGTGGAAGGGGTTGTCCGCGCCCTGCTGGACTTCGGGTGCCGGCCGGGAAATATCACCATCGGCGACGGCGGCGCTGTCCGCAGGGAACTGGGATTGAATACCCGCATTATTTTAACGGCCATGGGCATGCGTCACATCGCCCGGACCTATGGCGTTAAAATGATCGATTTTAATGAAGCCCCCATGGAAAGGGTGGAATGCGGCACCCTGCAACTGGAAATCGCCCGTCCGGTGCTGGAAGCCGATTTTCTGATCAATGTACCGGTGCCCAAATACCACGACCAGACCGGCGTCACCCTGGCCCTGAAAAACCTCAAGGGATGCCTGGCCCCGGCTGCCAAGCGCAGTTGCCACACGGCCCGGCTGGAAGACCATATCGCCGCCTTCAACACAAAGATTCCCTGCCACCTCACGGTCATGGACGGGATCTATTTTCTGCGTGGCGGCGGCCCCATGATCGACTCCGGCGAGCCCTGCCGAAAGAACATGATCATGGCCGGCACCGACCGGATTGAAATGGATTCAGCCGCCGCCTGGATTCTGGGCGTGGATCCCCAAACGGTGCGACACCTGACCGCCTATGCCCGGCTTGTGGACAGGGAGGGCGATGTGGGCCGGGTTAAATGGGCCGGGGAGGATCCGGAGCCGTTTCAGGAGCCCTCTTTTGACGGGGAGATGGAGGTGTTCGGTCACAATTTCCAGCGGGCCGGTGTTCGCGGCATCCGCATTCTGCCGCCGGGCCAGACCTGGTGCACGGGCTGCAACATCAGCCTGCGGGCGGCCCTGTATATGCTCTGCAAGGACAACCCGGGCCGGGATTTCGGTGATGTGGAAATTGTCTGCGGCAAGCAGGCACGGGCCGCCGGCGATGCCGCCCGCACCATCCTGTTCGGCGACTGTCCGGTAAAAACCCATACCAGAAACACGAAAACGCGGGTGCGTCTGGAACTTGCCGGATGTCCGCCGTCGTTTATAAAAGCCTATCCGGCCATGATGCGGTTTCTGTTGCCGCCCCTGAAGGCCGGATGGCAGGTGGGAAAAAACCTGACCCTGGGCGGGCTGACCCATACCGGGCTCTACCGGATGCGGTTCCCCTTTTTCGACGCCATGACCCGCTCAGGCCAGTTTGATCCCGCTGATTTTTACCGGAAGCGATAAACGCGCCGGCTTGCCATAACCGCTTCGCCCGCATGTTTCATGAAATCTTTTCGGGCCCAATGATTTATTCCTAATATTCATAACAGTGATGCAGGCTCATTGGTGTTCAAAATAATTCCCAAAAGGGCGTTTAAACTTTATAACCATCTGAAAGAGAAATACGCTTTGAGAGCACGGCCGTAAAGACAATTCGATACCGATACCGATAGCGATTTGGATAAACAACCGGGAGCTGTCCTGCCGTGATTAAACCGTTTTTGGACAATAATGATGCAGGCTATAGTTTTACCAAAGTCCCCGCCAAGACCCTTAGTGAAACATATGGGTTATTCCTAATTTTTCGAATACTGCGGCCGGTGTTTTCCTCTCGTCCGGAAAAAAAGAAAGAGAACACAAATGAGGCTTTTTTATAAAGTATATATTTTTTTGATCCTGATGCTGATCGTTATACTGACGGGTGCCGGTTACATCAGTTATCGTCGTGAAGTTGCCCTCTTTAATGAGGATATGAAAAAAGACGCGCTGCTGCTTGGAAACGCTTTGTCCGGAATGGTTGAGCACGCCTGGAAAGTTTCAGGTCCGGAAAAGGCGTTTGAGCTGATTCGGGACGCGAATGCCAGGGAACGCAGCATCGGTATCCGCTGGGTCAATCTGGACGCCTCGGCCGCCGGTATGGAGGCGCCGACTGTGCCTTTAAAAGAGATCGCCCCTTTGCTGCAAGGGGAACCCGTCTCCTTGACCATGAACAACGCGAATCGTGGATTGTGGCGCTTTACTTACATCCCTGTGTTTACAGAGGCTGGCGCTCACCGGGCCATTGAGCTTTCCGAATCATTTGTTATGCTGGACCAATACATGAAAAACTCGCTGTTCCATTTTATCCTTACAGCGGCACTGATACTGCTGGCAGCCGGCGGGGTGCTCTGGTATCACTTCAAAAAATGGATACACAAACCGTTGGCGTTATTTATCGACAAGTCCAGGAGAATCGGGCAGGGCGATCTGGCTCCCGACCTGGTTGTCAGGGGCCGGGACGAGTTTGCCATTCTGGGGGAGACCTTGAACGCCATGTGCCGGGATCTTGCCGCCAGCCTGGAGACGGTCCGCAGAGAAAGTGAACAAAGGATCGAAGCGCTTGAGCAGCTGCGTCATTCCGAACGGCTCGCCACACTGGGCCGGTTGTCAGCCGGCATGGCCCATGAAATCGGCACACCGCTGAATGTTATATCGGGGCGGTCCAGGATGATACGGGCCGGTGATCTGGCCCACCGTGAGGTTGTTGAATTTGCTGCAATCATTGAAGAGCAGACGCAACGGATAACAAAAATCATGCAGGGCCTGCTGGATTTCGCCCGGCGCAGAAAACCCGACAAGACCCCGCAGAATATGGAAACCATCGTGAAGCAGGTGCTGGATATGCTGGCGCCTGCCGCGAGTAAGGCCAGGGCCGTTTTTAAGGTCATCCGACATGGCGATATACCGAAGGTGCCCATTGACACCATTCAGGTTCAGCAGGTATTGACCAACATGGTACTCAACGGCATCCAGGCTATGGAGGAGGGCGGACAGCTGGAAGTCGAACTTGCCGTTGAGAGAAAAAGCCATCCTGAAGCGGATGCGGAGGCTAAGGCATATCTGTCGATTCGCATCAAAGATGAAGGAAAGGGAATTCCGGCGGAACATCTTCAGCATCTTTTTGATCCCTTTTTTACCACCAAGGAAGTGGGCCAGGGCACCGGCCTCGGGCTTTCCATCGCCTACGGCATCATTGAGGAACATGGCGGATGGATTGAAGTGGACAGCAGACCTGGCCACGGCACCTGCTTTACCGTTTTTCTGCCGCTCTAACCCGGATGTTTCATTAAACACCCGGGCTACCCCCCCTCTCTCCCTTTTACCGTTTTTCTGAAGGGTCATTCAGGCGGATAATTTTTACCCAGTGGGTAAAAATGCCGCACCCATTCTATAGATAACAATCTGATATTATTGTTGCTATTTTTGGCATGATTTTTGGATTATGTATTATCACGATACAGTTCGTAATAGCCAACCTGCTTAATGGAATGGAGGTGCCGTGATGAAAAAAGACAGAAAGGTTCAACACCACATGAATCCCTACCGTGTTCTGGTTGCAGAGGATGATTATGAAATGAGAAAGCTTTTGGCGGGAACGCTTAACGATTCCGGTTACGATGTGGTGGAGTGCCCGGACGGAATGGCCATGCTGACGCACCTGGCCGCCTTTCTGCTGCCGGACGAATTTGCGCAGGAAAAGATTGATCTGATTATTTCCGATGTTCGCATGCCCGGCATCAGCGGTATGGAGGTGCTGGAAGGAAAACCCCGGCACCACGCCTTTCCGCCCATGATCCTGATCACCGCCTTTGGTGACGATCAGACCCACGCGATGGCGGCGCAGTTCGGGGCCGCGGCCATGCTTGACAAACCGTTTGACATGGATGATCTGCTGGGAAAAATGACAGAGATCCTTCATTGACAAACGGCCTGAATGGGCACAGGCGGATATCGCCCGTTATCTGTTTACATGACACAGCATTGTCATGACGCGCCTTGGCCAGGTTTCCCCTTGTAGTATATTTTTATCTGGTTGGTGTCGTTGTGTTGCTGCCCCGGCGTGGGTTGGCCTGATGTGATCACGATGCTCTCGCCCGGGGAAAAGGCGTCAGACATGCTGATGAAGTTTTCCACCCGGTCCAGGTGGTCGGCGATTCGGTCATCCACATGGACCGGCCTGACGCCCCACAGAAAGTTGGCGTACCGCAAGGCCTCCAGGTGAGGTGACAGGGCGTAAACGGTCCGGGCGGGACGGCACGCCGACAGGGTGGCCGCGGTATGGCCGCTGACCGTGTGGCAGGCAAGGGCCCGGCTGCCGGCATGGTCGGCCACCAGGCAGGCCGAGTAGGCCAGGTGCTTGCCCACCTGTTCTTTACCCCTGGGCCGCCGGGGGCCGCCCATTTTTTCCGCCATGAACCGCTCCGTGTGATCCGCCACCTGGGCCAGCATGTGAGCAGCCTCCACCGGATATTCGCCCACCGCTGTCTCTTCAGAGAGCATCACCGCGTCGGCTCCGTCTATGATGGCATTGGCCACGTCCGCGACTTCGGCCCGGGTGGGAAGGGGATTATGCACCATGGAGAGCAGCATCTGGGTGGCCACAACCACGGGCTTCTGGTGTTCAGCGCACATGTCGATGATGCGCTTCTGCAATACCGGCAGGGCCGGAAGGGAGCACTCCAGGCCCAGGTCTCCACGGGCCACCATGATGCCGTCGGCCTCGGCAACAATCTCCTGAAAGTGATCGATGGCGGCCATGCGTTCGATTTTGACGATCACCGGCAATTGCCGGCCGTGTCTCTCCATTTCTTTTTTCAGGTCGACCACGTCCTGGCTTTTCTGGACAAAGGAGAGGGCCAGGGCGTCGACGCCAACATTCAGGGCGGCAGCCACATCCGATCGGTCCTTGGTCGTCAGGGCCGGCAGATCAATGGCCAGGCCGGGAAAGGAGATGCCCTTGTTGGACGATACCAGTCCGCTGTTTTGTGTTTCCATGTCAAAGACCGGGCCCGCTGCCGTGTCATGGCAGGCGCTGACCCGGAAAACCGGAATGCCGTCGCTGAGGATCACCGGGGACCCCACCTTCAACTGCTGTAAAATTTCGGCAAGCGCCAAAGGCAGGTAGGGTGCGTCATCAAAGGCGGCCTTTGCCTTTGCCGGACCCAGGCGCACCAGTTGGCCGGTGGCAACCGACAACGGGGCCCCGGTCACCTCGCCGATGCGGATCTTGGGGCCGCTCAGGTCTCCCATCAGGGTAAGGATGGTGCCGGTCTGCTGCTCGATTTTTCGGACCGACTGGATCACGTCGGCAAAATCGCCGGGACCGGCGTGGGAAAAATTCAGCCTGAATATCGTGACGCCGACCGCCACCAGTTGTTCAATAACAGCCCGGTCCCTGGAGCGGGGTCCGATGGTTGCAATCAGTTTGGTCTGCATGGGTTTTCCTTTTCAAACGGGATGAATGTGAACATGGGCCTCGCATCGTTCCGTTCGATGCGTGTTTCGATCCCAACTTATAACACAGTTTTTTGGCAAATTCATCCGGCCATGAGGTACAATGCCGGCGTGTTTCGACTTGACATCGCGATCCGGCAAAAGGCAGAATCTTCTCATGGACCGCTTGCTCAATCATTACCACCGTATCACCGGGTATGACCGGCATGCCATGACGCCCCATTCGCTGGACTGGGACAACCAGCCGTCGCTCCGCAAGATTTACCAGGGACTTGAAGGGGTGGCTTTGGCTGAAGTCTCTTTGCTGAATGATACACCCTTTCCCGATGTGATGGAAAGCCTGCCGCCCGCGGGTGCCGGCCGGACGATGAACTTTGAATATCTTTCCAGGGTCTGCCTGCTGGCCAATGGCATCACCGCCCGCTCCCGGCAGGGCGATAGCTGGTTTTACTACCGCAGCGCCCCGTCGGCCGGGGCGCTTTATCCCAACGAGCTTTACCTGGTCTGGCCGGGAGGCCCTGACCTGGAGGCGGGTGTTTACCATGTGGACGCGCATAACCGGCGGTTGACCCGCCTGCGCCGGGGCGGTTTTGTGTCTTTCCTGCGTTCGGCCTGCCCGGCTTTCGGTGAGGAAGTCAGGGCGGTCTTTGTGGTGTCGGCCCTGTTTTTCAGAAGCGCCTGGAAGTATCGAAAGCGGGCCTACCGGTATGTGCTGCTGGACGGCGGGCACCTTGCGGAGAGCACCCGCCTGGCCCTGGCAGCGGCGGGGTTTAGCGCATCCCTGGCCTATGATTTTGACGATGCCGGTCTCAACCGGCTGCTGGGGCTGGAAGAACAGCGGGAAGGGGCGATTGCCTGTATCGGGATCACCGGTCCGGCCGTCCCGGAAACCCCCGGCACACCTGCGGTCGACCCGCTGCCCGATGTCGTGCTTCAGGCCGGTCGCGTGTCAAGCCGGGAGAAGGTCTACCCGGAGATCGTAACGGTTCATGCTGACAGCAGCGTCTGTGGGCCACCGGCCGTTGTGCCAGGCATCGGCCCCAAGGACATCGGCCTTGAGATTGAATCGTGGCAGCCGGTCTCCGGGCTGTTCCGGCCGCAACCGTCGTCCTGGCAGATGGGCTATACTGAAGCAGTGGCCCGGCGCCGGTCCCGGCGCAATTTTGTGCCGGCTCGGCTCTCCCCCGTCCAATTCGGTGGCCTGCTGGAATCCATCTGCCGGGCATATCTGTCGCCGGACCGGGAGCATCCGGCCGGAGCCTGTGGCACGGTCTGTACCGGATTTTTATGCCGGAACGTGGAAAGGCTGGATCCGGGGTTTTACCTGGTGGATCCGGAAAAGCGGGAAATCGGCTTGGCCGGGTCCGGGGATATGACCGCCGCCATGGCCGAGGCCTGTCTTAATCAGGCGTGGCTGAAAAATGCGGCCCTTCATTTTGTTTTCATGACGAACCTGGAAACGCTGGATCAGGACCTGGGCCCGAGGGGATACCGCCATGCCATGATGAGCGCCGGCCGCCTGGGTCATGTGCTTTATCTTGCGGCCACGGCCATGGGCCTTGGCTGCTGCGGCATCGGCGCGTTTTATGACCGGGAGGCCGAACAGATACTGGGATTAAACCCGTCATCGGCCCTGCTGTACCTTGTGGGGGTGGGGCCGGTGCAACAATAGCCTTTAACGGGCGGTACGGGCCGGACCGGGGCGGATTCACCCTATCCGTTGATGTTTCTGTTTTTGAAAAGGTAGTGAAAGACGTCGGTCACGTAGACAATGCCCGTCAGTTTGCCGTTGTCCACCACCGGCAGGCGGCGATACTTGTTTTTCACCATGCGGTCGACAAGGGCCATGACATGATCGTCCGGGCTTGCCGTGACCGCGCCCCGGCTCATGATGTTTTTCACCTGTTTGCCTTTGAGCTCCCGGACGGCCGGTTCCAGCATGCCTTCCCAGGCGACATACTCGCCGTCGATGCCGAAGTTCAGAAAAGTGGGCCTCAGGTGATAGAGGATATCAAACAGGGTCACCACGCCTACCAGCTGCTGCATGTCGTTGATCACCATCAGGCTGACGGTTTTGTATCCGGTCGGGCGCAGCCGGCCTTCCAGAATCTTGGCAATGGCCTGTTCCACCGGCGCGTTCTCGTTGATGGAATCAAAGTCCCGAACCATGATGTCTCTTGCGCAATCCGGCATGATTTTTCTCCTTTCCTGGCAGCTGTTTTCTACAACGGGGGCAGGTGCGGTGATTGTTACCCTTTCGATTTCATGGCATCTTGAAGCTTTCGGCCCAGGTCGCCAAGGCCACCGGCTTGCCTGGGTTCGTTGCCGGTGTACTGCTTCCAGTCCGATGCTGCCTCGGCATCCGCCGGAGCCAGCGTGATCTTCTTGTCGGCAAGGTTTACGGCCTCGATTTTTACCGTCACCGGGTCATCGGCTTTCAGTTTTTCCATGGCCTTTGGATCGGCGGCCCTTTCCATGTTGGACCGGGGCATCAGCCCGGTGACGCCCGGCAACAGGGAGATAAAACAGCCAAAGTCCACGACCCGTTCCACGGTGCCGGCAACGGTCTGTCCCACGCTCATCCGGTTGGCAACGGTGAGCCAGGGGTCTCCCTCGGCCGCCTTGATGCTTAGAGACAGCCGCCGCTTGACCGGGTCCACCGTCGTGACCATCACCGCCACCCGGTCCCCGGGCCGGGCCACATCCTCGGCCTTGACCACCCGCCGGGTATGGCTCATCTCGCTGATGTGCACCAGCCCTTCAATGCCGGGTTCCACCTCCACAAAAGCCCCGAAATCGGCGCACCGGGTGACCTTGCCCTCTATCTTGTCGCCTTCTTTATATTTTTCGCCAATGGTTTTCCAGGGATCGCCGGCGGCCTGTTTGGCCGACAGGGATATCTTCAGCCCCCCGGTTTTGCTGCCCGTCTTATCGATGGCAAGAATGCGAACCGGCAGCACGTCGCCCACGGCAGCCACTTCGGAAGGATCACCCACCCGGGACCAGCTCAGCTCGGAGATATGGACCATGCCTTCCACGCCGGGGTGAAGCTCCATAAAAGCGCCATAGGGCATGATGCGGACCACCCTGCCGTCGACAATATCGCCGGGCCGGGCCTGGGCCAGGAATTTTTCCCGCTGTTCGGCCAGCTCCTGCTCCAGCAGGCGGCGGCGGTTGACCACCAGGTTTTTACCTCTTGCCTCGATGCGCTCGATGAGGAAGGGGAAGACGGCGCCCACGAACTCCTCGGGCTTTTCAACATAGTGAACATCCATCTGGCTCACCGGGCAGAAGGCGGTCTGGCCCATGACCTGGACCCGGAATCCGCCCTTGCAGGTTTCAATGACCTTGCCCTCCACCGGAATCCGGCTTTTATGGGCTTCGTAAAGCATGTCAACACCGGCGCCCGCGCCCATGGCTTTGGACAGGCGGATTTCACCGTCCCGGGTGTCCACTACGTAGAGGTCCAGCCGGTCCCCCACCTTGTGGGAAAGCTCTCCGTTTTCATCCAGCAGCTCGGCTTTTTCCACCACTCCGTCCGACTTGGTGCCGGTGTTGAAAAAGACGGCGTCTTTACCGATGGCGATAATTTCACCGGAGATTTTATCTCCCACCCTTACTTCCGGTTTCATGTCGGTCATGTAGGATTCCAGCAGTGCGGCAAAATCTTCGGTCTCTTCGCCCTTGTCGGTCTTTGACGATTCATCGTCATGGTCATGGTGCGTCATGGGGTTCTCCTTCAATGATGGCTTCGTAAAAAGCCCAATTGCCGCAAAGCGGCCGGCTGCGTTGCGCTGCACCCCTCGTCACTGCGGCGTACGACAAGTACGCCTCCTTCCTCGGGATTTGTGGCGCCTTGATCTTGAACTTTTTACTTTGCCATCCCAAATAGACTTTTTACAAGAGCATCTTCAATGATACCCGGCAAATCCTGTTTTGCCTGTTGTATCGGCTGTTTTACCAGCAAGCCGCACGCCTTGCAAGCACTATCAAAAAGGGGGGGAGGACGGCATGCCGTGGCCCGGTCAATCCTCAAAAGGGTGGGCCTTTTTAAAATCGGGCCGGTAGACGCCATGGCTTTCCATTTCCTGGAACCAGCCGTTTTCAAATCCCAGTGCATCGGCCCCGGCGGAAACCGTTTCGTACTCGTCGGCAAAAAGCAGGCGGTCAAGCGGCGGCTCAGGTTTCCGGGGCCCTGCCGGCGGATGGTACTGGGACATCAGCGACAGGTGGATTCCCGGCGACAGGTTGTTCGCGATCCACGCCAGCACATCGACCGAATTTTTTACACCGCCGGGCAGCACCAGGTGGCGGATGATCATGCCCCGCCGTGCCGTGCCGGAATCCGGGTCGATAACAAGCCCGACGCCCACCTGTCGATACATCTCCTTGAGGGCCGTGGCCGCGGCCCGCGGATAATCGGGGGCGGACGAATACGTGCGGGCCAGTGCGTCATCCATGTATTTGAAGTCCGGCAGATAGATATCCATCACGCCGTCAAGCAGGCGCACCACCTCCGCGTTTTCATACCCACCGCAGTTATACACCAGGGGAATGACAAGCCCCTGCTCCAGGGCTATTTTGAGGGCAGCCACGATGTGGGGCAGCACATGGGTTGGGGTGACAAAATTGATGTTGTGACACCCCATGGCCTGCAGGACAATCATGATCCGGGCCAGCTCATCAATGCGAACCATGGATGGCCCGGGATCCAGGGCGTTGTCGCTGATCTGGTGGTTCTGGCAGAAGGTACACCCCAGGTTACAGTGGGAAAAGAATATCGTGCCTGACCCGGCCCGGCCGGACAGCACCGGCTCTTCCCCCCGGTGGGCGCAGAAGCTGGCCACCGGCACCCAGTCCCCGGACAGGGCGCAGAACCCCTTTTCCCCGGCCAGCCGGTTGACCCCGCACCTTCGAGGGCACAGGTCGCAACCCTCCAGCCGTTGCCAGAGGCCAGGCAGAATTTCTGAAACCCATTTCCGCTTTTTTGAAATTCCCATTTCCATGACAGCCCTGTATACCATCCACCGGATCGCAAAGCAAAATTCCCCCGGAGGGGAGTAGAAGAACAATGCTTTTGACATACACCAATGTTCCTGTTAGTAAATTATTTCCTTTTCCAAAAATACAAAAAAATAAAAGCAACGCACCTAAATTAATTAAACAATGAATAAATGGGGGCAACAGATGAAAGTGCCAGTTTCTTTTTTGATTGCCAAAAGATTATGTGCTGTGCTTCCGCTGTTCTTCCTGTGCGCTTTTTTTGCCTTTCCGGTTGATGCCGCGGACCTTGCCATAAACCGTGTTGAGGCAAAAAAGGGGGAGACAGTAACATTTACCCTGTCCGTCGAAAAAGCACCCAATACGGTAAAGGCCTTTATCCTGGATATTCAATATGACTTTGCGGTGCTCTCTTATCGGGGGGTAAGTCCCGGCGCCCTGGCAGAATCCGGGTATTCTCTGTTCAGGGCAAACAACATATCCCCCGGTGTGATCCGGATCGGCGGAGTGGAACCTCTGTCTCCGGGAATTCAAAAAGATGCCAGCGGAACCCTTGCCCTGCTGACATTTGAGGTGGTTGACAACAGGGAGACCGACCTGCGGTTTCTCAGTCTGAAAGACGATATGGCCACATGGACAACCCAGGCCGGATATTTTTTTGCATCCATCCAGGATCCCCCGGAGGCCCCAGAAGAGGATGGCGCCGGGCAGGAGATGCCTTCCGCTGAACAGGCCGGAACAGAATATCCCGCTATTGCCCCGGATGGTTCCGCGGGTTTTGCCGCCGGCGGTTACGGTTCACAAAATAAAACAGCCCTCCCGCAGGAGGAAAATGTGCAATCGGAAACGACCGGCACCTCCTTTTCTGAGCCAGAGACTTCGCCATTTGGCCATAACCCGATCAGCAGATCCTTTTCTCTGCCTTACGGCACGCACATTTCCGGGAAAGGGGACGCGGTGGCTAAAGAAACCGGTCCTCCCGACCTTCAGCACCAGAGGGCCTTTGCCGCTGACGCACCGGGCCGCAGCCTGTCGGGCTCCTCTTCCGCAAAGCCGTTGACGCAAACCCTGGCAAATCGGCCTTCTGCCGGCATAAGCCGCCTCCTTCCCCGGAATGAGGCCGAGACCCATGTGCATATCAACAATTCCGGCCAGCAGGCCATGCTGGTTCTGCTGGCCGCCAGCCTGGTTATTCAGACAGCCATGCTCGTTATCCTGATATTGATTCTCATCAGGCTGAACGCCCAGGCCAAAGCCGGGCAAACCATGGATACCGGCGCTGGTGTGCCTGCCGAGGGCAATGCGTGTTTACGCCCCGGCGCGGCTGCAAACCAGAACATCATAACCCTGAAGAAAGGAGTGTGAAAATGAGACTGAAGTTTGGCGGATTGTGGTTTTTTGTGCTGGCCGTCTGCCTGCTGGGGGGCAGCCCCGATGCGTTTTCAGAAAGGGACGCCCCCGCGGCACCGGCGGCAGGGCCGGAAAAGGAGGTTGTTTTTATTCTTTCCGTTACCAACGCCCCCAAGGATGTCAGAGCCTTTGGGTTTGACCTGCTCTATCCCGGCGAGACGATGACGTTTGAAAAAGCCGACAAGGGAGAGCTGGCAAATACGGGGTTTCTCATGTTCGGCGCCAACGCACTTGGCCCCGGGAAGGTGAGAATAGGCGGCGTGGCAACCGGTGAAAATTACATGAAGAAGGGGGCAACCGGCGAACTGGTGGTGCTGACGTTCAAGGCATCCGGTGACGAGCCGGCTGTTTTTGACATGGTTGACGTCAAGGACGACATGAAAGGCTGGTCCTTTTCCGGCAACACCGCAGCGCCCCTGGATGCAGCCAGTGCCCTCAACATCCGTAAAAAAGCAGTGTCGGTCAAACCATAGCGGTACTTAACCAAAAACAAAGAAAGAAGGGGAGGTAGTAATGAAAAGTTCAAAGTTTAGTTTTTTGAAGATTTTTTGTTTGCTGCTCGGTTTTTGTATCGTAGTTTCTTCGGCCCATGCAGGATTTGAGGAGATTTCGTTTCCAGGGGCCGCTATTACAGCTCCCCTGGGGCTGTCTGACAATGGCACCATTGTCGGTATTTATTATCAAGAGTCTTTGACGGGGTCTCCCGGTATTTTTCTTTATGAAAACGGAATATTTACCTCTATGTTAGCGCCGGTGCCCCAAGGCCCGGTTATCATTCCCCTGGATATTAACAATGACGGTATAGTGGTGGGTACAAATGATAGCCACGCTTTTGTCTTTGATGGTGGGGAACCTGTGGAACTGAATTGCCCTTTTGTTGAGACCGGCCCCGGCGACATAGAAATGGCGGTCGGTATTAACAATGCAGGCCAGATCGTCGGTTTTGATTATTATGATACTCCCCGTCCACAGGGCGTGTATGGCTTTCTGTATGATGGCGGGGTCTTTGAAATGCTCCAGTATACTGAAGGCGACGAGCCGGCGGCGCTTACGGCTGCAAGCGGCATTAATGACGTTGGCCTGATCTGCGGGACCCTTTTTGACTATGCGGACTCGAACAATCATTTTCAGGGCTTTATTTATGACGGTTCGGAGTACAGGGTTTTTGATTATCCCGGCAATGATATTACGGTTACCATACCGATGGGGATCAATGATGCGGGAAAGGTGGTCGGCTGGTATTGCAAAACACCGCCGACCAGTACAGAAGAAACGATAGGGTTTTTCTGGCTTCAGATGGCCGGTGGGTTTGTCTATGATGCGGTGACCGGGGAGATTTCGGATTTTCAATGGCCGAACCCTGCAGCCAATGTGGGCACGCTTTTCGGTATCAATAATGCCGGACAGATTGTAGGCGCCTGTGGATATGTCGACCCTGAAGATCCCGCATATTCTCCTGAATGGGCTGTCGGCTTTCTTTATACGCCTGACGACATTCTGTGCGAAGAGGACGATACCGGCGCCATCGATATCATGGGGCAGGCGGCCTGCGTCAGCGATACCCAGACCATTCGCGTGCCCATCAGAATTCAGAACGCCTACAAACCCGACCCCCACAATGCCGTGGACGCATTTGGTTTCGAGGTGACCTATAATCCGGCGGTTCTCAGTTTTGTGGCGTTTGAGAGAGGCGATCTGCTTCTGGGGTTTGACGATGTGGTGGAGGTGATCGACGTGGATCACAATGAGGTGGAGACCGGCGTGGTCCGCATCGGCGGATTTACTACCGTTAACCCGATTGGCCCGGATCAGGAGGGCATGCTGGGGGATCTGGTATTTTATTCCCACCAGGCCGTATCCACCAGTCTGGGCATTCAGAACATGGTGGATGATATTGCCCTTTGGCCTGCCTCCGGCGCCTGCCTGACTCCGGCCACGGGCGATATCAACCGGGATGGAGAGGTGACCCCGGCGGACGCGCTGTGCGCCTTTGAAAAAGCCATTGATATCTGTGCCACCACATGCGGCCCCTGTGATACCGTTCCCTGCGACGTGGACCAGGACTGCCTGTGCTCGGCCAGCGACTCGCTGTGCATATTCAACAGGTATCTGAGCATCCCGAGCTGTTTAGACTGATAGGCCTATACTGAAGGAGACGCGGTCAAAAAAGACCGCGTCTCCTTCAGTTTTTTCAGCAAATCCGTCGCTTTCCGCACCTTTAAGAGGAGCGCCTGGGGGGGGACGCCGGTTCCGCAGGACGTTATTATCAATTCCCAAGCCCGCAAATTTTAATATGTTTTTTGAGGGCCGGGTGGTAATCTCTTTGACCAGTGTTGACAGCAATCCTTACCGGGATTTACAGTAGGTAATGATCTGCAATGGGGGATGTTGTATGAAGCTTTTGAGCGTTGTGCGAAAAGAGTGGTTGTTTTTCCTTTGCATTTTAGTGGCTTTTTCCATCTCTCTTTTATGGCCTGGAGATGCGTTCTGGCCTGATTATGATCAGGTAACATTTATAAGTCAGGCCTTGATGGCCAATGTCTTTCACACATTATCGTCATATTATCACGCCGGTGGGGTTGTGCCTATCCACCCGTTCACCGTTTGGATATATCAGCTTTTTTTTCTGATTACCTCTGACATTATTAGAATCATTGTTATAAAACAATTTTTGGTGCTGTCTATCTGCTTGGCAGGGTTATATTACCTTGCAAATACATTAAATTATAATAAATACGGTATTCTGATTTATTTTGCATCTCCCTGCCACTATATTGTAAGCAGGATGCTGGTTGAAAACACTTTTCTGGTACCATTCTCGTTACTGTTGTTCGTATTTTTCGCCTGGTTTTATAAACACAAGGGATATCTCCCGTTGTTTTGTTGGGTGGTTTGCATTATCGTCATGTTCCATCTTCATCCCCGAAGTTTGATTCTCACCATTCCGTTTTCTGTCATATTTTTTGTTTTTGAGCACAAATGGTTTAAAAAACATTGGCTGGGTTCTTTGCTGATTCTCCTGTGGGGTGGGATTATGTGCTTCCCATACCTGTCAACCATTATCCAGCAGCTACATGTAAGTGATACGCCCGATGTGCGTTCGCTTCCTGAAACTAATAAATGGTTAAACTTTTTGTTTATAATAATATCGGGGGGACTCTGGTACAGTTATGACTTTCTTCAGTTAATATCCGATATATATTTAAGCAGATGGGGTATTTTCCCCTCCGTCGTCAAGGCCGTAATTGGCATAACAATGGTCGGTTATCTTTTTCTTCTTCTCGGAATGGGCTTGGCCCTGTCTGGTTTGGTGAAGCGCATCAGGAGCCGCGACATGCCTACTCTGGAAGACGGTTTTGACCTTTTATGCCTGCTTACGATTGTTTTATATAGTGCCGTGCTTTTTATATTCCCAATTCATTTTAATTTTTGGCACCATTCAGGGTTGTGGTTTTGCAGTTTTTATCTCATTTGGAAAGCTATCACGGTAATTTGGCAAAAACGGTTTATAAGATATGTCGTTCCGGCATATGTTGTGGCGATGCTTGTTGTGTGGAGCGCCTGCCTTGGCATGATACATAAAAACAATAGTGGAATGTTTGCCATAAAAAATTCAGTCTATTTCGCCAGTAAGGTTGCAGGTTACTCCCCGGAAAGCGATATTGTATTATCCGCCAACTGGGAGGATGATGCCGAAAGGTTTGCCGATGCTGTTATTGCTGGCTCAGACAGGGCCGTGCTGGGGTTTTACTATCGGGCATTTGGTCTAATTTTAAAGGATGTCATTTGGGAGGCGCGTGCCAAAAATATCAACAGTCTTTATAGCGCTTTAAAACCATTGGTTTTTTTAGAACGGCAAGGACAAAAAGAGTTCCTTCCAGCACAGGTGCTTGTTATCAAAAAAGATGAAAGGGCTGGTGAAAACGGGTTAATGCTTATTGATGATCCCGCGCAGGTCCGTATGGAGTTGAACAGATTGCGGTCCGGGAAGTAGAGATTTCTATGACTCCCGCATCAGGCCTCGGCTTTTCCTCGGATCAATCCTCAGTTCCAGGAAAAGTAGATGCCCACCAGGCAGAGGCCGCAGCACACGGCAAAGCCCAGCCGCATGGTAGCTACGGTGCCCGAAGCCAGGCCGTAATGGGCCGGCGCCTGCCTGAACCCTGCCACGGGCGATATCAATCAGATATGGAGAGGTGACCCCGGCGGACGCGTGTGCGCCTTTGAAAAAGCCATCAACATCTGTGCCACCACATGCGGCCCCTGCGATACGGTACCGTGTGACGTGGACCGGGACTGCCTGTGCTCGGCCAGCGACTCGCTGTGCAGATTCAACAGGTATCTGAGCATCCCGAGCTGTTTAGACTGATAGGCCTATACTGAAGGAGACGCGGTCAAAAAAGACCGCGTCTCCTTCAAATATATAAACGGGGGTTGAAGTATCATGGTGGGAGTATTTGAAAAATTAAGGCGGCACCTTCCAGTTGCAGGTGTTCTCATCGGCGGAATAGTATTTTTGCTGATTTATGGTGACAAAACCCTCAATCCGAAGTTTATTGAGTGGCTTTTATTCGGTGATTCCGCCGGGCATTTTCTGGGGTGGCATTTTTTTCGTTTCGAGCCATGGCATTTCCCGCTGGGCGCTGTGATGTCATACCATTATCCTCATGGATCGAGTCTGGTCTATACCGACTCGATCCCCTTAATTGCCATACCGCTAAAATTTTTTTCTTGTCTCCTGCCACCGCGCTTCCAATATATAGGCCTGTGGTTTTTGCTCTGTTATATGCTTCAGGGGCTGTTCGGCGTTCTCTTACTCCGGAGAGTTACGCAAAACTTATATCTTACGGTTGTTGGCTTAATCTTTTTTTTAATCTCACCGATAATGTTCAGCAGAACCGGGGGGGGGGGGGGGGGGGGGGGGTACGAAGCCCTGGCGGCTCCCTGGTACCAGTTATGCGTGCAGAACCGATCGGGAAGCGGCCATGCCGGCCTGGTCGGGCACTGGTTGATTCTTGGGGCATTATTTTTATATTTCCAAGAGCATACTTCTAAGAAGGGCATTATGCTGTGGATGTTTCTTCTGTCATCGGCGCTGGTGGTGTATTTTTATCTTTTTGCAATGCTTTTTATTCTCTGGTCAGCGTATCTGTTGAAATTGCTTATAACAAAACAGCGGTCAGCCGCTTCAATTATAGGTCTTGTCGCTGTTTCCATGGTTGTCAGTTTCCTTGTCATGTGGGTGTCCGGCTATTTTGTTATAGAATCATCCAACTCCCCTGCTGGTGGATTTGGCTATTTTTCAATGAATATCTCAGCCCCTTTTAATCCTGCTCCATACAACTCTTTTTTTCTAAAAGCAAAGCCATTGGGAGATATTGGGCAGTTTGAGGGGTTTAATTATCTGGGGGTTGGCATGCTTTTTTTGTTTTTTATCGGATGCTGCTGTTTTATTGCGAATCGACCTCCCATCGGTAAAAAAAATCTGCCCTTGCTTATTACCGCGCTGATTTTGTCGCTATGGGCACTATCCAATAGAATATCGGTTTACGACGTTTCTTTGGTTGAGTTCCGGCTGCCTCTGATTATCGACGGCGTTTTAAATATCACCAGGAGCAGCGGCAGAATGTTCTGGCCCGTATATTATCTAATCGTGTTTTTTTCTATCACTACGGTTGTGAAGTTTTTCTCCCCAACAAAGAGTGCCTTGTTGCTTTCTCTCTGTCTGATAATACAGTGCCTCGACCTGCTCCCGCTTTTTTCCAATGCCAACCTCGGGAACCGGGTTTGGGAGTCACCTTTACAATCCGTGCAATGGGAGCATATAATCGAGAAGAAAAAACACGTCGCTCTTGTCCCCGCAATCAATGATGGTGACGCGTATATCCCCTTTGCCCTGCTGGCGGCAGACCATCAGGCAACCATAAACAGTGGGCGCCTGGCACGATGGGATTATATAAAAAGGATGGATTATATTAATCGGGCTTTTAACAACTTTAAAAGTGGGCGATTGGATGAAGATACACTCTATATTTTACGCAACGATGTTCCATGTGAGCTTCCCTTTCCAGAAAAGTTTTTGTGTGATGAATTGGATGGCGTAAGGATTGTATTTAAATCAAAATAGAGCGTTATTTTTTTACGCTTCTATATCCGTTTCCTTCCGAGAAAACCGAACCATAACCTTTAAAACACAAACGAGACTGTTTCAATACCCTTTGCGGTTTTTTGATCATGATCCGTGTTCTGCCTTTCCCCTTATTGCGCCTCTGTTCCAGGAGAAGTAGATGCCGATCAGGCACAGGCCGCAGCACACGGCAAAGCCCAGTCGCATGGCGCGCAGAAACGCGGTGTGGGTTTCCGGCGTGATCTGGACGTCGCCGATGAACAGGGCGAAAAAGAGAGTGGCAATGGCCATGCTCAGCATCTGGCCGATCAGCCGCATGGTGGCCACCGTGCCGGATGCCAGGCCGTAATGGGCCGGCGCCACACTGCTCATGATGGCGTTCATGTTGGGCGAGGAAAACAGGGCAAACCCCAGGCCCAGCAGGAGCAGGGTGACCACGATATAGAAAATGCCGGAGCCGCCGTTCAGGCGGGCCAGCAGAAGCAGGCCCGTGGCGCACAGGGACATGCCCAGGGAGGCGATGGCGCCGGGCTCAAACCGGTCGGAAAGCCGGCCGGCCAGTGGGGAAAACAGGGCCATGACCACCGGCTGGGTGATCAGCACAAGGCCGGCGGTCTGGGGTGTCATGGCCTTGATGTATTGCAGGTAGAGGCTCAGGTAAAAGGCCACGGCAAAGGTGGCGGCATAGTTGATCAGGGCCGCCAGGCTGGAAAAGGCAAACCCCCGGTTCTTCTGGAACAGGGCGATTTCCACCACCGGGTAGGGGGTTTTTACCTCCTGGCGGATAAACAGGTAAAAGCATACGATTGCTCCGACCAGCGCGGCTGTTCCTTTGATCCCCGGCATGCCGGAGAGCCCGGCCATCAGCAGTACCAGGCAGAGGCCATAGAGCAGAATACCGGTGATGTCCAGGGGCTGGCCCGCGGCAGGGGTCCATTCATCCCTGATCATGGTGGTGGCAAGATAGACCGAAAGAAGGCCCATGGGAAAGGTGACCAGAAACAGGCTGCGCCAGCCCCACAGGGCTGAAAGATACCCGGCGGCAAAAGGCCCGGTGGAGAGCCCGATATAGACCGCGGCCACGGTGATGCCGATGGCCCGGCCCCGTTCCGATACCGGAAACACCGCGGCCACGATGGCGATGCCCGTGGTGGAAACCATGGCCGCCCCCACTCCCTGAAGCACCCGCAGCCCGATTACCATCCAGATCGTCGGGGCACAGGCGATCAGCACGGTGGCCACGGTAAACAGGCCGATGCCGTAAATAAATATTTTTTTGCGGCCCGCCATGTCAGCGATCTTGGCGGCAGGCACCAGCATCACGGCGGTGGAGAGCAGGTAGGCGTTGGCCACCCAGCTCAGCAGCACGGCACCGGCGGCAAAATCATTGCCCATGGCCGGCAGCACGATATTGACGCCGGAGACCATGAAAGGGCCCATGAAGGTGGTCACCGCGGCCACGATCAGTACGGCTTGTTTGGATGTTCGCAGGTATTCCATAATTTTTTAGAAGCTCTAAAAATTAACATTCACCGCAGAGACGCAAAGAAAAATGTGGACGCTGCGCGTAACAAAGGATTGCCTTTCCGCGAAACGCAACAAAATACTTTGCGCTCTTTGCGCCTTTGCGGTTCAAAAACAAAAGGACGCCTCCCTTTATGTGATCTTGCTTGTGATCGTAATCTCTATCGATCATGATTTCGATCCGGTCACAGGCCCATGGTATATCAATTTGGAAAGTTCCTGCAGGCATGTGCCTACAAAACGAATGCGCCGGTATGAGTTTCATACCGGCGCATCTACTTACGGACTGTTCACCTCAACAGGGTTATTTTTTATCGGTTGCATCTTCAACCGCGCACCCCTGGGCCAGTTGACGAAGCCTTTCGTACCGTTCGCTGTATTCGGACTCCAGCTTGGCGGTGAGCTTTTTCGCCTCTTCGGGAAAGGTCTTTTCAAGGGCCGCGTACCGCACCTCGCCGGCCAGAAACTCCCGCAGTGTGCCGTTGGGCGCCTTGGCGTCCAGGGTAAAGGGGTTCTTGCCCTCGGCCTTGAGCATGGGGTTGTACCGGTACAGGGGCCAGTAACCGGATTCCACGGCCAGCCTGGTCTCTTCCTGGCTTCTGCCCATGCCTTTTTTAATGCCGTGGTTGATGCACGGCGCATAGCACATGATCAGCGACGGGCCGTCATAGGCCTCGGCCTCCAGCATGGCCTTGAGGGTCTGCTGCTTGTTGGCGCCCATGCCGATGCTGGCCACGTAAACGTATCCGTAGCTCATGGCCATGGCGCCCAGGTCCTTTTTGGCGGTTTTCTTGCCCGAGGCCGCGAACTTGGCGATGGAGCCGGTGGGCGTGGCTTTTGAAGACTGGCCCCCGGTGTTGGAGTAGACCTCGGTGTCGTACACTATAATGTTGATGTCTTCACCGCTGGCCAGCACATGGTCCACCCCGCCAAAGGCGATGTCGTAGGCCGCGCCGTCTCCCAGGAAGACCCAGTAGGACTTTTTGGTAAAGAGTGTTGCGCCATCCAGGATTTTTGCCAGCAGCGGCTTCTTTGCGTGTTTCGGCAGCAGGGCCTTGAGCTGGTCTCCGTACCGGCGGGAGCCCTTGGCATCCTTCATGTTTTCCAGCCACCCGGTCATGGCCGCTGCCAGGTCGCTGTCCACACCGGCTTCCAGGGCCTGGCGCATCATGTCGGCCAGTTGGGCCCGCTGCTGGGTATGGCCCAGAAACATGCCGTAGGTGAATTCCGCCGGGTCTTCAAACAGGGAGTTGCCCCAGGTGGGGCCGAATCCGTCCCTGTTGGTGCAGTAAGGAATGGACGGCGCGGAACCGCCCCAGATGGAGGTGCAGCCCGTGGCATTGCCGATGACCATGCGCTCACCGAAGAGCTGGGTCAGCAGCTTGGCATAGGGGGTTTCGCCGCATCCGGCGCAGGCCCCGGAGAACTCCAGCAGGGGCTGGGCGAACTGGCTGCCCTTGAGGCTCTCCCTGTCCAGCAGGTCGTCCCGAATGGGCAGGGTCAGGGCGTACTTGTGGTTTTCCACTTCGGTGTCGGTCTGGGTGGCCAGGGGCTGCATTACCAGGGCCGGCGTCTTGGCCGGGCACACGGCGGCGCAGCTGCCGCACCCCATGCAGTCCAGGGTGTTGACCTGAATGCGGAAGGCGTATCCTTCAAGGCCCTTTCCCTTTGCCTCAATCGTGGTAAAGGTGTCCGGCGCCTTTTTAATCTCATCCGCGGTGAGCAGCGCCGGCCGGATGGCCGCATGGGGGCAGACCAGGGCACACTGGTTGCACTGAATGCAGTTTTCGGCAACCCACTGGGGCACCTTGATGGCAATGCCCCGTTTTTCATACTGGGTGGTGCCCACCGGGAAAATGCCGTCAGGCGAAAAAGCGCTTACCGGCAGCTTGTCGCCCTGCTGGGCCAGCATGGGCCGCATCACCTTGGTGACAAATTCGGGCAGACCTTCATCGGAAGCCGCGGGAATGTCCGCGTCGGCCCAGGATGCCGGGTATTTGATCTCAACAATGTTTTCCAGCGTCTTGTCCACGGCGTCACAGTTCATCTTCACGATGTTGTCGCCTTTTTTGCCGAACATCTCTTTTATCTGTTCCTTGAGATAGGCAATGGCGTCTTTTACCGGAATCACGTTGGCCAGCTTGAAGAAGGCGGTCTGCATGATCATGTTGATGCGGCCGCCCAGGCCAAGTTCCCCGGCGATTTTCACGGCGTCGATGTTGTAAAATTTGAGTTTTTTGCGGGCAATGGTGCGGCGCATGGCCGCGGGCAGCTCGGCCTCCATCTGATCGGCGGTCCAGTCCGAGTTGAGCAGAAAGGTGCCGCCGGTCTTGATCCCCTCCAGCAGGTCGTAAATATGGACGTAGCTGGCCTTGTGACAGGCGATGTAGTCCGCCGAGTCGATCAGGTAGGTGGACTGAATGGGCTTTTTGCCGAACCGCAGGTGAGACATGGTAACCCCGCCCGACTTCTTGGAGTCGTAGGCGAAATACGCCTGGGCATACATGTCGGTGTGGTCCCCGATGATTTTGATGGCGCTCTTGTTGGCGCCCACGGTGCCGTCGGCCCCCAGGCCCCAGAACTTGCACTGGATGGTGCCCTTGGGCGCGGTGTCCAGGGTGTCGGTGACCTCCAGGGAGGTGTGGGTCACGTCATCGGTGATGCCCACGGTAAAATGGTTCCTGGGCGCTTTCTTTTTCATGTTGTCGAACACGGCCTTGACCATGCTCGGCGTGAACTCCTTGGAACTCAGGCCGTAGCGACCGGCCAGGATCAGGGGGGTCTCCCGGCGTTCCATGTAGGCGGTGCATATATCCGTATACAGGGGGTCGCCCAGGGCACCGCGTTCCTTGGTGCGGTCCAGAACAGTGATGCGCTTGACCGTGTCGGGAATGACGGCAAACAGGTGCTTGGGAGAGAAGGGCCGGTACATGCGCACCTTGACCAGGCCGATTTTTTCGCCTTTGGCCTTCAGGTATTTAATGGTCTCCTCAATGGTCTCGCAGGAGGATCCCATGGAGATGATGATATGCTTTGCATCCGGCGCGCCGGTATAGTCAAAGGGTTTATATTTGCGGCCGGTGAGTTTGCTCACCTTTTTCATGTAGGCGGCGATCACCTCGGGGGCCCTGTTGTAATAGGGGTTGGAGGCTTCGATGGCCTGAAAATAGATGTCCGGGTTCTGTGCCGTGCCCCGCAGCTCGGGCCGCTCCGGGTTGGCGGCCCGCCGGCGGAAGGCCTTGACCGCGTCGTGGTTGACCAGTCCGGCCATGTCCGCGTAATCGATCATCTCGATTTTCTGGATCTCGTGGGAGGTGCGGAACCCGTCAAAGAAATGGACAAAGGGAAGGCTGGTTTCTATGGCGGCAAGATGGGCCACCAGGCCCAGGTCCATGGCCTCCTGGACCGATGCCGATGCGATCATGCAGCAGCCGGTCTGGCGGACCGCCATCACATCCTGGTGATCGCCGAAAATGGACAGGGCATGGCCGGCAATGGACCGGGCCGTGACGTGCAGCACGCCGGGCAGCAGTTCCCCCACCATCTTGTACATGTTGGGGATCATCAGCAGCAGTCCCTGGGAGGCGGTAAAGGTGGAGGTGAGGGCGCCGGCGGCCAGAGCGCCGTGGACCGAGGCCGAGGCCCCGGCCTCAGACTCAAGCTGTCTTACCAGAAGGGGGTTGCCGAAAATATTTTTTCTGCCGTTGGCAGCCCATTCGTCGGCAATTTCACCGATAGGTGAGGAGGGGGTGATGGGGTAGATGGCTGCAACGTCACTCATGGCATATGCCACGTGGGCCGCAGCGGTATTACCGTCGACTGTTTTCATTTTTCCCATGTGCTACTCCTTGTGAAAAGCGGCGGTGTTGTTGGTTAAAAGATGCTCTTGCCTCGAATTTTCCATATTTTTTGGACAGTTGGCAACCTTAGCCTAAAATGTGGGATGTGTAAACAGATATTTTTGCATTCCGGATTTTTTATGCGTGTGATGCTGCGACACCGGCACAGCTGTGGCCGATGGCCGGTGGATGATGAAAAATTTGATTGACAGGAGAAAGTCGCTGGCATATAGATATTTCGTATGCAAGATAAAAACATGCAAAGCAACCATGTACTCGATGACGCGGATGACCCCCGTTCCTGCGTCTGTTTCCTTTTGTCCAGGGCCGCCCAGACCGCCCAGAAACATCTTCGCACCGCCCTGGAACCCTACGGCCTGACTCCTGCCCAGTACCTGATCATCGAATGCCTGTGGCTGTCGGACCGCATGTCCCCCAAGGTGATCGGCGAGCTGCTGCGGTTTGATTCCGCCACCCTCACCGGACTGGTGGACCGGCTGGAGCGGGCCGGTTTTGTATTTCGCCAGCCCGATCCGGACGACCGGCGGGCCATTCGCATCTGCCTGACCAACAAGAGCCTGGGCATGAAGACAGAGCTCCGGGCCCTTCGGCTCCAAGCCAATGAAGAGATTTTAAAGGTTTTTCCCCGGCACCAGCAGGGTGTATTCAAACAGGCCCTGATGGCGGTGATCGCGGCCGAGGATGCCCCTCCGGCTATCCCGAAAATAGCGTGAAATATCCGGGTCGCCGGACAGCCGAACCGTAAGAGATGATTCACAGCACTGCCTGTGTAAACGATTGTCAACCCAAATAAAAAAACAAGAGGTTTGCCATGTCATCATTCAAACATCTGCTGGAACCGATCACCATCAAATCCATGACCCTGCCCAACCGCATCATCATGCCGGCACTGACGGTCAACGTGGCCATGGGCGAGGTCAACGATGCCGCCGTTGCTTACTACGAACGCCGGGCCAGGGGCGGCGCCGGCCTGGTCACCGTTGGCATCAGCCCGGTGGTGGCCGGTATGGTGATGGGGCTGGACATCTCAGACGACCGGTTTGTCCCCGGCCACAAGCGGGTGGTTGACGCCATTCACCGGTATGACACAAAGGCCAGCATTCAGCTGTGGCATCCGGGCCGGTACGAGATGACCTTTCTCACCGGCCGGCAGGCGGTAAGCGCGTCAGACGTTGAACCGCCCATTTTTTCCAAGGGCAAGCCCCATGCCCTGACCGTGGAAGAGGTAAAGGAGATCGTGACGGCATTCGGCGAAGCGGCCCGGCGGTCAAAGGAGGCGGGTTACGACTGCGTGGAGCTGATCGCCAGCGCCGGATACCTGATCAGCCAGTTCATGAGCCCTGCCACCAACCTGCGCACGGATCAGTATGGCGGGTCCCTGGAAAACCGGGCCCGGTTCGGTACCGAGATCGTTGAGGCGGTGCGAAGCCGTGTGGGCGATGATTATCCCATCTTTGTCCGCATGGTGGGCGACGAGCTGATTCCCGGCGGCAACAGGCTTGACGACATGAAACAGTTTGCCCGTATCTGGGAGGCGGCCGGCGCCGATGCCTTTAATGTCACCGCCGGGTGGCACGAATCCAAGGAGCCCATGATTACCATGAACGTGCCCAGGGGCGGGTTTGTCTGGATGGCCGAGGGTATCAAGAGCGCGCTGGACCACGCGCCGGTGGCGGCCTCCAACCGCATCAACAGCGCGGAACTGGCCGAAGAGATCCTGGCCTCCGGAAAGGCGGACATGGTCAGCATGGCCCGTCCCCTGGTGTGCGATCCGGACCTGCCCAACCGGATCAAGCAGGGCCGGCCCGACCTGATCCGGCGCTGCATTGCCTGCATGAACTGCATGGACAGCCTGTTTGAAGGCAAGCCCGTGGCCTGCGCCATCAATGCCGAGGCCTGCCGGGAGGCGGCCCTGGGAGAGATTCAGAAGGCGGATCAAAAGAAGCGGGTGCTGGTGATCGGCGGCGGCCCCGGCGGGTGCGAGGCGGCCCGTGTGGCGGCCCTGCGGGGTCATGATGTGGTGCTTATGGAAAAAACCGGCAAGCTGGGGGGGCAGCTCAACCTGGCGGCCCAGACCCCCAACTTCGGCGAGTTCGCCCTGGTGGGTGAATATTTTGGCGCCATGCTCAAAGAGCTGGGCGTGGATGTCCGTCTGAATTCTGAAGCCACCGTGGATACCGTGGGGGCCATCAAGCCCGACGTGGTGATATACGGGGCCGGGGCTGTTCCCGCGGATCCGCCTATAAAAGGAATTGATGGGCCCAATGTGATGCACGCCTGGCAGGTCATGGCCGGTGAACCGGTGGCTGGCAACAAGGTTGCCGTGATCGGCGGCGGCGGCACCGGATGCGACGTGTGCATGCACCTGGCCCATGACGGCAAAGCCGTGACCCAGCTTGAGATGCTGGACAAGATGGGGCATAATATCGGTCCCGGCACCAAGTGGGTGGTGATGAAGACCCTGGGCGAGCTGGGCATTCAGCAGACCAACCGGTTCAAGGTAAAAGAGATCACCGGCAAGGGCGTGGTGGGCGAAGTGGAAGGCAAGGAGCAGCTTATTGAGGCAGACACCGTGGTGGTGGCCATCGGCTCCAGGCCGAACACGGACCTGCTGGAGTCCCTGTCCGGTTACGAGGTGATTCCCATCGGTGACGCCCGCCAGCCCCGCAAGATTGTATTTGCGGTGCATGAAGGGTACGAGGCTGCGCGGAACGTGTAGGAAGACTGTTTGGATATCGAATCGAACTGGGAATGCCGAGTCATGAAGGGCGGTGTTCGCAGTGAATAACCCATGAAAATGGTTTTGAGAAGAATTGAATTTCACGATGGCGGTGTTTTGTCCAAATCGAAATCGCTATCGGGGTCGAAATCGGAATCAAAGCCCATGAATAGCCTGACTCACAAAGACCATTTTTTGTATTCTGTTTTTTCGTGTTCTTTTCTTGGCGGCAAGAAAAGAACCAAAAGAACCGGCCCCGCAGCTTGGCCTTCGGCTGCCCTCGCGCAAACGATTTTTTCGGCGCGGTCAGGAACTCGTTCGCCTGTGGCGAACTCAAACAGCCTGCCCGCTTGCTCCGAAAAAAGCATTTGCGCTCGGCTGCGCTGCAACGGGCGGGACAATCTGTTTACGTCCGGTTCCCGTATTTTTGTCGGGACGCCTCCTTTTGCCGGAGATAATTTGATGTTCGAGGGCCTGTCATGCGGGTGATAACGGAAAAACAGGGGCCGGTGACGCTGATTACCATCAACCGGCCCGAAGTCCGCAACGCGGTGGACCGGCCCACGGCCGACGCCCTTTCCGCCGCGTTCCAGGAATTTGAGGCGGATTCAGATGCCCGGGTGGCGGTGCTGTCCGGCGCGGGTGAAAATTTTTGCGCCGGCGCCGATCTGAAGGCCGTGGCGGCCATGGGCCGGGAGGTCAACCGGATTGAACCCGAGGGCGACGGGCCCATGGGGCCGTCGCGCATGGTCTTTTCAAAGCCGGTGATCGCCGCGGTGGCGGGCTATGCCGTGGCCGGCGGGCTTGAGCTGGCGTTGATGTGCGACCTGCGGGTGGTCGAGCAGAGCGCGGTGTTCGGCGTCTTCTGCCGGCGCTGGGGTGTTCCGCTGATTGACGGCGGCACGGTGCGGCTGCCCCGCCTGATCGGTCTTTCCCGGGCACTGGACATGATTCTCACCGGCCGGCCGGTGAGGGCCGCCGAAGCCCGGGAGATGGGGCTTGCCAACCGGGTCGTGGCAGACGGCAGCGCGGTTGCCGAGGCAACCACACTGGCAGAACAGATCGCCGCCTTTCCCCAGACATGCCTGCGCGGCGACCGCCGGTCGGCCTATGAACAGTTTGACTTCAGTTTTGCCGATGCCATGAAAAACGAGTTTGCCCACGGGCTGGCCACCCTCAAAAGCGGCGAGACCGTGGCCGGGGCCGGACGCTTTGCTCAAGGGGCCGGGCGCCATGGGACGTTTCAAAAAGATAATTGAAGAGGGGTCAAGGGGTCGAGGGAGAAAACCAAAGACTTTGGTGATATTAAAACTGAAGATTGTCGAATTCATTAAAGGAAGAGACAGCGACGGGTGAAAAATTCAAGGTACGGGAAACGTAGAAGTATAAACACTCGAACCCTTGGCCCCTTGAACCCTTACTGGGACTGCGTGAGTAGTATGCAAGCAGTGTTGTTGGTCTGTGGAGTAGAATATTAACCCTTAACCGAGGAGGCAGTCATGCAGGTAAACGAAGGAACCATCGACAGGATCGTTCGGGCCATACTGGGCATTCTTATCATTGCGCTGTTTCTGACGGGCCGGCTGCCCGGATACTGGGCCCTGCTGCTGATCTTCAGCGGCACCTTCCTGATGACCGCGGTGACGGGATATTGCCCGCTTTACACACCGCTGGGCATCAGCACCGCTAAAAAGTAGATACAATTGCCGGAGGGGCATGGGCAACATCAACAGGCCCCTCAAACAAGTTCGTTCAGTATCACCGGGTCAGATTTCACACTGTCCGGCATTGGTCTGGCACGCCTTTTCCCGGGTCTTTTCCGCCAGCCGCACCTCGCGCCGCCTCAGGGCCTCACGGTTGCGCCGTTTCTCTTCGTCGGTTTCCAGGACCAGCGAGGGAAGAGGCTCGGTGATCGGTTTGAAATCGGGCCCCAAGGCCACAAAGGTCAGATAGGCGGATGCCGTGTGTTTGATCTTTCCGGTGAGAACATCTTCGCACTCCACCCGCACCCCCACCTCCATGGAGCTTTTGCCCACCAGGTTGAGGCCGGCCTTGACCACCAGCAGGTTGCCGATAAAGACCGGGTTGTGAAAGTCCAGTCGGTCGATGGAGGCGGTGACGCACACGGTCTGGGAGTGGCGAACCGCCACCACGCCGGCGGCATTGTCGATCATTTTCATCACCACGCCGCCATGGACCAGGCCGGCCGGGTTGGCATCGGCCGGTTCCATCACGCTGGCCATTGTGCAGCTGGTCTGGCTGACGGTTTTTGCGTTCATGCGGGTGTCCTTTGCTGTGTTGTTGTACCTGGGGCCTATTTTGAATTCTGAATCACGCGCAATGCGTCGCGTTCCAAAATCTGGACTGCGGAGATGAGCAGGCCGAACACCTCGTTTTTGGTCTGGCCGTGGTAGAAACGGTAGTATATCTGCTGGGCGATAACGGCCAGGCGGAACAGGCCGAAGCAGTAGTAGTAATCAAACCCGCTCATGTCCCTTCCGGAAAGCTGTTGGTAATAGTCCACGATCTCTTTTCGGGTCAGGGCGCCCGGGTGGTTCGTGGGCATCATCCGCCGCAACTGGTCCTCCTCAGGATCGTCGGCCTGGACCCAGTAGGCCATGGAATTGCCCAGGTCCATGCGGGGGTCGCCGATGGTGGCCATTTCCCAGTCCAGCACCCCGATGATTTTGCTGGGATCGGTTTTGTCCAGCACCACGTTGTCCAGTTTGAAGTCATTGTGAATCAGGGCCGGTGTTTCGTCGTCCGGCGGCATGTGTTCCGTCAGCCATGCCATGACCGTTTCAAAATCCGGCGCATCCGGGGTCCGGGCGTCCCGGTATCGGCCGCACCAGCCCGTGACCTGCCGCTGGACGTACCCTTGTGGCTTGCCGAAGTTTTCCAGGCCGATGGCCTTGTAGTCAAGGGCATGCAACTCGTGATGCACCTCCACCAGCCGCCGGCACAGGGCCCCGAACTGTTCGGCATTCATGGTCAGTCCTTCGGGCAATTCTTTTCGCAGGATGATGCCTTCGATCCGTTCCATCACGTAAAAAGGGCATCCCATGACCGACGGGTCCTCGGTATAGACCAGGGGGGCGGGGCAGTAGGGGAAGTGGGGCCGCAGGGCCTTTAAAATGGCATATTCCCGTCCCATGTCATGGGCCGATTTCGCCTTTTTCCCGAAGGGGGGCCGCCGCAGAATATAGTCCCGTCCGCCCATGCGGATCAGGTAGGTGAGGTTGGAAAAACCGCCCTGAAACTGCCGGACCTCCATCTCCCGGCCGGCTTCAAATCCCTGGTCCTTCAGAAAGTCCATCAGTCTCTGCGTGTCGATCTCTTCTCCTGCCCGAACCCGGGTAGGCGCGTCACCAGTTGCCATGGCTGATCCTTTTTGTCTGAATGGATGTTTTTGTTGCCGGTCATGGCCGATGCCCGGCGGTTTTCTGTTTTACGTTTATATAACCTCATCCCCCCGGTTTTGCAATCCTCTTAGCCCGGATATTTCACGAGTTGATTCGGCCAGGGGCCGGCGATCTGTCCCAGCGTGTTGCAATGACCTTGCTTTTTCTTTCGATTAAAGGCAAAAAGAAGGCTGTTCTGTGCACGGGCGCATGATGTGCGCGTTATTTCAACCGGAAAACAAGGAGACACCGATGAACGTCAGACTGGATACCAGCATGGGAGAGATCGAACTGGAGCTTTTTGAAGACAAGGCGCCGAAAACCACGGCCAACTTTATTTCATATGTCAGGTCGGGCCATTATGATGGAACTATCTTTCATCGTGTTATTGACGGGTTTATGATTCAGGGCGGCGGCATGGATGCGGACATGAAGGAGAAGCCCACGGGACCGCCCATTGAAAACGAGGCGGATAACGGGTTGAAAAATGACGCCTATGCCGTGGCCATGGCCCGTACGCCGGACCCGAACAGCGCCACGGCCCAGTTTTTTATCAATGTGAAGAAAAATGATTTTCTCAACCACACCGCCAAAAATCCCCAGGGGTGGGGATACGCGGTCTTCGGTAAAGTGGTCAAAGGCCACGGCGTGGTCAACAAGATCAAGGGCGTGGCCACCGGCAGAAAGGGCATGCATGATGACGTGCCCCAGACCCCGGTGGTGATCAACAAGGCCGAGGTTGTTGAAGGATAGTCCCTTATGCCGTCACCCCCGGGCTTGACCCGGGGGTCCAGGCCAAGATTGCCTTCATTCCGCATGAATAAGGAAAAAGGTCAATTTTACACTGGATTGCCGGGTCAAGCCCGGCAATGACGATTCAGTACCAACCATTTTCCCCAATTCTTTCTTTTCCCGATTTTTAAAATGAAACACACCTGTTCTGTCGACCTGATTCGGGGCATTTTTCTGTTCGTCAGTCCTGACACAATTCTGGATTTCAGAAGGCCGTTTCGAAAAAGAGAGGCCCCATGAAATTTTTATTGCTTTTTAAAACAAGACTTTGTATATTAACCTGACCGATTTGGTAGGAAACTCATTCGAAAGCGGCATTCAAAGCCGATAATCCCACAATGTGGTATATCCTGGCACGCTTTTTGGATACTTTAACTGGTATGTTAACAATCCATCCATGAAGGAGGACGATATGCCGAAAAACGATACCGATGACATAAAAAAACTTGATACCCGAAGCGTAACCATATGCGAAGCCACGCGCCAGATGCTGGACAAGGCCCAGCGGGACGGCGTTGAGACCGCTTTTGACCGCGCCGCTTCCATGAAACCCTGTCCCATCGGGGCGGATTCAGCCTGCTGTAAGCACTGTTCCATGGGACCCTGCCGACTCAATTCAAAAGATCCTTACGGGAAAGTGGGGGTGTGCGGTGCCGACATTGATACAATCATGTCCCGTAATTTCGCGAGAATGGTGGCCACCGGAACCGCCTCTCACACCGACCACGGCATGGCCATGCTGAACCTTTTCAGGGAGGTCGTGGAAGGTCATATTACAGATTATACCATCAAGGATGTTAAAAAGTTAAAAGAGGTGGCCGAGTCGGTGGGCATTGAAACCGCCGGAAAAGAGGTCGCCGACATTGCCATGGAGCTGTACAAGGAGTTGGAAAAGACCTATACCCAGATCGAAGGGGAGATCCCCTTTGCCAAGCGGGTACCGGCCAAAACCCTTGAAACGTGGCGGAAACAGGGTATTGTTCCCCGGGGCGCCATGCGGGAGATCATGGAACTGATGAACCGGACCCACATGGGTGTGGACCAGCAGTATGAGAACATCACCCGTCAGATCAGCCGGACCGCCTTGGCAGACGGGTGGGGCGGGTCCATGGTGGGAACGGAAATCTCAGACATTCTATTTGGCACGCCGTCGCCGGTCCAGGTGGAGGTAAACATGGGGGTGCTCAAGGAGAACATGGTCAATATCATTGTCCATGGCCATGAGCCCAACCTGTTTGAGTCCATGCTGGTGTCGGTGAATTCGTCGGTGCTGGTGGAGGCGGCCAAAGCAGCCGGCGCCGAGGGTATCAACCTGGTGGGCATGTGCTGTTCCGGCGCCGAGATGATGGTGCGTCACGGTGTTCCCCATGCCGGCAACTTCATGTCCACCGAAGCGGTGCTGGTGACCGGCGCCGTGGATGCCATGTGCGTGGACATTCAGTGCATCAAACAGGGGCTGGTCAAGGTGGCGGACTGCTACAAGACGCCGCTGATTACCACCAACCCCCGGTGTCATATCGAGGGCGCCACCCACATTGAGTTTGAGGAGCACAAACCCCTGGAGTGCACGGATGAAGTCGTTATAAAAGCCATTTCACGGTTTAAAAACAGGACCGCCGTCATTGAAATTCCAAAGATTGTAAATAAGGGAGTGCACGGATTTTCTTACGAATATATTAATTACATGCTGGGCGGCAGCTTTCGTTCCGGATTTACCCCCTTGAATGAAAACATAATTAATGGTAGAATACGAGGCGTAGCCGGGGTCGTGGGATGCACCAATCCGAGAGTCAAACAGGACTGGGTCCATGTGGAGCTGGTTAAGGAGTTGATCAAAAATGACGTGCTGGTGCTTCAGACCGGATGTTCCCAGATCGCGTTGACAAAGGCGGGTCTGACCACGCCTGAAGCAGCTGCCCTTGCCGGACCGGGGTTACAGGAGGTGTGCGAGGCAGTAGGCATGCCGCCGGTTCTGGGGCTGGGCTCCTGCGTGGACAACAGCCGAATTTTGATTGCTGCGGCTGAAATGGTGAAAACCGGAGGCCTTGGAGAGTCCATTGCCGATCTTCCGGCGGCAGGCGCCGCGCCGGAATGGATGAGTGAAAAGGCCGTTGCCATCGGTCAGTATTTTGTGGCATCCGGCGTCTACACGGTATTTGGTGTCAAGTTTCCCATTGTTGACGGGACCCGGTTCCAGAAGTTGCTGTTTGAGGGACTCGAAGAAAAGGGCATGGGAAAATGGGGTTTCGCCGTTGACCCCTATGAAATGGCGCGCATGATGATCGCCCATATTGACAAAAAGCGCCAGCAGCTTGGCATCGACAAAACCCGGGAACGGATCCTCGTGGATATGGCGGACCGCCGGGCAATTGAAACGGCCTAACGATGTGAGTCGCAGATTCTCAGCTCCGGACTCCCCTCCTCCCCCTCCTAACCGGACGGGAATCTGTAACTCGGGGCGGGCTTTCGAGCCCGCCCCATTTTTTTATACAAATCTCCGTGCCTCTGTATTTGGTCTGTGTTAGAATCATTTTTTTATTCAACCCATCGAATTTATTGAATGTAGATCATGTGCGGCATCAGCGGCATCATAACAAAGGCACTGAACACGGATGAAGTGCTGGCCCGCCTGGAACGGATGGGCGCCCTGCAACGCCACCGGGGCCCGGACGACCGGCGGGAGCAGGTGTTTGATGGCCCCGAAGGCCGGCGGATCGGTCTGGGTCTGGTGCGGCTTTCCATCCTTGATCTTGAAACCGGCATGCAGCCCATTGTCTGTCCCGCAGACAGTTCGGCCATCGTGTGCAACGGACAGGTCTACAACTATGTGGAGCTGCGCCGGGAAATGGCCGGCCAGCCCTTTGTCTCCAGGGGGGATATTGAAACCGCCCTGCATGCCTATCGGAAAAAGGGGCTCGACTTTTTAAACGACCTCAACGGCATGTACGGCGGCGCCATCTATGATCCGGTCAACGGCCGGGTGGTACTGTTCCGGGACCGGTTCGGCATCAAGCCCCTTTATTACACGACGCATGAAGGCAACTTCGTTTTCGCCTCTGAGATAAAGCCCCTGCTGGCCGGCAGTGGCCGCCCGGCCCGGCTTAACGAAGCCCGGCTGGCCACCTTTTTCACCTACCGCTATGTGCCGGGAGAACAGACCCTTTTTGACGGGGTGCTGCGCCTGCCGCCGGCAAGCTTTCTAATTTACGACCTGCACACCGGCAAGTATGAGATTCGCCGGTACTGGAACTACCAGCCGGACCGGCCTGATCCGGCCATGAACCCTGAAACTGCCCAGGAAACATTTTATGATCTTTTTTCCGACGCCGTTCGCATTCGGCTTCGTTCCGACGTGGAGGTGGGAGCACTGGTCAGCGGCGGCATTGACTCGTCGGCCGTGGCATCCCAGACCGTGAGCCTGCGCGGCCCGGCCCGGCTGTTTACCATTTCATTCGAAGAAACGGTCTATGATGAACTGGCTGAGGTAAAAGCCTTTCTGGGGACAAACCGCCAGCGGTTTGCCGGGTGTGAACATATCTTTCAGAAGTGCGACAGGCGCATGCTGGAGCGATTGCCCGGTATTGTTGAGTCGCTTGAGGAGCCCATTTCACTGGGAACCGTGCTGCCCACCGACCAGGTGTGTGAACTGGCCGGCAGCCGGCTAAAGGTGGTGGTCACCGGCGAGGGGGCCGACGAGATCTTTGCCGGGTACCGAAAATTTCTGCTCGAGGCCGCGGCCCATGCCTATCCCACGCTTGCACCGGCCGACCAGGCAGAATTGGCAGCGACCTATCCTGAACTTTTGTCATACCTGGCCATTCGGGACAGGGACCCGGCAAAACGGTATATTCAGAGCGAACTCCTGTTTGATGCCCCGTCCCTTGAACGGCTGCTGGGCCGGAGCGGTCTGGATACGGCTTTCCCCGCGGATGCTCTGCCGGCCATTGACCCGGCGGGCCATCCGGTGAACACGGCCATTGCCTTTGAATGCCGGGCCCGGTTGCCCGATTACGTGATCCTGCGGCTGGACAAGCTTTCCATGCGCCATTCCCTGGAAACCCGCACCCCGTTTCTGGATTTTCGGCTGGCCGAGTTCGCGGCCCGGCTGCCCGTTGGCCTGAAGGTGGATATGGCCGCCGGTATGGAGAAAGTGGTGTGCCGCCAGGCGTTTGATCGGTTCGGCGTGCTGGACCGGGAAACCGCATTTCGTAAAAAGAAACCCTTTACCATCCCCATGGCCGATTGGCTGTCCGAGCCGGACCGGCTTCCGGAGCCGATTCAGGAGGTGGTTCGCGGTGAAATGACGGCCCGGCAGGGGATTGTCGATCCCGCCATATTTAAAAGGCTTGTGGAAAACATTACCAGCGACGATATCGGACCCCACACCCTGGTGTCCGAGGCGGACCGGGTGTTTGCGGTGATCGTGTTTACATTGTGGTATGATCGGTTTATGAGAGAGTAAAAAAGGGTTCAAGAGTTCGAGGGGGGGGGGGGGTAAAATATCCCGTGTGGGACGTATTAAAAAATCGTGCTCGTGCTCTTGATCGAAATTCGACTGATATTGGTATGTGATTACGAGCGCGAGCACGAGAAAGAGAAGGAAGAGATCACTATGGCTGAGTACTCAAGGCAACACCTTATCGAGGACTATGCCGAACAACTTTTGGTCCGCATTGCTGAAAAGCTTGCGCCCGGTGCTCTGCGCACTTACGGGTTTGAATACGAGTTTCTGGCAAAAGAGCCGCCCACATCGGACTGCGTGAAAAAGATGCACGGGTGTCTTGCCGAGATGGGTTTTGTCCATGACGGCAAGTACCTGAAGAACAACCACGGCATGCACGTCACCTTTGAACCCGGCGGCCAGATCGAATACCACAGCATGCCCCTTCTGCCAGGCGCCGATGAAGCATTCGATGCCACTTTAAAGGAGATTGACACCATCAACGACGCCATTCGGTGGGAGTGCGGCGTGGACTACACGCCGGAACCCTATATCCCGGGCCGGGGGGAAGGGCCGCTCTGTCTGACCAGCGAACGGTATGTCAATCTTCACAAACGGCTGGCAAAAAGCGGCACCCGGGGCCACGAGATGATGAAGGGCACGGCCTCCATTCATCTGCATGCCCTGATCCTGAATGTTGACGAGATGCCGGCCCTGTTCGGCCTGATGGAGCGGATGGGTCGAAGCCCTGATTTTCGTATGGGGCCGGAGCGCCGGGATATCTGGGACAACACCGATCCCACCCGGTGCGGCATGCCTTACCTGCGGCCCGGCGGGGATACATCCGCCGCCGACCTGGCCCGGGATATCGTGCGGGTGGGCATGGACGCAGTGGTGCTGGGCGCCGAGATTCCCTACTGGCAGACCCGGAACCCGGCCTTTGAATCGTTTTTGTATCACATGACAACCATTTTCACCGACGTACGGCTCAACATGAGCGCCCCCACCCTGGAGTTGCGGACCCTGGACGCCGTGCCCGGCGGTCTGTTTAAGGTAAAGTGGCGGCAATTTATTGATGAAGTGGAAGCACAAGGAGGTCTGACATGATCAAAGCGATTGAAATTTACACGACAGGCACCTGTCCTTTCTGTATTCGGGCCAAGGCCCTGCTGGACAGGAAAAAGGTTCCCTACACCGAGTTCCGGGTGGACCATACCCCGGCCTATGTGGATGAAGCCGTGAAGCGCAGCGGGGGACGTACTACCGTGCCCCAGATTTTTATCGGCGAGGTCCACGTGGGCGGGTGTGATGAGCTTTACGCCCTGGAAAAGGAGAAAAAACTCGACGCCCTGCTGGGATTATAAAAATTGGGTTCATCTCCCGATTAGTAGTAGTAAAGACTTGCATGATTTTCAGTGCAGTCGATGGTTTTAGAGGGGCCAAGGGTTCAAGGATTCAAGTGGTCAAGTAAAAACCGATAAACAAGGACTTGATGAATTCCCGAGTGTTCGGTTTATGGGTTGAAAGCCGGACATTACTTACCAATGATTCAATGCCCTTTGGAATAATAGAACAGTAACAAAAACAGGTATAGAATCTTTATAAATCTTTCAAAAACAAACCCTCGACCCCTCGACCCCTCGACCCCTTGAATCCTTGAACCCTGCGCACCCACTAAATCGGAGAAGATACAAAAACGGATTGACTGATCTGACCAAAGGAAGCATATCATGGGAAAATGCATGAACCACCCGGACCGGGATACCAACTATGTCTGCCTGAAACACGGAACCTATATGTGCGAGGAGTGTCTCAAGTGCCGTGACCCTGAACTCTATTGCAAGTTCCGGTCGTCATGCCCCATCTGGTTCATGACAAAACACAGCGGCGGACTGGATGATGCCGGTGATGAGAGAAAAGCAGAGTGTTCCGTCACCTTCCAGCCCGACAACCAGGTGGTCACCCTGGCGGCCGGCAGCACCCTGCTGGACGCGGCCAGGGCGGGTGAGGTACCGCTGAACGCCTCCTGCAACGGCAAGGGCTCCTGCGGCAAGTGCAAGCTGGTGGTGGTTTCCGGCAAGGTGGACCATCCTTCAACACCGCTGCTCACTGACGAGGAAAAGAAAAACGGTTACGTGCTGGCCTGCCAGGCGAAACTTTCCGGGGATGTGACGGCACGCATTCCCGAGGAGACGCTGGAAAAGAAACTCCAGGTGGCCGGTATGGGCGCGGAAGTGACCGACCGGTTAAAGGGGCTGGTTCCGGAGATTACCCTCATGCACGAGGCGGTGGCCCTGGAGCTTGCACCGCCCACCCTGGACGATGCGGTCAGCGACCTGGACCGGCTCAACCGGGGACTCAAGCAGAAGGGCTACGATCTGGACCGCATGAACATGGGGCTTCGGGTCATGCGGGACATGGCCTCGGTTATGCGCAGCCAGAATTTTCATGTCACGGCCCATATCCTGAAGAAGCGCTGTTCCAACGAGGTGGTGGGGCTGAACGCCGGGAACGCGGCCGGTCCCGGCCTGGGTCTGGCCATTGACGTGGGCACCACCTCCATCGTGGTCTACCTGGTGGACATGGCCGACGGCACGGTGATTGCCGCCACCGCCGGCCATAACCGGCAGGCGGCCTGCGGCGATGACGTGATCAACCGGATCGTGTGCTCGGAAAAGGACGGCGTTAAAAAGCTGCGCACCATGGCCCTTGCCACCATTAACGGACTGCTTAACGAAGCCCTGTTTGCGGCGGGCCGGGATCGCCGCGAGGTCACCAATATTGCTCTGGCCGGCAACACCGTCATGACCCACCTGCTGCTGGGCATTGAGCCGCGCAACATCCGGCGCGAGCCCTACGTGCCAACCGTTTCGGAATTTCCCATACTCAAGGCCATCGAGGTGGGGATCAAGGCTGACCCGGACGCGGCGGTGTTTATCATGCCCGGCCCGGCCGGTTACGTGGGCGGCGATATTGTTGCCGGCCTGATCTACACCGGGTTCCACCGGAAGGAGACCATGACCCTGTTTATCGACGTGGGCACCAACGGCGAAATCGTTCTGGGCAACAACCAGTGGCTGCTCACCGCCTCCTGCTCGGCCGGACCGGCCTTTGAAGGCGGCGGCGTGCGCTGGGGCATGCGGGCCGAGGAGGGGGCCATTGAAAAGGTCGTGATTGATACCGAAACCATGGTGCCTGAAATTTCAGTGGTGGGCGGCAAGCCGGCCCGGGGCATCTGCGGGTCGGGCATGATCGACCTGATTTCCGAGATGCTGATGACCGGCGTCATTCAGGCCAACGGCAGGTTTGCCCTGGACGCGGACCATCCGCGCATGACGGCCATTGGCGATGAAAAGGCCTTTGTCGTAGCTACTGCCGACCAGACCTCCGTGGGACAGGATATCGTGTTTACCGAGTCGGATATCAGCACCATCGTCCGCAGCAAGGGCGCGGTCTATGCCGGTTTTACCGTGCTGTTGCGCCAGGCGGGCATTGATTTTCCCATGCTTGACCAGGTGATTATCACCGGCGGATTCGGCCAGTTCTTAAACATTGAAAAGGCCATTACCATCGGCCTTCTGCCCGACATCGACCGGGCAAAATTCAAGTACATGGGCAACAGTTCCGCTGCCGGGGCTTACATGGCCCTGCTTTCCGAAGAGCATCGCAAGGAGGCCGTGCGGGTTTCCAACAGCATGACCTATGTGGATTTTTCCAGCAACAACGAGTTCATGAGCGAATTCACCTCGGCGCTTTTTTTGCCCCACACCAACCTGGAGGATTTTCCGTCGGTCAAACGACGGTCATATTGAGGCAAGAGAGCTGATTCCCATTGACATTTTGACGCACACAGGCACCTGTGCTAAGGTGGAGGGCACATTCCCCACAACGAACAGGTATGGCAATGGACATGTCCTCTGAAATGACGTTTCGTGTGAAGCTGCTCCCCGGACTTGCCGAAGAGACCAGCCGAAAAGATGCGATTGCCGGTCTGGTCGAGCAGTTCGGACTCAGCCCGGAAAAAGCGGAAGCCTTTCTTGAGGGGCCTCCCCGGATTATTCGAAAAGGGTTGAGCCGCGAGCAGGCCCACCAGTTTCAGAAAGCCATTATTTCCTCTGGCATGGATTGCCTCATAGAACCGGAGGAGGCGCCGGTTGAACGGCCTTCTGACGGTGGCGGGCTGTCAGTGTCAGCCACCGGTAAGCCGGGCCTTCCCTGCTGCCCCAGCTGCGGCTATCAGGCCAGGGATTGGGAAGATCCCCTGATCACGGCTTTCAACGGCATGGGGCAGTGTCCGGCCTGTGACATTATTGTGGCCAAATACAGGAAGACCGGCGATGCGCCAGACCCGGCGGATGCCGATGGACCGGCCCCGGAGGTCCCGTCAACGGAGGAACAGCCCCGGCCGGTTCAGATACCGGTCTACCAGCGCACCGGCCCGAGCCGACAGTCCGAACGGAAAAAACTGACAGTCCTGGTTCTGGGGGGCCTGGTTTTTTTGGCGGCCGTTTATCTCTTCTGGCGCATTTCCTTTGAACCGGGAACGGGTACGCCGATCGCCCAGACCACGGTAAACCAGCGTACTCTTTCCGCGGCCGCTGCGCAGCAGGATCAGGTGGACCACATTGAAGCACTGGAACTGGCCGGTTCCCAGGCCAATTCCGCCTGGTTTGATGAGGCTGCCATTCGCATTGCCCCCGGTGAAACCTGGCAGGGGACACTGACATTCAAGCTCCCCTTTGAAAGCGCTTTTCTGACCATTCCGCCCGCGTACGGCAGCGGTGCTTTCGGCGATAACCTGTACCGGGATCTTGAATTGGACGTGGAGGCAAATCCCTGGCAGGATATGCAGATTCATGTCTCAGTGACCAGCCGGTATGTTTCGAGCTACTATTTTCCCATCTGGGTCATTGCGGATGGGGGCCGGGTGACGCATGTCTTATATCCAAAGGATCGGTCCATATCCTTAGAGCAGCTGGGGCAGATTCCCCGGGAGCACTTGACGGATATCGAACTTAATGCACCCACCGGCCTGTCCAGAAAGTTTGATCCTGTTTTTGATCTTATTCAGGGACAGGCACAGGGCTTCCGGGCCGAGGTGGGGCTAATGATCCATGTGCCTGAGTCTTTCGCTGAATACACACTGGGCCGGTATGTAAAAAACCGGGCTGAAACCCTCTATCTCAAGGGACCGGAGAAAGATGACATGCGCCTTGCCCTTACCCTGGCCAAGCAGAAAGGGGATCCGGCTCTGTATGTCAAACCGGGCAAATTTTCTCCGTAAAAATATTTTTAGACAGCGCTATACCGATGCCCGCAGGGCCGGCTCCAGCTCAGGGTAACGGAAGGCAAAGCCGTTGGCCATGAGTTTTTCCGGAACGGCCCGCTGGCTGTTTAGAATCAGTCCTCCTACTTCACCGGCAGCCAGTTTAAGCACGAATTTGGGCACCTTTAAAAAAGCGGGCCGGTTCAGGACACGGCCGAGGGTCCTGGCAAAATCGGCGTTCTGTACCGGATTGGGCGCGCAGAAGTTGACCGGGCCCTTTACCTTTTCATGGGTGGCCACAAACACCATGGCCGCGACCAGGTCGTCAATGTGAATCCAGGGAAACCATTGATTGCCGGTACCCAGGGGGCCGCCGGCAAACAGGCGGAAGGCCGGAATCATCTTGGACAGGGCGCCGCCGCCCGGCCCCATCACCACGCCGAACCGGGTGGCCGCCACCCGGACGCCTTTTTTCCCGGCTTCAAACGCCTCTTTTTCCCAGGCCACGCAGACCCTGGCCAGAAAGTCGGCGCCGGGTGTGCCCGGTTCCGTTAAAATTTCGTCCCCGCCGTCACCGTAGTATCCCACGGCCGAGGTGTTGCACAGGGTAATGCCCGATGCGTCAGCAGGCAGGGCTTCCACGACGCGGCGGGTGGTCATGATGCGGCTGTCATAGATCAACTGCTTATAGGCCCTGGTCCATCGGCGAAAGATATTGACCCCGGCAAGATTGATGATGACCTGTGCTTTTGCCACGGACTCCTGCCACGGCCCGGCCGATGTGGTGTCGGCCTGGACATACTCAAACTTTTCATGGCGGAACATGCCGGCCGACCGGTCCACGCCGGTGACCGTGTGGCCCATGTCCAGCAGTTGGGCCGTCATGTGGGTGCCGACAAATCCTGAACTGCCGGTGATGAGGATGTGCATGGTGGCCTCCTTGGTGCGTTCTTTTTTAATCGTGCTCGTACTCGTACTCGTGATCGAATTTCAACCCGCCGCGTAGGGATCACGAGCACGATTACGATCAAGAGTACGATTTAAAGGGTTCTGTGTAAATGATGTCGGCCAAAAAACCCCTTACCCCTCTCTCCCTTGAATCCCTGAACCCTTGCAATCTTATTGTAACGGTTTTTTGATAAATTGTTTATAAGAAATCGGATCATGGGAGGCGATCAGGGTGACCTGGTTTCCGGCCTCGGCCATGAGTTGTTTAACCCGGTTCAACTGTCTTCGGGCTTCCGGCCGGTAAGTGTGGGCCACGGCCCGGAAAAAGGAGACGCCCAGGGGCGTTTTGCCCGTGACCTCATGCTTTACGTAGAAGGTGTCGCCGCAGTGAAATATCCAGCCGGTTTCGGTTTCCACGGCCACGCCGCAATGACCCCGGGTATGGCCCGGCAGCGGCACCAGAACGATCTGGGGCGGCAGGCCGGGGATGTTCCGGATACAATCCATGCCGAACCATGGGGCCGGCGACAGCTCGCTTTCATCGTGCAGGACCCAGGCCGGGCCATGCTCCACCTGGCATCGACGGTACCGGTGTTTTTCTCCTCTGTTTTCCGGTGAAAACACGGCATCATATTCCGGTTTCAGAACATGCACCTGGGCATGGGGAAAGTCGGAAAGCCCGCCGGCATGGTCGCTGTCCAGGTGGGTGCAGATGATATGCGCCACCTTTGCCGGGGGAATGCCCAGCCGTTCAACCTGGTAGACGGCCGTGTCCTTGATATCAGGCCGGGCGTTGAGAATCCGGTTGGCCGGGCCCAGGCGAAGGGGGTCGGCCATGTCTTTGGTGCCAAACCCCGTGTCGACCAGAACGCAGGTTGTGCCGGTTTCCAGCAGCAGGCAGATTGAGGGCACGGCGGCAAGATGGGGGGCAAACCATTTTGCCAGCTTCGGAAACATGGTGGCGCAGTTTAAATAGTGGATTTTCATGTTCGTTCCCTTTAAAATTTTATGACCGCAACGTTTCCATCCAAAGCAGCGGTATGATTAACAGGGAATCCTGTCAATTTTACGCTGGATTACCCGGTCAAGCCGGGTAATGACGGGCGCTTTTATCCAAATCGAAATCGGTATCGGTATCGAAGCGTTGATCAGGCCGCGAAAAACCGGTTTCCCACAGCCTTTATTTTTCCCCCTTTTGTCAGCTCCTCCAGCGTGAGTATGATCCAGCCATCGGCGATGTTGCGTTTCTGGGCGTGCTCGCCCCGGTAAAGAGCGCTGGCGATTTCATTGATGGTGGCGCCCCTGCCGGTGGTTTGCGCGATCACGGTCAGCACATCAGCGGTGCGCTGGGCCCGGTGGGCCAGAATCTGCCGAATGCGTTGCCGGGGTTCGGTGATGGGGCTGCCGTGGGCGCTTAAAATCAGGTCCAGCTTCGGCAGGGCCAGAATTCGTTCCAGTGTTTGCGTGTAGGCGGAGATGGACGACAGGGGCGGGCCCAGCCAGGTGGTGATGGAACGCAGAATGGTGTCGCCGGAAAACAGAATGCCCCGGTCTTCGCTGTACAGGGCGACATGATCGTCCCAGTGACCCGGCGCGGAAAGCACGCGCCAGGGCTCGCCGTTGATTGTCAGCCGGCTGTTTTCTTCAATAAAGGTATCGGGCCGGTCGATAAAGGTGGTGCCCAGCAGCAGGGATTGAAGAACGGCCAGGTAGGCGGTGAGGGTCATCTTTTTTCGAAGGCCGATGTCATACTTCCAGTAGGCCATGGCCCGGCGCCGGTATCTTCCCGGGTTGAGATTGACGGCCATTTTTTTGGTGAGCATGGACTGGATGCCGAAGCGCTTTTTCAGGTAACCGAGGCCGGAAAAGTGGTCGGGGTGGGAGTGGCTGGGAAGAGCCCGGCTAACGACAAACGGTGTGCCCCGGGTGGCCATCACAGCCTGAATGCGCTCCAGTTCCTTTCCCATGTGCTCCAGAATGGCCTTTCTGCCGTAGCCGGTGTCGAATATCAGACCGTCGGAACCGGCCAGCACGTACAGGTTGACCGGCGGCATAAGGGCACCCATTGCCCCTTGTTCGGTGATCATGAAAATGTTGGGAGCAACTTCTTGCATACCCCCTCTTCCTCTTTAATCTTGCTCTTGATCTTACTCGTAATCGTACTCGAAAAATTCGATCACGAGTAAGATTAAGATCACGAGCACGATTTAATGCATTCCGTGTAAATTATGCCGGTCGGCCCCTCAACCCCTCGGGATCGAATCGTTACCGGCTTCCCCGTACATTCAGCCGCTTCATTCTGTTATACAGGCTGGTGCGCTTCATGCCAAGAATTTTGGCGGCTCCGTCCGGCCCGGCGATTTTGCCGCCGGTTTTTCCCAGCACATGCTGAATGTAGCGCCGTTGCATCTCGTCGAGGGTGGGCATGTCGGCAAAAGGCTCGGCACCGGGCCGCGTATTGCCTGCGGGCAGGTCCAGTTCCAGGCGGTCTTCAGTGGAGAGTAGCACCCCGCGCTCAATCACATTTTCCAGCTCCCGCACATTGCCCGGCCAGGGATAGGCGCAAAGCCGTTGCTGGACTTCCGGGGTCAGCTCTATTGTGGGCCGGTTGTGGCGCAGGCTGTGGCGTCGCAGGAAACAGGCGGTCAGCAGAACGATGTCCTGTTGCCGTTCCCTCAGGGGCGGCATCGTGATGGGAATGACGTTGAGCCGATAATATAGGTCTTCCCGGAACCGACCGGCAGCCACTTGCCCGGCCAGGTCCCGGTTGGTGGCGGCGATCAGCCGGAAGTCGGAGAAAAGGGGCTTGGTGCCGCCCAGGCGTTGAATGGTCTTTTCCTGAAGCGCCCGCAGCAGCTTGACCTGGATCGACTTGGGAATCTCGCCCACCTCGTCGATAAACAGGGTGCCCTGGTGGGCCAGCTCCAGCAGCCCCTTTTTCTGGCGGTCCGCGCCGGTGAAGGCTCCCTTTTCATATCCGAACAGTTCACTCTCCACCAGTCCCTCGGGTATGGCGGTGGGATCCACCACGATCAGGGGCATATCGCACCGGCGGCTCTGCTGGTGTATTCGCCGGGCCACCAGCTCCTTGCCCACCCCGGTCTCGCCCAGGATCAGCACGGTGCTGTCCGTGGGCGCCACCTGGTCCACCTGGGTCAGCACAGCCTTGATCCGGCTGCTTTCCCCCACGATCTCCACGGTTCCGGTGACGGTGGACGGTACGGCCAGTGGCGGCCGGAGTTTTTCAAATCCCCGGGAAAGGTCCCATGCGTGTTCGATATAGCTGCCCAGTGTGTGGACCAGCCGGTTCAACTGGGCCGGGTCGAGGAAGTTAAAACAGTCGGTTACATAGGCGTTGTCATGGTACAACACGCCCCTGGGCTTCCCCTCGATTTGAAAGGGAAGACAGAGAATCGCCTTTCCCCGGTAGGGGGCCTCGGATCTGTCGTCCCGGCGCACCATGATGGGCCGCCCCTCCCGCCAGGCGTCAAACACCAGGGCCAGGTTGGAACGGAAGGCGCTGGAAAAGACTTCGGTTTCGGTCAGGTTGCAGGCGGCGCGCAGTGCGGGTGGTTTTTTCGGCGTGTCGGAAAACCAGAACAGGGCGCCCCGTTCCGCGACGAAATAGCGGTTGGTGGCCTGAACCAGCCGGGTGAAGAGCCGGTCCGGCGCCGGGCCGGGCATGAGCTCGGAAATGATGTCGATAAACCGGAGCAGGAACTCCTCCTTAGCCTCCGGCGGCGTTTCCCGGGCCGGCTCTTCGGCCAGCAGGTGGCGAAGGTCGTCCGGGAAAAATGTCTCTCCGTAGCCGGCCAGTTCTTTCCAGGCTTTTTTGGCCTGGCGCCGGGCTTCGGCAAGATCGTCCCGCTTCAGGTGAATGCGCATCAGGATAAACCGGGTCTTGGCCAGTTGCACCGGTGTACCCGACTGTTCCAGATATTCCGCGCTGGCGTTCAGGTCCTTTTCAACGGTTTCGGGTTCGGCACCGAGAAAAAGTCGCTGCTCGGCCATCAGCCGCAGCAAGACGCCCTTTAAATGAATGTTGGGTTCCCGCATGATGCGCATCACTTCCCGCTGCATCTCGGTTTCGGAAAAGATGGGCTTGCCTGCCTTGTAGAGCTCGAACCCCATCTCCAGGAAGATCGGCGTGGCATACTGCCGGACCAGGCCGGCGGCGGTTCCTTCGACGATGGCGTGGGTGATGTAGCGAGTGGCCTCCTCCAGCCGGCCCTCGGCAAAGTGGTAGTAGGCCATGCCGCCCCTGGCAAAATAGAGGGCCAGGTCGTTGCCGGTTTTTTCCCCTTCGGAAATGGCGCCGGACAGGTGAATGGCCGCCTCTTTGTTTTTTTTGAGTTCCAGCAGGACAATACCCAGAACGGCCCGGGTGGTGGCTGCCAGTGCCCGGTCGCCCCGTTCCAGGAGCATGCGGCGGTAGTAGTCCAGGGTGCCGATGGCCCGGTGAAACTGGCCCAGGTAGGCGGCGCAGTAGCCCAGCCACATGGGGGCCGACGGGTTGGGCATCAGTGGGCTCCGGGTGGTTTCAAACCGTTCCACCGCTGCTTCAAAGTAGGAGATGGCTTCGGTGAACATGCCCTGAAGGTGGTAGTAAAGGCCGACAAACTCGGCGGCGCCGGCCTGAATGTCCTCGTCCCCCAGGGCTTCCACCTCGGTTTTGCCCTGTTGAAAGAAAGGAATAGCCCTGGATCGCTGGTTGGAAAAATAGTAGTGGCGGCCCAGATGCAGTTTGATCATGGCCTTTGAACGAAGGTCGCCCAGGTGTTCGGCCGCTTTCAGGGCCGCCTGAAGAAACGGAATGGTTTCGCCAAACCCCTTGCCCAGAATGAAATTCAGGTTGGAAAGTTCCAGGGTGGCGGCCACCAGCACATTGCTGGTTTCCGGCCGGTCCCCGGCGGCAAGCCGCGCCACCGCGTTGTGAAAATGGGTCCGGGCCGCCTCCCGGTCGGCCTTTTCAAGGGCCGCCCGGGCCAGGTCCACCTCCAGGCGGGCCGCCTCTTCGGTATAGGCAAGCGGGGGTGCAGAATTCATCTTTCCCTTTCCAATCGAAATCGCTATCGGGATCGGTATCGAAATTTATGGACTTTGATCGTTTTGTTTATTCTGTTTATCAGTGTACTTTTCTTGATGCCAAGAAAAGTACCAAAAGAAGCACGCCCCGCAGCTTGGCCTTCGGCTTTCCTCGCGCAAACGTTTTTTCCGGTGCGGGCAGGAACTCGCCCGCTTCGCGGTGCTCAGACAGCCTGCCCGCTTCTTTCCGAAAAAAGCTTTTGTGCTCGGCGTCGCTGCAATGGGCGGGATTAACTCTCTATGCCTGGACACTATCCTTGTGCCTGGACGACTGTTGTTTTTTGTGTCCCTGAAGCAGTGTTCCCAGATTGTCCAGCATGGCCATACCTTTCCAATCGGTATCGCTATCGCTATCGGGATCGGTATCGAAATCGAAATCGAAAATTTTTCATGACCGGATTGTCACCCGGTTGTTTTAAAAAATCAACATGAATGTTCATATATGGACATTTTTATGACCTAATAAGGACACTCGCTGGCGAATTAATATATTTATATTTTAAAAAACAAGTAGTTATTTTTTATTGGACAGCGGTATGCTTCTTGCACAAAACTTGTTGTTTTTTGGCATAAATTATCAACCACCTGTCATTTACAAAAGGAGTTGAACAATGCGCGATGTATATGTGATCGGCGTGGGCATGACCCCCTTTGGCAAGCACATGGACAAGAATATGAAAACCCTGGCGGCCGACGCCACCAACCGGGCACTGGAACATGCCGGTATTACAAAGGATAAGCTCCAGGTGGCCGTGGTGGGCAACGCCTACCAGGGGCTGGTCACCGGCCAGGAGTCGATCCGGGGACAGGTGGTGCTGCGGGCCATGGGCATCGGCGGCATTCCCGTCACCAACGTGGAAAATGCCTGCTGTTCATCGGCCACCGCACTTCAGGTGGCGTGGATGGACATTGCCCTGGGCCTTCATGATGTGGCCCTGGTCCTGGGTATGGAAAAAATGTACATGGATGACCGGGAAAAACGGCTCAAGCTCTTTTCCGCTTCCGCCGATGTAGAGGTCATCGAAATGCTGGTTCAGGCCATGAAGGCCGATGCCGAGCGAAAGCGCAAGGAAGCTGAGGCCAGGGGAGAAACCAAAAAGGAGAAGGAGTCCAAGGGCGGCAGCGCCTTCATGGAAATATACGCCATGGGAGCCCGGCTTCACATGGACAAGTATGGCCTCACCCAGCGGCAGCTGGCCGTTGTCAGCTCTAAGAATCACAACCACAGCGTGAACAACCCTTATGCCCAGTACCGCAAACCCTTTACCGTGGAAGAAGTGCTGGCGGCCCAGCCCATTGCCTACCCCCTGACCCTTCCCATGTGCGCGCCGGTGGGGGACGGTGCGGCCGCAGCGATTCTGTGCTCCAAGAAGATGATCAAGAAGCTGGGCGCCTCCAAGCCGGTAAAGATCCTGTCCACGGTGGTGGGCGGTGGCATGGACCGCGGCTTTGACGATCCCGACATCGGTGAACGGGTGGCAAAGGTGGCCTATGAGGCCGCCGGTGTCGGTCCTGAAGATATTGACGTGGCTGAGTTCCACGACGCCACGGCCTTTGGCGAAGTGGTCAACACCGAGGCTTTGGGGTTCTGCCCCCGGGGTGAGGGTGGGATTTTTGCCGAGCAGGGCCACTCAACACTGGGCGGCAAACTGCCCATCAATCCCTCCGGCGGCCTGGAGTCCAAGGGACATCCAGTGGGCGCCACCGGCGCCGGCCAGATCGCCGAGCTGGTGTGGCAGCTGCGGGGCGAGGCCGACGGCCGGCAGGTGGAAGGGGCCCGCATCGCTTTGGCTGAAAACGGCGGCGGCAACATCGGTATCGAAGAAGCGGCCATGGTGATCACCATCCTTCAGGCCGATTTCTGAGCCGCTGTATTCACCCGCCGTGACCAGGGGAGATGCTGATGGATCAATCTGTTCTGGCGCACTCAAGTCCAGGCGGCGGGACCTGTCCGGGTTCCGTGGGCTGCCTGTTAATGAAACAAGGAGGGAAACATGTTCGGTTTAAAAAAATCGGGAAACATTGAAGACCTGTCCATCTTCAAGGCCATCAACCTGAAGATCGACGACCCCGAAAAGGTGGCCCTGCGGTTTGTCAATGAGGATGGCACCGAGGAACCGGTCTCCTACCGGATCCTGTTCGAGCAGACCAACCGCACGGCCCATGCCCTGCTAAATGCCGGCATCGGTAAAGGCGACACCTTTACCATGCTCATGAAAAATCATCCGGAATTCATCTACTCCCTGTTCGCGGCGGTTTCCATAGGCGCCGTGGCCGTGCCCATTGATCCCCGCTCCAGGGGCCGGAAACTGGCCTTTCAGATCAAAAACACAAAATCCAAAGGCATTCTCGTGGCCGACCAGTTCATGGAAAGCCTGGAGGAGATCAAGGCCGATATCGCCGACGTGCCGGTGGTGGGGGTGCTGTACAAGACCCATCACAAGGTTCCGGAAAACAGCGCCTATCCGGTTTTAAACGAGCTTCTGGAAAGCGGAAACACCGACATTCCCGGCAGGGCACTGCCTTTTGACGCGGGTGCCCCGGCCCAGATCATTCACACCTCCGGTACCACCGGCGACCCCAAGGGCGTGGTGCTCAAGGCCGACCGCTTCCTTATCTATTCCTTCATGGCCGATTTCCTCTGGCAGTATCAGCCCGACGACATTCCCTACACCGGGCTCTCCCTGACCCACGGTAACGCCCAGTCCGTGACCCTGATGCCGTCCCTGGCCAAGAAGCTGCCCGCCGTGATCAGCGAGCGGTTTACCAAAAGCAACATCTGGGACATCTGCCGTAAATACGGCTGCACCACTTTTTCCCTGCTGGGCGGTATGATGGCCGGCATTTACAACGAACCGCCCAGGCCCGATGACGCGGACAACCCGGTACGCAAGGTGATCAGCGCGGGCACGCCCCGGGCCATCTGGGAAGATTTTGAAAAACGGTTCGGCGTCAAAATTCACGAATGGTACGCGGCGGTGGAAGGGGGGCTGGCCCACAATCCACCGGGCTCCGGGCCTGTGGGCTCCTTTGGCAAGCCGCCCGAGGGGCTGGTGGAGATGAAGGTTGTGGACGACAACGACAATGATGTGCCGCCGGGCGTCCGTGGAGAGCTGATCAGCAGAATGGTCAACGGTCCCACCGAGGTGAACTACTACGGCAAGGCGGATGCGTCAAAGGAGAAGACCCGGGGCGGGTGGCTGCGCAGCGGCGACATCTGCCACCAGGACGAGAACGGGTTTTTCTATTTTGATTTTCGCAAGGGCGGCGGGCTTCGGCGCCAGGGTGATTTTGTCCAGCCCGACCTGATCGAAAAGATCATCGGCGAGCACGAGTCGGTATCCGAGGTGTGCGTCTACGGCGTGCCGGCGGCGTCGGGTGCCCCGGGCGAGAGCGACATCGTGGCGGCCATGGCCCCGTTTGCGGGAAAGACCGTTGACGTGGAAGGGGTCAAGCAGACCTGCCTGGCCGAACTGGAGCGCAACTCCGTGCCCACCTATTTTCAGATCGTCGACGAGATTCCCAAAACCATTTCCGAAAAGATGTTGTCCCGGGTGCTGGAAGAGCAGTTTGACCCCAATGCCCCCAACGTGATTCGGGTCTGACACGGCTGACACCCTGATCGAAAAAGGACAACCAGTGCCGCCCATCAGGGCGAAAAAGGAGAGCATCATGTTTGAGTCATTAAAACAGGCCTATCTGCCGGATATGAATTTTCCCGTCCGGACCATTGATGCCGAAAAATGCAATCAGTGCGGCCGGTGTTTTGAAACCTGCCCCACCTACGGATACCGTTGGGAAAAAGGTCAGGTGCCCGAGCCCATTGGTTACGGCGGGTTTTCCCAGGCCTGCATCAACTGCGGCAACTGCATTGCCGTCTGTCCGTCCGGTGCCATCACCATGACCGGCAGCTTTGTGATTCCCTTTGGCCGGTACAAGGTGCTGCTGGAGGGAAAAATGGCGGCCCCCCATCCCCTGGGCGCCGAAGAGCAGCCCTTTGATGCCATTGAACCGGAACTCACCGAGGTGGAAAAGGCCATTTACACCCGCCGCTCCAACCGGCTCTTCAAGGACAAACCGGTGCCCCGGGAACTGCTGGCCCGCATCCTGGAGGCGGGCCGGTTTGCCCCGTCGGCGGGCAACTGCCAGCCCTACCGGTTTATCGTGATCACCAACCAGAAGCTCATCAAGGAGTTCGAGCGCCGGGCCATGGGCGCTCTGCGGCTGCTCAAGAACCTCTACCTGGCCAAAAACGGCAAGCGGTCCGCAATCAAGAATATCGTGTTCAGCGTCATCAGCTGGTTTTCGATCAACAAGCTCGACCCCCGGCCCATCACAGCCATGGAAAAGGCCGACCGGAAGGATAACGCCATGTATTTCGACGCGCCGGCGGTGATCCTGATTCTCAAGGATAAACGGGGGATCAGTAATCCGGACCTGGATGCCGGCATCTGCGCCCAGAACATGGTGCTGGCGGCTCATTCCCTGGGCCTGGGCACCTGCTACGTGTCTCTTCCCATGGAGCCCCTGTCCATGCCCCTGATGGCCGGGTTTCGCAGGAAGCTGGGGATTGCCAAGCCTTATGTGGCGGTGACCAGTATTGCCGTGGGCTATGCCAAGGGCAAGATCGACGGCCCGGTGAAGCGCGACACGCCAAGGGTAGACTGGAAGCTTTAACCCGAACATTTCATGAAATTTTTCGACATGTATATAAAACACGGTATGTTCTAATAGACTTTGGGCGTTTTTTAAATACAAACGGCCACAAAAAAGGTGAGGCATCTTGCGCCAATTTTATGTCGAAAAATTTCACCCTTCGGGCGAGCCGCCTTGGCTGCGTCTGCTGTGTTGCGACATGCTTGCGGTAGGCCGGCTACAGCGTCGCATGCCGCGCCTTGCATCCGCAGCCAAATCAACTCGTGAAACGTTCGGGCGAAACGCAGCCGAATCAACGCGTGAAATGTGCGGTCTGCAAAGGCCGGAGTTCCGGCGTAAACACCAAACCACCTGGCCGGGAAAAAACGGCACGGCTCGAGGTTGAAAGATGGGAATAATCGATTTAAAGGGTAAAACGGTTTTTATCACCGGCGGTGCTTCCGGTATCGGCAAGGCGCTTTCCCTCTGTTTTGCAAAGGAGGGCGCCAACCTGGTTCTCATGTCCCGCGAGGGGACAACAGAAGATCTCGTTTTAAAAGAGTGGGCCGAATCGTTGCGGAAAACCTGTTCCGTCGAGGTATGGACCGTCAGCTGTGAACTGTCCCGGCCTGAGGGGCCGGAAGATCTTTACAACCAGGTCAAGGCCTGCGTGCCGCGCATCGACGTGCTGGTGAACAACGCCGCTGCCATGGCATTCGGCCTGTTTCATGAACTCTCCCTTGCCGACCAGGATCAGCTTGTCGCCGTCAACGCGCGGGCCTATATGGCGCTGATGCGGCTGTTTATCCCCGAGATGGTTCAGCGAGGCCAGGGACATGTGTTTAATGTCTGTTCCGTATCGGCCTTTGTGCCCACTCCCCGTCACGCGGTTTACGGCGCCACCAAGGCCTTTGTTCAGGCCTTAAGCGAGGCAGTAAATGAAGAGCTGAAGGGCACCGGCGTTACTGTCTTTACCCTGAACCCCGGCTACACAGACACGCCTCTGCTGCAAGGCGGCGGCTTCCCCAAAAAGCTGCGGTTCTACAGCTTTGCCGGCAAGGCCAGCCCGGCCGTCATTGCCGAAAAGGGGGTGAGGGCCTTTGTTCGGGGAAAGCGGGTCTATGTGCCTGAACCCCATCTCCGGATCCTCTTTCTGTTTTTCAACCGGTTCACGCCCAAGCGCTTCATCAACGCCATTTCAGAGTGGATGGTAAAAGGTACCTGACCCGGTCTTTTATCAAACAGGGGGAGCGGCGCCGGCCGTCCCATATCCGGAAGCCCTGAGACAGGAAGGAAAGGTTATGAATTCACATTCTCCGCTTACGCAGGTGCCGTTCCCCGTTGAGGAGCAGAACCCCCGGTTCGGCCATTTAATACGGTCCCTGTCCGCTGTCAGCCGCATGAAGATCAAGCTGTGGGAGGATGCCTTATTTGTTTTTGCAACGCTTCCGGTCGACCCGGCCGCGGCCAAAAAGATCCTGCCCCGGTTCATGTGGCTGACCAGGCCTTATCAGGCGACACTGTTTATCGCCAACTATCCGAAAACAGCCTTTACCGTTGCCTACAACGAGGCGGCCCTGCTGCTGCATGTGACCACCCCCCTGGGCCGGGGCGTGCACTGCCCCTGGATGGTGGTGGATGACGATACGGCCATGATCTATGGCCGGGAGGTGCTGGGCTATCCCAAGAAACTGGCAGACATTCCGTTTGCCGATGACGGCGCAAAAATAAGGGCCGGCGTGACCCGGCGCAAAACCGACGTGGTCTCTGTCGAGGCGACGCGCATTGCCGAAGAACCCAACCCCGGCCCGGTGATGGGTGTGAAAACGTTCAACATCGGCGGCATGGGACAGTGGTTCTCCTTCAACCCGGTCTGGATGTTCACCCCCCGCGAGGCGGTTCACCAAGCCTTTACGGCCACGGCCGCCGTAACGATAAACGATTCGGATCACGACCCCATCGCCCGTCTCATCGCCCCCCATACCCGCCCGGTTCCGGCCCGCGTGGCCAGAATCGACATTTTCGGTGCCCGGACCCTGATTCCGGTCTGGATCACCGGGCTGCGGGTATTTCGCAATACCTTTAATTTGCGTTACCGGTAATTGAGATGTTCTGGTATGGTGGGTTTGGATGTTTTTTTTGCGGTGGACCTTTTTAGAAAATCACTGAAACCAAGGATATAACAAGATGGCTTTTTTGCATGTTCCCGTGATTGTCGGGGCCGGCCAGGTGACCCGACGGCAGGCGGTCCCTGTTGAAACCGGGTCCCCGGTGGGACTGATGGCGGAATCGGTGCGGGTCGCGGCGGAAGACGCCGGTCTTACGGCCCAGGCCCTGGCAAAGGCCGATCTGCTGGTGACCACTTCGCTTTTTTCAGACGACGGTATTGTCAACGTGGCAGGATGCGTGGCCGACCGGATCGGCCTGGCCGATGCCCGGTGCAGGGTCTCCGGATTCGGCGGCACCGTACCCCACTCCATGCTGCATCATGCCATGGACCATATCGCACAAGGCAGGGCCGAGCTGGCCGTACTTACCGGTGCCGAGGCCCAGTACACCCGGCAGCAGGCGGTGCGGGAGAAAACTTTTTTCGGCTGGGGCCTGTCGTCGGACCGCGACTGTCTGCCGCCGCTTTCGCCGGTAGGCCCGGCGGACGGGGCCTGCGAAACCGAGCACATTCACGGGCTTTCCATTCCCGCCTATGTCTACCCCATGTTTGAAACCGCCCTTCGAAAGCGGTACGGCCGCACCATCGCCGATCATGCGAAGGCCATGGCCGACCTGATGCACCGCTTTTCACAGGTTGCGGCGGAAAATCCCTATGCCTGGTTTCAGGCGGCCTTTTCAGCGCAAGACATTGTCTCGGTGTCGGACGACAACCGTTACATCGCCTTTCCCTACACCAAGCGGATGAACGCCATGCTTTTCGTGGACCAGGCCGCGGCCCTCATCGTCACCTCCGAGGCCAATGCCGACCGCATGGGTATCGACACGTCAAAACGGGTTTACCTGCACGGTTATGCCGAGGCTCATGACCACTGGCATGTACTGGAGCGCGAAGCCTACGGCGTTTCGCCGGCCATCGAGATCGTGGGCAGGTCCGCCCTGTCCCAAGCCAAAACGACCATCGACCAAATCGATTTTTTTGACCTGTACAGCTGCTTTCCCGTGGCCGTCCAGGCCACCCGGGACATGCTGGGCATTGCCAAAGACGATTCCCGGCCCCTGACCGTGACCGGTGGCCTGCCTTACTTCGGCGGGCCGGGCAACAACTATGTGCTGCATTCCATGGTCCAGATGGCCGAGCTGCTGCGCCGCCATCCCGGTAAAACAGGCCTTGTCACCGGCAATTCCTTTTACATGACCAAGCATTCGGCAGCGGTCTGTTCCACCCACCCCCCGGCGGACAATAGCGCGATTACCGCTGATGTTCACCAGTGCCAGCAGGAAGTGGACCGGCGGCCCAGAAATTCGATCGACCCCACCCCTTCAGGCAGGGCCACGGTGGAGACCTATACCGTGGTTTATGACCGGCACAACACACCCAGCAAAGGAATTGTCATCGGAAAAACAGAAGAGGGAAAACGGTTTGCCGCCTACACCCCGGTCGACCCGGATCTGCTTTGCGCCATGGTGGATCAGGATTTCTGCGACGTTTCGGGCAGGGTGGTCTCTGCGGACAAGGTCAACACCTTCACGCCGGAGTGACGGGGATGACCGTGCAAAGCACCGGTTGGCAGGATTATCTTAGCATTTTCCCCATATATGACGCGGCTGCTTTGATGATGCCACCGTTCAATATGCCGGTAACCAACAGGTTCACCGGGACCAGCGGGATTTCCCACTGGATCGTCTGACGCCGGGCTTCCACCCAGTGCCGCATGCGTTTTCGCCAGCTCTCCCTTTTGATTTTTTCAGCCGTCATTCTAAAGGAGGCGGTTATGGTGTAGGGCTGCCGGATATTATTGAAGACCAGCCTGGATCGCAGTTTTTCCGCCAGTATCATGGCCTGCAGGGCCTTGCTTTGCAGGCGTTCCAACAGGGACAGTTTGCCGAAAAACGCATCATACTTTCCGCGGACTTCACCGGCCAGTTGCCGGGCATGGTCATTGGGCGCGTGCCTGTACAGAACATTCAATAACGGGTACATGAATCTGGCCCTGGCGACCTTTTCCTCGTGCCGCAGTTTCATGAAACCCGTTTTATGACCGCGTGTGGCCATCACGCCGCGAATGGCGGTATCAATGATTCTCAGCAACGAAGGGCCGTTGAGCTGATAATCCTGAATAAACGCGTTTTTCAGATACGTGGCCGACTCCTCGCCGGAAAAATGGGGATGGGTGAACCATATTTGATGCTGGCCATGCCACTCCTCGTAAGGGATATCCTGCCTCAACCGGCCCTGCTTTTCGTAATCCTTATACAGCGCGGTGCCCGGCAACGGCCCCAGCTGCATGAACTGAACCAGGTCGGCGTTCAGGCCGGTGATGAAATTGATATCGTCATGAATGGTCTCTTTGTCATGGTGCTCAAGGAAAAGAATTCCCGAGGCAAGTACGGAAATGCCGTGATCCCGAAGCTCTTTTACCAGGGCTTTAAAGTCAACCCCCTTGTTTTTTTCATACACCTCTTTCTGTGATTCCGCGCCCATCCATATAAAATTGACCCCCAGCCGGAGAAGAAAATCGATTCCCATCCGGGTAACCGTTTCAGCGGACGAAAAAATGTTGAACGTATAATTTTTACCGTTTTTTTCCAGTTCGCAAATAAGCTCCCGGGCACGGTCTTCTGATTTTAAAAAATTTTCATCCATGACAAAAAAATCGGTAATGCCCAGCTCTTTTTCCATTCGCGCGCAGACGTCATATATCTCCCGGCCGGTTTTAAAAAACGGCGTGTAAACCTTCTGGAAATAGTGCGTCGTGCAGCAGAACCGGCATCCATTGGAACACCCGACGCCCGTCATGATAACCCCCGAGTCCCGGGGCAGGGGAACCCCTACTATGTGTTTGTTAAACGACGAATAGATCATCGGGTGAACAACAGGCGCGTTGACATCCTCATGAAAGAGCTGCCGCAAAAATCTTACCCCGTCCCCCCGGCACACATGGTCACAGGGAATCAGATCCTCAATATTGCCGATGCTGGTGCCGTGGCCGCCGAGAATAATCTTTGTTTTCGGGGAGACGTCCCGGATGATCTCTGCCATTTTACGGGCCTTGGCAAAGTTGGGAACAATAAAGGAGATGCCGATATAGTCGTATCCTTTTTTAACCTCATCCCGGAACCGTTTTTGTGACGGAAAATCAAGAACCATGGTCGGCACCTGAACATTCTCCGCCATCAGGTGGAGCCCGGCACTCTGGTGGTTTATGCGAAGGGAAAAAACACCCTGTTCCCGTGTAACCTGGTTATGGAACAACTCCATGATGTTTTCTTTACGGCCATATGCGTCATCAACGCCATAGGGTCCGAAAACAGATGTCAGCAGCAGTTTCATCAGTCTGTCCTTCTTATTCAGTTTCAATGTTGTTTCAATACCGCAAAGAAGCGGTTGAGTGTCCAGACCGGAGATTTGACGAAACATCCGGGATGATCGGTGAACTCAGAACATGTAAAGCATAACAGTTCCCGATTGCGCCCAAAAGCGATCTTTCGGGTATTGCAAAAGTTTTACAATCAGCGGGTTGGTGGTAGGTTTTGTGAAACAGGAAGGCTGTCACGTCTGTGTTTCGCCGGGGTTGCCGGGCCTGTCCTGGCTGCCCAGGCCGGGCCGGCAGAGGATTGCGGTCAGGGCTGGATGGCGGAAATAAAACAGCCGTCACCGCTGCCACCGATGGATGCCGCCGGGGCCGGCTCCTGGTCATCGTCATTGTCTACGATGTCCAGGGGATTGTCGGGGACCTCGGCGGGCGGTTCCACTGTTGCGCCCGACGCCAGCGGGGCGGTCAGGGCTTCGTTTGCGGCATATTCGGCAAGAATCCGGTTACCGGCATCCGAAGGGTGGACCTGGTCATAATAAAGGTAAATGTCATCCGTGGGCAGGGCATCGGCCAGCATGCTCGTGGCACTGTCAAATCCATAGCCCGCTGGATTGGCCACGATGTCGCGAAACAGAGAAAAAACATCAAAATAATAAAAATCCACCGTGTCGTGGGCCGCCACAAATGCGGTCAGCAGCGCGGCCAGGTTGCGGTTGAATTTTGTTGAGTAGTAAGTGCCCAGCACCGCATAGATGCTTCCCACTTCCTGCGCGCCGGGCATCTCTCCGATATCCGGCAGGTTGTTGATCAGAATCTGTCTTGCGCCGGCGTTGATCAGCGTGGCAATGCCCGTTTCCAGCCGGGCCACACCGGGCACATCCTGGGGATCGGCCTCTTTCCAGAGATCATTACACCCGGCCCAGACAATTACAAAGGTTTCAGCGCCTATTGTCGGGTTGTCAAGCACCACGTTCAGGTACTGGTCGATCTGCCATTGCAGATTGGGTTCCGTGTCGCCGGTAGTGGCTCCACCATAGGCCATGTCCAGCAGCGGGCAGCCGTAACTTTCCGCAAGATACTCCACCCACGCCTTTCCTCCGGCCTCACAATAGAGGCCATATCCGTACCCATCGGCATCACCGTTGTCCGTCAGGCTGTCGCCGAACGCCACGATATTGTTAAATGCAAAGGCCGGAGAGACGATGGCAAAAAGGCAGAAAACCGGAACCAGCAGAATCAGGAACAATGAGAAGCTTCTGTTTTTTATCATTCTTAAAACCATCTCCAAAAATTAAAGTTTCTTTTCGTTGCAGAAAACCTGATTTTGATTCTGAAAGTTTCCTTTTTCTTACCGCAAAGGCGCAACGTACGCAAAGGGTTATTTTTCCTGCTTTACACGCAGTGTTCCTGCTTTTGTTTGCGACCTCTGCGTCTCTGCGGTGAATCTGGTTTTTCGCGGCTCCCTTAAATCCTACCACTGGCCTTCGGCATTGGCCTTGTCGGCAAAGGTGACCCGGCCTTCCTTAAAGGCGGTCACAGCCTCGCGCACCGTGCCGGCAACGTCGTTGGCCACCTTCACGCCGGCGGCGTCCAGCACCTTGAAGGCATTGGGGCCGCAGTAGCCGGTGAGCAGGACCTGTGCCCCTTTGTCGTGGATGGTGGTGGCGGTCTGAATGCCGGCGCCCTTGAAGGCGTTGACGTTGGCCGCGTTGTCGATCACCTCGAATTCAAACGTTCCCGAATCCACAATCAGGATATAGGCGGCCCGGCCAAAGCGCGGGTCCACGGCCGTTTCCAGGTCGGTTCCTTTGGATGTGACAGCAACTTTCATGAGCCCTCCTTAACAAAAAATTCACCGCAGAGACGCAGAGGCTCAGAGATAAACATGGACGCTTCCGCATAAAACAACCCTCGTCTCTTTGCGAAGCGAAACACAATTTTTTGCGCTCTTTGCGCCTTTGCGGTGTAAAAAAAGTCACCAAAAATCAAGTCCCAGGTTTCCGGGATTCAAATTGAAACCCGGATAGCGGATGTCCTTTTGATGGTTTTAAAAGGGCCACACCACCACGATCAAGGGCACGGCCACTGTCATCACGATCAGGGAAAGGGGAAGTCCCATGCGCCAGTAATCGCCGAACCGGTAGCCGCCGGGCGCCATCACCAGGGCGTTGGACTGATGTCCCACCGGCGTTAAAAAGGCGCAGGAGGCGCCCACGGCCACGGCCATGAGCAGGGGGTCGGCGGACACGCCCATGCCATGGGCAAGACTCAGGGCGATGGGGGCCATCAGCACGGCGGCCGCGGCGTTGTTGATCACGTTGGAAAGCAGCATGGTGCCGGACATCAGTACGGCCAGAACGGCCCAGGGCGGAAACCGGCCGGAGAGCAGAACCAGCCTGTCGGCGATCAGCTGGGCCCCGCCCGTGGTCTCCAGGGCCGTTCCCAGGGGAAACAGTGCCCCCAGCAGAATGATGATGGGCCAGTCCACGCTTTCATAAATCTCTTTTAATGGAATCAGGCCGGTCACCACCATGATCAGGGCTGCGGCGGCAAAGGCCACCTGTACCGGCGCCAGGTCCATGGCTGCGGCGGCCATGGCTGCGCCAAAAATGCTCACGGCCATCACCACCTGGCGGGGCCGGGAAAGATGAAAGCCACGCTGGGCCAGGGGCAGGCAGCTCATGGTCGAAAGAAAGGTGTTGATCGCCTCCTGCCCTCCCTGCAGCAGCAGGATGTCGCCGGCGGCAAACCGGGTCTGGCCCAGCCGGGTCTTGAGTCGCTGGCCCTGGCGGGCCACGGCCAGCAGGTTCACGCCATGAGTGCGCCGCAGCCGCATGCTCATGGCGGTATGGCCGATCATGGCCGATCCCGGGGAAACAATGACCTCAACAATGCGAATGTCGTCGGACTCCAGGGCTGCCTTGTCCGCCTCCCGGTTGGCGGCCAGCTCCATGCCCAGCTCGTCGATGAGAAACTGAAGCTCCTCGGCATCGGCCTGTACCACCAGGATATCTCCGGCGGACAGCACCTCGTACCACGACGGTGCCGGAATATGGCGCTCTCCACGCACCAGGCCCACCACCGTGACCTGCTTCTCCTTTTCCATGGCCAGGGAAAGGTGGTAGAGGGTCTGGCCCACCATTTTTGAGGTTTCCGGCACCATCACTTCGCTGATGTAGTCGTCGATTTCAAACAGTTCATCCGCCTCGGTGTCGCTCTGCCGCCGGGGCGTGAGCCGCCAGCCCACCAGTGAAATAAAGATCAGGCCCGCCGCTGCCACACCCAGGCCCACAGGGGCAAAGTCGAACATGCCAAATGCCGGGTTTCCGGTTTCGGTGCGAAAGGTGGCCAGAATGATGTTGGGCGGGGTGCCGATCAGGGTGATCAGGCCCCCGATCAGGGAGCCGAAGGCCAGGGGCATGAGCAGCAGGGAAGGGGAGCGCCCGCTTTTGCGGGACATCCAGATGGCCACGGGCATCATCAGGGCCAGTGCCCCCACGTTGTTCATGAAGCCGGAGCAGATCACCACAATGCCGGTGAGGGCCGCCACCTGAAGGGTGGGCCGGTTGCCCACCTTTTCCAGCAGGCGGGAGATGCTCTCCACCACCCCGGCGTTAAGCAGGCCCCGGCTGATCACCAGCACGGCCGCCACCGTGATCACCGCCGGATGACCGAACCCGGCAAACACCTCGTCCCCGGGCACCAGCCCGGCCGCAAAGATCGCCAGCAGGGCGCCCAGGGAAACAATGTCATACCGCCACCGGCCCCACACAAAAAAGACCAGGGTCACCAGCAGCACGGCAAACACAACCGCCTGATCAAAGGTCATCTTCCCTCCGCTCTCGCAACAGTTGACATGCCCGCACTATACCAGAGCCCTGGCACAAGAGGCAACAGCCTCCAAATCCAAATCCAAATCGGTATCGGTATCGGTATCGAAATCGAAATCCACCAGCCTCCCCCACACATCGCAGGCCACCCACCGGTAAAAGGTGTTGACACCATTTGCCGGCCGCACTATAGATTATCCTGTCAAAGCAAATTCTTACCCAATCGATCCAGACGGATTTCAGCGTTAATGTTTGAGGAGGGCATGACGTGAAGTCTCCGCTGAAGGACAACCCCCTGCGAAACCCCGGCGAGTCGCTCGATATTGAGCTGAAAGACACACTGGTTGCAGACCTGCTTTTGTATTATATATTTGCCTGTTTTATGGTGCTTTTAGCCATTCTGGAATGGTGGCGATGGTTTAAAAGTTCTCCACCTACCCCAGTACCGTACACGGTGGTGGCGACAACCGCCATACTTATTGCGATGTTTCAGCATGTTCGGCTCAGAGCAAAAGCAAAGAGACTCAGGCTGGGCAGAGACAGCGAAAAGGCGGTGGGCCAGTATCTTGAGCTTTTACGCGAGAGCGGCGCCAGAGTGTTTCATGATATTCCGGGCAAGGGATTTAACCTCGATCATGTGGTGATTCACGAAACCGGAATATACGTTGTTGAAACAAAGGCCCTGTCCAAGCCGGACCGGGGGAAAACAAGGCTTGTATACAACGGCGAGAACGTATTAAAAAATGGCCTTGCCCCGGACCGCAACCCCATTGACCAGGTCCGGGCCGCCAGAAACTGGCTTGTCGACCTGTTAAAAGAGTCAACCGGGAAAAAATTTTCCGCACGCCCGGTGGTGGTCTATCCGGGCTGGTACATACAACCAACGGCCGAGGCAAAATCAAGTGACGTGTGGGTGCTCAACCCCAAGGCCCTGCCGTCATTTATTGCCCACAGCAAGCCGCAACTCAGCCCAGAAGAGGTGAACCTGTGCGCTTACCACCTGGGACGATATGTGCGTATGACAGAAGATTAAGTCTTGCAGTGAAAAACAGTAGGAGTGAGAGGCTTTATAACCTTTTGAAATATATCGGCACTCCACGTAATTTGGATGGGAGTTGATTGTAGGGCTAAGCGCGTGAAAAATTATTGACGAAATGGTTCCATATATGGTATCAAGGTAACTTGCGAAAATGGGTAAAAACGACAAAATATTTATTAAAGCCAAAAAATCACCAGAAAATCTGAGCTTTAAAGAGTTATGTACTTTGGCGGAATATGTTGGTTTTCGGTTTCGCAATCAGACTGGTAGCCACAAAATATTTAAACACCCAACCATTAAGAAAATTCTTAATCTCCAACCAGATAAGAGAAATAAAGGAAAGGCAAAACAATATCAAGTGAAACAACTTGTTGATATAATAGATGAGTTCTGTTTAATGGAGTAGGGGGCTTTGATATGTTTAAATATTCTATCAATCTCGCATGGAGTGAAGAAGACTCTTGCTACGTGGCAACTATTGCGGAGTTCCCGGATTTGTCAGCGTTTGGTGAGTCCCCGGAAGAGGCTGTGGAAGAGGCAAAAACCGCAGTTGAAGGTTTTTTAAAAGTGTATGAAGAAGATGGATGCCCAGTTCCAAAACCAAAGACACTTAAGGCTTTTAGTGGGCAGACCCGCTTGCGACTACCTAAAAGCTTACATGCGACATTGCACCAAGAAGCAGAAAGAGAAGGTGTCTCCCTAAATACTTATATTATAAATCTTTTGTCCGAAAGGCACCTTTCTCGGCAGTTTGAAAAAGGATTTTCGGAATTAAAAAGTTGTATTTTGTCAAATATGCTATCTACTGATGAACCGTCACCCAGGGCTAGATCAGACATGCAGGTACAATTTTTTAACGAGGGTCATAGACTAATACATTAATTGGTGAGTAAGATATGAAAATAGCAAAGAATATTAAAACAATACTGTGTGATGATGTCCGCCAAGAAATCGGAGGGAAAATATCGTTAATGGGTATATATTCTTCCGATATATTTGTAAATAAATTTCCAGCAATATTGCCTTCTATAAATTTAGTAATAATGTTTGAAGAGATCAAAGAGCTTTTTGATGATATTCTCATTGATGTTATTATGCCCGATTCAGATCCGATTAAAATCAGGCACCCTGCTCCTCCTATAATGAAAAAAGGAAGAGATGTTAATATTGTAATTGGGTTGTCGCCTTTTAAACTTAATAATAAAGGCTTAGCTAAATTCGAAATACGATTTTCTGAGAACGAAAAGCCAAATATAATTCATAACTTTTCGGTTAAAACCAATGAACCAGCCCTAGAGAAGGCAAACTAGCACTGGCGAAACATTTCGCCTTCAACCCCACCACCTTTTACTTCTCTTCCCGGTTGATCTTCCTACACAACTCAAATGCCGGGGAGGCTTTCCGGCCATCAATGCTCAGCACCGGCGCGGCGCCCATCAGGGAGTTGGTCACAAACAGGCCGTCCGCCTCAAGGGCCTGATCCAGTGTGACTGGCGCCTCTTTTATTCCGTATCCCCAGGATTGAAGCAGATCAAGTGCGGCCTGCTGCATGACGCCGGGCAGCACCGTGGCGGATTGCGGCACCAGGATGGTGCGGTCATATACTACCAGCAGGTTGGCGGTGTTGGTTTCAGAGAGCGTACCGTCAATGTTGCAGATTAATGCCTCGTCCGCTCCCTGTGCTTTGGCCCACTTTCCGGCCTGAAAGTAGAACAGGTAGTTTATGGTCTTGTGCCGGGCTGTGGCGATCTGCCGGGGTTCGGGGTAAAGGGCAAGGTCGATGCCCTTTTTGTTTATCAGGGCAAGCCGGTGCGTGTAGGGCCTGGCCGTGACCGCCAGGGTGTAGTCAAAGGGCGCGGTCTCTCTTTGTCCCAGGGATGCCAGAATCTTGACGGCTGCCGGGCCGTTGTTCAGGCCGTTGGCTGAAAGCACCTGCTCTATAACAGTCTCCCATGTCAGGTCCGGGGCCGGTCCGGGAAAAATCTCCGGCCAGGAATTGTTGAACCGCTTAATGTGGCCGTCCAGCAGGCGGGGCGTGCCGTTGTCGGCCCGAATGGTTTCAAAGAGGCCGGCCCCATACTGAAATCCCGGTGATGCAAGGGGGACAACGGCCTCGTTCTCTTTAACCATGCGGCCGTTGAGCCATACACGGGGCCGGTTCGCCGGCACAACCTCCGGCCCGGTAAAGGCGTCCAGCATGGTCCGGGCCTTTGCCAGGGTCTCTTCATACTCTTCCGATGGCACCGAGTCGTACACAATGCCGCCGCCGGCTGAATAAAAGAGCCGGCCCCCGTGCAGGGTGGCGGTGCGGATGGCAATGGAAAGGTCGGCGGTGTCGTGAAAGCTGATGTAGCCGATAGAGCCGGTGTAGATGTGGCGACGGCAGGGCTCCAGTTCGTCGATGATCTCCATGGACCGGATTTTGGGGCACCCGGTAATCGACCCGCCGGGAAAAGCGGCCTCGACAAGGTCTGCCGTGTCACGGTTTTGGGCCAGTTCACCGGTGACCACCGACACCATGTGAAAGACGTTGTCATAGGCCTCCAGCCGCTTATGGTCGGCCACGTTTACGGTGCCGGAGGCGCACGCCCGGCCCAGGTCGTTTCGCAGCAGGTCCACGATCATGGAAAGCTCGGCGTCATCCTTTTTGCTTTGCAGAAGTTCATTCCTGTTTTGTTCGTCCTGCTTTGGTGTTTCTCCCCTGGGCCGGGTCCCCTTGATGGGCCGGGTCTCCACGAAACGGCCCTGTTGCAGCAGAAACCGTTCCGGCGACGTGGAAAGAATGTGGTGGTCCCCGGCATGGATATAGGCAAAAAACGGGGCCGGGTTTTTCTTGTAGAGCCGGGCAAAAAGGGCATAGGGGTCGCCGTCAAAGGCGGTTTCAAACCGCTGGCTCATGTTGACCTGGTAAACATCGCCGGCGGCAATGTAGTCGCGGATGCGGGCCACGGCCGCCTCGTAATCGGGCCGGGTGAAGTTGGAGGCAAAGCCGTTGCCTATGGAAACCGGGCCGGAGACAGGGGCCGGTTGATTCATGACCGCGTAAAACCGGTCCAGGGCCTGCCGGGTGGCATCGGCCGAAAATTCGGGGACACAGAGCCGGGTGGTGTTTTCTTTTCTGTCGTGGACCAGGATGAGCCGGGGGGCAAACAGGTAAAGATCGGGCAGGCAAAGGTCGTCCACCGATGTGCGGGGAAGATGCTCAAGGCAATCCTTTACGTCATAGGCAATATATCCGAACAGGCCCGCGCCGATGGGGACCGGCAGATCGGGGGTTCCCATGTGAAAGCGGGAAAGAAGTTTTTTTAAGGACTGAACGGGGTGGCCGGTAAAGGTTTGTATGCCCGCTTCTGTCTGGAATTGCAGATGGCCTGTTTTAGCGGTAAAGACCAGCCAGGGGTCTGTTGCCAGCAGGTGATACCGGGCGCTGTCCGCGTTGCCGCCGGACAGCAGAACGACGGTGTGTGGGGCCTCGGCAAACCGCGCCGCCGTGGTTTCAAAGGGTTCGTTCAGGCCCAGGGTTTCGGTGTGAACGACAGCCGGTTTTGAAAGAGTGGCTAGAAACTGGTCCATGACATTACCCCTGCGCCAGAAAATTTTCGGCCATCTGTTTTCCATGTTCGGTAAGAAAGCTTTCCGGGTGAAACTGAACACCAAAGGTCGGATGGTCTGAATGGCGCAGCCCCATGATTATGTTGTCCGCGGTGGTGGCTGTTACCCGAAGCGCGTCGCTCTCCTGCCGTATCATCAGGGAGTGGTACCGGGCCGCGGTAAAAGGCGATGGAATCTGGGAAAAAAGAGGGTCGCCGTCATGGTGCACCGGGCTGGTCTTGCCGTGGACCGGCACCGGGCAGCGCACCGTGGCCCCGCCGAACGCCTCGTTGATGCACTGCATGCCCAGGCACACCCCCAGAATCGGCACCCTGCCGCTGAACGCCCTGATCAGTTCGATGGAGATGCCGGCGTGGGCCGGGGTTTTCGGGCCCGGGCTGATCAGGATGTAGTCGGGGCCGGCGGCATCCGCCTCCGCAACCGTGATCTTATCGGCGCGGTGGACCCGAATGTCCAGGTCAAACAGGGAGAAGAGCTGTACCAGGTTGTAGGTAAAAGAGTCGTAGTTGTCGATGACCAGCAGGTGTTTCATCTTTCCCTTCATCCAAATCGGTATCGCTATCGGGATCGCTATCGGTATCGAACCCTATGCACCGCCAACAGTGCCGTATCCATAAAAAAAAGCCACCCGGACAGAGTCTGGGTGGCTTGCGCCTATTACATAACTCGTTATTTATGTTCTTGCTGTTGTCCCTGTCTATCATCGGCAGTCGGCAAATACAAGTCGAAATTCAGCTTGCAGGTCTACTTCTTCTTTGTCGCGGTTTTGGTGCTTTTTTTGCTTTTTGCCGGAGTCCTCTTTTTCTTTTTCGTTGCGCCGTTACCGTTCAATGCCAGGTCCAGCACATCGCCCATCTTGTCGGCAAAGTGAAAGGTCATGGCGCTTTTTACCTTTGCGGGAATCTCTTCCAGGTCCTTTTTGTTGGGCCTGGGCAGGATCACCTCCTTGATGCCGGCCCGGTGAGCCGCGATCACCTTCTCCTTGATCCCGCCCACGGGCATGACCTTGCCCCGCAGGGTGATCTCGCCGGTCATGGCCAGGCCGCTTTTCACTTTTCGGCCGGTGAGCAGGGAGACCAGGGCCGTGAGCATGGTCACGCCGGCAGAGGGGCCGTCCTTGGGAATGGCGCCCGACGGCACATGGATATGGAAGTCGTACTTGTCGAAAAAGTCCTCGTCAATATCGTAGTCCTGGGCATGTGCCCGGATAAAGCTCAAGGCCGCGGTGGCCGACTCCTTCATTACGTCGCCCAGCTGGCCGGTAAGGGTGAGGCCCCGCTTGCCCTTCATGGAGGTGGCCTCGATAAACAGAATCTCGCCGCCTACCGGGGTCCAGGCCAGGCCCATGACAACGCCCGGGGTCAGGGCGGTTTCGCCGGTCTCGGAGGTGAACCGCACCGGGCCCAGGTATTCGTAGAGGTCTTCGGGCTTGATGGCGCCGGACACCTTTTTGTCCTCGGCGATCTTGGCGGCCACGCCCCGGCATACCGACGCGATCTCCCGTTCGGCGTTGCGCAGGCCCGCCTCGCGGGTATAGTCGGAAATAATGTGGCGAATGGCGCTCTGGGAAAAGGTGATCTGTTTCGCGGACAGGCCGTTTTCCTTTCGCTGCCGGGGAATGAGGTACTGCCGGGCGATTTTTACTTTCTCTTCCAGGGTGTAGCCCCGCAGCCCGATGACCTCCATGCGGTCCCGCAGGGCCGGGGGAATGGTGTCGATCACGTTGGCCGTGGCCACGAACATCACCCTGGAAAGGTCAAAGGAGACATCCAGGTAGTGGTCGGCAAAGGAGAAGTTCTGCTCCGGGTCCAGGACTTCCAGCAGGGCCGATGAGGGGTCGCCCTTGAAGTCGGCGCCCACCTTGTCGATTTCATCCAGCATGAAAACCGGGTTGTTGGTGCCGGCCTTGCGAATCTCCTGAATGATGCGGCCGGGCAGGGCGCCTACGTAGGTGCGGCGATGGCCCCGGATTTCGGCCTCGTCCCGCACGCCGCCCAGGGAGATGCGAATAAACTCCCGGCCCAGGGCACGGGCAATGGAGCGGCCCAGGGAGGTCTTGCCCGTTCCCGGAGGGCCCAGAAAGCAAAGGATCGGCCCCTTGGAATCGGGGTTGAGCTTGCGCACGGCCAGGTATTCCAGAATCCGCTTTTTGGGTTTTTCCAGGCCGAAGTGGTCCTTGTCCAGAATGGCCCGGGCCTTTTTGATGTCCAGGTGGTCTTCGGTATGTTTGTCCCAGGGCAGGGTGGTGAGCCAGTCCAGGTAGGTGGAGGAGACCGTGTATTCCGACGACGAGGGGTGCATGCGGGAGAACCGTTCCAGCTCCCGGGTGGCGGCCTTGTAGGCCTCTTCCGGCAGGTTGCCCGCCTCGATCTTGGCCCTGTACTCATCGGCCTCGACATTGCCGTCCTCTTTTTCCCCCAGCTCTTCGCGAATGGCTTTGAGCTGCTTGCGCAGGTAGAACTCCTTCTGCTGCTTGTCCATGTCCTCCTTGATCTGGGACTGGATCTTGTCGCCCAGCTTCAGAATCTCCAGCTGGTGGTTGAGCTGGCGGGTGACCTTTTTCAGCCGCAGCTTCACGTCCAGGGTTTCCAGAATGTTCTGCTTTTCTTCCGTAGAAGAGTTAATCGTGGAGGCCACCATGTCGGCCAGGGAGCCGGGCTCGTCAATGGTGACGGCCATGGCCCCCAGTTCGTTGGGAATGGCCGGAGAGATGCGTACCAGCTCCTGGTAGACATTGGAGATGTTGGACATCAGCCCCTCGGTCTCCTTGTCCTTTTTTTCGCTTTCGATGATCTGTTCGAAAGCGGCCTCCAGGTAGGGGTCGGTTTTTACAAAATTTCTGGTCCGAATCCGGCTGATTCCCTGAAGCATCAGGTGAATCCGGCTGTCATCGGGCTTGGCCATCTTGAGAATCAGGGCCAGGGTGCCGATGGGGCTCAGGTCGCCGGGGCCGTAATCCGACTTGCGCTCCCCGGATTTCGGCGTTATCAGGGCCACCAGCCGGTTGCCGGACATCACTTCGTCGATCAGGGTCATGTACTCGTTCTGGGTGATCACAACGGGAATGATCATCTTCGGAAAGAGTACGCCGTCGGACAGGGGCATAATGGGGACGGTTTCCGGCAGTTTGTCGGTGGTTCCGTTTTCTTTATATTCAGGTATTTTTGGCTGAGCCATGCATTCCTCCGTTACAGGTCTGTCTTTGATTGCGAAAAAAAACGCCGCAATGTGGTTGCACAGTGTGGTCTACCGGTCAAGGTGCTTGATCGGTATCTTTTTAGATTCGGAAACCTGGTGCTTGCCCATGGTAATCCGCAGAAGACCTCCGGAAAGCGAGGCCGATACCCTGTCCGTGTCGATGAGCGTGGGCAGAAAAAGGACGCGGTCGAACCGGCCGTACTGGATTTCGGCCAGGCAGAACCGGGCCTTTTCAACGCTTACCGGGGCCTTGCGGGCGCCGGAGATGCGAACGGCCCGTTGGTTGATCTCCACCTCCAGCGACTCCCTCTCCACTCCGCCGATGGCGGCCACAATGGTGATCTCTTCCCGGGTCTCAAACAGGTCCATGGGGGGGACCCATTTCTGGTTGTACCGGGAAAACATGGGATTGACCGATCCGAAAATATCATCCATGGTCTTTCGAATGTCCGCCCCCCTCTGGTCCAGGTCGCTGCTTAATCTGATTTTGATAAAATCCATTGACTCTCCTGCCTTTTTGAAACCACGCATCGGTATGTTCTGTTCCGGCATGCCGCCAACCGGGTTGCCCGGCCTGTCGGTTCTGCCGTTATGCGACACGGGGTTATGCTACTATGTTTTTGACATTTTGGGAAGATTTGGGGGTGATTTTATGGTATGTCAAACCAGAAGCAAAACCGTCTGGATGAAGGAGGGATGGAATGGAGTCAGCTGACGAGGCCATCATCATCCGGTGGGCCTCCGCCCATTCACAGGAAGCCGTCACCCTGTCGGCTTTTCTCTCGGAAAGCAGGGAAGGCCTTTTTCTGCGGGATTTCTGTCGCTACCTGAAACGGGCCGCCCCGTTTGTCCATTTTGACATGGCCGATGCGCGGCCGGGGGAGCCTCCCTGCCTGAACCCGGCCCCCAACATTGTTTACCAGGCCGCGCCGTCAGGGGCCGAACTGGAGCTTTTTTTAAGCGTGCTTGCCGGCGAGCCGCCTGTTTCTCCGGAAAAGATACCGCCTGCGGCCGACCTGCTGGAGAGCCTGGAAAAGCCGGTCAACCTGGATCTTTACATCTCCTCCCACTGCCCGTTCTGCCCCCATGTGGCCGGCCCCCTGCTGAGCCTGGCCCTCTTATGCCCGAAGATTGTTCTCAACGTGATCGACGGCACCCTGTTTGAAGAAAGGGCCGAAAATGCGGGCATCAAGGCCGTTCCCACGCTGATCCTGGAAGACGGGTTTCGCTGGACCGGCAAGGTGGCCCTTGAAGAGGTGATCAACGTGGCAGCCCACCGGGACGGCGCGGATTTTGGCGTGGACACGCTCAAGGCCATCGTTACCGGCGGCAATGCCGGAACCGCAGCCCGCATGATGATCGACAGGGGCCGGATCTACCCGGCCTTTGTCGATCTGCTGACCGACCCGGACTGGTCGGTGCGGCTGGGCGCCATGGTGGTGTTTGAATACCTGTGCGAGGCCGGCGAGAACCTGGCCACAGCGGTCGTGGATACGCTGTGGTCCCGGTTTGAGACCCTTTCCGGGGAGGTACAGGCCGACATGGTCCAGATGATGGGCGATGCCCGACTGCCCCGGGCACAGGAAAAGGTGAGAGCCGTGGCCGACGGGTCCTTTGATGATGCCGTCAAGGATGTGGCCCGGGAGTTTCTGGAATAGGGCGGGGGCATGGTGCGTCGGTATCGGTTCCGGTTGCAATCCGATCCCGATCCCGATCCCGATTTCGATTTCGATGGAACAGTAAAACCAGGAGCAGGCAAATGAAAGAGGGCTCTTCTTTTCGAGAAAAACTGAACATCGATCATTATTTTCTGTTTGCGCTGCTGTTTGTCGCCCTGTTTGCCAGCTACAAGATGATTGCGCCCTACCTGGACCCGATCCTGCTGGCGCTTATCTTTGCGGCCATGGCAAACCCGGTCTACCAGTGGTTTGTCAAAAAAACCAGGGGCCGGGAAAATCTCTCCGCGGGCCTGGTCTGCCTGCTGCTGACCCTGGTGATCGTTATTCCGTGCATGATCATGCTGTCGGTGATCATCGCCCAGGGCATCGACTCGGTGGGCGCCATCAACCGGTGGGTGGCGGCCGGCAACCTGGAAAAGCTCAAGGACGCGCCCCTGTTAAGAACAGCAGTGGATTTTATGCAGCGCTATCTTCCGCCCAGCGTGCTGGAGGGGGTTGATCTGCAGGCCCTGGCCATCAAAAGTTCGTCGGCCGCCGGCAAGCTGCTGGTGAGCCAGAGCGGCCAGATTCTCGGCAACATCTCCATGGTGGTGGGCAAGTTTTTTCTCATGATTTTTGTCTTCTTTTTCGTGCTCAAGGACCAGCAGCGGCTGTATGATTACATCCTGCACCTGATGCCCCTGTCCTCAAAGCATGAAACCGTGCTGATCCAGAAGATGAAGGACGTCTCACGGTCGGCGGTGCTGGGCAGTTTTCTTACGGCCATGGCCCAGGGCGCGGCCGGGGGCATTGCCCTGGCCATCTGCGGCCTGCCCGGCTTTTTCTGGGGCGCGATCATGGCCTTTGCATCGCTGATCCCGATGGTGGGAACGGCCCTGGTCTGGGTGCCGGCGGCGGCCTACCTGTTGATCTCGGGAAAGATGGGCCTGGGAATTTTTCTGGTGGTCTGGTGCGTGGTGGTGGTTGGCATGATCGACAACTTCCTGCGGCCCCTGTTTATGCGGGGCGGGGCCGGCATGAGCACGGTGATGGTTTTTTTCGCCATTCTGGGGGGTATTCAGCTGTTCGGCCTGATCGGCCTGATCTACGGCCCGCTGATCTTCGGCATCACCATGGTGCTGCTCTATATCTACGATTTGGAGTTTGACGCCTTTTTAAAGAGCCAGGACCAGATATAGACGGCTGTGTCCTTTTTTTGGCGGCAAGAAAAACACACAAATAAACGGAGAAAATATGGCAACAGGACGTAGCAACAAACTTGTCGGACAAACCGGTGAGTACCTTGTGGCAGCGGAGCTGTCACGCCGGGGATTGATCGCTACCACTTTCACTGGCAATGTCCCTCATTATGACATCATTGCTTCAGACGAAACCGGACGCCATATCTCTGTTCAAGTCAAAGCCAGCCGTGGGACATCCTGGCAGTTTGGCGACATCACCCGATATTGCGACATTTTGTTCGAGGGGAAAAATCAAACTGTCGGAGGCAAAAAAAAGTGTCCAGTGCGCCGACTTGTTGTGGTTTTTGTCAAGATTGAAGAAGACGGGAACGACCGTTTCTATATTCTTACTTGGCAACGATTGCGCGATATATTGACGGCAAGACACAATGCATACTTGGCAAAGCATGGGGGCGCTCGTCCCCGGCGATGGGACTCTCTGCACTGCATTATCACTGAAAAGGCTTTGCAACCATACCGGGATAAATGGGAAATCGTTGAGAAGAATTTAAAATAAGCACTGAACCACAGGCAACGCTGAGGGAGGAAGGATGCCTAAATATAAAAAAACAGGGGATAAAAAGCGCCGATTTGAAGATCATGAACTGCCCGATTATCATTTGCATTGTCGTTATTGCATTTTGCATGGGCTGTCGATGGCACAGGCAGCCATCCTGTGGAATGAAAGGTTCAAGGGAAAATATTCAGACAGAAATGAGCAGATTAACCTGCTGCTTTCGTTCTTTCGCCAAGAGGGGACTTCATATGCGCCGGCGAAAGAGACCCCATTGATGCAGGACTTTTTTAAGGAGGGCGAAAGGTGTTTGTCAGAAGTGAGTGGTAGAAAACGTGACCGCGCCCTTGTTAAATATCGACTTGAGACGGACAACTACAAATGCCAAAAATGCGGATTCCCATCATCCAGCATTACGGAAACAGTTCCAGACTCCATATTAGTTGAGGTGCATCATATAAATCCGATTCAGGATGGTGAAAGGGAAACAAAAATTGAAGATCTGATAAGTCTGTGCCCGAATTGCCACAGACTTATCCATGCCATAGGCAAGAGAATCGGGGCAGATAGGCTTACTATGGATTTATTGGAGACTTATCTTCCCTGACAGTTGGCCATAAAAGGAGTATTCCTGCCCATTGCAGCGCAGCCGAGCGCAAATGTTTTTTTCGGAGAAAGCGGGCAGGCTGTTTGAGCACCGCCGCAGGCGGGCGAGTTCCTGCCCGCGCTGAAAAAACCGTTTGCGCGAGGGAAGCCACGCCTGTGGCGTGGCCAAGCTGCAGGGCCGGTTCTTTTGGTACTTTTCTTGCCGCCAAGAAAAGTACACTGATAAGCAGGATAAGAGAAACAATCTTTGAGAGCACCGCTGTAAATACAATTCGATACCGATACCGATAGCGATAGCGATAGCGATTTCGATATGGAGAGATAAACGGGCTATTGGTAGCTATGCAGGCCGGGCAGAAGGTTCACGCCGAAATAGGTGAACAGCACCGCTGCAAACCCGGCAATGGCAAACCAGGCGAGTCGTTTGCTCTGCCATCCTCGCATCAGCCGCACGTGAAGCATGGCCGCGTAGATAAACCAGGTGATCAACGACCATGTCTCCTTGGGGTCCCATCCCCAGTAGCGGCCCCATGCCGTGTTGGCCCACACCGCGCCGGTGATGATGCCCACGGACAGGAAAAAGAACCCGAACACCACGGTCTGGTGAATCAGTTCGTCCAGGGTCTCGGCCGGAGGAATAAAGGTGGATGCCGGTTTTGCGTCCTCTCCCTCTTTTCCGTGCTTGATCAGGTAGACCACGCTGACGGCAAAGGCGATGGCAAAGGCCGCGTATCCCAGAAAGCAACTGATCACGTGGGCCGTGAGCCAGTTGCTTTGAAGGGCCGGAATCAGGGGCTGAATTTTGTTTTCTATTTCCGGGGAGAGAGAAGCGTAGGCCAGGGCTATGAATGCCAGCAGAACGGTGCCGGCGCCGAATGCCCTGGTTTTGAACCGCATCTCAATGGCCAGGTAGACCGCACCGATGGCAAAGGAGAAAAAAACAAGCGATTCATAAAGGTTGGACAAGGGGATATAGCCATTCCCCATCTGGTGGGATTCAAACCATCGAACAAGAATGCCGACAAGGTTTGCGGCCACCGCGCCCCAGGTGATGATGGTGGCGGCCTTGCCGGCGGACCGGTTTTCAAAGGCCCAGGCCGCTACATAGGCCACCACGGCCAGGCCGTATACGAATGTGGTTACCGAGAGAATATAAGAGTTGATCATATATGCGGTTCCTTGTGTTGTTTCTTATAAATAAGCGGGCAATCAGACGTTCAGCTTTGCCAGTTTTTCACCGATTTCCGCGGCCTTTCGTTTGGCGCCGTGCCGGTTCTTGTTGGCCGTGCCGAAAACGGTTACCGTTGTTTTGCCTTTTTCCGTTGCCACGCGCACGGCAAATTTTCGGTGGGCTGTGAAAAAGGTGATGTAGATACCCAGGATCATCAGGATAAACCCGGCATACACCAGAGGCACGCCGGGGTCTTTGGCCACCTGAAGCCCGGTGTACATGACGCTTTCAAAGTTTTCCACGGTCACGACCACGTCGCCCTGGCGCATTTTGTCAAAGGCGGCGTGTCGCAGCGGCAGCACCACGGTGTGGGCATCCTCCCCGGCTTCGATCATGCCCAGAAAAGAGGGACCCACGTCGTGTTTCCCCATAAACAGAAAAGAGTTGGTAAACCGCATCAGGGTAAAGGTGCCAAGGCCCTCGGGCAGGGTGATTGATTCTCCTATGCCCATGGTCTGCCGGTATGTCATGCCCGTGGCCTTGCTGGTAAAGGCAAGCGACACGTCTTTGGCCGATGCCGTGCCGTAGCTGGACTGAAAGAGGCGGACCCCCCTGTATTTCATGGGCCGGTTGACCACGATGTCCTTTGTTGTTTTCACCTGGCCGTCTTCCAGGATGGAGAGGGTGGAGCGGTACTCCTTGGGCCGGCCCGATTCGTAGAAGCTGACCGCAAAGTCATCGCACCGGATTTCAAAGCCCAGGGGCATGGCCGCGCCCGACTCCCGAAGCTGGATGGTGGAAGCGGACTGGCCTTCGGGAATCTGCACGTAGCCGTCAAACCCCATAAACGAGCCGACCAGGGCGCCGGCCAGCAGCACCAGCACACTGAGATGGACCACGTAAACGCCCAGGCGGGTGGCCCGGCCCTTTTCGGCAAACAGCAGAAAGCCGTTGTCGGCCGGCTGATGAACCACTGTGGGAAACCGCTTTTCGAGAAAGGCCTGGTAGCTTTTCTGCAGGGTCTCGGGAGCGGCTTTTACGGTAAAGGGCTCGCCGGCCGGTTGCTTGAAACTCTTTTCAGAAAAAGAGGGCGTTTTTGAAAACACTATTTTCCACACGGTTTTCAGGCGGACCACCGAGCAGACCAGGATATTGACCGCCAGCATCAGGATCAGGGCCTGGAACCAGTGGGACCGGTACATGTCGTCGATCTGGAGCATGGCGATGAGCCGTGCCCCGGATTCTCCGTACTTGGCTGCGTAAAAGGCGGCCGGCTGGGTCTGGGGAATCAGGGTGCCGATGATTGCGGTGGCGGCCAGGGCCAGCAGAATGCCCACGGTAAGCCGGATGGATGCAAACAGGTCCCAGGCGGATGCGAGGAACCCGTTTTTCTGTGGCTGGGTGTCAGACATAGGGTCTTCTTTCTTGGGTTATAGTGTCATACCAGGCAGGACAACATTTTTGTTTTTTAAAACCATGACCTGTGGCGGGATACCCCTGGTAGGCGTGGTCAACCGGTCTGCCTGAAAGGCGGCTGTGCCGCCAGCGTTCATTGTACATACCAGAAGAGTATGATAAACATCAATAAAAAATTGAAGCGGCTTCTGAAGGACCGGATGGCGGCTTGCCGAAAGCCGGTTGGAACATATCTGACGCATTTTATAAGGAACGGGACGACTTGTCATGAGCGGCAGGCTTTACGTGGTTTCATGCCCCATCGGCAACAGGGAGGACATCACCCTTCGGGCACTGCGGGTGCTTGCCGAGGCCGATGTTATTGCAGCGGAAGACACCCGCAAGGCCCTGGGCCTGCTTTCGGCTCACGATATTGCCGCCCGGGGCCGGGTGCTCTCCTGTTTCGAGCATAACGAGCAGCAGCGCACCGCCGACCTGATCCAGAGGCTGCAGCAGGGAATGTCCGTGGCCCTGATCACCGATGCCGGCACCCCCTCCATTTCCGATCCCGGTTTTTACCTGGTGAGAAGCGCCATTGCCCAGGGCTTTGAGGTGGTGCCCGTGCCCGGTGTATCGGCGGCAGTGGCGGCCCTGTCGGTAAGCGGCATGCCTACCGACGCCTTTGTGTTTGTCGGTTTTCTCCCCAAAAAACAGGGCCGGCGCAGCCGCAGGCTTGCCGACCTGGCCAATGAGCGGGCCACCCTGATTTTCTACGAGGCCCCCCACCGGGCCTCGGCTTTTCTGGCCGAGCTGGAAACGGCCCTGGGCGACCGGCAGGCCGTGGTGTGCCGGGAGATGACCAAGACCCACGAGGAGTTTCTTCGCGGCACCCTGTCTGAACTTTCGGCTGCCCTGGAATCCCGGGACGCGGTAAAGGGGGAGATCACCGTGGTGGTGGAGGGCGCGTCGCAGGACGGCGAGGATCTCGATCCCGAAGAACTGGCCCAGGCCGTTCGGGAAGCCGACTGCGGCGCGTCGGAACTGGCCAAAACCCTGGCCCGCCAGTACAACATCCCCCGGCGCCAGTTGTATGAAGAGATCATGAAGATCAAAAAAGAAAATCCCTGACCGTTTGGTCTTTCATCAGCCGTTTCGTTTGCCGCGTTTCCGGCCCCCTTTTTTATCCCGTTTTCTTGCAGGCATGGTCTCACAAGGGATTTTTATACCCTTAAAAACTGTTTTTACACAAAGTTTTAATTCCTTAAGTATGGATAAAAAAACAAAAAATACTTCTTATGCAATGTTAATTCAAGGCAGTATTAAAAATTTTTTCAATAAGCCTTGACAAATAATATTATTCTGATATTGTTCAATAATTGTTGAGAAGACATAAGTTAAAAAAATGCATGAGTTCCATACAGTTCCCTGTAAAAATAATTTGAGATGAAATTATTTCTCTGAATTTTAATTTGCCGGTCACCCGGCCGATGGCGAGTTGTTTTGTTTGCCGGCCGGTACCGGCAACAGCAAGGAGGCCCGATTGAACAGCGAGCAGGTCAACCATTCTGAACGTGTACTGGGAAAACCAACCGTGGAGATGCTCAAACAGGTCCACGAGGATGCCTGCTGGATTCTGGAAAACCTGGGTGTGGGCTGCCGACAGCCCCAAATGGTGGAGGCGTTTCAAGCCCTTGAGGCCGAAGGCCTGGTCCTGATTCACGAGAACCGGATTTACCTGATGCGCGACCTGGTGGACCGGTGTCTGGGCAGCACGCCGGGTGTAGCCGATTTTTTTGTGCCGAAAAACAGCTTTTTTATCGGCGGAACGGCCCCCTATATTTATGATGATAAAAAAGGGCTGGGCGGCATCATGCCCACCGAAGACCACGTGACCCGTATTGCTCAAATCGCGGAGAAGAGCCGGGTCGTGGCCGGCATGGGCCGGGGCGTGAAGCTGGCCGACGAGGTGGTCCAGATGAACCTGATGGATACCCACTGTTCCAAGCCGCTCTATTTTGCCGTGACATCGGACGCCGCCCTGGAGCGGGCCGTGGCCCTTCACAGGAAGCGGGGCAACGTGATGGTGGTCTTCTGCCTGACCCGCCCCCCCCTGGAAGTAAATGAAAATTTTTCAGAGCATTTTGTAAAGGTGGTTCAGGCCGGGCTGCCGGTTTTTATTTCCGCCATGCCCATGGCCGGCATCAGTGCGCCTTTCTGCTACAACGGGGTCCTGGCCATGACCCATGCCGAAGTGCTGTTCGGCATCTGTGTCTCCCAACTGCTTCAGCCCGGGGCCGTGTGCATCCATGCCGGTTTCCCCACCGTTGCTGACCCCCGTATCGAATACAACCCCAACTACGGGTTGGTCTCCCATAATCTGCTCAACATTCTGATGACCCACCTGTGCCTGATGCTCGATCTGCCGGCGTTTCAAAGCGCCTGCACCACTCACGAGGAACACCTGACCCAGCGGGCCTATGACGATGCAAAAGCCGGGCAGGCCATGTGTTTGAAATACGGGTTTCACATGATGCGTCACACCTTTTCATTTCTGCGGTACCTGATCGATTTTTCCATCGAAAAGCTGGAACGCTCAATTGAGATTCTGGAAAACACCACTCCGGACGACGCCCCCCCGGTCGAGATGCCGGTTTACGATCCCCGGGGTATGGAATCAATCATGCACACCGGGGTGGGCATGTATATGGAGGATCCGCTGACCACAGCCAACTTCGGCAAGGTATTTGTCGATTAACTTGTTCCGCATATTTCATGAAAATTTTTGACTGCGGCCAAAGCAATTCGTGGAATATCCGGGCTCAATCGTCTGAATCGTTAACCCAGACAAAGGAGAGATACCATGTGTGGCATTGCTGGATGTTTCGGCAGAAAGGATGAAGCGACCGTTAAACGTATGCTGGATACCCTGGGCCATCGGGGCCCCAATGATCGGGGAATGCATGCGGGCGCCAATTTCGTGGTGGGCCATACCCGGCTTTCCATCGTGGACGTGGCCACCGGCCGCCAGCCCATTCTTACCGATGACGGCACAAGGGGCATCGTGGCCAACGGGGAGGTCTACAACTTTCGCAAGCTGCGGATGGGGATTGCCGACAAGTACCGGTTTCGCACCAAATCGGACACCGAGGTGGTGCTTCATCTCTACGAAGAAAAGGGACCGGCCTGCGTCAAGGACCTGGACGGGATGTTTGCCTTTGCCCTGTTTGACGGCGACGCTTTTATGCTGGCCCGGGATCCTGTCGGCATCAAGCCGCTCTATTACGGGTTCAAGCAGGAAGCTCTCTATTTTTCATCCGAGCTGGGGGCCATGAGCTTTGCCGGCTTGGACGAGGTCCACGAGTTTCCGGCTGGCCATTACTACACGCCCAGAGAAGGGTTTGTGCAGTACTACAAGGTGCCGCCCATTGAGGATGACCAGCTTACCGACATCGAGGAGACCTGCGAAATTATCCGGGAAACCTTTATTCACGCCGTGAAGAAAAGGCTGCTGGCCGACCCCGAGGTGCCGGTGGGCTCTTTTTGCAGCGGCGGACTGGACAGCAGCCTGGTGGCGGCCATTGCTGCGGACGAGATTCCCCGACTTCACACCTTTGTGGTGGGCATGAAAGACGCCTTTGGAGATATGAGCGACGATGTCAAGGCGGCCCGGATTGCCGCGGCCCATATCGGTTCCACTCATCACGAACTGATCTTTACCGAGGACGAGTACTACGAGGCCCTGCCCACGGTGATCAACAAGCTGGAAAGCTATGACCCCTCCCTGGTGCGGTGCGCCGTGCCCTGTTACTTCACCTGCAAGATGGCGGCCGAGTATGTCACCGTGGTGCTGACCGGCGAAGGGGCCGACGAGCTGTTTACCGGCTATCATTACATGAAACATTTTCCGGAAGACAAGCTGAACCTCGAAGCCCGTCGCTGCATCGGCAACCTGCACAACATCAACCTGCAGCGGGCCGACCGCATGGGCATGCTGTTCAGCCTGGAGCTTCGGGTGCCCTTTCTGGACGAGGCCATGGTGGATCTTTCCATGAAGATTCCCCATGAACTCAAGATTCGGGAACACAACGGCGCCAAGATCGAAAAGTGGATTCTGCGCAAGGCCTTTGAAAACACGCACTACCTGCCGGACGACATCCTGTGGCGCTACAAGGTACAGTACACCCAGGGCGCGGGCTGCGAAGACCTGGGCGAGCGCCTGGCCAACCGGATGGACGATGACGAGTACGAGAAAATCAAGGCCGAAAATCCGGACGCGGTGATCAACAGCAAGGAGGCGGCTTACTATTTTAAGATTTTCCGCGAGTATCACCCCCAGGATTCGATTCTGGGCTCCATCGGCATCTGGACCGGGTTTGACTTTGCCGAGGAGCGGGAGAAGGTCAAAGGCACGGTTGACGGGGACCTGAAACACGAGCACGAAGAGGAAACCGACGACGCCTCCCAGGTGGCCTGAGCCGGTCCATGGAACTGACGATCCTGGGCTCCGGCGGATGCACGGTGATTCCCAGGCCGCTGTGTACCTGCCCGGTGTGCCGGCAGGCACGGGAAAAGGGAATCCCCTATGCACGTTCCGGGCCGTCTGCCTTTCTGCACGACGCCGGCCTGCTTATTGACACACCGGCCGAAATCGTCGGCCAGTTGAACCGGGAGTCCATCGGCCAGGTGGACCACCTGATCTTTACCCACCTGGACCCCGACCATATCGAGGGGTTTCGGGTGGTGGAGCAGATCGCCCTGGACTTTCGGACCTGGCGGTCCTGTCCGGGCAAATGCATAGACTTGGTGCTGCCCCGGCCCTTGATGGATCGCCTGGAGCGGATTTGCACTGCTTACGGCTCTCAGGCGGCCTTTTACCGGGACCAGGGATTTATTCGGTGCCGGGCCTTTGACCGGTCCGCGCGAATCGGCGATGTCACGGTGACCGCCCTTCCCGTGGACCGCGGGGACCAGACCGCCTACGTCTATATTTTTGAAAAGGCGGGTGTAAAGATCGTTTATGCCGCCTGCGACATACGGCCGTTTCCCGAAAATGACCCGGCGGTGCGCGATCCCGACCTGCTGGTGATTCAGCCCGGCCTTTTTGAGACCGGCCTGAAGAAGGGTTTTGTCTATCCGGCAGATCATGTCTCCCGGTCCACGCTCTATACGTTTGATCAGACCGTGGACCTCTGCCGCCGAATCGGCGCCGGGAAGGTGGTGTTTGTTCACCTGGAAGAGTACTGGAACCGGAGCCATGACGACTATGCGGCCCTGGAAGTGGGTCTGGACAACATGCACTTTGCCCATGACGGCATGCGCCTGAGTGTGTAACCCGGAGGTTGTGTGAAATGTTTGAACCGGAAACGAAAACGACGATCAATAAGGAGCAGACAACGACACCCATGAACTTTGCGGACGATACCCTGCTGGACCAAATCCACCGGGACGCGGTACGCGTACTGGAAGAGACCGGTGTGTGGTGCCCTTCAACGGAGGTGCGGGAGATATTTGAACAGACCGGGCAGGCGGCCTTTGACGAGACCACCGGCCACCTGCACGTGCTGGGGCCCCTGGTGGACCAGGCCCTGGCCACGACCCCGAAACGGGGCTCCTACTGGATCGGTGAAAATGCCTTTGGCGTGGGCGGTACCGCGCCCTTTGTGCATGACGACACCACTGGTGAACTGATTGCCCCAACGTTTGAGCATCTGGCGAAAATCGCCGCTATCGTGGACCAGGCGGACGTGATTGACTTCATGGCACGGGGCGTACTGATTCCCAAGCACGAGGTGGAGGTGATGGACACCATCATTGCGTCCTGCAAAAAGCCGGTATATGTCGCGGCGGTCTCTGAGGCCGGCATTGCCCGGGCCGGGGAGATTCAACGGAGCCGGGGCGGCCTGACCGTTCAGTTTTCCATCATCAACAGCCCCCTTGCCATCATCGAGAGCATGATTCCGCCGTTTCTTTCCTGCGTACGGCAGGGGATTCCCATTTATGTTTCCACCATGCCCATGGCCGGGCTTTCCGGTCCTTACTCCATGTCCGGCCTGGTTACCCTGACCCATGCCGAGGCCCTGTTCGGCATCACCCTGGCACAGCTGGTCAACCCCGGCATCACGGTGGTTCACGCCGGCCTGCCCTCCATTGCCAGCATTAACGACAACTATGCCGTGAACCTGGGGCTGGTCTCCTTCAACATCGCCAACCTGCTCATGGAGAAGGTGAACAAGCGCCTGGACCTGCCCTCCATTCAGACCGCCTGCACCACCAGCCAGGCCCATCCCAACGAGGTAGCTGAAGCCGAGGCGATCAACGGGTTTGCCCTGATGAAAAAGTACGGGTTTCACCAGATGCGCCACGCCTTCGGGTTTTTAAAGGAGCTGGTCTCCTTTTCCATCGACAAGCTGGAGCGTCACATCGAGCTGTGCCGGGCCACGGGCCCGGACCAGGCCCCGGAATATGAGTTGGAGCCCTACGATCCGGAGGGGCTGGCCGCGATTCTGCGAAACGCCAGCCGGGCCGGTTACATGCGGGACGACCACACCCTGAAAAACACGGGAAAATCTTTTTTAATATGAACCCAAGCCAAAGGAGAGAACCATGACACAGTTTGCGAATATGACGGAAGCGATTCTGGCCGGTGACCCGGACAGGGTAAAGCAGCTGGCTGAAGAAGGGATCAGCAGGGGCGACGATGCCGGGGCCGTTATGGCGGCCATGATCGGCGCCATGGACATCGTGGGCGAGAAGATGGAGGCCGAAGAGATGTTTATTCCCGAGGTGCTGATGTCGGCAAAGGCCATGAGCGCGGGCACCGAGCTGCTCAAGCCCCACCTGGCCGAAGGCGGGGGCGGAAACAAGGGCACCCTGGTGATCGGCTCCGTACACGGCGACCTGCACGACATCGGCAAAAATCTGGTCAAGATGCTCATGGAGGGGTCGGGTTTTTCCGTGGTGGATCTGGGCACCAATGTGGCGCCGGATGCTTTTCTGACCGCGGTAAAAGAACATTCGGCCAGCCTGGTGGGCATGTCGGCCCTGCTGACCACCACCATGCCGGTGATGAAGGAAGTGGTGGACGCCCTCAAGGATGCCGGACTGCGGGACCAGGTCAAGGTGCTGGTAGGCGGCGCCCCGGTCACCGATGAGTATGCCGAACAGATCGGGGCCGACGCCTATGGTGCGGATGCCGGATCAGCGGTGCGGATCGCCAAGTCCCTGGTGTAACCCCCACCCGTCAATTGCCGAATCAGGAGAAAAAGGAGAATAAACAATGGCAAATATTCGCAGTAACCAGCACGCTTTGTTAAGCCCCATGGCCCGGAAGATGTCCGAAGACCAGTGCAGAAATCTCTACTGGGCCTGCCTGGAAATTCTGGAGCGTACCGGCGTATGCCTGCACGAACAGGCGGCCGTCGACCTGTTTAAAAAGGCCGGCGCCATGGTAAGCGATGGCAACCGGGTACGCATTCCCGCCGGCATGGTGGAAAAAGCCCTGGGCACGGTGCCCCGCAAGATCAACTTCTGTGACCGCAACGGCAACCGGGCCATGCAGGTGGGTGGCCACCGCAGCTACTTCGGCACCGGCTCGGACTGTCTTCACATCATCGATCATCGCACCGGCCAGCGGCGAAAGGCGGTGCTTCAGGATATCGTGGAGGGGATGACCCTTTGCGACGCCCTGGACCACATCGACTTTGTGATGTGCATGTTTCTGCCGTCGGACGTGCCCCAGGAAAAACTGGACCGCTACGAGATGGAGGCCATGCTCAACCATACCACCAAGCCCATTGTCTACGTGACCACCGAGTTTTCCGGGTGCAAAGACGCCGTGACCATGGCCGAGATCGTGGCCGGGGGCGCGGACCAGCTGCGGCAGCGACCTTTTGCCGCCTGCTACATCAACGTGACCACCGGATTGCGCCACAACGGCGAGGCATTGCAGAAGCTGCTCTACCTGTCGGGCAAGGGGCTTCCCTTTACCTATATTCCCTCGGCCCAGGGTGGTGTGACCGCGCCCATGACCATTGCCGGTACCATGGCGGTGAATAATGCCGGCGTGCTGGCCGGTCTGGTGCTTTCACAGCTCAACAACGAAGGCGCCCCTTTTATCATGCCGGGGTGGGGCGGGAACATGCTGGATATGAAAACCACCACCCAGCCCTATGCCGATCCGGGAAAGCGGGGCCAGGCCATAGATTTTGCCCATTTCCTGGGGCTGCCCACCTTCAGCCTGGCCGGATGCAGCGAGTCCAAGGTCATGGACCAGCAGGCATCCGCCGAGGCGGCCCTGACGCTTTTTACCGACGCCCTGTTTGGCGGCAACCTGGTCCACGACGTGGGATATCTGGAATCGGGGCTGAGCGGCTCGCTGCCCCAGCTGGTGATCTGCGATGAGATTTTAAGCTGGCTGGACGCCTTCATGCATCCGATTGAGATCTCTGATGAGACCCTCTGTCTGGACCTGATCGACCAGGTGGGGCCGGACGGTCAGTACCTGGACCACCCCCACACCATGGAACATTTTCGTGAGCGATGGTATCCCGGCATTTTCGACCGTTCCAACCATGCCTCATGGCAGAAGAAGGGGGCGAAGAACCTTGGCGAGCGGGCTACTGAAAAGGTGGACAAAATTCTGGCCGACCACAAGCCCGAGCCCCTGGCGCCGGACGTGGCAAAGGCTGTGCATGCCGTGATAGAAGGATAGAAAGGAGACGTGCCATGCGGGTGGCCATCTGCCAGACAAAGCCTTCGCTGCTGGATGTTCAGACCAACCTTGAATCGGTGATTGCCCATATTCATAAATGCCGGGAACAGGGCGCCCAGCTGGTGGTTTTTCCTGAACTGGCCCTGACCGGATATTTTGTGGGGCTGCAATATCACAAGGCGGCCCTGCGGCTGGATTCCGACCAGATTCAAAAGTTGGCCGCCGCCACAAAGGGAACCGCCGCGGTGGTGGGATTTATCGAAGAGTCCCGGTCCATGAATTTTTACAATTCAGCCCTGATCGCGGTGGACGGGGAGATCCTGTTTGCCTACCGCAAGCTGAACCTGCCCAACTACGGGGCCTTTGAGGAGCGCAAGTTTTTTGCCAACGGCAAGCATATCCGGGTGTTCCGGCTCAACCACTTTAACGTGTCGGTGTTTATCTGCAACGACATGTGGCATCCGGCCCTGCCTTACCTGGGCGTCACCCAGAAGGCCGATATCTTTGTCTCCATCATCAACTCATCGGAAGAGTCCATGGGCGCCGAGTTCAGCAACATGGAGAGCTGGGACATCATCAACCGGTTCTACTCCCGGGTGTTCGGCATCTACAACATCTGTGCCAACCGGGTGGGCACAGAAGACCCGGACGAGACCTGGGATATTCCAGACGATGACAAGCTGCTGAAAAAGACATCGGACGTGTTCCTGGTGCCGGAGGTCAAAAAGCGGTACCGGTTCTGGGGCGGCAGCGAGATCATCAACCCCTTTGGGCAGCGGATTTACAAGGCCAGGCTCTATGAGACCGACGTGATCATGGGCGAGCTTTCAAGGGACCTGGTCCGGCGCAAGAAGATTCTGCTGCCCTACCTGAGAAACGACGATCCCTACTTTACCCGGCGGGAACTGCACCGCATCCTGTTTGAACAGGCCGGCGATGGTTCCAGACCCCAGCACAAACTCTGATCAGTCCCGCGCTGTTTTTGCCTTTCCGGGGCGGCCCCGCTTTGCGGGTGTTGTTTTCGGCAGGGGCGGGTCAACACCGCTGAGGGGGCCGGCCTCGGCCAGGATCGGGGCCGCATCAATGTCCCGGGCGTTCATCAGGGCCACCACGCGTTGCAATGAGCTGAGGATCATGGCCTGTTCCCAGTCGGCCAGCCGGTGAAAGGACTCGATAAAATGCTGCTGCAGCAGGGGCGGGGCCTTTTCCAGCAGCTGCCGGGCCGAGGCGGTCACCGTGATGTAGACCTTGCGTTTGTCCTGCCGTCCCCGCCGCCGTTCAATCAACCCTCGCTGTTCCAGCCGTTCCAGGATGCCGGTCACCGTGGGCTGGCCCAGGCTCACGGCCTTGGCGATTTCGTTGATGGCAACTTCCTGGTGAACAGAAATGGTCTGGAGCACGATCAACTGGGGCCCGGTGAGCCCGAACTGCCGGACCAGTGCCCTGGAATGCAGGTCCACGGACTGGATGATCCGGCGAATGGCGATCAGTACCTGGTTGGAGATGGCTGTGTCTGCCGGCTGACGGGTGGGTCGTTTCATATGCGGTATTCCCCTGTACCAATGGATTAGGAAAACATTGAAAATTTAAATTCACCGCAGAGGCGCAGAGGACGCAAAGAAAAAAATGAACGCTGCGCGTAAAACAGCCATTGCCGAAGCGTTAAGCGAAAATAAACCTTTGCGCTCTTTGCGTCTTTGCGGTGCAAAAACAAAAAAATGAAAAATCAGCATCAGATTTTTCATTCAATATACGGGTCAGTCCTTCTGAATGGTTTTCAGGTATTCTTCCCACTCTACGGGCACCAGCTGTTGCTTTTGCGTGTTGCACGATTTACAGGCCTGCACCACGTTGCCTTTCGTGGTTTTGCCGCCCCTGGACAGGGGCACCACGTGGTCCATGGTCAACTCCGACGGCCGGAACGGTTTGCCGCAGTAGTAGCAGGCGCCCCTGGCCAGCTGCTGTTTCCACCACTGGGTCTGCCGCAGGTCCCGCGCCTTGTTTTTTTCCCGTTTTATTGCCGTGTCATCGACCGTCTCTTCCCAGGGGGAAGTCCTTGTCATGCGGCGATTTGCCGGTCCTTTAGCCACCGGTTGATCTCCTGTGTCAGAAGTGTGTAGTAGCGTTCCGATCCGCCCAGGCCCCGGCGGCCGAAGTAGTAGTTGATCTCAAGAAACAGCGGGCCGCTTTCGGGCCGGGCCGCCGGAAAGATCAGGTCAAAGCCGGCCAGGTTGATGCCTGTTTTTTTGCAGACCGCCTGAACCGCGGCGATTCCCTTTTCCCTCAGCTCCGGGTGGGCCTGGTCATCAATGTCGGCGCCCCTGGCGATGTTCACGGCAAAGCCGGTGGTTGCACCGGCCACCCGCCAGTAGGCCACAAACTTTTTGTATATTACCACTACCCGCAGCACGCCGAAAAAGGGTGGAACGTACCGCTGCAACAGAAAGCCGGCCTGGCCGGTGCGCTCCCACGCGCGGGCCTTGTCAAGCAGGGGGGGCAGGTCTTCCGGGCCTGTTACCGGAAACACGCCGTGGCCCTCATCCGCCTTGTCAAGCTTGAAGACCAGGGGAAAATCCAGGGACGGTCTTCCGGCCTTGTGTGTTTCGAAAAACCCCTTTACCGTTTTATAAGTCATCGTTTCCGGGTGAGCAACCCCGATTTTGGAAAACAGCTCGGCCTGGCCGATTTTGCCCGGATACGTAAAACGTGTGGAAAAATCGGGGAACACGTGGCGGCACCGTTTTTGGGCCTCCGCGTAGAGCGCGGGACCACAGGCCTGGTGCAGAATAACGGCCGTGGCATGTCCCATGGCCGCCTTTTTATCCTCGGTCAATGATCTGCCCGCGCAGTGGATGTAGCGGTCGCCGGGAAAGCAGGGATGAAAGGAAAGCACCGTCATGCGTCGTCCGAGGGTTTCATGAAATATTCGGGTCAGGGATAACCGAACTCTGACAGCCGCCTGTCATCTGAGCTCCAGTTTTTCTGAACCCGGACAAAAAGTTCCAGAAAGACCCTTGCCCCGGTCATTTGCTCGATATCCTGCCGGCTCTCCTGCCCGATCTGTTTGAGCATGGCCCCCTGTTTGCCGATGATGATTCCCTTCTGGGAGTCCCGCTCCACGTGAATGGTGGCCTGAATGTGAATCACCGACCCCTCTTTTTTCTCTTTAAAAGTGTCGATGGTCACGGCCGTGGCATAGGGAATCTCCTGGCCGGTGAGGCGGAATACCTTTTCCCGGATCATTTCGGCGGCCAGAAACCGTTCCGGCGCGTCGGTGAGCATCTCTTCGGGGAACAGGGGGCCCCCTTCAGGCAGCAGCGCTTCCAGCTCGACCATCAGGTCTTCGGTCTGAATTGCCTCCAGGGCCGATATGGGGACGACTCGCTCAAAAGGGTAGAGCCGCTGCCAGGTGTCAATCATTTCCAGAAGCTTGTGCTTTTTGATCCGGTCGATTTTGTTTAAGGCAAGGACCACGGGCTTGTTGTGATGTTTCAGGTGTTCAATGGTCACGTGCTCGGCATCCTTCCGGGGTTTTACCACGTCGATGACCAGCAGGATCACGTCCACGTCGGCCAGGGCCGACACGGCCGTACCCACGATGGCGGTGTTCAGTTTGCCCTTGGGCCGGAAGATGCCCGGCGTGTCCACAAACACCACCTGGGCATTTTTGCGGTTCACGACGCCCAGGATCCGGTTGCGGGTGGTCTGGGGCTTGTCCGAGGTGATGGATATTTTTTCTCCGGTCAGCAGGTTGAGCAGGGTGGACTTGCCTGCGTTTGGCGGACCGCAGATGGCTATAAAACCTGAGCGAAAGTCCTTTTTGGGTTCCAGCGGGTCGATCATCGGATTATCCTTAAAGAAGCCCCGTCATGCGGGCAATGGTTTCCAGGGCCGGGTCCCGGCCCGTTTTCTGCAAAGTGGAAAAAAGGATCATCTCGTCCGCGCCAATACCCACAGCTCGTGCAATTTCGTGACGCCGGCGGTCGGCGGCCGTCTTTTTAAACTTGTCCGCCTTGGTCAGCACCATCTTCCAGGGAATACCATAATGGGCGCACCACTGCATCATCAGGAATTCGTCCTCCCTGGGCTCCCGACGCAGGTCCATCAACAGCATCAGGCCCCGCAGGTTCTTCCTGCTTGACAGGTATCGCTCCACCATGGGGCCCCATGTTTTCTGTTCCTTGCGGGAGACCTTGGCATACCCGTATCCCGGCAGATCCACGAACATCACCTGTCCATTGATATCAAAAAAGTTGATCAGCCGGGTCTTGCCGGGGGTGGCGCTGGTCTTGACCAGGTTTTTGCGGTTGACCAGCAGGTTGATCATGGAGGACTTGCCTACGTTGGACCGGCCGGCAAAGGCAATCTCCGGCAGGTCCGTGTCCGGATACTGGGATGGCTGGACCGCGCTGGTGACAAACTCGGCGGATCGAATAATCATGAAGGCCACCTTCCGGGTTTGTCGCACATACCCTGTTATATTACCTTGTTTAAGGGATATTCAATGATGCCCTGGGCCCCCTTGGCCATCAGTTCAGGAATCAGGTCCCGCACCGTTTCCGAATCCACCACGGTTTCCACTGCAAACCAGTCGGACTGGTAAAGCGGCGCCACCGTGGGCGCGTTGAGGCTGGGCAGCAGACCCACAATGGCGTCCAGACCGGCCTGGGGCACGTTCATCTTCAGGCCCACCAGTTTTTCCCCCAGCAGAGCGCCTTTCAGCAGCAGGGCGATCTGCTCCAGCTTGGCCTTTTTAAACGGGTCTTTCCAGGCGTCGTGGTTGGCGATGAGCTGGGTGTGGGTCTGCATCATCTCGTAGATAATGCGCAGGCTGTGGGCCCGAATGGTGCTCTCGGTTTCCGTGATTTCAACGATGGCGTCGGCCAGGCCGGAGACCACCTTGGCCTCTGTGGCGCCCCAGGAAAACTCGACATTAACCGATATCTTTTTTTCCTGGAAAAAACGTTTGGTGTAGTTGACCAGTTCGGTGGAGACGGTTTTTCCTTCAAGGTCTTCCAGCTTCTGGATCGGCGAATCCTTTGCCACGGCAATGACCCACCGGGCCGGCCGGGCGCTGGCCTTTGAATAGACCAGGTCGGCCACCACGTGCACGTCGGAGTTGTTTTCCGCGATCCAGTCCTTGCCGGTGAGGCCCGCGTCCAGGGTGCCGTGCTCCACGTTGCGCGCCATCTCCTGAGCCCTCAACAGGGCGCAGGAGATCGCCGGATCGTTGATGTCCGGGAAATAGCTTCTGCCGTTGACGTTGATTTTCCATCCGCACCGCTTGAACAGGGCGATGGTGGCGTCCTGAAGACTTCCCTTGGGAATGCCGAATTTCAATACCTGTGTCATTTCTTATAGACCTCCGCGGGATCAAAAACCCGTTCCTGGGTAATGCGGCCGGTGCCGTCGGCCTCCACGTTTGTAAAAAAGCAGCTTCTGTACCCTTTGTGGCAGGCGGCGCCGCCGATCTGTTCCACTTTAAAAAGCAGGGTGTCGTTATCGCAGTCGATGCGGATTTCCTTTATAATCTGAACATTGCCAGAGGACTCCCCCTTGACCCACAGCTGTTTACGGGAACGGCTGTAATAGGTGGCCTTTCCCGACGCAAGGGTCGCTTCCCAGGCCTCCCGGTTAATATAGGCCAGCATCAGCACCTCGCCGGTGGCCGCGTCCTGGGTAACGACCGGTACAAGCCCCCCGGTCTTTTCAAAATCAGGCGTTATCATTCCTTCGGTTCCATTCTTTGTTTTATTAATGGTATCGTATTGTTGGTAAATGTTTAGTAGCGTCTGCCCGGCCGGATGTCAATAAATTTCATGAAATATCCGGGGCAGGAACTCGCCCGCTTCGCGGTGCTCAAACAGCCTGCCCGCTTTTTTCCGAAAAAAGCATTTGCGCTCGGCTGCGTTGCAATGGGCGGGGCCTGCCATTGATGCTCCGACGTGGTGTATAAAAAGATTTGTTTCTCTAGAGACGACCTGGTTTTCAGCTTATTTCCGGAATTTGTAAATTCAGATGGTTATAAAGTCTAAACGTCCTTTTAGGAACGATTTTGGATACCAATGATTTTCCCATGTTGAAAAATTTCATGAAATATGCGGGCTTGCATGTTGAAACCGGCTTTTATATAATGCAAAATTTTTAAACTCCCGAAATCGGGAAAACTGGAAAGACCATGTTTTTCAAAAGAAAAAAACAGGCCGGCCCGGACCGGCCCGTCGAAAAAGCCGAAGAGAGCCTGACAAAAGGGGTGATGCTGGCCTACTGGATTCTGCTGCTGCACCTGGGGCTGATCGCGATTGCCGGCCTGGTGGTGCTGATCTTCAGGGGGGTGGCCTACTATTTTCTGTGGCTCGTGTTCGGCGGCGCCGCCATTGTGGCAGGCAGTGGATATTATATATTGAAAAAAATGAAGCAGGAACGCCATACCATTCAGCAGATTCTGAGAATGCCGGAGTTCAGGGGCCGCCCGGTGGAGATCAGCCTGCTGGGCGGGGCCGCTTCCCTGCGCATGGGCGGCGGCTCACCGGCCCCCATTGATGTCAACCCGGTCGGGGGCACCGCCACGCCGCTGCTGGAAGACCCGACCCGCACCCGCATTCGCGACCTGGGTGAACTGGGCCGGCTCTACCGGGACGGCATGATCTCCCGGCAGGAGTATGAGACCCTGAAAAACGAAATACTGGCATCGGTCCGGCCGGAAGAGTTGAATGGCGAGCCATCGGGCACGGTGGATATCGGCCCCGCGGAATAAACCAATCGCTGCGAGGGTTTTATGGCAGGCGAAGACAACATGGTCTACATTCTGATCGCTCTTTTTTTTACCAGCCTGTTTTTCTTTTTTTTCTTTTCCGGACTGTGGCACTGGGTCTGGTACGGCCGGGGGGCGGACCGGTGCGGTCCCCGGCTTGCCCATCGACTTTCCTGGTTTCGCAAGAAAGGGGAAGATGCCGTACCCGCGGCACGACGGTTTGCCAGAGTGTTTTCCACCTTTCTGGTGCTGGCTGCGGTGACGGCCCTTGGCGTTGTGACTTACCTTATGATCAGTTGATGACGGATGCTTTTTTCTGTTCAGATTCAATAGAATATATTATACTTTGCAACAGCTTTTTTCCCATGACGCTTTCACGGACCGGGGCCGTCGTGCCGGCCGTGAAACCATGACGACAGGAGCCGGTGATGAGCTTTCTGCTTCAGGTCTATGTGGGTTTTGTGGTTTTTTCCGCTGTCGTTTTTCTGGTGGCCACACGCATTGTTCAAAAAAATTCTATCGTGGCCGTGGTCGGCTATGCCATCATTGCCGGCACTGTCATCGGGTCCCTGCTGACCTTTGCTTACACGACCGGAAACTGGGCCAACCGGTATCTGCTGGCCGGCACCCTGGTCGGCTATTTCCTGGTACTGGCTGTCTTCTATGTCGGCCTGATGTACTATATCTATTCCCGTGTCAAAAAGCCCCTGGAGTCCATTATTGTCATCAACAAGGGAATCGCCGATGGTGATCTGCGGCACAAGGTTCTGGATTTCCAGGGAGAACGGGAACTGGCGGAACTGACGGCCTCCATTTCGGCCACCAGCTCCAGGCTGAATTCCATCGTGTCCGGCATTGCCGCCGATGTGAATGTGCTTGCCGAAACCGCAGGCACGCTGATCGACCGTTCCACACAGCTCCAGCAGAACGCCGGCAGAATGAAGGAGCAGGCGTCGGCTGTTGCCACGGCTTCCGAAGAGATGAACACCAACCTGCTGTCGGTCTCCTCTTCGGCGGAACAGTCATCCCGGAACATCAACCTGGTGGCCGCGGCATCTGAGGAGATGTCTTTGACCATTAATGAAATCGCCAAAAGCACGGAACGGGCCCGCAAGGTCTCTGGTGACGCCACGATTCAGGCCAATTCGGCCTATGAAAAGATATGGAAGCTTGAAAACAGCGCTCTTGAGGCCAATACCATTATCGAGACCATCAACGAGATCGCCGAGCAGACCAACCTGCTGGCCCTGAACGCCACCATTGAGGCGGCCCGGGCCGGGGAAGCGGGCAAGGGGTTTGCCGTTGTGGCCGACGCGGTCAAGCAGCTGGCCGGCCGAACCGCCGCCGCTATTGTGGATGTGAAGGAAAAGCTGGAGGTGATGGCCGAGTCCCGGGCCGAAACCATCGCCAATATTGCCGGCATCCAGCGCATCATCACCGGACTGGACGAGATCGTCTCCGGCATTGCCGCTTCCATCGAACAGCAGAGCGCCACCACCCGGGAGATTGCCAGAAACATCAATGAGGCGGACGAGGGAGTGGCCGAAGGCACCCGGCGGCTGGCCGAAGCCACATCCGTATCGCGGCAGGTGAACACCGACCTTTCCCATCTTCACGATGCGGTGGACCAGACCCGAAAGACAGGGGAGGCGGTGCGGGAGATTGCCGACCGGCTGCTGCAGATGGGCGATGACCTTAAATCCCTTGTGGCCTACTTTCGGGTATGATAAAAAATCGCAAATTTAAAAACGGATTTGATGGATTGTAACCTTGTTGATTCCTAAAGATGACCATCGTCAGGCCCTGCGGATGCGGCGGTCCCTGATCGCGCTGACCGGATATGTGGTGATTACCCTGGGTTCCACGCTGGTGGCATCGGCCGGCCTGATTCGCGGCAACAGCCTTTCCGTTCTGGCCCTGGTGATGAGCCTGTTTATCCTGATGGCCATCTTCTTCCCGGCCCTGATATACACGGGAGTGAACCGGCGCTTCAAAGACCCCAGCCTGACCCTGCCCCAGCTGCTTCAGGCTATTTTCTTTGTCACGGTTTTCAGTTATTTCATGGTCAGTGAGATTCGTGGGGTCAGCACGGTGCTGTATATTCTGGTGTTCGTATTCGGCACCTTCCGGCTCAGACTGAGGGAGTTCATGGGCCTGGTGGCGCTGACCGTGGCTCTATACGCCGGCGCAATGGCCCTGCTCCATTACCGCCACCCGGACGCGGTGACGGTGAAACTGGAGATCATTCGAGGCGCCATCCTGGTGCTGTCGCTGCTGTGGGTCTCCTACATGGCCAACTATATCGCCAATCTCCGGCGGCGTATCAAGGAGATGGCCAGTTTCGACGCTCTTACCGAGGTCTATAACCGGCGGGAGATATTTGAAATTCTGGACCGGGAAAAGTCCTTTTCCGACCGTTCGGCCATTCCCTTTTCGCTGTGTATCCTGGACCTGGACGACTTCAAGGAGGTCAACGACACTTATGGGCACCAGGCCGGGGACGAGGTGCTCAAGGCCTTTGCCCGCGCTCTGCGTGAAAATGTCCGCACCGAGGATTACGTGGGCCGGTACGGCGGAGAAGAATTTCTGGTGGTGTTTGTTAATTTTGAATGCCGGGATAACAGTGCGACCTGTGTGGCCCGGCTGTTGAAGGTGACGGAGCGGCTTTCGTTCCCGGGCATTGCCGATGGCCTGAAAATCACCACCTCCATTGGTGTGTCCGCCTACCGGCCGTCAGAAACCATTGACGCGGTCATTGCCCGGGCCGACCAGGCCCTGTACGAGGCCAAGGCCGCCGGCAAAAACCGGATTGTCTGCAGCGAACCCTGCGGCACCTGAACGGCTGGCCCGATTTTTCTTTTTTCCCACCTGGTTTGCGTTTTTGACTTTTTCCCCGGTTCCCTTTATGATGCCTGAAAATACAGTTATTCGTATATCTTTTGTTGCAAAGGCGAGTCGTGTCCCCTACATGGAATACCATTAAGTCGGTACTTGAGCGGCGTGAACAGCAGACCCTTTCCTCCCGGGCCGAGTCCAGCGCAGCCGGCATTCGGCGCAGGGGTGAAGATCAACTGGACCGGGACTACCGGCTGGCATTTGCCGTGGACGTAGACCGCATTCTCCACTCCCTGGCCTATACCCGGTACATCGACAAGACCCAGGTGTTTTACCTGATTGAAAACGATCACATCACCCACCGGGTGCTGCATGTCCAGCTGGTGTCCAAGGTGGCCCGCACCATCGGCCGGGCACTGGGCCTCAACCAGGACCTGATCGAGGCCATTGCCCTGGGCCACGACATCGGACATGCCCCCTTCGGCCATGAAGGCGAAACCTACCTGTCGAAGCTGTGCGAGCAGGCCGGCATCGGCCCGTTTCTGCACAACGTGCAGAGCGTCCATTTTCTTGAATCGGTGGAACGGAAGGGCAGGGGGTGTAACCTCTGCCTTCAGACGCTGGACGGCATTCTGTGCCATGACGGGGAAATTCATACCACCAACCTGAAGGCCGACCGGAAGAAAAATTTTCAGACCTTTGGAGAAGAGATCGCGGCCAAGCGGCGTGATCCCTCTCTTCAACTGACCCCCATGACCATGGAGGGATGCGTGGTGCGATTTGCCGACACCATCAGCTATATCGGCCGGGACATCGAAGACGCCATCCGGCTGGGCCTGGTCCGGCGGGAGGAGATGCCGTCCCGGAGCGCGTCCGTTCTGGGGGACACCAACGGCAAGATCGTCTACAGCCTGGTGACCGACATCGTGACCCAGAGCATGGACAAAGACCATGTGGCCTTCAGCGAGGAGGTGTCCGCCGCCCTGCGTGAGTTAAAGCGATTCAACTACGAGCGTATTTATATGAACAAAAAGATCAAGTCCGCTTCCGGCCGCATTGAAGCCCTGTTTGCCCTGCTGTTTGAACGGTACCTCGGGGACCTGGAGGCAGATAACCGGTCATCGGTGATTTTCACCCATTTTTTGAAGGACATGGCCCCGGGCTACGTGGAGCGGCATACGTCGCCGGAGGTTGTCCGGGACTTTATCTCAGGCATGACGGATAACTATTTTCTGCGTCAGTGCCCGGATGACATGCAGCCGATACTTCATGTGTCCGGAACGTAGCCCTCGTGTTTCATGAAACATGAGGGCTGATGGGGCCAAAAAGGGGTTGCTGAGCGCCTTAAAAGGCTCTATTTTAGAAGAAATATATTAATGCCGCCTTTTTGGATCTGCTGATCTCACGCAAAGGAGCTTGAAAAATGAAAAAAGCAAAAATCGTGTTGGTGCTGGTCATTGTTTTCGGGATCGGTTTTATCGGATGGCAAAACGCGGGTTTTGTTACCGATCAGCGGCCGTTCAAGGTTCTGACCTACGAATCCCCGGAGATTTATAACGGCGTGGTGATTCTGGCGGCATTCCTGCTGGGCGCGCTGCTGGCCTACGTTTCCGGTCTGCTGACACGGTTCAAGGCCAAAAAGGAGATCAAGGAGTTGACCGCCCAGGTGGAGGCCTGCCAGGCGGAAAAAAGTGTTCTTCAAAAGGAGAAAGCCGCGGCGGCCTCTGCGTCCTCGGCAGCGCAACCACCGGACGCCGGCCCGACAGGTCCGGACGGGGCAGCGTAACCCGGTAACGGGCATGTGGACAATCACCATGGAACGTATCCTGAACCCGTATATTGCATGAAATATCCGGGCTAATCTTTATGCAGGTGGTCTGAATATGGGCTCCACAGGCGTCACTCCCATGATGCAGCAGTACCTCTCCATCAAGGAACAGCATCAGGACGCCATTCTCTTTTACCGAATGGGCGACTTTTACGAGATGTTTTTCGAAGACGCCCGGACCGCGGCTCCGGTCCTTGAAATCGCCCTGACCTCCCGCAACAAGAACGACACGGACCCCATTCCCATGTGCGGTGTTCCGGTAAAGGCCGCGGACGGATACATCGGCCGGCTCATCGAAAACGGCTTCAAGGTGGCGGTGTGCGAACAGACCGAGGACCCGGCCGCGGCCAAAGGCCTGGTCAGGCGGGCCGTGGTGCGCATCGTCACCCCAGGCATGATCATCGACAACGCCCTGCTGGAAAACAAGACCAACAACTATGTGCTTTCCCTGACCCATGCCGACGGCGTTGTGGGGTTTGCCAGCGTGGACATTTCTACCGGCACCTTTCGGGTGTGCGAGTCATCCGACCTGCGGGCCGTGCGTCATGAGTTGCTGCGCATCGCGCCCCGGGAAGTGGTAATACCGGAATCCGGCGCCGGCGATGCGGCGCTTTCTCCTTTTGTTTCCCTTTTTCCCCCAGCCATTCGGACAACCCTCGCCGACCGGGAGTTCGATTACCGCACCGCCTGCCAGCGGTTGACCGACCAGTTTCAGACCCGGTCCCTGGAGGGGTTCGGGTGCCGTGGCCTCAAACCCGGCATTGCCGCGGCTGGGGCCCTGCTTTCCTATGTAAACGACACCCAGAAACAGAAGGCATCCCACCTGACCGGTCTGGAGGTCTACAGCATCGACCAGTACCTGCTGATGGACGAGGTGACCTGCCGGAACCTGGAGCTGGTGGCCAACCTTCGCAACAATGGCAGGCAGGGAACCCTCATCGATGTGCTGGACGCCTGCGTCACCGCCATGGGAAGCCGCCTGCTGCGGCGGTGGATGCTCTACCCCTTGCTGTCGGTGGAAGCCATCAACCAGCGCCTGGACGCGGTGGCCGAGGCAAAAGAGGGCCTGGGCGTCCGAAAGGCGGTGCGGGAACTGCTCAAACAGGTCTACGATATCGAGCGGCTCACCAGCCGGGCGGTCATGGGCCGGGCCACTCCCCGGGACCTGCTGGCCCTGACGCAGACTCTTTTTGCCCTTCCCGGCCTGTCAACGGAACTGGCGGCCTTTGCCAGCCCCCTGTTCTCCTTTGACGGGGAACTGGAATCCGGAGACATGGAAAAACTGGCCGGCCTGGCCGATCTGCTTGAATCGGCGGTGCGCGAGGACGCGCCGGTTTCCGTGGCCGATGGGGGTGTCATCAACCCCGATTATCATCCCCGGCTGGCCGAACTGGTCACCATCAGCCGGGACGGCAAGAGCAGCCTGGCCCGGCTGGAGGCCACGGAAAAAGAGAAAACCGGCATTTCCACCCTCAAAGTTCGGTACAACAAGGTATTCGGTTACTATATCGAGGTGCCCAGATCCCAGGTGGGGGCCGTGCCAGCCCACTACGTTCGCAAGCAGACCCTGGTCAACGGCGAACGCTACATCACCGACGAGCTTAAGACATTTGAGGAAAAGGCCCTGGGCGCCGAAGATCAGCGCATTCGGCTGGAGCAGGAGCTGTTTGCCGATATCGTGGGCCGGGTGACCGCGTGCAGCCCGATGCTGTTTGCCGCGGCCCGGGTCGCGGCCCGGATTGACGTATTGTGCGCCCTGGCCCAGGTGGCCGATGACCATGATTATATCCGGCCTGAAATGCTGCCCGGCGGCGAGATCATCATTGAAGATGGCCGTCATCCCGTGGTGGAGCGCATGCTTTCCGGCGAGCGCTATGTGCCCAACAGCATTACGTTAAACGATACCGACCGGCAGCTGCTGATCATCACCGGCCCCAACATGGCAGGGAAATCCACGGTGCTGCGCAAAGTGGCCCTGTTTTCGGTCATGGCCCAGATGGGGTCTTTTGTGCCGGCCCGGCGGGCCGCCATGGGCGTGGTGGACCGGCTGTTTACCCGGGTGGGGGCGCTGGACAACCTGGCCTCGGGCCAGAGCACCTTCATGGTGGAGATGGAAGAGACGGCCAACATCATCAACAATGCCACGCCCCAAAGCCTGGTGGTAATCGACGAGATCGGCCGGGGCACCAGCACCTATGACGGCCTGAGCATTGCCTGGGCCGTGGCCGAGGCCCTTCATGACCTGCACGACAGGGGGGTCAAAACCCTGTTTGCCACCCATTACCACGAGCTGACCGAACTGGAAAACACCCGGGCCCGGGTGAAGAACTTTCACATTGCCGTCAAGGAGTGGAACGATACCATCATTTTTTTAAGAAAGCTGGTGGAGGGCAGCACCAACCGCAGCTACGGCATTCAGGTGGCAAGGCTGGCCGGCATTCCCGGGCCGGTGATCGCCCGGGCCAAGAAGGTTCTGCTGGATATCGAGCAGGGCACTTACAGCTTCGAATCCAGACCCCCTGAAAAACAAAAGGGCGCGCCGGCCGGCCCGGTCCAGCTCTCCCTGTTTACCCCGCCGGAGCAGATGCTGGTGGACCGGCTGAAAAAGATCGATATTTCCACCATGACGCCCCTGGAGGCTTTGAACTGTCTTCACGAAATGCAACAGAAGGCCAACGACATATCGGAGACCGACGGATGATCTGCCAAAAACGCGCATCGTTTGTGATGATTCTCGGCTGCGTGGCAGCGGTGTTCTTCTCCTGCGCCTCTTCTTCGGCAAATCTCAAGACCCGGTTTTTCGAGGCGGAAAACTGTTATGCCGACCTGTCCCGGAACCCGGACCGCCAGCAGTACCGGTCCTACTGGCAGCGGTGCATCAATGCCTTTCTGGATGTTTATGAGCAGGACCCCGCCGGTCCCTGGGCCGCGGCCGGCCTTTACCGGGCCGGGGCGCTGTACACCGAGATGTATAAACACTCTTACCGGTCCGCCGATCTTCAGGAGGCCGCCGACCTGTTCAACCGCATTGTTCACCGGTTCCCGGACAGCGCTTACAGCGTCAAGGCAAAGGAACAGCTGGCCGCCCTTTCCGGCAAGACGACGGTGGTCAAAACCCCGGCTACAAAGGCCCTGTCCGCTTCGCTATCCGAGGATGAGATCAAGGCCCGTTACTTCGAGGCCGAGGGCTGTTACAGCGACCTGACCAACGCCCCCCGCCGTCAGAAATATCGCAGTTACTGGCAGACCTGCATTGACGGTTTTTATGACGTGTACGAGAGCGACCCCACTGGCCCCTGGGCCGCCGCCGGCCTCTACATGGCCGGAAAGCTTCACACCGAGTTGTACCGGCACTCCTACCGCCAGGCCGACCAGGACCGGGGCGTTGAACTGTTGCAGCAGGTGGTGCGGGATTTTCCGCAGAGCGCCTACACCGAAAAGGCCGCCGCCGCCCTGGGTGATATTCCCGGTGCCGCGCCCCTGGTGGTGTCCGATGCCGTATCCCCGGATGACCCGGCCGCATCCCCGGCCGACGATCCCTACTGCATGCCCCCGCCGGAAACAACGCCCGCGCCTTCAGGGCCGGCCATCGTGGAGGGGGTGCGGTTCTGGTCCAACCCGGCCTATACCCGGGTGGTCATCGACACCAACAAGCAGGTGGAATACAACCACAACCTGCTCAAGCACGATCCCCGCCAGGGAAAGCCCCAGCGTCTGTATGTGGACTTGGATCAGTGCCGGTTGAGCAAGGATCTGTCGCGCAGCATTCCGGTGGACGACAATCTACTCAAGGATATTCGGGCCGGCCAGTTCACCACTGATACCGTGCGGGTGGTGGTGGATATCAAGTCCTTTGAGGACTATGATGTTTTCTACCTGCAAAACCCCTTTCGAATCGTCATTGACGTGAGAGGGGAAAACGGGGACAAGGCCCAGGTGGCCCGTACCCCGGATGAAGTGCTGCCGCCGTCCACCGGGCCCAAGTCCCTGGCCGAGCAGCTCTCCCTGGGCGTGCGGCGGATCGTGATCGATGCCGGTCACGGTGGAAAGGACGGGGGCGCGCCCGGATACCGGAGAGGGGTTCATGAGAAGGCCGTCACCCTTTCCCTCGCCCGGAAACTGGCCGACCAGATTCGACGGGAAATCGGGTGCGAGGTGATCCTGACCCGTTCCTCGGATGCCTTTCTGACACTTGAAGAGCGCACCGCCATTGCCAACACCCGCAACGCCGACCTGTTTATCTCCATTCACACCAATGCCTGCCGCTCCAACAACGCCTACGGCATTGAAACCTATATTCTCAACATTGCCACCGACGAAGAGGCCATGGAAGTGGCGGCCCGGGAAAACGCCACCTCCACCAAGAACATCAGCGATCTTCAGGTGATCCTTCAGGACCTGATGCAGAACACCAAGATCAACGAATCCAGCCGCCTGGCCGGGTTTGTGCAGGGCTCGCTGGTCGGCAACCTGAAAAAAAGCTACAGCCGGATAAAGGACAAAGGGGTCAAGCAGGCCCCGTTTTATGTTCTGCTGGGCGCCCAGATGCCGGCCGTGCTGATAGAAACCGGGTTTATCAGCGACAAGACCGAGTGCGGTCGCCTGATCGACGGCAGCTATCAGGACAAGGTGTGCGAAGGCATTGTCAAAGGCATCAGGGAGTACATGCGCCACACCAAGATGGCGGCCTTCTCCCATGGCGGGGACGGGTAGGGGGGGACGTTCCGCACTTAATATTAAAAGGAGACAAAATGTATAAATCCAAATCTGTAATTATTTTATTACTTCTTTTTCTTTTAGGAGCCTGCGCTACGGCAATTCCAGTTCCCCAAAAAACTAAATTTGTCACAAGCTTGGGTGGCGGTTTTATGATAGATCGGCCTACAAAATCTGTCTGCTATGCCATGTCCTATGAACTCAATAAAACCTTTGATAGCAGCATTTACGCAGTCATTGAATTTGAAAATCCGGAGGGTGGCAAGCCATTTTCCGCAACTGTTGAAATCCCAGCCAAACAAAAAGAGATTCAAGTACAATCTAAAAAGTTCAAAAAAATTAGTAACAATAGAAATTATCTTGTTATTTTGAAACTTTTCTATGACTCATCGTTTACAAAATTAATAACTTCTCACCCGCAAAAAATTCGATTCGCATTAGATCCTTCTACGGTAAAGAGTTTAGGGATCGAATTGCTCTAAAAATGCATAAACACATGGTTGAAAGGACCGCAATATCTGTGCGGTTTTTCCTTTTACCTTATTTTCAAAACGTGCCCATATTAATAGCCTTAATACCTTGCGGCCTCTCACCATGGGCATTCCGCATTAAGAGGGAGCGGACTTTTATCGCAGTCCATAAAATATCCAAATCGAAATCGCTATCGGGATCGGGATCGGGATCGAAACCGATGTGTGGCACTGCATCAAAAGCGGCTCTGGCCTGTACCATCGAGGTTCAGCAGCAGATTGACGCGCTCTATCCCGATGTGGAACGCAATATTCTCACGGTTTCAGGCCAGGCCCCGGCGTTGCCTGCACAGAAGCCGAAACGCGCGCCAAAAAAGACCGTCAAACGGAAACGACCGGCTGAAAAATAAGAATCATACTCATAATCGTGCGCGGGCTCTTGATCGAAGTCAATAACAGCCGATCAGGAGCACGCGCAGGGTGATGGCAAATTGCCGGCCGGTGTGCGTAGTGCTTTATGTGATCAGGTTCTGAATCCGCATCATGAAGTCGCCGAAATCCCGGCCGTACTCCGGGGAGCCTTCAATGGAAAGATAGCCTTCCCGAATGGCGGTAATCATGTCCACGTCGTTTAGTACCACGGGCATGGCCCCTTCCACGCCGTTGAACTTCAGGTGAATAAAGGGCCGCCGTTTGGTGAAGGTGCCCCTGCCGGCCTTGGTTTTGCCGGCCTTGACCCGCAGGTAGGCGGCGATTTCGTCGTCCACGGTGATCTGGTAGATGCGCTCCGGCTGCTTGCCGGTCCATTCGGCCATCTCCGGATCGCCGCCCTTGTTGTACTGGGACATGGCTGTGGTGATCATGTAAAAGGTCATCTTGACCTTCAGCCGTTTTTGGGCTGGGTCTTTGGGCCGGGCGTTGGGCATCAGGATTTTAAGGGCCAGAAGAATGGTCATCACCTTGATCAGGAGCCCCACCTTGAATATTCCCCGAATTCGGGGCAGGGCCGGCTTTCCGGCAAACATGGCGTTCATGGAGGCCACGCTGCCGAACACAAAGGCGATGTCCGGTTTTTCCACCACGCCCTGGACCACGGTAAACGAACCGTTGTCAAACACCAGGCAGGCCCCCACGTCACCGGCCGGGTCACGGGCCACGAACTGAACATCGGCTTTTACGTTTTCAAACCGTTTTTTGATTTTGGGATCATCTTCCAGCAGTACCCGGATCACGGGAAGCACGGCCCGCAAAAAGATGCGTGACGCCATCAACTCTCGTTCGGTTGCCATAGGTTACACCTCGTCTTCCCAGTCTTCGTCTTCCTCGAAATCCATGTTCATCACTTCCCGCACCGTCTCCAGGATGCCGTCAGCATCCAGCTTGTAGTGGGTGTAGAGATCTTCCGGGTACCCCACTTCGCAGTAACAGTCGGGAATGCCCACCCGCTTGAAGGCGCACCCCTTGCCGTTGTCCGCGATCACCTCGGCCACGGCGCTGCCCAGGCCGCCGATTCGGTTGTGCTCTTCAAACACGATGACCCGCCGGGTTTCGGTGACCGCCTTTAACACGGCCTCGGTGTCCAGGGGCTTGATGGTGTGCATGTTCAGCACCCGCACGGAAAGCCCGTCGTTTTCCTTGAGTATTTTTGCCGCCTCCATGGCGTGAAACACGGTGATGCCGCAGCAGATCAGGGTGATGTCCGTGCCGGGGGCCAGTTCAACGGCCTTGCCGATTCGGAACCCGTACTCTTCGTTGTCATAATACCGGGGCTCGAATCCCCGGCCGATGCGAATGTAGACCGGCCCGGGCCAGTCCACGCACTGTTTGACCGCGTTGGCCGTTTCAATCCCGTCGGCCGGAACGATCACCGTCATGTTGGCAAAGGAGCGCATGATGGCGATGTCTTCGGTGCAGTGGTGAGTGGTACCGGCCTGGCCGAAGGATGCTCCGCCGTGGGTGGCGATGATTTTCACGTTCAGGTTCTGGTAGCAGATATCGGTGCGCACCTGTTCGGCGGCCCGCATGGCGGTGAAGGCCGCCATGGTGGAGACAAAGGGCAGCAGACCGGACTTGGCCAGCCCGGCGGCCACGCCGAACAGGTTCTGCTCGGCAATCCCCACGTTAAAGAATCGGTCCGGAAAATGGTCCTGAAACTTGCCGATCTTGGTGGACTTGGCCAGGTCGGCGGAGAGCCCCACGATATCGGGGCGCATCTTTCCCAGATCACACAGCACCTGGCCATATATCTCGGCCTGGGTCAGGGTGTCTGCGTCATATACGGTCCAGCTTAAACCTTCAGCCATGATAAACTCCTTTTATACGAATGGATTGTTGCACTGTTACACGCGGCCATAGGCCTTGTCCAGGGAGTTTCTGGCCGATTCCAGCAGCTCGGAATCCAGACCCCCGTAATGCCACTTGACCTGGTTTTCCATGAACTCGACCCCTTTGCCCTTGGCGGTGTTGGCCAGAATCAGCACCGGCCCGCTCTTTTCCGCATGGGCATATTCAATGGCATCGGCCAGGGCGTTAAAATCGTGGCCGTCGATCTCTTTGACGATAAACCCGAAGGCTTTCCACTTGTCGGCAAACGGTTCCAGGTTCATGATCTCTTCCGTGGCACCGTCGATCATCAGCTTGTTTCTGTCCACAAAGGTGACCAGGTTGGTCAGCTTGAAGTGGGCCGCCGCCATGGCAGCCTCCCACACCGAACCCTCGTTGCACTCGCCGTCGCCCAGAATGCAGTAGGTCCTCCAGGATTTTTTCTGGAGCCGCGCGCCCAGGGCCATGCCCACGGCAATGGGCAGGCCGTGGCCCAGGGAGCCGGTGGAGGCGTCCACGCCACGAACCTTGTTGCCGTCCAGGTGCATGCCGAAGGGGGACTTGAACTTGTTGAATCCCTTTAACAGCTCAAAATCAAAATACCCTTTTCGGGCCAGCACCGGGGCATAGGCCACGCCGGCATGTCCCTTGCTCAGGATCAGCCGGTCCCGGTCTTCCCAGTCGGGGTTTTTCGGGTCCACCTTCATGTACTTGTAGTAGAGAATGATCAGCATATCCACCACGGAGAGTCCGCCGCCGATATGGGCGCCGCCGGACCAGCCGGTGATGTCCACCACGTCCCGCCTGGCCTGGTAGGCCTTGTCGGCCAGCAGGGTCAGTTCTTCCTTTGTAAGTGCCACGGTGTCTTCCTCCTATTTTTTTTGTGGGTTGTCGCCGATGACGGCAAAGGCCTCGTCCGCGATTTCAAGGGTGCGGGCCAGGTCTTCTTCGGTATGGGCCGCCGACACAAACCAATTGTGGTGAGAAGTGAAAAAGGCGCCCCGCCGGGTGCATTCGCCGCACCATTGCTGGTGCAGCATCAGGGTGGGGTCGTCGGTGATGCGCAGGTATGGCATGGACGGATGGCCGGAAACCTTCAGGTTGTAGCCGTGACGCCGGGCCGTCTCGACCAGGCCGTCTCTCAGCTTTTCGCCGTAGGCCAGCATGGCGGCCGCGGCATTGATGCGCGCCATCTCGTCAAGGGTGGCAATGGCCGCTGCCATGGGGACCGCGGAGAACCAGTAGCTGCCTGTGTAAAATACCTTGGCCGCCGCTGATTTCATTGCCTCGGTGCCCATCAGGGCGGAGATGGGATACCCGTTGCCGATGGCTTTGCAGAAGCAGACCAGGTCCGGCGTAAACCCGAAATAGGCGTGGGAACCGCTCAGGTCCAGGCGGAACCCGCAGCGGATGTCGTCAACAATCAGTACCACGCCGTGCCTGCGGCACAACGCCTCGATTTTCTGCCAGTAGCCCTGGGCCGGCAGTTCGTTGTCCGCAAAAACCGGGTGGTGGTAGGGCGTGGCGATAAATCCCGCGACCTGGCCGGGATATTGCTCCAGCACCGCTTCAAAGGCGGCTGTGTCATTCCAGGGGATGCGGACCATCTGGGCCGCATCCTCTTCGGTCACACCGTGATGGCCGAAGGTCTGTGCCCAGGGCGCGGTGCCGTGGTATCCGCCGCGAATGGCCACGATCTTTTTTCTGCCCGTGGCGTGGCGGGCCACCATCAGGGCGTAGGAGGTGACATCGTTGCCGTTTTTGGCAAAAAAGGCCCAGTCCATCTGCGCCACGGTGTTTACCAGTTTTTCCACCAGCTCCACCATGACCGGGCCGGGGCAGGAGAGGCAGTTGCCCTTTTCCAACTGGGCCAGGGCGGCCCGGTCCACGGGCTCGTAATTGTAACCCAGCACCATGGGGCCGTAGGCGCACATGTAGTCGATAAACTCGTTGCCGTCGATGTCGGTAAAGCGGGCGCCGGAGGCCTGTTGCGCGAAAAAGGGGTAATGCTCCGGCGGTACCAGGGGGGCCGGGCTGAAGTGACCGTAAATGCCACAGGGGATGACGCCGGCCGCTTTTTCAAAAAGGCGCCTGGAGTTTTCATAAGTATAGGGAGTCGTCATCGGTTTTCCTCTTTTCAGGGTTGAAGGTAATGGGGAATCCGGTCCAGGATCAGGTCCACGGTGTCGATCATGGGAATCTGGCCCTGAATTTTCACGTCCCCCAGCGCGATGGCGGTAAAAGGGTCGATTTTCTGGTTGAGCAGCCGGTTGGCAGTGGCCAGGTTTTTCATCAACAGCAGGGCCGCCGGTCTGTCGTGTTCCCCTTTTTCCATGGTAATTTTCCCTTTTGTCACGGTCAGCGTGATGGCCGGACCGTCGGGAAGAATCTTCATCACCATGGGGCCGTCGGGCATGGCTCCGGCCACCGCCTTGGACTGAGCATCGGTGCCGGACAGGACCGCCACGGCACGGCCGGCCGTGTGAAGGGTCATCAGCGTATTGACCGTGGCATAGTCGGGGTCCTGAAGCAGGTCGTCGGTGGGCTTGAGAAAATACTCCATCCGTTTGGTGATGGCGGAAAACTCCTTTGCCATAAAGGGAAGTTTCGTAAATCCCTTCAGGGGGATGGGAATGCCCTTGTTCTCAAACATGGCGTTGAGATGGCGGCACGAGACAAACATCAGCCGCACATCCGGCGACGGGTGCTTGCCCGCGCCGGTTTCACAGGCGCCGTTTGCAAACCGGACAAAGGCGGCAGGCCCTTTTGGCACGGCAAACTGGATACAGATGTTCCAGCTTTTTGCCATGGCCGCGGCAGTGGCGTCGCGCCGGACCAGGTCCTCAAGATTGGGCAGCACGGCGTAAAGATTCAGCTGCGCCAGAACAGTATCATGGTTCACAACACCCTCCTGCTTTGGTTGTTGGTGGAGGCCCGGTTCAGCCGGCATCCGGATTGAACCGGCAGTGGGCATCGCTTTCGATCCCGATTTCGATGAAGAGGGGCGGGCATCCGTTTCCTTTGGTTTAATTGATCAGCGATGCCGCTGGTGTATATTTATAATCAAACGCCTGGGCCACGCCGGGGAAGGTGACCTTCCCATCAATAATGTTTGCGCCCAGGGCGATTTCCGGGTTCTCCCGCATGGCCCGCTGCCACCCCTTGTCCGCGATCTCCAGGGCATAGGGCAGGGTGGCGTTGGTCAGGGCCAGAGTGGAGGTTCGGGGCACGGCCCCGGGCATGTTGGCCACGCAGTAGTGGATCACCTGTTCTTCGACAAAGACCGGATCTGTGTGGGTGGTGGGCCGGGAGGTTTCAAAACAGCCGCCCTGGTCAATGGCCACATCTACCATCACGGCACCCTTTTTCATGGTTTTGAGCATCTCACGGGTCACCAGCCGGGGGGCCCGGGCCCCGGTCAGCAGCACGGCCCCGATCACCACATCGGCGGTCTGAATCCGCTCCCGGATGACGGCCGGGTTGGACATCAGCAGAAAACAATTTTTCGGCATCACGTCGGAAAGATAACGGAGCCGTCCCAGGTCAGCGTCCAGCAGGATTACCCTTGCGCCAAGGCCGCAGGCCATCTTGGCTGCATTGATCCCAACCACGCCGCCGCCGACGATCAGAACGTTACCGGGCTCCACGCCGGGAACGCCGCCCAGCAGCACGCCCAGACCGCCCTTTGACATCTCAAGAAGCTTGGCGGCTTCCTGGACGGCCATGCGGCCGGCCACCTCGCTCATGGGGGTGAGCAGGGGAAGGGAGCCATCCTTTTTCTGAATGGTTTCATAGGCGATGCACACGGCCCCGGTTTTGATAAGGGCGTCCGTCAGTGCTTGGTCGGCGGCCAGGTGCAGAAAGGTAAACAGGATCTGCCCTTTTCTCAGAAGGCCGTATTCAGAGGGCTGGGGCTCTTTTACATGCATGACCATGTCGGATCGGGCGAAAATATCCGCAGGGGTATCGATTATTCGTGCCCCGGCCTTGCGGTAAAGGTCGTCGTCAAATCCACTGCCGGCCCCGGCCCCGGCCTCCACAAGGATCTCGTGGCCCCGGGTTGTCATCATCTCCACACCGGCCGGCGTCATGGCCACCCGGTGCTCTTCTGTTTTTATTTCCTTTAAAATGCCGATAATCATCTGTTCCGGTTTCTTTATATGGGGGTTTGTGTTTTCTTGTCGCCGGCCAGGCGTTATCTTTCCTTTTTGCCGGTGGCGGCCACATGGTCGGTCAGCAGCTCGACCAGAAGCCGGCCGGTATCGTATGCCGCTTCAAGCGATATGTCTTTGGGGTTGGCAAACCATTGCAGCTCCGTTCCTTCGTGCATGGCGACAATCATGGAGGCATAGGTTTTTTTCGTGGCGGCCGGAAGCTTTTTAAAGACCTCCAGCCCGTCGATGAATGCAGTGATCTCTTTACGGAACCGGCGAAAGGTGGCGGCAATGGTGGCCCGGACTTTGGGGTTTCTGCGCGACTCCACCAGGCATTCCAGAAAAAAACCGGTAAAATCGTCGTTGATCATGCTGTCGCTGAACAGGTAGCCGATGGCATACCGGAACTGCTCATCGGGGTCTTTACACGCCTTCATGTCGTCTTTAAAATGCTGAAGAATGAGGTCCGCGTAAACCGTTACCATCTCTTCGATCATCTCGTCACGGTCGGCAAAATAGTGGTGCAGCACGCTGGGCTGCACCCCGGCCTCTTTGGCGACTCTGCGGATGGAGGCTCCGGCAAACCCCTCTTTGACAACGCATCGGTAAAAGGCAGCGACAATTTCACTGCGCCGGGCATCTGCAAGACTCTTTCTTCCCATGAAGGCCCCCTTGTTTTATTGTTCGGTCACATGACCAAAATATTAACACACCCGTGAACCGTGTCAAGAAAAAATTTTAGAAGACAATTTTTTTGCCCAAATCGGCGTGGGATCAGAACGGTTCAGGCGGCGGGCCGCTTTTTAACACGAAGGGCACGAAGGCCACGCAGAACATGAAAACAGGAGGGAAAAGAACGTAGAAGGAGTCTATGTTTGTAATGATGTCATGAGGCGTTTTGAAACCGGCTATTCTCATGCCCGCAGGGCGGGCGGCTATCCGGATTGCCCCGGAAAGGCCAAAGGACTGTTGTATTCAACCCTGTTCTTTCCGGCGGCCTTGGCCCTGTAAAGGGCTTCATCCACCATTGAAATCAGCGTGTCAATCGAAACTCCGGTCTGGACATAAGCCGTGACGCCAATGGACACGGTGATCCGCAGTTCCTTGTCAATTTCAGGAAAAGAGAGTTGCCGCGTGGCCGACAGCAGGCGCTCCACACAGGCGGGGTTGCAGTCATTGCAGTCACTGCTCACAAAAATGACAAAAAACTCTTCTCCTCCGTAACGGCCCAGGTAATCTTCCGCCCGAATGTTCATTCGGATTGTTCGGGCAAACGCTTTTAAAACGCTATCCCCAGCCTGATGCCCGTATGCATCATTGATGTTTTTAAAATCATCAAGGTCCAGGATGCAGAGGGTGAAGGGGGACCCGGCGCGGTCTGAAAACGATTTTTCCCGTTTTAGGATTTCAAGGATTTCCCGCCGGTTGTAAACATTGGTCAGGGGGTCACGTGTTGCCAGCAGCTTGACCTTTTTTCTTAACCTGAAAACATAGGTGGATATGTACGAAACCCACAGCAAGGCGATAAACAGCATCATGGTGCGGATCGTTTCCGTCATCACATCAACCGATTCCGGATGGTTCCGGTAAAGCAGGATCATGGAAAAAACATACAGCGTGACCGTCATGGCGACGAGGGTGAGAAAGGCACGAAACCGCAGCTGGAAAATACCGTACATAAACATCAGAATATAGATCGTGATAATACTGCCCCGGATGTTCGGCCCGGTGAAGTAAGCCATTATCGTGGCCCAGCAGATAGCAATGGACAACTGAAAGACGGTCAGGCTGGGGTCTTTGAATTTCCGGTTTACACCGGAATAAATCATGAGAAAAACGCAGGTATAGACTACCAGCAGGGACAGGAACAACAAAAGAATGCCATTCAGTGTAATATGGTTGGTCGCCCCCCCGGAGTGACAGATCAGGGTGGCAAGGAAGATCACAAAATACCCGGAAAGCGCTAAAAATGCCCGTCGCATCCGCAGCGCCTGGCCGGAGTCATTTTTTGGTATCAGACTAATCATTCAAAGGATAAGAAGTTGTTTTTAAGATCGAAATTCATATCAAGGACGACCTTGTGTGTCAACTTTTTTCCATACACGTTATCCAGGTTTTCCCGTAATCAGGTTTCGATTCCGCTTGTCTGTTATTTATGATAAATGAGTGGCAGGCCATTCATCTTTATTTATAGACATAGAAAGGCATCAATATGATCTGGACCTTAAAAAAAGCGTACTACCGGATATTCCAATTCTGCATGGGGTTGGGAATGAAGGTCATTCCCTGGATCGAGCCGACAGTGATTGAGGGGCCGGGCTGTATCGAAAAACTCCCTGACGCTATCAGGGAAAAGGGGTTTACCCGGGTGCTGGTGGTCACGGACACCGTACTCATGGGCCTGAACATGCTGGATGCGCTTTTCGATGCGTTGAAGGCGGCCGGTATTCAATACGCGCTTTATGACCAGGTCCAGCCCAATCCCACGATTGACAATATCGAGGCGGCCCTCAAGGTTTATAAAAAAAATAACTGCCAGGCCATTATCGCGTTCGGTGGCGGCTCACCCATGGACTGCGCCAAGGCCACGGGCGCCCGGGTGGCCCGTCCGAACCGGCCGGTAGCCAAAATGCGGGGTCTGTTCAAGGTTATTCTGCCTGCCTTTAAAATGGGGTCCCTGATACCGCCGGTGCTTTTCGCGGTGCCCACAACCGCGGGAACCGGCTCTGAAACCACCATCGCCGCGGTGGTCTCCGACACGGCCACCCACGAAAAGTATCCGATTACCGATCCTTCGATCCGGCCGCGATACGCGGTGCTGGATCCGATGCTGACCGTGGGCCTGCCGCCGCACATCACCGCCACAACCGGCATGGATGCCCTGACCCACGCGGTGGAGTCTTACATCGGCAAATTTTATAACAGCCGGGACACGCGGAAGAAGGCGGTGCTGGCGGTGGAAATAATTTTCAAGAACATTGAAAATGCGTACCGGAACGGACAGGATATTGAAGCAAGGGGCCAGATGCTGCGGGCCGCCTATTATGGCGGATATACCTTTACGCGGGGCGGCGTGGGCAACATTCACTGCATCGGCCACAACCTGGGCGGCATGTACGGCGTTCCCCATGGTCTGGCCATGCCGGTGATCATGCCCCATGTGCTGGAGTGGTATGGAGCGGTGGCGCACAAACCGCTTTCCGAGCTGGCCGATGTGGCCGGGGTGTCAAAGCCCGGCATGGACCGGCCCCAGAAAGCCAGCGCTTTTATTCAGGCCATCAGGGATTTGAACATGCGGATGAACATTCCTGACAGGCTTGACTGTATCAGGGATGAAGATATTCCGATCATTGCCGAACGGGCGTTAATGGAGTGCAACCCGACCTATCCGGTCCCAAAAATTATGAGCAAGGCGGACTGCATGGCGGTTATCCGGCAGCTCAAAGCGTAGTGTCATAAAAACAGATCGACACAACGGCCCCCAAATCAATTAGTAAAATATCCGGGCTAAAGGGTTTTCAACTCGTGCAATAGACGGACTATGCTATTTATATAGGCGGTCATTATTGTCCAAAACGGTTTTAATCATGGCAGGACAGTCTTCCGGTTGTTTATCGAAATCGCTATCGCTATCGGTATCGAAATTGAATTGTCTTTACGGCAGTGCCCTTAAAGAGAATTTCCCTTATTCTGCTTATCCATGTACTTTTCTTGGCGGCAAGAAAAGTACCAAAAGAACCGGCCCGTGCAGCTTGACCTTCGGCTTCCCTCGCGCAAACGCTTTTTTCGGAGCGGGCAGGAATTCGCCCGCTTCGCGGTGTTTTTGTAGGGGCAGACCTGTGTGTCTGCCCTATCAATGGGCGAACACGCAGGTTCGCCCCTGCAGTGTTTGCCCGCTTTTCCCCGAAAAAAGCGTTTGCGCTCGGCTGCGCTGCAATGGGCGGGGCCTGCCATTAATGCCCCGACGGGGTGTATAAAAAATTTGTTTCTCCAGAGGCAACCTGGTTTTCAGTCTTATTCCCGTAATTTGTAGATTCAGATGGTTATAAAGCTTAAAAGTCCTTTTGGGAGCTATTTGGGACACCACTGATAGGCGGTATTTCGTCCCTATGACCAGCTCATCTTAAACACCGTGGCGGGGGCCCCCTGCCATGACCGCTCGATGATTTGAGACTTGACCGCTTTTTTGATCACCAGTTCTATTGTCCGTTCTATCCAACCCAGGCCGACAAGGTACCATTGTTCAAAATCCGGGTCAAAATCGGTGATCGTGATGATAATCTCATTGTCCGAGGCCATTTTCTTTTCAATGGTTATGGAGTCATAAACATTTTTAACGATTTGCTGAAAAGCGCCCAGTGCCGACTCAGCATCCTTTTTATTGAGCACCGTTTTGTAAATAGTGGTCATCGTTGTTTCGCCGGCCATTCTCCCCCATTCCCGCAGTACATCGGGCCCGTTCCCGGCATTCACCTGGCACACGGCTTTAAAACAGTTTTTATAGGTCTCAAACGGATACCACTTGGATGCCAGGATCAGCGTTGAGATAATTTTTTTGTCCTCGTCCGTAAGCAGCTTTTCACAGGCCCCTGTCTTGTCCGCTTTGATTGCCTTGACAAAGGTCACCAACATGCTTCCCTTGACCTGGCTTACTTTGACCTTGCTCATAAAAACCGCCTTTCCATTAAAGAAACAATTTTCTCAGACATTCGGTATTTAAATCATCATACTATTATCGGCACAACCCAGCCAGAATATTTTATGAAATTTTTCAACAGGGATGGAATGGATATGTATCTTCCGGCCAAATCGACTCGTGAAACATTCGTCTTGTTCTTACTGATGGTCACCTTCATAAAGAAGATTCTGTTTTTGCTGATGAAAAGAAGCCTTTATATCTGTTTTCATATTATTGCCCCAAAATTACCATATAAGGTAAGTTCTGCTATTTGGCAAAAATTTTTTTGTTATTTGGCAGTATCGTTTTTGGCCTAAAAATTAACAGCTTGAAATATATACGTAATTATTCTGGCATGATTAATGCCATATATAAATAATGATAAAATAGACGTCAGGCTCATTAAAAGGGGGATATAAAATGAAAAATTTAACCATTTTTATTTTGGCTGTGCTGACAGTTGTTTCTTTTTCTTTATCGGTTCCAGGATCTTCACATGCAACGGGCTCGGCCCCGCCTGAACCTGGTCCCGTTACTCCTCCGCCTATTGGAAACGGAATAACCCAGGTGGATACAATGTACGGTGATGTCAAAGGCTTTATTGCCGATGAAGGTGTCGTTGCTTTTCTCGGGATTCCCTATGCGAAACCGCCTGTTGGCGAGCTGAGATTTGCCCCTCCGGTGGCCCATGAATCCTGGGGAAATATGTTTGAGGCAATGGATTTCGGGCCAGCCTGTCCGCAGCAGGAAATCGAACCAAGCGACGTAATGAACTCGAATATCGATGAGGACTGCCTCACCCTGAATGTATGGACGCCTTCTGTAGATGGTCAGGAGAGGGCCGTCATGTTCTGGATCCATGGCGGTGGTTATTTATGGGAGAGCTCGGGCGATAAGCTTTACTGTGGTGCCCGCCTGGCCGCACGGGGTAATGTTGTGGTCGTAAGTGTAGAATATCGACTCGGCGCCTTTGGTTTCAGTTATTTTGATGACGTTCAGGGCAGCGGCAACGCCGGATTGCTGGACCAGGTTCTGGCGCTTCGCTGGGTTCAGGACAATATTGTAGCCTTTGGCGGAAACCCTGACAATGTAACCATCTTTGGGGAGTCCGCCGGGAGTTACAGCGTGTGTGCGCTTCTTGGCATGCCGGCTGCCAAAGGCCTGTTTCATAAAGCCATCGGGCAGAGCGGCGGGAGTTCAACGATTCGCCAGAAAGACTATGCCCGCCGTTCAACAGAGCTGCTCTATCAATATGCAGGAGTCAACACCCTGGCGGAACTGCGCCAGCTCAGCTGGCAGGAGGTGATGGCTGCACAGGAGCAGGTTATGGAAACAACACTTCTGCCGGAAAACATATATGCCGGGGTTATTGATGGTACGGTCTTTACAGAGCCACCCCTGCATGCCATTGCAAAAGGGCAATCATCAAATATCCCCCTGCTTGTGGGAACCACAAAAGACGAGGGACGATGGTGGATGGCTGAAAATCTGCTGCTGGCACTGCCTGCTGCAACACCACTGGTAACGATGACCGCGTTCCCCTATTTTGAACGGTCTATTCCTTCCAATAAAACAGCTGCAGAGGGAATTGCCCTGTACTACTTAAACTATCCTGAACTTGTTTTCTCGCCGAATCTTGTGGCTCTGGCCATGATGACGGATGCTTTCCTGCGTGTTCCAACACTTAGACAGGCGGAAGCGCAAGTCGCGTATCAGCCCGGAAACGTTTTTGTCTACCGGTTTGACTGGGAACCCCCCGCTCCTGAATATTCCTTTCTGGACCTCGGGTCGCCGCATGGTTCAGAACTGGCCTTTGTCACGGGATATCCAGAAGGCTGGCCCGAACTCTACGGGGAGGATGGTATTCCGAAGGGCCTTCAGGACCAGATGATGGATGCCTGGGCTTCGTTTGCCAAAACCGGAAACCCCAACCACGCAAACATGCCGGAATGGCGCCCTTATAATACCAGTGACCGCCCGACCATGCTTTTTAAGGCAAGAGGCTCAGACGCAACCAGCAGGCTGAAAAACGATCCGGACGGTGCAACACGGGCATTCTGGAATGCCCAGCCCTTTGATGGTATTAATCCTTCCCTGTTGCCTGAGGATCTGTCCGAGTCGGGATCTATTCTTCCGGGCCTGTTGTAGAATAAAAAGATAACCCTGCATAAAATGCAAAGAGGCAATCCAACGAATAAGGAGGAAACGTAGAATGAAAACAACTAGAAGGTTGATTTATGGTCTGGTTTGCATCGTCGTATTTTCCATGATTTTTTTTGGCTGTAAAGTAGCTGATACAAAGGTGGTCGTTTCAGATGCTTTCACCAGCAACTGGGCCGGCAGCGGCGCTGACCCCGGTGAAATCCTGCCCAATGTTACTGCGTTTTATCTGCCTGCTAAGGATTACAGGGGGTTGGTAGGATATCTTACAGCGCAAAGGATCCCTGATGTCACCGCACGTTTTAAAATACAGGATCCGCGTAATAACACTTGGATACAGATCGGGCCGAATTTTACAACAAATAGTGATGGTATTGCCAAACTCAACAGCCTGCGGAACTATATTCCCGCTGGTATTCTTGCTTTGGCGCCGATTGAGCTTCGGCTCATGGCCGAAGTACAGTGCGATGACGGCTGGTCTAAAGACCAGGAAGGTGTTCTGAATATTCTCAGTAATGACACCAGCGCTAATCCGGATGTTCTTTTTACCGACCATGACAACACCATCCATGCCACCGGCGGAGCCAATACGATTTTAGATTATATCGACTTTGTGAATATGTTTGGCTATGACTGGCCCTACGTGGATTGCTATGTGAAAGATATCATCCCCGATATTCTTGCCCGTGCGGATGTGGTTATTATTACCGGCCAGCCTGAATCTGTCAGGCCGCTGACGCGTGATCAAATGGTTAAGCACTTCTCTCCGGATGGATCCAGAACGGTTCCGATTATTGTTAAAGCGGATCTGAACTACGCGGAGAGCTCAGATTACAAAGCTGCTGCAATCACTACTTTACGCAATCTTTATGGTGCAGAGCACTGCCTGGCAATGGTAGGAGACACGGCCAGCGAAGACGGGTATGGCGCTCTGGCCTCCGGCGTTGAATATATCCCATTTCAGATCATGAAATTGCTTCAAGACAGTTATGAAATAGGCGGCGGTTTTGGCTCCGTTGACCCTGATGACATTGCCTGGGACTGGCAGGAGGTTTACAGCCGGATATTCTGATCCGGAAAAGACATAGCAGTAAAATTAATAAAGGTTCAACTTCACCCCGGGCGATTAGCCCGGGGTGAAGTTGATTTGAGCGCAGTTGCAAGGCGACTCGCCCGAAGGGTGAATTTTTTCGACATGTAGAGGACGGAAAATCCGGGCTAGAGGGGTTATTATTAAATTCAGGGGAAAAACAAAATATTACTTATATGCATCAGCCGTGCTTATTACGGTCACCGTAATATTCTGGAGGCCGGCTTCCTCGCCTGAATTAACGGCTCCCAGAGATGTCTTTCCGGCTGAATCTGCCGGCGACACTCGTAGCACAATACCCGTAGTACAGAAAAAAACAACATCCCTGCCGGCTGATCAGGCATCTTCCACAGATCGATATCTACCGGTGTCAACGCTGATATCACCGTCCCAGCATGACACGGAAATTGACGGCCGGTTACAGGAGGACGGGAACGGCAATCTGATTGTGGACATCGGTTTTCGGGATCTCTTTGATTACTTTTTTTCAGCGCTTGGTGAAAAAACACCCGAACAGATTGCCGCCAATATGGAGCAGTATATTAACAGCGCACTTTCCCCGAAGGCGGCAGAAGAAGCACGGGCGCTGCTGAAGATGTTTATGGCCTACAACCGGGATCTGGCAGAATACACGACTGCTAACAACACGGATGTATATAATCTTCACGGCCGGGCTCTGATTGATTACCTGAAAACGTATCAGGCCTACCTGGCGGATGTCCGTATGCGTCACTTCGGCCGGGAATACAGTGATCTGTTTTTTAAAAGTGAGGAAAAATACCAGGCGTACACTATTGCCCGTATGGAGCTGGGCCTGACGGATTTGCCGGATGAAGAAAGAAAACGGCAAATCGAGGCATTGAGGAGCCGGTTGCCTGAAAAACAGCAGGAAATTATCCGCGATCATGAACGTGTCAATGAATTCATGAGCAGAGAACATGCCTGGCAGGAGGAGGGGGTGTCCGGGGATGAGCTGTATAACAGACGGCTGGCCAATTACGGATATGACGCGGCGGAACGGATGGCAGCGCTGGATGAAAACAATCGTCGATGGCAGTCCCGGCTGAGCGATTTTTTTGAAGCGGTTGACCAGATTAGTGCCACCGACTGGCCCGAAGCGGACAAAGAAGGCGCGATAGAAGAAATAAAAATCAGCTCGTTTTCAGAAACGGAGCGTATGCGTGTGGCCGTGATTGAACGGTACCGACAGAAAAACAATAATAGCGGAAATTAAAGAGGAGGCGCCTGAATGAACTTCGGAAAGGTAATCAAAAAACCACTGATTGTCATGTTGTTTGCTCTGGGCACAATGCTTGTTTCGCATACGGTGTTTGCCTTCGGGCCGCCCCCGCCGCCACCCGATGAATACACCAAAACAGCCTATCCAATTGTCCTGGTGCACGGCAGTATGGGGTTTGATAATACAAATATCGTCGGCTTTATTGACACTGATTACTGGCCCACCATTCCGTATGAAATCATGCGTAGCGGCGGCACGGTTTACGTGGCGCAGGTCTCAGCTCTCAACTCCCCGGAAGTCCGGGGTGAACAGCTCATTTGCGAACTGGATTTCATCAAGGCCTTGAAGGGGCATAAAAAGTTCAACCTCGTCGGCCACAGCTTCGGCGCGCCGACATCCAGGTATGTGGCCGCCGTGCGGCCGGACCTGGTGGCGACAGTCAGTTCTGTGGGCGGGTCAAACGACACCAATGACCGGGACAATCCGAACCCGCCGAATCCCCCTGATGCTCCATGCGGCATCGATTGCCAGTTAATGGAGTTGGTTTTTATGGATGCCGGCGGCATTCGCTGGACCGTACCGCAGGCAACAAGTGATATACATTCTGACCTGGATTCCCTGAGGGAAGCGGCAAAGGTTTCCCAGCAGGCCATAAACAGCACCTATGCGCTTTACGGTTTTCCAATTGACGTTTCTGCTGATACCAGTTTTGACGGGCGCAAGGAATATTTCAACCGTCTCTACTCCATCGGTCGACCGGATTACTGGGGCGGCCAAGGGGCTGAAGTGGGCGAAAACGGAATCGGATATTACTCCTGGTCAGGGACACAGGTGCTGACAAACCCGCTTGATCCTTCTGATGCTATCCTGCTTGCCGCTGCCACCGTGGGCGTCATTTCCGGAGAGCCCTTTCAGACAGATGGCCTGGTAAACGCCAGTGAATCCCACTGGGGGAAAGTGATTCGCGATAACTACCCCATGAACCATCTGGATGAAACCAACCTTCTCTGGGGGCTTACCAATCCTTTCTTTAATGAAGTGGAACTGTACCGTCAGCACGCGAATCGTCTGAAAAAAGCCGGTTACTAACCCGGCCAAACAAACCAATAAAGGCAGGATGCAATGAAATTTTTCATGACAATCTTTTCACTTTTTTTTAGCCTTTCCATGGTTGCTCAGCCACTGTTCGCCATGGCGCCGGCCCCGCCGCCGCCGTCTTTAAGATCGCAATATGTGATATCCGGAAATAATGTGTCAGCTGTGGTAGAAACCGAGCCGTTCCGTCTTTTCATTAGAGATGGTGGCGGGCGAACCGTGTTGGCTTCGTTTGATAGCAATACCCCAATTTTTAATCCGGATTGTAATTACTGCGAACCCGACCTGATGGGAGAGTTCTGGTCTTTCCCACCGATTATCTGCGACAGCTATCACCCGTTGCACTTTGAAATCGGCGGGCCTGAAACCTTTGACTTTATCGATCTGCTTGTGGTCGAGCCGATGCAGGTCTATCGCGACGCTAAACTCTATTTTGCCACGGACGTGATCAAGGTGAGTGATTCCGGTAACGGGAAATCATTCACATTAGAAACCACCAGAGACAACACAACGGTTGATGTCCTTGTCGAACCGGACCCGTCGGGCGTGGAAGCCATACGGATCTCAGCCACGGTGAATGACCCGCGCGCCCAAAACATCAGTTTCGCTTTTAAAAGTCCCCGTGATGAATCATTTTATGGATTCGGGGGGCGCCGCGGGGCACTTGATCAAAAAGGTCATGCGCTCTATTCATGGACCATGGACGCCATGGCACAGAACGCTATAGTGGGCAAATACTCTCTTTCCCGGGCCTATGGACCGCAGGCGCTGTTCTATTCTTCCGAAGACTACGGTTTTCTGCTTGAAAACAGTGAACTGGCGCGGTTCTATATGGGAAATGACCGCGATGATGCCTGGAAAGTCAATGTCTCTTCCAACAGCGCTGCCTTTGTTGTGAGTGCCGGGGATTACAGGCAGAACATCGAAAGCATAACGGCCATTAACGGCCGTCACCGCCCGATTCCCGATTGGGCCAGAGGATTAATATTCGCCCAGCGATCGCCCATAACGTTAATTGGTGACGCCGAACCCGGGGCCTATTTCAGAGACGCCATGGCGTATTTGCAGAAATTAACGGAACTGGAGATTGAGACAAGCGGATACCTTATCGAGGCATGGGCGTCTTCCGCCAATCTTACCAGAGCAGAACTGGACCTGTTGCTGGCAGAGCTTCATCGTCTGGATATAAAACCGTTAACTTATATGCGGATGATGCTGACCGATGATTCTTTGAACACAGAAGACCCGGAAATCTATTACCAGGCCTACGACAATGGTTATATGCCCACCCGGGCAGACGGTTCACCCTATGCCTACCCGGTTCTCATGGCACCCACCAGCGTGACGGATTATACCAACCCGCTTGCGCTCGACTGGTGGGAACAGCGGGTTACCCGTATGCTGGATCTGGGCAGTGGCGGCTTTATGTTTGACTTTGGCGAACAGGTCCGGCCGGACATGCAGTTCTATAATGGTGAAACCGGACGCAGCATGCATAACAGGCTGCCGGTACTTGGCAACAAAGAAACCGCCCGGATTGTCGATGCTTACGAACAGGCCCATCCGGGGCGGGACATTTTCTTTTTTACCCGTGCCAATTATTCCGGGCGCCCCGGTTCAGCAGCCTACGAAAACGCCCAGTTTCTCGGGGACAATACCCAGTCCTGGGATGCCGACACCGGCCTTAAGTCGGTCTTACCGGATATCCTCAACCGGGGCCTGGGCGGTGCCTATAATACGACAACAGATATCGGGGGGTATTGGGATCTCTACGGTGTTGCCGATAAAGAACTCTTTATCCGCTGGACCCAGCTCGCAACCTTTGGGTCCGTATTCAGGCTCCATAATTCACCTTTCACACCGCTCAAAACACCCTGGTCTTATGATGATGAAACGGTACAGATTTTCAAGTCCGTTCTTGCGCAGAGAAAAAAAGCCATGCCTTATATGAACACGCTCTGGGAAACCGCGGCCGCCACCGGACTGCCGCTGTGGCGGCCCATGTGGCTGGAGTTCCCGGACGATGATCGATTTCGAAATGAAATTGGGCAGTTCATGCTGGGGGACAGGGTTCTGGTTGCACCGGTATTAGACCGGGGGCAACGCACCAAAACGGTAGAGTTGCCAGAAGGGTGCTGGCAGTATATAAATACAGGCAAGGTTTACCAAGGCGGGCAGATGGTTATCGTGGGCGCCCCTCTGGATGTTTTGCCCTGTTTCGTCAGGTGCGGAGAGCGGCCTTTTTAAAGTGGCGGGTGCGGCGGGCCCTACATGTCCGGCACCTTGCAATTACGGCCCAACCGGCTTGTGACATATCCGGGTTGATTTGTGAAAATACATCAGTATAATGCGTTGTTGTTGCTTGGCCCCACCGGCTCCGGTAAAACACCCCTGGGCCGGTTTTTTGAGGAACATGGCGTAAACGGCCGGGCCTGCTTTCATTTTGATTTCGGTGAAAATCTTCGAAACGTGGCCCAACACGGCCACCCGCGCGTTTCCGAAGATGACCGGCGGTTTCTTCAGGATGTGCTGCATCACGGCGCGCTTTTGGAAAACGAGACCTTTTACCTGGCAGAAGCCGTTTTTGGCGCTTTTGTCAAGGACCGGCAGGTCGGCAAAGACGATCTTGTGGTGTTAAACGGCCTGCCCCGGCACGTGGATCAGGCCAAAGACACGGACCGGCTGGTAAACATTGAGACGATTGTTCACCTGGTCTGTACGCCGGAGGGGGTGTGCCGCCGCATTACCCAAAATACGGGGAAGGACCGGACCGGCCGCGTTGACGATACCCCGGAACAGATCGAACGGAAGATCGCCATTTTCAACACCCGCACCCTGCCGCTGATCGACTATTATCAGGGCCGGGGGGTAAATGTCTGCACGGTGGATGCAACCGTTCATGCCTCTCCGGCTGACATGGCCTGCCGGTTATCTGTAACAAAGGGATAAAGCGGCTTGATTCCGCAGATGGTTTGCTGGTTGCGGCAGGCAGCTGGCCCGGAGTAAACAGGGTAAAAAGAGTTGATAGGGAAAAAACAGAAAAATGATGAAAACAATTGCGTATTTTGAGGCATCCCACGACATGCCCGAAGAGGTTCTCTCGGCAGCAGGCTTTGTGCCCCGTAAAATCTTCGGGAACGTTCATGCGTCCAATGATCCGGCGGACCAGTATCTTCAGCCCTTTTTCTGCCCGGCGGCGAGAAGCGCGCTGACCGAGGCCCTGAGTCTCTCCGGCCAATGGGAAGGGATTGTTATCGCTCAGGGTTGTAACGCCACCAACCGGCATTATGATGTCTGGAAGCGTCATGTGAAAACGCCTTTTCTGCACTGGTTTAATACCCCTTTAAAAAATGATGAGCCGGCTGTCCGGTTTATGAAAACCGAGTTGTGGCGGCTGATCGACGCCATCAACCGCCATTTCGGCATCGTTGTCACCGATGACATGCTGGCGCGGGCCAACCATGAGTCCAACGCTATTAAGAAGCAACTCCAGGTTTTTTCGGGGTTACGGGCGAAAAAAGACATAGCCAATCGGGAGTATCTGGAGATATTGATGAAAACCATGATACTGCCAAGAGCGGAGGCCCTGACAGAAATCCAGGCGGCTGTTGATGGTTTGAAAAACAGGGGGCCGTTTCCCAAAGACAAGAAAAAGGTGCTGCTGACCGGGTCTGACGTGACCTATCCGGAATTGATGGACCTGTTTGACGAAGCGGGATTACGGGTGGTGCGGGACGATTTGTCGGTGGGTGAGCGGTATTTTTCAACCCTGATACCCGAGACCGGAGATCCGCTTGAAGCCCTGGCCCGCCACTATCTTTCCACACCCAGGCCGGCCACCAAACTGGGGATGCGCGATCGTATCCGCTATTTAGAAACGGCTGTAGCGGCATCCGGCCTGAAAGCCGTTATTTCTCAGAATCTGAAGTTCTGCGAACCGTTTGCCTATGATGCCGTGCTGGTCAATGAAGCCCTTAAAGCACGGGGGTGCAGCGTGCTGCACGCAGAACGGGAATATACCCCCCAGGCGGACAACCAGTTGCTCAACCGATTGGCCGCATTTACTGAAATGGTGGAGTCCTCATGAATAAAAAAAACAGACCGGCCGCTGCGCAACAGGCAAATGAAATCCGGGTGGATGTCCTGCCCCACGCCAAAGATTTGAGATGGCCCATGACCTGGTATTTTCTGACGGGCAAGCTGTATTCGCTGCTGCCGTGGAAAAAAACCGCCTGGACCTGTGCCGGCTTCCCGGTTGAACTGCTTCTGGGGCTTGATATCTTTCCGCTGCATCCGGAAAACATGGCCACCGTGGCCGCGGCCCAGAAGCAGTCCCAGCGATTGATTGAACACGCTGAAGGCATGGGATATTCCCGGGACCTTTGCTCCTATTGCAAGACCAATATCGGTGCGGTGGACCTGGAGGTAAGCCTGAAGGAGGGAGGGATTGCCCGTCCGGATATCATTACCTGTACCAATACCATCTGCGACACCCACTGGAAGTGGTTTCAGATCCAGGCGGAAAAGCTGGATGTGCCCATATTTGTTTTTGATTGCCCCAAAATCGTGTCCGGCACGGACGAACGAACCATAGAGGGGTATATTACTTACATGGTGGAGCAGTTTTATTCTTTTTTCGAGTTCGTTAAAGAACATACCGGACGGGAGCCCAACATCGGCAAAATGGTGAAAGCCGCCGAACAATCCGAACAGTTGAGCGCCCTGTGGCGGGAAATATTTGAATACCGCAAGTGTGTGCCAGCGCCTTACAGCATGGCCGAGACCTCGGCCTCTTTTTTCCCCATGGTGGTCATGCCCGGCGTTAAATCCGGCATACGGTTTTTTCAGAAAATACGAGATGACATAAAAGCAAGGGCCGCGCAGGGCCGGGGCACCCTGTCCGGCGGCCGGGAACAATACAGGTTGATGTTTGAAGGCATTCCTTTCTGGTACCGCATGCGGTTCATGTATGACCTGGCCCGGTACGGCGCGGTCGTGGTCTACGAGCCCTATACCTTTTCATTTGCTCCGGATAAACCCGTGGGCCTGAGTTATACCGAGACGCTGCGGCATGTGGCCAAAATAATGATGGATCGGCCCTACTCGTACAACCTTGAAAAGCGGATCGCGTATTTCAAGCAGGTCATTGAAGAATACCGCATCGACGGCGTCATTCTGCATGAGAATCTGTCGTGCCGCCCGTCGAGTACCGGCATGATTGATCTGAAAAACACACTGCAACAGGAATGCGGCATCCCCGTTTTGATCATTAACTGCGATATGAACGATCCCCGGGTTTTTTCCGAAGCACAGATGAAAACCCGGATCGAAAGCTTTCTCGAAATCATGGAAGACCACAGGAACACATAGACGTATTTCGAAGCTCAATGGCAGGAAAATGCCCCTCTCTTCCCAACAACCGTGGTGTATTTGGGTTGCATAATGCCAGCTTGAATTAGAACTGGTATTACAAGGGAGGGCCTTCCTGCGCGAGGGGTTCGTTTTCCTGTAAAAATACCTTGACGCGCTCCGGGGTGGGGGGGTGTGTGGACAGGTAACCGGTCCAGGAAGTCTTTTCTTTTTCGGCGTCCTGTCGGCTGGTCTTGTCGATGCGGGTAAGTATGTCGGCAAACCGGGCAGGGGGGATGCCGGCCGATTGCAGGTAGTCCAGGGCGTACTGGTCGGCAGCGTTTTCAAATTTTCGGGAGTATGCCAGTTCGGTCAGCACCACCGGCAGTCCCAGAAAGATTTCGGAGACACCGCTCGCGTCCCCGGTCAGGGCCATGGCGGCAAAGGAGAGCAGGGAACTCTGAACCATTCTCCGCATGCCGTGCCGGTGGACCACATGCCCGATCTCATGGGCCAGAATGGACACCAGCTCTTCATCATGCTCGGCGATTTCGACCAGTTCATCGGTAAAAATAATGGTGCCGCCGGGCAGGGCCAGAGCATTTGGGCCCAGGGGGCCGCCTTTTTTGAAGACAAGGGTGATACCGCAAGCGTCGTGTGCGTCCACGCAATTCTGCATGCTGCTGCGCACCCGCGTTTCTGTGTCGGGTGGCAGCTCCGATGGTTTGAAGGCGATTCTGTCCAGGGCCTTGAGCGCCTGCCGGTCGGCCATGCTGTAGGCCGAGGCCGGCAGGCGGGCGGCAATCGCGCCGGCTGCCGCGGGAACGCCGTATTTGATCGCTGCGGCCATCACCAGGATTACAAGAATGCCGGCCGTCAGCACATAGCGCATTCTGGATTCCAGGAGATGGACCCATAAACTCCAGTGCGGTTTCAGAAATTTTTTAACAAGGGCGTCAACGGCAGCGTTGTCCGGCGTTTCAAAAGACGCGCCGCCGGGGAAGGTGAGCATACGGGGGGTATGGGCCAGGCGGTCCGAGACCTTGGCGGTCAGCCGATGCTGTTCAAGCAGGGGGCTGTCACTGTCGGCGGTTTCCACCCGGGCGGCGCCGGTGGGCAAAACCGTTAAAACCGCCGACCGTTGCAGGGAGGTGTTCCCGTCATACCATGTGCCGTGGATGGTAATCATTCTTCTTTCCGAATCGGTAATGCTTCATCCCCTATAATCCGAAATCAAAGTCCATAAAATCGGACATCTCTTCTCCCAGCGCACTGGTCTCTTTGATCTCCGCGGCTACAAACCGGTCAAGATCACTGCCCGGCAGAAGGGCCAGATGGTCAATTTTGTATTGCAGCGCCCGCACCACGGCAAAGGGATAAAAGAATCCCAGGGTAAAGACCGTGGCCAGGGAGTTGGTGAGGATGATCAGGGCGTAATCTTTTATCTCCATGTTCGCGCGAAACCGGTGGTCTGCCAGTGTGCCGGAGTTGTACATCAGGTTGGTGGTCTTGACGCTGAAATAGGCCATGGCGTAAAGGTAGAGCACCATGATGACCAGCCCGGCAAGGGGCGCGATCAGTATGCCGGCGATCACCGCTGCCACGATGAAAATCGCCAGGGGGATGAGAAACATGAACACGATCCGGTAGTAATCCTTTGCCGTGGCATGGAAGCGAAACGGGGTTGTGCCGTATGAAGAGTTTTCAACCACGAACTGTTTCTGCCGGAAAAGGGCATACGGGGCCAGAATGCCCAGGGTCAGCACGCTCAGTACCGGAAACAGCAGATACGCCTTGGCGGCCTGACCATAAGTGCCGGTGAAATTGAAACGGATGTTCCGCAGAGAACTGTTGCGGGCGTTAAACGCCAGGGACCGCACCACCAGCCAGGGAAGGAAAATGAGAAACAGCAGCATCATGATGCCTCCCAGAACAGGGATAAATTCGCCGGCAGTGGAGTAGACGATAAAGAAAGCAAAGACGATCAGACGGCCTTTTAAAATTTTGACCGGATCGGCAAGGTAGCGAAACCCCGCACCCGCCACCTGCGTGTTTCCGTAAAAATACTGTTTCCGGCGCACCTTGGCCCAGGCCGAATAGATACCAAAGGTGAGAATGGAGAGCAGCACGTTGACAATCCAGATTTTAAAGTATTCCCCGCCGGTCCCCTTGAACTGAAAGGGAATTTGGGCGGGGACGGCGCGCTGGGCGGTGGTGTCCGCGGTGGCGGCGACAGGGGGGGGCGGCTCACCGGCGGATGGTACGGGCGGTGGCACCTCGTTTGCCGGAGGCGGATCATCGGCCGGCGGCGGGGCCTTGGCGGCCGGTTTGCCGGGTTTGGTCAATTCCGACAGGGGTCGCCACTGGTCCGTGTCCTGTTTTCTGGCCAGGGTCTTGCCGGTAATCTGTTTTGTGTTGATCAGCTGCTGCATGTCGGCCGTGCTTATCGGGCCGACCTCCCGGTCTCCGTCCATGTAAAACCACATCATCGGCAAGATTCTCCTCCCCTCTGGATTTGATGGTTTCAAGCCTGCCTCTTGTTTTTTACGTTCCGGCCTTTTGATGTTTTAAGCCGGTTTTTCGCCTTTGACAACGTAAAATACGGATTATTCCACCAGCCGCCGAAGGCGGATCAGCAGGTCCTCTATGGACGACGGCTTGGGCAGGTAATCGTCGGCCAGCAGGGTGATGCCCTGGTGGTGGGAGTAACGGGTGGAAGAAACGTGGTCGGCCACCGCGGTCAGAAGAATCACGGGAATGGCCTCCAGCGCTTTGTTCTTTTTGAGTTCGGCGCACACCTCGTAGCCGGTCTTTTCCGGCATCATCACGTCGAGAATCACCGCGTCCGGCGGGTCGGTCCGAATCTTTTCCAGTGCCTCGGCCCCGTCATAGGCGATCTCGACGACAAACCCCTGCTGTTTCAGGTTTTTCTGAACAATGAACGCAAAGTCGGCTTCGTCATCCACTACCAGCACGACCTTTTTGCTTTCAGGGGCCATGGCCGGGTTACAATTCTTTACGCCTGGCCTGGGCGTGCTCCGTCTTGCGACGGGAGGCCTGCCGCACCACATTCAGGGTGTCGGCCGTCGACCGGTCCAGTGCCTTGCCGTCGGAGGCGGTTTCAAGGGTTTTGCCCCTGGCGTCGGCCATCACGGCCCGGCCCAGGGGGGTCCGGGTGATGACCGTGGTCCAGCCGTCCTTTGCGCCGATGCCGCCGAAGGAGATGTCGGCGTATTCCGCGGCATAATCCATGCAAAAGTGGCAGGCAAACCGCTTCATGAAGTCCACCTTGTCCAGGGGAATGGAGCGCACCTTGCCGTTGCTCAGGTAGACCATGAAGTTTTCCTTGATGTTGATGCGGGTCACCGCCTCCCACTGGAATCCGCCCACCGTCTCCATCTGGTCCTTTTCCTTGTCCGTGAAGGAAAAATTGCCGGAGCAGAACAGCCCCAGGCAGAACTTGATGGAATCGGAGGGCACGATGCCCAGCACCTCGATCTTGCGCACCGCCTCGATCTGGCAGGGGGTGCCCACCAGGGCGATGCGGCTCAGGCCCTTTTCCAGGACAGGCCGAAACTCCTGCACCGACGGCGAATAGGTGGAGTAATCGTGACCGAAATGTTTCATGCCGTGGGAGGTGTCCATGAAAAATCCGGCCGACGCGATGATCTCCTCCCGGGTGGTGGCCAGGTGGGGTTCGCGACTGAAGGGGTCGGTACGCCGGGTGACGATGGCGCCGTCGATGCGGCCGGTGTCAAAGAGGTGGAGCAGGACGGCGGTGACAGCCCCGCCGTCGGTGGCTTTTTTGCGGACCACCGGGTCCAGGGCGCGGGCCGCGGTCAGTTCAATCACCTTGCCCATGGGCGGCTCCCAGGCCACCATCTTCTTGGTCTCCTGGTCCAGCTCGTTGATCTCCGGACAGATGGAGTAGCAGAGGCCGCACTCGATGCACTTGTCCCGGTTGCCGAATCGGGGCATGCCGTCGGGACCGAGTTCCAGTGCCCCGTAGTTGATGGAGGTGCAGAAGGTCACGCAGCCCCCGCAGTGATGGCAGAGCCCCGGCTCCTGGACTTCCCTGATCAGGTCTTCAAAGGTTTTCATGCGCGCTCCTTGATGTTAAACGGCCGGTCTGGGATAAAGGCCGGCCTGCTGAACGATTTCCGGAACCTTCTCCTCCCACTCGATGGCCATGATATGAAAGCCCCGCACCCCTTCGACCTCTTTGAGCCGTTGAATCGACTCAATGCACATCTTGATCCCTTCTTCGGCCTGCTTGTCCTTGGGCGTGTCGGAAAGCCGCTTGACCACCTCGTCGGGCACGTCCATGCCCGGCACCCGGTTTTTCATGTACTTGGCCATGCCGGCCGATTTCATGGGGGTCAGCCCGGCCAGGATAAAGACCTTTTCATGAAGCCCCCGGTCCCGGATCCGTTTCATCCACTCCTCGAATTTATCCAGGTTGTAGATGCACTGGGTCTGAATGAACTCGGCGCCGGCCGCCACCTTCTTGGCCAGCCGCGGCACCCGGATTTCAAAGGGGTCGGCAAAGGGATTGGCTGCCGCGCCCACGAACATGCGGGGCGGTCGGGCGATGTCGTCGCCGCCTAAAAACTTACCTTCGTCCCGCATGCGGCGGACCATCTGCAAAAGCTGCATGGAATCGATGTCGTGAACGTTCTGGCCGGTGGCGCAGTCGCCGAAGCTCTGGTGATCGCCGGAAAGGCAGAGCATGTTGAAAATGTCAAAGGAGGCGGCACCGAGAATGTCGCTCTGCAGGGCGATGCGGTTTCTGTCCCTTGTCACCATCTGGAGCACCGGCTCCAGGCCCATGAGCTTTAAGTGAATGCACGAGGCCAGGCTGGACATCCGGGTCATGGAGGTCTGGTTGTCGGTGATGTTGATGGCATCCACGTAGTCCTTGATCATCTCGGCCTTTTTGGTGATGGCCGCCGGGTCGCTGCCGCGGGGCGGGCCGCACTCGGAGGTGACCGCAAGGTGCCCCTGGCGAAGGATCTTTTCCAGTCTGCTGGGTGTTTTTTCGCTCATCGTTGCAAATCCTCCCTGACCAGTTTTCTGGGTCCGCCGGAACGTTCGTTGGACCAGTCCTTGATGGGCGCAAGCGTTTCATAGTCGTCCAGCCGGTTCAATGCCGTCAGCCGGTCGACAATCAACTGCCAGGCGCAGTCCAGGTCCTTGTTGATTTCGCACTTGCCTTTGGTGGAGCCGCCGCAGGGGCCGTTGAACAGGCGCTTGGCGCACCGGGAGACCGGGCAGATGCCGCCGGTGACCGCCAGGATGCACTGGCCGCACCCCTGGCACCGTTCGGTAAAGATGCCGGGCGCGTCCACGGCCCCCATGAAGGTGGTGTTAAGGCCCGGGAAAACCGGTGTTGTCGGCATTTTCTCGGCGGTGAACTGGACCCCCACGCCGCAGGCCGTGGAGAGCACCAGGTCGGCCCAGGCCAGGTCCTCTTTGGCCGATTCGTAAAATTCGTGTTCGCACTGCCGCTCGATGCCGCCGTTTTTGATCTCCATGGCGACATTTTCCTGCGTGGCCTTCATGCGCAGCAGGGAGCCCAGAATCTCGGCCTCCTTGTTGCCACCGGTATGGCAGACGGCAACGCAGGTGTTGCAGCCGAAGACCAGCACCTTCTTGTAGGGCTTGATCATCTCCCATATCTCTTCTAAAGGTTTCTGTTCACCCATGATCATGGTGCGACTCCTTGTTCTGATGGTTTATCCTGAAAATTGCATCAACCCTTTCGACGGGAGTGACGTCTATTCCACATTTCATCGATTTAAATTATCCCCGTACACCTCGTCCAACTGTCTGGCCCGGCGATTTGACCTATTTCCATACTTTGCAGGTTCCATAATATTGAGATGGCAGTGCCTTGTTCATCAAATTCATGTGCCGGGACATGACAGCGCAAAACTCATCTGTTCCGGGTTTATAGAAGGGGAATACAGTCGTAAAAACCATATTGCCGGCGCAGGTGCTTTCCATGAAAGTAAGGCCGGAAGGGGACCCGAGCAGCATGACATCCGATGTTCCCTGATTCCCGATGGCACGCGCCCTGGCCTGTTTAATATTGATTGCGTCAAAGATCGTTTCGCTTTTCCATTGACAGGATTCAACACTTATCTCTTTGCCGGGCCAGCTTGTCGAGACGCCTTCCTGAAAGCTGCATTTGAGACATTTTGCAGCCAGAAGGCGTTGAAAAACCTCATCTTCAGCGCCAACCGGGCCGGCAAAAAAGAGTGAAAGAAAAACCAGACTGATAAGTAAAGGTCTCATTTTGGCCCTTCTTCCTCATTAAGCAGCTGGAGGGTGTACGGGCGAGGGGCCCAGTTCACGGATCTGCTCGGTAAATTCGGTGCAGATCTCGGCCCATCGAGGTCCCATGGCCGCGGACAGGTTGTACATTTCGATGCGGGCCGGGTCGATGCCGACCTGCGCGATCAGTTTTTTCAGGTAATCAATTCGTTTTCTTGCGTTGGTATTTCCTTCCAGGAAATGACATTGGCCCTCCAGTCACCCGGCCACGAAAATACCGTCAAACCCCCTTTCCAGGGCCCGCAGCACGTAGAAATGGTCCAGTTTGCCGGTACAGGGCAGGCGGATGATCTTGACGTTGGGCGGGTAGGAGAGTCGCATCACCCCTGCCAGGTCTGCCGCGGCAAAAGCGCAGTAGTGGCAGGCAATGGCCAGAATGTTGGGTTCCCAGCCGGCGGGCGCATTCACGGGCCGCTCGATGGGCGGCGCGGGCTCCTGTTTGCCGGTGGCTGCTGCTGGTTTGCTCATCGAATATCCTTTTTCAAAGCGGTTATTCCGACTTCAGCTTATCGCGTCGATCATGGCGATAATCTGGTCATCTCTGAAGTTGTTGACCTGGAACGCCTTGGCCGGGCAGACCCCGGCGCAGATACCGCAGCCCATGCACTTGACCTCGTTGTGGCTGATGCGTCCCTCCTCGTCGATGAAAGGCGAGTCAAAGGGACAAACGCGGAAACAGGCCAGACAGGACATGCAGATGTCCCGGTTGTGTTTCGAGATGATGCCTGAAACAGAGAGCCGGTCGTGGGAGAGCAGGACCCCGGCCCGGCCCGATGCGGCCAGTGCCTGGCTGACGGTCTCGTCCAGGTTTTTGGGCGCATGGGCCAAGCCGGCCACAAAAAGTCCCTCGCTGGGGAAATCCACGGGCCGGAGCTTTACATGGGCCTCAAGAAAATAGCCATCCGGGTTGCAGGTCAGTTTGTACCGTCTGCCCACCTCCTCGGTGGAGGGGTGAGGCCGCAGGCCGGTGGACAGGGCCAGCACATCGGCTTTCACCGTGACCGGCCGGTTTGCCAGAAAATCAAAGGCAGTGACCGTCACCCGGTCTCCGTCGACGCGCACTTCGGGCTTGTTGTCCGGCTCAAACCGGACAAACAGCACACCCAGGCTTCTGGCTTCCTGGTAATAATCCTCCCGCAGACCGTAGGTGCGAATGTCCCGGTAAAAAATGGTGACCCCGGCCCCGGGATACTTTTTCTTTATGGTAATGGCGTTTTTAATGGCGTCCTGGCAGCAGATGCGGGAACAGTAGTTGAACGGCTCTTCCCTGGATCCCACGCACTGGATCATGGCAAAGGCGGCCGTCGGCGAAAAGGTTTCGGTCTCCAGACGTTTTTCCAGGTCCCGCTGGGTCACAATGGCGCTGCTGTTGCCATATTCGTACTCGGTGGGTTCGTACTCCACGCCGCCGGTGGCCACGATGATGGCGCCGTGGGAAATGGCGGCGCCGTCGGAAAGGGTGGTGACAAAGTTGCCCACAAACCCATCTGTTTTCTTGATGTCAACGCCGGCATGGACGGTGATTTTTGAATGCTGCCCGACCTTTTGAATGCAGTCGGTCAGAAAGGACTGAACGTCACGGCCGTCCAGGGTCCGGTACACGTTTTTCACCAGCCCGCCGAGGGCGTTGGTTTTTTCAACGATGTGCACCTCGTATCCCTGGTCTCCCAGGGCCAGGGCCGCGGTCATACCGGCGATGCCGCCGCCGATGATCATGGCCGCCGGCGTGACCGGCACCGAGTCGGTGTGAATGGCCTCGAACAGTTTGACCTTGGCCACCGTCATCTTGACGATGTCGATGGCTTTTTTCGTGGCCGGCTCATTCTGGCCCATGTGGCACCAGGAGCACTGCTCCCGAATGTCGGCCAGTTCAAACAGGTACTTGTTCAGGCCCGCGTCCCGAATGGTCTCCTGGAACAGGGGCTGGTGGGTCCGGGGCGTGCAGGAGGCCACCACCACGCGGTTGAGGTTGTGCTCCTGAACCAGGGCTTTGATGGATTCCTGGCTGTCCTGGGAACAGGCGTACATCAGGTCATCGGCAAACACCACGTTGGGCAGGGTTTTTGCCGTTTCCACCACGGCAGGGATATCCACGGTCTGGGAGATGTTGATGCCGCAGTGGCATACCAGCACGCCGATGCGGGCCTCGGCCCCGGTGGTGTCGGTTTCCGGTGGCAGGGCTTTCTCCGTGATCTCCGTGCCCCGGGCCTCGCCCAGCAGCGCCATGGCCTTGCCGGCCACGGCGCTGCCCTGGATGACGGTTTCCGGAATGTCCTTGGGCCCCTGGAAGGTACCGGTGACAAAAACGCCCGGCCGGGTGGTATCCACCGGCGCAAAGGGGGTGGTTGCCGCAAACCCGTGGCTGTTGGATTCGATATTGAAGGTTTTTGCAAACTCAAGAGCATCAGCGTGGGGCTCCAGGCCTATAGAGAGCACCACCATGTCAAAGGCCTCTTCTACAAGCGTGCCGTCCATCTCCGCGTACCGCAGCACCAGGTTGCCGGTGTCCGCCTCCTCGTGGACCGCCGACACCATGGCCCGGTGGTACCGCACCCCGTACTGGTTTTTGGCCCGGTCCACGTACTTGTCAAAGTCTTTTCCAAAGGCCCGCATCTCCATGTAAAAGATGGTGGGCTGCACAGAGGCGTCGTGCTCCCGGGCGATGACGGCCTGCTTGGTGGCGTACATGCAGCAGACCGAAGAACACCAGGGGTTGCCGTGGTTGGTGTCCCGGGATCCCACGCACTGGATCCAGGCGATCTTGTGGGGGTGCTTCTTGTCGCCGGGCCGGAGGATCTGGCCGGAAAAGGGGCCCGAGGCCGACAGAATCCGTTCGAACTGGACCGATGAGACCACGTTGGGCCACCGGCCGAAGCCCAGCTCCGGGTGGCGGGCCGCACTGTGGCGGGCCAGGCCCGGCGACAGGATCACCGCGCCCACGGTGAGGGTGATCTCCTTTCCCGTGTCTTCAAAATTAATGGCCCCGGCGGTGCAGAACTTTTCGCAGGCCTTGCACCGGCCCCGCTGAAAATAGAGGCAGTTGTCGTAATCAATGACCCGGGTGTTGGGCACGGCCTGGGCCAGCAGGGAGTAGATGGCCTTGCGCTTGGTCAGGCCTTGTTCAAACTCGCTGGTCACCAGCTTGGGGCATTTCTTCTCGCAGATGCCGCATCCCGTGCATTTGTCGGGGTCCACGTACCGGGGCAGCAGCTTAACGGTCGCGGTAAAGCGGCCCGGCTCGCCGTCGATGGCCGTCACCTCGGCCAGGGTGTGAATCTCGATGTTGGGGTGGCGGCCGATCTCCACCATCTTGGGGGAGATCATGCACATGGAGCAGTCGCCGGTGGGAAAGGTTTTGTCCAGCATCACCATGGTGCCGCCCAGGGAGGAGTCTTTCTGCACCATGTGGACCTTGAACCCGCTGTCGGCAAGATCCAGGGCCGCCTGCATGCCGCCGATACCCCCGCCGACGATCATCACCGAACCGGATGGCTTACTGTTCTGACTCATATGGCTCCAGCTCCTTGAAAAGATCTGTTCCGTTTATAAAATGCTTTTCGATCTCCAGCTGTTTTGTGTCCAGGCCCATGGCCATGCCCACCACTTCCGTGATGAAAAACACCGGCAGCCGTTCGGAAATGTTGTGGGCCTGACAGACCGCATCCTGGTAGGCATCCAGGTTCATCTGGCACATGGGACAGGTGGTGACCAGGCAGTTGGCGTTGCGGGCCAGGGCGTCTGAAAGGATTTTGGCCATCAGGGCGTGGGCCACCGCCGGATCGGTCACGGCGGCCGATGCCCCGCAGCAGCTGGTTTTGCAGTTCCAGTCAATGGGATGGATCCCCAGGGCCTCCAGAATCCGTTCCATGCCCAGGGGGTTTTCAATGTCGTCGGGCACCGGCACGGAAAAGGGGAACCGGGTCAGCATGCAGCCGTAGTAGCACACCGGCTTCAGGGCCTTGGGCCTGTATGCCAGTGTGCCGGCAAGGGTCCCGGAGTCGTGAAGGGAGAGCAGCACCTCCAGGATGGAGGAGATTTTGACCGGCCCGTTGACGGGCTTTGCAAACCCGGCGTTGATCTGGTCCTTCAAATTGGGATGGGCCTCCAGATAGTGCTGGGCCACCAGGGTCCGAGAGTAACAGGCCGAGCAGGGAATGACCATCTCGGCCAGGCCGGACCGGGCCGCGATGCCCAGGTTGCGGGCCGGCATGGCCATGGCCAGAAAGTCGTCGGTTTTTCCGGCCGATGTGGCGCCGCAGCAGTTCCAGTCCTCAATCTCTTTAAGCTGTACGCCGAGCCTGTCGAAGACAAGCCGGGTCTGATGATCATAAAGCGCGGAGGATTGTTTCAGCGAACACCCCGGATAATACGCTAGTTCCATGGCAACCCCCTCAATGCGTGGTGGTTTTCGCTTTCTTGCGAAGTCGTTTTATTTCACCGCGTCCTTTTGCGGACAGGAAGCCGAAATGCATGCGGCCCAGCCGGAACATGGCCATGGCCAGTTTCAACTGTCGTGTCACTTCGGCGACAACGGCGGCAAAGTCCATTTTCTTTATGTCGGCGGCGGTGTTCTTCATTTCGTAGACGGCCATAAGCTCGGTCTCGTTGACCCGTCCCCACCGCACACCGGACCCGACAAAGGCGTCGTGAAAATGGACCACCCTGGGATGGGGAGATGTCTGGTGGGCCTCCTTGGCCATTTTTTTCAGGGTCTCGGTGATGCGGCCGGTCTGAATGCCGTTGGGGCACCGAATGCCGCAGGTGTAGCAGGAGACGCACTTCCAGATCAGTTCGTTGTTCAGCGCGGTCTGGCGATCCCCGATGAGAATGGAACGGATCAGACGGTCCGGGGTAAAAAAGCCCGTCTCGTCGCCCACTGAACAGGCCCCGGCGCAGCGGCGGCACTGGTAACAGGCAAGCAGGTTCTGCCCGGAACGTTCCATGACTTCAGTGATCAGGGGGGAGGCCACTTCCGGTGCTACCTCAATGGCGGATGCCGTCATGATTAGCTCCTTGGTTGTGTGGTGTGTGAAGGCGGGTGAACCGGTTCTCGGCGGGATATTATTAAAAACAGGCCTTGGCCTGTGCTGTTTTATCCTGAGAACACCGTTTCACCTTTGGGACGCCGTTCTTCATTGATATTGATATATCGGGGCGGGGGGTGTGTCAAGAATGATTTTACCCCTCATCGAAATCGGTATCGCTATCGGTATCGGTATCGGTATCGGTATCGAAATCGGGACGCAACCGTCAGGATGGACTTTTCAGAAGAGGCGATCCACGGTGCCCTCGCCGATTTTGTAAAATTTTTGTAAAACAGCCAAATCCGCTGTCCCATTTTTTGTTCATCATATATAAGAAACGAAACGACCGGCGGGCTTTTTTCTGGCAATGTACAGCGGGTTGATATATAAGGCCCTGCGGGCTGTTTATGAGTTGAAAGGATCGATATGTCTGGTTCTGTTTTCGGCGTGGTGCGCGGATCGCTCTCCATGTTGTGTTATGTGATCAATACCCTGTTCTGGTGTATTCCCCTTTACACCATTGCCCTTATAAAGTTGATTGTGCCGGTTGCCTGGTTCCGCCGGGTCTGCAACCGCCTGCTGATAGCCGTCTCCTTTTCATGGATTTTCTGCAACAATATAAATCAGAAAATTTTCAGCCGGACGCCGATCATCGCCACCGGTCTGGAGGGGCTGGACCAGAAGGGGTGGTACCTGGTGGTGAGCAACCACCAGAGCTGGGTGGATATCCTGGTGCTGCAGCGGGTCTTTTACCACAGAATCCCGTTTCTCAAGTTTTTCCTGAAAAAAGAGCTGATCTGGGTGCCTGTGCTGGGTTTTGCCTGGTGGGCTCTGGATTTTCCCTTTATGAAGCGGTACTCCGGCGCTTTTCTTAAGAAATACCCCCACCTGAAGGGAAAAGACATAGAGATCACGAAAAAGGCGTGCGCAAAGTTTTCCACCATGCCGGTGTCGGTGATGAATTTTCTGGAAGGCACCCGGTTTACCCCGGGTAAGCACGCCCGGCAGCAGTCTCCCTACGCCCACCTGCTACGGCCCAAGGCCGGGGGCATCGCCTTTGTTCTTGCCTCCATGGGGGGGTCGTTAAAAAGTATCGTCAACGTGACCATTGCCTATCCGCCCGGCCCCAACAGCTTCTGGGACTTTGTTTGCGGACGGATTTCACGGATACGGGTTCACGTGGAAACCATTCCCATCACTGCGGATCTGATTGGTGACTATTTTGAAGACGAGTCCTTTCGGGACCGTTTTCAGGTCTGGGTCAACGACCTGTGGGAGGCAAAGGAGAAACAGATTCAGCAGCTCCACAGTGAGTATCCCCTCAACTGATCTGTCTTCCTGATTGATCCTGCTCCGAAGTTGCTTGACTGAGGCGGCTGCCTGCCCACGGCAGCCGCCTTTTTTGCTTTTCAGGTACCGGTCTTTGTGGTACTGATTAACCCGGATATTTCATAAAATTTTTCGACATTGGTTTATTTTTATATAAACTACAGTATTCTGAAATTGATTTCAGGTGTTTTTGAAAAACACAAACTGTCATAAGCGGTTTGAGGCATTTTGTGCTAATTTTATGTCAAAAATTTCACCCTTCGGGCGAGCCGCCTTGGCCGCATCTGCTGTGTTGCAGGCCACTCGCAGTAGATTGACTACAGCTTCGCGTCCTGCGCCTTGCATCTGCGGCCAAATCAACTCGTGCAATATCCGGGTTAAACCATTATTTTTTAATGATATGTCGTTCCGGAAGGGTCCTGGAAGACACGGGCTAAGGCTCCCCATGCGTATCGTAATCGTGTTCTTGTTTTTAATTTTACTCGATATTTAAAGCCGAGGGTGGAAAGAGTAAGTACACGAGCACGAGCACGAGCACGAGTACGATCAAGAGCAAGATTCTAATAAGAGAGGGCGGGTAGAGACCTCATGAATATCGTATTAACCAACGACGACGGCATTGATGCCGAAGGGCTGCTGGCCCTTTACCGGATTTTTTCCAAAGAGCACCGGGTGGTGGTGGTGGCGCCGGAGGCGGAGCGAAGCGCCGTGGGCCACGGCATCAGCCTCCACCAGCCCCTGCGGGTCAACCAGCGGTGCCACCCGGCCGGAGGAGAGTGGTACGCGGTGTCCGGCACGCCGGCGGACTGCGTCAAGCTGGGCATTCTGGCCCTGCTCGACCCCCGGCCCGACCTGGTCATTTCCGGCATCAACGCGGGGCTGAATCACGGGGCCTACATGCACTATTCCGGCACCGTGGCCGCGGCCCGGGAGGCGTGCGTGTATGGTGTGCCGTCAATAGCGGTCTCCATGGACGGTTATCCGCCGACCCATTTTGATGAAGGCGCCGCCCTCACCCAGACCCTGGTGGACCGTCTTGCCGAAATGGAGATGCCGGCCAATACCTTTTTAAACGTCAACATGCCCGATCTGCCGAGAAGCCGGATCACCGGCATCTGCTTCTGCAGCCAGGATGTGCTGCCCCCGGGCGACCGGGTGGACATGCGCAACGATCCCCGGGGCGTGGCCTACTACTGGTATGCCTATGACAACACCCATGGCGATGAAACCGGGGATACCGACCGGGCCATGCTGCGCAACGGCACGGTTTCCATCACCCCGGTCACCTGTGACGGCACCCATTACGGGGTTCTGGAGCGGCTGAAACAGTTTACCCTGGACCTGTGAACAGGAAGATACGATGAAGCGTCTGTTTGTTGAAAATTTCCGGGCCGGCGATACCGTGGACGAGCTCTTTCTGCTCTCGTCCAAGACCCTGGCCCGCAAGAAAGACGGCAATCCGTTTTTGCGGCTGGTGCTGTCCGACAAGACCGGCACCATTGACGCGGTGTTGTGGGACAACGTGGAACCCGCCGATGCCGCCGTGACCGAGGGCATGTTTGTGCGGGCCGCGGGAAACGTTTCCGCCTACAAGGGAACGCCGCAGCTGACCCTGACCGGCATCGGCCCCTGCGATCCCGGTCAGGTGGATGCCGCCGATTTTCTGCCGGTCACCACCGGCGACGTGAACGCCATGTTCCGGCGTTTGCTGGCCATGACCCGGGCCATGACCAGCCTGGACCTCAAACAGCTTCTGGAACGGTTCTGGGATGATGACGATTTTGTGGAGAATCGGTTCAAGCGGGCCCCGGCGGCCAAGCTGATGCACCACGCCTACCTGGGCGGGCTGCTGGAACACACCGTGGCCGTGGCCGAGCTGGCCCTGGCAGTGGCGGACCATTACGGCGACCGGCTGGACCGGGACATGCTGCTGGCCGGCGCCATTCTGCACGATATCGGCAAGACCCGGGAGTTTGTCTACGACGTGGTCATCGACTATTCCGACGAGGGACGGCTGCTCAACCACATGGTGCTGGGCATTATGATGGTGGAGGAGAAGATCGCCGAAGTGGAGACTTTCTCCCCGGATCGGGCCAATCTTATCAAGCACCTGGTGGCCAGCCATCACGGCACCCGGGAGTTCGGCGCAGTGGAACCGCCCAAGACGCTGGAGGCCCTGGTACTGAACCATATCGACGAGGTGGACTCCAAGGTGGTGGGCATCGGCGCCTTCATGGACAGCCAGGACCCCCGCCAGAAGTGGACCGCCTACCATCGCCCCATGGAACGTTATTTTTACATGGGTAACGGGAAAGACACGTAGCGGGTTTATGTTTATCACACTTGAAGGCATTGAAGGGGCCGGCAAAACCACCCAGCTTCCCCGCCTGGTGGCTTTTCTGGAGGAGCACGGGCACACCTGCGTGGTCACCCGGGAACCGGGAGGCACGGCCATCGGGCAAAAGGTCCGGTCCCTGCTGCTGGATCCGGACAACAGCGATATGTCGCCGGAGACCGAGCTGTTTCTTTATGCGGCGGATCGTGCCCAGCATGTGCGCCGGATGATCGAACCGGCCCTGGCCGAGGGGAAGACCGTGGTGTGCGACCGGTTTGCCGACGCCACCGAGGTTTACCAGGGGTGGGCCCGGGGCCTTGACATGGAACTGGTCCAGGTGTTGAACCGGGTCGCCACCGGAGGCCGGAAACCCGATATCACCCTTCTGTTTGACCTGCCGCCGGAGGCAGGCCTGAAAAGGGCCTGGCAGCGCATCGCGCAGAACGGCAAAGAGGCGGCGGACTGCCGGTTTGAAAATGAAAAGATGGCCTTTCACGACCGGGTGCGACAGGGCTATCTGGACCTGGCCCGGCGCGAACCGGGGCGGTTTGTGGTGATCGACGCGCTTGGGTCGGCGGCCGAAGTGGCCGACCGGATGATCGCGGTCCTGGAACGGTTGCCGGGTATCGATCGTCCGTGATTTTGTCCTGGAATAATGCGGTTGACGGGGGAAACGGCGTGGGATAAGAAAAGTGGCGAGGCGCGGCATGTTTGTTGGATCGATTTCGATCCCGATACCGATTGCGATTTGGACAAGTTGATATGGACCATACCCTGTTAAGCAAGATCGGCAACACTCCCCTGGTGGAGATTCGGCGGCTCTCCCCGAATCCGAAGGTGAAAATTTTTGCCAAGCTGGAGTACATGAACCCCGGTGGATCGATCAAGGACCGGGCCGCTGTTGCCATGATCGAAGACGGTGAAGCATCCGGCCGCCTGACAAAAGAGAAGATCGTACTGGAGGCCACCAGCGGCAACACCGGCATCGGTCTTGCCATGGTGTGCGCCATCAAGGGATACCGGCTGCTGCTGGCCATGTCCGAGCGGGCCAGCGAGGAGCGCAAGAAAATTCTTCGGGCCCGGGGGGCGGAGATCCTGCTCACGCCCGGCCATCTGGGTACGGACGGGGCCATTGAAGAGGTCTACCGGCTGGCCCGGGAAAACCCGGAAACCTATTTCTGCACCGACCAGTTCAACAACGAGGCCAACTGGAAGGCCCATTACGCCGGAACGGCTCAGGAGATATGGGAACAGACCGAAGGCAAGGTGGATGTGGTGGTGACCACCCTGGGCACCAGCGGCACGGCCATGGGGCTCTCCCGGCGGCTCAAGGAGCTTAAACCGGGTATTCGCATCGTGGGCGTGGAGCCGTTTCTGGGGCACAAGATTCAGGGGCTCAAAAACATGAAGGAGTCCTACCGGCCGGAAATTTTTGAACAGAAGCGGCTGGACGCCAAACCCAACATTGAGGACGAGGCCGCCTACGAAATGGCCCGCCGCCTGGCCAAAGAAGAGGGGCTGCTGGTGGGCATGAGCAGCGGGGCCGCCATGCACGTGGCCGTGGAAGAGGCCCGGGCCATGGAGGCCGGTATCATCGTGGTGATTCTGCCGGACAGCGGCGAGCGCTACCTTTCCACCACGCTGTTTGTGGAGCCCGAGAAGAGCGGTGTGGTGCTGTTCAACACCCTGACCCGGGAGAAGGAGGCGTTTGCGCCCCTTTCGCCGGGAAAGGCGTCTATTTACTCCTGCGGCCCCACGGTTCATGCCCGTATGGACCTGGGCCAGTGCCGCCGCATGGTGTTTGCCGACCTGCTCTGCCGTTACCTGGCCTACAGGGGTTTTGAGGTCCGGCATATCGTCAACATTACTGACTTTGACGACAGGACCATAGAGGGCGCCCAAAAGGCGGGCATGGACCTGGCCGCTTTCACCGGCACCTACATCGATTTTTTTAAAGCGGATCTCAAGACCCTGCGGGTCCATCCGGCCGACGCCTATCCCCTGGCCAGCCAGGAGGCGCCGGAGATGGTGGCCCTGGTCGAAAAGCTGGTGGACCGCGGTGTGGCCTATGAAAAACTGCGGTCGGTCTATTTTGATATCGCCAGCGCCGAAGGGTATGGCGGGCTTTCCAACATAGACACCAACAAAATCCGGCTGGGCGCCACCGTGGACCTGGACGAATATGAAAAGGAGAACCCCCGGGATTTTACCCTGCTCAAGCGGGCCAAGATGTCCGAACTCAAGCAGGGGTGGTACCTGAAGACCCGGTGGGGCAATGTGCGGCCGTCCCTGCATATTCAGTGCGCCGCCATTTCGAGAAAATACCTGGGGGACCGGTTCGATATTCACACCGGCAGCCGGGAGCTGGTGTTTCCCCACCATGAAAACGAGATTGCCATTGCCCGGGCCGCCACCGGCCGGGAGCCGGCCCGGTACTGGGTCCACTGCGACACCGTTCTGGAATCAGACGACAGTGTCCACTGGAAGACGGCCCGCACCACTCTGGAGCAGGCCCTGAACATGGGGTTTACCGGCCGCCAGCTGCGGTATTGGCTGATTTCCGGCCATTACCGGAAGGCCCTTTCTTTTTCTGCTGATCGCATTGCGGCCGCGGCATCGGCCCTGGACCGGCTGGACGGCTGTGTCCGGTCGCTGGCCGACCTGGCGGCGAACCCGTCTGCGGAAAGTGCCCGGCAAATGGACGGCGCCGAACAGGATGTGGACCAGCTGCTTTATGATATCCGGCAGGGATTTGTCGACGCCATGGACGATGACCTGAATGTGTCGGCGGCCCTGGCCAATATTTTTAAAAACGTGAAAACCGTCAACGTGATGCTGGACCAGTCCCGGCTGGACGGCCCGGCTGCGGAAAAGATACAGGACGCCTTTGCCGGTATCGACAGCGTGCTGCAGGTGTTTAATTTTGACCAGGTCCCGGCCGACGCGCTTTTACCTGAAGTAAAACAATTGATGGAACAGCGGGAAGCGGCACGGAAAGCAAAGAACTGGGAACTGGCGGACCGCCTGCGTGAGACGTTGCGCGAGATGGGCGTTTCCGTTACCGATGAAAAACTGTAAGGAAGCATCATGACACCGATCTATTTCCCCTTTTCTTTTATGCCGCACCGGACATCGGGCCATCTGAGCGTCTGTTTTCCGGCCGTGGGTATTTACCTGCCGGTGGAAAGCGTGAAGGAACAAATTCTTGCGCTTTGCAACCGGCCCGGGTTTCTGGAAACCCGGGTGCCGGAGGCCGGTCTGGATGCGGCCGTGGAAGACCTCTACCGGGCCGCCCTTCAGTGGAAGGACGCCACCCTTGGTGCTGACATGTCTTTTGTCAAGGCATGGGAAAAGGACCGGGCCCCCTTTTTTGACGAAACCACCATCTCTTATCTTCGCAGGGATATTCTGCGGCAGGGGGGGACTTCCCGGGACGGTGCGGAGAATTTTCTGGAAGCCCGGCTTTTCTTGCGCCTGGCCCTGGAGTACGATCTGCGGGAGACGGAGGTGAGACAGGGCGTCGGTTCGCTCGAAGCGCGCGAAAAGCACCTCTTTGGTGCCCTGCGCGGCGAGGACGGCGACACCGATGATCTTTCCGACGACGTGCTGGGCCGAAGCAGTGCCGGGCCTGCCGGGGATCCCGGGGCCCGCATGACGAAACAGCGCCTGCGGGCCTGGGCCATGACAGCGGCCCGGGATATGGCATCTTCCAGCATCTTTATTACGGACAGCGATGCGGTGATCGATCATATTGAGGAGCATTTCCCATCCATGACACCGGTGGCTGAGATTGCCGGTATTCCCCTGCCGGACGCGGTTACTGATCCGGAGGCACTGAAAAACTGGCAGGATGAGCTTGCCGCTTTCCTTGAAAAACTGGTCGAAGGCCGGGAAGAAGAAACCCTTCCTGCGCCTGCCGCTTGTTCGCAGGGCATTTCAACGGGGGCCGAAGCCGTGCTGTCGTTTTTCACAATTTCCGATGCCGGACCCCGGGCTTTTTTTGAATTTTTTGCGCCTCAGGCGGCTCAAACCGGGGGGGCGTCGGGGAAAGACGGAATAAAAAATATTGTTATCGGCCGGTTACACATGAATTGACCGGCGTGGCGCTTTTTCTGTGTCGGCTTATAAATCCTTGACTTTGGTTTTTGAAGTGGTATAGAAAATTTTGAATTTTGAATATGGCAAGGTCTTTGGGCGTGCAGCTTCAAGGCCGACACATGGATAATCATAAAAAGGAGGCTTTACAATGGCTTGGCAAGTGACTGTGGACGAGGACAAGTGCAAGGCGTGCGAAGAGTGCGTGGACAACTGCCCGGTGGAAGTGTTTGAGATGGTAGATGGCAAGGCCAACCCTGTCAACATGGACGAATGCCTGGGTTGCGAGACCTGCGTTGAGGTGTGTGAAGAAAACGCCATCACCGTAGAAGAGATATAATCAAAAGCAAACCGATTTTTACGGCATGCGATCCCGGCTTTGAAACACCGTTGTTTTGAGGCCGGGATTTTTTATTTAAAGGGGCCGAGGGGCCAAGGATTCAAAAGGGCAGTGTTTTGTCAGGCACAAGTAGTCCGGCATAAAATTGACCGAAGTACCTTCACTTGACCCCTTGGCCCCTCGACCCCTTGAACCCTTCAAAAAACGCAAGGCCCTTTAAATGGACAGCCGGGCAAACATATCCTTTCCTTCCATGGCGCTGGTCCGCCAGGCTCTTTTGCGGGCGCCGATCGTCGATCTGGCAGACGCGGTTGAGCGGGCAATCGGTCTGTACCTGTCGACCCGGCCGGTAAAACAGGGGGCCAGGGTGGCGTTGGCCGTTGGCAGCCGGGGCATTCCCGGCATCGACATCATTGTGCGGGCCTGCGTAAAGGCATTAAAGGACAGGGGCCTTGAGCCGTTTATCGTGCCGGCCATGGGCTCTCACGGCGGCGCCACGGCCGATGGCCAGGAAAAGGTGCTGGCCGGTTATGGTATCACCGAGGCAACCATGGGCGTGCCGGTTGTTTCCGACATGGAGACCGTTGAAATCGACCGGCTTTCCTGCGGCATGCCGGTGCGGGTATCCAAAACCGCATTGAATGCGGATTACATTCTTCCCGTCAACCGCGTCAAACCCCACACCAAATTTTCCGGCTCCATTGAAAGCGGCCTGGCCAAGATGCTGGCCGTTGGCCTGGGCAAGGCCGAGGGCGCGGCCACGATTCACCGGTTTGCCGTGGCCCACTCCTTTGGTGTGATCGAAGCGGCGGCCCGGTCGATTCTTCACCACGGCCGCGTGCTCTGCGGCCTTGCCATTACGGAGGACGGGTGCGGTAACGTGTCCCGCGTCGAGGCGACAGGCCCTGACAACATGATCCAACGGGAAAAGGAACTGCTGAAGGATGCGTATGCCGCAATGGCCAGAATTCCATTTGATTTTCTGGATATTCTGATCGTGGACCGCATCGGCAAGAACATCAGCGGCATCGGCATGGATTCCAATGTCACGGGCCGGCACCGGGACATCACCGGCGATTTTTTTGTCGCTCCCCATGTCCGGCGCATCTTTGTAAGGGATCTGACTCCCGAATCAGCAGGCAACGCCAACGGCATCGGCCTGGCCGATTTTACCACTTCCCGGCTGGTTTCCGCCATGGATCGGGAAAAGACCTATGCCAATGCCCTGGCCGCCATATCCCCGGAAAAGGCGGCTGTTCCGCCCTGGTTTGACACCGACCGGGAGGCCCTGCTTGCCTGTGCCCGGACCTGTGGGTGCGACGCTTTTGAAAATGCCCGGATCGTTCGCATTTGCGATACCTCCCATCTTGAAACTCTTTGGGTCTCAAAAGCCCTTGAACCGGACATCGCCCATCTTGCCGGCGTGGAACGGCTCACCGACTGGGCACCCATGGCATTTGATAAATCCGGCAACCTGGCAGACGGGTTTGAGTGATCTTTAATGGGTGGCACGGACAAGCTGCCGATTCGCCCGATTCGCCCGTTAAAGTGGCCGGAAGCGTGGCCGAACACAAAGTGTCATTGTGAGCGAAGCGAAGCAATCTTGTCCAAATGCGCGAAGAGATTGCTTCGTCGCTGACGCTCCTTGCAATGACGGGGAACGTATGAACAGACAAACCACCGAAACAACCACAATGATTGTGAATACCGCCTTTGGAAAATGCGGCCTGGTCTTTCGGGAAAATCCTTTTGCCATCATGCAGGTTTTTCTGCCCGGCGCGCTTATAAGAACGGGCCGGCAGAACAGGGCAGGGGGCCATCCTGAAAAGGCCCTGACCGCAGCCCGGGCACTGGTCGACTATTTTGATGGCAAAAAAGTGGAAATTTCCTGGCACTGGTTTGACATGAGCGAGGCAACCCGCAATCAGCAAAAAGTGCTGCGGACCGTGTTTGACATTCCCTATGGAACGGTGCAAAGCTACGGCGAGGTCGCCCAGAGGGCCGGGTTTGCCGGCGGGGCCCGGTTTGTGGGCAACACCATGGCGACCAACCGGTTCCCTGTGTTTATCCCCTGTCACCGGGTGATACGGACCGGTGGCGCCCTGGGCGGGTTCGGCGGCGGCACGGACCTCAAGAAGAGAATGATTGAGTTGGAGCAAAAGGCGGTTTCATGCGCTGCCAGACAGAGTAGGGTTCGATAGCGATCCCGATAGCGATCCCGATAGCGATTTCGATATATAGCCGTGGCCGTTTTGCTTAAGCCCGGCTCTGGATAAAAACCATGCGATATATAGCGGACCTGCATATTCATTCAGCCTATTCACGGGCCACGTCGTCGGACCTTGATTTTGAGCATCTTTACATCTGGGCTCAAATCAAAGGTATCACCGTGGTAGCCACCGGCGACTACACCCACCCGGCCTGGTTTGCCCAGATCTCTGAAAAGCTGATGCCTGCCGAACCGGGCCTGTTTCGGCTCAAGGATGATCTGGCAAGGGCATGTGACGAAAAAGTCCCGCCGGCGTGTCGGCGACCGGTTCGGTTTGTGCTTTCCACCGAGATCAGCAATATTTATAAAAAAGCGGGGGCCGTTCGGAAAAATCACAACCTGGTTTTCATGCCCGACCTGAAGGCCGCGGCCCGGTTTAACGCGAAACTCGGCGCTATCGGCAACATTCAGTCCGACGGCCGGCCCATTCTGGGCATGGATGCCAGAAACCTGCTGGAGACGGCCCTTGAGGTTTCACCGGATGCCTTTTTCGTGCCGGCCCATGTCTGGACCCCCTGGTTTTCCCTGTTCGGCTCCAAGTCCGGGTTTGACGCCATCGAAGCGTGCTTCGAGGACCTGACCGACCAGGTGTTTGCCCTGGAGACCGGACTGTCGTCGGACCCACCCATGAACTGGCGGGTATCGGGCATTGACGGCCGGACCCTGATCTCCAACTCCGACGCCCATTCCCCGGCCAACCTGGGCCGGGAAGCCAACCTGTTTGACACCGAACTCTCCTACGGGGCCATGATCGATGCCATGAAAACCGGCGCCCCGGACCGGTTTTGCGGTACCTACGAGTTTTTTCCGGAAGAGGGCAAGTATCACCTGGACGGGCACCGGGACTGTGGAATTTGTCTGCATCCGGCCCAGACCCGCCAGCATCAGGGGCTCTGCCCGGTGTGTGGAAAACCCCTGACCCTGGGTGTGCTCTACCGGGTGGAAGAGCTGGCTGACCGGGCAGAAGGCAGCCTGCCTGAAAAACGCCACCCCTTTTACAGCATCATTCCCCTGCCGGAGATGATTTCCGAACTGGTGGGGGTGGGCCCCAAGTCCAAAAAGGTGGGCCAGGCCTACCGGTCGGTACTGGAGCGCCTGGGGCCGGAGTTTGATATTCTTTACCGGCTTCCCGTAGAAGAGATCGCCCAAGGCGGCCTGCCCCTGCTGGATCTGGCCGTGTCACGCATGCGGGAGGGCAGGGTGACACGGTCCCCCGGTTATGACGGCGCGTATGGCCGGGTGACCCTTTTTTCAGACGGCGAGATTGAACGGCTCAAAGGCGAACAGCATCTTTTTACCGTGCCCCGGACCCCGGCGCCGGCAAAACAGACCCCGCCGGCTGCGCCGGCCCCCCGCCAGGCCTCTCTTTTTGACGCGCCGGGCGTTGTTCCATCCCCGGCGGTGGCCGAACCTGAAACCGTCACCGCCGGTCTTAACGCGGCCCAACTGGCGGCAGTCAATCATGGAAAAGGCCCCATGGTGATCGTGGCCGGGCCGGGCTCGGGCAAGACCCGGACCGTCACCTGCCGTATTGCCCACCTGATACAGGCACGGCAGGTGCCGGCCACCGCGGTTCTGGCCATCACTTTTACCAACCGGGCGGCCCGGGAGATGGCCGACCGTCTGGCTGTCATGCTGGGCCAAAACACCGATCTCCCCATGGTTTCCACCTTTCACGGGTTCTGCCTCGGCCTGCTTCGGGAGCAGGGCGGTTTTGACGCCGTGGTGCTGGACGAGTATGACCGGCGGGCCCTGGCAAAAAAGGTGCTCAAACGGGCCGCGGCCGGAAACGCAGACGGCCTGCCCGGTCCGGATCGGCTGCTGGACATGATCGCTTCGGCCAAGCAGGCCATGCTTCGTCCCGGCGATGACCTGTCGGGTGTGGCACGGGAGATGTCTCCCGATATTCTGGCAGTTCTTTACAGCGATTATCAGGAGATGCTGGCCGAAAACAGTGGCTGCGATTACGAAGATCTGATTCACCGGGCCGTGGACCTGCTGGAAGGCCGTAAGGATGTGAGACAGGCCGTGCGGCAGCGGTTTGTTCATGTTTTCGTGGATGAGTACCAGGATGTAAACCATGCCCAGTATCGTCTGATTCAGGCACTGGCGCCGGCCGGCGGCAACATCTGCGTGATCGGGGATCCGGACCAGGCCATCTATGGGTTTCGCGGTGCCAGCGCCGCCTATTTTCAAATTTTTGAAACTGATTACCCCGGGGCGGCCCGCTTTTTGCTGGAAAAAAATTACCGCTCCACCCAGACCATCGTTTCCGCCGCTTATAATGTGATCACCGGCCAGGGCGATGATCCGGGCCGTGTCCGGGTTTACTCGGACATTGCCGGTGTGCCGGTTGTCACCGTGGCACGGCTGGCCTCGGAACGGGCCGAGGCGGTTTTCGCGGGCCGCACCATTGAGCAGATGGTGGGGGGGCTTGGTTTTCATTCCGTGGATTTCGGCAAGGCCGGATACGAGGCCCCTGCCGGGCTCGGGTTTGCCGACTTTGCCGTGCTCTGCCGGACCCGTCGCCAGACGGAAGTTTTTGCCGATGTTTTTGAATCAGCGGGTATCCCCTGCCACGTGGTGAGCAAGCAGAGTATTTACGAGGCCCGGGGCGTGGCCGAAGCGATTTCGCTGCTGCGGCTGATGGAGGGGCAGGCCACCTTTATTGACCTGGAAAAGGCCGGGGGGATGCTTGACGGCGCCGCTGGGGCAAAAAAGCAGGACTTGCTGACCGCGTGGGCAAAAGAGCGCAAACTGCCGGCGGCTGACGTCCTTGCCGCCACCGAGCGGTTTCCGGTGCCCGGCCTTTCCCAGGCGGCCCAGCGCAGGCTGGCCGAAGCGGCCCGCACCGTGGCGGAATTAAAGGCGAAGGCCGGTCATCTTCCGGTTGCCGGGCGGCTGCGTTTTCTGATAGAAAACCTGGAACAGCTTGCGGCCCTTGTAAACGGGAGTAAAAAAAGTCGGGAGGCCTTTGACGCGGCGGTTGAAGCGGCCTGGCCCGCCGGCACGGACGCAACCGCCTTTTTTGATACTGTGGCCCTGGCCGGAGATGCCGATGCGATGATGCCGGGTGTCGACCGGGTACGGCTGATGACCCTGCACGCGGCCAAGGGCCTTGAGTTTGCCGTGGTGTTTGTGGCCGGCTGCGAAGAGGGGCTGATTCCATTTTCGGGCTATGGCGACAGGGCGACCGATATTGACGAGGAGCGGCGGCTGTTTTACGTGGCCATGACCCGGGCAAAAGAGCGGCTTTTTCTGACCTGGGCGAGCAACCGTATCCTTTACGGCAAAAAAAAGGAATGCTCCCTTTCCCGGTTCGTTGCGGATATCGAAGCCGATCTGAAAGAGCAGGCCACAGTGGAAACAGGCAGGCCGCCCAAAGACGGGCATGTGCAGATGGAACTGTTTTAATGTCCTTTTCTGGCTTTGTAAAGAGCCCAATATCTGCGTTGCGCTGCTTCCCTCGTCACTGCGGCGTACGACAAGTACGCCTCATTCCTCGGGATTTGCGACGCCTTGATCTTGGACTTTTTACTTTGCCGTCCCGAAGCGATTTTTTCCGAAAAAAGCATTCGCGCTCGGCTGCGCTGCAACGGGCTGGACAACCGTTTCTGCCATTGAGGAGTGAGACGACGAAGCAATCTTGCTCTTGATCGTACTCGTGCTCGTAATCGTTTTGCTGTTTCGATCAAGAGCAAGAGTACGAGAGGTGGTTGAGGCATGAGAGTAAAGACGATTACGAGAAAGATTTAGGTAAGGAGCAACATGGAAGAGCGGTTAATTGAGACAAAGACACTGGCCAACGGCCTTGAGATGAGCATTTATGACGCCTCCCGGAAAATAGCCGGAGACCGGTGGTATGTGGTACTGCTGGCCAGGGTGGTGGTGCCGGTGCGGGAGGGCTTCCTGGGGCAGGGCGCTGATGCCATGGACCCGGTCGATGTGCAAAAAGCCCTGGGAGAAACAGTGGTGTTCGAGCAGCGGCGGGAGCGCAACTTTGTCGATGAGAATGATAAAACGGCGGTATTTGACAACCTTTACCAGACGTTTTCTTCCGGCACCGGCGCCTACGTGGCCCATCCTGATTTCCCGGCACGGTTCATCAAAAAGCGGCTTTCAGAGTGTTGACAGGATGTCGATGGTCTTGATGGTGGGGACGGCAGGAAGAATCGAGAGAGAAAAATGCGGTTTCAGATTCATATTGCCAACCGGTATGGGACATGATTTATCTGCTATGTCCTGTAATAATCAAGGTACCATGCGACAAATTCTTTTATTCCGTTTTCCAGGGAAACGGCAGGGGAAAAACCGGTAGCCTGTTGAAGATTATCAATGTCGGCCCAGGTGGCCGGCACGTCTCCCGGTTGCATCGGCAGAAAGGTTTTTTCCGCTTTTTTGCCCAGGGCCTTTTCAATGGCTTCGATAAAATCCATCAGGCTCACCGGCTGATTGTTACCGATGTTGTACAGCCGATAGGGGGCGCAACTCGTGGCGGGGCAAGGCGCCTCCGGCGCCCATTCGGGATCCGGCGTCGACACACGGTCCATCACCCGCACAACCCCCTCCACGATGTCGTCGATGTAGGTGAAATCCCGTTTCATGTTGCCATGGTTGTAAACCTTGATGGGATCGCCGTTAAGAATGGCCCGGGTAAAAAGAAAATAGGCCATGTCAGGCCGTCCCCATGGACCGTATACGGTGAAAAACCGCAGGCCCGTGGTGGGCAGGCTGTAGAGATGGCTGTAGGTGTGGGCCATCAGCTCATTGGCCTTTTTGGTGGCGGCATACAGGCTTACCGGATGGTCCACGTTGTGAGACACTGAAAAGGGCATGGCGGTGTTCAGGCCATACACGGAACTGCTGGAGGCGTAGACCAGATGCTTTACGTCCGTATTCCGGCACCCTTCCAGAATATTGGCAAACCCCACCAGATTGCTGTCGATATACGTTTCCGGGTGTTCCAGGCTGTAGCGCACACCGGCCTGGGCCGCCAGGTGGACCACGCAGTCAAATTGACGGGACGCAAACAGCTTTGCCATGGAGGGGCGGTCGGCGATGTCGATTAGAAAAAAGCGAAAATTCGAAAAGGGGTGCAGCAGGGCCAGGCGGGTATTTTTAAGGCCGGGATCATAATAGTCATTGATATTGTCCACCCCTACAACCGTGTGGCCCTGTTCACACAACCGCTTTGCCAGGTGGAACCCGATGAAACCGGCGGCGCCGGTAACAAGCATGTTCATGGTCTTCCTTTCAATGGGGTCGTAAAACGAACTTCAGCAGGAGGGGGGTCTGGCCGGGTGTGCGGTCCGGCCAAGCATAGGACCGGTGTGTCAGGAGGCATCCGGGTTGAACCGCTTGATGCTGTCCCGAAGATTTTCAAACTTCCGGCGCAGGTTGTTTTCCACCATCAGGCTCACCCATGTGCCGACCAGGGTTTCAAGGCGATTTTCCGGTGTCCCGGTATCGGTGATAGGGTTCGGTTGTGACAACCGTGTGTTGACATCATCCAGGGCCTGGCGCAGATCCCGATTTTCCGGGTCCTTGTCCAGAAGAAAGGCGTAGATTTCCGCGCTTTTTTCAAGGTGTCCCTGCTGGGTGTACAACCGGGCCACTGACGGGGTATAGAAAAGAGGATTATTTTTCATGAAGCGCTCCTGATTTTTTCAGGGTATAGACCTGCTCGTTTCTGCCCACCATGCCCAGCTCTTTGCGTGCCACATGTTCGATGTAGGCAAGGTCCTCCTTTAACCGCCTGACCAGCCGGTGCATCTCCATGTTTTCCTGCTGCATGCGGATGTTCTCCTGAACCACGGCCCGGTTTTTGGCCTGCAGGCGGCGGTAATCCAGGAAACCGTTGTCGGCAAACAGGATCACCCCCACCATGAAGCAGGCAAACAGGCCAGCCAGCCCCAGCAGTATGAGGTTTACGTTATTTTTCAACCACTGTATCACGGGCCTTGCTCCGTTTCCCGGCAACCAGGCTGCCGAGTTCCCTGCTTCTGAGAATATACGCAAAAAAAGCAAAACAGGCAATCCCCACTGCTATGCACCCAATGATGCCCAGCAGCAGCACAAAGGAATGGGCCTCTTGGGGAATCAGTAGACGGGCGGCCGCCCACACCGTCAACCCCATCAGAACAGAGGCAAGCCCCGACTTGACCGCAGACCGGGCCACGCGCATCAATCCGACATGCCCCAACCTGGCTTGAAGGGCGCGAAGAAGAAGCAGAAGGTTCACCATGGAGGCAATGGAGGTGGCCAGGGCCAGGCCCCCGTGGACAAGGGGCCCCATGAGAATGACACTTAAGGCCGTATTCACACAGATGGCAATGGCGGCCATGACCACCGGGGTTTTGGTGTCGGAGAGAGCATAGAAGGTGGAGACCACGATGCGTACCGCTGAAAAAGCCCACAATCCCGTGGCATAATAGAGAAGGGCGTCGGCGGTCAGGGCTGTGGCCTGGGCGTCAAAACGACCGTGTTCAAACAGCAGGGCCACAATAGGCTCCCGCAGCACGATCAACCCCACCATGGCGGGGAAAGAGATAAAAAGAATCATACGCATGGAATACCCGAAGGTGTCCTTGACCGCTTCAAAGTCTCCGGCTGCGGCCTGGCGGGAGATGCTGGGCAGCACGGCCATGGCCGCGGATATGCCAAACACACCCAGGGGGAATTCCACCAGCCGGTCGGCATAGTAGAGATAAGAAACGCTGCCCTCGGGCAGCAGGGTGGCCAACAGGGTGCCAATGATGATGTTGACCTGATGGACCGCAGCCCCGAAAACCGCCGGCAGCATGAGCAGTCCCACTTTTTTGAGGGCCGGATGATAGAGGCTGGCCTTGTGCCAGAAAAAAAGGCCCTGTCTGGCCAGAAAAGGAACCTGCAGGGCCAGTTGCAACACGCCTCCGGCAATCACGCCCCAGGCCAGGCCCATGGCCCGCAGGGCCGGATCGTCGGTGATCATGGCCACCGCCCACAGAGACGTTATCATGGCAATATTGAGCAGCACCGGGGAAACCGCCGGCGCGGCAAAGTGGTCCAGGGCATTTAAAATCCCCATGGCCAGGGCCACCAGGCAGACAAAAAAAACATAGGGAAACATGATGCGGGTCAGGGTGACGGTCAGGTCAAATTTTTCCGGAATGTCGGCAAACCCGAATCCCATTACGTAAACAATTTCCGGTGAGAACAGGATGCCCAGCAGCGTCACGCCCACCAGGATGGCGGAGAGCAGCCGCAGGGCGGATCTGGCCATGGCAAAGGCATCTTCCCTGCCCTGATTCTGGAGCCGTTCAAGAAAGACCGGTACAAAGGCGATGGTCAGCGACCCTTCGGCAAAAAGGCGCCGCAGCAGGTTGGGAATACGGAAGGCGACAAAAAAAGCGTCCGACGCCATGCCGGTACCGAGAAAAGCGGCCAGCGCCATGTCCCGGGCATAGCCGAAAATTCGGCTCAGCAGGGTGGCCGAACCGATGATGCCTGTGGCCCGGGTGACGCGACGCTTTTCATTCATCGAGGATTTTATCCCCTCCTCAAAAATCAATATTCAGGCTGGCTGGATATATTTTACGCTGTTTTCGTTTTCACAAGCCCTTAATGGCATATGAGAACAGGCTGAATGGTTTTTTTGCAGCGGCCACGCCAGCTTGTCTAAACCGCTGATGTTTTGACCAGAGTGTAACGAAAGCAGAAGCAGGCGTCAAGCGGCATGCTTTCAGGTGGGAATTTTGAAGTGCTCTGTGATCTCCGCGAACGGTGGAACCGGAATACCCACGGCATAGGCTACGGCGCGCAGCAGTTCGGCCTCGGTGACCGATACAGTGCCGTCAAAAAGGACACACTGGCAGCAGGCGTCGAAAATCGCCTTTTTTACGCCGAAAGAGGCCCGGGCAAACCGTTCCAGTGCCTGATGGAGGGTGGCAAAGGAAAGATCAGCTCTCAGGGTCATCTTCTCCCCTCTCAGGGGAAGGACGGCCACGGCGGCCTGAAACGCGCTTTCAACCGATGACCGCTCTCTGTGCCCTGCGTGGGCCAGGGCGGAAAGCAGGACGGCGGCATCATCCGCCAGGGGAGCAATGTTCCGGTAGGGCACTTTCGGTCCGGAAGGAACAAGCACAGCCTGGAGCCGGTGGTGGATCACCTCTTTTAAAACAAATTCAAAAAGGCTCATTTTGCCGTCTGCTTCCACCAGTATTCGAATATGCTCCTGGAAAATGGCGTACTGCTCCGGAGACATTTGGCGTAGTGCGGAAACAGCAATATCAAGGACCGGCAGCCGCAACTCCGGCACAAGGCCCTTTATGCGAGGTGTCACAATCGCCAGCTGGCGCAAAAGCGGATCGGAAGCAGTGCGGCCAAGGGCCTGAATCTGCTTTTCCCACTGTTCAGGGTCTTTGTCCAGCAGCAGGGCGCAGACAACGGCCCACGCCCCCAGAATATCTTTGGCCTCCTCTTTTATCGGTTCGGGGATGGCGGCCAGCACGGCGGCGCTGTAAGCCACGTTGTCCGGCGTGATATTGCCCACGCTGTTTTTCACCGTGTCCGCCTGAACGGGCAGGCCGTGACCTGCCTGCATCGGCGCCAGAGGCTGGATTCCCTGAACCGGTGTTGTCGCCGGGATGGTTTCGGTAATGAATATCCCTGTAAAGCCTGGCTCTATTTTTTGAATGCGATCGACCAGGGGCGGGTGGGTGGCAAACAGGGACCAGATGGCCTTTCCAAAAAACATGTGGCACGCTTCGCCTGCTCCATGGGACTCAATTTTTGAACCATCGGGAAATCCGCCGATTTTTTTCAAGGCATCGGCAATGCCGGTGCTGCGGGTAAACTGGACTGCCGAGGCATCGGCCAGAAACTCCCGCTGCCGGGAGACGGCGCTTTGAATCAGCCTGCCGATCAGCACGCCCAGGTATCCGATGACCAGCAGCAAGAACGCGAGAATCAGGACCTGGCCCCCGCCTTTGCCGCTTCTGCCGGAACGGGAGGAACGAAAGTTGGTGCTGCGCAGAATGGTCTCACCGATGGCGGAGATCACCATGATGCCTCCGAGGTAACCCATGAGCCGGATATTCAGCCGCATGTCGCCGTTTAAGATATGGCTGAACTCGTGGGCGATCACGCCCTGCAACTCCTCCCGGGTCAGTTGCTGGCAGGCCCCCCGGGTAACCCCGATGATGGCGTCACTGGGGGTAAACCCGGCGGCAAAGGCATTGATGCCGGCCTCGGTTTCCATCAGGTAGACCGGCGGCACCGGTGTTCCCGATGCAATGGCCATCTCCTCCACCACGTTGAGCAGCCGCCGCTGGTCCGGATCCTTTGTGGAGGGGCTGACCAGGGTGCCGCCCAGGCGTTCCGCCACATACCCGCCGCCTTTTGAAAGGGCTGATATCTTTATGGCGCTGCCGATAAAAATGATGGCCAGGGTGATGACTGTAATTGTGAAAAAAAGCTGGGGGTGGAAGAAGGGGGTATTCGGGTCGGAGCTGTTATAGATGACAACCCCCATCACGGCAGCATAGACCGCAAAGATCACCAGGCACACGGCAAGGATGAAAAGCCCTACAAGCATGCCGGTTTTTTTTCTGGCCCTGTCCTGCTGGTCAAAGAAATCCATGAAAGCTCCTTGAACCCTTGGCCCCTTTCAAAACCATCCGCTGCACTGAAAATTACGCCCGTTTTTACTGCCACTGATCGGGAGATGAACTTTAAAAAGAGACTTTGGGTGCTTTTCTCTCTTCCGGCGCCTCGGTGGATTCCAGGAGCTCGGCCGGAGCGAAATTAAACATGTTGGCCACAATGTTGTTTGGAAATTTTTCGCGGTCGATGTTGTAGCTGGTCACCGCGTCGTTAAATGCCTGTCGGGCAAAGGCGATCCGGTTTTCCGTGGAGGTGAGCTCCTCCTGAAGGGCCAGCATGTTCTGGTTGGCCTTCAGGTCGGGATAACTTTCCGCAAGGGCAAAGATGCGGCCCAGAGCACCGGACAGTGCCCCTTCGGCGCTGGCCAGCCCCTGCATGGCGGCAGGCTCTCCAGGGGCCCTGGCGGCCCTGTCGCTGGCGCTCATGGCGCTGCTTCTGGCCCGAATCACCGCTTCCAGGGCCTCCCGCTCATGTTTCATGTACCCTTTGGCGGTCTCCACCAGGTTGGGAATCAGATCATAGCGCCGCTTCAACTGGACGTCGATCTGGGCAAAGGCGTTTTTGAAACGGTTTCGAAGCGTGACCATGTTGTTGTAGAGTCCTACGACAACAATGATCAGCACCAGAATGAGACCCAGAAAAACGAGAATTGGGACCATGGTTCCTCCACACGTGACGGGTTATGGGGGATATCCCCCTGTATCAGTCCTTGAAAACCAGTTTCCCACCGATATGACCGGCCACGCCGGTCGCGCCCAGCAGGACAATGTTGAGCAGTACAAAAGACCACTTGCCCGAAGACGCGGTCACCTGAGGATCGATCATCAGCCAGGCCGCGCTGATCAAGGCCAGCACCGACACCGCGCCGGCACAGGCGATTTTGGTCATAAACAGGGGAGTGATCGCGCCTTTGTATTTTTTTTGCCATTCGGCCCATCCGGTAAAAAGCACCGCAGGCAGGGAAAGGACCACCACCACGAGGTTCAAGTAGGCGGCTTTTGCAACCACTTCCACATTGAGCAGGGCGGATATGAGAATAAACAGTACCGACACAGGGATCACGCCGTTGGGAATGTGAGTGGCGATGGGATGGGCGTGGTGCTTGACCACCAGGTCAAGCAGGGTTTCAAAGGCGGTTTGCCGGACCGGGGTTTCTGGCTCCGTTGCTGCCGCAGCCGGTGTATCCGGCTGCGCTGCACCTGCTGTCGGGGCAGCGTCGATATCGGTTATTTCGGTAAACCGGCTTTTGTCCGCTCCGCACACCGGGCACTTGTCCGGTGGGCTGTCACCTGTATGAATGTAACCGCACACTTCGCACTTCCACTTCCGCATTTCCGTCTCCTTGTGTTCCGTTTTCCAGGGAATCAGGCTGTTTCAGCATCTGTTGTCAGGCAGGGCCATTTTCGATTATCAGGCTGTTTTTGAAAAGTTCGATCTCGATCCCGATTTGGGCAAGGAAGGGTATTTTTCTCATGACTGCCGGCAATCAAAAGTCGATCCACATATCCGCCTCGTTCCCGCAGGAGGTGCATACCCCCCGGCCCTTTACCTGAACCTTTTCGTGGGTGTGGGTCTTTTCGGCAGCCTGCTTTTTGTTTTCCGCCGCCCCCACCTCCATCAGAGAGCAGGTGATCTCCATTTCGCCTTCATTGCCGCAATGTTTGCAGACACAGTTCTGCTTGAATTTTTTTGTCATGAGGCTCTCCTTGGTGCCGTTTTTCAGCTATCTACTGTTTTTTGTCAGTGAGGAGCAATCTTACCAGTAATTTTATTCAGAGGCAATATTCGGCCCCGCAGGCGGTGTTTTAACAAAAAACACCATGCGCATAAAGAATCCGCAGGCCGATAAAGAGCAGTACGCCCGCGCCCACACGGTCGGCGTAGCGGCGCAGCCAGGGAATGTCTCCGGCCCGACTGCCCATCATCAGGCCACCAACGGTGAAGATGGCGGCGGTGATACCGATGATGATGGCCGGCATCCATACCGACACATTCAATACCGAAAGGCTCAACCCCACGGCCAGGGCGTCGATGCTGGTGGCAATCGACAGCAGTACCAGGCGAAGACCCCGGGTGGGATCGGTTTTTGTGTGATTCCCATCATCGGCAAAAGATTCCCGAATCATGTTGAAGCTTACAAAAGCCAGCAGAAAGAAGGCAATCCAGTGATCATACCGTTCAATCTGGCCCCGTACTGAAAGCCCGGCATACCAGCCGACAATGGGCATCAGGGCCTGGAACAGGCCGAAGTGCCAGGCCAGTCGAAAATAGTGGCGCAGGCCGATGCTTCGCAGAAAGACCCCTGCCGCAATGGAGACGGCAAAGGCGTCCATGGCCAGGGCAACGGCGATACCGATAATCGTGAACGTGTTCATAGTCCTCTGGCGGTCTGTTCCATGATGGCGGTCAGCAGAAGGGGCGCCGCCGAAGGATGTTTCTCAAGCAGGGGGATAATTGCGTTTACCGTGGCCCGTGCCGCAGCGGAGAAATCATCGCGACCGGTATAAGCGGCAAGGCGGTAAAAGTTTCGTGCCGCCACCGAACCGGCGCTTGGCAGCACATTGTCGGTCTCCTCCTTCATGCGAAGGGACAGATGGGGGTCATGGCCTGCAGCGGTCATGAAGATACCACCGTTTCCCGCATCATAAAAAGATGCCAGCACCGTTTCGGAAAGATCGATCGCCCATGCCAGCCAGAAGGGCGCTGCATCCGCTTCGTAAAGATCAATCAGTCCCTGGGCCAGAAACGCGTAATCTTCAGCCATGCCGGCGATCCGGGCCTTGCCGGCGCGCCAGATGCGCGTCAGGTGACGGGTTTGCGGATCATACAGATGGGCCTGAATAAATCGGGCCGCTTTGACCGCGCCATCCCGGTATTTCGCCTCCCGGCCCACCCGGTAAAGTTTTGCCAGGCCGGAGATCATCAGCCCGTTCCACGCGGTGATGATCTTATCGTCGGTGTCAGGCGCGGGGCGATGTTTTCGATGGGCCAGCAGGATTTGCCGGGCCGTTTTCAGCAATTCTTGCGTTTCCGGTTCTGAAAGGCCGAAGGCCTCAGCGGTCCGGTCTACCGGGCCGGTTGCGTACAGCACGTTCTTTCTGGAAAATTCCGCGGCATGGGGACCGGACACGTTGCCTTCGGGTCGCACATCGAAGTGGGCCATGAATATTTTTATCGTGGGGTCATTTAACAGGGATTCGATCTCCCGTGCTTCCCACACGTAAAAGGCCCCTTCGGTCTTTTTGTCTGAACCGGCCGATTCCGGGCTGTCGGCGTCCTGGGCTGAATAAAAACCGCCTTCCGGATGAGTCATCTCTTTTAATATGTAGTCTGCCGTGTGCCGGGCGCAGCAAAGCAGGCCGCTGTTTTCGGTAAGTGCATACGCGTCTGCCAGACAGGCCAGCAGCTGGGCGTTGTCGTAGAGCATCTTTTCAAAATGGGGCAGGTGCCACCGCTCGTCAGTGGAGTAGCGGTGAAAGCCGCCGCCCAGTTGATCGTAAATGCCCCCTTTCGCCATGGCCGAAAGGGTGTAAACCGCCATGTCCAGAGCTTTTTTTTGTTTTTGTGCATCACGGCCGGTGCCGGCGGCGGGACCGGCCGTGGCAAAGGTCAGCAGAAAACTGGTGATGGAGGGCATGGGGAATTTGGGCGCGGGACCAAAGCCGCCGTTTTGGGCGTCATACATTGCGGCAAAGGTATCCAGAGCCTTTTGACAGAGTTCCGTCACACCGGAATATGTTTCGGCCGGTGGTCTGCGGGTGCCGGTGAGGGTGGATTCAAGAAAAGTGGTGATGTTGTCGGCAGAAGCCAGAAGGGAGGGGCGTTTGTTTGGGTTTTTCCAGGCGTCGGCGATCTGCCGGAGCAGGTCGGGCCAGGTGATCATCAGGGACCTGCCCGGCCGGGGCGGGAAATAGGTGCCTCCGAAAAACGGAGCAAGGGTATGGGGTTCCAGAAACACATTTAACGGCCACCCCCCGGAGCCGGTGATGGCTGAGACTGCGGTCATGTATAACCGGTCAATGTCGGGCCGCTCTTCCCGGTCCACCTTGATGCAGACAAAATGGGCGTTCATGAGAGCGGCGGTGTCGGGATCGGAAAAGGATTCGTGGGCCATTACGTGGCACCAGTGGCAGGTGGCATAACCGATGGAGAGCAGAATGGGCCGGTCGGTCCGGCGGGCACGGGCAATGGCCGCATTTGACCATGGGTACCACTCCACGGGGTTGTCGGCGTGCTGCAGCAGGTAGGGACTTTGTTCGCCTGCCAGGTGGTTGTGGCCGGGAGCGTCGGCGGTCATGTCGCGCTGGTGTCCAAAATCGCCCGGGTGCTCACCTTGTCGGTCAGGAGCCTGGCGTTGTCCATGAGCAGCTGGGCCATTTTCCCCAGCTCCCTGGCAACGGCGGAGTTGCCTTCGGTGGTGGCGCTGAGCTGTTCCATGCTGGTGTTGATCTGCTGAATCCCCATGTTCTGTTCATGGGAGGCGCCGAATATCTCCTGGACCAGTTCCGCTGTTTTCTTCGCGTCCGGAATGATCTCCATGAAAAGTTCGCTTGAGGTGTCGGCGATCTTCATGCTTTCCGATGCCAGGGCGTTGATCTCCTGGGAAGCGGCGCGTGTTTTTTCCGCCAGCTGCCGGACTTCGCCGGCCACCACGGCAAATCCTTTGCCGTGTTCGCCGGCCCGGGCCGCTTCAATGGCGGCGTTTAACGCCAGCAGGTTGGTCTGGTAGGCGATGCCGTCGATGATGCCGATTTTTTCGGCGATCTGGCGCAGGGCCTCCATGGTATCCCTGAAGACCACCCCGCCCTCATCGGTTCGCTGAGCCGTTTTCTGGGCAATCCGGTCGGTCTGCTGGGCGTTATCCGCGTTCATGGCCACGGTGGTGCCGATCTCTTCCATGGAAGAGGAAATCTCCTCCACACTGGCCGCCTGGCTGGCGGTGCCGTCCCGCAGGTCATTGGCGGTTTCCATCAGCTCACTCGCCGACCGGGTCAGATCCCCGGACACCTGGCGCACTGACTCCAGAATGTCGGCCAGGGCCTCTTTCTGCTGCCGGTTGTTTTTCGATTCCCGTTCCGAGTGTTTGAGCGCCCGAGTGGAGATAAAGATGCTGGCTATGGAAACCATATAGATGAGTACCATCATGATGGTAAAATAGCTGATGGTTTTTATTATGTAAGGCTGCAGGGCCGCATCGATCAGAGGGAGGCTTCTGAAGAGATAGACCATCCAGCCGGCGATAAAAAGGAGGGTGCTGATGGTCAGCACCGTGCGGGTGGCAAACAGAGCCGCTATGGCGATTACCAGGTAGGTAAAGTGCAACATTCCGACAAAATTATCCACTCTGCCGACCTGCCGGTGAATGTAAAAAAGGATCATCAGCGTCGTGAAAATAACCATGAAATGGGCCGCGAAATAGTACCGCCCTGTTCGCAGGATGAACAGCACGGCACAGAAAATTGTGATCGAAACGATATAAGCAATCAGAGACGCCACAGGCGCGCTGCTCAGGCCCATGGGCAGGGTGATAGCCGCAACGAGCATGAACAGAACGATAAACGTCAGCAGCACATACATCAGGGCCGCGGCTCTTTGTTGCTGCAGAAAGGATGCGTTGTCGTACCGGCGCAAAAAATAGGACTTGAGGTTCATGGTCGGCCTCCGTGCGTTGAAAGATGAATACTTAATATAATCGCATATTCATCAGCAACGGTAAATCTCTTTTTGCAAGGCGGCCGGTCTTCTGGCGGCTGCCGCCCTGTTGCGACATTACCGGAAATCGAAGAATTCCCGAATGAGGGCGGTGGTATCAGTCGGTTTTTCCATGGGAATCAGGTGCCCCGCCGCTTCAACCAGGCGGTACCGGCCGTTGGGAAAGCGTCCGGCCGCCTTTTGCAGATCTATAAACGGTCGGTTTTCCGATGTTTCTCCTTCCAGCAACAGAACCGGGCATTCGATGCCGGACATCAACGGCCACGGGTCATAGGCCATGGACCCCATGAACAGGGAGGCCTCCCGTCGGGGATGGCAGGCAAGGGTGACCCCCTCGTCCTGTGACGGCACAAATCCGTAGTTCAGATACATCTCCAGCATCTCGTCGTCCCACCGGGCAAAGAGCGGCTTGGAACGAAGGTAGGCCTTGGCCTCGTCAAGGTCGGCCCACCCGTTTTTCCGCCGGATCGATTTGCCGGCAAGGGGGTGGTCCTCCACCCGCATCTTCAGGTTGTAGAGCTGGGAGGGCAGAAAGATCGGTTCAATGAGTACCATTTTCCGGGGCTTTACCCCGAATTTTCCGGCAGCCAGGGTGATCACGGCTCCGCCCATGGAGTGGCCCACCATAAAGGGGGTGTCGATGCCCAGGGTTTTGCAGAACAGGGCAATGTCCTCTGCCAGCTGGAGCCAGCTTAATCCCCCGTCTTCCGGCTCGGCGGCCCGGTGGTCACAGAAATAGGGGGCCATTACATTGCAGGTGCCGGCAAATTCCCGGGCAATGGGGTGCCAGATACCGGGCATAAAGCCCGTGGCGTGAAGAAAAATAAGGGTGGGCCCATCTCCCGGGTAGTAAAGATAGTCGATGGATGTGTCGCCGATGGAAACGTTTTTTTGCTCGGGTTTTATGGCAGCCATTTTTTCTCCAGTCTGTTCCGGATCTTTCACGGGTTGCCTGTGCCGCACAGGAGCCGGCACAGCCGTTCACTTAAAAAAAGTATTGATTCAATGTCCAGGTGTTTGGTCACGGTTTTGTCGAACAGCAGCCTGGCTTCTGCTTCAAATCCTTCTGCTTCTTCCGCGTCCCAGAACATCAGCATCACCGGCACCCTGGGCAGGGGAGTAAAAAGAATGGCCGCATCCGCGGAACCGGTCTCTGCGGTCGTCTCTTCTCCGCCCAGTGCCCTGGCCGCGGCAATCAGCATGTCCACCCTGCCCTTGAAGGTATCGGCCAGGGGCGTCTCCACCTGGGATTTCATGTTTTTGATCTTTGAAACGGTGTTGGGAAACTCGCCAAATCCCTTCCACTGGCCCGAGGGCAACGCCGATCCGTTCTGGGCCAGGTGGTTGTAAATAAAAACCTGTTCCCACATGTTCAGCTCCTGGCCGTCCTGCTGGATGATGCGGTCCGGCAGGATTAAAATGGTGTCGGCAAAATAGGGCAGGGCCAAGGCGGTCTCGCTGTCGTGCCGCACCAGCGTACCCCCGATCCGTTCCGGCAGGTCCTCAATCGCCATTGAGGCGGATCGCTCCCTGGCCCATTGAAGGGCGTCTTTGGCCGGGTTTTTTTTCAGCCATTTGCCCGCGGCATACTGGGCTGCAAGCTCCTTTTCGCAGGCGGTCACGGTTTCAGGCAAAAGATGGGGACAGTTGCCGATGGGGTGTTTTTCCGACACCACCATGCCGGCAAAGGCCATGCAGGTGGAAAACCCGCAGTCTCCGCAGTTGGTCTTTGGCAGCACGTCCTTATATAGGTCTAATACGGAAAGCGGCATACGTTTCCTTATTTACTCTTACTCTTGATCGTACTCGTGCTCCTGATCGTACTCGTGATCATAACCGTGCGCCCGTTCCCGTAAAATAACTGTTTTTCGAGCACGAGCACGATGATGATTTACCCGGATATTTCATGAAATATTCGGGTTACCAGACTTCCGGAAAACCGATATCGGTAAAAGCCTTTTCCATTTTCATCTTGTGGCTTCTTTCCATGGCGGCCAGGTCGAGAAAAAGTCTTTTCTGCTTTTCGTCTCTGCAGGCGTCAGCCAGGGCTTCATACTCCTTCATGGCGGCTTCTTCCTTTTTCATGGCAAGGGCAAAAGCGTCGGCAGGCTTCATGTCCGTGGAAAGGGCCGGCATCTCAACGGTGTCAGCCACCTGGAAATCCCGGTCCTCATGAAAGAAGTCACCGAACCGGTTGCTGGTGTAAAGAGCGCGAAGCAGGTCCCGGTGGCGCTTTTCCTCCCCGGCCAGCTCGTCAAACATCTGCTTGAGGGCCGGGTTTTCCAACCGGGCTGAGGCCTCTTCATAAAAGGTCTGGGCTTCCAGTTCATTGTCTATGGCAAAACGGATAATATCTCTGAAATTGTCAAATTCCATCGGGTGCTCCTTTGCTTCGAAAAATCAAATAAAGACGCGGGATGCCTCACCAAACACCATCAACCGGCCGCTCTGCACACATACCAGGGTGATGCCCACCGACCGGGCCAGGTCCACGGCCAGGGCCGTAGGCCGGGAAAGGCCCACCAGTACCTGAAGGCCGGCCCGTGCCGCCTTCTGCACCATTTCGTAGCTGAGGCGGGAAGAGACAATACCCAGCACCGCGTCGGAGAGGCGGCCGTCCAGCATCACCCGGCCGATGGCCTTGTCCAGGGCGTTGTGGCGGCCCACATCCTCTGCCAGGGCCAGCGGTGTCTCCTGAGCGTCAAGAATCATTGCCGCGTGCGCCCCCCGGGTTTCACGGTTCAGGGATTGTCGCCGGGGAAGGTCATCCACCAGGGCCATCAGGCGGGCCCCGGAAAACCGGGCCGTGACCGCGATCGGGACCACCACCTGCCGAATGTCGTCCACCACCGCCTTGCCGCAGATACCGCAACTGGTCTGGCTGACAAACCCTTTTCGCTCCAGCAGTTCAGCCACCTGCCGTCTACGGGCATCGGTAAGGGTAACCGTTGCCACGTTGGTGCCGGCTTCGGTGCAGAAACCGATGGTGACGATATCGCCGGGCCCCTCCACCAGCCCTTCGGCCAGGCAGAATCCGGCCACGTGTTCTTTTTCCTCGCCGGGAGTCCGCATCACCACCGCATAGGGAGCCCCTTCGATCCGTATGGAGAGGGGCTCTTCAACAATCAGGCCCACCTGCTCCCGGATCAGCGTGCCCTCCCTGACTTCCATCATCGACTGTAAGACGTGTCTATCCAACCGTCAGCACCCCTTGCATACATAAGTGGCGCACTCCCGTTCGGTGAGCACCTCCATGCAGAAAAGAATCCGCTGCTCCCCTTCCCGCTTTTTCTCCGGCAGGGACAGGAGGGGCAGGACCTCTGTTTTTTCTTTCAGCGTGTCGCGAGAAAAAATCGCGTCCAGCCCTTCGCCGATCACCCTGCCTGTGGCCACGTCCATAACATGGGTATCCGCGCCGTTGGAGATCACCGCAAACGGAATCACGTGGGGCGCCAGCAGTCGTGCCGCCGCAAGAAGGGGTCGCTGGCGGGACACGATGTCACCCGGCCCGAACTGAACGATCATAACGGCTTTGCCCTCCAGAACAATGACAAAATCAAGGGTCACCACGCCGGTGTCGTTGTCCACGGTCACGGACAGGGGCACCCGGGTGGTGATATCGGATTTTTCATACCCCTTTTCTTCCACCAGCAGTTTTGCGAGTTTTTGCCGAATCTGCTCATCATGGGTGTCCGCAATCGTCTGCCCGGTAATAAAATCGGCGGTTGCTCCCAGGATGAGGTGGCTTTTGCCCATGGACGGGTTCCTTTATTCCGTATCCCCGATCAGGGGGAGTACCTTGTCCAGTGTAAAAACGGCCAGGTACTTGGGCCCCTTTTCCGCGTCGCTTTCCGGGGAGGTCTCTCTGCGTTTTAACTGGTAAAGCCGCTCGGTCTCTTTTTCTTCAGCCACCTTGGTCAGGTAGAGCCGCCGGCCGGCACTCTTTGTGGCCGCCTCGACAAAAAGGTAGCAGGCGTGGGGGTTTTCCTGAAGATTGGCGTGGGTTAGCCGCTGGCGCATGATAAAGCCGACGGTACCGTCTTCAAAAAAATGGGGCCGCGAATAGATCGCCGCGTTTGCGCGGCCCGCTTTGTCCGCCGTGGCCAGCACGCCGGTTCCCTTTGTGTTTTCAAAATAGTCTTTAAGGTCCATTGCTCTTCCTGTTATTAACGGGTTAATTGTTTTGGATCTTCCCCGATTCAGTGGATGCGCGGGGTTCAAGGATTCAAGGATTCAAGGGTTTATTGTTGATATGTTTATCAAGGCGCTGTACCTGCTTTTTATTATCACCCGTTATTACTCCACAGTAAACTGAATCGCTGGTGAATATTATCAGGATTTCAACCCATAAACCGACGTTCAGAGGTCGTCAAGTCTTTGATCACTCTATTTTACTGACCACTTGAATCCTTGACCCCCTGGCCCCTTTCAAAATCATCGATTGCACTGAAAACTATCCAAGTTGTTTACTATCAGCAATCGGAAGGTTAACCATTATTTTTTATATCCCCACACCGCGTACACCGGGTCGGACTCCGGAAAGTCCGGATAATATTTATCATCCGCCGGACGTGCCAGCCCTCGCATGGAGAAGGTGCTTATGTTATCATATGTTTCGGGAACAAGAAAGTATTCCAAAACCAGCCCCATACGTTCAAACTCATGAATCTCTTCCCATATCCGTGTGACCTTGGGGGGAAACCAGCGGTTGGAAAAGGTCACCACAAACACGCCGCTTTTGGTCAGCACCCGGGCCACCTCGTCAAACAGGGCAAACGGGTCGGTGAGATACTCGATGGATGCGGTACACACCACCGCGTCAAAGCTTTCGTCATCAAATGGTAACACCGGTGTTGTGTTGAGGTCATGGACCTCGGAATCGGTGAGTCGCGGGTTGGCGGCCAGTTCTTCGGCGTTCATGCCCAGCCCGGTGACTTTCGCAAAAGACCGGTCCTCTGGAAGATGGGAGTTCATGCTGCTCATCAGATCCAGAACCCGTGCGTTTTCCGGCACCAGGCGGCGATACAGATCGGTGATCACGGCCCGTGCCCGGCTGTCGATGTGGTTGACCATGCGGGGCTTTTCATAGAAAACAGAATCCGGCCGGGTGTCGCTCCGCGCAAACGGATGGGCGGCAAAGAAATCGGTGGCCCGGCCGTTGGCCCTTGCCTGAATACCGGGACCGTCGGTGACCGTTTCAAGCCATGCCACGGAAGACCCGCCCCGCTCGGCGATTTTGTCAAACACTTTTACCACCCGGGCTTTCATTTGCACGGGCTTTCCCGCCAGGGGGTGGTTGAGGTCGGCATAAAAGCGGGTCCCCTCTGTTTCCAGGAAGCGAAAGGGCGCCACATTGTCTTTGAATATGCCCGGCATTCCGGTAAGGCGTCCCTTGGGATAGAAGCGTCCGTAGGCCGGTACAATGTCATGGCCGTTGTCGCGGTTCCCGTTAAACTGGCCCAATCCGACGGTTTTTACCAGGCCGGGGTTGTGAAGCGGTACCAGGAGATCGGACGGTATCTCGAGATTGACGATATCTCCCGGTTGCCTGCCCGTCATGGCCTCAGAAAACCCTTTGGGAAAAAAGTCGCGCCAGAAGTTTACCTTTCTGGCAAGGTAGGTGTCGGTGTGGGAAACATTCCCGTGATTCCACGCCACTTCAAATTCGATGGATGCCAGGGCATCGGGCGCAATCGGCTTCATTGTGTCTCTCCTATAGTTTTCTGTCGGTATCGTAATGAGAATAAGCATGAAACATGCCATGTAAATAATAAAACCGCCGAATGCCCCTATGTTTTGAAAATAGAAGAAAAATAGTTGCATCTGAAAAATGCCTTCTTACTTTATACTTCGAAACGTGACAGGAAAACCGCAATATTTTTGATACGAAAGTGAATCAATGAAAAAGACAGGAATCATAATCATGGCAATAATGATGAGCATGGCAGGCGTTTTTTCCCAGGCTGACGGCGGTCCGGCAGGCGGGAGTGAAAAGGTGAAAACCGCCACCTTTGCCGGCGGCTGTTTCTGGTGCATGGAGCCCCCTTTTGAAAAACTGGCGGGTGTAAAGGATGTGGTGTCGGGTTACACCGGCGGTCGAACGATCAATCCCACCTACAAAGAGGTGACTTCCGGAAACACCGGCCATCTGGAGGCGATCCAGGTTATCTACGATCCGGAAAAAATATCCTACGAAGACCTTCTGGATGTGTTCTGGCGACAGATCGACCCCACCGACAGCGGCGGATCGTTTGTGGACAGGGGCCCCCAGTACCGGTCGGCCATTTTTTATCATGATGAGGCACAGCAGGCAGCGGCCCTGGCATCAAAGGAGACGCTGGCCGCATCGGGCCGTTTTGCCGCGCCTATTGCAACCGGGATTCAGCCGTTTACCGCTTTTTATCCGGCGGAAGATTATCACCAGGATTTTTACCGCACCAACCCCTCCCACTACAAACGGTACCGCACCGGTTCCGGACGGGACCGCTATATTGAGACCACTTGGGAAACACCGCCGCCGGAAGTATCTCGGCAGTGGAAACAGGGCGCCTATGTGCAACCTTCCGATGCCGAGCTGAAACAACGGCTTACCGGGCTCCAATACGATGTGACCCGGCGGGACAGGACCGAACCCCCTTTCAAAAACGAATACTGGGACAACAAACAGGCCGGTCTTTACGTGGATGTGGTGTCCGGTGAACCCCTGTTCCTGTCAACTGACAAGTTCGACTCCGGCACCGGATGGCCCAGTTTTACCCGGCCCGTGGCTGAAGATGCCGTGGTCTACAAGAAGGATCGCAGCCTGCTCATGACCCGTACCGAGGTGAGAAGCCGCCATGCCGACTCCCACCTGGGCCATGTGTTTGACGACGGCCCGCCGCCTGCGGGAAAACGCTACTGCATCAACTCCGCGGCCCTGCGGTTTATACCGGTCGAGGAACTGGCGTCCCAGGGGTATGGTGAGTATGTAAAGCGATTTGAGTAAATGCGCGGTCGTGTCATTGCCGGCAGCCGGTCCGGCTGCCGGCAATTCCGGCCAGCCGCCTGATCAGCTCCGGTTTGACCTGTGTTCCCAGGTCCAGGGCCTTCTGGCAGTGGGTTTGGGCACAGTCAAACAGCCCCAGGTTTAAACAGGCAATGGCGACCAGGTGGTGGGCCTCGCCATTGCCCGGTTCCAGGGTCACGGCCTGTTGCAGAACGGGCAAGGCCCGGGCCGCATCTCCCACATTCAGCAGGGCATTGCCCAGGTTTACGGCGTGTCTTGCAAGGTCCGGCCGAAGTGCCATGGCCTTTTCAAAGCACGGCAGGGCCGCATGATGCCGCCCGATTTTTCCATAAGCGCTGCCCAGGTTGTTCCAGGCGGCATAAGAGGCGGGGTTTTTTGCTGTCACGCTTTTCCACAGGGTCACTTCGTTTCTGTAGTTTTCCACCAGCCCCATGCTTTTGAGGCTCAGCAGAACGATGAGGGCAACGGTCGCTGTTCGGCCCGCCCGTTGAAAAATGGTTGCTGACCGGGTTTCGGTAAAAAAGCGGTCACGGATGGCTCTTCCTGCGAGACAAACCCCGGCAACAACAGCGGCAAAGATCACCGGTGTGGCCAGGTAGGCAAAATGGTCGGCCACAAAGGAAAACCGCATGGGATATACATTAAAGAATCCCATCACCGGGAAAAGAGCGGCCCCGTAGAGGATCAGCAGGGCCGGCCCGGCCCGGCGGGTCTGTTTTCGAAAGGCGATGATACCGGCAACCATGCCTGCCACCAGCACCGGGAAAATCCATTGCCACCAGGCAGTGGCGTCTATGGTCCATCTCGGGTAAAAGAAGATAAATTCAAAGGGCGCCAGGACCTTGTACAGGTAAAAAACAAGAATGCGGGCCGCCAGCAACAGGTGTTCAACCAGGCCCATGTGCCAGAGTTCTCCCGCAGCCCCCACCCGGGTTGTCTCAAGCCAGGCCGTGTGCAGTCCGGCGGCCGCACCTGTGATCAGCAGGGGGGCGGCTGTTAACATATCCCGTTGAGTGACACGTCCGGTTTTCCACCAGGCGAAAACCAGGGGCACCACGGCAAACCAGGCGGCCGCCGATTTGCTCAGCAGGGCGCACAGGTAAAACAGAAGTGCCCCGATGTAGCGGCCCATGCTGCCTGTCCGGTAGAACCGGAGATACCAAAGGGTTGCCGTCAGGAGAAAAAAGAGGGCCAGCAGGTTTTTTCTCTCTGTTATCCAGGCAACGGTCTCCACCTGAATGGGATGAATGGCAAACAGCAGGGCCGTGGCAAATGCGATGCCCGGCGCCAGGGCGGAGAATATCGCCAGCACCAGAAGGGTGTTTGCCGTGTGCAGGGCCAGGTTGACCGCGTGGTATCCGGCCGGATCGGTGCCCCATATCATGTGCTCCAGCCGGAAGCTGGTAAACACCAGGGGATAGTACTGGGGCATGTCGTGGGTCAGCCAGATATCCTTCAGCCCGCCGGGCCGGACCACGGCCGGGTTGTTGTACACATACTGATCGTCGTCCCAGATATAACCGTTTTTCAGCGACGGCCAGTAGACCATCAGGCAGAGCACCACCACTACAAGACCCTGGATAGTTCTTTTGCGGTTTATGCCTTGCGTCATGCCGGGTTTCTCCTGCTTGCCGTATAACAACTGCTATCGAAATCGGGGCCGAACAGCAGCCGTGGCATGGCGTGAATCGAACCTGGCTGCAATCGTTTTTCCTCGCATTTTTCATGAAACATCCGGTCTATCCCGGATACTTCACGAGTCGAGTTTGCCGCAGATGCGCGGCGCAGCATGTGAAGCCGTAGTCAATCTACTGCGAACATGATGCAACAAAGCAGATGCGGTGAAATCGGCTCGCCCGAAGGGTGAAATTTTTCGACATAAGATTGGCACAAAGTGCCTTAAGTCACTCATGGCAGTTTTTTAAAAAAATTGAAATAAATTTAAAATACTGTATCTTATATAAAAATAAACCAATGTCGAAAAACTTCATGAAGCATCCGGGCTACATTGTATACAGGTCATTGGACATGAACACCGGGTCGGTGGTCAGGTTCACGCCCAGGCGCCGGATACCCTCTTCGTCGCCGGGGGAGGGCAGGTGGGTCATGTGCATTTCGCACCCCCGGAACTCCTTTAGCCCCTCCATGGCCAGCTCCACGGTATGGTTGCTGATGGCGCTGATGGCCAGGGCGATCAGGGTTTCCTGAAGGTCCAGGCTCATGCTTTTCCCGCCCAGAATGGTGGTTTTCAGGTCGGTCACGGTGTCGCAGATGTTCTGGGGCAGCAGGTGGATCTTGGCCGGAATGCCGGCCAAATGTTTTAACGCCCGGGTGATCACGCTGGATGCGCCGTGCATGCGGGGGGAGTTGCTGCCCGCGATGATGGTGCCGTCTTTCAGTTGAATGGCGGCGCCGAAACAGACCCCCTCGTTGCCCAGCCTGGGGTCCTGTTCCGCGACCCTGGCCGCTTCCCTGGCCGGGCCCACCACCGGGCGGTCCTCCACGGTGAGATTGTACTCCTTCATCAGCAGGTCGGCCCGCTGAAGGGTTTTTTTGTCGGTCAGCCCCAGGACATATTCGCACTGGTACCGCAGGTAGCGGCGGATCAATTCCTGCTTGGCGGCGGCCTTTGCCCCTTCGTCATCGGTGATGGCGAACCCCACCCGGTTGACCCCCATCTCCGTGGGAGACCTGTAGCAGCAGGTGTCGCCGGAAATTTTTTCAAGAATCCGCCGTAGCACCGGAAAGATATCAACGTCCCGGTTATAGTTCACCGCCTGGGTGCCGTAGGCCTCCAGGTGAAAGGGGTCGATCATGTTGATGTCGGCCAGGTCCGCCGTGGCCGCCTCGTAGGCGGCGTTCACCGGGTGTTTGAGGGGCAGGTTCCACACAGGAAAGGTTTCGAATTTGGCATACCCCGCCTTGATGCCGCGCCGGTTGTCATGGTACATCTGGGAAAGGCAGGTGGCCATCTTGCCGCTGCCCGGCCCCGGGCCGGTCACGATCACCAGGGGGGCGTCCGTGGGAACGTAGTCGTTGACGCCGTAACCCTCTTCGCTGACGATCAGGTCCACGTCCGTGGGATAACCTTTTGTAAAATAGTGGATGAAAACATCGATCCCCCGCCGCTCCAACTTGTTTTTGAAGATCACGGCGGCCGGCTGTTTCTCGAACCGGGTAATGATAACCCCCCGGACCCGCACTTCCCACTTTTTCAGGTCATCGATGATTTTCAGAATGTCGGTTTCATAGGTGATGCCGAAATCGGCCCTCAGTTTTTTCCGCTCAATGTCGCCGGCGTGAATGCAGATCAGCACTTCGGCCTGGTCTTTGAGCTCCTGGAGCAGACGGATCTTGATGTTGGGGTCATATCCGGGCAGGACCCGGGCCGCGTGATAGTCGAACATCAGCTTGCCGCCGAACTCCAGGTAGAGCTTGTCGCCGAACTGCCGAATCCGCTGCCTGATTTCTTCCGCCTGCTCCCGCAGGTACCGTTCATTATCGAAAATCGCTTTCTGTGTCATTCAGGCTCCTGTTTTCTTCGATGCAGTGTCAAAAACGGTCCGCTCTCATGTTCAACAGCGGTGTCATGTTCTGGGACCATGCCGGGCTTCAGTTTTCAGCCCAGCCATGCTCTTTGTTCTTACGGCTGTGCTTTCGGGTCTTTTTCCATTCGATATCTTTTTTTCTGCCTTTGGGGTGTCCCGGTTTCGCGGTGCCGTAGTTTTCATCCGGCGTCGGGAAAAAGGAGCCGGCCCGGGTCTGCGTGCCGGGCAGCGGCGCTTCCACCGGTTCAGGCCTGGGCTTTGACGGGTGGGACGGCGCCACCGGTGGCCCGGAAAAACACCCGACCGGAATAAAATCCGCCAGAAACAGGTCGCCGTCGGCCTGCCGGAACGCCACGCCGTTTTCCAGGGCGGCCCGGGTCTCCACCACCAGAACCACCGGGTCGGGGTCCCGGCGCTTGCCGATCCGTTGGGCCATTTCCCGGTCCGGCGACAGCACCACTGCCTCGGCAAAGGATGGCGAAATGCCGACCTGGGCCACCCGGCCGTGGGCCCGCTGTCGAACGCAGGTGTAAAGCAGTTTGGGAAGGGCCGAAACCGGTTCTGCCGTTACGGCCAGCGCCTGATCTTTTGCGCGAATTCTGTCGTCCTCCAGCTCAAAGGGCACATCATCAAGGATCAGCGCAAGCGTATTGAGCATGGACGGCCGCACATGGCGCCACCCCTCCTCTTCATGCAGTGCCTTGATCAGTTCCTTGATCTTGACATATCCCGCTTCGTCCGGCACCAGGCCGAACTCGGCCGGGGACTGGCCCAGCATGTAGGCGATGACTTTTGCCAGCTTCCTGTTTTCCTTCTGGTTTGCCATTTATTTTTTCCGGCCCTCCTTGACCGGTCTTCTGTTTTTCTGGTATTTGTAGGCCTTATTTCCAACCCATGTCAAGAAGGAAGAGAACTATGAACCAGACCCGGTCAAAAACACTTTTCAAAGAGGCGGCAGCCCTTATTCCCGGCGGCGTGAACAGCCCTGTGCGGGCGGGAAAGGCCGTCGGCGCCACGCCTCTTTTTATCGATCGCGCCCAGGGCGCGGAAATTGTCGACGCGGACGGCAACGTCTATATCGATTATATCGGATCATGGGGCCCCATGATTCTGGGGCACCGCCATCCGGCGGTGATGGCGGCCATTGAGACGGTTTTAAAAAGAGGCCTGAGTTTCGGGGCCTCCACAGACCTGGAGGCCCGGCTGGCCCGGATGGTGGCAGACGCCATGCCCTCCATCGAAATGGTGCGCATGGTCAACTCCGGCACCGAGGCCACCATGAGCGCCATTCGCCTGGCCCGCGGCATTACCGGCAGGGACGGACTGGTCAAGTTTGACGGCTGTTACCACGGCCATGCCGACATGCTGCTGGTGGATGCCGGTTCCGGCGTGGCCACCCAAGCCATTCCCGGCAGCCCAGGGGTGCCGGCCGACGTGGTGCGCCACACCATCTCCCTGCCGTACAACAATACGGCGGCCCTGAAGGAGTGCCTGGACCGGCAGGGAGAGCAGATCGCCTGCGTGATCGTTGAACCGGTGGCCGGCAACATGGGCATGGTGGAACCTGATCCTGAATTTCTTTCCGCCCTGCGAAAGGAGACGGAAAAACACGGCTGCCTGCTGATCTTTGACGAGGTGATGAGCGGATTCCGGGTCGCCTATGGCGGGGCCCAGGCCCGTTACAGCATCACACCGGACATCACCTGCCTGGGCAAGGTCATCGGCGGCGGCATGCCGGTGGGGGCCTACGGCGGCAGCCGGCAGATTATGAAACACATCGCGCCCGAAGGCAACATCTACCAGGCCGGCACCCTGTCCGGCAATCCCGTGGCCATGGCCGCGGGCATTGCCACGCTGTCGGAGCTGAACAAACCCGGTGTTTATGAAGGGCTGGAGACCAGGACCCGGCGCCTGGCCGACGGATTGGCCCGAACCGCGGCCGATGCCGGTGTGCCGGTGCAGGCCCATGCCGTGGGCGCCATGCTGGGGCTTTTTTTCACCGACCGACCGGTGACCGATTTTGCCTCGGCAAAAACCAGCGACCTTTCCCGGTTTGCCGCCTATTACCGGGCCATGCTGGGAAAGGGAATTTTCCTTGCCCCTTCACAGTTTGAGGCGATTTTTGTTTCCACGGCCCACACCGACGACCACATCGACAGGACAGTGAATGCGGCAAAGGCGGTGTTCGCGGGTTTGTGATCGATTTGGACGGCCGGGAACGATATTTTGGAGAAGAGCGGCAAAAGATTCAGGGCCGAGGTCATCGGCCAGAATCAACAGGCGATTGCAGCGACCATCTCGATATTCCCCGGTTGCTGGATCGGCTGGCAGTTCAACGACGCGTGGTATCCTCAGATTACCGTTTTTCCCCGGCGATTCTTTCCGGCTCCTGCCCCGCACCAGAATCATCCCGTTGTTTCTTGAGCCGCTGGCGCAGGGTGTTGCGGCTGATGCCCAGCAGGGCGGCAGCCTGGACCTGGTTGTTGTCGCAGGACTCCAGGGCGTGGGTGATGGCGGCGGTTTCGACCACCTCCACAAGGTGAGCATGCAGGCCCTGGCCGGGGCGTTTCAGTAGTTGCGGCAGGATGTCGTCCAGCGTGGCCCGCAGCCGGGCCATGAGTTGCGTGGTGTCCAGGTCGCCGGGCAGGGGCTCGGTGTCGGCATCGGGAATCATGAGGCTGCCGTCGGGAATCACCTCCCCGGCGGTAAGCAGCACGGCCCGGCGAATGCAGTTTTCAAGCTCGCGTACGTTGCCCGGCCAGGAGTAGGCGGTGAGTTTGGTCAGCGCTGATTCGGAAAGATAGCACAGGGGCCGGTTGTATTCGGCGCAGAACCGGGCCAGAAAGTAGTCGGCCAGATGGGGAATGTCCTCCCTGCGCCGGCGCAGGGGCGGCAGGTCAATGGTTATCACCTTAAGCCGCCAGTAAAGGTCTTTTCGGAACCCTCCGGTTTCGATCTCCTGCTCCAGGTTCCGGTTGGTGGCGGCGATGACCCGGACGTCCACTTTGATGGGGCCGGACCCGCCCACCCGTTCGATCTCCCCTTCCTGAAGGGCCCGCAGCAGCTTGGCCTGAACGCCGGGAGCCAGTTCGCTGATTTCGTCGAGAAACAGGGTGCCCTGGTCGCACCGCTCCATCTTGCCGATATAGGTGCGGTCCGCTCCGGTAAAGGCGCCCCGCTCGTGGCCGAACAGCTCGCTTTCAAACAGGTTGTCCGGAATGGCGGCGCAGTTGACGGCGATAAAGGGCCGGTCGTTGCGGTGGCTGTGGTGGTAGAGGGCCCGCGCCACCAGCTCCTTGCCGGTGCCGCTTTCGCCGGTGATCAGCACCGGCACGTCATTGGCCGCCACCTGGCCGATGCGCTTGAAGATTTCCTGCATCTGTTTGCCGTGGCCCACTATTCGAATGGACCGGCTCTCATCAGCTCCCGTCGCGGTGTCCGGCCCTGCGCCGATGCGGACCCGCTCCTTCATCTGGCGGTTTACCGCCAGGGCCTCGGTGACGATGCGGGAGAGGTCCTTGCGGTCAAAGGGCTTGGTCAGATAATCGTAGGCCCCCAGTTTCATGGTCTCAATGGCCAGGTCGGTGGTACCATAGGCGGTCATGAGAATCACCGGGGTTTTTATCTCGATGCGCCGGATTTCAGCGAGCATGTCCAGCCCGTTGATGTCGGGCATTTTGTAATCCAGCAGGATCAGGTCGAAGTTCTGTTTCGGGATGGCGGCCAGGGCATCCCTGCCTGTGAGGCAGGCGGTGACGTCGTATCCCTTGCGCTGGAAAAACCGGCGAAGGAAATGGACCAGCCCTTCGTCGTCGTCGATGATCAGTATGTGTTCCATGGCCTCCATGACTTTCACTCTTTAACACAACCATGCCTTCCGAGTCCAGCACCAGGTGCGGTGAGGCAACGGCTGTCGGTTTTTTTTACAGGATGCCAAATATTCCGATATCGCAGATGGATCAAAAAACTTCAATCGAATTATTATTGAATAAAACTTATTTATTATCAAATAGTTGTTCTATTGTGAGCCTGTCCGAATACTGGCAGAGATATTGCATTGCCATTGTGAAAGCCTTTATTCAACAGGAAAAACGGGCGGCCCGTGCCATTTGGCGATGCCCCCATATTGTCGATATACACGAGGAGGCGGTCGATGAAAGATTTGCAAAAAGACCGGAAGGCCCAGGACCTGTACCGGCAGTTGATGCCCAACATGGCCGATTACGTTGCCCTGTACGCGAAAACCCAAAAAGACGCCATTGCCCTGATTGAACACAATACAGGGGAAAAGGTCTCCTGGAAAACATTTAACACTTCGGTGTCGGCCTTTGCGGCCAAGCTGCTCTCCATCGGGCTGAAAAAAGGAAATATCGTGGCCACCAGCCTGCCCCTGTTAAAGGAGCACGTCTACCTTATGTACGCCTGTTACCGTATCGGCGTGGTTATTGCGCCCCTTGACCTGCGGCTCAAGGCCAAAGAGATCCAGTACTGTATGGACCGGATGAAACCAAAAGCCTATTTTTTTCTCGGCAAAACACCGGTGGCCGACTTTCGGCCCATGATTCAGGAGGTCATGGCCCAGTGTCCTTTTGTGGTCCACTGGGTGCAGTTTCAGAAGGAAGCCGACCTGGTCATGGACGGGGCCGTCGGCATTTCCGATTTTGTAAAAGACATCAAGAAGGTCTTCATCAAGAGCCTGCTGACAGGCAGCGTGAAAAAGGCGCGCCGGCAGGTGGGAAAAAGGGACCCCTGCCTGATTATTTTCACCACCGGCTCCACCGGCTCTCCCAAGCCGGCCATGCTCTGCCACGAAGGCATTCTCACCCAGAACATCGGCCTGGCAACGGCCTTTGAAATAGCCAGAGACGATGTTTTTCTGGTCAACCTGCCGCCTTCCCATGTGGGATGCACCACGGAGCAGCTGGCCACCACGATATACGGCGGGGCCGTGTCCGTGCTGCTCCATATCTTTGATCCCAAATTGAGCCTTGAGGCCATACAAAAACACCGGGTCACCTGCCTGGGACAGATTCCGGCCCTGTTTAACATGGAGTGGCGCCTGCCCGATTATGACCGGTACGACCTGTCCAGCCTGCGGTTTGCCATTTACGGAGGCCAGGCCGTTTCCCGTGAGTTTTTGTTAAAAATGAAAAAAATGTCCCCGCAGATCGGCACAGGCCTGGGCCTGACCGAGACGTCGGGGTTCTGCACCTATACCGAGCTTGACGCCGGCGTGGATGAAATCGTAAAGAGCATCGGCTATGATATGCCCCTCTGTCCGCTGACCATCCGTGACCCCATAAATGCCGACGGCAGTGCGGGAGCTGAAAAGAAAAAAGACGAGGTGGGCGAAATCTGTTTTTCCGGGCCTCAGATTTTTATCGGCTACCTCAACGACCCGGAGAATACCGCGAAAACCATTTCCACCGAAGGGGTGTGCTACACCGGGGACTTGGGATATTATAACGGCGAGGGACTCCATTTTTCCGGCCGGTCCAAGCTGGTAATCAAGCCCAAGGGCTACCAGGTATTCCCGGATGACGTGGAACATCATATCGCGGAAAAGCTCAAGGGCAGGATCAGCCAGGTGGCCGTGGTGGGTGCGCCCCACGAGGTGTTTTCAGAAGGCGTCATCGCCTTTGTGGAGCCGGTGGAGGGCGAAACCCTGAGACCGGAAGACGTGATGGCCGCCTGCGACGATATCTCCGCCTATTCACGGCCCTCCCACGTGGAGATCATGGCCTTCGGCGCCTTCCCGCTCAACCGGGTGGCCAAAACCGATTATATGGACTTAAAGGAAAAGGCCCGCCAGGTGATTGAAAACCTGCGGTCTCAGGGCAAGTGGGACGCCGCTTGAGAAGCACTCGGTTGGAAGGGCGCATCAGCCGGCAACAGCGGCCGACACCGGGATAAAAATGGAGAAGGTGGTTCCGCCTTGTTGACGGCTTCTTACCTGAAGGGTGCCGCCGTGACTTTCGACGGTATGCAACACAAGGGGCAGGCCCAGGCCGGTGCCCGACGCCTTTGTGGTGAAAAAAGGCTCAAAGATCGTATTGATGCGCTCTTCGGCAATGCCGTGGCCCGTGTCTTTGACATCAATGCGAACGCACGGGATGCGGACTTTGTCCTTGTCAAAAAGGTCGGCCGTGGCCGAAACGGTCACGGTACCGTGGTCCGGCGTGGCCTCCAGGGCGTTGACGATCAGGTTGATCAGGGTTTCGGAAAGCAGGGGCCGGTCCCCGGTGACAGGCGGCAGGTTTTCTTCCGTGTGGACGAGCAGCGAGCACTCCTGCCGATTGGCCAGGGGCTTGACCATCATCACCACGCTGGCGACCAGGTCGGCCATGTCGATTTCCGAAAACACCGGTTCCCTGGGCCGGGCAAAGTCAAGAAACCGGTTGATGGTGCCCTCCATGCGCTGGATCTGCTCCATGGCGATGCGAAAATCCTCCTGATCTTCGGCAGAGAGCCGGGCCAGGTCCTGCACGGACTCTAAGAAAAGTTTGAGGGAGGTCAGCGGGGTCCGGATTTCGTGGGCCACGGCCGCGCCCATGCGGCCCATGGCGGCAAACTTTTCAGACCGCTCGGCAATCAGCCGGGTCTCGGCAAGCATGGTGTCGGTTTCCCGAATGCGGGCATCCTTTGACACCACCTCCTGCTCCAGGTCCTGCTGCCGGGCCTTGAGCTTTGCCAGCATGTTTTCGACGGCCCGGTAGAGTATACCGATCTCGTCGCGCCGGGTGGTTTTCAAATCGGCCTGCTCAAACCGGGATTCGGCGATAAACCCGGCGGCCCGGCTCAGGCTGCGAATGGGCCGGACAATGTGATGGCCCACGATCCAGGTCAGCACCATGGCAATGGCAATGGCCAGAAACAGGGTCATATAGACGATCAGCTTGAGCTTTTTCGCGCTTTCAAAGGCTTCGGCCCTGTCCTGCTCCACCACGACAAACCAGTCAGTGCCGCCCACGCCCAGGGATGTGCCCAGCACCTCGATACCCCGGTAGTCCAGGTAGGCCTTTTTGCCGTCCCGCTTTTCAAATATGTTTTGAAAGCTGCCGGTCTGGGTGATGTTTTCCGCAAAAATGCGGGCCGGGTCCTTGTGCGCCAGAAACCGGCCCTCCCGGTCCACCAGGTAGCACTCCCCGGTGTTGCCCAGCGAGACGTTGAGAACGAAAAAAACGATGCGGGCCGTGCCCACCCGGCCGTACAGGGTGCCGGCCAGTTGGCCGGCGTCGTTGATTACCGGCGCGGCAATCAGAAAGGTGGATTCGCTTTCGCCGGACAGCAAAGTAATATCGGACATGAACAGGTCGGGCCGCACCGCGTACCGGCCCGAAGCCGGCGCCGGCCCCATGGCAAAAACCGTCTCCCCGGAGGCCGACACCAGTGTAAAGTCCCGGTACACCCCGTATTTTTCCCGCATCAGCTCCAGGTAAGGCCCGATCAGGGCCGGGTCCATGGATTTGACAATGGAGGTCCCGGCCATCACCGTGATGTCGGCCTTGCGTTCGCCAAGCCAGTGTTCCAGAAGGGCTGCCTTGTCCTGGGCCAGGTTCTGAAGCTGGCGCAGCACCATGCGGCTGATCAGGGCCTCGGTGGTGGTGATGGAAAACCACCCCATGATCACCAGGGGCACAAGGGCCACGGCCAGGAAGATAATCAGCAGCCGGCTGCGCAGGGTTTGAGTGGGACGTGGTGTCATGGTCGAAAGCATACTATGGACACAGGGATGGCTGTCAAGACATAAAGGGATCTCTAAAAACATATTGTTTTATTATGGTTTTCAAAGGCATCGTGCGGTATAAAAATTTTCAGAAGAAACAATAAATACGGACGTTGAGGAGAAAAAGTGATGATATCGACGATCGGGAACCCGGCCAATTTTATACTGGATTACCCGGCCCCGCCTTTTTAATTGTCTTTATCCGTATAACAGTGTAGCTTACAAAAACGTAATTTAAATAAAGCACCCATTCGTTTTGGTGATATCCGTCAGTCCGACGGGTTTTATAAAATTGACAAAAGGAACCGCCATGAAAGAACTGGAAAAAATAACTCTATTTTACGAGATCAGCAACGCGCTTAACGAGCACCTGGATCTGGAGCGGTCTTTGTACAACGTGCTGGGAATCCTGGCCGACCAGATGGGCATGGTGCGGGGCAATATCGCCATTTTAAACCTCATGCGCGATGAGATCACCATGGAAGTGGCCCACGGCATCTCCAAGCAGGCCATGAAAAAGGCCACCTACAAAGTAGGTGAGGGGATTATCGGCGAGGTGATCAAGTCCGGCAAGGGGGTGGCCATTCCCAAGATCAGCGAAGAGCCCCGGTTTTTAAACCGAACCGGTTCCCGGCGAAAGGGGATTGATGAAGAGATATCCTTTCTCTGCGTGCCTATTAAAAAGGGTAACCAGGTAATAGGCACCCTGAGCGTGGACAAACCCTATGATGCCGACTACTCCCTGGCCGACGGCAGGAAGATGCTTTCCGTGGTGGCTACCATGATCGCCCGGCACGTGATCAACCTGGAGAGCATCCGCGCGGAAAAGGAGCGGCTGGAAGACGAAAACAAGCGGCTTCAGGATGAACTGGAGCGCAAGTACAGCTTTACCAGCATCATCGGCAACAGCAATAAGATGCGGGAAGTGTTCCAGATGGTCTCCCGGGTCTGCCGCAGCAACGCTACGGTGATCCTGCGGGGGGAGAGCGGCACCGGCAAGGAGCTGGTGGCCAACGCCATCCATTACAACAGCGATCGGGCCGGCCGGCCGTTTGTCAAGGTCAACTGCGCGGCCATTCCGGAAAACCTGATCGAAAGTGAACTGTTCGGCCATGAAAAGGGGTCTTTCACCGGCGCGATCCGTCGCCAGGAGGGAAAATTTGAAATGGCCGGCAAGGGGACCATTTTTTTAGACGAGATCGGCTCCATGAACATGGACGCCCAGGCCAAGCTGCTGCGGGTGCTTCAGGAAAAGGAGTTTGAGCGCATCGGCGGTCACCAGGTGATTCGGGCCGACGTACGGGTGATTGCCGCCACCAACAAGAATCTGGAGGCTGCGGTGGAAGCCGGCACCTTTCGCGAAGACCTCTATTACCGGCTCTGCGTGTTTCCCATCTACCTGCCGCCCCTGCGGGAGCGCAAAACCGACATCTCCCTGCTGGCCGAGTTTTTTCTGGAAAAGTATGCCACGGAAAACAACCGCAAAATCAAGCGGCTCTCCACCCCGGCCATTGACATGCTGATGCAGTACCATTGGCCCGGCAACGTGCGGGAGCTGGAAAACTGTATGGAGCGGGCCGTGCTGCTGTGCGAGGGCGAGGTGCTGCACAGCTACCACCTGCCGCCCACCCTTCAAACCGGCGAACACTCCGGCACCCTGCCCAACCGGACCCTGGACGAGGCCGTGGCTGCGGTGGAGCAGGATATGCTCATCGACGCGCTGAAGAACACCCGGGGCAACATCACCAACGCCGCGGAGATGCTGGGCACCACGGTACGCAAATTTGCCTACAAGGCCCAGCGGTACGGCATTGATTACCGGACCTACCGGTAGAACGCCTGACGGCGTCACTACGAACAGGGGGGAAGTCTTGAGCGAAGGACTGTTTGTAGTGTGCCCGTGAGGGCATCGAACCCGGACAGCCGTAGAACGCCTTACGGCGTCACTAGGAGCGGGGCATACCCAACGCCTGCTTCACCCGTTCCGGAAAGTTGGTAAACACGCCGTCAACCCCCATCTTCCGAAGCCGCAGTATCTCTTCAACCGTGTTGGCGGTAAAAACAAAGGCCGGCCGGCCGAGACCGTGGATTTCGTTGACCAGTCCGGCAGTTACAAAATCGGCGTCCAGGTGAATCGAAAAAGGGGAGAGGTCTGCTGTCAGCCGGTCCAGGTCCAGGGGCGCGCCGGTGAGGTTCGGGGCCACGGGCAGGGCGGGGCAGAGCGTTTTTGCAGCCTTTACCTGGCGGTGGTCAAAGGAGGATATCAGAAAGTCATCGTACCGCCATCCGTGGTGTTTAACGTATGTTTCAATCAGGTTCGCCACCGGTTCGGCGGTGCCGGGCCCCTTTAACTCGATGTTGATTTTTATTTTGTGGTCGGTTGTCTCCAGCACTTCGGTCAGCAGGGGTATTTGCTGGCCGTTGCCCGCATCCAGGCTCCGCAGGTAGGCAATCGAGCTGGTCATGACGTATCCGGCGCCGTTGGTGGTTCGCTCCAGCCGGTTGTCGTGAATCACCACCAGGGCGTTTTCCACGGCAAACACATCCAGTTCGATCCAGTCGGCGCCCAGCTCCACGGCCTTTTGAAAGGCGACCAGGGTGTTTTCCGGCGCATGGCCGCTGGCGCCCCGGTGGGCCAGGCAGATCAATTTTGATAAAGAGGTCATATGAACCGCCTTTTGCTGGTGGAACTGGTGCGGTAGGCCTGGGTGTACCGGATGGTCTCCCGAAACCAGACCGGCGCGGCGATTGCCAGCAGCGGGCAGCGGCTTTCGCCATTCGGGCCGGTGGCACAGATGTTTTCTCCACGTGCCAGTACCGGCACCACGGCCTGCATCAGCGGGTTTGAAACAGCTCCTGCTTCTTCCATATTCACGCGATTCTCTTGTGCCACGGCCAAAAGGGTGTTCCACAAGTGACCTTCAGGCACATGGTAATCGGTCCCGGCGCCGGCCCTGGCTGGTTCATCGCAGGAAACCGTGTCGCTCCTGCAGAGCAGAACGCTTTCCACGGGCAGCCCTTTTGACCGGAGATCGGTTGCAACGGCACAGGCCCCGTCACTGCCGCACACCACGATTCTAGGGTGGGCGCTCACATCTTTTTTCGGCCGCCGGTCCTGGCTAAACACCCGCTTTTTTACCACCAGGTCCGGCCGCCAGTACATATCGGCAAGTATGCGTGCCGCCTGGTCTGCCGGGGCCTGCCGCACATCGACCACCTGATAGTGGTTGCGGACGTTTTTCAGCGTTTTCTGAATAACGGCAACCACAGCGGTCTGCCTGGAAGGGTCTATATGGGTGCCGAGAAAAAACATTTGTGCCCTCAATGCCGGGAAGCAAGATTAATTCAGTAAGACATTATAAGGGAAGGGGAAATGCGGCGTAAACAGGAAAGTGGTCCGACGGAAAGATGTCGGCAAAGCGGTCGGTGATGATTCGTCTTTCTGTCGGGCCGCCCAGGCTGCGGAACAGAATCCAGTCGATCCGGTCGGAAACCGGTTTGCCTGTGAATTTGTGAAAAGTGCCGGTGTTGTCTCCGTCAAACGGATCAAAAAAGGGTCGTGCCAGCCGGTCCGGATCGGTAAAGGCCCGGTGGCAGGCGCTGTCCGGCCCCGCGTTGAAATCGCCGGTGATCAGGGCGGGCAGGGTGGGGCCAGAAAATTTTTCAAGGCGCGCAAGCAGAATGGCCGCGCTTTTAACCTGGACCGGTGCGTCAAAGTCAAAGTGGGTGTTGGCGCAGACCGTGCGGAGCCCCTCTTTTTCAAACGCCCCTATCACGCACTGCCGGGGCCATCGGCTGTCGGGCATACGGCTGGGAATGTCCGGGGTGTCGCTTAAAAAGAAGCGGTCGCAGCCACGGCAATTCCAGCTTTTGTGGTAAAAGATCAGCACATCCTGCCATCCGGCCGGGGCCGGCGCCCGCTTGCCGATTGCATGGTAATCGGAAAGCAGGCCTGCAAAAAAAGCGGCCTGAAACCCGTTGACCTCCTGCATGCCGATAAAATCGGGCCGGTACTGCTCAAACAGGGCGGCAAAGCCGGGTTTCCGGTTTTCCCAGCTGTGTTCGCCGGCATCGGCCAGGCCGAAGCGGACATTGAGGCTCATCACGGAAACGCGGCCCGTGCTCTGGGGCTGATCTTTCATCCGGTTACTATTACCCGGCTCACCGGGTATTGTCAACGAGGGGCATGCCGGGTACAGGACCACTTTTTCTCCTTGACACCGGCCCGGCCACCGATTAAATATAACGATACATTTGTTCCGGGCGCGTAGCTCAGTTGGTTGGAGCGCTGCCTCGACACGGCAGAGGTCACAAGTTCGAGTCTTGTCGCGCCCACCACCGGAACCCTCAGGGCTTATGGCGGTCAACGCCATAAGCCCTTTTTTCTGCCTGGAATTAAAACTCACCGCAGAGACGCAAAGGACGCAATGAAAAACAAGTATGCCGCAACGCATGCTCCTGTTCCTAGTGACGCCGTCAGGCGTTCTGCGGCCGGACTGCCCCGATGCCCTTACGGGCACACTACAAACGGAGTCTTCCTCCGTAACGCATTGTCCTGTTCCTAGTGACGCCGTCAGGCGTTTTACAGCCGGACATGTTCAATGCCCTTACGGGCACACTACAAACGCATTCTTTACTCGCAACTCATTTTCCTGTTCGTAGTGACGCCGTCAGGCGTTTTACAGCTGGACATGTTCGATGCCCTTACGGGCACACTACGAACGGGTTTTTCGTCCGCAACGCATTTTCCCTTGTTTGTAGTGACGCCGTCAGGCGTTCTCCGGCCGGACTACCCCGATGTTTTGCCGGTTGACTTCATTCTCGCTTGTCATTAAGATGGGCAAAACAGAAAACTCCTAAATTCACAGGGGAAAACCATATGTCCAACCTCCGGCTGGTAGGCATGATCATAGGGATCGTGCTTTTTCTCTTGAGCTTTCGTATTTTCCGCGGCCAGAAGTGGAACAGGGCCAACTTTTTCCTGTTTGCCGCCTCCGGCCTGTTTCTGTTTGCCCTTTCCCTGAACCCTGCCCTGATCAACATTCTTCGGCGCATGCTGGCTTTGGATAATGCGGAGAGCGGCAGGTTGCTGGCGTTATTGATTCTGTCTGTGGTTATCCTCTGGTTTGCCGTCATTCTGATGCGCACCTCTTTTCTCAAGCACAAATACCAGTTTGACCGGTTTGTGCGGGCTGTAGGCATTTCAAGTTACATTGAAAAAATCCGGACCGACCTTGCCGGGTGCGACGTGGCCGTGATTATTCCCGCTTATAATGAGGCGGATAATCTTAAAGAGGTGCTTCCCCGCATTCCAGCGGAGGTGGGCGGGTTACGGCTGGGCGTGGTGGTGGTGGATGACGGCAGTGAGGACGGTACTTATGAGTGCGCGCTTGCAGAAGGAGCGTTTGCGGTGCGCAGCCCCATCAACCGGGGGGGCGGGGCCGCCCTGCGGCTGGGCTATGATACGCTGCACAAGGCGGACATCGACATCTGTATTACCATGGATGCCGATGGCCAGCACAACCCCGAAGAAATTCCCGCGCTGCTTGCCCCGCTGCTGGAAGACAAATGCGATATCGTGATCGGCTCCCGTATCATTGGTTCACGGGAAAAAGACAGCCTGTTCCGGCTGGCCGGGGTCTATGTTTTCAGTTTTGTCATCAACCGGCTCACCGGTCTTAAAATTACCGATCCCTCCAGCGGGTTCCGGGCCTTTAAAATGGATGTGGTCCGCCGGATTCCCTTGGACGAAGACCAGTTTCACACCAGCGAACTGATTATCAACGCAGCCAAGGGCGGCTTCCGTATCTGCGAAGCCCCCATCACCATTCTGAAGCGAAAATACGGGGAAAGCAAAAAAGGCAGAAATTGGCTCTACGGCCTTAATTTCGGCAAAATCGTCATTCGAAGCTGGTGGCGATAAGCGGTATGGCCCGGTGAGCGCCGGCAGAGAAAAGAGAATTACAAGCCAAGCTTAATCCCTGTCGATCACATATTTGGCGGCCCCCAGACCCCAGGTAACCGGTTTCAAAAATGAGAGTAAAACAGTCAGCGGCAACAGGCCGGAATCGTTTTTTATAATGAATTTGTAAAATTCACGGTTGGACAACAGCAGCAGGCCGGAACACAGGGCGATACAGGCCAGCCCCAACCCTGGAGACAAAACCAGCAGCAGGATTCCCAGTAAAATCCCCGCCGCCAGTGGCGGCTGCCATTTGACGCTTTTTTCAACATAGTTGTCCGATACGGCGGTCTTTTTATGCCGGAAAATGTTCCGGGTGCGGGTGGTTCCCCGCTTGTATTGTTGTTTGAGATACTTGGTGATGCTGTCCGGATGCTCATGATAGACAAGGATATCCGGGTCAAAATTCAGCTTGTGCCCGTTTTCTACCAGCCGGTAACAGAAATCGAAATCTTCGCCTGACGCCTGCTTAAACCCGGTGTCAAACCCCCCGGCCTCCAGAAATACATCTTTTTTAAATACACAGTTGTAGGTGCCGAACGCCTTGGTCTGGCCCGGCAAAGCCTGTTGATGACGGAACTGGATTTCCAGGCCCACATACCTAGCTACGGCCTTTTCGGTGTTAAACGTCCGGTATCCGCCGCCCATGCCGGCAATATCGGTCTTGTCAAAGTGGGGCGCATACCGGGAAAGGATATTCGGCGGCGGAATGCAGTCGGCATCGGTAAAAAAAAGCAGGTCTCCGGAAGCGGCTTTCGCCCCGTTGTTTCTGGCGGCAGCTGGCCCCTGGTTTTTTTGGTGAATATATTTTACAGACGGGTATTGCCGGACCATGTCAGCGGTATCGTCGGTGGAACCGTCATCCACCACAATGGTTTCAAAGTCAGAATAATCAATTTTTTCAATGGCGTCCAGACAGCGGCGCAGCATTTCGCAGGAGTTGTAAGCAGGAATGACAATGGTGAAAAACACGTTGTCTCTATCCCTCATTATTTTGGTGGTTCTTTATTGATAAAAAATCATCTTTACTGGGAATTTTAATGAAAGGAACCAGCAATGCGCCGACCAGAAAGGTCCAGTAGGTAGAGAGTGCTCTGTCCAGAAAAACGGTTGACAGGGCGATTTCCGGGGCGATGCCGAACGCCTTGAAAACAAGCAACCCACTGACTTCAGTGATACCGAACCCCCCTGGGCTGACGGGCAGGGCGGTCACGGAATAAGCCAAACTGGGGATTAACAGTAGGTAGAAAAAATTAAACTCAACCCCAAAGGCTCGAAGCAGGATCCATATACGCAACGACTCAAACATCGTAGTGATGACCAATAAAACCAATATTCCGGCCGGCACGCGCGGCTTAGTTTTTAAAAACCGTTTGATGCCGGATGCGGTTTGTTGACCGACATCGCTGATCGCTGTTAAAAGGGAGATGATCCTTTTTGGTATCGTATTGCGGAATTTTTCAATCAGGAAGAGGAGCTTATCGGATGAAAATACGGCAGACATTATCGTGGCTGTATATCCTGCATACAACATGACAGCAACGATAATCATGGCCGTGTAATATTCCGGCAGTAACCTGAAAAACAGGGCCAGTCCGATGACTGTCAGGATAATCTTTCTGATGTTCTGTGAGGAACTGATGACCAGACAGAATGCGAAAGCGTCATTGAATTTTATTTTTCCCTTGCTGAAACTATATAGCCCCCAAGGCTCTCCAAGCATGGCGCCGGCTTTTGCCGGTAATATATTTGAAAGGTAAGTTGTGGAGAAGAAAGTTTTTAATATCGCAGCAAATTTAATCGTTCCGAATGTGTTTACCAAGTATGTCCGGATGGTGACCATTACAAAAATATGGCTTATAGTGATAATTAATGCCAGCAATACAATCCATGCATTAACGTTTTGCAGCAGTTCGGCCAACTTGCCACAATCCAGATGCGCCAAGGCTATAATGAAAAAGAGCAGCCCCATTATCAATTTAATATATTGGCGTTTCCGCTTATCATTTTTATTCATAGCCCAGTTCCTTCAATTTGGGCATTAATCTTGCCAGTAACAGGACCTGCTCTTTTTCTGAAAATTCATTTTTCCATTTTTGTGTATTATCGGATTTCAGTTTTACATCGACATAGTCTCTTTCTGAAAAACGGCACTCCAGAAACGTAAGAAGTTTTTTCATTGTGCCTGGACCGTCCTTGATGAGATCTTCATAAGATACGGTGGTGATGTTGCTCAGGCCGCAGGCCGCTATATCGGTTTCCACCGCATTGATACAGGCCAGCCACTGACAGGCGCAGAATTCGAGCCGGTTGCGGATTTTAAGCTCCTGTTGATAGCCATAAAATCGGGGGCCCCATCCGGTATCTCCCTCCCAGCGCAACCGGGACAACAGTTGGCCGTGTTTCAAGAGGGGCCGGGTCTCGTGCCAGAGAAACCGCAGCTTGTCGGTCCAGAACGGCTCATAACTCAGCCGGTCCGCCAGATAGGCCCAGCCGCTTCCGGAAAGGCTTTTGTCGGTGGCAATCTCGTCCATCAACTGCCAGCGTTTATAGATGGACAGGGTCGCGTCCCGGCCATCCCGGACAATATGGATCCATTTGGCTTCTGGAAAAATTTTATTGATAAACGGAATACGCAGAGAACTGCGAGGTGATTTGTCGATAAGAATCTGATAACCGGTTTTTACCCTGTAACGGTCAAAACTTTTTTTGATAAATCGGGTAACCTTGTCGGTCGCGTCTGCCGCAGTGAGTACGTCATCCGGCCGATCCCAGAAATAGCGCTCCCACACATAATAGGGTTCGTACCGAATACCGATGGACGGGTGCCGGCCAAGCAGGTTAGCCAGCAGAGTGGTTCCGGACCGGGGTGAGCCGACGATGAATGCGTACATATATATTTAGCTCTCTAGTTCGTTAATGCTTGGCAGGGCATACATATCAGCAGCTGTTACCTACTGTCTTAAAAATGTCGCAATTCCGGACTGACAAAATTCAGGGCGGCGTTAATCTGCTCTTGATCCGGGTTGATGGATAGAAAACGGATAATCGTTTCAATCTCTTTTTCTGGTTGTTGTGTCAGGTGTTCAAACTGGATTTTCAGATGAGGCTTGTCGATGACAAACGTATCCAGCAGATCATAGTAATGAGCGATTATCTTTTGCACCTCCTGTTGAGAAACATTAAGAAATCGAATGGAGTTTGTCAGGTAGGACAGTATTGTAAAATAGTCTCCTTGCCTCATATAATAAACGATATTTTCCAGCCGGTGACGGCTGAATCGTTTGTTGAGTTTGGTATGCCGAGACCGGGTCAGCCGGTCCAGGTCTCGCCCGGCAATAATCCAGCGGGGGTTTTTCAGGTATGAGGTCAATAAGGGCCACAGAAGGGAAAGCCGGGGCTCTTTAACACCCCATGCAGCACCCTTTTGTTGTCTTTCGCGGATTAATCCAACCAACTCCTGCTGATATTTTTTACCGATAATTAAAAGTCGATCCTGATCAACCCGTCTCTGATAGCCCGGGGAAATATTATATCGAAACCAGATTTTCCCCAGAATATTGGAAAAAGACTCGTCCTCGAACAGTCCCTTGGGGTTGATCCGTTGCCCCTGTTTAAGGCTGCTGCCCATGTTAACCCCCAGAGCGTGCAGTACCCCAGCAATCAGTGAAGATCCGGAGTTGGGGTAGCACAGAACGGGAACTTCCGGAGGAGGGGTGGAGCTGGTCTCTGTCATAATGCCTATTTTTTACGATATACTTAAACTCTTTAAGATTTACTTCCAGTGGTATAATCCAGAAACTTCAAAAATCCGTAGAACTTGGATTTAACATCTCCCCAGGTCCGTATGCCTTGGGCGATTCGCCACATCTGTGAGGGCCTCAGGTAAAACTCTTTGAGTCCCCTGTCCACCAGTTCGTTGATCTCCGCGGTGGTCAGGTTGTTGTATTTCAGATTGGTGATCTGCTCCTTGGCCGGGTTGAGCCATTCGGTCCAGTCGTTGGTAATGAGATATCCTTCCTTTTTGGCCTGATCATACATTTCCGTTCCCGGATAGACGGTGATCCCGGTAAACTGGATGGTGTCCATGGGAATACTTTTGGCAAATTTAATGGTTTTTATGGCGCTTTCACGGGTTTCACCTGGCGCGCCGATCATAAAGCAGCCGTGAACCTTGAGTCCTGCTTTTTTTGCTGCCCGGGCAAAGCGGATGGACTGTTCAATCGATGTCCCTTTTTTAACGGCCTTCAATTGTTCATCCGTGCCGAATTCAAAGCCCACATTCAGCCATCGGAAGCCGGCCCTTTTCATCAGGGGAAACAGCTCCGGTTTACAATCAACGCGGGCGTTGGTGGAGATGCTGATCTTCAGGTTCCGCCGTAGAATCTCTTCGCAAACCCCCTGGACATGCTTGGGTGAGGCGGTAAAGGTGTCGGTCTCGATCATGATTTCCGCCAAGTTAGGAAAGAGTTTGTAGTCGTATTCAATTTCATCGACCACCAGCCTGGGGTCCCGGTTCCTCAGTTTGCGGCCGTACATGATCTGGGGATCCCGGCAGAATGTACAAAGGTTGTTGCAGCCCCGGCCCGATATCAGGGTCAGGTAGGGAGACCGTTTGCCAAAGGCGGGATACCATTCCGGCTGGATATGGTGCCAGGCAGGGAAGGGCAATTCGTTGACATCGATCGGGGGGGCATCGGGGTTGTGGCAGACCTTATTGTCTTCAAGGTAGGAAATGCCGTTTATTTCCGCCAATGGGCGACTGTCGGCCATGTCTTTCAACTGATAATCGTATTCCCCACGGGCAACCACATCCACGGCGCCGTTGCTGATTTCAAAAGTGTTGTCTACCGTGGCACTGACATGCTGGCCCACCAGCACCGTCAGGCAGCCGGTTACTTGTTTAAGTTTGTCTGCCCACTCGATATCGTTGTAAATACTAGGTGTTGTGGCCAGTATGACCAGCACGTCCGGCGAAAACTCCTTGGCCTGTTTCAGGATATCGGCTTCCGGGATATCCAGAGCAGTGCCTTCGATATATTTAACTTCGTGTCCTCCTTTCTCAACCACGGCAGCGGCGGTGAGCAGGTAGTCGGGATGCCGTTGAACACGGCCCCGGGATTTTGCCGCCCAGCGGGCGTTTCGGGTGAAGCCTTCTACAAATGGCGGGCTCAGAAAGAGGACACGGCTCATGGTGGGCGATCCCTTTGATATTGTTTGTGCTTGTAGCGGTTATTTTTGAGGGGATGGTATAATACCTCCTTGTTTTTTTCAATGTAAAACACCACAGGCAGAATCCGGCGGCACAATTATCGTCACTGTTGATGGGAAACTGATTGATGGGGCCGCAGTTTTATATTTTGAATTTTTGCTTTATCCTCTCATGTCCGGCATGGTATGCATGATCAATCGGTCCTAGCCCGGATATTTCATGAAATATCCGGGCTAAGGAAGCGACTGTTTACGAATAATGTCATGAATTTTATAAGGTGAGGCGCATTATGGAACAGCCGATACTGTTTGATTGCGAAGATGGAGTGGCGATTATTACTTTGAACCGTCCGGAGCGGCGCAATGCCATCAACCAGGCCCTGCTGCAGGGGCTGTATGACGCCATTGACCGTGTGGCCGGCGATAACACCATCAAGGTGGCAATTATCACCGGAAACGGCAAATCTTTCTGCTCCGGCCTGGACCTGGCCTGCCTGGCCACGGACAACCTGATCGACCCCAGGGGCGACGGCCGGGACATGGTGGACGTGATGGGGGAGTGCGAAAAGCCCATTATCGGTGCGGTCAACGGCTATGCCATCACCGGCGGTTTTGAGTTGGCGTTGAACTGTGATTTTCTGATCGCCTCTGAAAACGCCTCGTTTGCCGACACCCACGCCAAGGTGGGGATTCAGCCGGGGTGGGGCATGACCCAGTTTTTACAGCAGGCCGTGGGGCGGCGCCGGGCCAAACAGATGTCGCTGACCTGCGAGTTCATCTCAGCGGGCAGGGCACTGGAGTGGGGCCTGGTAAACGAGGTGGTGGCGCCGGATGTCCTGATGGAGCGGGCAAAAACCATTGCCCGCCAGATATGCGCGGTGAACTTTGACATGGCCCTGACCGTCAAGCGGCTGATCGAGCACCGCGACAAGGCCTTTTTTGTGGATGCCCTTACCAATGAGCGCAAAGGGTTGAAAGAGCTGGCCCGGCTGACGAAAAGTTGATTTTTTTGAATAGGGTATTTGGTCAATTTTACGCTGGATTGCCCGGTCAAGCCGGGCAATGACGAGGATGGTGGGATGGCAATTTTACGCTGGATTGCCCGGTCAAGCCGGGCAATGACGACTACGTATGCCGTCACCCTCGGGCTTGACCCGGGGGGCCAGAATAAGAATGGCATTATTCCTATTAACAAGGAGCCAAATCAATTTTATTCTGGATTGCCGGATCAAGTCCGGCAATGACGGAATGTGGTAGCGGGTCAATCTTACGCTGGATTGCCCGGTCAAGCCGGGCAATGACATGTTTGCGCCGGGTTTTCTCGTAGAAAAGCTTGACATTCCCTCAGGCAGTCCTTATCAATAAGTCACCATAACATAAATTTTGAGTATATGCTCACAACAGACTATGCCGAGACCTACGAAAATAAGAACGGTTGTATCTGAACCGGATGTCTGCTACTTCAAGCCCCGGGGGGTTCCTCTGCGCATGCTCAGGGAGGTGGGGCTGACCGTGGATGAACTGGAAGCATTGATGCTGGCCGACCTGATGGGGCTTTCCCATGAGGAGGCGGGAGGGCGCATGAACATTTCCAGGGCCACTTTCGGCCGGGTGGTGCGCAAGGCCCGGAAGACTGTGGCCGATGCCCTGGTCAACGGCATGGCCATTCGCATCGAGGGCGGTAACTATCTTCGCACCGGGCCGGACGGGGCAGTGCTTTTCTGCGGCAAATGCCGGCAGGAGTGGCCTGTTGTATCAAGCGGCGGGACGCCTCATGAGTGCCCCATGTGCAAAAAGGAAGAAAATAAAAAGGCGGAAGAATAACGCCAGGGTTGATATAGATAAGGAGCAGAACCATGAGCAACACACAGCAGGGCGTTCCGCTTTGCGGAACCAAGCAGAAGCAGCAACAGCAGCAACGGGATCCGGGGGCCGGCATTGAGGAGTCTCTGGCCCGGATCAAGCACAAGTTTATTGTGATGAGCGGCAAAGGCGGTGTGGGCAAAACCAGCACGTCGGTCAATCTTTCCCTGGCCCTGGCCGACCGGGGGTTCAAGGTGGGGCTGATGGATGTGGATATTCACGGCCCGGACATTCCCCGCATGCTGGGACTGACCGAGATGCCCGGCGTGACACCGGAGCGGAAAATGATCCCGGTGCCCTATTCGGACAATCTTTCCGCCATTTCCATTGAATCACTGAGCCTGAGCAAGGACGATGCCATCATCTGGCGGGGGCCCATCAAGCACACCGTTATTCAGCAGTTTATCGGTGATGTGGCCTGGGGGGACCTGGACTTTCTGATCATTGATTCGCCGCCGGGTACCGGGGACGAGCCCCTGACCGTGGCCCAGCTGATTCCCGGGGCAAAGGCCATTATCGTGACCACGCCTCAGGAGGTGGCACTGGCCGATATCCGCAAATCCATCAACTTCTGCAAGACCGTGAAAATGGAGGCCTTTGGCCTGATTGAAAACATGAGCGGGTTTACCTGCCCCCATTGCGGTAAAACGGTTGACCTGTTTGGTTCCGGTGGTGGTGAGCGAACCGCAAAAGAGGCGGGGCTCAATTTTCTTGGAAGAATTCCGTTTGACACCAATATGGTGACATGCGGGGACTCCGGCATTTCCTATCAGTCCGAGTATCCGGATTCGCCGGTGACAAAAGCCTTTGCCAGTGTGGCCCAGGCCATGGCTGACCTGGTGGGCTAGTTTCCATCCATAAATGGCCTTTTTCCGCAATCTCTGCGTCAAACTGCGGGGCCGCTTGTGCGGCGTACAAAAGTACGCCTCCGCGCATCCCCTTGTTTTCCTTGACCTTGCGAAAAAATTCTCATTTATGAATTGGAAACCTTTTTTGTGTGCACATAACAGATGGATGGACACGAATTAAGGGGATTATATACAACAAGTATGCTCGGGTTAAACGCTGGGCGAAGAACCCGTTCGTAGTGTGCCCGTAATGTACCTTCGGGCATCTCTCCCGGATGATTCGGAACGGTAGTATATCTATCTGTCTGCTGGTTATACCAGATTTCATGGCTTCCCGCAGCCTGGCGGTCGAATAAAAAACCATGCGCCTGCAGTCGTTTTATTATCTCTCTGTATCGAAAACCGGATAATCGCCCCATGTTACGCGTTCACAATCAGTGGATAATCAAATGAATCGCCAATTACAGAAAGATTAGTATGCCCGCTTCTCTCCGCTTTTGCCTCAAGCAGTTTGCGGGCCACATCCCGAGCAATCTCCAATGCTTCGGTTGCAGTCCGACCCTGGGCCACCAATCCGGACAGATCATCCGAAGTTGCCAGATAAACACCCTCAGGCAATTTTTTAACATGGATATTGATGAATTTTTCCATAAGCCACCCCATTTATTTGATAACTTGATGTAAGTATAACTTTTTTCTTTTTTCTGTCAATGGTTTCCAAAAGTCAGAGCAAAAGGTTGTAGTGTGCCCGTAAGGGCATCGGGGCAGCCCGGCCGGAGAACGCCTTACGGCGTCACTACAAACAGGCACCCGTATATGGACAGGATTGCTTCGCTGCGCTTCCGCCGTCGCCAAAGGCTATGGCGGACAGGCGCAATGACGCAAAGATGTTCTGGTATCAATGGCCCAGCTTCAGCTTGAACCCCAGGTAAATGGAGTCGGCCGATTTGTCAAATTCCCGACCCCACCCCTCCAGGTCGGTGTCGATTTTCATGTACTCGGCCACAATGGCGCCGTTATTGACAACATAGAACTCCACGCCGGCGGTATACTCAATGTACTGGTCGCAGTCGGCAAAGCTCAAAGGATCCGGGGCGTAAACCGCGTCCGCAAAAAGGGTCACCGGCACGTTGGCCGTGGTTTTTGAAAAATCAAACGCGCCCAGCAGATTGAAGCCCACAACAGCAATATCCGGGTCCCAGTGGCCGATTTCGGCTTCGCCCACCACGCTCTTGAAGCCCATTCCAAGGACCAGTGCCGGAGAAAAGACGCTCTGTTTGAGTCCGGCCTTGATGTTGTAAAGCGTAAAATCGTCTTCGATATAAAGTCCGCCGGCGCCGGCGTACAGGGTGGCGCCTTCAAACTCATTTTCCACCAGGGCGTTGGCCCGGATATTGTCGGAACTTACGCCCAGGTCAAAGCTCAGGGTCTGGGCCTGCGCACACACCGCAGTGATGGCAAGGGTTACCGTGACAACACACACCGTCAGCATCCGTCTGATCATGCGGTCCTCCTTTTGAATAACCGGTTAAAAAACTTGGTAATAGTGAATCATGATAAACCCGTAAAAAGTCTATTTGGTTTCCATCCATAAATGGCCTTTTTCCGCAATCTCTGCGTCAAACGGCGGGCTTCCTTGACCTTGCGAAAAAATTCTCATTTCTGAATTGGAAACACCACATGGTGTCATCCATGTTACATGGATGGACACTATTTGGGATGGCAAAGTAAAAAGTTCAAGATCAAGGCGTCGCAAATCCCTAGGAATGAGGCGTACTTGTCGTACGTCGCAGTGACAAGGGGTGCAGCGCAACGCAGATATTGGGCTTTTTACGAAGCCATCAATCGTCAGTCGATTGCCGGAGAGGACTGGGTGGCCTCCTTGAGCCGCTTTCCCATTTCGGCCGCCTGTTTTTCGGCTTCGCTGGCCGTGTCCCTGGCCTTCTGAATGGTCTCCATTTTTTCGACTCCTTCGGTGGTTTCCGTGGACATGTTCTTTACGACCAGCACGCCCACCACCAGCAGGGCGATCAGCATGACGATAAAAAGAGCGCCTCTCATGGGCTCCTCCCTATTTTTGTTTTGCAAATTCCTGTTTCAGTCTTATAAGGTATACAGATTTTCAATGCAAAGTGAAAGAGGTTTTTTGCCGCGACCGGCCGGGTGCCTATGGATTTAAACGGAACCATAAGTGAATATATTCAGTCTCTTGTAGCTTCACCGCGCATGGCCGGCGAGGTGGTTTACCACACCGTGCTGGATCCGGTGCCGGCCCGGATGGTTACAAAACCGGACTGGGGAGTGCCGGACGCGGCCCGTCTTTCCGCCATACTGGCCGCGGAAGGGCTGTATGCCCACCAGGCCGAAGCCATCGGCCGGGTGTTGTCAGGAGAGAACGTGGTGGCGGCCACGCCCACGGCCAGCGGCAAGACCCTGATCTATAATGTTCCCGTACTTCAGCGGCTGAAGGAAAATCCGTCGGCCCGGGCCCTTTATCTCTATCCGCTCAAGGCCCTGGCCAGGGACCAGTTGCGGGCTCTGCAGGAAACGGCCGCCGCCGCCGACATGGCGGACGCGGTGTCCGCGGCCATTTACGACGGTGACACCACGGCCTGGCACCGGAAAAAAATCCGTGACAACCCGCCCTCGGTGCTGATGACCAATCCGGACATGCTGCACCTGGGGCTGCTGCCCTATCATGAGAACTGGCATACTTTTTTTGCCAGCCTGGCCTTTGTGGTGATCGATGAGATTCACACCTACCGGGGCGTGATGGGGTCTCACATGGCCCACGTGTTCCGGCGTCTCTATCGTATCTGCACCCACCACGGCGCCGCTCCCCTGTTCGTGGCCGGGTCAGCCACCATTGCCAACCCGGAAGAACTGGCCGGACAGCTCACCGGCCGGCCGACAACGGCGGTTACAAAAAGCGGGGCCCCCAGGGGCAAACGCCACGTGGTGTTCATGAACCCGGTAACCGGTCCGGTGGCCACTACCATTCAACTGCTTCGGGCCGCCCTGCACCGGGAGCTTCGCACCATTGTCTACACCCAGTCCCGCAAGCTGGCCGAGCTGATATCCATCTGGGCGGAAAAGAAAAGCCCCCATGCCGATCAAATCAGCTCATACCGGGCCGGATTTCTGCCGGACGAGCGCCGGGAGATTGAGCGAAAGCTTTCCGCCGGAGAGCTGCTGGCCGTGATATCCACCAGTGCCCTGGAACTGGGCATCGATATTGGAGACCTGGATCTCTGCCTGCTGGTGGGGTATCCGGGTTCGGTCATGGCAACGTGGCAACGGGGGGGCAGGGTGGGGCGGGCCGGCCAGGAGTCGGCCATGATCCTGATTGCCGGGGAAGACGCCCTGGATCAGTACTTCATGCGCAATCCCGGGGCCTTTCTGAGCCTGCCCCCGGAGGCGGCGGTGATTAACCCGGACAACCCGGCCATTGTTGAAAAGCACCTGGTGTGCGCCGCGGCCGAACACCGGTTGCGCGTGGATGAGCCTTTTCTGCAGGGAACGGCCATGCAGCGGGCCGTCGCAATGCTGGAGAAAAAAGGGGAACTGTTGCGCAGCGCCGACGGAATATACCTGTTTGCCTCGCGAAAGCGGCCTCACCGGGAGGTGGACCTGCGGGGCGCGGGCCGGAGCTTCAAGGTGATCTGCGACCAGACCGGGGATCACATCGGCGACATCGATGGCCTGCGGGTGTTCAGGGACGCCCATCCCGGCGCGGTTTATCTGCACATGGGCCAGACCCACGTGGTAAAAAACCTGGACGTCGGGGCCATGCGCGTGATTGTGTCCCGGCAGCCGGTCCATTACTACACCAAGCCCCGGTCCACCAAGGACACCGAGATTCTGGAAACCTTTCAGACAAAAGAGGTGGCCGGCATCACGGTGTGCACGGGCCGCCTTCGCGTCACCGAAACCATCACCGGATACGAGAAATGGCGGCTTTACGGCAAGCGGCGCGTGTCCGTGGAACCGCTGGACCTGCCGCCTCTTGTGTTTGAAACGCAAGGGGTGTGGCTGGCCATTCCCGATCGCATTCAGGACGCGGCAGAGAGTGAATACCGGCACTTCATGGGCGGGATTCACGCCATTGAGCATGCCGTCATCGGCGTGCTGCCCATCTTTGTGATGTGCGACAGGAACGACCTGGGCGGCATCTCCATGACATATCATTCCCAGGTCGGCACCCCGGTCATCTTTATATATGACGCCGTGGCCGGGGGTATCGGCCTGAGCCGCCAGGCCTATGAAAAGGTGGTAGAGATTCTCGGCTTTACCCGGAACCTGATTTCCCAGTGTCCCTGCAAGACCGGGTGCCCCGCCTGTGTCCATTCGCCCAAGTGCGGCTCCGGTAATCGGCCCATTGACAAAGCCTGCGCCCTTTATCTGCTGGAACAGATGGCCAGGCCACCGGCAGCCGGTGCGCGGAGCCGGACACGACGGCCCGTGGCCCCGGTTCCGCAACCGGCTCGCACTATACCACCGCCGGTCCGCTCCGGAGATATTCGTTTCGGGGTGTTCGATATCGAGACCCAGCGTTCGGCCGCCGAGGTAGGCGGGTGGCACCGGGCCGATCGCATGGGCATCAGCTGCGTGGTGCTGTATGATTCGGCCACCGACACCTATGACGCGTTTCTGGAAAACCAGGTGGCGGCGTTTATCCGTCGGCTCTCTGATTTTGATCTGGTGGTGGGGTTTAACAACAAGCGGTTTGACAACCAGGTTCTGGCGGGCTACAGCAGCGCGGATCTTTCCCGGCTGCCCACTCTTGACATTCTGGAGGAGGTGCACAAAACTCTGGGCTACCGGCTTTCCCTCGATTCATTGGCCGAGATCACCCTGGGCGCGAAAAAAAGCGCCAACGGGCTTCAGGCCCTGATCTGGTGGCAACAGGGCGAGATCGACAAGATCATTGAGTATTGCAAAAAGGATGTTCAGATCACAAAAGACCTCTACCTTTACGGCAAAACCAACGGCTACCTGCTGTTTCGCAACAAGGCCAAACAGCAGGTTCGCCTGCCTGTAGACTGGTAATTTTGCTTCGGGCGAGCCGATTTGGCCGCATCTGCGGAAAATCTTTTGGAAAAACTGAAAAAAATGATTGACATTTGTTTTTGCCAAGAGTAATTCAGTTTTCAAATAGAGTGAGTTTTCAGCGAAAGCAGATAATTAAAGAAATGATGGCAACCAACGGTACAGGCAGATTTTATTTTTACTTCTGGTATTTTTATACCGGCCTGCCTGTGGTGTGCTGAACCCTTAATACCCAAAACCAGCAACTCAAAGCCGCGGGCAGACGAAAAAGCCCGCGGCTTTTTTGTTTTTAAAACCCGCGGGACCCGGCAGCGGCGGGCGTTGCAACAGAGGAGAAAAGAGATGACCATCTTAGGCAAGCGGATTCGGATTGAACGGCTGATGAACCGGAACACCGGCAAAACCGTGATTGTGCCCATGGACCATGGCGTGTCTGTCGGACCTATCGACGGGCTTACCGACATGCGCACGGCGGTGCAGCGAGTGGCCGAGGGCGGGGCCAACGCCATCGTGGAGCACAAGGGACTGGTGGGAAAGGGCCACCGGGGCAGCGGCAAGGATATCGGGCTGATTCTTCACCTGTCGGCCTCCACCAGCCTGTCGCCATATCCCCACGCCAAGACCCTGGTGTGCAGCGTGGAGGAGGCGGTGAAGCTGGGCGCGGACGGGGTTTCCATTCACGTGAACCTGGGCAACGGGGATGAAAAACAGATGCTTCATGACTTCGGCAGGGTCAGCGCTGATGCGAGGGAGTGGGGCATGCCGCTGCTGGCCATGATTTATCCCAGGGGCGAGAAGATCAAGGACGAGTTTCATGTGTCGGTGATCAAGCATGCGGCCCGTGTGGGCGATGAACTGGGTGCGGACATTGTCAAGGTTTCCTACACCGGCAGCCCCAAGACCTTTCGCGAGGTGGTGGCGGGATGCTCGGTTCCGGTGGTGATTGCCGGCGGGCCCAAGATGGGTTCGGACCGGGAAATTCTGGAAATGGTCAAAGGCTCTGTCGATGCCGGCGGCGCCGGTGTTTCCATCGGCCGGAACGTGTTTCAGCATGCCAATCCCACCCGCATGGTGGAGGCGATTTCCGCCATTGTTCATGAAGGGGCCGGCGTGGCCAAGGCTTTGAAGATGCTTGAGATAAAAAAGTCCAAATAGAGATGAGGGAAAAGCCGATGCGAAAAATATGGGTAACCATCAACCCGTGGGACAAGAATATGGTCACCACGGCTCTGGAGGGCGGGGCCGACGGCGTGCTGGTGCCGGCCGGGTATTCTGAAAAGGTCAAGCAGCTGGGAAAGATTCTCACCATTGCCGAGGACGGTGATCTGAAGCCGGGGCAGGACGTGGTCCATTTTGAAATCACCCGGTGCGAAGACGAAGAGGAGATCATCCGGCTGGCCAGGGAAAAGACCGTGATCCTTGGGTGCCGGGACTGGACAATAATCCCCCTTGAAAATCTGATCGCCCGGGACGTGCATGTGGTGACCCAGGTCAAAACCGTGCAGGAGGCCAAGACGGCTCTGGGCATTCTGGAAAAGGGAGTGGGCCACCTGCTGGTGAACGCCGACAGTCCCGCCACCCTCAAGCAGATCCTGTCCGCGGTGCGGGAGAAAGGCGACACCACGCCGCTCCAGGAGGCCGAGATAACGGCTATTGTGCCGGTGGGCATGGGGGACCGGGTATGCGTGGACACCTGCACGGCCATGACCGAAGGCCAGGGCATGCTGGTGGGCAACAGCAGCAGCGCCCTGTTCCTGGTCCATTCGGAAAGCGTGGTCAATCCTTATGTGGCGCCGCGACCGTTTCGCATCAACGCCGGTGCCGTGCACGCCTACACCCGGGTACCGGGGGGCAAGACCCGCTACCTGTCGGAGCTGGCCGCCGGGGACTGCGTCTTTATTACCGATTACCATGGCAATACCACCGAGGGGGTGGTGGGCCGGCTGAAGATCGAAAAACGACCCCTGATGCTGGTCAAAGCGGTGGTGGAGGGAAAAGAGATTTCCACCATCGTTCAGAACGCGGAGACCATTCGGCTTACCAGCCCGGAGGGCGCCCCGGTTTCAGTGGTGAGCCTGAAACCCGGTGACAGGGTGCTGGTTTCCATGGAAGCCGGGGGGCGCCATTTCGGGTACAAGATTGAGGAGACCATCACCGAAAAATAGGAGGGGAGGAGACCCCATGGATTTACGGGAAAACGGGCAGGATGAAAAAATAGCGAACCTTCGTCGGTCCATTGATGAGATCGATGATGCCGTTCTGGACCTGCTCAACCGGCGGGTCTCTCTGGCCGAAGCGATCGGGGCGCTGAAGGCGCAGACAGGAAACCGGGTCATGGACAAGGCTAGGGAAGAATCGATCCTTCAGCGGCTGGCCGGGCTCAATCCCGGCCCCCTGTCTCCTGACATGCTGCGGCGGATATTTGCCGACATCATTGCGGCCTCGCGTCAGGCCCAGGAGTCAAAACGCATCTCCTATCTGGGGCCGGAGGCCACCTTTACCCATGTGGCGGCCCTGGCCTTTTTCAATGAGCTGGATACCTTTGTCCCCCATCCGAGTATCCGGGACGTGTTTGATGACGTGGAAAAGGGAACCAGCCGGTACGGCGTGGTGCCGGTGGAAAACTCAATTGAGGGGGCGGTCAACCACACCCTTGATCTTTTCCTGGAGTCCGAGCTCCATATCTGCGCCGAGTCCTACCTGGCCATTTCCCATGACCTGCTTTCAAAAAGCGGCGACCTGGAAAAAATTCGCACCATCTACTCCCACCCTCAGCCCTTTGCCCAGTGCCGGACGTGGCTCAAGACCCATCTGCCCCATGCCGAACTGGTGGAGTGCGGCAGCACCTCCCAGGCGGCCCAGAAGGCCCTGCTGGCCGACGATGCCGCTGCCATTGCCGGCAGCGCCGCGGCCCGGCTGTATGATCTGAAGGTGGCGGCGCCGGCCATTCAGGATGCCGTGCGCAACACCACCCGGTTTCTGGTGATCGGCAGAGACGCTCCCCGGCCCACGGGCAACGACAAGACCTCCATCCTGTTTGTGACGGCCCATATTCCCGGTGCCCTGTTCAAGGCACTGGAGCCCATTGCCGCGTCGGGCCTCAACATGCTCAAGCTGGAGTCCCGGCCGGCCCGGCACAAGAACTGGAGTTACGTATTTTTCGTAGACCTGGAGGGCCATGTCAAAAACGAGAAGGTGAAGCAGTGCCTGGCAAAAATGGAGGCCTTCTGCCAGTTCATCAAAATCCTGGGCGCTTACCCGGTGGCCCTGTCTTAGCCCGGACATTTCATGAAATTTTTCGACATGAATAAATCTTCATATCAAACACAGTGCCCAAGCGAAGCCGTCAAAAAAGGAGAACCATGAAGGAGATACAACAGCAACCGGTCCGGTCCTGTGAGGTAAGCGTTCCCGGCTCCAAAAGCTATACCCACCGGGTTCTGATTGCCGCGGCCCTGTCCGACGGCATCTGCCGGCTGGAAAACTGCCTGGAGAGTGAAGACACCCACCTGACCCGGGAGGCCCTGGTCAAGATGGGGGTGCGCATTGAAAAAGCGGAAGATCGCCTGGTGGTGCACGGTACCGGCGGCCGCCTGCTGCCCTGCGGTGATCCCATCTACCTGGGCAACTCCGGCACCTCCATGCGCCTGCTCACCGGCGTGGCCGCCATCGGCCAGGGGACCTACCTGCTCATCGGAACGGACCGTATGGCCCAGCGGCCGGTGGCCGACCTGCTGGAAGGCCTGGCCCAGGTCGGGGTGCCGGCCCGGTCGGTGAACAACAACGGGTGCCCGCCCCTGGAGATCGTCGCAGGACAGGCTCAAGGCGGTGATGTCCGCCTGCGGTGCGGCATAAGCAGCCAGTATCTCTCTTCGTTGCTGCTGGCGGCCCCCTATATTGACGGCGGCCTGAATATCAAGGTGACGGAAGGACCGGTCTCTAAACCGTATATCGATATGACCGTGGACATCATGGACCGGTTCGGTGTGACAGTGGAGCGGGACGGGTACACCCATTTTCGCGTGGCTGGGGGACAGTGCTACCGGAAAGGGGATTACGCGGTGGAGCCCGATGCCTCCCAGGCCAGTTATTTCTGGGCAGCGGCGGCCGTGACCGGTGTCACGGTCAAGGTGCTGGGAATGGCCCCTGAATCCCGGCAGGGAGATGTCCGGTTTGTAGAAGTGCTGGAGGCAATGGGATGCAAGATTGACAGGGAGAGTGACGGCATTGCCGTGACCGGCGGGCCGCTTTCGGCCGTGGATGTGGACATGGGCGACATGCCCGACCTGGTTCCCACCCTGGCGGTGATAGCGGCATTCGCCCAAGGCATCACCATCATCTCCAACGTGGCTCACCTCAAGGAAAAAGAGAGCGACCGGCTGGCGGCCGTGGCCGCCGAACTTTCAAAAATGGGGGTCGCCGTTGCCCGTACCGAGACGGGCCTTGCGATTACCGGGGGCCGGCCCCATGGCGCGGTTATCGAAACCTACAATGATCACCGCATGGCCATGAGCTTTGCCGTTGCCGGCCTGGTGACCCCTGGGGTGACCATCGTCAATGAGGGGTGCGTGGCCAAATCCTTTCCCGGTTTCTGGCAGGTGTTTGAAGCTCTTTACAGCTCAGGTATTTCATGAAATATTTGACGTAAAACAAATCCCAAAAATTTAAATTCACCGCTTTTAGAGGGTCCCATACGCTGAGGGGACAACAGTCGATGAACCTTTTTATCGTGGGAAATGATCCGGATATACCCGAGGTGAGCCGGCGCGTGGCTGAGCGGGTGGGATTCACACCGGTGGACATGGCGGCCCTGCTGGTCGAAAAGATGGGCCGGACTTCGGCCGCCTTTGCCGCTGAAGAAGGGGACCAGGCCCTGGCGGACATGGAGTCTCATGTGCTTCAGTCCGTGGCCCGGCGTAGCGGGTGCGTGGTAGCCCTGGGCACGGCAATACGGCTGACACCGGAGAACGTGACCCATATGAAGGAACGGGGCCTGATCCTCTGGCTGAGGCGGGACGGTGATATGCAGACCCATCCAGACACAGCGCCGGTTTTCAAACAGGCGGCGGATTACGTGCTGGAGGGTACTGACCTGGCGCCGGACCGGAAGGCGGACGCGGTCCGGGATCTTTTGTGGGGATAGCCCGGATATTTCATGAAATGTCCGGGATAGGAGAATAAATGGCCGGTAATACTTTTGGAGAGCTGTTTCGTGTCACCACGTGGGGAGAGTCCCATGGGCCGGGCATCGGTGTGGTCATTGACGGATGCCCGCCCGGCCTTGCCCTGGAGGAAGCCGTGGTACAAAAAATGCTGGACCGCCGCAAGCCCGGCGGCGGGTCTATTGCCAGCACGGCCAGAAAAGAGGCGGACCGGGCCGTTATCCTGTCCGGTGTGTTTGAAGGCAAAACCACGGGCACCCCGATCCTGATCATGGCCCACAACAGGGATGCCCGATCATCCGCCTACACCGACATTGCCGGCCTGTTCCGGCCCGGGCACGGTGACATTACCTACATGGCCAAGTACGGCATTCGGGACTGGCGGGGCGGAGGCCGGGCATCGGCCCGGGAAACCTTCGGCCGGGTGGCGGCCGGGGCCGTGGCCGCTGAACTGTTAAGACTTTCCGGTGTTTCGGTTATGGCCTACACCCTGGAGCTGGGCGGCATCCGCGCAACAACCATTAATGTCGGACAGGTTGATCAGAACATGTTCGGCTGCCCGGACAGCACCGTTGTCGCGGCCATGACCGACCGTGTGGCCCAGGTAAAGCGGCGGGGCGACTCTGTCGGCGGCATAGTGGAGGTCCGTGCCGACGGCGTTCCCGCCGGCCTGGGAGAGCCGGTATTCGACAAGCTGGATGCCGACATCGCCAAGGCCCTGATGAGTATCGGCGCGGTAAAGGGGGTTGAGATCGGCGCCGGGTTTGAAGCGCCGGGTATGACCGGCTCCCGGAACAACGATGAAATCACGCCCCAGGGGTTTGTCACCAACAATGCGGGCGGCATTCTGGCCGGCATTTCCAACGGGGACCGGATCGTGGCCAGAGCCGCGGTCAAGCCGATTCCCTCCATCGGCATTACCCAGCGGACAGTGGACAAAAACGGTAAACCGGCCGCCATTTCCATCAAGGGCCGGCACGATATTTCCGCCATTCCCCGGATCAACGTGGTGTGCGAGGCCATGGTGTGCCTGGTGCTGGCCGACCATCTTCTTAGACAGAAAGCGATTTCATGGACCCGGTAAAAATCGGTATCGCCGGCGGCACCGGCGGCATGGGCCAGTGGTTTGAAAACTATTTTACACAGGCCGGCCATGCAGTGAAAGTTGCCGGAAGAAAAACGCGGGAGACCTACGAAGACCTGGTCCGCGACTGTGACGTGGTGATTTTAAGCATGCCCCAGAAGGCGGCCATGGAGGTGGCGGGCCGGGTCGGTCCGGCCATGCGCGAAGACCAGCTGCTCATGGATTTCTGTTCCCAGAAGGCGGGTGTTGTGGCGGCCATGGCCGGGGCCACCCGGGCCGACGTGATCGGCACCCACCCCATGTTCGGCCCCAGCATCGCGTCTCTTGCCGGCCAGAACATCATCTTGTGCCCGGCCCGTAACAACCACAACTGGCTCTCCTGGGTGGAAAGCGTGTTTGCCGACGGCGGGGCCGTGGTCACCCGCATGGAACCGGAAGAGCACGACCGCAAGATGGCCCTGGCCCAGAGCCTGAAACATTTCCTTACCGTTTCCCTGGCCCGGATGCTTCAGACACTTGATATTCGTCCGGATGATGCCTTTCTTTACGCCACACCGATCTTTCGGCTCAACATCAACCTGATCGGGCGCCTTCTGGCCCAGGATCTTTCCCTGTATGCCGACCTTGTTTCCGGCAACCCCCAGGCCCCGGTGGTGGTGGATCATTTTCTGGCCGCCATGGAGGAGAGCCGGCAGGTTTTTTTCTCAGGGGATGAACAAGCGGCTGCCGCCTACCTGGCGGAGATTCAGAAGTTCTTCGGCGACGACTTCTGCAAAAAGGCCCTGGAAGAGACCAGCCGGGTCATTGATGCCATGTACCGCTCGTGATAAAAAGCGGCCCATCGGGCCGGAACCAGAATGAGAGGGGGCATGAGGGGGGCAGGGGCGGCTGACTGTTACTTGAGTTTTCGAACGTTTTTGCGGGAAGAAAAATCGGTGAGGGGCCGCAGCCGGGACTTCTGATCTTTTTCGTCCTTTATTTTCAGCCCCTCCATCAGGATGTTCATCAGCGGCTGACGGATCACCCGGTCCTTCTTACGACAGACGGCGGAGACCTCTATTCTGATCTGGTCCCACGAGAGCATCTCAAAAGCGGCCTGCAGTCCCTTGACCTGATTGGTGGCCGCGTTGATCATGGCCCCTTCCCGGAAATAGATGGTGCCGGACTTGTCCACCGTACTGATTTTCAGGGTGCAGGTTTTGCGTTCCATCTCCAGGAGCTGAAGAAACGAGGCAAGGCTGATGCCGGTCATGACCCCTTCGGCGCCGGAGTTGAGCTGCTCGAAAATGGCGTCGGTGAGCACATCCATGTTCAGGGGCTTTTCAAAATACTTGAAGGCTCCCAGGGCATAGGCCTTTTCTTCGGTCTCTTTTGAACTGAAGGCGGTCATCAGGAAGACCGGGGTCCCGGGAAAGTTCTGATCGATGTACTCAAGCAGTTGAAAGCCGTCCATTACCGGCATCTGAAGGTCGCTGATGATCAGGTCAATGGTCTGGCGGGTCATCATGTCCGCCGCTTCAGCACCGTCCTTGGCGGTGAGAATTTCAAAATCCGCGGCATAAGGCTTCATCACCCGGGACAGCAGTCCACGGGACACCGCGTCATCATCTACGATCATTACTTTTTTCAACGGATTTTCGACCTTTTCGTTTTCCGTACAGTCCCTGCCCGGTTGTGTATTGTGTAATAACAATAATTATATAGTGAATATGGCAAACGGTGTCAAGGGATAAACATTTATAATACAAGGCATTTTAATCCGCATATTTTATGAAACCCCGGATTGATGCAGTCCGCTTCATGGGCAGGTCTGGGGGTCAGAATGCCAGCACCCGGCCGGCGCCACCTTCCACGTATGCCCGGGGGGACAGGTTTTGAATGGCGGCGATAAACTGAGTGCAGTGAGTGGGGCAGAGCGTGTGAATATTTTTGACGGCATCAAAGTCGTCAAATCCGTGCAGGCCGCCCACCAGTGCGTGGACCGGCCCGACACGGCGGGCCGCTTCCAGAATCAGGTCCACGCCGGGGTGGGAACATCCGGCCACCACGACCACGCTGCCGTCCGGCCGGACCACCACCAGGGACTGTTCAATGCCGGCAAGGGTGCCGGTGGACCAAATGCCGGAAAAGAGTTCGGTGGCCTTTTCCACGGTAGTGACCTGCATATCCGGTAGGCTCTTAAAGACCGACGGCACATAGATGGCTGTCGGATGGCACATTCGGAGTATGTCGGCAAGGCCGCCCGCATGGTCCCAGTGATCGTGTGATATAACAACGGCATCAATAGTATCGGCTGCGATTCCCAGGATCGCCATGTTGTTTTGAAGCACATCGCTCTTTGCACCGGTGTCAAACAGGATGGTCCTGTCATGGGCTTCCACCAGGCAGGCAAACCCCCAGTCCGGCGTCAGCCGTTTGTCCCACGCGGTGTTGTCGTAAAGAAGGGTCAGTTCCATGGTGTTCTCCGTTGTAATTTACGGGGGCCATGGTATATAGGGGAAACATCAAAGTCAAGCAGCCAAAGCACCGGAAATGAAGAGATGACACCTATATCCACCCTCTACATAGACAGGCGGGCCCTGCGCTATCCCGAAACCGAAAAGGTGAGGGCGGCTCTGAGTTTGCCGGGCACTGTCATCGATGACCCTGCCGTGGTTTACCAGGTCCTTGCCGACGCCGAAGACAGCGTGGCCCGGGGGAAACAGGTGCTGCTGCTGACCCTCAACCGGGGACCTTTTCTTCGAAGGTGTCCCGGCACCCGTTACTACCGATGCTGCGGCTACAGGATCCTTCATATCGGGACCTTCTGCACCATGGACTGTTCCTACTGTATTTTGCAGGCCTATTTTCATCCACCGGTGCTGCAATACTACGTAAACCAGGACAAGATGGAGCGGGAGCTTGACCGGGCCTTTGCCGGTGCCCGGCGGCCCCTGCGCATCGGCACCGGCGAGTTCACAGACAGCCTGATCTGGAACACCTGCACCGACCTGAACATGCGGCTGGTAAACATCTTTGCCGGCCAGCGGAAAGCGGTTCTGGAGTTAAAGACAAAGACCGTGAATGTGACGGACCTGAAACCTCTGGCCCATAACCGGAAAACCATTGTCGCCTGGTCGTTGAACACGGAACGGATCATGGCCAGCGACGAACGGGAGACCACGACCCTGTCCCAGCGGCTGGCCGCAGCCAAAGCCTGCCAGGAACTGGGTTATCCGGTTGCCTTTCATTTTGATCCTATTGTGCTTTACGAGGGGTGTGAAGAGGAGTACCTGAAGGTGGTGGACCGGATGTTTGAAGCCGTGGCGCCGGAACACATCGTCTGGATCAGCCTGGGCACCTTCCGGTTCATGCCCCAGCTGAAACCCGTGATTCAGGACCGGTTTCCGGATTCGCGGATCGTCTATGGCGAGTTTGTTACCGGCATGGACCGCAAGATGCGTTATTTTAAACCCCTTCGCATCGGCCTGTGCCGAAAAATGGTGGAACGGATTCGGCAATGGTCCCCCGGCGTGACAGTCTATTTCTGCATGGAGGACGACGAGGTGTGGCAGCGGTGCATGGGGTTTGTGCCGAAGCAGAAAGGGGGCCTTGCCCGAATGCTGGATGAAAGTGCGGTGGCCCACTGCGACCTGGATAAAAAGCTTTTGGGATGATCATGACAACACCGAGAAACCCGGCCCTTACCGTCGACATTATTATAGAGATTCGTGGCAGTATCGTGCTGATCGAACGGCGCAATCCCCCTCCTGGCTGGGCCCTGCCCGGCGGGTTCGTGGATTACGGCGAGTCCCTGGAGAATGCGGCCCGGCGGGAGGCAAAGGAGGAGACCGGGCTTGACGTGACCCTGATGGAACAGTTTCACGCCTATTCCGACCCTGGCCGCGACCCCCGCCAGCACACGGCCAGTGTGGTATTTCTTGCAACCGCTGACGGAACACCGGCGGCGGGTGACGACGCCGGAAACCTGGGCCTGTTTGCCCGGGACACCCTGCCGCCGGTCCTGGCCTTTGACCATGGCCGCATCCTGGATGATTATTTCCGGTACCGGGCCGGAGAGCCCCTGTCCCGAATATTTCATAAAAATTTTCGACATGGGTGAATGTGCATATCAAGTACGGCCTGTTACAATAAAATTCAGACGGTTTTTAAAGATACAAACTGTTATGAACGGTTTGAGGCATTTTATGTCAATTTTATGTCGAAAAATTTCACCCTTCGGGCGAGCCGCCTTGGCTGCATCTGCTGTGTTGCAGGCCGCTCGCGGTAGACTGGCTACAGCTCCGCGTCCTGCGCCTTGCATCTGCAGCCAAATCAACTCGTGAAACATCCGGGCTGGCCCGAATATTTCATGAAAATTTTCGACGCACCCAAATCAACCCGTGAAACATACGGGCTGACCTGCATATTTCGATTCTGAAAATAAATTATATTTTTTTTGCTTTTGTCTTGCGGTCGGGAAAAGAAGCTGTTATATACAGCGGGTTTTGGCGGCTTTGCACAGGTTTTCCCCATCCCTTGCATTCGATTCTCCGATTTACCGCGCATGTGTCAGGGGTACGTTTATTTGGCGGCCGCCTATATTCTAAAGAGAGGGTAAAGGCAGGAAATGGAAAAAGAAGTTCGAAAATTAAGGAACATCGGCATCAGCGCTCACATTGACTCGGGCAAGACCACGCTGACCGAACGGATCCTCTTTTTCACCCAGCGCATTCATGCCATTCATGATGTCAAGGGCAAAGACGGCGTGGGCGCCACCATGGATTCCATGGAGCTGGAGCGGGAGCGGGGCATCACCATTGCGTCCGCGGCCACCTTCTGCCAGTGGAAGGGGTTTAATGTCAACATCATCGACACGCCGGGTCATGTGGATTTCACTATTGAGGTGGAACGTTCCCTGCGGGTGTTGGACGGCGCCATCCTGGTGCTGTGCGCGGTGGGCGGGGTCCAGTCCCAGTCCATTACCGTGGACCGCCAGATGAAACGGTACAATGTGCCGTGCGTGGCTTTTGTCAACAAGTGCGACAGAAGCGGCGCCGATCCCTTCCGCGTCACCCGGCAGTTGCGGGAAAAACTGGCCCACAATGCCGTGATGATGCAGATGCCCATCGGCCTGGAGGCTGACCTGGAAGGAGTTGTCGACCTGGTTGCCATGCAGGCCCTCTATTTCAAGGGGGAACATGGCGAAACCGTGGAAACCGGCCCGGTGCCTGCTCATCTGGCGGAAAAGGCGGCCGCCATGCGGGAAGACCTGGTGGATACGGCCTCTGCGTTTTCCGATGAACTGACCGACGCCATTCTTGAAGGCAGGGAAATTCCCGAAGCCCTGCTTGTTTCGGCGATACGAACCGGCACCCTTGCACGGGGCATGACCCCGGTGTTTGTGGGCTCGGCTTATAAGAACAAGGGTGTTCAGCCCCTGCTGGACGCGGTCAATGCCTATCTGCCGGCTCCCGAGGAAGTAGGGGTGACGGCCCTGGATGTGGAGAATGAAAACGCACCGGTGTCCCTGGAAAGCGATCCGGCAAAGCCGGTGGTGGCCCTGGCCTTCAAGCTGGAAGACGGACGGTACGGACAGTTGACCTATGTCCGGGTTTACCAGGGCACTCTGGCCAAAGGTGCAACGGTGATTAACTCCCGGACCGGGAAAAAGGTAAGAATCGGCCGGGTAGTGCGCATGCACGCTGATCAGATGGAGGATGTGGACGCCATTTTCGCCGGCGGCATCGGCGCCCTGTTCGGCATTGACTGCGCCTCCGGCGACACGTTCACCGCCGAGGGGGTGCGCCTGGCCATGACCTCCATTTTCGTTCCCGACCCGGTGATCTCCCTGGCCATTCAGCCCGATGGCACCAAGTCGGAAACCGCCATGACCAAGGCGTTGAATCGGTTCTCAAAGGAAGATCCCACCTTTCGGGTGTATGTGGACGACGAGACATCGGAAACCATTATTCAGGGCATGGGGGAACTGCACCTGGATGTTTACATTGAGCGAATGAAACGGGAATACGGGGCCACGGTCACGGCCGGATCTCCCCAGGTGGCCTACCGGGAGACCATCACCCGCAAAGTTGAATTCAATTATACCCACAAGAAGCAGACCGGCGGCGCCGGCCAGTACGGCCGCATCGCCGGATACCTTGAACCGGCGCCGGGGGAAGGGTTTGATTTTGTCAACAAGATCACCGGCGGCGCCATTCCCACCCAGTATATCCCGGCCTGTGAAAAAGGGTTTCGCAAGTGCATTGCCAAGGGGCCGTTCATGGAGTTCCCGGTGGTAGATGTGCGCGTCTGCATCAATGATGGCGCTTCCCACTCAGTGGACTCTTCTGAAATGGCCTTTGACGCCGCTGCCAGGGGCGCCTTTCAGGAGGCCTATCGCAAGGCCGGCCCCGTGATTCACGAGCCGATCATGCGGGTCTCCGTGGAGACCCCCACCGGGTTCCAGGGCGGGGCGCTCAAGCTGCTGAACCAGCGGCGCGGCATGATCGTGGGTACCCAGGAAGAGGACATCAACTGTACCGTGGAGGCCCAGGTGCCCCTGGCCGAGATGTTCGGGTTTTCCAATGTACTGAGATCGGCCACCCAGGGCCAGGCTCAGTTCACCATGGAGTTTCTTACCTACCGGGAGGTCCCCCGGTCGGTGGCCGAAGAACTGGAGAAACAGAAAACAAGAAAGCAGGAGAAGTAGCATGTGCGCAGACCATAAAACCATACCCGACGCGTTATCGCCCGTGATTCATGTAACGACCCATGCATTGCAAGCCGGAGAGATCGGGGCCGTGGTGGCCCGTGCCGGTGTAGGCAAAACCTCGTTCCTGGTGCAGGTGGCCCTGCACGCCATGATGAGCGGGAAAAAGGTGATGCATGTCAATCTCAAGGATTCCATCAAAAAAGTCACCCTGTGGTATGGTGAAATCTTCTCGCTTCTGTGTAAAAAGTATCAGGGGCTGGAAGAGGGCGTGGCCCTTGATTCACTGCTGGTCCGCCGCTTTATCATGACCATGCAGGTCCAGGGGTTTTCCACTGACGCCATTGGAGAGCGGCTGGCCGACCTTCTGGAACAGAACATTTTTACACCTGACATTCTGATCATCGACGGACTTTCCTTTGACGCCTCCCGCCAGGAAACCGTGGATGGGCTTGGCCGCATCAGTCGGGAGTTTTCCCTTTGTACATGGGCGTCGGTGCCGGCCCACAGGGAAGAGCCCAGAGACGATACCGGTATGCCGGCCCGGATCGGAGACATAAAAGACCAGTTCGCCCTGGTATGGGAATTCGTGCCAGAGGGACAGGAAATTCGCCTGAAACAACTGGTTCCGGAAGGGGAGGAAACGCCGGCAGGTACTCCGGCCCTTTGTCTGGACCCCGCCTCCATGCTGCTGGATGTCCGCCCCGCGTAATTTGGGTTCATCGCCCGATTAGTGGCAGCAAACGGATTGTATAATTTTCACTGCAGTCCATTATTGTCCAAAAAAGGTTTTAATCATGGCGGGGCAGCGTCCCGGTTGTTTATCCAAATCGCTATCGCTATCGGTATCGGTATCGGTATCGAAATCGATAACACACCCTTGGACCCTCGACCCTTTGAATCCTTGAATCCTGGGCACCCACTAAATCGGAACAGACTCAATTTTTAAGACAGGATGCTCTGCCGGTTGTCAGGCGGAAGGGGGCTGCTTCCCGCTTTCAAGGACGCGCTCGATAAAATCCGTGATCACCTGGTAGACACGGCGTGTGTCTTCGCCATTGATGATGCCGTGCCGGGGAATGTTGACCAGCAGGTACTCTTTTTCTTTTGCGGCAATCCGTTCGAAAATGGACAGGGAGCCCTTGGAACTGACCACGGGATCGGCCATGGACTGAAGCAGCAGTGTGGGGATCTCTATTCGGGAGAGCCGGGCCGCGGTCCGGTCCATCAGTTTCCCCATTTCCGCCACAGCGGACAGGGGATTGCGCAGGTAGTTGATGTGAGGGTTTTCCGGGTGGTTGTCCACGAACTCTTTTCTGCTTCTGTCCCGGTTCATCCGGTGCATCACCCGGTTCCACATATTGATCATCGGCACCAGCCGCGTGGAAAAGTCCTGAAGCCGCATGGGCGGTGAAATCGCAAATACGCCGTCCAGTCCGTTTACCCGGGAGGCCAGTTCCAGGGCCAGGCCCGCACCCATGGAGAATCCGCCCGCAATCACGGTTTTGCACATGTATTTTAAAATGGCGTACCCTTCATCCACCGAGTCGATCCATTCCAAAAAGTGCCGGCCGGCCAGGTCTTCCGGTGAGGTGCCGTGGCCGCGAAGGCGCGGCGCATAGACATGGCATCCCAGGGTTTCATGCAGGTGTCGGGCCAGTTCCCTGACCTCCATGGGGGCCGCCATATATCCATGGATCAGCAGTACCCCTGTTTCCGCGTTTCCGTTTCGAAGCAGAAAGGGCCGGCCGACATTCTTTTTCTTTGATTCGCCGGTAATAAAAAAACGGGCGTAATCCTTTTCAAAGGCAAAATCCGCATTTTTGATCAGATGGGTCGCCACGTCGGCGTGAACCGCATCCGTCGCTTCCGCGGCGGTTTCACGAACCACCCGCTGGAACTCAATAAGCGGCTCCACCTCGTTGGCAATGACCACCAGCGGGTTTTCGGTGCGTACCGCGTGAAAATCGATGGGGGCCGAGAACAGGGCGCTGTTTTTGACAAGAACGCCGTTGTCCTGCTGAAGGATACCGGTCTGCCGGGCAACGGAGAGAAAGTTGCTGATCTTGGCGTGGCGGTCGTCGGTAAGCAGATGGGTCTGGCTTTTTTCCAGGCTGGTGTGCCGGGAAACAGGATCTGAGAGAGCATCCAGGCGGGTGGCGACAAGATAGGCACGGGCCCTGAGGTCGGCTTCATCAATCCGTTCTTCCGGGCAGTGTTTCAGCAGCGAGGCCAGAATGTGGTCGTGATTGACCGTGGTCATGGCATAGATGGCCGCCATGTAACGCTTCATGATGTGAACCGCCGTGGACCGCATCATCTGCTTGGCGGCAATGGAATCGTTAAAATCGATGCGGGCCGCCAGCTCGATGTTTTCCGTAATTACATCGGCCTTGAGGTAGGTATCCACGGCAATGGGGTCGCCGAACCGGATATCGATGTCGGCGCCGGAGAGCAGCATGGTGCCTTCGGCCATCAACTCTTCCAGGGTCCGGGCCGAGATGTTCTCAAACACGCTTTTGGCCAGGTTGCTTAGAATATTCTCCTTTGCCCGAATGGGATAGTAGGTGACATTTACCGGAACCAGGCAGGTGGGAAGTGCAACCACCCGGTCCATGGTGTCGACCCGGTAGAGGGAGAGCAGTCGACGGGCCTCATCCGGATATATCTCGGCCATTTTGTGAATGCGCTGCCTGTAGAATTCGGTGCGCAGCGCCAGGGTGGCGGCGCCGGTGTGGGGCGGATGTTTTCCCACCGAAGAGGCGATGACAAATTCCCCCTTTTCATCAACCATGTCAAAAATTTTTTTATTTTTTACCATGCGACCTTCGGGAAAAATGACCCATGCCGCCTCGTTGGTGAGCAGGGTTTTGACCATCAGCAGATCCCGGTCCGGGGCCGCGGTGGAAAGGGCGCCCAGTTTTTCAAGAAAGGCGCCGAATCCGCCGGCAAACAGGTCTTTGCTGGCAAGTGCCCATATGGTTTTGCCGGTCAGTTTGTGCAGGTAATAAGGGACGAGAAGGGTTTCGGCCCGGGTAAAATGGTTGATGACAAAAATGGTGGGATTATTCCGTGGAATCTTTTCCGCGTGGTGAATGTTGATGTTCGGGCGGACAAAACCGGACAGCGCGCGAATGGCAAGGGCGGTGGTGCGGTATGCGTATCGGTTCATCCTTGATTCCTTGAAGATGAACGGTCATTGATGCCGAAGATGTCATATAGCCAAGGCATTTACGAAAATTGAATGATGATAATCCATTACTTGTGGATTGGCAAGTCTGAACCGGTAAGAGTGCTGTAAAACAGCGGCTTTACTTGTCCGGCAGACAATGGTATAATAGCCGGAATAAAAAACATTTGTCGACAATAGGCCAAATCAACCCTTCACGGTTGATATATGCCATGACTATTATTGATGATCGGAAATACTGAATGGAAACGTTTCTTGGGTTGTTCCGGTCCCATGCCACACTCGCCAGCACACTGATTCAGTTTGCCGTCTACACCACCAGCACCCTTCTTTTTTTCAACGGGTTGTGGGTCAGCCTGAAAGCCTTTCGATGGCTGCGCCGTGTGGACGATCAGACCATTGAAGAGAGCCTGGCAGAGCCTCTCTATGCCGATGACCCCGTGGTGATGATCGTGGCCAAGACCATCAATGAAGACAGGCGCGACCCGCGGCGCAATGCCGCAGAAAAGCTGTTTCTGGCCGACGCCACCCGTCAGATGACGGAAAACATGTTTGAAAGCAGGTATATGGAATCTCTGACCATGTTTGCCAGCCTGCTGCCGCCCCTGGGCTTTATCGGTACAGTGTTCGGCATGATCCTGATTTTTCTGGTCAAAGTGGACCCCGGCAGCGAACTCAACACCATCGGTCTGGGGGCCGCCCTGTTTACCACCCTGGCGGCCCTCATCCTTTTCGTGGTTCTTGAGATTATAAAGCTCTGGCTGCTGCGCCAGCTTCGTAATCGGGTGGACGAGGGCCTGGCGTTTGTCCCCGGCGGAGAAGATAAATGAGGCAAAGGCGCAATCAGAGCCTGATCTGGCTGTTTTCATTCGCGGATCTTGCTTTTCTACTGCTGATCGCCTTTACCCAGGCCTCCACCATCGGCAAGAAACCCATCTCTATTGGTGAAATGGTTTTGCCCAAGGTGGTGGACAGCCCGAGCGTGGAACTTCTGTCAAGGGAGGTGCGGCTTTACCAGGTGCGGGTGCATAAACCTTTCGAGGAGGGGGTGAAGCCGTTTCAGCTGGTCATCGTTATGGCCGACGGCGTTGAGCAGCCCGGCAGCCGTATCTCGGCAAAAGAACTGGAGTCGGTGCTGGCCGGGCTTCAGGCCGGCGGCGCGGCCAAGCCCGTTCTGGTGCCGGACGAGGCCTCTCTGAGCAAAGACCTGCTGCTGGCCATGTCACTGATAGATGATACATGGGGGGGAAGCCGTACCGTCACCGTGGAACGGATCATCACGCTGGAGGAGGGCCGGCCATGATGGACCGCAGGCTCTCCACTCAGTACGGTTACGGCGCGGCCCGTATTCTTTTGCCTGCCCCCGTGTGTTACCGGGTCCCCCTGAATCCGCGCTGGTATCTGCATCCATCGTTTGTCGGCCTGGTGGGGGCACTGGTAATTCTTTCCCTGCTGCGCTCCTGTGTGACTCCGGTGACCATGCCGGGCCGGACCATCCTGTGGGTCCAGCAGATGCCGGAGACCGCAGTGCCGGAAACCGCTGCACCGACTGTTGCCATGCCCCAGGCCGTAAAGGCGCCTGCAGTGGTGGAGAAAAAACCGGAGCGGGTGGTACTGGAAAAGCCCCGGCCCATCGAAGCAGTGTTGTCCCCGCCTGAGATGATCCTGGAAAAACACCACATCACAACGGACCGCACCATTTACGAAAAACCGGAAACAGCGGTTACTGCGCAGCATCAGGCAACCCGGCCCGATATCTCGCGGCAGGTCCAAACTCCGGAGCGGCAAAAGACTTATATGGCACAGGCAGCACCGGGCATTGCGGTGCCGGATGGTGCTTATCGCTTCGACCGGCAGTCGGATCCCCGGCGATCCGATCCAGACCGGGATTTGCGGCAGATGGCGCCGTCTTCGGCTTTCACGCCGTTGCCGGCTGAAGAGCGTCTGCCTTCGCTTTCCCGGTCCACGGCCGGCGATCGCACCGGAACCGTCACCCTTATGTCAGGACCGGCGATTCCCGGCGATAATGCTGCGGGCAGCGGTGTTGCGCCTCAATTTGAGCGGGCCGCCGGTTCCGGGGGAAGCAGCCGTTTTGCGTCATCGGTTGCACGGCCTTCGGGAGTTACGGTGGCGGTGCCCGATACCGGAATCGGGCCGGCGTTTCCGGCAAGAGAGGAAACTGCACCGGAGGATATGGTGACCATTGCGGGAACCATTGAAGGGGAATCGACCCGTATTGCCACCCTCAAGCAGGACATATTCAGAAAAGTTCAATCCACGGAATTTAAGGCCGGCAGCTACTGTGCCACCATCAGGGGCGTGGTGTGCCGGATTGTTATTACAAAGGAGAAGCGGGTGAGACTGTCGTTTTCCACGGAAAGCATACCATTTGATGTGGTGTCCGGACTTGAGCGGCTCCTGCCGGAAGGGGTGAGACCATGCGCCGACTAAAACTTGTCATGATCGCGGCGATGGCCCTGGTCGCGGGCGGACTCTTTGCTTCCGGCGCTGCCCGGGCCGAACTGGTCAAGATTCAGCTTGAAGAGCCCAGGGCCATGGTGGAGGGCGGCCGGACACAGACCCCTCCCGGTGAGATTCCACAGTGGATCGCCGATGTGGGCCGTCTTTACATGGAACAGGACGGTAAACAGCCTCCCGAATCTCTGCTGGAGATTCTTGAGGCCCACATGGGCATCAAGGCCACCGGCCACCTGGAACTGGTTCAGTCCTGGGAGGCGGCCCAGGACCTGGCTGTGGCCGATATTGCCGCCGGTAACTATTCGGGGGAAGATGCTCCCTGGATCATTTATCTTAAAGAGACCTTTTCGCTTATCGGGTTCAACTATATTTACTTTGAAACCTGCATGCGTCACCGGGCCACCCATGGAGACCGGCTTGTCCGCTATTTTGAAACCGGCTTTTATCCCAACAGTGCCCTTTTCCCCGCCACGGCCCACTACTACAAGTCTCTCTATTATTACCTGCTGATGGTCACTGATGACCTGTTTAAGGATTTCGGCCGGGCCACTGCCCTGTTAAACCGGGACCCCGATGCCGATCCGGATTTTATCTCCGATGAGCAGATCAGGCGGTTTGCAATTGCCACCCATGTGGCCACGGAACTGGACGGGTTTGTTGCCTCCGATTTGGGTGCAGAGATGCCGCTCTCCGGTCAGATTTTTTCAAAAAACGAACTGGCCTGGCTGAGAAAAACAATTGCTTATTATACCAGCATTGATACCCACGGCGCCCTGATGAGTTTTGAATGGTTCCGCACGCGTATGCCCTATGCCATCAGTGCCGATGCCATTTCCCATACCATCGGCCGGACATGGAGGGATCAGGCCGTGGCCTTTCGCACCCGGCTGCCCCTGATGTTCTTCGTGGACCAGGGGGAGGCCAGTGTCAGTATCGAATCGCTTTTCGGTGCCACTGTTGAAAAATTGCGCATCGACAACCGGGCCGTGGACATGATGGTGATGACGGCTCTGGAGACATGGCTTTCCAAGCAGGTGAAACATGGCATCCGGATTGACGACCGGCTGCTTTACAACACCATTCTCGCGGAGCTCAAGGTGTGTCCCACAGGGTGGGTCTTTGCCAATCTTTATGACTGCCGTGCCGACCTTGCCGCACTCAAGGCATACGCCGACGGATGGGACAGGCAGGCCGCTCCCGAAGCGACATTCCAGGCCGGTGTGATGGACAGGTTTTTTGCCGCCAGGGAAAAGATCGACCGGGTTTTCGGTGATCTTGAAAAAATTTTCGGAAAGGCCCATGCCGAGGAGCGGGTCAACTACATCTTTCACAAGTACAGGGGGGAGATTTATTACTATTTTAAATATATTGAGTTTGAAACCTTCAAGGGCAAGGGGCCGCTGATCCCCGCCGCCGGCCCGGAAGACAATTTTCTAAACGATTTTCGCATCGCCCTGGTCAAGGAGCCCGAAAGCCCGCAGAACCACATCAACCTGTTAAACGCCTATCATCTGCTGTTCCGGAAGCTGTTTGCGGCCGGACGCATCAGCGACATGCAGAAACGGGAGGCGGAGATGGAAACGTTTCTCCGCGGCCGGTATCGGCTGGGGGCCATGCTTTCCCACAGGGACAACAACCTGTATGATATCTACCGCGTACTGACATACGCTTATCTGTCCAGCACCAGCCTTGAATCCCGCGCCCTGGAAACGGCCCGGCTGGGGTTTGAGCTGGCACGGGACTATTATGCAAAGGCCGCTCAGCACGCGGGGTTTGTGGTGGCCGGACAGACCGGCGCCATCACTCAGGAAAACACCGAAATGGACGATTACCAGCGTCAGTTTGAACTTTACAGGGACGTGGCCCGGCGGCTGGGCAAGCGGATTCAACTGCTGGTCCCGGAAGCCGATATCCAGCTTTATAATCGAATGCAGGCAATGCGAAGCATGGAGAGCTATACGCCATGAGAATGCGACGGTTGTGGGTTTTAACGGGAATGGCAGCCCTGCTGCTGGCGGCCTTACCCTCTTTTGCGCAGGATGATGGCCGGCAGGCCCGGTGCGACAACATTGTTTCCATGCGAATGATGGAATCGTTTTACCAGAGCCTGCAGACTGAGACCGTCGCGGCAATGGAGGGCAGGGGCAACAACCGGCTGCTGCAAACCCTTTCCAGCATTTCCCTGTTTGATGAAAATCGGATCCTGCCCTTCAAAGACAGTGAGGCAACGGCCCGACAGATTGATGACCTTTCAAGACGGCTGGACAAGACGGAGACGGGCGAGGTTTCCCAGGAGCTCCGGTTTAACATCGCCTATGAATACCTGCTGCTCTATCTTTCCCTGCTGCACGAGCGCAATGTCCTGCAGTTTCACACCGACACGCACACCATGAAGGAGATTGCCGTCCGGCAGTTGATCACCAGCGATGAACTGGTGCAGCATCTGCTTCAGTCCCGGCTCTACCTCAATTCCCTCGGAAGTGGTGCCGGTAATGAGTTGTCAGGCACAGCCGGGCCGCAGCAGGCCGGCGGTACCAGCTACCGGATACGTCGGCCAGGTGCGGACCTCTATCTCAGCATGGAGTTTCTGGGATTGATGATTGAGTGCGAAAAGCTGGCAGGCCAGTTCCTGCTGGGGCTGTCCGGCGAAGCGGGCGGTTATTTTGGCGCCGAAGTGGCCGACATGGAGACGATCCGCTATTATGATCAGCGCACATGGGACTGGTTGAACGAACTGTGGAAACGCCACAGCCTTTCCCGTGGCGCCGCCGCCGGTATGACGGTCGGTGAAAACCGGGAGCCGGTGTCCGGAATCGGTTCTTTCCCTTCCACCGCCATGCTGGAGGCCCTTTACCGGACCTATCTTTCCTACCATTTCTTGTGGCGTTACATTACAGGGGGCCAGGAACAATCGCTTTTTCTGGATACTTTGACACGGGTGCTGTTTGAACGCTTGAGCAGCCTGGGCAAAAGCACGGATCACGCGCACCGTGTGACCTATACCCATTACCGGGAAGAGGCTTCCCGGGACGGGGGCAGCAGCCGGTTTCTGCCGGCCCTGTTTTTTGCCCGGCGCAGTTTTTTTATGGCCCATCACCTGAAGCAAGAGGTGGAACCCCGCCGTCTGTTTGAGCTGTACGCTGATTTTTTCACCACCGCGTCAGACTCGGTTCAGCACAATATCAGCTACCGGGCCAGGATTTACAATGAGTTGATTCTGTTCGGCATATACTTGAACGACCTGCAGCTGATGGAAGAGACCCTTTTCCCCTATGCGCTTTCAGCCATGCGAATTTCAGGGCAGGACGATTATAGGGGTACGGAGCTTGCCCGCTCGTCCCGCCTGACGGCGGCCTACCTGCTGGCCAGGATTCTGGACGGAAAAAACCGGTCCGGGCTCTACCAGGGAACCGTCCGTTACAGTGACCTGGCCGATTCGCTGGCACCGCTTATGCTTTCGAGAGACCATGACAACTGGGTCTATGCCGCCCTGACGCACAAAGCCCTGGCCGATTTTTACTCCAGGCAGGGCAGCTTTTTCAATGAATCCATGGCCATGTATCATGCCCGACAGGCGTTCCTGGTGCCGTGCGAAAAGGTCGAACTGACTTATGGCAAGGAGGGATGGGATCGGTTTTTCACGCTGCCGGACAAGGACCTGGCCCTCTCCTGCCTGAATCTTTTTTTGCATTTTCACGATAAATATCCCACAAATCCGGATGCGGCCATTCCACGGGTGTTTAGCGCCCACCAGATCGTCGCACAGGAACGTGGCGCAAAGGCGGTACGATGAGGATGGTTCATACAAGGACAAGGAGTTATAAAATCATGCGAAGAATTCTGATGGCGGCGGTACTGGTGGTGCTGACGGGCTGGGGGACCGCCGCGATGGGACAGGACGGGACCGGCGCCTGGCTGAAATCATCTTATCTGGCCAGTATTCATGACGACTGCCGTGTGTTTCTTGAAGGCATCGAGCTTTTTACCCAGCGGGACTACCCCGTGTTCCTTCAGAATATGCAGAAAGGGTCCGTGGTAGCCAGGGCCGATGCCGCGGCCTATATCAGCGAACTGAAAAGTTTTGAAAGGCTTTTGGATTCCCTTTACGAAGAGTATATCTCATTTAAAAAGGCGTCACTGACGGCCGCCGGAGAGGTGCAGTCGGCGAAAACCGGTCTCTCCGAGGTGGAACAGCGCCTGTTTCAGATGCTGGCCTATGCCTACCTGCGCACCGGAGATTTTGCCATGGCCCGCATGCTGATCATGAACCACGACATGCTTTCATCCGATTTTACCATCAAGATTCGGAACATTGAGGGCCAGCTGGTCGATTTTCCACTCACGCGGCAGTTGAAGGAGCGGTTCAAGGAGACCAATTCTCTTCTGACTACGCTGACGATTCACTTTAAGAATTTTTTTGCCACGGATATTCCGGAAGACATCAACGCCTACATCAGGGTTTCCGGTTATGATCGAAAGGAGCCGGTCAATATCCTGTTCATGGAGTATTACGGCCGGCTTTTCCCCGGCTTGAATCCAGGAGGGGACAAGGACAACCTGATTCACGTGGGCCAGATCATCAAATTTTTCAACATTCAGAAGTACCGCCACAACCTGCTTTCCAGCGGCGATGCCAGGGACAACCAGGACGGGTATGACACCACCTATACCTTTCCCATGGTCAAGGGAACCTATGAACTGGTGGTGCGAGATCCCACCATTGCTGCCACGGCCACCAGCGACAACACGATTACCCTTGAACGGCTCTGTCTGTTCAAGGGGCTGGCACGGACCGATTTCCGGGCATTGAAGGAAGAACAGCGATTGCAGAAAGAGCAGGAGATGATCGTGGAAGAGGAGATTACCCTGCTGCAGCCGGGACAGCGGTATCTCTCTTATAAGCCGGGCCAGATGGTGCCCTACGGCACCTATGCCCTGTTTGAGAAGAATCGGCACCTGGGCACCCTGGAGCTGATTCCCTGTTACCGGGGCGGCAAATGCAGAGAGCCGCTCAGCCGGGAATCCGGTGTGACGCCGGTGCGCATTTTCGATCATACCTTTGTGCTTTACCGGGATGTGCTGGACCTGGTGCAGCAGTCTCAGGCCACCAAATCGGCTATGGAATTTAAGGCCGCGCAGCAGCAGCGGGACGTCCACCTTTTTCCCGGGTGTGCGCCGGCAGCTCAGCAATAAGGGGTTCTGCGGGAATATTGCCAGGCGTGCGGGAAAGGGGCCGGTTACGCTTTGCCCAGTTCCTGCAGGTGCTCCCTGGCAAACCCGATGGACGGGTCGATTTCAAGGGCCATCATGTAATACTGGACCGCCTTTTCCATGTTGCCCAGGGCCCGGTAGTTGACGCCGATGTTGGCATAATCAATGGCCGACCCGGGATTCAGGGAAATCACCTTTTTGAAGCAGTCAATGGCCTTTTCGTGTTCCTGCCGTTTGAAATGGCAGAACCCCATGAGGTTGTAGATGTCGGTGCGTTCTTCATCCAGGTCCGCGCCCTTTTCAAGTACCTCCAGTGCCTGGTCAAACCGTTCCATCTCCTTTAAGGCTACGCCCATGTAAGAGTAGATGCTGGACCGGTCCTGGTCGGTCGGATTCAAGTCCAGTGCCCGCTCAAAATGGGTGATGGCGGTTTCCGGGTCGCCCGTGGCCAGCCGGCAGTAGCCCAGGTAAAACTGAGTAAAGTATTTTCCGGGCAGTATCCGGTCCATTTCGCTCAGGCGACCAATGGCCTGGTCCGGCGGCGTTCTTTCGGCCACCATTTTGGCGCAGAACATGGCCACGCTGGTGTCCACGGCCCGTTCCCGGAAGTGCGCCCCCGGCACAATGGTGTAAAAGGCCGGGACACCCAGTTGTGGATGGGTGGTTTCCACCAGCAGCACCTCCATTTCCCTCTCCTTCAGGGCGGATACGCACCGCTGGATTTCTACCTTGATGTTGCGGTCAGACAGGTCAGGCAGTTGGGTGATGGGAAGGGTGGGGCCGGGGCCGGTGATGAAGTCGGCATCTTCTATGTTTTTGAACTTGGGCAGGCCGCTGGCCACGTAGTTGGCGCCGGTTTCAAAGTCCCCGGCCAGCTGGGCGGTCTCCGTCAATGCCCGGCTCAAAGCCTTCTGTGGATCAGCCGCCGTTCCCGCCGTCCACACGATTTCGCTTTTGCGGGGGAAGGTGGCCGGATCATAGGCCAGCACCCCTACCGTGGGGATGCCCATGTTCAGGGTAAAATCGGAAAGAAAAACACGAATGCCGGCGGCTTTGTATTTTTTCAGCATGTCAATAACCACCGGATCGGTGACCGATGCCGGATCGATATGCGGTACCCGGAGTCTTTCCCGGCTGATCAGGGAGGAGACATGGCGTTCCACCACTTCGCAAAGTCCTTGAAGAATCGCCTCTTCCGCGCAGTTGCCGGCAGATGGACCGTTGAACTCATTGATCATGAAAAACCAGTCAAAGGGGATCAGCATGTCCCTGTTCCGGGTCAGATTGTAACCTTCTACCCATTGCAGGGAAAGCGATTCAAAAAGGGCGCGGGCCTCAGCCAGCTCGTCGGAGTGATCGTGTACCGACCGGGCGATCAATTCAAAGGGAATCGCACGTTGTGTAAGGTCGGTGTACGTGCCGGCGTGAAAATTTTCAGGGGTGTCGGCAAAGGAAAAAAAACTGAACCGCTCGGCCAGCTCCATGACGGCGCTGGCCTCGGCCTGATGGACCGTGGCGCCTTTGCCCATCTGTTTGGTGGTCCGGGTAATGGCGGTGGCGTCCGGACCGCATACGCTGAAATAGACCGGAATATCCAGCCTTCCGGTATCAATGCGTTTGGTCTCCTTCAGGATACGAAGGCCCAGCTCCCGGGTCTTTTCCCGGAAACGCCGGACCGTCTCTTCCGGGGCAAGGGTTTTGTCCTGGTCGGTGGTGACGGTTTTAAATGCATCTTTTAATATGACAGGCGACATGTGCTATCCTTAAAAAAACCGTCACGGCGTAAAACCGCGGCGGGGAGGGAAAAGAAAAAGGCCGCCGGGCGTTATAATGTTCACGCCGTGCGGTTTTTGTCTTGTGGTCAGATGGTTTTTGGGAAAACTTTATGAGGCGTATGCCGTGGTATTTATATACGGTCACACCGCACATCGGCCAGCCGGTTTTCAAATTCCTCGTCCATCTGCTGGGTATACTGTTCCAGTGTAAAGTTTGCGTTGCAGGACCTGCACCGCAGGTAGACCGCTTTTCAGGTCCGGTGAATTTCCACCGGACCTTTACAGTAAAGGCACTGCATTTCGGTTGTCATGATACAGGTTTCCTCTGGTACCTGTTTTTGCCCTGCTGCGTGGCGCCGGAACCATTTGCCGGTGGTTACGGAAGGCGAATGCCGGAGGCAGGCAGGATGCCGGTACGATGAAAAATAATTATTTGATTTATTTTGGTTTTGCGGTCGTGTCCGTCAGCAGCAGGTGTATCACGTCGGAGAGCACCTGGTCAAAGTCAAACCAGCCGCGGTCAGGCCGGGGTGAAAGGGGCAGAGCAATATAAGAGATTCCCTGTGCCACGGCCCACATGGCGGCGGCAACCCGTTTCGGGGGAATGCCCTTCAGTAATTTCTGGGACGTTGCATCCCGGTTCATCCGTTCCGCAATGCCGTCGAGAATGCGGCCCACGATAGCGCCCAGTTCATTGAGGAGCTCTTTTGAAACCAGCGCGTATCCGTTTTCATCGGTGATCAGCAGGTCCATCACGTTGGCGTAACGGCCGAACCGGGAATAGTAGGCTTTATAATCATTTGCAATGGCCACCAGGGCTTTTATCGGATCATCGATTTTCAGGCTTTTTGCGATTTTTTCTTCCAGAATCTTCATGTTGTGAATCAGCACACAGACAACCAGTTCTTCCTTGCTTTTAAAGTAGGTGTAAATGGTGCCGGGGGACACATCAATGGTCTCCGCCACGCGGCGGATCGTCACTGAATCATATCCCTCTTCATGAAAAAGTTTTTCAGCAACTTCAACGATCAGTTGTTGCCGGGCCAGTTTTTCTCTTTCTTTAAGTTCTTTAAACATAAGCAAAATCTCTTTTTTTGGGGTTGTTTGGCCACCTAAACTGCGTTTAACTTTTATTAGGGTAATATTTCCCGGCCTTTAAGTCAAGAAGAAACTGTATTTATGACAACTTATTGAATGAGCCTGTATTTTTATTGCCTTAAGACCGGGAAACCCGGTTAAATTGTCGACAATTTATTTTGACAAAAAACCTGACACAAGCGATGAAAGCTGCTATTCACACCACAGGAAAATTAAAAGAGGAGACCGGCATTTTTTATGACACTATCTGCTGAGAAGCGGTCCGAACCCAGGACCATCGTGGACGAGTACTACAGCGTACAGTTTTATCTTACGGAGATGGCATCTTTATGTCATTTCGTGCTCTGGGACATGTCTCCTAACGGCATGTGCATTCTGATTGAAAAGGATTCCCGCATTCTGGACCTCCTGTCTGAAGGCAGCGAGTTCCAAATGAAATATTTTCCGCGGGACCTGCTGGGCGCCACCCGGATTGTCAAAACCCGGATATGCCACATCACCGAAGGCGGCACCAGCCGGTTCAGGGACTACTGCATGGTCGGGCTGGCCATTCTGGAGCAGGAGAGCGGAACAGCCGAAGGTGTTCCGCGTTGATTCGCCTCAGGAAATACACACCTTGCGTACCATGATCAGATCGCAGTATCCCTGAAATATCTTCTCAATACCGTCCTGCATCAGGGTCCTCATGCCCTCTTGAATGGCCTTGTCCCGAATCTCTTCCACACGGGCACGGGTCTGAATCAGCCGTTTGATTTCCAGTGTGCCCATAAGGAGCTCGTGAAGGCCCATACGTCCTCTGTACCCGGTGTTGTTGCAGGCGTTGCAGCCGGCGGGGCGGTTAAACTCAAGCTCGTCGGTGAAGGGAATGTTGATTGACTTGTCAAAAAGCTCCTGTCCGCCGTAGAGACGCACCAGCTCGTCATATTCTTCCTGGCTGGGGTGATATTTTTTCTTGCAGTCCTTGCACAGGGTCAAGACGAGACGCTGGGCCAGGATGCAGAGAACGGCGTCGGCAAAGTTGAAGGGGTCCATGCCCATGTCCAGCAGACGGGTGATACTTTCCGGCGCGCTGTTGGTATGCAGGGTGGAGAAGACCAGGTGGCCGGTGAGGGATGCCTCAATGCCGATGTGAGTGGTCTCCTTGTCCCGCATTTCACCGACCATGATCACGTCCGGGTCGGCACGGAGAAAGGCCCGCATGGCCGCGGCAAAGTCAAACCCGATTTTCGGCTTCACCTGGACCTGGCGCAGGCCCCGCTGGGTGATTTCAACGGGATCCTCGGCGGTCCAAATCTTTGTTTCCACCTTGTTGATATATTTCAAGGCCGAATGCAGTGTGGTGGTTTTACCGGAACCTGTGGGGCCGCAGACAAAGATGATGCCGTAGGGCCGCGTAACGCAGGTGATGAAGTTGTCGTAGTTGTGCTTTGAAAAACCCATCTTGGACAATGGAATAGGCTCGCCCGCCGCCAGAATACGCATGACGATGTCTTCCAGACCGCCCTGGGTGGGGACGGTGGCCACACGAAGCTCGATGTCCAGCCCCCCGTACTTTTTGAACTTGATCTTGCCGTCCTGGGGTTTTCGTTTTTCCGCGATATCCAGGTCGGACATGATCTTGATACGGGACGCCACCGCGTTTTTGTAGTGGTAGGGAATGGTCTGGTACAGGGTGCACCGGCCGTCCACTCGAATCCGCACCTCGGTGTTGCCCTTTCCGGGGTAGGGTTCGATGTGAATATCCGAGGCCCCCCGGTTGTAGGCGTCGATAATGATTTTGTTGACCAGCTGGACAATGGCGCTGCTCTCTTCACTGACCCCCATGGAGGTGTCTTCAATCTCTTCTTCCTCCTCTTGCATCTTGGACAGGATATCGTCGATGGAGGAGGTCTCCACTTCGTCGGTGGTGAACAGCTCGATAAAATCGTAAATGTCTTCCCTGAAGGAGACGCAGAACTTGATCCGTTTCCCCGTGAACAGGGCCTTAATTTCATTGACTCGCTGAATGTCGTGGGGATTGTCGATGGCGATCTGCACCTCGCCTTCAGGTGTGGTGCACAGGGGTACCCAGGTGTTGTTTCTCATGAACGGCACCTTCAGGCCGCCCAGCAGTTCACCGGGAATAGGGGTCCCTTTGTCGTAGGGCCGGTATGGCGCGTCATAATATTTGGCAAGGGAGGTGCCCAACTCATCCTTGGGAACATTGAACTCCTTGATCAGTACTTCTTCAACGGTCTGATTGTTCTCCCTGGCCAGGGTAACAGCCCGGGTCAGCTCTTTCTGCGTGAGAATATGGTTTTCCATCAGGTGATCGTACTTGTTGCGCCGGCCCTTCTTGGCGGCCGCCATCTTTTTCTGGTTGTAGAGGCCGATGCCCATGGTCTCGGCCAGCTCGGTAAGGTTCCGTTCATCCTCTTCGGTAAACGGCTTGCCGTCCTTGCGGTTGACCAGTTGAATGGCGCCAATGAGCATCTTTTTGAACAGAATAGGGGCCACCAGTATCTGCTTGGAGGTAAAGCCGCTGCGGCGGTCCCATTTTTCGTCGAAGGAGAGGGCCGGGTCGATCTTGACCAGTTCGCGCTGGTTATATACGTCCTTGATGTTGAGCAGGCGCTGTTTGTAGGCGGAAAAACCGGCAATGCTGTCCGGTGACAGGGGCACCCGGATCTCCTCCACCTCCTCGCCGGACTTGTACCGCGACACCAGCTCCCGTTTGATGCCGTCCACGTAATAGATGGTAATGCGCTGGGCGGCAAAAAGGTCAATGATGTCTTCCTTGATGTCGATAAGGATCTCATCCAGGTTGGCTGCGGAAAAGATGCGCTTGTTGACCTCCTGCACCTTCCTTCTGTATTCGGCGTCGGAAGAGGAGCTGTGTGCCCCTGCACCTGTCTGGACGGTGGAGAGCGTCACTGCCATGGCTGTTTCCTTATGTTGTCTGTTAACAGTTGACGGTTAACCCGAAAGAGAAAATCCCGGACGTCGATCAGGGGGCCGGGTCTGTCTGATCGGCCCGTGGTCGGCTGTAATAGCCCCGAATTTTCTTTATTCCCCCGCCTGCCAGCAGTATTCCCATGATGTATAGACAGATGCGGATGAAAAGGGCCGTGGCCGGGGCGCCGGTGATCTCCTCGATGCGGGGAAGCAACTGATGGGTCCGGTAAAAGACGCCGCACCCCATCAACAGGAGCATGATCCCCCACACCAATCCCCAAATCGGTTGCCTGTTTTCATTTGTCATGGTGAAACAGTGTTTATCCTTAGTTAGCCCATTAACTGTATATTGGGGCCGGACCCATGTCAAGCCCGTATCTTCAAGGGGTTGTCTGAGGGTCGGAACGCGCATGCGGACATAATGAGGTTCGGTAAACCGTGCCGGAACATGCGCATAAATCTGTGTGATGCGATGGTATGTTTTTACCAGAAGCACAAAAAAAATGCAAAGCGGTTTTCCTGGCAGCACGGGACACAGGTCGGCAAGGCCGGTCAAGTGAATAATGCAGTGCTCTCAGCATCGGAGGATCACCGGCGGTACGGCATGGACCGGCCCCCCGTGAATGCTTGACAACAGACAGGGCGCCCATTATGCTGTTTGCTTTTGGGGCGCCGGGCAACGGACTGCCGGAGCGTCTTTTTTGTCAATCAATACGTATTTTCAAGGAACTTGTGATGCAAGAAGCAGGAAAAACGAAAAAGGGCGATGCGGCCCGGCAGGCCCTGTCGGAAAAAGATTCCAAGGCGGTTCTCAAACAGTATGGCATTCCGGTGGTGGAAGAGACGGCGGCCCCGGACGCGGACGCGGCGGTGGCCGCGGCCGAAGCCATGGGGTTTCCGGTGGTGGTCAAGGGGCTGGGCGCAAAACTTCTGCATAAAACCGAGGCCGGTCTGGTTCACCTGAAGCTGGGCAGCGCCGACGCTGTCAGGGCGGCCTGCCGGAAGATTGAGCAGGGGGCCGGGGACCTGCTGGAAGGGTTTCTGGTTCAGCCCCACGTGGAGGGCAAAAGAGAGTTTGTGGCCGGCCTTTTTTATGATCCCGTGTTCGGGCCGGTGGTGATGTTCGGCCTGGGTGGTATTTTGACCGAGGCCCTGTCCGACGTGACCTTTCGGGTGGCCCCCCTGGAAGCGGCGGACGCCCGTGAAATGCTCGACGAGATTCGCGCTACGTCACTGCTGGGTGATTTCCGGGGAGAAAAGGCCGCGGACAGGGACCAGCTGGTATCGGTGCTGATGGGGCTTTCAGACCTCAGCCGAAAAGCGCCGGACGTGGCCGAAGTGGATATCAATCCCCTGATCGTGGACGCTGCGGGCCGGGTCTGCGCGGTGGACGCCCTGGTGATCAGGGGAAGCGTTCGGGAAGAACGCCCCGTGCCGCCGCCGGTGGATCCCCGCCGGCTGGGCAAACTTTTCTATCCGCAGTCCATCGCTTTTGTGGGGGCCTCGGGCCGGCTGGGCAAGTGGGGCCACCTGCTGTTTACCAACGTGCTGAGCAACGGCTACGAAGGTGAGGTCTACCTGGTCAATCCCGTGCGGGAAAGCATCGCGGGCCGCAAAACCTATCCCACGGTCTCGGCCATCCCCGGCGACGTGGACCTGGCGGTGGTGACCATTCCGGCCGCCAAGGTGCTGGACCTGATTCCCGACCTGGAGGCAAAAGGGGTCCGGCACATGCTGCTGATCACCTCCGGCTTCGGTGAAACCGGTGAAGAAGGCAAAAAGCTGGAGGCCCAGGTGGTGGAACGGGCCAGGGCCGCCGATATCCTGATGGTGGGGCCCAACACCATGGGTATTGCCAATCCCCACATCAGGCTTTACTGCACCGGCACCCATGTGTGGCCCGATCCGGGCGGCATCGCCATGGTCTCCCAGTCCGGCAACATGGGAGGCCAGCTCCTGCAGTTTGCCGAACAGCAGGGCATCGAGATTCGGGCCTTCAGTGGATCGGGCAACGAGGCCATGGTGACCATTGAAGACTACCTGCACGCCTTTGAGGTGGATGAACTTTCCGAAATTGTCATGCTCTATATCGAAAGCGTGAAGGACGGCCGCCGGTTCCTGGAATCCGCCCGGCGCCTTTCCGCAAAAAAGCCCATCGTGCTGCTCAAGGGCGGACAGACCAAGGTGGGGGAGAAGGCCGCAGCCAGCCACACCGGGGCCATGGCCTCCGACGCCAGGGTTTTTGACGCCGTCTGCCGCCAGACCGGCATCGTTAAAGTGGACCAGCCCATGGACATGCTGGACCTGTCCGCCGCCTTTTCATCCATTCCGCTGCCCGCGGGCAACCGTATTGGCATCATGACCCTGGGCGGCGGGTGGGGCGTGGTGGCCGCCGACCTGTGCTCCGCTTACAACCTGGAGGTGCCGGAGCTGACCCCGGACATTTTAAAGGAGATGGACGCCCTGTTGCCGCCCTACTGGAGCCGCGCCAACCCCATCGACCTGGTGGGTGAATCCAGCAACACCCTGCCCATGCAGGTGATGGAGGCCCTGCTGAAGTGGGACGGCTGCGACGCGGTGATCAACCTGGGCATCATGGGAAAACGCCTGATCACCCGGCGCATTGTCAAGTCCGCGGCCGTGGACCCCACCTATACGCCGGAGTTTCTAAACGAAGTGATTGATGTGTTGTACAAGTTTGAAGAAGAGTATATCGAGCACGTGGTCACCATGATGGATAAATACAGAAAGCCGGTGATCGGCGTGAGCATCATGACCGATGAAAAAGAGGACAAGACCGTGAACAAGGTGGCGGGCCACAAATACAACGCCCTCTTTTTCCCCACCCCGGAACGGGCGGTCAAGGCCCTGGCCAAGATGTACGACTACCACCGGTTTCTGGCCCGGCGGTAATACGGGTATTCAGCCCCGGGAGACCGATCATGTCCAGACTGTTATGGCAGCCCTCCCCGGAAAGGGTGCGGGGCTCCAACATGTACCGGTTCATGGAGGACGTGAACCGGGTCCATGGCACCCGATTCCAGGTTTACGATGACCTGTACCGCTGGTCGGTGGACCATGTCCCTGAGTTCTGGGCCCATGTGTGGGACTTCACAGAGATTCGTCATTCGGCGCCGTATACCGAAGTGGTGGACGACCCGGCGAAAATGCCGGGGGCAAAGTGGTTTTCCGGGGCCCGTCTCAATTTTGCCGAAAACCTGCTGCGCCACCGGGACGACCGCACGGCCCTGGTGTTTTCCAGTGAAGGGGGAAGAAAGCGCCGGCTCACCCATGCCGGTCTCTACCTTGAGGTGGCAAAGACCGCTGCAGCCCTCAAAACCCTTGGCATTGCGCCCGGCGACCGGGTGGCGGGTTTTATGCCCAACATGCCCGAGGCGGTCATTGCCATGCTGGCCGCCGCCAGTCTGGGCGCGGTGTGGTCCTCCTGCTCTCCGGATTTCGGGGCCAAAAGCGTGCTGGACCGGTTCGGGCAGATTTCCCCCAAAGTGCTGTTTGCCGCGGACGGCTATTTTTTCAAGGGCCGGGCCATCGACAGCCTGCCCCGGATCCGCGAGGTGTGCGGAACGCTTTCCGGCCTTGAACGGGTGGTCATCGTGCCTTACACCCGGCCCCATCCGGACATTCATGATCTTGAAAAGGCGGTGCTGCTTTCCGATTTTCAGGAGCCCGGCGCCGACACCATCGATTTTGTTCAGCTTCCCTTTGACCACCCCCTTTACATCATGTACTCCTCCGGCACCACCGGCCCGCCCAAGTCCCTTGTGCAGGGCACCGGCGGTGTGCTGATCCAGCAGTTAAAGGAGCTGGTGCTGCATACCGGCCTGACCCGAAACGACACGATTTTTTATTTTACCACCTGCGGCTGGATGATGTGGAACTGGCTGGTCTGTGCTCTTGCCACCGGCGCCACCGTGGCCCTGTATGACGGCAGCCCCTTTCATCCGGACCCGGACGTGCTGTGGCGGTATGCCGAAGAAGAGGGGGTTACCGTGTTCGGTACCAGCGCCGGATACCTGGCGGCCCTTCGCGACTCCGGGCTGGTCCCCGGCGACACCCGCGACCTTTCCGCCTTGAAAACCCTGCTCTCCACCGGTTCCCCTTTGAGTCCGGACGGGTTTGACTTTGTCTACGGCAACATCAAGGCCGACCTTCAACTGGCCTCCATTTCCGGCGGCACGGACATCAATAGCTGTTTTGTGCTGGGCAACCCCATGGGGCCGGTCTATGCCGGCGAAATCCAGTGCCGGGGCCTGGGTGTCAGGGTGGCCGCCTATGATGAGCAGGGCAGGGCGGTGATCAACCACCCCGGCGAACTGGTGTGCGAGGCGGCCATTCCCTCCATGCCGCTCTGTTTCTGGAACGATCCCGATGGCGAAAAATACCGGCAGGCCTATTTTGAGCGGTTTCCCGGCGTCTGGACCCATGGCGATTTTATTCAGATCAACGACAACGGCGGGGTGGTGATCTTCGGCCGGTCCGACGCTACCCTGAATCCCGGCGGGGTCCGCATTGGCACCGCTGAAATCTACCGCCAGGTGGAGACCCTGGGCGAGGTGGAAGACGCCCTGGTGGTGGGCCAGAACTGGAAGAACGACGTGCGGGTGGTCCTGTTTGTTAAATTGGGGCTCGGCTATGAGCTGACCGATGCCCTGAAGGAAAAGATTCGGGCCGTGATCCGCGCCAATGCCTCGCCCCGCCATGTGCCGGCAAAGATTATGGCGGCTCCGGACATTCCCTATACGTTAAACATGAAAAAGGTGGAGCTGGCCGTTAAGAAGATTCTTGACGGCAAAGACCCCGGCAATCGTGACGCCCTGAAAAACCCAGAGTCCCTGGATTTTTTCATGGGCCTGAAGGAATTAGAAGGCGACGGTTGACCCCGGCCTTCAACCCGGCTATTTTAGAATTGATTTGGCCGAAAGATGCAAGACGCCGGACATCAGGATGTAGGGGCACCCCCCTGTGGTTGTCCATCAGGCAGGTCGCCCCTGTAGTGTTTACGAGTATCTGAGTGACACACCGGATCCGGAGTAATCCCTTGACCCTTGACAATCGAATCCAATCTCTGTTGGAACGCATTTACGGCCCGGACACGGCAGCGCCGGCCGCTGACCGTCTTAACCGGCTGCTGGCCGCCTTTCCCGCCCGGTCCGCACGGAAACAGTCCTTTTTTTCCGAGACCGACACGGTCCTCATCACCTACGGCAACACCCTGAACAGGCCGGGCCATGCCCCGCTGGCCACCCTTGGCGAATTTGCCCGCACCCGCCTGAAGGATGCCTTTTCCGCCGTTCATGTGCTGCCTTTTTTCCCCTATTCGTCGGATGACGGGTTTTCCGTGATCGACTTTTACGCGGTGGACCCGCAACTGGGCACCTGGGACGACATTGCCCGCCTGTGCCAGGATTTTGAGCTGATGATCGACCTGGTACTCAATCACGTATCGGCCCGGAGTCCCTGGTTTTCCCGCTATCTTGCCGGTGAATCCGGGTATGAGGACCTGGCGATTGAGGTCCGGCCCGGTGTGGACCTGATGTGCGTGACACGGCCCCGTACCACCCCGCTGCTGACTGAATTTAAAAAAGCCGACGGCACAAGCGTTCATGTGTGGACCACCTTTTCCGCCGATCAGGTGGACCTGAACTATGCCAGTGTGAACGTGCTTGAAAAAATGGTGGGTGTACTGCTGTTTTATGTGAAGCAGGGCGCTTCCCTGATCCGGCTGGACGCGGTGGCCTACCTGTGGAAAATGCTCAACACCTGCTGTATACATCTGGACCAGACCCATGAGATGGTCCGGGTTTTGCGGGCCGTTTTAGACATCGCGGCCCCGGACACGGTGCTGATCACCGAGACCAACGTGCCCCATGCCGAAAACATCAGCTACTTTGGCAACGGCAAAAACGAGGCCCAGGTGGTCTATAATTTCACCCTGCCGCCTCTGCTGCTCTACTCTTTTATCACGGAGAACACCGCCGCCTTCACCCGGTGGGCCGCCACCCTGCAACTGCCGTCAGACCGCACCACCTTTTTAAACTTCACCGCCTCCCACGACGGCATCGGGGTCCGGCCACTGGAGGGCATTCTGCCACCCGCGGAGATCGACCTGCTGGTGGGCCACACCCTGGGAAACGGGGGGCAGGTCTCTTTTCGCACCAACCCGGATGGAACCCAGACCCCTTATGAGTTGAACATCAACTATCTTGACGCCCTGAGCCGGCCGGGCGATGATGACACCATCCGGGCCGCGCGCCTGCTGGCCGCCCTGGCTGTTCAACTGGCATTGCCCGGCATACCGGCGGTCTACATTCACACCCTGCTGGGGTCGCGCAACTGGACCGATGGGGTAAAACAGACCGGCCGGGCCCGCACCATCAACCGGCAGCCCCTTGACCTTGACGATGTGGCCCGGGCCATTGATATACCCGGCACGCTTCGTCATACCGTTTTTCATGCCGCTGTTGATCTGCTGCGCATCCGCCGGCGCCAGCCCGCCTTTCACCCCAACGCGCCGTTTGATGTGCTTTTTCTCTCCTCCAAGGCATTTGCCATCAAGCGGGAATGCGCCGATCAGACCCTGTTTGCGGTCACCAATGTTTCAGGCAGCCCCCTGGCCCTTTTACCGCCCACAGAAACGGGGTCACCGCCGATGACCGACCTTGTCACAGGCAGGCCCATACCCGACGGTGCTTTGCACTTAAAACCATGGCAGACGGTGTGGCTGGCCGACAGGGTGTTCTGACGCCTGTTTGCGCCGCAAACCCCGCTTTAATAATCTTGACTTTGCCGGAATGATACGTTTATATATCGGCATTTCATTTTCCTGCCCCAATGCCTGGGTGGCGGAATAGGTAGACGCAAGGGACTTAAAATCCCTCGGTCATTATGGCTGTGCCGGTTCGATTCCGGCCCCAGGCACCATTCCCCCGGATCAACTATCTGTTCTCTTCTATAATTCGCCTGTAAGCATTTGATTCTGTATATATTTCGTCTTTCAGTGGATTGAGCTTGTGTACGCGGATTTTGTTGAACTGATAAACGCATAGCGCAACATTGGCGATCAGGGCCAGCAGGCTGACGACAAAAAAGGCTTTGGGGTTATGTGTGGTGTGGACTGGAGCGATGCGATCCGCAAACGAAGGAATCGTCATGACAAACATAATCCACAATGCAAGTGTTTGCGCGCGGTGCTGCAACCACGCTCCTTTTTTGATAAAGAAAGCAGGGATGGTGCAGGCAAGCAACAACGCCAGGCCGCAGTAAAATGAATGATCGGCAATACAATTATAGGTATAAGCAAAGTTCCACAAATCATAGGCGATTATCCAGGGCCATATCATGTCGGGCCATATCATGTCTTTTGTCCTGTCTTTGGAAACAAAAATACCAAACCAGCCGGAGATGGCGATGATGTTAAGCAGGCCGGCGATGCCATTCATGATGTTCCATGGACCGGATATCAGCCAGAGATTGTCGATATACGCCCCTTCCCATGCACCATATGCATAGCATTGAAAATCACGAAGACAGGCTTCAAAGATATTGAGTGCCAGAATAAGGGGAGGGAAGCATAATGCCCATTTTTTCCGGGCAAGTCCGGGAATGAAGCGGATGGCCATGAATCCAAGGCACCCCGCAAGCGCCGAGTAGGTTTTTACCCAGTTGAACCAGTTACCCGTGCCGTATTCATTGCCCGGGGCCGCGGTCGTGGGCCAGACAAAAATGGTTAGCGCTACAGGAAGAATCAGGAAGAGGACAATCCCACCCCATTTTGTGGTACGGCCCAGTTCATTGAAAGCCATCAAGGCAAATAATACAAAAAGCCAAATCGCCCAACCGTTAAAACTTGTGACTTCATACAAAATTCCCATGGCATTCCAGCTCCTGCAAAATCGAAAGTTCAGAAATCAGGATTCTGTAGACGCAAGGGACTTAAAATCCCTCGGTCACTATGGCTGTGCCGGTTCGATGCCGGCTCCAGGTCCCGGTCGGATACAAAAAAAAACAGAAAGGCCATGCCGCAAAGCCATACGTCATGGATTCAGAAAAGAATCACAGGCCGGCCGGAAGTTTTGATTCCATCATTTTTTTCCGGTCCAGCCTGCGCCCGTCTACTATAAACGTGCCGTCGCCAACGGCATGAACCGTCCGCTTCTCTTTTCGTGTAGTGTCCACGTATGCCGCAAGGCACTGGAGGACCACGATATTGTGCTTCCCGATGATGTCGACAACCTCGCACTCGATATTGGCCAGACACTCTTTTACCAGTGGCGCTTTGACATGCTTTGCCTTGACCGGGGTCAGCCTGAATTTTTCAAATTTGTCCGTGTCCGCGCCGGAACATGTTCCCACGCCGACAACCTTATCCAGCAGGTCAACAGTGGGAATCGCAATAACACACTCCCTGGTTTTTTTAAGGGCGGCAAACGAATAATTCCAGGGGCCGGTGGTGAACGCAAACCGTGGCGTAAAGTCCACCACCATGGTCCACGAGAGGGTCATGATGTTGTTGTTTTTCCCATCATGGGTCGTAACAAGAACAACCGGCCCGGACTCCATCAGCGTGAACGCCTTGCTGATCCGTATTTTTTTCATAAGTGCACACTCACTGGTTTGTTATAAGGTCCAGGTGCCATAATAATATTTATCAAGGATGTCGCCTGCCTCCTCTTTTGCCCATCTTTCAATACCTATATTTTTTATCCGGCAAAGACTAAAGACTTTCGTATTATGCGGTTTCATGGCCTGGTCACTGTAAGGATGAAGATATTCGCACGGGAAATCGTTGCATTCAGCACATGTTTTCATATCCGTTTTCTCAATACATTTGTAGACCCTGCATTCCATGGCAAGATGGCCGCATTTACCATTCTCCGCCCTGCATCCTTTGCATTTAATTTCATCTGCGGAAAGATTGAGGACGCCTGCGATCATTTCGGCCATCTCCCGATCAAACTGTGCCAAATAAAGATAACACTCAAAGCACGGCAATCCACAGGGAGCGGTCATATATTCAAAATTTATTTCTTCATTTTGGCGCTTTCTCTTGATTTCTTTTCCCATTTCCCGGATTTTCAGAAACGTTTCCATGCTCATAATAGTAGCTCCTTAACCTGTATGATTGTATGATGGAAGTTTTCTCGAACGCATCAATCCTTTCGCCAGGCGCAAAACTTCGTCCCGGGAAAAAACATCGGCGTCCGGCTTCTGTACTCGACATAGGGGCGACCCAATCGCCTTTCAAGTTCGGGTTCTTCAATCTGCTTGAGCTCCCAGATATTAAGAAGGACATATATCGGAGTGAAGACCAGAAGAAGAGAAAATGAGTTGATCAGCACGCCGATACCAAAGAGCAACAGGAAGACGCCGGACAGCATTGGATTTCGGGCAAACCGATACGGGCCGGACGTTACCAGTTCAGGCGGTGGATTGAACGGTACCGGCGTTCCCCGGACCTTGAGGAAATGGAAGGCCGACCAACCTGCAAGCGCCGCACCGGCTGAAATCAGCAAAACAGACAGGGGAAACCGCAACGATCCAGGGACTGGAGCGGGCAGCTTCAGCAGGGTATCGACGGCCACCGAAGCGCCAATAAAGGAAACGGTGAAGAGGCCGAATACCATTGCCCCAACTGGGGTGAGTAACGTCCGGGTCTTCTTCGTCCCGGTAGCCACTGCATGGATAAGGTCGATCCACCGTTGCGTAATGGTCACGCTTGATCACCTTTTCGGTAACGCCTCGTGGCTCAGCGTTTAACGGGCGTTTGAACTAACCGTTTTGGCGAGACGCGCCAAAGGCCCAGATTGATAAATACGGCTTAGTCCGTTGTTCGAAGATTCTCCTCATCTGTGTCCAGTCCTATCCCGCAGAAGGGGCAGAACTGGAGCTTTTCAGAAACCCCAAAACTGGATGGCCACTGGATGACGTAGCCCATGTTGCCGTTACAGTTCGGACAGCGGAGAGCGAAGAACATGTAGAGAATGCAACCCATGAAACCGAGAAAGGGGATTATGGTGAGGGCTACCATCGCAGGACCAGCAACGCCAGCCACCCCGAAGACGGCGAATGCCAGCCAGCAAGCAAAGGCCACACCGAAGCCGCGGCGTTTCGATCTGGCGAGTTTTTCCCGTATGGTCATTTTCTTCCTTCGAACGTTTCGGGCGTGAGGCCGCTGTAAGCGGTCCACACCACCCGTTTGTTAGGCGATTATTTTGTGATTCCCGCCTTCACAAGTAGTTCCTGAATCAACCGGCGGTACCTCGCCTTGATGTCGTCAATATCGACCTGCGGTGTGACATACGTCCGATCGTGAGCTGCTGTGTCACCCAATTGTTTTGTGTCTCGCATAGTTTTAGGGCTATTGCGGGATAGAGAGATGTTGGGGTCTGAACTCATGAATGAAATAAGGCGGTCCAGCATGAAGAACACGCCACCAGATTGAACTTCATGATGCCTCTTTTCATGGATATATGTTTCGATGATGAGAGATTCCATCAGTCGTCGCATCATTACGGCACTAGCATCAAACATTCCATATTCGTAGGCCGCATTGATCTGATATACCATCTGTTCAAGATATGGCCTTGTTCCCACGACCCACTCTGGTGGAACAACATGATTGGCAACGGCAACTTTCCTTCGTGACAGTAAGGACTCATAGGAACTGGCTACTTCCTGAAGTTTTCTTAAATCTAGCTTGAAAATTCCAGCCTTCGATCCCCTTGTGGTGTATTTATTTCTTCCCAAGTCCTTGCGAAGGCGTGTGACATTTGGACGTGGGAATCCCTCTTCATGTAGATCTGCTGCAAGGTCTGGTGCCGATCTTTCCTCGAACTCTTGTGTTTCTCGATAGTAGTAGAGAAGTGCTACGGCTCTCTCCACATGGGAAAGGTCGAGTTTCGCAAGATTTTTGGCAAAATCGCTTCTACTTACCATCAGCCCCACCATCTAAAACTTCTTTGAAATACTGAACGCCACGGCGACTTAATTTGTACCGGACCGGTTGCCCTTTCTTCCGCACCGTGTCTCCGATAACGTATTTGGAGGCCGTGCCGGAAAGAGTATGTGAAGCGTTTGGCGTCTGAACAGGAACCCCAAGATCCGTTGTTATTCGACTAATTTGTCCAGAAGTCAGGCCGAAGGCATTATCCAGATGCTCGTGAACAATGAAAAGAGGCAGGAGAATTCGATTCACTTGCCCAGCCTTGTCCAACACTTTAGACTCTATGTCTTCTGCCTGGTCACAGTTTCTGATGGTTTCAATTATGGATATTAGGTTCGCAGACTCGTCTTCTTCTCCTTGCTTAGATTTTGGCGAATTACTCTCGCGTCGAGGCGTCTTCCGGTTTCCAGGTTTTTGTTTTATTTTGGAACTCTGACCTGAGCCATCAGGAGACGATCCGCCATAAAGTGCGAGGAGCTTCGCGACTTCCTCTGGAGTTCCGTCTATGACCACGGATGTTCCATCAGGCAGTGTTATTGATGCTTTCGTCATAATCTTCTCCTTTTGTTTTCTTCGCCTAACGGGCGCCAGCGGATGAGCGACAGGAGGCCCGGAAGCTTGCTTTCGAAAGGCCGAGTGTTCGCTCCATCCGCATGATAGCCAGCACTTCGCGCCGACTCAGTTTATGTTATCGCGTTTGCCTAGGCAACACGGATAGAGTTGTTAGGTCACTCTCAATTATTTACCTGAAAAAGCTGCCTCTTGTGCTTTATACGCCGGTAAACAAGCTCCCGGGCCACCCGCCAGAGAAGCTTCGCCCAGCAGTTAAGCTTTACACCCGCGCGCAAAACGAGTACAACGCATACTTTTGTTCGGTTTTGTAAATCTTTTGTTGATGTGTTTTATCACAGAATTCAAGTGCCGCAACTCTTCTGCTGGAAACGAATCCTGATTCTGGAATTCGGTAAGGTATTTTTTCTTTAATTCGTCTTTTGCTTTACGCCGGTCTTTGTTGTTTTGTGAACCGAGTTGCATCACTAGATCGGTTTCTCGTCCATTGACAGCAGAAAGAACTGAAGATGGTAGCAGCCCCTCAATTGCATCCTTACCTGATTGGCTTAGTCCAAGTGGAATGTGATCTGCTTTCTCTTCGAGAGATAGGCGATCAAGAGCCCCTGAGACTTCTTCCTTACAGTCCAGATCATATGTGATGAAAACATAGTCAAATTTGCTAAGGACAAACTGTACAAGCAATGTATTTTTGAGCGTGTCTTTGCCTCCGTAAGCCACAACTTCTATGTCTTCGCGGAGTTTCTCGACGCCTATGTCATTCTGCTGAAGATATTTGAAATACGCTTGATCAATGCTACCTTCAACAAGAAGTACCTTGGATTCGTGAGACGAGAATAATGGGCGCCAACTAGCAAATTCGCTTGGCTCGATACCAAGATGTTCAGCAAAAGGTGCCATCCAGTTATCAGCAGATGTGTCTACTCGTTCAGTCTGTAATGGTTTCCCGCGCTTAGTAGCTCTGCAGAGAAGTATGTTTGATTTAGGGTCTTCTTGATTAAGCATATAGGGGCTGTGTGTTGTAACAATAATTTGTATGCCATGGTCGCTGGCAAGGGTACGAAGAACTGAACCGAACTCAGACTGCGCAGAAGGATGAAGAAAACTTTCTGGTTCCTCGATCACAACAATAGGTGTAATTTTGTTTTGAGAACTCTCTGTTGTCTTAATTCGGTTAGCTTGTAAGACAGCCATCAAGATATGTGTTTTATTCTGAGTTCCGCTGCCCCAATCATTAAGAGGGACTTCTACCGTCTTGTCTTTCAAATTAATTCCAAAAGGCATATGCCGCGTGGCAAAACCATCTAGTGGCGAGAACTCCACATCGTATTTTTCCGAAAGACGCCCTAGAATACTGTTAAGCTCCTCTCTGTTTTGCTTGGCAAGGCTTTTTAGTTTTCGCTCAGTCTGTTTAGCGGCATCGTCGAGTTGTTTTTTTTCATCTTCGGACAAAATAACTTCATAAAGTGAGCGATATCTTCCTCTTCTTCCATAGTAAAATTCTTCATGCCCCATTGTTGAGTTATAGAGAAACATGAGGTCCGCTTCGCTAATTTTTCCTGCAATTTCTTTAGAGGTTTGTGCGTCAGCTTCAGTCCCATTCACGATCACCTGAACTGAGGTGTCGTCAGAGGCTGTCGCTTTGTAGTTTAAGGTGACACGCGTAGGATCCTGCTTGATCTCAGCACCACGTAATTTGGCAATAAACGTTAAGAGAGCAGGATCATCGGTTTCGCTGAGTTCCAAAATGTAGGAAATTTCGATAGGGTCATCAGCCTTATGCCATTGAGTTCGATCATCCGCATAGACAAGAGAGTATTGGTCACGCGTCCAAGGACGAGAGCCACCCCGGCGAAAAAGCATTATGAGGAGACGAATTAGGCATGATTTGCCTGCATTATTCCTACCAGAAATAGTGCAATAACTTCCATTGAAAGGAAGACTAATGTTTTCGAGAGTGCGATAGTTTTTTGCCATTATGGAAACAATTTTCATGTTGTCCCTTCAAGTCAGAACGCCATATGTGATTGGATCCCCTCTGCCAGGGATGAATGGTGGGCAGATCAGTCTCTAAGCAAAAAAATCCCAAACGACCGGTCTAGCCGTCTGCACACCCTGTCATAGTCGGTTTTATTTTTTAAAATTAAATACTTATATGTAGAACACAAGGAGGAAGGTTTTACGGTGTGAGATACCGGTCGGCGTCACAAAGGATGCGGCCGGTTACGGAAGGGTTATAAAGGCCCATTTAATTACCTGGACGGTGAGCAACCCCTCCGTTGCTCCTCCCTGGTAACTCCCCTGCAAAAAAAATGCGAAAATTCGCGAACTGCAGATAAAAATGGCGCGCCCGGAGGGATTCGAACCCCCGACCTACGGATTCGTAGTCCGGCACTCTATCCAGCTGAGCTACGGGCGCGTGTTGGTTTTAATTAAAAGATTGCGGGGGGAATGTCAATGATTTTCCCGTTCGGGCCGGAAATGTCATTGAGTTGGAGGTGACGCAATCTTGTGCAGATGCGGGGGAGATTGCTTCTGCGCTGTCGCGCCTCGCAATGACGGAAAAATGACGGAGGAGATTGCTTCGTTGTCACGCTGCCGCGTGACGCCTCGCAATGGCGGGATGGTGGCGGAGGGGATTGCTTCGGCGCTGACGCGCCTCGCAATGACGGGGAAAAAGGGCTCCTCGCTTTGACGGCCGGCCGCCTTTCTACAGGCATTGCCAAGGCACCACCGGGATATCACTTTTTTTACCGGCCATCATCTCTCCGCGGTACAAGACAAGGCCGGCTGGAGCCGTATCCGGGGAGAAGCCCGGCCATTTGCTGATGCCGGTTGTCATTTTCGCGTTCCAGGTTTGCGCGGATTTGATCTCAATGGGCAGGGGGGCGCCGGCCCGGTCCACAATCAGGTCGATTTCATTGCCGGTCTGATCCCGCCAGAAATACAGCGGCGGCATCACCCCCACATGGTGCAGTCGCTTGTAAAATTCACTGATAATAAACGTCTCAAAGATGCTGCCGAAAAGCGGGTGGTGCGAAAGCTCACCGGCATTCCGGATTGACAGCAGAAAGCAGAGCAGCCCGGTGTCGGTAAAATAGAGTTTGGGGCTTTTGATGATCCGCTTTTTAAAATTCTTAAAATACGGCGGCAGAACAAATACAATGCCGCTGGTTTCCAGCAGGGAGAGCCATTTTTTGGCCGTTGGCTGGGAAACGCCCACGGCATTGGAAATGGCCGCGTAATTGACCACGGACCCGGACATGGCGGCGCAGAGCTTGAGAAAATTTTCAAACAGCTTCAGGCTCTCCACGTTGACCAGGTGGCGGATATCCCTTTCAACATAGGTGGCCACGTAGTTCTCAATCCACTTGCCCGGGTCCAGGTGCTTGTCGTGAATCCGCGGATACATGCCGGCCAGCAGGACCTGGTGAATATCAAGGTCCTTCAACCGGTCCGTGCCTTTTGACTTTATGGAAAAAATCGAATCCAAATCCCTGTCCGGCGCCGGCCCGTACAACTCGTTGACGGTAAACGGGTAAAGATGAAAATTGACGATCCGGCCGGCCAGGGACTGGGTGATTTTTTCCATCAGCAGAAACTGCTGCGAGCCTGTAACCACGTATGCTCCGGCGGTATCATCCAGGTCAACCCGCTCCTGAAGATAGGAAAAAAGCGCGGGCACACGCTGAATTTCGTCAAGGATAAGGTGTGTGCCATGGTCATCCAGAAATCCGCGAGGGTCGTCCTCGGCCATATGGCGGATATCCAGATTCTCCATGGAAAGGTATTGATAATCGGGGAACAGGTGACGGGCCAGAGTGGTTTTGCCGCTCTGCCGCGGCCCCACCATAGCGATCACGGGATATTCCCGGCGATATTTTTTGATCTGTTTTTCTATGGTGCGTTTTATCATCAGCCGCCTCCCGTTCTCGTCTGGTTTTGACAAATATAAAATTAAACTTTATATCTGTCAATATATTTTGTGGGCGGGCATGGATTGTTTTTCTTCACGGGTAAAGCCGGGATTCGATCGTGGCGGACGGGGATGCAGAGGCTTGCCTGAAGGCGGGCTGAAGGCCGCCCCTACATTGTTTGTGCGTATGCCGCAGACGGGGGTGGTGGCGGAGAAACGGGCGGGTTATCCCTTGTTTTCCCGTTCGGACCAGCGCTGGTCGATTTCCAGTTGCACGGCTTTGATCTGGCGGTCGGGCATGGTTTTGAACCGGGACTGGGCCCTGAAGTATTGCTCCACGGATTTGCGCTGTTTGCCGGCCAGTTTTGCGGTGGCGCCGGTAAAGGTTGTTTTTCCGTTTTCGTACTCGTAAAGCTCGAACAGGCCGGTTTCCACGGCCAGCTTTCCCACCTTGACCGTGTACCGGGGATCAAACCCCCAGCCCGGGGGGCAGGCGGTGTGAACGTGGAAATAGCGGGTGCCGGTTATGGATCTGGCCTTGACCAGCTTGGTGTAAAAGTCCAGGGGATAGGCCGAGGAGCAGGAGGCCACGTAGGCGATGTCGTGGGCCGCCACGATGGATGCCACATCCTTGCGCTGCTGGCGCTTGCCGTGAATGGGCGTGGTGGTGGTCACGGCCCCGGCCGGGGTGGTGCCGGAGCGCTGAATGCCAGTGTTCATGTAGGCCTCGTTGTCGTAGCAGATATAGATCAGGTTTTCGCCACGTTCACAGGCGCCGGACAGGGCCTGGATACCGATGTCGCTGGTGCCGCCGTCGCCGGCCCAGGCCACCACCGTGGTTTTGTCCCGGTTCAGGGCGCGCAGCGCGGCCCGAACCCCGGTGGCTGCCGCGGCGGTTGACGCGAATGTGACGTTGAGGCAGGGAAGCTGGGTGGCGGCAATGGGGTAGAGCCCCTGCATAACGGTAAGGCAACTGGGCGGCACCACCAGAATGGTGTCCCGGCCCAGGGCCTTGAGCCCGATGCGATATATCTGGGAGAGGCCGCAACCGGCGCAGGCCCGGTTGCCCGGGTGAACCAGTTCCTCTTCCGGGAGGTCCAGCAGGTTGACGGTGGTCGTCATATATTTATATTCCTTTCATTTGAATAGGGCAGCGACACGTTTGTTTATCGAAATCGCTATCGCTATCGGGATCGGTATCGAAATCCATGTACCGTCGTACTCCTAAAAATCATTTTTTTATCTTTGTTTATCCGTGTACTTTTCTTTGGCGCAAAGAAAAGTACCAAAAGAAACATGCCCGTGCAGCTTGGCCTTCGGCTTCCCTCGCGCAAACGCTTTTTTCGGCGCGGGCAGGAACTCGCCGCCTGCGGCGGGCTCAGACAGCCTGCCCGCTGTTTCCGAAAAAAGCATTTGCGCTCGGCGGCGCTGCAATGGGCGGGGCCTGCCGTTGATGTCCCTGCGTCGTGTCTGGAAGCTATTGTTTCAACGGCGAAATCATATTGTTATCTTACATTTTAATATCTATCCATGTGGGCTGCGCGTCGGCTTTTGGCGTCTGGCAGAAGTTCTTAAAGGCCGTGTGCAGGTCTTCGGTTTTAATGGTTCTGCCACCCAGGCCCAGAATAAAGTTACCCACCGCCGGCCGGGCGGGCGCGTTGTACAGGGCAGCCTTCAGTTCACTGGCCAGCGGGCCTTCGTACCCGTAGCTGATCGCCTTTTCAAATACGGCGATGCCTTTGACGTTTGCCAGGGCCTGTGCCAGTTGTTCGGCGGGAAAGGGCCGGAAAAGCCGCAGGCCCATGGCGCCGGCGCGAATGTTTTCATCGCGCAGCAGGTCCACCACTTTGCGCATCTGAAGGGAAAGCGAACCCATGCACAGGGCCACGTAATCGGCATCGTCGCACCGGTAGCCTTCAAAAAGGGGATGGCCCCCCCGGCCGAACCGGTCCAGGTAGGCCTTGTCCGTCTCTTCCACCACGGTGATGGCCCGGCGTATGTCCTGGTGCAGGTCATGGCGGATCTCCATGTAGGAGGGGGCCATGTCGCCCCGCACGTCGGGCCGCACATCCGGCAGGGTGACCGTGTTCAGGTTCATGGGGGTTGAGGGATCCAGCAGGGTGTTCGGGGAACAGCCGGCCAGAAAGGCGTCTGCCTGCTCCGGATCGGGCACCTCAAAGGGCATGTGGGTGTGGGAGAGCAGGTAGCCGTCGTAACAGACCATCACCGGCACGCGTACGGTTTCGGCGATGCGGAAGGCCTGGATCACGGTGTCGATGATCTGCTGGTGGTTGGCCGCGTGCAGATGAATCCAGCCGGTGTCCCGCTGGGACATGGTGTCCTGGTGGTCGTTCCAGATGGACCAGGGCGCGCCCACGCCCCGGTTGGCCACGCACATGACCAGGGGAAGGCGGGCTCCGGCGGCCCAGTGGACCTGCTCGTGCATGTAAAGCAGGCCGTTGGCGCTGGTGGCGGTAAAGGCCCGGGCTCCGGTGCTGGAGGCGGCAATGCACACGGCCAGGGCGCTGTGCTCGCTTTCAACGGGAATGTACTCGGCCTTCATCTCGCCGGACTCCACGAACTCGGAGAGCTTTTCCGTCAGCGGGGTCTGGGGCGTGATGGGGTAGGCGGCGATGACCTGCACCCGGGCCAGTTTGACGCCGGTGGCGGCGGCGGTGTTGCCGGAATCGATGATGTGCATTTACAGTTCCTTATCTTACTCTTACTCTTACTCTTACTCTTACTCGTGCTCGTGCCCCAGTGTCAGGCGGTTTTCGATCAAGAGTACGATCACGAGCAAGAGCACGATGAAAAATTTCAACTATCCTCTTTTCGTTCACTTTCGGCCACCATGGTGATGGCGCCGGCCGGGCACTCTTCGGCGCAGATGCCGCACCCCTTGCAGTATTGCAGGTCAATGGACGGCGGAATGGTCTGGGAAATCACGCCGTCCGGGCAGTGGAGCCAGCACAGAAAGCAGCCCCGTGTCTTTTTCTTGGCCGGAATGCAACGGGTTTCGTCGATGACCGGGTATTCTACCCGCCAGGAGCCGGTGTTGCCGCCGTCTCCGGGGCCGGGTTCGCTGTGGGACTTATGGGCCGCAAAGGCCTTTTTTTTCATCTTATACTCCAATTATTGTACGTTCATAGGCCAGTCGGGCCGCCTCTGCATTGCGCCGGGCCCGCTTGCCGTCAAACTCTTTTTCGATGGCCGCAAGCAGGGGCTCGATTTCCACCAGGCCGGTGGCCCTGGCAAAGGCGCCGATAATACCGGTGTTGACAATGGCCCTTGGCATCCCCACTTCCACGGCGATTGCGGAAACGTCGGCAACAGCCGTTGTGGCGTTGTCGAACACATAGGCGCTGACCGGTTTGTGGGTGTTGATGATGATGGTGCCGCCGGGTTTGATGCCGTCGGTGACGTTGGCTTCGGCGATGAGGTGCTCGTCCAGGATCACGATCACGTCGGGCTGTTCAAGGGGGGAGAGGTCGTAGATGTCTTTTGTGGAAAGCTTTAACGAGGTGAAGACCGGTGCTCCCCGCCGCTCGGTGCCAAAGGTGGGGATCATGGCCACGCCCCTGTAACCGGAGGCAAAGGCCACGTTGGCCACGATCTTGGCCGCGGTGATGGCGCCCTGGCCGCCCCGGCCGTGCCACCGGATGTCCATGTCCGAAGGTTTCATGTATGTGTCCTTAATGTATCGCGTATATCTTTGTATCGAGGTGTACCGTATACGAAAAAACGATTTTTTGCGCCTGCGGCATAAGATATGTCAAACCGGGCCAATAAAATCAAGCCGGAAGTTAAAGATTTCATAAAAGTTACGATCGGTCCGCATACTCTGTTATCGCTATCGAAATCGGTATCGGTATCGGTATCGAAACAGCAGGGATGATTAATTTCGATCCCGACCCCGATCCCGATAGCGATCCCGATTTGGATTTTGATGGCAGGAACTCATAGTTCGTGTTCATCTATCTCCTATGAGGATACGAAAAACGTTTCCAAACGGTCGGTCTTCACCTCTCCGCCTTCCAGCCGGCGGCTCGTTTTATCGCCTTGTCCCACTGGGCGCACATTTTGTCCCGAAGGGCGTTGTCCATTTCCGGCTGCCATTGGCCGTTTTCCTTCCAGTGGTGCCGAAGGTCTTCTTTTTTGCTCCAGAAGCCCACGGCCAGGCCGGCGGCATAGGCCGCGCCCAGCACCGTGGATTCCAGGACCGCGGACCGGATCACCGGAACGCGCACCAGGTCGGCCTGGAACTGCATCAGCAGGTTGTTGGCCGCCATGCCGCCGTCCACCTTCAGGGATTTGAAGGGAATGCCGGAATCTTTTTCCATGGCGCCGAAAATCTCGTTGACCTGAAAGGCCGTGGCCTCCAGGGCGGCCCGGGCGATATGGCCTTTGTTGATGTAGTGGGTCATGCCGATGATCAGGCCCCGGGCCGAGCTGTCCCAGTGAGGGGCAAACAGGCCGGAAAAGGCCGGCACAAAATAGATGCCGCCGTTGTCGGTAACGGTTCTGGCCAGGTCTTCCACCTCGGGGGAGGTGCGGATCAGGCCCAGGTTGTCCCGCAGCCACTGCACCAGGGAGCCGGCAACGGCCACCGATCCCTCAAGCGCATACACCGGGGGCTCGTTACCAATTTTGTAGCCCAGGGTGGTCAGCAGGCCGTGGTTTGAGTGAATGATCTTTTGGCCGGTGTTGGACAGCAGAAAACAGCCGGTGCCGTAGGTGTTTTTGGCTTCGCCCGGCTCAAAGCAGACCTGGCCGAACAGGGCTGCCTGCTGGTCCCCCAGGTCCCCGGAAACGGGGGTGCCCGTCGCCAGCCCCCAGTTTGCGGCGGCATGGCCGTAAACCTCGCTGGAGGCCATGATGCGGGGCAGCATGGTTTCGGGAATGTCGAGGATCTTTAACAGTTCGCTGTCCCAGGCCAGGGTTTCAAGGTTCATCATCATGGTGCGGCTGGCATTGGTCACGTCCGTGACATGCACCCCCTTGCCCGGCCCGCCGGTGAGCCACCAGATCAGCCAGGTGTCCATGTTGCCGAACAGGGCATCCCCTTTTTCGGCCGCTGCCCGTGCGCCTGTTACGTTATCGAGAATCCATCGAATCTTGGGTCCGGAAAAATAGGAGGCTGCCGGAAGCCCGGTTTTTTTCCTGAACAGGGGCTCGTGGCCGTCCTGTTGAAGCGCGGTGCACACGTCCGCGGTGCGGGTGTCCTGCCACACAATGGCGTTATAAAGGGGCCGGCCGGTCTGCCGGTTCCACACCACCGTGGTTTCCCGCTGGTTGGTGATGCCCACGGCAGCGATCTGGTCCGGTTCGATCAGCCCTTTTTTCAGGGCCTCGGCAATGATGCCGGCGGTGTTGGCCCGGATTTCCATGGGGTCGTGCTCCACAAACCCCGGTTCCGGGTAAATCTGCCGGTGTTCCACCTGGTGGCTGGCCACCATGGCCCCGGTTGTGTCAAACACCACGAAACGGGTGCTGGTGGTGCCCTGGTCAATGGCGCCCACGTACTGTTTATCCGTCATGAGCAACCTCCTGTTAAGACGTCGATCATGGAAAAGACCGTGCCTTTTTCCCCCTGGGACACCTTCCGGTTCAGAAACACCACCGCGTCCAGGGTGCCGTCGGCATAGATGTCCCGGCCGTTGATGTTGTGTTTGAACTCAAAGGTGACGGTGCGGTCCGGCGATGTCAGGGTGTAGGTGTGCCAGCCGTGGCCGCCCAGGTGCTCTGCCGGAATGCCCCACACACTTTTCTGCACCTCCGGGTCCCGGACCATCTCGATCCGGTCTTCGGGAAAGTCCACGCCCAGCCTGTTAAAGGAACGGACCACGGCCCTGGCCGTGCCGCTGGTGTCGGCCTTGCCCTTCTGGTGGCTCTCTTTTACGGTCATGGTGTAGCCGGCAAACAGGCCGGGAAAGGTGTCGGCGGCATGGGCCAGCATGGCCTGGAACCCCACCACCTGTTTGGCCATGTTCGGGGCGATCACCGCGCAGACGGAAGATGCCCGAACCGTCGGGTCCAGGCGGTCCCGGTCACCGCCGGTGGTGCCCATGACAAAGGGCAGGCCGTGAGTGCAGTAGAATTCGCAATTGCCGTTTACCGCCGTGGGGTGGGTGTAGTCCACGCTGATCAGGCCGGGATACTGCTTTTTGATATCCTCGATTCGTGCCTCCCGGACATCGGGCCGGACCAGTTGAATCGATGTGCCGTCAACGGTGACGGCATCCTCCTGGATCTCCGGGCCGGTAAGGGAGAAGGGGGCCAGGATAAACCGGGAGTCCCGCAATACGTGGGAGACGATCATTTTTGCCACGTTTCCGGGCAGGCCGTTGATCATAATGGGAATGGGCTGCATTTCTGTGCTCCTCATATTTTTTAATCGCAAAATTATAACAGAAAGCAGAGGCGCTTTCCATCATGGAAATGTTTCCGCCTTGCAATCGAAATCGGTATCGGTATCGATATCGAAATCGGGATCGGTATCGGGATCGGTATCGGGATCGAAAAGGATAGCGATTACGATTACGATCACGATCACGAGCACGATTTAAGGGCAGGGGCAGGGCGGTCTGAAATTGACATACCCCGGTTGTGCTGTTATGTTTTTTGCTCCCGCATATCAAAGAAAGGAAAATGCGCATGCAGACCGTTATTCCGGGAAACCTGCTCACCACCGCCATGGCGGTGATGCCCCACACCGACGTGGACCGGGCACTGGAAACGGCCCTCTCCCTGGATGTGCCGTTCTGGCCCCAGTTGCCCAACTACAATTATTATGAAGACATGTATGTGCAGGCGGCCGAACATTTTCCCGGTATCGTTCTGGACCTGGAGGAGCGGACCCTGCGGTTTTCCATGGACAAGTTTGTTGCCGAGTTTGAAGAGACCCTGGCCCGCTTTGACGACCCGGCCACCTTTGACATCAGCGAAACCTATTCCGTGGTCTACCACCGGTTCCTGGGCATGGAGCTTTCCGACCGGCCCGCCATTCGGGGGCAACTGGAAGGCCCCATCAGCTTCGGATTCAATGTGCTGGACCAGGACGAGCGGCCCATTCTGTTTGACGACACGGTGCGGCCCTTTATGCTGGAGTTCATGGCCAAACGGCTCAACGTGCAGCTGGCCCGGTTAAAGGAGAAAAACGCCAATGCCTTCATGTTCGTGGATGAGCCGGGCCTTCAGTTTCTTTTCTCCGCCATGGCCGGGTACAGCGACCTGAAGGCCAAGGGCGAGCTGGACGCATTTTTTGCCCAGGTGGACCGGCCCCGGGGCATTCACCTGTGCGGCAACCCGGACTGGGACTTTTTGCTCAACATGGACCTGGATGTCCTGTCCATGGACCTGTACACCAATGCCGAGGTGTTTGCCTCCTATGCCGGCGCCATCGGCCGGTTCCTGGACCGGGGCGGGGCCATTGTGTGGGGCATCGTGCCCACGGGTTTCGAGGTTTTTGTCAAAGAAGAGATTCCTTCCCTGATCGCGCGCCTGGAACTGGTGTGGAAGGCGCTCTGGTCCAAAGGTATTGACCGGGAACTGCTGGTTTCCCGGTCCATGCTGTCGCCGGCCACCTGCTGCCTGGTCAACCCGGACAGGGAGAAGACCGTGGAACGGGCCTTTGCCACGGTAAAGCAGATGTCCGCCATGCTCAGGGAGACCTACCTGTAGGCCACTCAGCATTAACATGATTCTCTGCTATGTTGTCCGGGCCAGCCAGTTGGCCGCCTTCTTCACAAAAACCGCCTGATCGGCTTCCGTGCTGACGCGGTGGTCCCCGCCTTCAAATATCACCAGTTCTTTAGGATCGGCGCACAGGTCGTATATTTGCCGGGCGTGTTCCACCGGAACCACGGCATCCTCTTCTCCATGAAACAACAGCACGTTTGAAAGGCCGGCAACGGCTTCGGCCAGGTTGAACCGCAGCGCCCGGTCATAAAAAGAAGGGGGCAGGGATCGGGCCGTGGGGTTGTCCGACAGCTGCACCGCGGCAGCCACGGGTTCGCTTTCCAGGGGCGCGGCCACCGTAACAATTCGGATGTCGGGCCATTGCCGGGCAGAGGCCAGCACCACGGCCCCGCCCATGCTGCTGCCGAAAAGACCGACAGGCCCAAGGGTTTGGGAATGGCCGGTCACTGCCTGCACCGCGTCTTCCAGGTCCCGGCACCGGGCCCCAAGAGATGTGGCAGCGGCAAAATCGCCGTCGCTTGTGCCACATCCCCGGTGATCAAAACGAAAAAAGGCCAGCCCTTTTTCGCAGCAGGCCATGGCCAGGGCCTGCTGTTTGGGGGATTCCTTGTCCGCGAACAGCCCGTGGCACCCCACCACAAAAGGGGCGGGCAGGCGATCGGGCAGGTGGAGCACGCCCTGCAGGGTCAGGCCGTCGGATACAAAGGCAAGGGGTTCGATAGTCATGGGTGATGGCGGCTCCGGTTTGATTTTTTGCAGTTTATTATTGGTGAACGCCGATTCGAAAAGAGAGTCTGATTGATGCCATATTTTTTATGAGGAGTAGAATCAATTTTATCTGGATTACCCGGTCAAGCCGGGTAATGACGAAGCGGAACCAGGAACAGTCACCGACGGGAAAAGGGTTGTGTCCGTGTGGGGTAGAAATCTGGCCGCGCTGAACCGGTTCATGAACTCCTGGTTCACGTTGAGTTCCAGGTAGGTGATCCGGTTCCGGATGGCGGCGATCTCCGTGACCGGGTGGCGTGACGACAGAAGCAGGGCCGCGCCTTCAAGAGAGCTGTTGCCCAGCACCCTGAACCGCTCAATGGGCAGGTCGGGCAGCATGCCGATGGTGATGGCCGACCGGGGGTTGATCAAAGAGCCGAAGGTGCCGGCAACGCAAAAGGTCTCGATGTCGGACAGGGCAAGCCCCACTGATGCGGTCAGGGTTTCCAGAATGGTATACATGGCGGCCTTGGACCGAATGATGTTGTCAATGTCCGGCTGGGCAAACACAAGGGCCTGACCCGTGGCTGACTGTTCGGCCGGCACCACCACATAAGCGACAATACCGTCGTCGGTTTCGATTCTGCCCGGCGCCTTTCCCGGCACCAGTTTTCCCCGAATATCCAGGATGCCGCCTGCAAAAAGCTGGGCCACCAGGTCGATAAGGGCCGAGCCGCAGATGGCCTTTGGCGCCAGGTGTTCAATGGTATCAAATGTTACATCGCCGGTAGCGGGATCAATGGAGATGGTGTCGATCACACCGGGCCCGGCCTTGGCCCCGATTTTTGCCACGCCGCCCTCCAGGGCCGGGCCGGCGGCGCCGGCGCAGGCGATGAGCCATTCGCGGTTGCCCAGCACCACCTCGGCATTGGTACCCACGTCCACCAGCAGGGAGGTGTCGTCGGACCGGTGCAGTTGTCCAAACAGGATGCCGGATATCAGGTCTCCGCCGAAGTAGCTTCCCACGCTGGGAAAGCAAAAGACCCGTGCCCGGGGGTTGGCGTCAATGCCCAGTTCGCCGGCCTTGACGATGCCGGGTGTGTTGACTGCCGGGATATAGGGTTCGCGGATGATCCAGCGCGGTGACAGCTTTAAAAAAAGATGGGTCATGGTGGTGTTGCCGGACACAGCCAGCAGGTAGAGATCTGTCGTATTGATGCCGGCCTGGTCGCACAACTCGTCGATGGCGCGGTTCAACCCGTTGATGATCAGGTCGTGGAGATGGTCCAGCCCGCCGGGCCTGTCCGTGTAATGAATGCGGGTAAGAATGTCGTCGCCGATTGTGGTCTGGGGATTTTCAAATGAGGTTTCGGCCAGGACAGCGGCGGTTTCCAGGTTGATCAGCCGGGTCACCACCCGGGTGGTGCCCAGGTCCACGGCCAGGCCGGCACAGGGTGTTTGTGCTTCCGGGTCGGTCACATCAACCAGGTAAAACACATTTCCATCTGAAAAAAGAACGCACCGGGCCTGGTAGCCCCACTGCCGCAGACGGTCCGGCAGGTCCCGCAGCAGGCCGATATCCGCGAGAAGGACGTCGGTTTTCAGCCGGTTCCGCAATGCGGCCAGCAGCCGGTCGGCATCTGCGGTGTTGTCCCGCAGGGAGGGCGGAACCAGAAAGACCTGTTCAACCCATGTCTGGTTTGTGTCGTTCATGATCGGTGGTGGTCGGCCGGGACCGGGTCAGACGGTAAAGGTCATGTCGCAGCTCACCGCGGCACACTCCAAGGGTTTGCCCGCTTTTTTGATGATCTGATGACAGTCCTTGACAATGGCGTCCATCTGGTTGTCGGTGCGGTCCTGGTTGAGGTGAAACAGCCCCAGCTTTTTGACGCCGGCGGCCAGGGCCAGGTCGATGACATCGGTATACACGGAGTGGCCCCAGTCGATCTGGGTACCATACTCATCGGGGGTATATTCGGCGTCGTGAATCAGCAGGTCGGCGCCCTCGGAAAATTTCTGATAGGCCTCCTGGGGAAGACCGCCGTCGTGAATAAAACCCAGCTCATTGTCCGTGAGAAAGACAAAGGTTTTACCGTCTTCGGTGAATTTGTAACCTGAACCGCTTCCCGGATGGCTGAGCTTGATGGGCGTGATGGCCACCGAACCGATTTCAAATCCGTTGGGGCACCCCTTTTCGAAGCTGATATCGGCCTTCAGGTCAGCATAGCGAATGGGAAAGTGGGGCGGGGTCATGACCCGGGAGATCATTTTTTCCGCATAGTCTCCGGGAAAGGGGCACCGGTAGGTGGTGATACGGGTCTGGTGCATGTACAGAGGCTTGAAAAAAGGAAGCCCCATGAGGTGGTCCCAGTGGGCGTGGGTAAAGATAAGGTGGTAGTCAAACCGCTTTTCCGTTACCAGGCTTTTGCCCAGGCGCTTGATACCGGTGCCGGCGTCGATGATGATGATATCATCGCTCTTGGTGCGGATTTCAATACAGGTGGTGTCCCCGCCGTACTTCACATACTCTTTTCCGGAAACCGGAATGGAACCGCGCGATCCCCAGGATTTTACGATCATAGCGCATGCCCTCGTTGTGTGGCGCCGGAAAAAACGCCTGTTTCCCGGACAGCAGATAACGTGCCCGGGTCAGCCTGAAATTACCTCACCCAGCAATGTATACCAAATTCCATCACTATTCCACTGTTTTGTTATGGTAACCGGCATTTTTTCAAGCTGGTCCAGAACCATGCGGGCCGGGGTCCGGAGCAGGCCGGACAGAATAAAACTGCGGCACCGCAAAAAACCGGGCCCGGCAAGAATGTGTTTCATGATGTCGTAGTGGATATTGGCCATCAGCAGATCTGCCGGTGCGCCGGCAAAATCTGTTGCGTCGCCCTTGACAATAAGCACCTGGTCCTGGACCCGGTTCAGTCGCGTGTTCCGCAGGGCCGTCTGGGCGGCCAGAAAGTTCAGGTCCACCCCGACGATGGCCTCTGCCCCCAGCATGGCCGCGGCCACGGCAAGAATGCCGGTGCCGGTGCCCAGGTCAAGGACCGTTTTCGGCTGATGGCCCCGGCGGGACCAGGCCAGGTCAAGGGCTTCCAGACAGTCGCTGGTGGTGGCATGGCATCCGCTGCCGAACACAACGCCAGGGTCCAGAACAAGTGTTCGACCGGCCGGGTCCGGCGTTGCGTCGTCCCATGCCGGGTGGATGGAAAACCCGCCGGCCTGAATGGGAAAGTGGTCCACGGGCTGCCATTCATCATAGGCCATATCAAAATGGTCTGTCAGCGTCAGCTCCGGCCGGCTTTGTACAAAAGCCTCCACTTCCGGCGTGGTATCGGTCGAAAAAAAGAGAAAGGAGGTGTTATCCTCTTCCCAGTTGCCGATAAACCGGCTGTCAAACCCGGCGTTACGGGTATCGGCACGGCCCAGAATATAATAGATATGAAGCCGGTCGCCCGAATGTTTCATGAAATTTTTCGACATGGATGAATGTTCATATCAAACACAGGCGGTCTGGCATCAATGCCCAGGGATCAGCCCGTTTCGGTCATGAGGTTGTCGAAAACGGCGTAGGCCTTTTGAATGGCCGGGTTGGTTTCCGGCAGTTCAATGGTGGGCCGGCCGTTTAGGTCAAACTCATAGACCTGGTCGTCGGCGGGCAGGACCCCGGCCAAGGGAAGTCCGCTCTTTTCAATAATCTCCAGCACCTCTTTTGCCGGCTCTTGTCGGGCCTGATTGATGATCAGCACGCTTTTGCCAACGCCGATATTGAGGTTTTTTGCCAGGTCGTGAATCCGGATGGCCGCCTGAAGCCCCCGGCGGGAAGCGTCGGTGACGATCAGCAGCACGTCCACATCCTTGGTGGTAAGCCGGCTGATGTGCTCCATTCCGGCCTCGTTGTCGATCACGATATAGGGGTAGTTGTCCGTGAGTTTTTCAAGAAAATTGGTGAGCAGGGTGTTGGCCGCGCAGTAACACCCGGTGCCTTCGGGCTGCCCCATGACCAGCAGGTCAAACCCATCGGCCTCGGCAATGGCCTCTTCCATTTTCATGGATATGAAAATATCTTTTGTCATGCCGGGCGGCACCTGGCCTTTTTTCATCTCTTCCCGTGCATTGCCCAGGGTGTCGGGCACGTCCAGGCCCAGCACCTCGTTCAGGTTGGCGTTTGAGTCCGCGTCCACGGCCAGTATGGGGGTTTTCTCCCTGGCCATCAGATACTTGATCAGCATGCCGGCAACCGTTGTTTTTCCGGTGCCGCCTTTTCCTGCCAGTGCAATTGAAAATGCCATGATGAAACAAATCCTTTCATAAAATATTATGGTCCTTACTTACTATAAAGACCCGGCTTTCGCAAGGGTGGAAGCCGCCGTACCTCAAAAGTCTTCACCTTGTTGCGCAACGGGATTGTATCTGAAAATGCTGATTTAACCTCACAATATGGTTTTGCATTCTGCCGTTTTGTGGTATGAATACCTGTTTTTAAAATCAAGGCCATATAAATTGTGCATGGAGGCTTCGTGAAAGCACTTTATCTTTTTCTGACGATTATCGTGTCCGTGCTGGCGGTTTTCCCGGGGCACGCCCAGGAAATTCAACCCGGGCCCGCCTATATTTCAGACACCATCAAGATTACCATGAGAACCGGCCAGGGTATGGACAACAAGATTGTTTCCCTGCTTACCGTGGGGCAGGCGATCGAAGTGCTGGAGCCCGGCGACGAGTGGACCCTCATTCGGGCTGCCAACGGCAAGGAGGGGTGGATTCTCTCCAGCTTTATTTCCACCACCCCGCCCAACAGCATGGTTCTTAAGCAGGTGGAAACCCGCATGGAGACGCTTTCCGAACAGTGCGCGGGCATGGAGGCGGAAAACGCACGGCTGGCATCTGAAAACGCGAAGCTGAAGGAGGGCCTGGCCGCCGGATCAGATGAAACCAGGGAGCAGATCGAGGCCCTGACCCGTGAGAACCGGCTGCTGCGCGACAGCCTGGGCCACCGTTTCATCAAGTGGTTTCTGGCCGGGGCCGGCGTCCTGTTGGCGGGTTTTTTCATGGGCTACCAGTCCAAGCGGGAGAGAAGCCGTCTTTATTAAATCGTTGACACGGGCAATACAGGAAGCAGCATGGAACATCAAACCGATTTTCTGGTGATCGGCAGCGGTATCGCCGGCCTGAAGTTTGCCTTAAAGGCAGTCGAAGCAGGCAGTGTCACCATTGTCACCAAAAAGGCGGTGGCGGACAGCAATACCAACCGTGCCCAGGGCGGCATTGCCGCTGTTGTCGACGGCATCGACTCCTTTGACGCTCATATTCAGGACACCCTCTCTTCAGGGGACGGGCTATGCAAGCGGGATGTGGTGGAGCATGTGGTCAAAAACGGGCCGGCCGCCATTCAGGAGCTGGTGGACCTGGGCATTCGTTTCACCATGGCCGACAATGGTCAACAGCTCGATCTGGGAAGGGAAGGGGGCCACTCCCACAACCGGATCGTCCATGCCCACGACCTGACCGGCAGGGAGATTGAGCAGGCCCTGGTGGCCCTGGTGCGCGAGCATCCCAACATCACCGTGCTGGAAGACCATATTGCCGTTGACCTGATCACCCATGCCACCCGCGTCAAATGGGGGCCGGTGGTCAAGACCCAGAACACTTACTGCTGCGGGGCTTACGTGCTGGACAGGGTCAATGATTACGTCAAGACCTTCCATGCCCGTATCACCTTGCTGGCCACCGGCGGTGCCGGAAAGGTCTATGCCTATACCAGCAATCCGGACATTGCCACAGGCGACGGCATTGCCATGGCCTACCGGGCCGGCTGCACCGTGGCCAACCTGGAGTTTATGCAGTTTCATCCTACCTGCCTGTATCACCCGGCGGCCAAGAACTTTCTCATTTCAGAGGCGGTGCGCGGAGAAGGCGGCGTCCTGGTGGATTCCGCGGGCCATGCGTTTATGGAAAAGTACGATCCGGCAAAAGACCTGGCCTGCCGGGATGTAGTGGCTCGGGCCATTGACACGGAGATGAAGCAGAGCGGCGATGACTGCGTGTTTCTGGACATCTCTCACAAGAATGCCGATGCTGTTCGGAGTCGGTTTCCCAATCTTTACGCCAACTGCCTGAAGTTCGGCATCGACATGACAAAGGAGCCGGTGCCGGTGGTACCGGCGGCCCACTACATGTGCGGCGGCGTGGTCACCGACATGGCGGGGAAAACAGATATCGACCGGCTTTACGCCGTTGGAGAAACCGCCTGCACCGGGCTTCACGGCGCCAACCGGCTGGCCAGCAACTCCCTGCTGGAAGCGGTGGTGTTTGCCGACAGCGCGGCAAAAGACGCCGTCGGACGGTTGAAAAGCCTTTCCGCCACAAAAGAGGGCGAGCTGCCCCTGTGGGACGAGGCCGGCACCATCGACAGTACCGAAGCCATCACCGTGTCGCACAACTGGGACGAAATCCGTCTGTTCATGTGGAACTACGTGGGTATTGTGCGGTCCGACAAATGGCTCAAACGGGCCAGAAATCGCATCGACCTGATTCAGGCGGAGATTAAGGAGTATTACTGGGATTTTCGCGTGACCTCCAACCTGATCGAGCTTCGCAACATCGCCACTGTCGGTGAACTGATCATCCAGTGCGCCATGCTTCGCAAGGAGAGCCGGGGCCTGCATTACAACATCGACTACGATTTCAAGGACGACGCCCGCTGGAATAAGGATACGATCTTAAAGCGCCCCTATTCAGACCAGTAGTCCTATTTTTTATATCCCACATAGAGGGTGGCGATGCCGAAGGTCAGGGGATGCCAGGAGACATCGGCAAACCCGGCGTGTTCCATCATCCTTGCGAACTCAGGGGAGGGGGGAAACCCCATGACCGAGGCCGGCAGGTACTGGTAGGCCCCCATGTTTTTCGAGACCACCCACCCGATCAGCGGCAGGATGCGTTTAAAATAAAAAAGATAGAGGCTTTTTAAAAAACCCTTTTGTGGCGTGGTAAGTTCCAGGACGGCCAGAACGCCCCCTTGTTTCAGGTGGCGATAAAATCCTTCCAGCACGGCCGGCTTGTCCACAATGTTTCG